>JAESGW010000019.1_pt1 | contig 667889 bp, 616 predicted proteins | sample 9269791 | NCBI WGS metagenome assembly JAESGW01 (sample SAMN16773120, study PRJNA677053) | algae metagenome | isolation source: Aphanocapsa lilacina HA4352-LM1 and co-occurring heterotrophs from near cave... | place: USA: Maniniholo cave, near Haena, Kauai, HI | collected 2009-07-28 | reverse complement strand
GCCGCCGCCCACGTCCAGGAAGTTCGCCGGCTCGCCGCCGTTGAGCTTGATGACGTCCATGGTGGCCATGGCCAGGCCCGCGCCGTTGACCATGCAGCCGATGTTGCCGTCCATGGTCACGTAGTTGATGTCCATCTCCGAGGCCAGCACTTCGGTCTCGTCTTCCTGGCTCTTGTCGCGCATGGCGACCAGGTCCTTGTGGCGGAAGCTGGCGTTGTCGTCGCTGTTGAACTTGCCGTCCAGCGCGTACAGGTTGCCGTCGTCCAGGATCGCCAGCGGGTTGATCTCGACCAGCGCCAGGTCCTTCTCGTTGAAGATGCGGTACAGGTTGACCATGATGCTGGCGAACTGGCCGGCCTGCTTGGCCGTCAGGCCCATCTTGAAGCCGAACTCGCGGCCCTGGTACGGCTGCACGCCTTCGACGAAGTCGACATGGAGCGTGTGGATCTTGTCCGGCGTCTCGGCCGCGACCTGCTCGATCTCCACGCCGCCCTCGGACGAGGCGATGTAGGTGATCGTGCGGGTGCCGCGGTCGACCAGCACCGACAGGTACAGCTCCTTGACGATCTCGCCGGCGGTGGTCACCAGGACCAGGTTGACCGGCAGCTCGACGCCGGCGGTCTGGTAGGTGGCCATCTTGGTGCCCAGCATCTTGCCGGCGGCCGCCTTCACGTCATCGACGGTCTTGCAGAACTTGACGCCGCCGGCCTTGCCGCGACCGCCCGCGTGGATCTGGGCCTTGACCATCCAGGGGCCGTTGCCGAGGGACTGGGCGGCCGCGACCGCTTCGTCTGCCGTGGCCGCGACTTTGCCGGCCGGGACCGGGATGCCGTACTCGGCCAGCAGCTGCTTGGCCTGATATTCGTGGAAATTCATGCGTCACCGTGGGTAGGGAACAGAAGACATCACCCACGGCCGGGGCACAGGGGCGGCGGCGCGGGCGAGCCCCCTATTGTCGCCGACCCGGGCGGGCGGCGCAAAACCCGCGGTCTAAGCCTTTGGTGGGAAAGGGCCAACCGGACCCCGACGGACCGGATCGCCCGCCGCGCCCCTATACTGTCGGCCTCGGTACCGGGGAAGTACGAGCTTGCGCCACGCCCAGTCGATCATCTCGCGCATCGAGTCGGTCCCGCGCCGGGAGCTTTACTTCTTCGCGCTGTACCGGCTGCTGGAAGCCGGGATCCTGGCGGCGCTGATGTTCAGCCCGCTGGGTGACGTGCTGGGCGAACCGCGGCACGAGGTGCTCGGCACGGCCGTCACCATCAGCTACCTGACACTGGCGCTGCTGTTCTTCTTCATCGGGCGCAACGTACGCTGGCTCACCTTCACGGTGTTCGTCAGCGTGTGCGTCGACATCCTGGCCGCCACCCTGGCCACGCACGCGCTGCCCACGGCTACCGCCGGCATCGCGATGATGCTGCTGTTCAACGTATCGGCCGCTGCCCTGCTGCTGCCCTCCACGCGCATGGCGGTCGCCGTGGGCGGGCTGGCCATCGCCGCATTGTTCGCGGAATACGTCTGGACGGGCTTCCACGACCGCGCTGTCAGCCGTTCCGTGGCCGAAGTGATCATGTTCGCCGTCAGCTACCTGTCGCTGGCCTACCTGTCGCACCAGCTCGGCCAGCGCGCGCGCGCCAGCCAGGCGCTGGCGGACAAGCGCGGCGAGGAAGTCGCCAACCTGTTCGAGGTCAACGAACTGATCATCCGCCGCATGCGCACCGGCGTGCTGGTGGTGGATGCCGACAACCACATCAAGCTGGCCAACGAAGCCGCCAGCCTGTTGCTGGGCGACGGCAGCGAGGGCGAACCCGACTCCCGCGGCGTGTCGCTGCTGCATACCGCGCCGGAACTGGCACGCCGCCTGCAGCGCTGGCGCAATGGCTGGCAGACCGACGAAACGCCGATGCAGCTGTCGCCGGACCAGCCGGAAGTGCAGCCCCGCTTCGCCCGCCTGCTGGCCGACAGCGACACCTCGTTGATCTTCCTGGACGACGCCACGGTGGTCTCGCGCCGCGCCGAATCGCTGACGCTGGCCGCGCTGGGCCGCTTCTCGGCCAGCCTCGCCCACGAAATCCGCAATCCGCTGGCGGCCATCAACTATGCGGTGCAGCTGCTGGAGGAATCGCAGCAGATCGTCGACGGCGACCGTCGCCTGCTGCAGATCATCCACCAGCAGTGCCAGCGCACCAATGGCATCGTCGAAAGCGTCCTGAGCCTGGCCCGGCGTGAACGCGCCACGCCCGAACACGTCGACCTCAACACCTTCGCGCGCCGCTTCGTGGACGAGTACCAGCAGACGCTGTCCATCGAGACCGACACGCTGGAAGCCATCATCGGCGCCAAGCCGGTGCCGGCCCTGGTCGATGCCCGCCACCTGCAGCAGGTGGTCACCGTGCTGGTGCAGAACGCGCTGAACTACGGCCGCCTGCCTGGCGAATCGGCGCGCGTGCGGGTACGGGTGTTCCAGTCCGACAGCCGGCCGATGATCGACGTGATGGACCGCGGCCCGGGCATTCCCGAGGCGGTGGCCGCCCAGTTGTTCCGGCCCTTCTTCACCACCTCCGAGCACGGCACCGGCCTGGGCCTGTACATCGCCCGCGAACTCTGCCGGGCCAACCAGGCCACGCTGGAATATGTCCCCGTGCCCGGGGGCGGCAGCTGCTTCCGCATCACCCTGCCCGGCCCACATTCCCTGTTGCCGGCATAAACCCGCACATCGCAGCCAACAGGCCGTCCCCTTCCCATCCCCGCGCCCCGTAGGAGCGCCCTAGGGCGCGATGCCTTCACCCCGACCCCGCCCCGAAAGCATCGCGGCCGAGGCCGCGCCCGCAAAGCGCCGGGCCTCTGCCCTTGCCTACCATCAATCACATTGACCCGTTACACTGCCGGCACAGGGGCAATGGGGGGATGCATGAATCAAAGTCGTAGCGCCCTGATCGTCGATGACGAGCGCGACATCCGTGAACTGCTGACGCTGACGCTGGGCCGCATGGGCCTGCGCATCGACACCGCCGCCAACCTGGGCGAAGCCCGCGAGCTGCTGGCCCGCAACCCCTACGACCTGTGCTTCACCGACATGCGGCTGCCCGACGGCAACGGCATCGACCTGGTGGGCGAGATCGCACGCAACTACCCCGACACCCCCGTGGCCATGATCACCGCGTTCGGCAACATCGAACTGGCGGTGGAGGCCCTGAAGGCCGGCGCCTTCGATTTCGTCAGCAAGCCGGTGGACCTGACCGTCCTGCGCGGTCTGGTGAAGCACGCGCTGGAGCTGAACAACACCGAGCGCGCCCCGCCCGCCCCGCCCCCGCCCGAGCAGGCCAGCCGCCTGCTGGGCCATTCCCAGGCCATGGCCGGCCTGCGCGAGACCATCGGCAAGGTCGCCCGCAGCCAGGCGCCCGTGTACATCATGGGCGAGTCCGGCGTGGGCAAGGAGCTGGTCGCCCGGACCATCCACGAGCAGGGCGCGCGCGCCAGCGGTCCGTTCATCCCGGTCAACTGCGGCGCCATTCCCGCCGAGCTGATGGAAAGCGAGTTCTTCGGCCACAAGAAGGGCAGCTTCACCGGCGCGCATGCGGACAAGCAGGGCCTGTTCCAGGCCGCGAACGGGGGCACCCTGTTCCTCGACGAGGTGGCCGAGCTGCCGCTGCCGATGCAGGTCAAGTTGCTGCGGGCCATCCAGGAAAAAGCCGTGCGCCCGGTCGGCGCTTCCGGCGAGGCGCAGGTGGACGTGCGCATCCTGTCGGCCACCCACAAGGACCTGGGCGAACTGGCGGCCGACGGCCGATTCCGCCATGACCTTTATTACCGCATCAACGTCATCGAACTGCGCGTGCCGCCGCTGCGCGAGCGCACCGGCGACCTGTCGCAGCTGACCAGCGCCATCCTGGAACGGCTGGCCGCGCAGCACGGCCGCATGGCGCCGTCGGTGTCGCCGGAGGCGATGGAAGCGCTGGGGCGCTATCCGTTCCCGGGCAACGTGCGCGAGCTGGAGAACATCCTGGAGCGTGCGCTGGCCATGTCCGAAGGCCACAGCATCGAGATCGACGACCTGTACCTGCCGCAGGGCAACAGCGCACCGAAGAAGTTCGGCGGCGACGTCGGCCCCGGCGAAGTGATCCGCGACGCCCCCGGCGCCATCGACATCGACCCAGCCAGCGGCGCCCTGCCCAACTACATCGAGCAGCTGGAACGCGCCGCCATCCAGAAGGCCCTGGAAGAGAACCGCTGGAACAAGACCAAGGCCGCCGCGCAGCTGGGCATCACCTTCCGGGCGCTCAGGTACAAGCTGAAGAAGTTGGGGATGGAGTAGGGCCGAAAGGGCCTCTCAAGCTCGCCCTACCCAGGCAGCATCACGACCGAGGGCACCGCATGCGGTGCCCTTTCTGCGCCCGTGCCGCGCTCATTTGACTGACTCGCGACCGCTCAACTGACACGATGCGTCACATTGTGACAATCGACGTCACTGCGCCAAAGGTTTGACCTTCATGCATTCGCGAACCCGCTGCGCAGGACGATTTCAAATCTGTGATCGCTCCCCGGAATGAGCGCGTTTCCCGATACACAAGGCGTTGAAATGATGCGATAGTCGCCCCCGACTTCAGGGTCAGGGCTCCATTCCGGGGAAGGTTTGGGGGAGCCACCAGGGACTCTGAAAGTTGGCACGCAACCTGCTGCAATACCCAAGCACGTGCAGCCGTAAGCGCGGCGCCCACGGTCCAAATGTAGGGACACGGGGCTTGTGTGTCCCTAAACCAACCAAGCCAAATCCTGAAAGGGGAATTGTTATGAAGAAGAACATGCAGGGCTTCACCCTGATCGAACTGATGATCGTGGTCGCCATCATCGCCATCCTGGCCGCCATCGCGCTGCCGGCTTATCAGGACTACACGACTCGCTCCAAGGTGTCCGAAGTCATCGTGATGTCCGCACCGGCTAAGCTGGCCGTGGCTGAGACCGCATCGTCTCTCGGCGCGCTGGCAGACGTGACCGCAGCTAACAGCGGCTATACCTTCCCGGGCGCAACTGACTACGTTTCCGCCATCACCATCACCGACGGCACCGGCGTTGTGACCGCCACCTCCACAGTCCCGAATGCCACTGGCGACATTACGCTGACCCCGACCGAAATCGCCGGCACCGGCCAGCTGACCTGGGTTTGCGCTTCCGCAATCGATCCCAAGTATTTGCCCGCCAACTGCCGTCCGTAAGTTCGAACGGAATCTTCAAAAAAGCCCCGCTTCGCGGGGCTTTTTTTTGCAAGAATGATCCACCGTGCGCACTTTAGAAATTAAAGAGCGTAAGTCTCTGGTTCATGTGCTCGCTTTCACGCGCACGTTACTCTTAAGCTACCCACATCGATTAAATGATCATCAGCTGTGGCGTGAATCTTGCAGATTGTTATTTGAGCAATCACCGCAGCTGAAGGCAGGAGGGACCTATGAACGCAGTTGCAACTCCGACAGCAAACTTGGTTGGCATTACAGGCATCGTTCGCCGATTAGTCGTGGATGGCTCGATGGATGAAGCCACTGCGCGGAGTGCCATGGTCCAAGCCACAGAAGCAAAGGTTCCTCTAGCTCAATGGGTCTCGGAGAAACGCCTAGTTAGTGCACCGCAATTGGCGGCAGCCAATGCTATCGAGTTCGGAATGCCCTTGCTGGACGCTAGCGCATTTGACCCAGCACACAATGCCATCAAACTGGTGAGCGAAGAGCTGGTACAAAAGCATCAGGTGCTGCCGTTGTTCAAGCGTGGTGGCCGACTTTTTGTCGGTGTCTCCGATCCGACCAAAACTCATGCGCTGGATGAGATCAAGTTCCACACCAACCTCACCGTCGAACCCATTTTGGTCGATGAGGATTCACTCCGACGCACTTTGGACCAGTGGTTGAATGCAGCCAGCAACCTGACGGGCAGTTTTGGTGGCGACGACGACGATGGTCTGGACAATCTGGAAGTCGGCACCGACGACGACATGGGGGTGGGCGGCGACAGTGCCGTGGACGCCAAGGGCGACGACACGCCCGTGGTCAAGTTCGTCAACAAGGTGCTGGTGGATGCCATCAAGCGGGGCGCGTCGGATATCCACTTCGAGCCCTATGAAACCGACTATCGCGTACGCCTGCGTATCGACGGCATCCTGAAGCAGGTCGCCAAGGCGCCGGTCAAGCTGCGTGACCGCATCGCCGCGCGCCTGAAGGTCATGTCGCAACTGGACATCGCCGAGAAGCGCGTGCCGCAGGACGGCCGCATCAAGCTGAACCTGTCCAAGACCAAGCAGATCGACTTCCGCGTCAGCACGCTGCCCACGCTGTTTGGCGAGAAGATCGTATTGCGTATCCTGGACGGCAGCGCGGCGAAGCTGGGTATCGACAAGCTCGGCTACGAGCCGGACCAGCAGGCGCTGTTTGAGGCCGCCATCCAGAAACCCTACGGCATGGTGCTGGTCACGGGCCCCACCGGCTCGGGCAAGACGGTGTCGCTGTACACCGCACTGGGCATCCTGAACGACGAGACCCGCAATATCTCCACCGCGGAAGACCCGGTGGAAATCCGCCTGCCCGGCGTCAACCAGGTCCAGCAGAACAACAAGCGCGGCATGACCTTTGCCGCCGCGCTGCGCAGCTTCCTGCGCCAGGATCCGGACATCATCATGGTGGGTGAAATCCGCGACCTGGAAACCGCCGAGATCGCCATCAAGGCCGCCCAGACCGGCCACATGGTGCTGTCCACCCTGCACACGAACGACGCACCGCAGACCATCGCGCGCCTGATGAACATGGGCATCGCGCCGTACAACATCACCAGTTCGGTGACGCTGATCATCGCCCAGCGCCTGGCCCGCCGGCTCTGCAACAAATGCAAGCGGCCGGCCAACCTGCCCGAGAAAGCGCTACTGGCAGAAGGCTTCAGTGAAGCCGAAATCGCGGCCGGCTTTACCCTGTACGAAGCGGTAGGCTGCGACGAGTGCACCGAAGGCTACAAGGGCCGCACAGGCATCTACCAGGTCATGCCGATGGCGGAGGCCATCCAGGCCATCGTGCTGGAGGGCGGCAACGCCATGCAGATTGCCGAAGTCGCGCAGAAAGCCGGCATCCGCGACCTGCGCCAGTCCGCACTTTTGAAGGTGCGCAACGGCATCACCAGCCTGGCCGAGATCAACCGCGTCACCAAGGATTGAGCGGCCGCCTTTCCCCGCAGCTCCCTTCGCCCGCCTTGTAGGAGCGCCCTCGGGCGCGATGCCTTTGCTGTGCCAGCCATTCCGCCCAAGCGCATCGCGGCCAAGGCCGCTCCTACATGCATTCGGCTGTCTTGGCCGCTCCCGGGACGCCGTTGAGACTCGACCATGGCCGTGGGCGATCCTGCGCCCATCCGTGAGGCGGTCGCCTGTCTGCCAAACCCTGCCCCCCGTCACACGAGGGGTGGTTCCCATCGGCCGATAACCGGCTACCATGGGCAATGACAGTCCGGCTGGGGAAGCCGGACAGGGGAAAACCGATGGCTGTGACCCGTTCTGCCGTTAAGAAACCAGTGCCCGTCCGCGAGAACCCGCTGAACCTCTTCGTCTGGGAGGGCACGGACAAGCGCGGCATCAAGATGAAGGGCGAGCAGACGTCCAAAAACGTCAACTTCCTGCGTGCCGAGCTACGCAAGCAGGGCATCACGCCCACGGTTGTGAAAGTAAAGGGAAAGCCCCTGTTCGGCCAAACGGGCAAAACCATTACTCCCAAGGAAATCGCCTTCTTCAGCCGCCAGATGGCGACGATGATGAAGTCCGGCGTACCCATCGTCAGCTCACTCGAAATCATCGAGGGTGGGCAGAAGAACATCCGCATGAAGAAGATGGTGGAGCAGATCCGCTTCGACATCGAAAGCGGCAGCTCCATGTCCGAGGCCATCAGCAAGCACCCCGTCCAGTTCGACGAGTTGTACCGCAACCTGGTACGGGCCGGCGAACAGGCGGGTGTGCTGGAAACCGTGCTGGACACCATCGCCAACTACAAGGAAAACATCGAAGCGCTGAAGGGCAAGATCAAGAAGGCGCTGTTCTATCCTGCCATGGTCATTGCCGTCGCGATCCTGGTCAGCGCCATCCTGCTGATGTTCGTGGTGCCTCAGTTCGAACAGACCTTCCAGAGCTTCGGCGCCGATCTGCCAGCCTTCACGAAGATGATCGTGGCTGCATCGCGCTTCATGGTTGGTTACTGGTACCTCCTATTGGGCATCATCCTTGCTGCGCTTTTTGGCACATTGTTCGCTTTCAAGCGGTCTCTGGCATTCCAGCATGCCGTCGATCGCATGATCTTGAAGGTGCCCGTCGTCGGCCAGATCATGAACAACTCGGCCGTGGCCCGCTTCGCTCGCACCACGGCCGTCACGTTCAAGGCCGGCGTGCCGCTGGTGGAAGCGCTGGATACCGTGGCGGGCGCCACCGGCAACACCGTCTACGAGAAAGCCATCCATCGCATCCGCGACGACGTGTCCGTCGGCTACCCGCTGAACATGGCCATGAAGCAGGTCAACCTGTTCCCGCACATGGTCATCCAGATGACGGCCATCGGCGAAGAAGCCGGCGCATTGGACACGATGCTGTTCAAGGTGGCCGAGTACTTCGAGCAGGAGGTCAACAACGCGGTTGATGCGCTGTCCAGCCTGATCGAACCCTTCATCATGGTCATCATCGGCACGCTGGTGGGTGGCATGGTGATCGGCATGTACCTGCCCATCTTCAAGCTGGCCGCGACGGTTTGAAGACGCTCCCCGTTACACTCTCCCGATGGCATTCCTAGATCAGCACCCCGAACTGGGGTATCCGGTGGTGGCAGGCCTCGGCCTGCTGGTGGGCAGCTTCCTCAACGTGGTCATCCTGCGGCTGCCGCGGCGGCTGGAGTGGGAGTGGAAACGCGACGCCCGCGAGGTGCTGGAACTGCCCGAGATCTACGACCCGCCCCCGCCCGGCATCGTGGTGGAGCGATCGCACTGCCCGCACTGCAAGACGCAGCTGTCGTGGTTCGAGAACATCCCGCTCTTCAGCTGGCTGGTGCTGCGCGGCAAGTGCCGGCACTGCAAGGCCCCGATCTCCCCGCAGTACCCGCTGGTCGAACTGCTGACCGCGGTGCTGGTGGTGGCCTCGGTATGGCGCTTCGGGTTCGGCTGGCAGGGCTTCGGCGCGGCGCTGCTGAGCTGCTACCTGGTGGCACTGTCCGGCATTGACCTGCGCGAGCGCCTGCTGCCCGACCAGCTGACCTTGCCGCTGATGTGGCTGGGCCTGATCGGCAGCCTGGACAATCTGTACATGCCGGCCAAGCCGGCCCTGCTGGGTGCGATCGCCGGCTACCTGTCGCTGTGGCTGGTGTGGTGGCTGTTCAAGCAGGTCACCGGCAAGGAAGGCATGGGGCGCGGCGACTTCAAGCTGCTGGCGGCGCTGGGCGCCTGGGTCGGGTTGAATGGCGTGCTGCCGGTCATCCTGCTCTCGTCGGTGGTCGGTGCCGTCATCGGCTCGGTCTGGCTGGCCATGAAGGGCCGCGACCGCGCCACGCCGATCCCGTTCGGCCCCTATCTGGCCATCGCCGGCTGGATCGTGTTCTTCTGGGGCGAACAGCTCATCGATGGCTACCTGCGCTTCGCCGGCTTGAAATAACCAGCGGGCGAGCCGCGCGTTTGCACGCTGCAACGCGGCCCGTATCGACAGGCCGACCGGCGCCCTGCTGCCGCATAATCCGCGCATGGCCCATTACTTCATTGGACTCACCGGCGGCATCGCCTCGGGCAAGAGCGCGCTGGAAAAAGCCTTCGCAGCCCGTGGCGTGACCGTCGCCGATGCCGACCTGATCGCGCGCGAGGTGGTCGAGCCGGGCGAACCGGCGCTGGCCGCCGTCGTGGCGCATTTCGGAGCGGAAGTGCTGCTCGCCGATGGTCGCCTGGACCGCGCCGCCCTGCGTGCCCGCGTCTTCAACGACGATGCGGAACGCAGGGTGCTGGAGGGCCTGCTGCACCCGGTGATCCGCGCCCGCATGATCGAACGCTGCCGCGCGGCGCCCGGACCCTATGCCGTCGCGATGATTCCCCTGCTTGCCGAAGGGGGCGGCCGCACGGCGTACCCCTGGCTGGACCGCATCCTGGTGGTCGACGTACCCGCGGCCGTGCAGAAGGCCAGGCTGATGCAGCGTGACGGCATCGATGCCGCGCTGGCCGACAGGATGATCGCGGCCCAGGCCACGCGCGCCCAGCGGCTGGCGCTGGCCGACGACATCGTGGTCAACGACGGTGACATCGGCCACCTGCAGCATGCGGCCGGCGAACTTCATGCCCGCTATCGGGCGTTGGCGGATGCCGCACGGGCATTCCCGCAGAGCCTCGCCCCGTAGGAGCGCCCTCGGGCGCGATGCCTTTGATCTTCTCGCCTCGCCCAGAAAAGCATCGCGGCCGAGGCCGCTCCTACGGTCACGATCCTATGTAGGAGCGCCCTCGGGCGCGATGCCTTTGCTCTCCTCGCCTCGCCCCAAAAAGCATCGCGGCCGAGGCCGCTCCTACGGTCATGATCCCCTCTACAGCCAGACTGCGTTCCAGAACGGGTAATCACCCGCGCGCTTCACCAGTCCGGCCCTGACCGGGTTCGCCACCAGATAACGGGCGGCCGCCACCAGGTCTTCTTCCTTGCGCAGGGCGTGATCGTGATACGCCCTTGCCCAAACAGGGCCGGTGCGGTCCAGCCTGCGGTTGTAAGTGCGTGCGATGGCGGATTTCAATCGGTTGGCGAGTGACGCCAAGCCATCCCCGTCGCCCAGTTGCACCAGCCAGTGCGCATGGTCGGGCATCAACACCCATGCCAGCATCACCGAAGCACCAAGCACGTCGCGTTGATGGTGGCATGGCGCTGCCGCCCAGGCACCGTCAAAAATCCCGAACAAGGGTTCTCTGTCGAAGGTGGACGCGGTAAGCAGATACGCCTGTCCGGGCAGATCGGCCCGATGCCTGCGAAGCGCGGCATGACCGGTAGGGGGAAAGCGCAAGGCAGGCATGCCGACAGGGTGTGCAGGCCGCCGGCCCTCCGCCATCGGCAGACGCCGCGCCGGATCGTCGGAATACCCCGACCGCCCCGAAGAGCCGAGGCCGCTCCTACAACGTTGATCCCCTGTAGGAGCGCCCTTGGGCGCGATGCCTTTGATCTTCTCGCCATCCCAAAAAAGCATCGCGGCCGAGGCCGCTCCTACGGCCTTGATCTCCTGTAGGAGCGCCCTCGGGCGCGATGCCTTGGGCCTAGGTCCCGGGACTTGTTCTAGGGCCGCGGCCACAGGCTGCGGATGGCGGCGATGCCCTGTGCGCCGTGCTCGCGCGCTTGGCGGATGTCGGCGGGCGACAGGCCGCCGATGGCGTACAGGGGCAGCGATATGCGCTCGCGCAGGCCGGCGAAGCCCGGCCACCCCAACGGCGGCACACCCGGATGGCTCTCCGTGGGATGGACGCTGCCAAGCACCGCGAAATCGCAGCCCAGGCCTTCCGCCCGTTGCAGGTCCTCTGCGGTGTGGCAGGAGGCAGCCACCCACTGGCCTTCCGGCAACGGTCGCTGCGCCAAGTCGGCCAGCTGCGCGCTGCGAAGATGCACGCCCGTCTTGAGCTCTCGCGCCAGTTCGATGTCACCGTTCAGGAGCACATCAGCGCCGGCCTTGCGGCACCTCTGTACGGCTTGACGGGCGAGTGTGCGCCAGCGTTCGCCGCCGACGCTGCGGGCGCGCAGCTGCACGCGGCGGATGCCGGCGTCCAGCGCGCGCTGCAGTGATGCCAGCCAGTCCGCATCTTCCACGGGCTCCGGCGTCACCAGATAGCGGTCCGGGTGCAGCAGTGCCGCCACCACCGGGCGATCGGCCGGCGGCATGGCGTAGCGGGTCAGCTTGTCGGGCATCACCCAGGCCAGGGCCTGCCCTTCATGTCCGCGCGGCGTACCGGTCCAGCCGGCGAGATGTCGGACGTCCAGCCGCAGCCGCTTGTCCGGGTACTGCTGGGGGACATTGATCACTGCGGCACCGATGTCGGCCTCGATGCCCAGTTCCTCGCGCAGTTCGCGTACCAGCGCGTCCTCCGGACTCTCGCCGGGCTCGCGCTTGCCGCCGGGAAACTCCCACCGGCCCGCGAGGTCACGCCCTTCGGTCCGACGGGCCAGCAGGATGCGGCCGCGCGGGTCGGTGATGACCGCGGCCATGACATGGATGGAGCGCAAGGGAGTGGACATGGGGGAACTTTGCCGGCAAGCGTCCGGGTAACGCAATTACCACCACGCAGGATGAAGCCGGCCCAGCGGGGTGCGGAAACGACATCGCGCCCGAAGGCGCGATGCGAGGGAACCCGTGTAACCGGCCGTCAGCCGGCCACGCCTCAGCCCAGCTGCCCGTGGCAGTGCTTGTACTTCTTGCCGCTGCCGCAGGGGCACGGGTCGTTGCGGCCGACCTTGGGCGCGTCGCGGTGGGCCGGCATCGGCCCGGACTGCACATAGCCGCCCTGCAACGTCGCCTGGCGCTGCGCTTCTGCGGCCTCTTCGTCGGCGCTGTAGCCGCCGACATCCTCATGCTGGAACTGCAGCTGCCGGGCCTGCGCCTCGGCCATCGCGCGCTCCTGCGCTTCCAGCGCCGCGACTTCCTCCTCGCTGCGGATGCGCACGCGCGACAGCAGGGTGACCACTTCGCTCTTCACCCGCTCCAGCATGCTGGAGAACAGTTCGAAGGCTTCCTTCTTGTACTCCTGCTTCGGCTGCTTCTGCGCATAGCCGCGCAGGTGGATGCCCTGGCGCAGGTAGTCCATGCGCGCCAGGTGCTCTTTCCAGTTCTTGTCCAGCACGGTGAGCATGATGTGCTTTTCCAGCGCCCGCATCGTCTCGTCGCCGATCGCGGCTTCCTTGCTGGCGAAATGCTGGTCCATGGCTTCCTGCACGCGGCGCTCGATGGTCTCCGCATCCAGCTCCTCTGCCTCCTCGCGCCAGCGGGTCACGGGCAGTTCGATGCCCATTTCCTCGCCCAGCTCGCTTTCCAGCCCTTGCAGGTCCCACTGTTCGTCCACCGAATTGGGCGGCACGAAGCGGGCGACCGTCTCGGCGACCACGTCGCCACGGATGCCGTCGATGTTGTCCTTGACCGACTCGGCATCGAGCAGTTCGTCGCGCTGGGCGTAGATCACCTTGCGCTGGTCGTTGTTGACGTCGTCGAAATCCAGCAGGTTCTTGCGGATGTCGAAGTTGTGCGCTTCCACCTTGCGCTGCGCCTTCTCGATCTGCCGGCTGACCAGCTTGTCCTCGATGACGTCGTCTTCCTTCATGCCGATCAGCTTCATCGCCTTCTGGACCCAGTCCGAGGCGAAGATGCGCATCAGGTTGTCTTCCAGCGACAGGTAGAAGCGGGACGAACCCGGATCGCCCTGGCGGCCGGAACGTCCGCGCAGCTGATTGTCGATGCGGCGGGACTCGTGGCGCTCGGTACCCACGATGTGCAGGCCGCCGGCGGCCTTCACGGCGTCGTGCCGCTTCTGCCACTCGGCCTTCACCGCGGCGCGGTCGGCGTCGCTGGCGTCTTCGCCAAGCGCTTCGTACTCGGCTTCCAGCGAACCGCCCAGCACGATGTCGGTACCGCGACCGGCCATGTTGGTGGCGATGGTGATCGCGCCCGGACGGCCGGCCTGCGCCACGATGTGCGCTTCGCGCTCGTGCTGCTTGGCGTTGAGCACCTCGTGCGGCACACCGGCCTTGTTGAGGAAGTCGGACAACATTTCCGACGTCTCGATCGAGGTCGTGCCCACCAGCACCGGCTGGCCGCGCTGGTAGCACTCCTGGATGTCGGCCAGCACCGCCTTGAACTTGCCCTGGCGGTTGAGGAACACCTGGTCGGGCGAATCCTTGCGCACGGTCGGGCGGTTGGTCGGGATGACGATCACTTCCAGGCCGTAGATGCTCTGGAACTCGAACGCTTCCGTGTCGGCCGTGCCGGTCATGCCGGACAGCTTGTTGTACATGCGGAACAGGTTCTGGAACGTCACGCTGGCCAGCGTCTGGTTCTCGCGCTGGACCGGCACGCCTTCCTTCGCTTCCACGGCCTGGTGCAGGCCGTCGGACCAGCGGCGGCCGGTCAGCGTGCGGCCGGTGAATTCGTCGACGATGACCACTTCGCCATCGCGCACGATGTAGTCCACGTCGCGCTGGTAGATGGCGTGCGCGCGCAGCGCGGCGTTCAGGTGGTGCACGACCGACAGGTTGTTGGCGCCATACAGCGGCTCTTCCTCGCTGATGATGCCGGCCTTGAGCAGCAGTTCCTCGGCGTGCTCCATGCCCGCTTCGGACAGGTGCACCTGCTTGCCTTTCTCGTCGACCCAGTAGTCGCCCTCGGCTTCCTCGTTCTCCTGCTTGACCAGCTGGGGCACGATGCGGTTGACCCGGATGTACAGCTCGGGCGATTCATCGGCCGGGCCTGAAATGATCAGCGGGGTGCGCGCTTCGTCGATCAGGATGGAGTCCACCTCGTCGACGATGGCGTAGTGCAGGCCGCGCTGGAAGCGGTCGGCCTTCGACATCGCCATGTTGTCGCGCAGGTAGTCGAAGCCGAACTCGTTGTTGGTGCCGTAGGTGATGTCGGCCGCGTAGGCGGCGTGCTTGTCGCCGTGCGGCATGCCCGGGTAGACCACGCCCACGCTCAGGCCCAGCCAGTTGTACAGCTTGCCCATCCACGCCGAGTCGCGGCGGGCCAGGTAGTCGTTCACGGTGACGACGTGCACGCCCTTGCCTTCCAAAGCATTGAGGTAGGTCGGCAGCGTGGCGACCAGCGTCTTGCCTTCACCGGTGCGCATCTCGGCGATCTTGCCCAGGTGCAGCACCATGCCGCCGATCAGCTGCACGTCATAGTGGCGCATGCCCAGCACGCGCCGGCTGGCCTCGCGGCAGACCGCGAACGCTTCCGGCAGCACCTTGTCCAGCGTCTCCCCACCCGCGATGCGCTGCTGGAACTCCGGCGTCTTGGCCTTCAGCTCGTCGTCCGTCAGCTTCTCCAGCTCCGGTTCCAGCGCGTTGATCTTGTCGACGATGCGTTGCAGCTGTTTCAGCAGGCGTTCGTTGCGACTGCCGAAGACACGGGTAAGCAGGTTGTTGATCATGTAGGGAACCGGATTGGGAAGGAACGTCAGGGCCGCTCACGCCTTGGCGTGGCGCCCAAAACGAAACAGGGCGCTATGCGCCCTGTCTGGCAACACCGTATTGTAGCTTGGGGCGGGGCCGGGGGAATCAACCCCGGACGCACCCGCTCTCAGCCGCGCTTGACCTGCCCCACCGGGGTCGGGCCATCGCCCAGGAACTTGCGCGGGTTGACCACGCGGCCGTTCTCCCAGACTTCGAAGTGCACGTGCGCACCGGTGGAGCGGCCGGTCGAGCCGGCCTTGGCCACTTCCTGGCCCACGCGCACCAGATCGCCGGCCTTCACCACCAGGCGCGAGTTGTGCGCATAGCGGGTCACGTACCCATTGCCGTGGTCCACGTCGACCACGTTGCCGTAGCCGCCCTTCACGCCGGCGAAGCTGACCACGCCGTCGGCGACCGACAGCACCGGATCACCCACGCTGGCCTTGAAGTCGATGCCCTTGTGGTACTGGCCGCCGCCGCCGAACGGATCGGCGCGACCGCCGAAACCGGAGGTGATGTAGCTGTTGGCGATCGGCATGCGGCCGGGCGTCGCGTTCTTGTCCAGTTCGCGGTTGAACAGCAGCGCTTCCAGCACGGACAGCTGGCGGCCGGATTCGGCGAACTGCTTCTCCAGCTGATCCACGCCGGCGGACAGCTCGGCGGGCTTCATGTCGTAGGCCGCGTCGTTACCACCCACGCCGACCGGTTCGTTGAAGTCGAACTCACCGTCCTGCAACTGGCCCACGCGGGTCAGGCGCTCGCCCAGCGCGTTCAGGCGGTTCGCCTGTGCCTGCAGCTCGCCCAAGCGGGCGGCCATGGCGTTGATTTCCTGCTGTGCGCCGCGGCGCACCTGCTCCAGCTCGGCCTCGCGGCTGTCGGCGCTGGCCTGCAGCATCGACACCTGGGCCATGCCCACCGCGCTGCGACCGGCCACGCCGATCAGCAGGCCGGCGGCCACCAGCACCGCGGCACTGGCCAACGGCCGGGTGTGCAGGGCAAGTCGGGTTCGGTACGCACCATGGGCCAGGGTATGGCTCCACCAGATGCGCGTATTGTTGGCGATGTTTTTAAAGCTCATAGATACCGATGTCTGATTCGAAGTCCAAGCCCCGCCGTGCCGGCACCGCGCAACCCGCGCTGCAGGCTGCCATGACCGATGCCGCTACCGACCCGGTGCGTCGCGCCATGTGGCTCGACACCCTGGAACAGCAACTTCGCCCCTGCCTGCCGCCTGCCCTGGCGCCCCATTGCCGGTTGGCCAATGTGGCGGGCACGCGACTCGTTTTTATCGTCGACTCCCCGGTGTGGCGGGCCAGACTGCGCCTGGCTGCCCCCGAACTGATCAACGCGGCCCAATCCATCGGACTGGCGGTCACCGAAGTCACCGCCAAAACCACACTTGCGCCGTCTTCCCCCCCGGTTGGAGCGCAAGAAATGGCGAAACCCGTGTCGGAAGTCGCAAGAAAAGGGCTGAAAAGCGCCCTGGACCTCCTGTCCGAACCCGTCTCCGCGGATCCGTCCGCCCCCCAGGGCGGTCATCGACGACGTCCGAAAAATTGACTCGGCCATCACGAGGGACGGGGCATGGTACCGGCCACCGCCGGTCGGGTCGTTAGATGAAAGTTAAAATCCCGTTAGGATTCAGGCCACAGATTGACCCATGTCACACTTTGACCAAGGCGTAACCATTCGTACCCACCCGTGTGACGCGGGTCGGTAACCGGTAGTCAGCACGATCACCCGCCAAAGCGGATGCAGGTCTCAGACGGCGGCGGCAGGGCTCGCGTACACCACCGGCGAGGGGTGGCGGTCGTCATCGAAGGTCACTTCTTCCCAGGCCGAGACGTCGGCCAACAGGGCGCGGACCAGCTTGTTGTTGAGCGCATGGCCCGATTTGAACCCCTCGTAAGCCCCCAGTATGGGGCGGCCGGCGAGGTAGAGGTCGCCGATGGCGTCCAGGATCTTGTGGCGGACGAATTCGTCCGTGTAGCGCAGGCCGTCCTCGTTCAGCACGCGGAACTCGTCCAGCACGATGGCATTGTCCATCGAACCGCCCAGGCCCAGGTTGCGCTCGCGCATGTACTCCAGGTCGCGCATGAAGCCGAAGGTGCGCGCGCGCGCGACTTCCTTGATGTAAGCGCCGGTGGAGAAATCCACTTCCGCCCGCGACTGCGACGCCGGAATCATCGGGTGGTCGAACTTCACGGTGAAACCCAGCTTGAAGCCGTCGTAAGGCTCGAAGCGGGCCACCTTGTCGCCGTCGGTCACTTCCACGGCGTGCTTGATGCGGATGAAGCGCTTGGGCGCGTTCTGTTCGGTGATGCCTGCCGACTGCAGCAGGAACACGAACGGGCCCGCGGAGCCGTCCATGATCGGCAGTTCGGCCGACGACAACTCCACATAGGCATTGTCGACGCCCAGGCCGGCCATGGCCGACATCAGGTGCTCGACGGTCTGCACCTTGGCGCCTTCACAGGTCAGCCCGGTGCACAGGGTGGTCTCGGTGACCAGGCTGGCGCTGGCGGGAACCTCCACAACCGGGTCCAGGTCGATGCGGCGGAACACGATGCCCGTGTCCACCGGCGCAGGGCGCAGGGTCATGTAGACCTTTTCGCCGCTGTGCAGACCCACGCCGGTCGCGCGGATCACGTTTTTCAGTGTGCGTTGCTGGGCCATCGGGGCGGGTCGCAGGTGGGGGAACCTAAGCGGGCAGCGAGAATAACACGCACTTCGCTGAATCTTAACGAAAGAACCGCTCTGTCCCACGGCTGCAACACGGGTCTGTTACGGCCGTCATGAAAGGGCTGCCGGGCCGGACAGGCCCGGCAGCGAAGGGACATGGCAGTACAACCACTCCATCGGCCCCTTTCCCCCGCTCACGGGGGAAAGGGGCGCTTTACATCAGTCCGCCTGGCGGCGCAGGAACGCCGGGATATCCAGGTAGTCGTTGGGCAGGTCGGCGGCGACCGGTGCCGAGGCCGGCGCGGACGCCGGCGCAGCGGAACCACGGCGCAGGCCCAGGCCGCTGGTGGCGGCGCTGACCGCATCCATGCCGAAACCGTCGTCGATCGGCATGCCGGTGGTGGCGTCGCGGACCAGCTTGATCGGCGCGCGCATCGGCTCGCGCAGGTCGCCGTTGCGGCCCAGCGGCTGGCGTACCACGGCACGGTTCAGGCCGGTGGCGACCACGGTCACGCGCACTTCGTCCTGCATGTCCGGGTCCAGCACGGTGCCCAGCACCACGGTGGCGTCTTCCGAAGCGAAGCCTTCGATGGTGCGGCCCACTTCGTCGAACTCGGCCATGGTGAAGTCCGGGCCGGCGGTGATGTTGACCAGGATGCCGTTGGCGCCCGACAGGTTGACGTCGTCCAGCAAGGGATTCTGGATGGCGGATTCGGCGGCGGCCTGCGCGCGGTCGTCGCCGCGTGCCGAGCCGGTACCCATCATGGCCAGGCCCATCTCGCTCATCACGGTGCGCACGTCGGCGAAGTCGACGTTGATCAGGCCCGGGCGCACGATCAGGTCGGCGATGCCCTGCACGGCGCCGAGCAGCACATCGTTGGCGGCACGGAACGCCTGGATCATCGTGGCGTTGCGGCCCAGCACGGTGATCAGCTTCTCATTGGGAATGGTGATCAGCGAATCGCAGTGGTGGCTCAGTTCCTCGATGCCCTTCAGCGCGACCTGCATACGGCGACGGCCTTCGAACGGGAACGGCTTGGTCACCACCGCCACCGTCAGGATGCCCATCTCCTTGGCCAGCTGCGCCACGACCGGTGCGGCGCCGGTCCCCGTGCCGCCGCCCATGCCGGCGGTGATGAACACCATGTCGGCACCGTCCAGCGCGTCGATGATGCGCTCGCGGTCTTCCAGCGCAGCCTGGCGGCCCACTTCCGGATTCGCGCCCGCGCCCAGGCCCTTGGTGACGTTGCTGCCCAACTGCAGCTGCAGCTTGGCGCCGCAGTTCTTGATCGCCTGCGAGTCGGTGTTGGCGGTGATGAACTCCACGCCATCCACGCTGCTGCTGACCATGTGTGCCACGGCATTGCCGCCGCCACCGCCCACGCCAACGACCTTGATCACCGCATTCGGGGCCATCTTTTCAACCAGTTCGAAATGTGCCATGTCCTTGTCCTCTTTGAGCCGGGAATCGGGAATGGGGAGTCGGGAATCGAAGACCATTCCCTGTACGCCCATGCCGTTGCCGGCGAGTTGTGTTTTAAGTGGTGTTGCGTATTGCCAATGAACTACGTCTCTACCTACCTGCCGCGCCTTGCTTTCCCGCTTTTGCCGCCCTCGCTTCTGCTTTTGCTTCTACGATTCCCGATTCTCCATTCCCTACTCCCGGCAACTAGAATTCACCGCGGTACCAGTTCTGCAGTTTCTTGAACCAGCTGCCCGCCTTGCCCGTGGGCAGGGAGGGACGGCGGGGGTGTTCTATCTGGCTGCCCATCAGCAGCAGGCCGACGCCGGTGGCATGCACCGGGTTGCCGACCACTTCGCCCAGGCCGGTGACGTGCTGCGGGATGCCCACGCGCACCGGCATCTGCAGCATTTCCTCGGCCAGTTCGACCACGCCTTCCATCTTCGAAGCACCGCCCGTCAGCACCATGCCGGCGCGCACGCGCTCCTCGAAACCGGAACGGCGCAGTTCGGCCTGCACCATCTCGAAGATCTCCTCGTAGCGCTGCTGCACGGCCTGCGCCAGCGAATGGCGTGGCAGGCGGCGGGGCGGACGATCGCCGACGCTGGGCACCTGGATGCTTTCCTCGGCCGTGGCCAGCTGGGCCAGTGCGCAGGCGTACCGCACCTTGATCTGCTCGGCTTCCGGGGTGGGCGTGCGCAGCATGTGCGCGATGTCGTTGGTCACCTGGTCGCCGGCGATCGGCAGCGAGGCGGTGTGGCAGATCGCACCCTGCACGAATACCGCCAGGTCGGTGGTGCCCGCGCCCATGTCGACCAGCACCACGCCCAGCTCGCGTTCGTCGCTGGTCAGCACGGCCACGCTGGACGCCAGCGAGGAGAAGATCAGGTCGTCGATCTGCAGGCCGCAGCGCTGCACGCACTTGCTGATGTTGGCCGCGGCGGACTGCGCGCAGAACACCAGGTGCGCATCCACTTCCAGGCGCACGCCGGTCATGCCGACCGGGTTGCGGATGCCTTCCTGTGAATTGTCCAGCTTGTACTCGCGCGGGATGGCATGGAGGATCTTCTGGTCCGCCGGAATCGCCACCGCCTTCGCCGCTTCCAGCACGCGGTCCAGGTCGCCCCAGGTCACTTCACCATCGCGGATGGGCACGATGCCCGGCGAATTACGGCACTGCACGTGGTTGCCGGAAATGGAGGCATACACCGAACGGATCTCGCATCCCGCCATCAGCTCGGCTTCTTCCACCGCACGCTGGATGGACTGCACCGTCGATTCGATGTCGACCACCACGCCACGCTTCAGCCCGCGCGACTCATGCGAACCGATGCCGATCACTTCGATCGGATTGCCCGGCGCGTATTCGCCGACCAGCGCCGTCACCTTGCAGGTGCCGATGTCCAGCCCGACGATCAGCGATTTGTCACCCTTGCGATTCATGTATTGCCCTGTTGAGTAGCGGGAGCGGGAAGCGCCGGAGCGGAAGCGGGTTGTCGTGGCGACGCCGCATCTCCCTCCGTGTTTCCCCCACCCTGTTGTCCTGTCGGCGCCTTGCCCCAGCTCAACGCGAAGCCGTTGGTGTAGCGGAGGTCGGCGCGTTCGAGCGGCTGCGCCTGGTTGGCCAGCAGCTGCGGCAGCATGCGTGCGAAGCGGCCCAGCCGCGGGCGCGCATCGGCGCGTCCCACCACGACTTCGGTACCGTTGCCGAGCTGCAGCGACCAGCTGCCGCGCCGGTCCATCAACAGCGTGTGCACGTCCAGGCCCATCGGCGCGAACAGCTGACGTGATTCGTTGTAGAGCGCGGTCACTTCCTGTACCTGCGAGTCCGGCCCGCCCAGCTGCGGCAGTTTCAGCGTGCTCAGTTCCTTCGGCATCGGAAACAGGCGACCGTGTTCGGACAGCAGGCGATCCTGGCCCCAGCGCGCGAACGGCTTGTGTTCGACGATGCGGATTTCCATCACGTCGGGCCAGCGCTTGCGCACTTCCGCGCGCTCCACCCACGGCAGCTTCTCCACCGCCTGCTGCGCGTCGGAGAGCCGCACGGCGAAGAAGCCACGCTGCGCATACGGCAACACCACCTGGCGCAGTTCCGCGGGGTCCACGCGCGCGAACTCGCCCTGCACGCGCAGCCGGGTCAGCGGCCAGCGCTCGGCGCCGATCCAGCCGTTCACCACGGCGACCACCGGCAACGCGACCAGCGCGACGGCGATCAACCAGGTGACGATGCGCAGGGCGGCGTTCATCAGCCTGCGGCCTCCGGCAATGTCTGTTCCAGGATGCGCCAGCACAGCTCTTCGAAGCCGACGCCGGCCTTGCCCGCGGCCTTGGGCACCAGCGAATGGCTGGTCATGCCCGGCGCGGTGTTGACTTCGATCAGCTGGAAGCCGTGCACGCGGTCGCGCATCACGTCAACGCGACCCCAGCCGCTGCAGCCGGCGGCGCGGAACGCGGCCAGCGCGAGGGTGCGGATGGCTTCTTCGTCGACACCTTCCAGGCCAGGGCAGAGGTACTGGGTGTTGTCGGCGATGTACTTGGCGTGATAGTCGTACCAGTCGCCGGCCGGCACTATGCGGACCGACGGCAGCACCACGTCGCCGACGATGCCGACGGTGAACTCCTCGCCCTGCACCATCTGCTCCATCAGCAGTTCGCCGGCGTAGTCCGCCGCGAACGCGGCAGCCGGTGCGAGGTCCGCCTCGTCGAGAATGCGGAACACGCCGACACTGGAGCCTTCGCTGGAAGGCTTGACGAAGACCGGCAGGCCCAGCGAGCGCGCGGCCGCGGTCAGGTCGGCGCCGGGCGCGATGCGCACGAAGCGCGGCGTGGGCAGCCCTTCGGCCATCCACACCTGCTTGGTGCGGATCTTGTCCATCGTCAGCGCGGACCCCAGCACGCCGGGACCGGTGTACGGCACGCCCAGCGCATCCAGCAGGCCCTGCAGCACGCCGTCCTCGCCCCCGCCCCTGTTGCCGTGCAGGATGTTGAAGACGCGATCGACCTGGCCGTCGCGGATCGCATCGACCAGTGCGGGAATGCCATCGACCGGGAAGGCCTGCACGCCGCGCGCCTGCAGCGCCTCCAGCACGTTGCGGCCGGAATCCAGCGACACCTCGCGCTCGGTGCTGGTGCCGCCCAGCAGCACCGCGACGCGCCCGAAGCGGGCCGGATCGGTGGCGCGCAGGGCCGGGAAGTTCGCCGTGCTCATGCGCCCTCCCTGCCGTCGAAGCCGTGCGCCGCGATGTGCGGCGCGATGTGGCCGATGTCGCCCGCGCCCATCATCAGCAGCAGGTCGCCGTCCTGGAGCACGTCCGGCAGCACGTCGATCAGGTCGGAGACCTGGCTGACCACCACCGGTTCATTGCGGCCACGCGCGCGGATGGCGCGCGCCAGCGATTTGGCGTCGGCGCCGGCGATGGGTGTTTCACCGGCCGGATACACCTCGCTCAGCACCAGCGCGTCGGCTTCGGACAGCACGGCGGCGAAAGCGTCGAACTGGTCACGCGTGCGGCTGTAGCGGTGCGGCTGGAAGGCCACCACCAGGCGCTTGTGCGGCCAGCCGCCGCGTGCGGCGGCGAACACCGCGGCCAGTTCCTTCGGGTGGTGCCCATAATCGTCGACCAGCTGCACCCGTGCGCCCTGCGGCGTGGTGATCTCGCCGAGGTCGTTGAAGCGGCGGCCGATGCCGGCGAACTTCTCCAGCGCGGCGGCGATGTTTTCCGGCGACACGCCCAGCTGCCAACCCACCGCGGCGGCGGCCAGGGCGTTCTGCACGTTGTGGCGGCCGGGCAGCGCCAGGCTGACGCGGATGCTGGCGTCTTCCGGAAGGCGCAGGGTGAAGTGCATGCGGCCCGCTTCCTGCTCGACGTCTTCGGCGCGCACGTCGGCGTTTTCGGCAAAGCCGTAGCTCATCACGTGGCGCGGCGTCTCGGCGGCGATCGCGGCCACTTCCGGATCATCGATGCACAGCACCGCCAGGCCGTAGAACGGCAGGCGCTGCAGGAATTCGGCGAACGCCGCCTTCACCCGCTCGAAGTCGTTGCCATAGTTCTCCAGGTGATCGGCATCGATGTTGGTGACGATGGAGATCAGCGGATTCAGGCGCAGGAAGCTGCCATCGCTCTCGTCGGCTTCGGCGACCAGCCACTGGCCGTCGCCCAGCTTGGCGTTGGCGCCGGCGGCGAGCAGCTGGCCGCCGATGACGAAGGTCGGGTCCAACCCGCCTTCGCTCAGCACGGCCGCGGCCAGGCTGGTGGTGGTGGTCTTGCCATGCGTGCCCGCCACCGCGATGCCGCGGCGGAAGCGCATCAGTTCGGCCAGCATCGCCGCACGCGGCACGATCGGAATGCGCTGGCTGCGCGCTTCCATCAGCTCGGGGTTGTCCTGCCGGATGGCGCTGGACACCACCACGCAATCCGTGCCGAGCACGTTGGAGGCGTTGTGCCCGCGCATCACGCGCGCCCCCAGCGCGGCCAGGCGGCGGGTGGCGGCGTTGTCGGCGTTGTCGGAGCCGGAGACCTCGTAACCCAGCGTGCACAGCACCTCGGCGATACCGCTCATGCCCGAACCGCCGATGCCGACGAAATGCACCCGCCGGAATTCCTTGGCCAGGTTGCCGGTATGTTGCAGCCGGCGCTCGCGTGCAGCAGCCATCATCGGGCACCTCCGGTGCGCGCGGGATTCGGGATCCGGGATCCGGGATTCGCGCAAGCGCTCCCACGCAGCGCCAGAACACTGCGCTTGCTGTTGCGGCTACGAATCACGAATCCCCAATCACGAATCACGGTTTGCTTCCTCAAGAATGATGTCGGCGATGCGGTCGGCCGCATCGGTTCTGGCCAGCGCGCGGGCGGCGTCCGCCATCACGACGCGCTTGCCGGGATGGCTGGCCAGGTCGCGCAGCGCATCCGCCAGCGACGCGGCAAGGGTGTCGTCCTGCTTCAGCATCACGGCGGCGCCGCGCTCGACCAGGAACTCGGCGTTGCGGGTCTGGTGGTCGTCCACCGCCTGTGCGAACGGCACCAGCACACTGCCCACACCGACCGCGCACAGCTCCGCCAACGTCGATGCCCCCGAGCGGCAGACCACCAGATCGGCCCAGGCGTAGGCGTCGGCCATGTCGGTTATGAAGGCTTCCACGCTGGCGGGCACACCGGCATCGGCGTAGGCCTTCGCGGCTTCGTCGCGCAACTTCTCGCCACACTGGTGGCGCACGTCGATGGGCGTGGCGGACAGCGAAGCGATGGCCTTGGGCACGGCCAGGTTCAGAGCCCGTGCGCCCTGGCTGCCGCCCAGCACCAGCAGGCGCAGCGGACCCTCGCGTCCCGCGAAGCGCTGGGCCGGCGGCGCCACCGCGGCGATCTCGTCGCGCACGGGATTGCCGACCACTTCTTCCCGCTGCGGGAAGGCGCCGGGAAATCCGGTCATCACGCGGCGCGCCACCTTGACCAGCATGCGGTTGGTGAAGCCCGCCGCGCGATTCTGTTCGTGTACCAGCAGCGGCGTACCCATCAGCCGCGCGGCGACGCCACCCGGGCCGGCGGCGAAGCCGCCAAAGCTCACCACGGCCCGCGGTGCGCGACGACGCAGGACGAAACCCGCCGCGCGGATCGCGCGCAGGATGCGTACCGGTGCGCCCAGCAGCGCCAGCTTGCCCTTGCCGCGCAGGCCACTGATGGCCAGCGTGTCCAGTTCGATGCCCTGCGGCGGCACCAGCCGCGTTTCCATGGCACCGTCCGCGCCCAGCCATACGACCGGCACGCCGCGGGCGCGCAGCACCTTGGCCACGGCCAGCGCGGGGAAGATGTGGCCCCCGGTACCGCCGGCCATGATCATCACGGGAGCAGGCATCGCGGTGTTCATGCGAGCCTCTCGAACGTCGGCTCGACGCGCGGCTGCAGGCGGCGGGTGCCACGCAGCGTCTGCGAGAGCGAAGACGCCACCACCGATGCCGGTGCGGGCGACGCCGGACGCGGCTCGGCCGGTGCGCGCGACGGCTCGTTGCCGCCGTGCACCGCTTCGCCGCGCAAGGCGACCTGGCGCTGGGTGCGTTCCAGTTCGTACGACACCCGCAGCAGCAGGCCCATCGCCACGCAGGTCATCAGGATGCTCGACCCGCCCGACGAAATCAGCGGCAGCGTCAGGCCCTTGGTCGGCAGCAAGCCCAGGTTCACGCCCATCGACACGAAACTCTGCATGCCGATCCACAGCGCCACGCCGAAGGCCACATAGCCGGCGAAATGGCGGCGCATCTCCACACAGCGCAGGCCGATCACGAAGGCGCGCCCCACCAGCAGCGCGTACAGGGCGACCACCGCGCAGATGCCGAGGAAGCCCAGCTCTTCACCGATCACCGAGAAGATGAAGTCCGTATGCACTTCCGGCAGGTAGTTCAGTTTCAGCACCGAGCCGCCCAGACCGATGCCCGCCCACTCGCCGCGACCGATCGCCATCAGGGCGTTCGTCAGCTGGTAACCGCTGCCGAACGGATCGGCCCACGGGTCGGCGAACGAGGTCAGGCGACGCATGCGGTAGGGTTCAGCGATCGCGATCACCGCCAGGATGGGCAAGCCCACCAGCACGGGACCGAACATGCGTGGCATGTTGACGCCACCCAGCACCAGCATGCCGGCGGTGATCGCCAGCAGCAGCGAGGACGAACCGAAGTCGGGCTGCATCAGCAGCAACGCGACCAGCACGACCACCACGCCCAGCGGCTTCAGCATGGCGGTCCACGTCGCATTGACCTCGTCGCGGAAACGCACCAGATAACTGGCCAGCCAGACGATGAAGAACACCTTCACCGCTTCCACCACCTGGAAGTTGGATACGCCCAGGTTGATCCAGCGATGCGCGCCCTTCACGCTGACACCCAGGCCGGGCACGAACACGAGCAACAGCAGCACCACGCAGCCGAGCAGCAACAGGTGATTGCGCGCCTCGATGCTCTTCAGCTCGGTGCGCATCACCCAGTAGGCCAGGCCCATGCCCACCAGCAGGAAGACCACGTGGCGGAGCAGGTAGTAGAACGGGCTGCTGGCCTGATAGATGGAACTGGAAGCCACCATCACCACGCCCAACGACGCCAGCGCCAGCATGGCGCCCAGCAACCAGGGGTCGAAACGGCCCCCGATGGCTTCCAGTCGCGTTGCCTGGCGTGGCGTGTCGTTCATCAGCGCACCTTCAGCGTGGCCAGGCCGACGAGGACGAGCACGACGGAGATGATCCAGAAGCGCACGATCACGCGCGGCTCGGGCCAGCCCTTCAGTTCGAAGTGGTGGTGGATCGGCGCCATCCGGAACACGCGCTTGCCGGTCAGCTTGAACGACGCCACCTGGATCATCACCGACAGCGTCTCGATGACGAAGATGCCGCCCATGATCACCAGCACCAGTTCCTGGCGCACGATCACGGCGATGGTACCCAGCACCGCACCCAGCGCCAGCGCACCGATGTCACCCATGAACACCATCGCCGGGTAGGTGTTGAACCACAGGAAGCCCAGGCCGGCGCCCGCGATGGCCGCGCAGATGATGGTCAGCTCGCCCGCCCCCGGCACCGGCGGGATCTGCAGGTAGTTGGAGAACACCGCATTGCCCGAGGCGTACGCGAACACGCCCAGCGCGCAGGCCACCAGCACCGTCGGCATGATCGCCAGCCCGTCCAGGCCGTCGGTCAGGTTGACCGCGTTGGAGAAGCCGACGATCCAGAAGTAGGCGATGGCGACAAAGCCTATACCCGCCAGCGGCAGCGCGATCGACTTGAAGAACGGCACATAGAAGGTGGTCGCCGCCGGCACATCGGCATACAGATACAGGTACAGGCCGGCGGCCAGGCCGAAGATCGACTGCAGCAGGTACTTCCACCGCGACTTCAGGCCGTTGGGATCGCGCTTGACGATCTTGATCCAGTCGTCGTACCAGCCGATGGCACCGAAGGTCAGCATCACCAGCAGCACGACCCACACATACTTGTTGCGCAGATCGCCCCACAGCAGCACCGACAGCAGCACCGTCATCAGGATCAGCGCACCGCCCATCGTCGGTGTGCCCGCCTTCGAGAAGTGCGACTGCGGACCGTCCTGGCGGATCGGCTGCCCGCCCTTCAGCTGGCCCAGCCGGCGGATCACCGCCGGCCCCAGCCAGAGCGACAGGAACAGCGACGTCAACGCCGCCAGGATCCCGCGGAAGGTCAGGTAACCGAACAGGCCAAAGAAGCTTTCCAGCCCCTGCAGCCAACGGGCAAGTTCAAGCAGCATGCGGTGTGTCCTCCCCGGTGGACAGCAGTGCGGCGACGATGCGGTCCATCGCGCTGCCGCGCGACCCCTTGACCAGGCAACGCACGCCGGCGTGCAGGTCGGCACGAAGCACTTCGACCAGCGACGCGTGGTTTTCGAAAGAACGGGCACCCTCGCCGAAGGCGCGCGTGGCGGCTTCGCTGAGGGGGCCGAGCGTGTACAGGCGCCGGATGCCTGCGGCGCGGGCGCGCCGTCCCGCCTCCGCATGCAGGGCTTCACCGTCCTGCCCCAGTTCGCGCATGTCGCCCAGCACCAGCCAGGCTTCGCCACCACCGGCCGCGAGCAGGTCGATGCCGGCGTAGAGCGAGCCGGGGTTGGCGTTGTAGCTGTCGTCGATCAACACCGCGCCGCTCGCCAGCGTGTGCGAGATCTGCCGGCCGGCCACCGGCTGCGCGGCCGCCAGGCCCTCGGCGATCACGCCCAGCGACACGCCACAGGCCATCGCCAGCGCGGCAGCGGCCAGCGCATTGAGCACGTTGTGGCGGCCGGACAAATGCAGGTCGACGGCGACTTCGCCATGCGGCGCCACCAGCACGAACTGCGAGCCGTCGGCGGTCGGCCGGATGTCGCGCGCGGTGATGTCGGCACTCGCTTCCAGGCCGAAGCGCAGGATGCGGCGGTCGGGCACGCGGCTGGCGAAATACTCGGCGAAGGCATCGTCGGCGTTGATGACGGCCGTGCCATCGACCGGCAACGCTTCGTAGATGGCGCCCTTGGTTTCGGCCACGCCCATCAGCGTGCCCATGCGCTCCAGGTGCGCCGGCGCGATGTTGTTCACCAGCGCCACTTCGGGGGTGACGATGTCGGTCAGGTAGGCGATGTCGCCGGGCTTGCCGGCGCCCATCTCGTAGACGGAAAAGTCGGCATCGTCCGGCGCATCGATCACCGCCATCGGCAGGCCGATCTCGTTGTTGCGGTTGCCGGGGTTGAAGTAGGTGACGCCAGCGCGCTGCAGGATGGACACCACCAGTGCCTTGACGCTGGTCTTGCCATTGCTGCCGGTGATGGCGACCACCTTCTCCACATGGTCGCGCTGCAGGCCCGCGGCGATCCGCGCCAGCGCCAGCAGCGTGTCGGGAACGATCACCTGCGGCACGTCGACGTTGACCGCATGGTCCACCAGCACCGCGCTGGCGCCGCGCATGGCGGCGTCGTAGGCGAAATCGTGGCCATCGAAGCGCTCGCCGCGCAGCGCGACATACAGGCTGCCCGGCACCAGCGCGCGGGTGTCGTGCGCCAACGCGCCGATCACCAGGTCGTCGCCGACCAGTTCACCACCCGCCCAGTGCGCCAGCAGGGAAAGCGGAAGACGCTTCATGCGCGCGCCTCCAGTGCCTGCCGCGCCACCGCCGTGTCATCGAACGGGTGCCTGACGCCCAGGATTTCCTGATAGGGCTCGTGGCCCTTGCCGGCCACCAGCACGATGTCGTCGTTGCCGGCCTGCGCGATGGCATGGGCGATCGCCGCCCCCCGGTCGCGCAGCACGGTGATGTCTTGCGGACGCGTGAAGCCGGACAGGATGTCGGCGACGATGCGGTCGCCATCCTCACCGCGCGGATTGTCGTCGGTGACCACCACCACGTCGGCCAGCCGCTCGGCAATGGCCGCCATCTGCGGCCGCTTGCCGGCATCGCGCTCGCCACCACAGCCGAACACGCACACCAGCCGCCCGTGCACGTGGTCGCGCAGGCTGGACAGCGCCTGTTCGAGCGCATCGGGCGTGTGCGCGTAGTCGATCACGACCAGAGGCGCTTTCTCGTCGCCACCCAGCCGGTTCATGCGGCCATGAATGGGGGTCAGGCGCGAGAGCGTGCGTGCGACATCGGCGGGCGCATCGCCCAGCGCGTACAGCGTGCCCGCCACGGCCAGCAGGTTGTCCACGTTGAACCGGCCCAGCAGGCGCGACTGCACCGGGTTGGATTCGCTGCCGATGACCAGGTCGAAACTGATGCCGCTGCCATCCAGCCGCAGCTGGTCGGCGCTGACGTCGGCGCCGGCCTGTCCGCGCGAGCTCAGTCCGACGCGCTGCACGCCATGCGGCAGTTTGCCGAACAGCTCGCGGCCGTACGCATCGTCCAGGTTGATCACCGCGGACTTCAGGTTGGGGCGCGAGAACAGCAGCGCCTTCGCCGCCCCGTATCGCTGCATGTCGCCGTGGTAGTCCAGATGGTCGCGCGTGAGGTTGGTGAAGACCCCCACGTCGAAGTGCACCGCATCCACACGCCCCTGGTCCAGCGCGTGCGAACTGACTTCCATCGCCACGGCCTTCGCGCCGGCATCGCGGAACTGCGCCAGCAGTGCATGCATCTGCAGCACCAGCGGCGTGGTGAAACCCGTCGGCACCACTTCGCCATACATGCCGGCACCCAGCGTGCCGACGGTGGCGCAGCGGATACCGCGCAGATGCCAGGCCTGGGCCAGCAACTGCACCGTGGAGGTCTTGCCGTTGGTGCCGGTGACACCCACCATCTTCATGTCGTGGGACGGCGCGGCGTGGAAGCGGTCGGCCAGCGCACCCATGCGCGCGCGCAGGCCGGGCACCGCGATGGCACCCTTCGGTGCTTCCAGCCCGGCGGGCACCGGCGGCTCGAACAGGATCGCGCTGGCGCCCTTCTCTTTCGCCTGTTCCGCGAAATTGAGCCCGTGCGCGCCAAACCCGGCGATCGCCACGAAGGCGTCGCCGGCCTGCACGGCACGACTGTCCAGGGTCAGGCCACGCACCACGATATCGCGGGGCACGTCCACGTCGGGCAACAGTTCGGCCAGCGACATCATCCGCCTCATCGCGTCACCCCCGCTGCCGGCAGGGCAGCCTGCGGCGCATCGAACGCAGGCAGGTCCGTGGCATCCAGGGCATCGGCGGCGGCAGACGCCGTGACCGGCGCACTGCCCGCCGGCTTCTGCGTGTTCCTGGCCTGCACCGCCAGCCAGGTCTCGATGTCGTCCGGCGGCACATCCATCAGCCGCAGCGTCCCGTCCATCACGTCATGGAATACCGGCGCCGCGACCAGCCCGCCGTAGTAGCCGCCTTCCTGCGAATCGTTGACCACCACGACGGCGGCGAAGCGCGGATTGCTGGCCGGCACCAGGCCAGCGAAGAAGGAGGCGTAGCGGCCTTTCGCATAGCCGCCGCCGGAAGCGACACGTGCGGTGCCGGTCTTGCCCGCCACGCGGTAGCCGAGGACGCCGGCGCGCTTGGCGCCGCCCTGGGTCACCACGGTTTCCATCATGCCGACGACTTCGCGTGCGATCGCCGGATCCAGCACCTGCGGTGATTCGCCGCGCTGGCCTTTCACGAAGGTGGGCGTCACCAGCCTGCCGCCATTGCCCAGCGCCGCGTAGGCACGCGCGATCTGCAGTGGCGTCGCCGCCAGGCCGTAGCCGTAGGACATTGTCGCCTTCTGCAGGCCGTTCCAGCGATCTGGCGGCGCCAGCATGCCGGCGGACTCGCCCGGGAAGCCGCTGCCGGGTTTCTCGCCGTAGCCGAAGCTGCGGATGCTGTCGTAGAAGTAGGCGTTCGGCAGCTTCTCGGCGATCTTGATGGAACCGATGTTCGAGCTCTTGGTGATGACGCCCGTCACGGTGAGCACCCCGTTGTTCCGCGGCACGTCCCTGATGGTGTAGCGGCTGTTCAGCGCCATGTAGCCGGGGTTGGTGTTGATCAGCGTCGACGGCGTGACCGCCCCGGCCTTCAGCGCCGTGGATACGGTGAGCGGCTTCATGGTCGAGCCGGGCTCGAGCATGTCGGTCAGGGCACGGTTGCGGCGCGCATCCGGCTTCACGCGATCGATCGCGTTGGGGTTGTACGTGGGCAGGTTGACCATGGCCAGCACTTCACCCGTGGCCACGTCCATGATCACGATGGAACCGCTGCTGGCCTGATGTTCCAGCAGCGCTTCGCGCAGTTCACGGAACGCCAGGTACTGGATGCGACGATCGATGCTGAGGGTGAGGTCCTTGCCCGGTTGCGCCGAACGGATCAGGTCCACGTTCTCGACGATGCGGCCGCGGTTGTCGCGGATCACCTTCTTCGCACCCGGCTCGCCGCTCAGCCATTCGTCGAAGGCCAGCTCCAGGCCTTCCTGGCCCCGGTCATCGACATTGGTGAAGCCCAGCACGTGCGCCATCGCCTCACCCTGCGGGTAGAAGCGACGGAACTCGCGCTGCGAGAACACGCCCGGGATCTTGTGGTCCACGATGCGGCGCGCTTCGTCCGGATTGATGCGGCGCTTGAGGTACAGGAACTCCTTGTCCGCCCGCTGCGCCAACCGGCGCGTCAGGTGGTCGAGCGGCACGCCCAGCACCTTCGCCAGCTCCGGCAGCCGGTCGGGATTCTTCAGCAGTTCCTGCGGATTGCCCCACACCGATTCCACCGGCGAGGACACCGCCACCGGCTCGCCATTGCGGTCGGTGATCATGCCGCGCGAGGTGGGGATGGGAATCTCACGCAGGAAGCGCTCGTCGCCCTGCCGCTGGTAGAAATCGTTGTTCACCAGCTGCACGTAGGCCGCGCGCCCGATCAGGCTGACCGAGCACAGGCCCATCGCGCCCAGCACCAGGGCCAGGCGGCCACGCAGGTTGAAGCGTGCGCGGTTGCGGTTCTTGACGGGCGCGGCGGTCATGGGCGGATCACCACGACGTCGTCCGTTTCCGGGAACTTCATGCCCAGGCGCGTGCGCGCGATCTGGTCGATGCGATTGCTCTCCGCGACGGTGGCCTGCTCCAGCTGCAGCCGGCCGAACTCGACGTTCAGCTCGTCACGGGCGCGCTCCAGCCGGGTCACTTCGTCGAACAGCACGCGGTGGCGGTGGCGCGCGTAGATCACGCCGATGGCGGATGCGATCGTGGCAAGGGCCAGCACGGCGACCAGCAGGCGGATCATGCGGCGCCTCCTCTGGAGGCCGGGATTGGAGATTCGGGATTGGGGATTGGCGCTGTCGCGAACCCCGGATTCCCATTCCCGGTTCCCAGCTTCTCAGCCACGCGCAGCACCGCGCTGCGGGCGCGCGCATTGGCGGCGATCTCGTCGGGCTCGCCCTTCTGTGCATCGCCGATGGCGCGCAGCGTGGGCACGAAGGTATCCAGCGCGGGCAGGCGGCGATTGGCCGGCGGCGCCTTCGCGTGCGTGTTGATGAAGCGCTTGACGATGCGGTCTTCCAGCGAATGGAAGCTGATCACCGCCAGCCGGCCGCCGGGCTTCAGACGCGCCAGCGCGGCGTCCAGGCCCGTCTCCAGGTCGGACAGCTCGCGATTGATGTGGATACGGATGGCCTGGAAGCTGCGCGTGGCCGGATGGATCTTGTCGCCGCGGGGCATGACGGCTGCGATCACGGCGGCCAGGTCGGCGGTGCGGATGAACGGCTGGGTGGCGCGGCGGGCGACGATGGCGCGCGCGATGCGGCGGCTCTGCTTCTCTTCGCCATACGTCCACAGCACATCGGCGATCTCGCGCTCGTCGGCGCGTGCGATCCACTCCGCCGCGCTCTCGCCGGACTCCGGGTCCATGCGCATGTCCAGCGGACCGTCCTTGCCGAAACTGAAACCACGCTCGGCCACGTCCAGCTGGGGCGACGACACGCCCAGGTCCAGCAGCACGCCGTCGAGGCCGGCGGCGGTTTCCTGCCATTGCGCCAGCGAAGCGAAGCTGCCGCGGAAGATCGACACGCGCGCATCGCCCGCGAACGTCTGTTCGGCATGCGCGATCGCTTCGGGATCCTTGTCCATCAACAGCAGCCGGCCTCCCGGGCCGAGTCGTTGCAGCACGCCGCGCGCATGGCCTCCGCGCCCGAAGGTGCCGTCCAGGTACGTTCCGTCCTCTTTCACCTGCAGCCCTTCCATGACCTGCGTGTACAACACCGGCAAGTGCAGCGCTGGGAGGTGACCGGCCGGCGCGGACTGCCGCTTGCCGTCACCCTTGCTCACAAGCGCAGCTCGAGCATGTGTGCGCTCAGATCGTCGTCGGTGAGGGTCTGACGGATCTGCGCGTGGTGTGCCTGCTCGCTCCAGAGTTCGAACTTCTCGCCCATGCCCAACAGCACGGCCTTCTTCTCGATGCCCACCGCGCTGCGGTGGCTGGCCGGGACGCTGATGCGCCCGTTGCCGTCAAGCTCCACCGGCGATGCGGCACCGATGAGCTTCAGCTGCAGGCTGCGGTGCGCCTTCTGGGTGCTGGGCAACTTGCTGACGTCGTCGCGGACGCGCTGCCAGACCTTCTCGGGGTACAGGTACAGGCTGCCGGCTTCGAACGGGTTGTAGGTGATGACCAGGCGGTTGCCGCACTCGCGCGCGACCAGGTCACGGTAAGCGGTGGGTACCGCCAGCCGTCCCTTGTCGTCCACTGTGATGGCGGTCTCACCCTGAAACACGGCCCCTGCCTTCCCGGTTCGCTAAAAGAGCGATTAATTGAACCACGAAAAACCACATAAAACCCGGTTTTCCCTCTGCTGCCCACATTAGCACCGCGCACAGGGTTGTCAACAGGCGACAGGACAAAAAATCACTTGGCGGATCAATGGCTTGCAACGAACTTCAGAGACTTGTTCAAGCCTTATCCACAAGTTGCTGTTTCGTCTCAAATTTTGAGATTGAAGGAGGGTTCAGTGAGGTGACCGCGCTTTCACATGCACCTCACGCTCCGCGGGTCGGACGGGCTGGCCGTGCGCAACGGCGCGGGGGAGAATCGCCCCATGTGCCTGCTCGCCCTCGCCTGGAAGACCCATCCGCGCTGGCGACTGCTGATGGCCGGCAACCGGGACGAGTTCCATGACCGGCCCAGCGCCCCGCTGGCCCACTGGAGCGACCACCCGCGCGTGATCGCCGGGCGCGACCTGCAGTCCGGCGGGACCTGGGCGGGTGTGGACATCGCGGGGCGCATGGCCGTAGTGACCAACGTGCGGGACCCCGCCATCCAGCTGCCGGGCGCCCCGTCACGCGGGCAGCTGGTGACAGGCTTCCTGGCTGGCCAGGACACCGCCGACCACCAGGCCTGCGGCCTGCTGGCGGCCGCGGAGGCGTTCGCGCCGTTCAACCTGCTGCTCGCCGATCGGGATCACTGCGAATACCTCAGCAACTACCCGACGCCCCGCCGTACCGCGCTGGGACCGGGAATCCACGGCCTGTCCAACGGCGACCTGGACGAAGCCTGGCCCAAGACCGTGACGCTCAAACAGCGGATGGCCGCCTGGCTGACCTCCGGCGAGACCGACGTCGCCGCGCTGTGGGACGCCCTCGCCGACGAAACGCCTGCCGACGACGACGCGCTGCCCGACACCGGCGTCGGGCTGGCGCTCGAGCGGATGCTGTCGCCGGCCTTCATCCGTGGCGACAGCTACGGCACCCGCGCCTGCACGCTGATCGCGATCGATCACGACGGCCACGGCTGGATCAGTGAACGGCGGTTTGGGCCAGAGGGAGTGTTCGAGGGGGAGACGACGGTGCGGATCGGAGCGGAGGCGTAGCGAGCGCTCTTGCACCGGAAGTTTCGCGGTCGCGACTCACGTCGCTTCTACAAGAACAAACAGAAGTCGCCCGCTTTACCCGCCCCCTGAGTCAGGGGGCGATCCGCACCGCAGGTGCGGATGGGGATATGGCAGCGACAGCCCGGGGCCCGAAGTTCGCTACGCGAACTTTGGGAGCTTCATCGCGTGTCGCGCGATGAAGCTGGCGGCGGAGCCGGCCGATAAGCCGGGTTCTGTCGTGGACAGTCATTCCTCTAGGCGCAACGTCACCGTTACGCTCAAGCAACCTACCCGGACCCGACGCGGGCCGCGCCATGAGGTCCCTATTTGGTCTTGCTCCCGGTGGGGTTTGCCGTGCCGGTCTGTTGCCAGACTCGCGGTGCGCTCTTACCGCACCATTTCACCCTTGCCGTCCTGCCGAAACAGTCTTAGGCGGTATCTTTCTGTTGCACTTTCCGTCGGCTCGCGCCGCCCAGGCGTTACCTGGCACCGTGCCCTGTGGAGCCCGGACTTTCCTCGGCATTGTTTCCAATGACGCGACTGTCTGGCCGGCTCCGCCATGCACATTGTCGCACAGACGCCAGGCCTGCCCGGCCGTGGCGATCATGGCAGTGCATGCAGCGCCATCCCCGCGAGCGGCATCGCCACGACCATCCAGCCCACCGGCAGGCGACCCCAGACCAATGCAGCGAAACCCGCAACGACGGCCACCCCCTCGGCGAGCCCCGGTACCGCGCTGGGCCAGAGCGGATCGCACAGGGCGGCCAGCAGCAGGCCGACCACGGCGGCGTTGATGCCCGCCAGCGCACCCCGCATCCCGGGCAATCCCACGATCCGCTGCCAGAAGGGCAGCACACCGACCACCAGCAGCCACGCCGGCAGGAAGATCGCCACCAGCGCCAGCGCGCCCCCCATCCATCCCCCCGGACCGGCCTCCATCGCGGCTCCGAGATAGCCGGCGAAGGTGAACATGGGGCCCGGCACCGCCTGCACAGCGCCATAGCCCGCGAGGAAGGCGTCCTGCGACAGCCAGCCCGGCACCACCACGCCCGATTGCAGCAGAGGCATCACCACGTGGCCGCCGCCGAACACGAGCGCACCGGCGCGATAGAACACCCCGAACACACCCGCAGCCGAGCCCTCCCCCGATCCCCACCACGCCACCGCCAGCAATCCCGCGAACATCGCCAGGGCCAGCCCGCCCATCCGTCGAGACGGCACGCCCTGCAACCGGGCTGGCGACGAAGGGGGTTCGCCACCTTGCAGTCCCAGCCCCACCAGCGCACCGACGACGATCACCACCAACTGCATGCCCGCCGTCGGCCAGGCGACCAGTGCCGCCGCGCACGCCAGCATCAACAGCCGGGTGGCAGCACGCCGGCAGAACGCGCGCGCCATGCCCCACACGGCCTGCGCGACCACGACCACCGCCAGCAGCTTGAACCCGTGGATGAGTCCCGCCGGCACGCCCTCGCGCCACTGCGACAGGCTGGCGCCCAGCGCGACCATCAGGAGCGCGGAGGGAAGCGTGAAGCCACACCACGCCGCGAACGCGCCCGACAAGCCTGCGCGGCGCAACCCGACCACCATCCCCACCTGGCTGCTGGCCGGACCGGGCAGCATCTGGCACAGCGCCACGATGTCGGCATACGCCGCTTCGTCCAGCCAGCGACGCCGCACCACGAAGGCCTCGCGGAAGTAACCCAGGTGGGCAATGGGCCCTCCGAACGAAGTCAGACCCAGCCGCAGGAAGACCAGGAAAACCCGCCACGCTTCCATGGCGTCAGCGCGCACAGCGGCGCTGCGCCATCAGTCTTCCACCTTCATGCCGTACAGCGCCTTGCGCGGGGCACCGGTGATGTCCGCGGCCAGCCGGGCCGCCGTGGAAGGCGGCAGGTGCGGGCTGAGCAGGGCGTAGACGCGGCGGCCTTCGGCCAGCTGCGCATCGGCGTCGTCGCCCGCCCCCTGCACGATGACCACGAACTCGCCCTTGCGCTGGTTGTCGTCGGCCTCGACCTGGACATGCAGGCCGGCCAGGGTGCCGTCCAGCACCGTCTCGAACAACTTGGTCAATTCGCGCGCGAGCACCGCAGGGCGGTCGTCGCCGAAGGCCAGGCGCATGTCCGCCAGCGATTCGGCGATGCGGTGCGAGGACTCGTAGAACACCAGGCTGCGGGTTTCCCCGGCCAGCCGCTGCAGGTGCTCGCGCCGCGCGGAGGACTTGGCCGGCAGGAAGCCCTCGAACACGAACCGGTCGCTCGGCAGCCCCGCCACGCTCAGCGCGGCGATGGCGGCGCAGGCACCGGGAACCGGGCTGACGTTCACGCCAGCGGCGCGTGCCGCACGGACCACGCGGTAGCCGGGATCACTGACCAGCGGCGTGCCCGCATCGCTGACCAGCGCCAGCGACTCGCCGGCCAGCAGACGCTCGACGATCCGTTGCGCCAGCGCGTCCTCGTTGTGCTCGTGCAGCGCCATCAGCGGTTTTTCCACGCCGAAGTGCGACAGCAGCTGGCCGCTGCGGCGGGTGTCCTCCGCACAGACCGCCGCCACGCCGCGCAGCGTATCCAGTGCCCGGGGCGACAGGTCGGCCAGGTTGCCGATGGGGGTGGCGACGATGAACAGGGTTCCGGCGGACATTCCAGTGATTTTCCTTGCTGAGGGTAGAATCGTAGCCGGTTCCCCTGCTTGGCCGCTGACTACGCTTATGGATATGCGCTCCGGAAGGATCTTCGCCCTGCTGTTGACCCTGCTGCTGGCAGGCTGCGTCACCACGCCCGGCGGCGGCCCGACGACGACGGCATCGCGCTACGCGCCGGCATTCGTCTCCGCCGCGGAGCTGGCGCGCCAGGATGCCGCGCTCGCCGGCCAGGCCCGCGCCGACAACGCACGCGAGATCGACCGCCTGCTTTCCACGCTGGATGACGCCACGCTGGCCCGCGATGCCGCGGCCCTGCCTGCCGGCGACCCGCTGTACAACTTCGCCGGTCGCGCGCTGCAACGCCGCGGCCTGCCGCTGCCGCGCCCGTTCGACCGTGGCGCGCAGTGGCGTTTCGACGCCGCCAATCGCCCTGCCGCCGAAAGCGACGGCTACCGCCCGCCGGTGAAGCTGGCCGTGCTGCTGCCGCTGTCCGGCAACCTCGCCACCGCCGCCGCACCGGTCCGCGACGGCCTGCTGGCCGGCTATTACGCCGAACGCCGCCGTCGCCCGGAAATCCAGTTCTACGACACCGTCGGCACCGCGGCCGGCGCCACCGACGCCTACAACCGCGCGATCGCCGCCGGTGCCGACTTCGTTGTCGGGCCGTTGGGCCGTGACGAAGTCAGCGCGCTGTTCCAGCAACCGGAGCTGGCCGTGCCCGTGCTGGTGCTGAACCGCGGTACCGTCGCGCCGCCCGCCGGCAACGCCGGTTTCTCGCTGGCGCCGGAAGACGACGGCATCGCCGCCGCCGAATACCTGCTGGCGCGCGAGCGCCGCAACGCCTTGATCATCGAAGGCAGCGACGACAATGGCCGCCGTGCATCGCAGGCGTTCCGCCAGCGCTTCACCGAACGCGGCGGCAAGGTAGGCCGCGTCATCAGCGTCGCGGAAGTCCCGGGCGACCTGTCGGCCACCCTGGGTGCCGCGGGCCAGGAAGGCGTGGACGCGGTGTTCCTGGCGGTGAAGGGTTCGACCGCGCGCAGCCTGACCCCGCAGCTGGCGCTCGCCGGCCTGGGAGGCAAGACCCGCGTGGGCACCTCGCAGCTGACCTCCGGCACCGGCAAGGTGGTCGATGACGTGGCCCTCGACGGCATTGTCTTCCCCACCGAGACCTGGACGTCGCGCGGCCTGGCGGCACTGCCCGCCGCCAGCGTCACCGGTGAGCGGCTGCCGACCGCGCGCGGCCCGGCGGCGCGCCTGTTCGCTTTCGGCTACGACGCCTGGCTGCTGACGGCCTACCTGGAAAAACTGGCGCTGGGCGCCAATACCGAAATCCGCGGCGCCACCGGCCGCCTGCAGCTGGACGGCTTCGGCAACGTGGTGCGCGCACCGTCGTGGTCGACGTTCAGCGGCGGCCAGACGGTGCCCGTGGCGGATGGCGGTTGACCGACGCGCCCGCGGCCAGGCCGCGGAAGCCGCCGCGCGCCTGCTGCTGAAGCGCGCCGGCCTGAAGGACATCGCCGCCAATGCCAGCTACCGTGGCGGCGAACTGGACCTGGTGATGCAGGACACCGACCGCGCGGGCCAGCGCACGCTGGTGTTCGTGGAAGTGCGCTACCGGCAATCGCGCGCCTTCGGCGGTGGAGCGGCCTCGGTGGATCTGGGCAAGCGTCGCCGGCTGGTGCATGCCGCACAACGCTTCCTGCTGGACCATCCCGCGCTTGCGGAAGACGCCTGCCGTTTCGACGTGGTGGAGGCGGAAGGCGATCCCGACGCGCCCCGGCTGGTCTGGATCAAGGACGCGTTCCGCGCGGACGATGCGTAGCGCGGCGCCGCAACCGGCCAGCCACCTACAATGCCGGCATGTCGATACCGTTGCCCGCTTCGCTGGATCACGCACTGTCCGCCCTGCTCGGTGATGGCTGGCTGACCGACGCGGCCGCGCGGCAGCGGCATGGCCAGGACGATTCACGCCGTGCCGCGCTGCCCGAGGGTGTTGCCCTGCCCCGCACGCGCGAGCAGGTCGTGGCGCTGGTCCGTGCCTGCCGCGGGCATCGCGTGCCGATCGTCGCGCGTGGCGCGGGCACCGGCACTACCGGGGCCGCCGTTCCCACGCAGGGCGGCATCGTGGTCTCGTTCGCGCGCATGAACCGCATCCTCGAGCTGCGCACGGCCGACCGCTGCGCGGTGGTCGAACCCGGCGTACTCAATGGCGAACTGCAACAGGCACTGATGCCGCATGGCCTGTTCTGGCCACCAGACCCGTCCAGCGCCGACCTGTGCAGCGTCGGCGGCAACCTGGCCACCAATGCCGGTGGCCCGCGCGCGGTGAAATACGGCACGGCGCGCGACAACGTCCTGGGGCTGGTCGCGGTGACGGGCACGGGCGAACTGGTCCGCTGCGGTGGCGCGTACACCAAGGATTCGACCGGTTACGACCTGACCCATCTGATCACCGGCAGCGAAGGCACACTGGCGCTGATCGTGGAAGCCACACTGAAGCTTTCGCCCAGGCCGGTCGCGCAGGCCGGCCTGCGCGTGCTGTACCGCGATGCCGGCGCAGCGGCGGCGGCGGTGTCGCGCATCATGGCGCGGCCGGTGACACCGGCCATGCTGGAGTTCATGGACCGCAGCGCCATTGCGCTGCTCCGCCGCAACGGCAGCGACGTGCCGGAAGCCGGCGCCATGCTGCTGGTGGAGGCCGATGGCGATGACGACACCCTTCCCTACGCACTGCAGGCGCTGGCCGACGCCGCCGAAGGCGATGGCGATGGCATGCTCGCACTGGATGTCGCCACCGACGGCAGCGCGCGCGACCGGCTGTGGGCCGCGCGACGCGCGTTGTCGCCGGCATTGCGCACCATCAAGCCCGGCAAGATCAATGAGGATGTGGTGGTACCGGTGTCGCGCATTCCCGAGCTGGTGGCGGGCGTGGAAGCCCTTGCCGCGGCGGCGCAGCTGCCGATCGTCGTGTTCGGCCACGCCGGCAACGGCAACCTGCACGTCAACATCATGTACGACGACGGCGATCCCGCCGAAACCACGCGCGCGCATGCGGCACTGCCGCAGGTGTTCGCCCACGTACTGGCGCTGGGCGGCACGCTGTCCGGCGAGCATGGCATCGGCCTGAGCAAGCGGGATTTCATGGCGGACGCGTTCGACGTGGCGACGCTCGAGGCGATGCGCGCGATCAAGGCCGCGCTCGATCCCGACGACATCCTGAACCCCGGCAAGGTCCTTCCACCGCGGAAGCCCCTGTAGGAGCGACGTGAGTCGCGACCGCGCGCCATGCGCGCCGGGAAAGCCACCGACAGACTTCTGCCGTTCGCTCTTGCGCCTGATGCCGGGCCGCGAATGCTGCGGACGTGCGGTCGCGACTCACGTCGCTCCTGCAACAGCCTCAGGACTTCGCGAAGTGGTCGTAACCACGGCGCGACGCCGACCATGACCTGCCATCGGAATGCACCGGCAGCACACCCTCACCGGCCACCATGCAGCCTATCCGCGTGATCCGCAGATCGAACTGCGATGACACGGCGTCGACGCGCGCGCGCGCATCGGCAGGCGCGGTGAAGCAGAGTTCGTAGTCATCGCCACCGCTGGCCTGCAACGGCACGCGCGTCGCTTCATCGAACGCCGCCATCAACGCATCCGACGCCGGCAACGCGTCGATGTCGACCTGAGCACCCACGCCGCTCCGCGACGCGACATGGCCGAGATCGGCCAGCAGTCCGTCGGAAACATCGACGCAGGCGGTGGCGATGCCGCGCAGCGCGCGACCCGCTTCCACGCGTGGCGTGGGACGATCCAGCCGCGCACGCAGCGCATCAGCCGGTGCGCGCGACAACAATGCCAGGCCGCCCGCCGCATCGCCCAGCGTGCCGGTGACCCAGACATCATCGCCAACGCGCGCACCGTCGCGGCGCAAGGCGCCACCGGGCTCGACCAGGCCCATCGCCGTCACCGAGATCGACAGCGGCCCGCGCGTGGTGTCGCCGCCCACCAGGGCGATGCCGTGCCGCCCTGCCAGATCCAGGAAGCCATCGAGAAAGCCGTCGATCCACGCCGCATCCGGTTGCGGCAACGACAGCGACAGCGTGCACCAGGCGGGTTCGGCGCCCATCGAGGCGAGATCGGACAGGTTCACCGCCAGCGCCTTCCAGCCGATGTCGGCCGCTGCGCTGCCCTCCGGAAAATGGACGCCGGCATTCAAGGTGTCGGCGGTGACGACGAGCTGCAGGCCCGGTGGCGGCGCCAACAGCGCAGCGTCGTCGCCGATGCCGAGCACGATGTCGGCGCGCGTGCCCGCGCGGGCACGGATGCGGGCGATCAGGTCGAATTCGCCGGCACTCATGGCGGCGTCAGGCGCGCGATCGCGCGAAGTCGACGGCGGATTGGATCGCCGCACGTGCCTGCGGGCTGTTCTTCCAGCAGCCGAAACCCGTCAGCCCGGCCGCATGGGCGACGGTCTCCGACGGTTCGGCGGCGACCCGTTGCCGCAACGAAGCGATGCCCATCTGCTCCAGTCGTTGCACGACGGTGGGACCGACGCCCTTCAGCGCGAGCAACGCCTCGCGCTCTTCCGGGGGAAACCGTGCGGCGCCACCCGACACGTCAGCGTCGCGCCTGCGCCTCGGCGGGTCGCCATTCGACCGCGGCATGGTCGAGCACGCCGTTGACGTAGGTGTGGCCGTGTTCGGAGCCGAACCGCTTGGCGGTTTCGATGGCTTCGTTCAGCACCACGCGGTACGGCACGTCGAGGCGATGGATCAGTTCGTAGGCGGCGATGCGCAGCACGGCACGCTCGATCGGATCGACTTCCTCGACCGCGCGGTCGAGGAACGGCAGCAGTGCCTCGTCCAGCGACGCGCGATGCCGCACCACGCCACGCACGAGGTCTTCGAAGTACTCGAGGTCGGCGATCTCATGGGCCTGCTCGTGCGCGAACTGGGCGATCACCTGCCCCACTTCGCCCCCGGACATCTGCCATGCGTAGACGGCCTGCAGCGCGCGGCGACGCGCGCGGGCGCGCGTGACCGGGTCGACGCCGTCCTTGCGCGGGGAATGGGGATGTCGGCTCACGTCTGCTCCTGCGATGCTTGGGTTACGGCAACTGTTCCAGCAACTGCGCCATCTCGATGGCGGCCAGCGCGGCTTCTTCGCCCTTGTTGCCATGGCTGCCGCCGGCACGGGCCTCGGCATCCTCGATGCGTTCCACCGCCAGCACGCCGTTCATCACCGGCACGCCGGAATCCAGCTGCACGCGCATCAGGCCTTCGGCGCAGCGGTCGGCGACGTGTTCGTAATGGCGGGTGTCGCCGCGGATCACGCAGCCCAGCGCGATGATGGCCACATGGCGGCCGTCGCTGGCCAGGCGCGCGGCGGCGACCGGGATTTCCCACGCCCCCGGCACGCGTACCACGTCCACCGCCTCGTCGGCCACGCCGTTGCCGGCCAGGCTCTGGCGCGCGCCGGCGACCAGCACGTCGGTGATGCGCGGGTTCCAGCGGCTGGCGATGATCGCGAAGCGGGCGCCTTCGGGGGCGCGCAGATCGCCTTCGTAGTGGGGCATGGCGGGATTCCTTGGGGTGGGGGAGTTTAGCAGGCGCCGAGGCGGGGCCCGGTGCGGCCGGCGGACCGGGTCACGGCGCAACGTATTCGACGACATCCAGGCCGAAGCCGGCCAGGCCCACCTGCCGGCGCGGCGTACCCAGCACGCGCAGCCTGCCCAGGCCCAGATCGGCCAGGATCTGCGCGCCGGCACCGTTGCGGCGCCACTGGCCCACGTCCTTGGCATGCGGAGCCGCTTCGGGCTGTTTGCAGAGACGGGCCAGCAACGCATCGGCGTTGCGCGGCTCGGACAGCACCACCATCACGCCGCGCCCCTCGGCGGCGATCGCCCGCAGGGCATCGGTGGCATGCACGCCGAAGTCGTCGCGCCGCCAGTGCAGCAGGTCGCTGAGCGGGTTCTCCACCTGCACGCGCACCAGCGTGGGCGTGGCCTTGTCCGGGGTACCGCGCACAAGGGCGAAGTGCAGGTCGTGGGCGATCCGGTCGCGGTAGGTCACCAGCCGGAACGGACCGAACTCGGTCTCGATGTCGCGTTCGTCGATGCGTTCGACGGTGTGCTCGGTGGCCAGCCGGTAGGCGATCAGGTCGGCGATCGAACCCATCTTCAGCCCATGCTCGCGCGCGAACACTTCCAGCTGCGGGCGGCGCGCCATGCTGCCGTCGGGGTTCAGCACCTCGACCAGCACGCCGGCCGGTTCCAGCCCGGCCAGCATCGGCAGATCACTGGCCGCTTCGGTGTGTCCCGCGCGCGTGAGCACGCCGCCCGGCTGGGCGATCAACGGGAAGATGTGGCCGGGCTGGCTCAGGTCGCTGGGTTTTGCGTCCGGCCGCACGGCGGTGCGCACCGTGTGCGCGCGGTCGTAGGCGGAAATGCCGGTGGTGACGCCCTCCGCCGCCTCGATGCTGACGGTGAAATTGGTGTGGAACTGCGCCGTGTTCGTCTGCACCATCGGCGCCAGGCCCAGCTGCGCGCAGCGTTCGCGGGTCAGCGACAGGCAGACCAGCCCGCGCGCGTGGGTGACCATGAAGTTGATGTCCGACGGCTTGACCAGCTCGGCCGCCATGATCAGGTCGCCTTCGTTCTCGCGGTCCTCGTCATCGACGATGACGACCATGCGGCCGTGGCGGATCTCTTCCAACAGTTCGGGAATCGGGGCGAAGTTCATGAGGCGTCTCCGGCGGCGCGCGCGCCCAGCAGGCGCTCGACATAACGCGCCACCAGGTCGATTTCCAGGTTCACCGCATCGCCCACGGCCGTGTGCGCGAAAGCGGTATGCGAGACGGTGTGCGGGATCAGCGCCACCTCGAAGCCGGCATCATCCACCTCGTTCACGGTCAGGCTGACGCCATCGACACAGATCGAGCCCTTCTTCGCGATGTACCTGAGCAGTACGCCCGGCGCGGCGAAACGCCAGCGCTGCGCGCGTGCATCGTCATGGATGCCGACGACGGTACCGATTCCATCCACGTGGCCACTGACCAGATGCCCCCCCAGGCGGTCCGTCGGCCGCATCGCACGCTCCAGATTGACGACGGCGCCGGGCGTCAGGCGACCCAGCGTGGTCAGCGCCAGCGTCTCGATGGATGCATCGGCCTGGAAGCTGGCCGCATCGAAGGCGATCACGGTCAGGCATACGCCATTCACGGCGATGCTTTCGCCAAGCTGCACGGCGTCGAACGGCAGGCTGCCGACGGCAACGGTCAGGCGGACGTCGCCGCCCACGGATTCGCGCGCGGCGATGCGGCCGACGCCTTCGATGATGCCGGTGAACATCAGCACAGCCCCCGGTGACGGGTGACACGGACTAGGGAATGGATCTGGGGCATGGGACGTCTCTCGCAGGCAGGCAAGCGAAAAACGCCTCCGGGGCGCGAAGGCAGGCGCACGACGCCACGCGGGCGCGCGGATCGGCGATGCCGTCTTCTTTCATCCGGACTATGACCGTCGGCTCCGGCATCGGACCGGATCTGCTGACCCTCGGGCGGCATTGGAAAGTCCGCACGGGATGTGCGGGCTCTTGCGAGGGACTCGCATGCCGCTCAAGGCGCTCGCGGGCTCGTGGGCATCCCGGGGAACGCCGCACCTACCGCCGGTGGGGAATCTCGCCCCGCCCTGAAGACGTTGTTGGTGGTATGCCGGCGAACCGGCACGCGCATTCTACATGTCCGCCCTGGCGACGGCCCTGAACGCTGCGTTCCACCCTGCGGGAGCGCCCGCTTTTCGGAGAAGACCGGACAAGCGCATCGCGTGCAGGGCCCGCGCCTAGGGCAGGGCCGCCTTCTGGCGCAGGTGCAGGATCAGCGGCCAGCGCATCGTGCGGACGCGCGCCGGATCGCCCCAGGCCTCGGCCAGGGCCGGCGTGTGCGCGTAGACCGGGTCCTGCCCGGTGGCCGCGCGGTAGCTGGCGGTGGCCGACAGGCTGGTGAAGTAGCCCAGCAGGGTGGGCAGGTTCCATTGCGCGGTCAGCCACAGGCGCGGCGCGGGCAGCAGGTCGAACGGCCAGACGTAGTCGCCGTAGCCCATGTCCACGTCGTCGCGCTCCGGCGGCCAGTACGGATCGATGTCGTCGCGGACCTTTTCCGCCACGTCCGCCAGGTCGTCCTCGAACACGATGTCCTGATAGGTCCACGCCGCCAGCACGCCCCCCGGCCGCAGCACCCGCTCGCAGGTGGCGAAGAAGCGGTAGCGGTCGAACCAGTGCAGGGCCTGCGCCACGGCCACCAGATCGACGCTTTCATCGGGCAGCGCCGTGGTCTCGGCGACTTCCACCGCCAGGGTGACCTTGGCGTCCGGCAGATCGTGCGCCCAATGCCGCTGGATCTGCGCTGCGCTCGGATCGGTCGCATGCACCTGCGCGAACCTGGCGGCCAGCCCGCGGGTGGCCTGCCCGCTGCCGCAGCCCGGCTCCCATACCCGTGCGGTCGCCGGCACCGTCGCCGCGATGGCGTCGTACAGCGCGTCCGGATAGGTCGGCCGCGACGCCGCATAGACATCGGCAACGCCCGAGAAGTGGTCCTTGAAGGCGGTCATGGCAGGGTTACGTCAATGGCGGCTGGCCGGTTGCATCAACAGGCGCTGATCTTCGCCAATCGTGCGGGCGTCCACAATCGTCAGGTGCAGGCGCTGCGCCATCGCCTCGATGCCAAGCCCCCCGAACAAAGGGCGCGCGTGGTCGCCCAGCAGTACCGGCGCCACGTAGAGCAGCACCTCATCGGCCAGGCCCGCCGCCAGGAAGGCGCCGGCGAGCGTCGCACCGGCCTCCACGTGGACTTCATTGATGCCGCGCTGCGCCAGCAGTTCCAGCACCGCGCGCAGGTCGAAGTTGCTGCCGGTCGCCGGCGCCACCACGCGCGGCACCTCCACCTCGCGCGGCGGCTTGGCCTCGGCCGCATGCACGTAGAGGGTGGGCGCGTCGCCCTCGCGCACGTGGCCGCGGGCGACCGTCGCCAGGCCCGGGTCCAGCACCACGCGCAACGGGGGCTCGAAGGCGGTGTCATCGCCGAAACGCACGGTCAGCGACGGATCGTCGGCCAGCACCGTGCCCGCGCCGGTCAGGATGGCACCCGCGCGTGCACGCCAGCGCATCACATCGCGGCGCGAGGGCTCGCCGCTGATCCACTTGGAATCGCCATTGGCCATCGCGGTGCGGCCGTCCAGGCTGGTGGCCAGCTTCACCCGCACCCACGGCAGACCGCGCTCGATGCGCGACAGGAACCCCCGGTTCAACCGCCGCGCCTGGGCTTCCATCAATCCCGACGCCACCGCGATGCCGGCCGCGCGCAACCTGTCGAAGCCCGCGCCATCCACCTGCGGGAAGGGGTCGCGCATCGCGGCCACCACGCGCGCGACGCCCGCCGCGATCAACGCATCCGCGCAGGGACCGGTGCGCCCGGTATGCGCGCACGGCTCCAGGGTGACGTAGGCGGTGGCGCCCTTCGCGCGCGGGCCCGCCGCCTGCAGCGCGAAGACTTCCGCATGCGGTCCGCCGGCTTTCTGGTGCCAGCCTTCCCCGACCACCTCGTCTTCGTGCGCGATCACACACCCGACCATGGGATTCGGGCGCGTGGTGTAGGCGCCCCGTTCGGCCAGGCGCAGCGCGCGGGCCATGTGCAGATGGTCGAGCGTGGTGAATGCGGTCATGTCGTCTCAGATCTCCTTGAGCTTCATCGGGAATGCCAGCCGGACATGGCGGAACTTCGCCTGCGGTGCGGCCGACCTGAACTCCGCGGCAAAGGCCTCCATGTCGTCAAAGCCGGCATAAACCGTGCGACTGCCATCCGCCTTGTCCGCCAGCAGCCGCACCGGCTTGCCCCTTTCGAACACGACGTCGACGGCGGCCACGTCTTCCAGCGATTCCGAGCGGGGCAGCGGCGCGCCATCGGAAGCCGCATGCATGCACCCGTCCTCGAACCACACCACCCATCCGCGCTTCTGCTCCCAGAACGCCGCCTCCCATGCACGCTGCTGCCACCAGCGCCAGGCGATCAGCGCAAGCACGGCGGCGCAGGCCGCCCAGGCAATGGCACTGCGCTGCGCGCCCAGCAGGAACACGAGCAGGGGCATGCTCAGCACGAACGAGGCGTAGATCCAGCCATCGATGTACCACTGTGCCCGGGCCGTCTCGCGGACGAAACGGAACCGCCGGAAGGAGCGACTCATGCCGCGCCCCCCTTCACATCGGCAGGATCGATCGCCATCACCGTGACGGACAACGGTCCCAGCGCCAGCTGGTCGTGCACGCGCCAGCCCAGTGCGCGGTAATAGTCGACGGTGTCGGTGCAGTACAGATACAGCACGGGAACGTTCAACGCCGCCGCTTCGGTCACACAGCGCGCGACCAGCTCGCGGCCCACGCCATGGCGTCGGGCGTCCGGCTTCACCACCAGGCTGGCCAGCCAGGGCGAATACTGGCGGATGTCGTCATGGTCGTTCTGCAGCAGGCTGACCGAGCCCAGCCAATCGTCGCCGTCCACCGCCACCAGCGTGGTGGGAATGGCGCAACGCTGCGTGTGCGTGCGGAGTTCCTCCTCCGCCTGCGACAGGGTCCAGTCGGGCAGCAGCGCGCCGAATGCGTCCACGTGCACCGCGGCCAGCGACGGGGCCAGCGCCATGCGGTCGCTCAGGTAGACGATGTCCATGCGCCTCAGCGCTTCTTGGATTTGTCGAGGTTCTTGTCGAACGGCACCACGTCGCCCCCCAGCAGCGGCAACTGGCCACTGGCGCTGGGCAGGTCGCGTTCCAGCTTCTCGATCTCTTCGCGGAAATCGGCGACATCCTCGAAGCTGCGGTAGACCGAGGCGAAGCGTACGTACCCCACGTGGTCGAGCTTGCGCAGCTCGCTCATGACGAACTCGCCGATCCGGCGCGACGCGATCTCGCGCTCACCGCTCATGCGGATGCCGTGCACCACCGCGCGCACGGCCGACTCGATCTGCTCTTCCGAGACCGGCCGCTTCTGCAGCGCGCGGTCGAAGCCGGCGCGCAGCTTGCGCGCATCGAAGGTGTCGCGGCGGCCATCGCTCTTGATGACCGCCGGCAGCTTGATCTCGATGTTCTCCAGCGTGCTGAAGCGCTCCCCGCAGGCCTCGCACTCGCGCCGGCGCCGGATCGTCGCGCCGTCTTCGGAGACGCGCGAATCGATGACGCGGGTGTCGGTGTGCTGGCAGAAGGGGCAGTGCATCAGGGCGCCGGGATTGGGGAGTGGAGAAGGGGGCGTCGAAGAGGCAAGGATGGGCGCTCGTCGCTGCGGACGATTCCCGACGCCCGATTCCCGAGTCCCGTCTTAGCCATACACCGGATACTTGCGGCACTGCGCGGTGACGTTGTCGCGCACCCTGGCCAGCACCGCCTCGTCGCCGGGAGCGTCGAGCACGTCGCAGATCCAGTGGGCCAGGTCGATGCAGTCCTGCTCGCCGTAGCCGCGCGTGGTCACCGCGGGGGTGCCGATGCGCAGGCCCGAGGTCACGAAAGGCTTGCGCGGGTCGTTCGGCACGGAGTTCTTGTTGACGGTGATGTGCGCCTTGCCCAGCGCTTCTTCCGCCTCCTTGCCACTGACGTCCTTGCCGATCATGTCGACCAGCATCAGGTGGTTCTGGGTGCCGCCGGAGACGATCTTGTAGCCGCGCGCGATGATCGTCTTCGCCATCGCCTGGGCGTTCTTCACCACCTGCGACTGGTAGGCCTTGAAATCCGGCTCCAGCGCTTCCTTGAAGGCGACGGCCTTGGCCGCGATGACATGCATCAGCGGGCCGCCCTGGATGCCGGGGAAGACGATGCTCTGCAGCTTCTTCTCGATCTCTTCGCCCGCACCCTTCGCCAGGATGATGCCGCCGCGCGGGCCGCGCAGCGTCTTGTGGGTGGTCGAGGTGACCACGTGGGCGTGCGGCAGCGGGTTCGGGTAGACGCCGGCGGCGACCAGGCCGGCCACGTGCGCCATGTCCACGAACAGGTAGGCGCCGACCTTGTCGGCGATGGCGCGGAAGCGCGCCCAGTCCACCACCTGCGAGTAGGCCGAGAAACCGGCCACGACCATCTTCGGCTTGTGCTCCAGCGCCAGCTTCTCGACCTCGTCGTAGTCGATCAGACCCTGGTCGTTGACGCCGTACTGGATGGCGTTGAAGAGCTTGCCGGAGGCGTTGACCTTGGCACCGTGGGTCAGGTGGCCACCATGGGCCAGGCTCATGCCCAGGATAGTGTCGCCGGGATTCAGCAGGGCGAAGTACACGGCCTGGTTGGCCTGCGAGCCGGAATGCGGCTGCACGTTGGCATAGTCCGCGCCGAACAGCTGCTTGACGCGGTCGATCGCCAGCTGCTCGGCGACGTCCACGTACTCGCAACCGCCGTAATAGCGCTTGTGCGGGTAGCCCTCGGCGTACTTGTTGGTCAGCACGCTGCCCTGGGCTTCCAGCACGCGGGGACTGGCGTAGTTCTCGCTGGCGATCAGCTCGACGTGGTCTTCCTGCCGCTGGGCTTCGGAGGCGATGGCCGCCGCCAGTTCAGGGTCATAACCTTCGATACGGGCATCGCGCGGAAACATCGTCACTCCGGGGCTGGGAAACGGGGGGCTCCGATTGTAACGGTTCCGCTCTCGCGCATGCCGGAGACGGCCGGGAGTCGCCCTCCCCTGGGGGACATGCCCCCGCCCCCGCCTGCGGGGGAGGTTGGGGTGGGGGCGAACGAAGGCGGAACCGCACCCCTCCTGCGCACCCGGAGGCCTCGCCCCCTCCCCGCCTTCCCCCGCAAGCGGGGAAAGGGCGCTTGGCCGTGGACAAATTGGCGCCCCATCCCCATATCCGCGATAATCCCGGTCATCCCGATTTTCCTTTCGCGGCCCCTGCCCGGCAGGCCGCCGCTGTCCGTCTGCGGAGTTCCAGCAATGTCGCAATACATCTACACCATGAACGGCGTCAGCAAGACCGTGCCGCCGAAGCGCCAGATCATCAAGGACATCTCGCTGTCGTTCTTCCCGGGCGCCAAGATCGGCCTGCTGGGCCTGAACGGCGCCGGCAAGTCCACCGTGCTGAAGATCATGGCCGGCGTGGACACCGACTTCCAGGGCGAAGCCCGGCCGCAGCCCGGCATCAAGGTGGGCTACCTGGCCCAGGAGCCGGAGCTGGATCCGACCAAGACCGTGCGCGAAGCGGTCGAGGAAGGCGTGGGCGAAGTGCTGCAGGCACAGGCCGCGCTGGACCGGATCTATGAGGCCTATGCCGAGGAAGGCGCCGACTTCGACAAGCTGGCCGCCGAGCAGCAGCGCCTGGAAGCCATCCTGGCCGCCGGCGACGCGCACATGGTGGAGCAGCAGCTGGAAGTGGCCGCCGATGCGCTGCGCCTGCCGCCGTGGGATGCCATCGTCGGCAAGCTCTCCGGCGGCGAAAAGCGCCGCGTGGCGCTGTGCCGCCTGCTGCTGCAGAAGCCGGACATGCTGCTGCTCGACGAACCCACCAACCACCTGGACGCCGAATCGGTGGAGTGGCTGGAACAGTTCCTTGCCCGCTACACCGGCACGGTGGTGGCGGTCACCCACGACCGCTACTTCCTCGACAACGCCGCCGAATGGATCCTGGAGCTCGATCGCGGCCGCGGCATTCCGTGGAAGGGCAACTACACCGAATGGCTGATGCAGAAGGAAGAACGCCTGAAGCAGGAAGAAAACCAGGAAAAGGCCCGGCAGAAAGCCATCGCCAAGGAACTGGAGTGGGCGCGGCAGAACGCCAAGGGCGGCCGCAGCAAGGGCAAGGCGCGCCTGGCGCGGCTGGACGAACTGCAGTCGGTCGATTACCAGAAGCGCAACGAGACCAATGAAATCTTCATCCCGCCGGGCGAACGCCTGGGCAACAGCGTCATCGAGTTCAAGAACGTCACCAAGAAGTTCGGCGACCGCCTGCTGATCGACGATCTGAGCTTCCTGGTGCCGGCCGGCGCCATCGTCGGCATCATCGGCCCCAACGGCGCGGGCAAGTCCACCCTGTTCAAGATGATCACCGGGCAGGAAACGCCGGACTCGGGCAGCATCAACATCGGCCCGACGGTCAAGCTGGCCTACGTGGACCAGAGCCGCGACAAGCTGGAAGGCAACCACAACGTGTTCCAGGAAGTCTCCGGCGGCTTGGACATCCTCAACATCAACGGCGTGGAGATCCAGTCGCGCGCGTACATCGGCCGCTTCAACTTCAAGGGCCAGGACCAGCAGAAGCTGGTGGGCTCGCTGTCCGGTGGTGAACGCGGCCGCCTGCACATGGCCAAGACGCTGCTGCAGGGCGGCAACGTGCTGCTGCTCGACGAACCGTCCAACGACCTGGACATCGAAACGCTGCGCGCGCTGGAAGACGCGCTGCTGGAATTCCCCGGCAACACCTTCGTCATCTCGCACGACCGCTGGTTCCTGGACCGCATCGCCACGCACATCCTCGCCTTCGAAGGCGACAGCCACGTGGAGTTCTTCCAGGGCAACTACCGCGAGTACGAGGAAGACAAGAAGCGTCGCCTGGGTGCCGAAGGCGCACAGCCGCACCGCCTGCGGTTCAAGGCGCTGAAGTGACGGCCCGGGCCCGCGCGTCAGCGCGGCCGGGTCCATTCACCCTTCCCGCGCAGGGGGAGGGCGGCGATCACTCAGGCTTTCACCGGGCGCGTGCGGCGGGAAAATGAACGTGAGCCCACTTGCCGCTGACCCGGTTCTTGGTCAATCCCCGTGATACAGGCTGAGTTCGTGCCCCTTCGGGCACACCACGGGAGTTCTCCAAATGAAAGCAGTGATCGCGTGCGCATCGCTCATCACCTTGTTCGCCCTGGGTGGAAGCGGCACGGCCCTGGCGGATGACGACTGCGGCATGAACAGCAACAAGCCCTGTCCAGGCCAGGAAAAGCTCAGCTCGAAGGAGCCGGCTTACAGCAGCATGAACAGCAACCAGCCGACAGCGCAGCGGACCGACGCCCCGACCGCACGCACGGAGGTTCAGGCCAAGGAGAGCGGGGAAAGCCCAGCCAGGGCCACGCTGACCGGGGTGAGTGCCAGCGACCTGAAGGTGAAGCCGAAGCCGCCCAAGGGTTCGGAAAAAGAACCGGCCAACCCCGTCCCGTAGCCAGCGCATGCAGGGGCCCGGCCCGCGCGTCAGGGCGTGGGCCGGCACGCACCTACTGTTGCTGATGCAGCGACAGCGTTGCGGCTGAAGGCGCTCGCCCAGCCCGCCACGGCGATCGAGAGAGCACCGACGTTGGCGGGCACGCCTGTGTCCCGTTCTCCTGCGCGACGCAGGACCAGTCCAGCGGGGTGCCCGACCCCCCAGGCACCGTCCATCACAGCGATGATGTTTCGGGAATCAACTTCTGCGGGACACGACGGCAACACGGGCCTGCAGGTATCCCGTGACGAGCTCCCGGGTACCCAGATAAAGCCTCTGGTCCGCGATGCTGCGCACGGCGCGACCGCAGTCGATGCACTCGCTTGCGTGGCCGATGTCGAAGGTCGGCGGATTTTCCGCAAGCGTTCCGCGCGGGTCCAACCCTGGCCGTCCTGGCTGCCCCATGCGGGGGCATACACGCACCGCAACGGTGCCCGTTAAAGCCGTCCGCATTCGGGCCGATAGCGCCTCAACAACGGGACCTGCTCCACGCTGCCGCGCTTGCCGCCCGCACCGTGCCGGCCCGCCCTTCCCCAAGGAGCCTCATGAACGCACGCGCTGTCGCCCCGGTTTCCGATGTCGGCATCGACGACCACATCCAGTCGGTGTCGGGACTCTCGGATTCCCTGCTCAAACAGCTTCGGCAATCGCTGCAGCGCATCGACGAGATCAATCGCATCACCCGCATCATCTCGATGAACGCACGCATCGAAGCCGTGCGCATCGGTGCGGCCGGGCGCAGCTTCGGGGTGATCGCCGAGGAGATGGATACGCTGTCGCGCCGCGTCAGCGAAACCTCGCAGGACATCGACCGCATGGCCGGCCGCACCAGCACCGACCTGCGCGAACGCCTGGATCAGCTGCAGAACGATGTGCGGCGCACGCGCCTGACCGACCTGGCGCTGGCCAACATCGACCTGATCGACCGCAACCTGTACGAGCGCAGCTGCGACGTGCGCTGGTGGGCCACCGACGGCGCGATGGTGGCCGCCGCGCAGGATCCGCAACCGGCCGCCCTCGCGCACGCCAGCCAGCGACTGGGACAGATCCTGGACTCCTACACCGTCTACTTCGACCTGGTGCTGACCGACCTGCACGGCAACGTGCTGGCCAACGGCCGGCCGCGACAGTACCGCTCCGCCGGCCAATCCGTGGCGGGGCAGGAGTGGTTCCAGAGCGCGATGCGGACGGACAGCGGCGAGGCGTTCGGCTTCCAGTCGATGCATGCCAGCCCGCTGGCGGGCGGCGAACGCGTGCTGGTCTACTCATGCACGGTGCGCGAAGGGGGGCGCGTGCAGGGCCGTGCGCTGGGCGTGCTGGGCATCGTGTTCCGCTGGGATGCCCTGGCCCAGACCATCGTGGAACACACGCCGCTGTCGGAGGCGGAGTGGCGGCGGAGCCGGGTCTGCATCGTCGACACGCACGGCCATGTGCTGGCGGATTCGGCGGACCCGGGCGGCAACGGGCGGCTGGAGTTTCCGGGGCGGGAGGCGTTGTTTTCGGCGCCCCGCGCTGCGGTGGAGGAAATGCACGAGGGCAGACCGCACTGCATCGCGCAGGCGGCCTCACCCGGCTACGAAACCTACCGGACCGGCTGGCACTGCGTGATCCTGCAGGCGCTGGCCTGACGGCCGCGCATCAGGCCAGCCAGACCCCGCCCTCGCGGATCTCCACGGGAACGCCGCGCAGAGAATCGCCGCGGCACGGCCCGGCGACGCAGTCGCCGCGGGCCAGTTCGAAGGACGCACCATGCGCCGCGCATACCAGATGGCCGTCCTTGCTCTTCAGGAACTGTCCGGGCGCCCAGTCGAGTCGGCGGCCCGCGTGCGGACACACGTTCAGCCAGGCGCGGACGCCATCGCTGTCGCGATAGAGGATCAAGGACTCGGCATCATCGCCGATCATGGTCTCAATTTCGGCAAACGCACCTTCGGCGATGTCATTCAGGGCAATCAGTCGCATGGCGCTTAACGAAGTTCTCACACGGTCATCGAACGGTCACCCGATACTGCTACGCACCGGCCCCGGCCGCATTCTGTCACGACGCCCAACCATGTACGCACGCCATTTCCAGTTCAACGCTTTCCGCCACGCTTTCGCTCCGCGCAAGCCGCGCCATCCGCTGCTGCGGGTCGGCCTGGGCCTGCTGGGCGTCGCACTGCTGGTGGTGCTGGTGTTCTTCAGCGTGTTCGTGGGTGCGGCGATGATCGCCGCCGGCCTGGTCTACAAGCTGGTGCGCCAGCGCGGCAAACCGCAGGCGCGCGATGCCCGCGTGGTCGATGCGGAATACAGCGTGGTCCGTAAGCCGGTCCTGCCGCTGCCGCGCTGACTCCCCGACTGGGTCGGCGACGCCCGCCGCACTACACTGAGCGGCCGATCCATTCGCCTCCGGCCCCGGGCCGGCTGACATGACCGACCTGATCCCCGCCCCACCGATCCCGCGCGTGCCCGTCCGCGGCGGCGCCATGTTTCCTGTCCGACGCATCTTCTGCGTCGGACGCAACTTCGCCGACCACGCCCGCGAGATGGGCGCCTCCGCGCCTGCTTCCAGAGCGGAGCGCGGCACCCCGGTGTTCTTCCACAAGCCCGCCGATGCCATCGTCACCGGCGATGCGGACATCCCCTACCCGCCCGGCACGCAGGACCTGCACCATGAGGTGGAGCTGGTGGTGGCGCTGGGCCAGGATGCCCCCGTGGGCCCGCTGTCGCGCGCGCAGGCGCAGGCGCTGGTGATCGCCTGCGGCGTGGGCCTGGACCTGACCCGTCGCGACCTGCAGGCCGCCGCGAAGGCCAAGGGGCTGCCCTGGGATACCGGCAAGGGCTTCGACCACTCCGCGCCCGTCAGCGAACTGGTCCCGGTCGCCGCGATCGGTGCGCTGGAAGCCCGCACACTGACGCTGCAGGTGAACGGGGAGACCCGCCAGCACGGCGCATTGAGCGACCTGATCTGGGACGTGCCGGACATCCTGCATGAACTGTCGATGCTCTACGCACTGAAGGCCGGCGATCTGGTGTTCATGGGTACGCCGGCAGGCGTGGCCGCGCTGGTGCCCGGCGACACGTTCGTCGCGACGCTCGACGGCGTGGTGGAGTTGCGCGGACGCATCGCCGGTCGAGTGCCGGCCCGTGCGATATAGTCGGCCCGACGGCGCGCAGGCGCCGACTGACTAAGGACATGGCATGGGCATGATCAGCGAGTTCAAGGAGTTCGTATCGCGCGGCAACGTGGTCGACCTGGCCGTCGGTGTCGTCATCGGCGCCGCCTTCGGCAAGATCGTCAGCAGCCTGGTCGATGGCATCGTGATGCCACTGGTCGGCCTGATGATGGGCGGCGTGAAGTTCAGCGACCTGGCCGTGACCCTGCGCGAGGCGCAGGTGGATGCGGCAGGCAAGGAGATCGTGCCGGCACTGCTGTTGAAGTACGGCGCCTTCGTGCAGACCACCATCGATTTCCTGATCATCGCCTTCGTGATCTTCCTGTTCCTGAAGGCCTACAACCGGGCCCGCGCACCCGCACCGGAAGCCGCCACGCCCGAAGACGTCGTGCTGCTGCGGGAGATCCGCGACGCACTGAAGAAGTAACAGCACACAGTTTTCCCAAACCGCAACATGGGCAAAGCGATCACCGGGCCGCGGGCTGTTAAGCTCGCGGCTTCGTCTTTTCCGGGACACCCCATGCGCCTTGCTCCGTCGCTGCTTGCCTTCAACGTTCTCGCCCTGGCGCTCGCGCTGCCGGCCTTCGCCGCCGAACGCGACACCCGCATCCCCGACGCCGCGCTGGCGACCGCCGCAACGCTGCGCACCCAGGCGCTGGCGGACGATACCGGATGGAAAGTGGTGGAATCGCTGACGACCGAAGTCGGGCCGCGCCTGGCGGGCAGCGATGCCGATGCGAAGGCGGTGGCGTGGGCGCAGGCGAAGTTCCAGGCGCTCGGTTTCGACAAGGTGTGGACCGAGCCGGTGACGTTTCCCAAGTGGGTACGCCGCAGCGAAAGCGCGGCCGTGCTCGGCGCGCACGCACAACCGCTGACGATCACCGCGCTGGGCGGCAGTCCCGCGGGCAAGGTGGAGGCGGAGATCGTGCGCTTCGCCGACCTGGCCGCCCTGGAAGCGGCGCCGGCGGGTTCGCTGGCCGGCAAGATCGCCTTCGTCGACTATCCGATGAAGGCCGCGCGCGACGGCAGCGACTATCGCAACGGCGGCGCGATCCGCTCGAAGGGACCGTCGGCGGCGATCCGCAAGGGCGCCGTCGCCTTCCTGATGCGCTCGGCCGGCACCGACAACCACCGCGTCGCGCATACCGGTATCACGCGCTTCGACGACGGCCTGACGCCGGTGCCGTCGGCATCGCTGACCATCCCCGACGCCGACCAGCTGGCGCGACTGTTGCAGCGCGGCCCCGTGCGCGTGTCGCTGGCATTGGATTGCGGCTGGGACGGCGAGTACACCTCGCACAATGTCATCGGCGAGATCACCGGGCGCAGCCTGCCGAAGGAAGTCGTGGTGATCGGCGGGCATCTGGATTCCTGGGATCTGGGCACCGGCGCGATCGACGACGGCGCCGGCATCGGCATCACCATGGCCGCCGGCCATCTGATCGGGAAGCTCAAGCAGGCACCGAAGCGCACGATCCGGGTGATCGCCTTCGCCAACGAGGAACAGGGCCTGTACGGCGGCAAGGCGTACGCGGAGAAGCATCTTGCGGACATCACCCGCCACCAGATCGCGGCCGAAAGCGACTTCGGCGCCGGCCGCATCTACGCGTTCAACACCGGCGCACCGGAGCACGCGCGCAAGGCGACCGAACAGATCGCACAGGCGCTGGCGCCGCTGGGCATCGAGTACGCACCCGGCAAGGGCAGCGCGGGCCCGGATATCAGCCCGTTCGCCGCGAAAGGCATGGCGTGGGCGTGGCTGGCGCAGGATGGCAGCGACTATTTCGACCTGCACCACAACGCGGACGACACCCTGGACAAGATCGACCCGGCTGCCCTGGCGCAGAACGTCGCGGCGTACACGGTGTTCGCGTATCTGGCGGCGGAAGCCGAGGGCGATTTCGGCAGCCGCTTGAAGGAATAGGCAGTGCGATTCTGCCCAGGCTGTTGCCTGCCTTTGTAGGAGCAGGCCATGCCCGCGATGCTCTTCAGGTGACCGGCTGAAAAGCATCGCGCCCATGGGGCGCTCCTACAGGCAGCAGCGGGGTCCAGCAGCGGGCCGGGGAGCAGGGGAGCAGGCTCCGCTCTACCGGCGTTGCTTCCACTGCGCGAGGAACACCGCGGTGGCGGCTGCGACATTCAGGCTTTCGACGGCGCCGCTGCCGGGAATGGACAGGCGTGCGTCGCAGGCGTCGGCCAGGCGCGTATCCATGCCCTCGCCTTCGGCGCCCATCACGTAGACGAGGCGTTGCGGCAGATCCGCGGCGAACAGATCATCGCCGCCGCGCACGACGGTGGCCGCCAGCGCGAAACCGGCGCCGCGCAACTGCGCCAGGGCGTTCTCGGGGTTGCCCATGCGCACCAGCGGTACCTGCTCGGCGCCGCCTTCTGCGACGCGCGCGGCCGCACCGGATATCGCCAGCGTCGAATCGCGCGGCAACAGGATCCCGGCCACACCGAAATGCGCAGCCGAGCGCAGGATGGCACCGAAGTTGTGCGGATTGCCCACGCCATCCAGCCACAACGCCGCGACCGGCCCACTCGCTGGCAAAGCCTGCAGCCACCCGCTCATCGGCAGCGGCTCGACCTTCAGCACGTCGGCGACCACGCCCTCGTGGTGCGTGCTGGCGGCCAGGCGATCCAGATCACCCTCTTCCACCACCCGATAGCCGACGCGGTGCTTCACGCACCACGCCAGCAAAGGCTTGAGCGCGGGAATGCGCGACTCGATCAGATAGACCTTGCGGATGGCATCGGGCCGGCGCGCGAACACCGCGTGCACGGCATTGAGTCCGTACAACCGCAACTCGCTGCGGGATGCGCCGGGCGCGCGCTCCTCGCGTGGCGCCGTACTCGCAGGACGATCATGCTCCTGCGTGCGCGGCGGGCGGCGCCGGTCGGGCGGATTGCCGGGCGGTCGCGGCGGGCGGTTGTTCCAGGGATTGCTCACGTCAGGCCTGCTTCTTCCAGAAGTCGGCGTTGCGGATGCCCAACGCCTCCGGATCGAACGTCGGGTCCAGGCCCAGCTTCTTCTGCCGCTCGTAGTCGCGCAGGGCGATCAGCGCGGGCTTCTGCAGGATCAGGATGGCGATGACGTTCAACCACGCCATCAGGCCCACGCCGATGTCGCCCAGCGTCCAGGCCATCGCCGCGTTGTGGTACGCGCCGAACACCACCATGCCGACGATGCCCAGGCGCAGCAGCAGCGTCGCCAGCGGATGCGTCTTCTTCACGCCGGCCAGATAGGTCAGGTTGGTCTCGGCCATGTAGTAGTAGGCCATGATGGTGGTGAAGGCGAAGAAGAACAGCGCCACCGCCACGAAGATCGCGCCGCCGCCCGGCAGCACCGACTCCACCGCCGCCTGCGTGTAGAGCGCGCCCTCGGAAGGCTGCAGCCCGGGCACGCCGGTGACGATCGCCTCCAGCTTCTGCACGCCGTTCTCGGTCACGGTGCGGAACGTGTTGTACATGCCGGTGGACAGCACCAGGAACGCCGTCGACGTGCAGACCAGCATGGTGTCGAAGTAGATCGCGAAGGCCTGCACATAGCCCTGCTTGGCCGGGTGCGAGACCTCGGCGGCCGCGGCGGCATGCGGACCGGTGCCCTGCCCGGCCTCGTTGGCGTAGATGCCGCGCTTGACGCCCCAGGCGATCGCCTGCCCGATGATCGCGCCGAACGCCGCATGCGCGCCGAACGCGCTGGTGAAGATGTCGGAGAACATCCCCGGCACCTTGTCCGCGTTGAAGATCATCACCAGCACCGCCATCAGGATGAAGGCCAGCGCCATGAACGGCACCACGAGCTCGGCGAATGCGGCGATGCGCTTGATGCCGCCGAAGATGATCAGCGCCAGCAGTGCGGCCACGCCCAGCCCGATCCACAACTTCAGACCGCCCGTGCCGCCCGCCACCTCGCAGCTGCCCATGCCGCACAGCACCGTGCTCGCGCTGTCGGCGATGGCATTGGCCTGCACGCCCGGCAGCAGCAGGCCAGTGGCGACGACGGTGGCCACGGCGAACGCCACCGCATACCACTTCAGGCCCATCGCCTTTTCGATGTAGTAGGCCGGACCGCCGCGGTAACGGCCTTCGGCGTCCTTTTCCTTGTAGATCTGCGCCAGCGTGCACTCGATGTACGAGGTCGACGCGCCCAGGAAGCCCATGACCCACATCCAGAACACCGCGCCCGGGCCGCCATAGGCGATGGCCGTGGCCACGCCGGCGATGTTGCCGATGCCCATGCGCCCGGCCATCGAGATGGCCAGCGCCTGGAACGAGGACACGCCCGCCTCGGACTTCTGCCCGGTAACGGTCAGCCGGCACATCTCGGCGAAGCCGCGCACCTGCATCACGCGGGTGCGGAGGGTGAACCACAGGCCGGCACCCAGGCACAGCGCGATCAGCGCGTTGCTCCAGATGATGCCGTTCAACCAGTTGAAAAGGGCTTCCACGGGTATGCGTCTCCGTTCATGCGTAGGCGGGGAATACGGGAAGGCGGCGCAGGGCGCCGCCAGGTCCCTGCAAGATAACCGCAACACGCACCTCTGCGCAGTCCCGGCGCGCGTTCAGCCCGGCCAGAGGCGGCCGAACAGCCTGAGATCATGCAATCCGTCGGGCTTGCGGATGGCGGCGCGCCGGCGCCCCTCCTCGACGAAGGCGTTCTTCTCCAGCACGCGCGCGGACGCGGGGTTGATGTCCAGCACGTTGGCCTCGATCCGGCGCAGGCCCCAGGCAGGAACGACCCAGGCCAGGTAGGTGGCGACCACGCGCGTCATGTGTCCCCGCCCCCAGTGCTGCCGGCCCAGCCAGTAGCCCAGTTCGGCACTGTGCGCCCTTTCGCCCGCGTGCGGGCGCGCGCCGATGCCGCCGCAGGCTTCGCCGTCGATCTCGATGGCGAGTACGGGGTGGCGGAAGTCGACCACGCGGCCGGCCAGGAAGGCTTCGCCGTCGGCGCGCGTATAGGGATGCGGGAAGCGGTCGCTCAACCCGAGCGGCACCTGCGGGTCGTCGGCATGGCGCAGCAGGGCATCCAGGTCATCCTGCCGCCAGGGACGCAGCAGGAAACCCTCGCCGTCGATGCGGACGCCGGGAGACGGGCGCCCGCCATTCTCAGCCATGGCCACCGACGGAAGGCGTCTCTTCTTCCAGCTTGGTGAGTTCATGCGCGACCGCTTCGGGCGAACGCGTGAACGGCGCCAGCAACGCGTAGAACGCAGGCACCACGTACAGCGACAGCAGCGTCGAGAAGGTCACGCCGAAGATCACCACCACGCCGATGGTCGCGCGGCTGGCCGAGCCCGGCCCGCCTGCCAGCACCAGCGGCACCGCGCCCATGACCGTGGCGACGGACGTCATCAGGATCGGCCGCAGCCGCACGCGCGCCGATTCGGCAATGGCCTGCGCCACGCTGGCGCCGTCGTCGCGCAGCTGGTTGGCGAACTCGACGATCAGGATGCCGTTCTTCGCCGCCAGGCCGATCAGCATGACGATGCCGATCTGGCTGAAGAGGTTGAGCGTGCCGCCGGTGACCCACAGCCCGATCAATGCGCCCAGCACCGCCAGCGGCACCGTCAGCATGATGATCAGCGGGTGGATGAAGCTCTCGAACTGCGCCGCCAGCACCAGGTAGACGATCAGCAGCGCCAGCGCGAAGGTCAGCAGGATGGCGCCGCCGGCTTCCTGGTACTCGCGCGACTCGCCCTTCCAGTCGATCTGCGCATAGTCCGGCAGCTCCTCGTCCACCACCTGGCGCGTCCACTCCAGCGCTTCACCCATGGTGTAGCCCGGGGCGAGTCCCGCGCTGATGGTGATCGCGCGCAGGCGGTTGAAGCGGTTGAACGTGCCCGGCTCGGCGATCTCGCCCAGCGTCACCAGGTTGGACAGCGGGATCAGCGCACCATCGCTGCCGCGCACGTAGGTGTTGGCCAGGTCCTCGGTGTTGGCGCGCTTTTCGCGGCCGGCCTGCAGCATGACGTCGTATTCCTCGCCATTGTCCACGTAGGTGGTGACCTGGCGCGAGCCCATCATCGTTTCCAGGGTGCGGCCGATCTCCTGCACCGACACGCCCAGGTCGGCGGCACGGTCGCGGTCGATGTTGACGCGCATCTGCGGACGCGTTTCCTTGTAGTCCGAATCCGGGTCCTGGATGCCGGGATTGCCTTCCATCCGCTGCAGGATGCGGTCGCGCCACTGCGCCAGCTCGACGTAGTCCGGGCCACCCAACACCAACTGGTAGCGCTGGCCGCGGCTGCCCACCAGGCCACCGGCCACGTTGGCGCGCGCCTGTACGCCAGGCAGCTTGGAAAGCTCGGCACGCAGGCCGTTGACCACCTCGTCGGTGGTGGCCTCGCGCTCGTGCCAGTCCTGCAGGAACACGATCACCTGGCCGGTATGCATGTCTTCGCTGCCACCGAAACCGCGCGGCACGCGCGAATTGGCCCGCTCGATCGGCTTGTCGCCGCCGACCTGGCCCATCACGATGCGCTCGACCTGCTGCATCTGGTCGACCATGTAGTCGAAACCCGCGCCTTCCGGCCCATCGACCATCACGAAGAAGCGGCCACGGTCCTCCGACGGCGCCAGTTCGCTGGGTACGCGCAGCCCGAGCACGACGATCGCGATGCCGCACAGCGCCATGGCCACCAGCACCAGGCCGAGGATGCGCTTGCCGGTCAGCCCGACCAGGCGCTCGATGTGGCGCCCATAGCCTTCGCTGATCCGGCCCAGCGTGCGGTTGGTCCACTTGTTCAGGCCGCGCGGCTCGGTGTGCGGCCGCACCAGCTTGGACGACATCATCGGCGTGAGCGTCAGGGCCACGAAGGCCGAGATCGCCACCGCCGCCGCCAGCGCCACGGACAGCTCGCGGAACAGGCGGCCGGTGTTGCCCTCCATGAAGCCGACCGGCAGGAACACCGCCACCAGCACCGCGGTGGTCGCGATCACCGCGAACGCCACCTGGGCCGTACCGCGTCGCGCCGCCACCAGCGCCGGCTCGCCCAGGTCGGCGCGGCGCTGCACGTTCTCCAGCACCACGATGGCGTCATCCACCACCAAGCCGATGCACAGCACCAGCGCCAGCAGCGTCAGCAGGTTGATCGAAAAGCCGAACGCATACAGCGCGATGAAGGCCGAGACCAGGCAGACCGGCACCGTGACCGCCGGGATCAGCGCCGCGCGCAGGCTGCCGAGGAACAACCAGATCACCAGGAACACCAGCACCATCGCCTCGGCCAGCGTCCAGTACACGCGCTCGATGGAGGCCTCGATGAAGGTGGTGCTGTCGAAGGCGATGAAGATCTCGGTGCCTTCCGGCAGCGTCTGCTGGATGATCTCGGCCTCGGCGCGCGCCGCGCGCGCCACATCCAGCGCATTGGCGGTGGACGTGCGCACGATGCCCAGGCCGACGTTCGGCACCGCATTGCTGCGCAGGTAGGAACGCCGCTCCTCCGCGCCCAGTTCGACCTGCGCCACGTCGCCCAGCCGCACCACGTAGCCATCGGGCCCCTTGCGCAGCGGCAACTGCGCGAACTGCTCCGGGCGCTGGTAACCGCGTTCCACGCGCAGGGTGAAGTCGCGGGTGGCGGATTCGATGCGACCGGCCGGCAGTTCGATGTTCTGCGCGCGCAGGGCGGTCTCGACGTCGCCAGTGGTGATGCCGCGCGACGCCATCGCCTCGCGGTCCAGCCAGATGCGCATGGCATAGCGCTGGCCGCCACCGAGCTGCACGCGGGCGACGCCGTCCAGCGACGACAACCGGTCCAGCACGTAGCGGTCGGCGTAGTCGGTCAGCTCCATCGTGTCCATCACGGTGGAACGCATGTTCAACCAGATGATGACGTCGGCGTCGGCTTCGACCTTGGAGATCTGCGGCGGATCGGCCTCGTCGGGCAGGCGGTTCATCACCCGGCTGACGCGGTCGCGCACATCGTTGGCGGCGGCCTCGATGTCGCGGCTGAGGTTGAACTCGATGGTGACGTCGGAGCGGCCATTGCGGCTGCTGGACTGGATGGTCTTGATGCCCTCGATACCGGACAGGCCGTCTTCGAGGATCTGGGTGACGCGCGTCTCGACGACGGCCGCCGACGCACCCGGATAGTTCACTTCCACCGACACGATGGGCGGGTCGATGTTGGGCAGCTCGCGCAGGGTCAGGCGCAGGAACGACATCACGCCCAGCACGACCAGCAACAGGCTGACCACCACCGCGAAGACGGGGCGCTTGATCGACAGGTCGGAAAGCTTCATCGCACTCAGCCCTTGCCGTCGGCGGCAGGCGCGTCCTGCTTCGCCGGGGCGGGCGGTGCGGCGTCTGCCACCTTCACGCCCGGGCGCAGCTTGCCGGTACCATCGACCACGATGCGGTCACCGGCGGCAATGCCCTTCAGGATCTCCACCTCGCCGTCGCGCCGCACGCCGGCGCTCACCGGGGCCTGCTCCACGCTGCCATCCGGCTTGACCCGGTAGACGAACGAGTCGCGCCCCACCTGCACCACCGCGATCTCCGGAATCACCAGCGCCTGCCGCTCGGGGCGGAACAGCCGCACGTCCAGCAGCATGCCGGGGCGCAGCTTGCGGTCGGCGTTGGGGAACACGGCGCGCACGTTCACCGCGCGGGTGTTCGGATCGATGCGGGTGTCCACGGTTTCCACCTTCCCTTCGAAGGACTCGCCCGGATAGGCGGCGGTGGTGGCATTGACGGCATTGCCGATGCCCACGCTGGCCAGCGCGGCTTCCGGCACCTGGAAATCCACGTACATGCTGGAGATGTCGTCGAGCGTGGCGATGGCACTGTTGGCGGTGATCAGCGAACCGGGGCTGACCTGGCGGATGCCCAGCACGCCGGCGAACGGGGCGCGGATGCTGCGGTCGCCAATGTCGGCCTTGGCCTGGCGCACGCGGGCGGCGGCGACGTTGCGCAACGCCAGCTGTGTATCCAGCCCGGAACGGGCGATCAGCTGCTGGTCGGCGAGTTCCTTCTGGCGACGGTAGAGGCGGTCGGCTTCGGCGAAGGTCGCCTCTGCCTGCACCAGCGCGGCCTGCGCGGCATCGCCCTTCAGCGTGATGAGGGCCTGGCCGGCCGCCACCTGCTGGCCGCTTTCGAAATGCACGTCCTGCACGATCTCGCTGACCTTGGCGGTCAGCACGACTGATTCACGCGCCTTCGCCGTGCCCAACGCCTGCAGGGTGTCGTTCCATGCCGACGGCTGCACCACGCGCGTGGTCACCGGGATCGGCCGGTCGCCCGCGTTGCCGTTCGCCCTGGCCGCCTGCCCATCCTTGCCGCATGCGGCAAGCAGGAACAGGGGCAAAACGACCGAGGCCGCGCGAATTCCGAATCGGCTGAGCATGGACAATTCCGTAATCTTCGTTATTCACGAAGTGTACCGGCCTTACGTGAGCCACGGTGTTGCGGATGCGGTGGTTTGTGCGTCAAACGCGGTGAGTGGACCCGGCCGCAAGGGCCGGACCATGACCAATGACCCTTGCCAGCGCTACTCCAGCCCCAGGGCCGCCAGCACCTGCCGTGCCAGCTGCTCCGGGGTCTGCTCGCCGGCCCGCAGGTGCACGTCGGGGTGCTCCGGGGCTTCGTAGGGGGAGTCTATACCCGTGAAGTTGGGGATGAGGCCGGCACGGGCCTTGCGGTACAGCCCCTTCACATCGCGCGCCTCGGCCAGTTCCAGCGGTACGTCGACGAAGATCTCGATGAATTCCTCTTCCGCGAACCGGTCGCGCGCCATGCGCCGCTCGGCGCGGAACGGCGAGATGAAGCTGACCAGCACGATCAGGCCCGCATCGGTCATCAGCTTCGCGACCTCGGCGACACGGCGGATGTTCTCCACGCGGTCTTCGTCGGTGAAGCCGAGGTCGCGGTTCAGCCCATGGCGCACGTTGTCGCCGTCCAGCAGGAAGCTGTGGTAGCCCAGCGCGTGCAGGCGCTTGTCCACCAGGTTGGCGATGGTGGACTTGCCGGCACCGGACAGGCCGGTGAACCACAGCACCCGCGGCTGTTGCCCCTTCAATCGGGAACGCGCCGCCTTGTCGACGTCCACATGCTGCCAGTGCACGTTGCCGGCGCGACGCAGCGCGAAGTCCAGAGTGCCGGCACCGACCGTGGCGTTGGTCTGGCGATCGATCAGGATGAAGCCCCCCAGCGCGCGGTTCTGCGCATACGGCGCGAACGCGACCGGTTCGTCCAGGCTGAGGTTGCAGTACCCGACTTCATTGAGCTCCAGCCGCTTGGCGGCCAGGTGCTCCTGCGTGTTCACGTCGACGCGGTGCTTGATCTCGCTGACGGTGGCCGACACGGTGCGTGCACCGATCTTCAGCCAGTACGGGCGACCCGGCAGCAGCGCGGCATCGGCCATCCACAACAGGTGCGCCGCGAACTGGTCGGCGGCTTCCGGCGGGTCGCCCGCCGCGGCGATCACGTCGCCCCGACTGATGTCGATCTCGTCCGCCAGCGTCAGCGTCACGGCCTGCCCCGCATGCGCGGAAGCGACCTCGCCATCGGGGCCCAGCACCTGCGCCACGCGCGAGCGGCGCGACGAAGGCAGCACCACGATCTCGTCGCCCGGCCGCACCTCGCCCGCCGCGATCGTGCCGGCGTAGCCGCGGAAGTTCTGGTGCGGGCGATTGACCCATTGCACGGGCAGACGCAGGCCGGTGACGGCGTCGTGCGCCTGCACGTCGATGTCCTCCAGGTGCTCCAGCAGGGCGGGACCGTCATACCAGGGCGTGCGCGCGGAGCGCGACGACAGGTTGTCGCCGTCCAGCGCCGACAACGGGATGCAGGTGACCGAGGCGATGCCCAGCCGGCCCGCCAGGGCCCGGTAGTCCGCCGCGATGGCATCGAACACGCCTTGATCGAACGCCACCAGGTCCATCTTGTTCACCGCCAGCACCACGTGGCGGATGCCCAGCAGCGAAACGATGTAGCTGTGCCGGTGCGTCTGCGTCAGCAGGCCCTTGCGCGCGTCCACCAGCACCACCGCGGCATCGGCCGTGGATGCGCCGGTGGCCATGTTGCGCGTGTACTGCTCGTGGCCGGGGCAATCGGCGACGATGAACTTCCGCTTTTCCGTATCGAAGTAACGGTAGGCAACGTCGATGGTGATGCCCTGCTCGCGCTCGGCCGCCAGGCCATCCAGCAGCAGCGCGTAGTCGATCTCGCCGCCGCGCGTGCCGTGCCGCCGGCTGTCGGCACTGAGCGCGGCCAGCTGATCGTCGAACAGACGCTTGCTGTCGTACAGCAGGCGGCCGATCAGCGTGCTCTTGCCGTCATCCACGCTGCCGCAGGTGATGAAGCGCAGCAGCGGCTTGGATTCATGCTGGTGCAGGTAGGCGGCGATGGCGCTGGCGGCGTGAATGGGGAGTGGGGAATGGGGAATGGGGGCACCGTCCGCCGTCGACCCCACCTCCGCACCTTCCAGCTTGCGCGAAGGCGCCTCTCCCATTCCCGATTCCCGACTCCCGATTCCCGGCCCCATCAGAAATACCCCTCCAGCTTCTTCTTCTCCATCGACGCGGTGGGGTCCTGGTCGATCACCCGGCCCTGGCGCTCGGAGCTGGTGGCCACCAGCATTTCGGCGATGATCTTCTCCAGCGAATCGGCTTCCGAGTCGATCGCGCCGGTCAGCGGATAGCAGCCCAGCGTGCGGAAGCGCACGCGGCGCTGCTGCGGCACTTCGCCGTCGCGCAGCGGCAGGCGTGCGTCGTCCACCAGGATCAGCGCGCCGTCGCGCTCGACCACCGGCCGCTCGGCGGCGAAATACAGCGGCACCACCGGGATGTTCTCGCGGTAGATGTACAGCCAGATGTCCAGCTCGGTCCAGTTGGACAGCGGGAACACCCGCACGCTCTCGCCCTTGTGGATGCGCGCGTTGTACAGGTTCCAGAGCTCCGGGCGCTGGTTCTTCGGGTCCCAGCGGTGCTTGTCGTTGCGGAACGAGAACACGCGCTCCTTGGCGCGCGACTTCTCCTCGTCGCGGCGTGCGCCGCCGATGGCCGCGTCGAAGCCGTACTGGTCCAGCGCCTGCTTCAGGCCCTGGGTCTTCATCACGTCGGTATGCACGGTGGCACCGTGGCTGATCGGCCCGATGTCCTGGGCGATGCCGTCCGGGTTGATGTGCACGCGCAGGTCCACGCCGGTCTCGGCGGCGCGCCGGTCGCGGAAGGCGATCATCTCGCGGAACTTCCAGCGGGTGTCCACGTGCAGCAGCGGGATCGGCGGCGGCGCCGGGGCGAACGCCTTCAGCAACAGGTGCAGCAGCACCGAGCTGTCCTTGCCCACCGAGTACAGCAGCACCGGGTTGCGGAACTCCGCGGCGACCTCCCTGAGGATATGGATGCTTTCCGCTTCCAGGCGGTCGAGGTGGGACAGGCGGGGTACGGCAGTCATCAAGGCAGGCAGCGGCTGAGGGCGGAACGGTAAGGGCAAGCGTAGCAGGCAGGCCGCCACGCACCGGTGGGCGGTGAGTATTCGGCCCGCCCGGGGCCGGGCGAAATAAGCGCAGGCGATAAGCCCATAACCAGACGTCCTTTCTGCCCCGGGGAAGGGCTACCTACCATCGGTCGTCCCTCTCGCGCCCACGGGCTTGCCGATGTCCGCTCCCCAGCCCGCTCTCGCCCCCAGCCCTCTCGCCGAGGAGCGCCGGGCGCTGCTGGCCCGGGTGGTCGACGGCCTGGACAGCGCCTCGCTGTGGTGGCTGTCCGGCTACACGGCCGGCCTGGCCCAGGGCCACGCGACCCCGCCGCTGGCGGTGGTACCCGGCGGCGCAGCGCAGACCGGCCAGCGCCTGACCATCGTCTATGGCAGCCAGACCGGCAACGCCCGGCGTGCGGCCGAGGCGCTGGCGCACGACGCCGAGGCCGCTGGCCTGACGGTGCGCCTGCTGCGCGCCGACGCTTACCCGCAGCGCGAGCTGGCCAGCGAGCGGCTGCTCTACGTGGTCATCAGCACCCAGGGCGAAGGCGACCCGCCCGACGATGCCATCGGCCTGATCGAGTTCATCAACGGCAAGCGCGCACCCAAGCTGCCGGAGCTGAAGTACGCGGTACTGGGCCTGGGCGACTCCAGCTACGCGGATTTCTGCGGCATCGCCAGGCGCCTGGACGAGCGCCTGGCGCAACTGGGCGGCAGCCGCCTGTTCCCGGCCGGCCTGGCCGACCTGGACATCGATACCGTGGCGGCACCGTGGCGCGAACAGGCGCTGGGCCATGCCCGCGACCTGCTGAAGACCGCGGCCACGCCGCTGGCCACGGTCACCCCGCTGCGCCTGGCGCCCGCCGGCCCCGCGTTCTCCCACGACCGGCCTTTCAGCGCAGAACTGCTGCTCAACCAGCGCATCAGCGGCCGCGAGTTCAAGGGCCCGCGCTACGGCGTGTACGGCAGCGCGGGCAAGGACGTGCGCCACCTGGAACTGTCGCTGGAAGGCAGCGGCCTGCACTACGAGCCCGGCGATGCCCTGGGCGTGCGCCACCGCAATCCGGACGCGCTGGTCGATGCGATCCTCGGCGTGCTGGAACTGGACGGTGCCACCCTCGTCAGCGAGAAGAACGACAGCCTGCCGCTGCGCGAGTGGCTGTCCGCGCGTCGCGAACTGACCCGCCTGTCGCGCCCGTTCCTGGCCACGCATGCCGCGCAGGCGCGCGCGGACGAGTTGAACGCGCTGCTGTCGCCGGCGCGCAACGGCGACCTGGCGCACCTGTTGAACACGCACCAGCTGGTCGACGTGTTGCGCCGCTGGCCCGCCGGCTGGACGGCGCAGGAACTGGTGGCCGCCCTGCGCCCGCTGGCGCCACGGCTGTATTCCATCGCGTCCAGCCGCAAGCGCGTGGGCGAGGAAGTGCACCTGACCGTCGACGTGCTGGGCTATGAGGCCTTCGGTCATCCCCATGGCGGCGCCGCCAGCGGCTTCCTGTCGGCGCTGGGCGAGGGCGACACCGCGCCGGTCTACATCGAGGCCAACGACCGTTTCCGCGTGCCCGCCGATCCGTCGCGCGACATCCTGATGGTCGGCCCGGGCACCGGCGTGGCGCCGTTCCGCGCCTTCGTGCAGGAGCGCGCCGAGACCGGTGCGCGTGGTCGCAACTGGCTGTTCTTCGGCGCACAGCACTTCAACCGGGACTTCCTCTACCAGACCGAATGGCAGGACGCGCTGCGCACCGGCGCGCTGCATGCGCTGGACCTGGCGTTCTCGCGCGACCAGGCGCAGAAGGTCTACGTGCAGCACCGCCTGCGCGAGCGTGGCCGCGAGGTCTACGACTGGCTGCAGAACGGGGCCCACTTCTATGTCTGCGGCGCCATCGCCATGGGCAAGGACGTGCATGCCACGCTGCAGTCCATCGTCGCCGAACACGGCGGACTGGACGAGGACGCCGCGCGCGAGTACCTGGTGCAATTGCAGACGGAGGGGCGCTATAGCCGCGACGTGTACTGACGACCCCGCTGTTGTAGGAGCGACGTAAGTCGCGACCTGCAACCTTCCGGTCGCGACTTACGTCGCTCCTACAGTGGAACACCGATGAGCAGCCATTCCGTCGAAGACATCAAATCCGAAAGCCGGCGCCTGCGCGGCAGCCTGCTGGAGAGCCTGGCCGATCCGGTCACCGGCGCGCTGCGCGAATCGGACCAGACGCTCATCAAGTACCACGGCAGCTACCAGCAGGACGACCGCGACATCCGCGACGAGCGCCGGCGGCAGAAGCTGGAGCCGGCTTACCAGTTCATGATCCGCACGCGCACGCCCGGTGGCGTGGTCACGCCGACGCAATGGCGGCAGCTGGATGCCATCGCGACCACATACGCCAACCACTCGCTGCGCATCACCACCCGGCAGGCGTTCCAATTCCATGGTGTGATCAAGCGCGAGCTGAAAAGCACCATGCAGGCGATCAACGCCGCGCTGATCGACACGCTGGCCGCCTGCGGCGACGTCAACCGCAACGTGCTGGTGGCCGCCAATCCGCTGGAATCGCGGGCGCATGCCGAGGTACAGGCCTGGGCGGTGAAGCTGTCGGAACACCTGCTGCCCAACACCCGCGCCTACTACGAGATCTGGCTGGATGAGGAGCGTGTGGCCGGCAGTGGCGACGAGGAAGAGCCCATCTACGGCGCCACCTACCTGCCGCGCAAGTTCAAGATCGGCTTCGCGGTGCCGCCGGTGAACGACGTGGACGTGTTCGCCAACGACCTGGGCTTCATCGCGATCCTCCAGGACGGCGCGCTGGCCGGCTTCAACCTGGTCATCGGCGGCGGCATGGGCGCCACCCACGGCGATGCGGAGACCTATCCGCGCGTCGGCAACGTGGTCGGCTTCCTGACTCCCGACCAGCTGCTGGATGTGGCCACCGCCGTGGTCACCACCCAGCGCGACTTCGGCAACCGCAACGTGCGCAAGCGCGCGCGCTTCAAGTACACCATCGACGACCATGGACTGGCGTTCGTCGTGCAGCAGATTGAAAGCCGTGCCGGGATCGCTCTCCAGCCGGCACGCGCTTTCCATTTCGAACACAACGGCGACCGCCACGGCTGGGTGCAGGGGGAGGATGGTCGCTGGCACCTGACGCTGCACCTGTTCGCGGGCCGCATCGCCGACACGGACGCGGCGACGCACCTCACCGGGCTGCGCGACATCGCCAGGCTGCTCGAAGACGGCGTCGACGGCGCGCACTTCCGCATGACCGCCAACCAGAACCTGGTGATCGCCGGCGTACCCGCCGCGCACCGCGACGCCATCGATGCCCTCGCCCGCGAACATGCGCTGGATGCCGGCGAACGCCTCGCCACCGCCCTGGCCCGCATCGCGGTTGCATGCGTGGCGTTGCCCACCTGCGGCCTGGCGATGGCCGAGGCCGAGCGCTACCTGCCCGACTTCACGCGCACGCTGGAACCGCTGCTGGACCGGCACGGCCTGCGCGAGACCCCCATCGTGCTGCGCATCTCCGGCTGCCCCAACGGATGCTCGCGTCCCTATCTGGCCGAGATCGCGCTGGTCGGCAAGGCGCCCGGCCGCTACAACCTGATGCTTGGCGGCGACCGCCGTGGGCAGCGCCTCAACACGCTGTACCGCGAGAACATCACCGAAGCCGAGATCCTCGACGCGCTCGATCCGCTGTTCGCCCGCTACGCCAGCGAGCGCGACCACGACGAAGGATTCGGCGACTTCCTGCATCGCAGCGGCGTGGTCGCCCTGCCGCCCTACCCCACCCACCGACAGATCGCCCTGGAACTGCACGCATGAGCGCCACCGCCCCCCTGCCCGACACGGATCGCATCGCGGAATACAACGCGCACCTGGAGCGACTGCCCGCGGAAGAGCGCGTGGCGTGGGCGCTGGAGCACGGTGCCGGCACGCATGCGATGTCCTCCAGCTTCGGCGCGCAGGCGGCCGTGCTGCTGCACATGGTCACGCAACAGAAGGCCGACATTCCGGTGATCCTGATCGATACCGGCTACCTGTTCCCCGAGACCTACCGCTTCGCCGACGAACTGCACGAGCGCCTGCGGCTGAACCTGCAGATCTTCCGCCCGCTGGTCAGCCGCGCCTGGATGGAAGCCCGTCATGGCCGGTTGTGGGAGCAGGGCCTGGTGGGCATCGAGCAGTACAACAGCCTGCGCAAGGTGGAGCCGATGAAACGCGCCCTGAAGGAACTGGCCGTGGGCACCTGGTTCACCGGCCTGCGCCGCAGCCAGGCCAGCAGCCGCGCCAATGCGCCGGTACTGCAGGAGCGCGAAGGCCGCTGGAAGGTCAACCCCATCGTGGACTGGACCGACCGCGACATCTGGCAGTACATGAAGCAGCACGACCTGCCCTACCACCCGCTGTGGGAGCAGGGCTACGTGTCCATCGGCGACTTCCACACCACCGCACGCTGGGAGCCGGGCATGCGCGAAGAGGACACGCGCTTCTTCGGCCTGAAGCGCGAATGCGGCATCCACGTGGACGTCTGAGGCGCCGGCGACCCGCACGTTCGCACCGCTGACGGGGGTTTTCGTCGCCGGATCGCCTGACCCGTCGCGCCCCCCCTTCCCTCCCCGCCCGCGGCGGCTATGCTCCACGGCAATCCAGACACCGTGGTGTATCCGTGTTCCCCAGCCTGCTCCTGATCGTCCGCATCCTTGTCGCCTGGTCCGGCGCGATCCTCATGGCGGGCTTCGTGTGGAACGGCATCTTCGAGCACACGTTCGTGTCCGGCGGCGCCAGCTGGCTGTTCAGCCTGGCATCCACGCTGGTGATGATCTCCGTGCTGATCGGCACCATCAGCCACCTGCGCCGCATCTGGCTGATCACCGGGCGCCTGGACAGCGCCGTGCTGTCCAGCCGCCAGCGCCGGCAGATCGAAGTGCCGCTGGACACCGCCGCCGCCTTTGCCCTGGTTGAAGGCGCGCTGCGCGAACTGCCGCGCGCCGAGGAAGCGGAGAGCGCGCCCGACAGCCTGCAGGTGCGGGTGAAGGTGCGCCGCGCGGACAGTTTCGGCGGTCCCAGCCAACCCTCGCGCTTCAACATCATGGCCCGCTTCGCGGTGAAGCGCGATCTCGTGCAGGCCACGGTCACGCCCGGCAACGGCACCAGCAGCATCACCCTGATGGTCGGCCCGGATGCGAGCGCCTGGCTGGACCTGTTCGTCCTCGACGACGGCGTCAACGTGGAGAACGCGGAGGCCGTCACCCGCGCCATCACCCGCCGTGTCGCCGACCAGCGCCGGCAGGAACAGGCCGACGTCGTCAAGACCGTCAGCGAGAAGGAGCTGACCGTGGCGCGCCTGAACCTGCTGAACGCGCAGGTGGAGCCGCATTTCCTCTACAACACGCTGGCCAGCGCGCAGGTGCTGACGCGCACCGATCCGCCGCGCGCCGACATCATGCTCGGCCACCTGATCCACTACCTGCGCAGCTCGCTGCCGCGTACCGACGACGCACTGTCCACGCTGGGCGAGGAACTGGAGCGTACCCAGGCTTATCTGGAGATCCTGAAGATCCGTATGGGCACCCGGCTCAACGTGCAGGTGGAGGTGCCGGATGCGTTGAAGCCGGTACCGATGCCGTCGATGATGCTGCAGACGCTGGTGGAGAACGCCATCAAGCACGGCCTGGAACCCAAGACCGGCGGCGGCACCATCTGGATCCTCGCACGCAGGCACGACGACCACGCCACGCTCACCGTCGCCGACGACGGCCAGGGCTTCGGCGGCCAGAGCGCCGGCACCGGGATCGGCCTGAAGAACCTGCGCGAACGCTTGCGCCTGACCTTCGGCAACGAGGCCTCGTTCGCCATCGTGTCCAACTTCCCCAGTGGCGTCGCCGCCACGCTGACGCTGCCGCTGGACGGCAAGGCAGGTGCCGCATGAACTTCCGGGGCGTGATCGCCGAAGACGAGGAACTGCTGCGCACCGCGCTGTCGTCGCTGTTGAGGGAAACGTGGCCCCAGCTGGACATCGTGGCCGAATGCGAGGACGGCGCCAGTGCGCTGGAATCCATCGCCGAACTGCAGCCCGATGTCGCCTTCCTCGACATCCGCATGCCCGGACTGACCGGGATAGAGGTGGCGCGTGGCCTGGCCGATGCGAGCCCGCGCACGCAGGTGGTGTTCGTCACGGCCTACGACCAGTACGCGATCGACGCGTTCGAACAGGGCGCCATCGACTACCTGCTGAAGCCGATCACGCGCGAACGGCTGCTGGCCACCGTGCAGCGCATCCAGGCGCGCGCGGCGGCCGGGCATCCCGACGGCGCCACGCTGGAAGCGCTGCTGCGCCACCTGTCGGCGCGCCAGGTCACTCCGTCCAGGCCGCCGCTGGTATGGATCACCGCCAGCGCGGGCAAGGACACCCGACTGATCATGGTGGACGACGTGGCCTACTTCCAGGCCGACAACAAGTACACCACCGTGATGACCGCCGAAGGCGAATCGCTGCTGCGCACCCCGCTGCGCGAGTTGCTCGATTCGCTGGACGCCAACACCTTCAAGCAGATCCACCGCTCCACCATCGTCAACATGAAGGCCGTGGCGTCGGTCAGCCGCGATGACGCCGGCCGCGGCCGGCTGAAGTTGAAGACGCGGCCGGAAACGCTGACCGTCAGCCAGCCCTTCATGAGCCTGTTCCGCAACATGTAAGCGTCCGCCTTAAACCCGCAGCCACCCCGCGGCATCAAAGCTGTACCGACAACGCGGCGCCCGTGCGCCGTGAATGGACTGTCTTTGTCTGCCGCACACCACAAGGAAACCGCCATGCGCATCATCACGTCCCTGATGTCCTGCCTGATGGCCCTGGCAGGATGCAACGAGAAGCCCAGCGTCACCACCATCCACCACAGTGCTTCCGGCGGGGTGGACACGCTGTTCAGCAAGACCACGGTCACCGAGGGCGTGGCGACGTTCGAGTGCTTCGCCAGCGAGAGCGGCCAATGCCACTATGTGGTCTACCGCGAACGCTGCCCGGCACCTGCGCCCGGCGCCAACCCCGCCGCCTGCGAACGCACCCTGCTGGACGACTTCGCACTGGGCATCGGCAAGACACACGAAATCCGCGGCATCCCGCAGGATTTCCGTCAGTGCGTTTCGAAGCAGACCCTCGACGGCGCCGGCTGCGGAAGCTGAGCAGACGCCCGCTGTGCGGGTGACGCCAGCGCGCTCAACCGCCGCAATGCGCACCCTCCAGGGTCTTGCCGCCGCAGGCCAGGCATTTGCGGTACTTCTGCCGCTGCCGGTTGTAGCGCACGCGCGACATCATCCCGCCGCAGGCGCACCGCAGTTCGCGGCCGCGTGCCCAGCGGTACAGGCGCCAGGTGGAATGCAGGGCCCATGCGGTGCCGAGCAGCAGCGCGAGCAGGAACGACAGCGAGGCCAGCCGTTGCGGCGTGACGTCCCCCAGCGCGCGACCGGTGCGCGTGACGGCCTCGGCGGTCGCGAGGCCGCCGACCGTAATGGCGATCGCCGGCACGTACATGCGCAGCACCATCTTCGATATCCGGTTCATCGCAGCACCCGATTTTTCGACGGGGACACAGGCTCGCGCACGCGGGGTGAAGGCGTCAATCACGGCGGGCGCCGGGGCGTGGCCGCTTTAGTTGGTGATGGTCTGGGTCAGCGAGGCCCAGGTCGGCGGATCGGGCCAGTCGGGGTCCTGGTTGCCGTCGATCACCCGGCGCAGGTCACGTCGATCGATCTGCGGGGCCAGCGCGCGGACCAGTTCCAGCGCGTAGTCGCGCAGCACGCGCTCGCGCGGCAGCACGGCCCAGGCGATGCACTCCTTGACCTCCGGCGGCGCCGGCCAGGCGCGCAGGTCGGTGTCGCTGGCATGGACCGCCATTTCGGCCAGCAGCCCGACCCCCAGGCCGGCACGCACATAGGTCTTGATGAGATCGGCATCCAGGGCGGTCAATGCGATGTCAGGTTCCAGCCCGACCTTGGCGAAGGCACGCTGCAACGACGAACCCGGGCGCGTCGACGATTCGTAGCTGATCAGTGGCTGCTGCGCCAGCTCGGCCATGCCCGGCGCCACGCCGTCGCGGTCCAGCGCATGGCCGCGCGGCACCAGCACCAGCCGGCGCCAGCGGTACAACGGCACCGCGATGCCGGCCTGCGGCTGGTCGCCCGCCGTGCTGACCACGGCCATGTCGGCATCGCCCTGGGTCAGCAGGTCCAGCGCCGTGCTTTCGGCGGCGTTCTGCAGGTGCACGCTGACCTGCGGGTAGTCGCGCTTGATCTGCGCGATGGCCGGCGGCAGCACGAACCGCGCCTGGGTGTGGGTGGTGGCCAGCACCAGCTGGCCCTGGCTTTCGCGGCGCTGGTTGGCGGCGTAGGTGCGGATGTTGTTGGCTTCGGCCAGCACCAGGCGGGCGCGTTCGATCACTTCGTGCCCGGCCGGCGTCACCGCCTCCAGACTGCGGCCCTTGCGGACGAACAGCAGGAAGCCCAGCTCGTCCTCCAGTTGCTTGAGCTGCTTGGACAGGCCGGGCTGGGTGGCGTGCACGCGCGCCGCCGCCAGCGTGATGTTGAGATCGGCGTCGGCGATGGCCAGCAGGTAACGGAGTTGGGTCAACGTCATCGGCGTGGGGGGCGGCTGGGCCAGCCAGGGGAAGGTTCTGGAATGTAGAAGATTTCCCCGGACCGTAGCCGTCCCTGCTTATAACCGCAAGCAATATGCTGCTGGGCGGATGTCATTTCCGACCGCTATGAGCGGGGGTTACGGTCAATCCCCCCAAGCTGCCGATCCGCCCGTGAGCGCTCCCCTGTTTCCTTTGTTTGCGGACCTGCGTGGCCGACCCGTGCTGGTGGTGGGCGGTGGCGCGGTGGCCGAGCGAAAGACCGACGCCCTGCTGCGCGCCGGCGCGCGGCCCCGGGTGGTCGCTCCGGACCTGACGCCAGCCCTGCAGGGCTGGCGGGACGACGGCCGGATCGACTGGACCGCCGGCGTGTTCCAGCCCGGGCAACTGGACGGCGTGTGGCTGGTCATCGCCGCCACGGCCGATGGCGCGGTCAACCGGGCGGTGGCCGCGGCGGCGGAAGCCCGCCAGCTGCTGGCCAACGTGGTGGACGACGCCGAACTGTCCACGTTCCAGGTCCCGGCCGTGGTCGAACGCGGGCTGCTGCAGGTCGCCATCTCCAGCGGGGGCGGCGCGCCGATGGTCGCGCGGCACCTGCGCCGCCAGCTGGAAACGCTGCTGGACGATGCGTGGGGCGACCTGGTCGGCCTGCTGACGCGCCAGCGCGAACGCATCCGCCAGCGGTTTCCCGACATGGGAGAACGCCGACGCTTCTTCGAACGCCTGCTGGCCGGTCCCTTGCCCCGCCTGTACCGGCAGCGGCTGCCGGCGCAGGCCGAGAACCTGTTCCAGGCGGCGCTGGACGAAAGCGTGCAGCGCGCGCCGGAGGGCTCGGTGGCCCTGGTCGGTGCCGGCCCCGGTGACGCCGGGTTGGTGACGTTGAATGCCCTGCGCGCGATGAACGAGGCCGACGTGATCCTGCACGACCGGCTGGTCAGTGACGACGTCCTGCGCCTGGCACGCCGCGACGCCACCTGCATCGAGGTCGGCAAGTCCGCCAGCGGGCACAGCGTGAAGCAGGACGAGATCCACGCACTGATGCTGGCCCACGCACGGGCCGGCAAGCGCGTCGTGCGGTTGAAGGGCGGCGACCCGTTCGTGTTCGGTCGTGGCGGCGAGGAACTCGAATTCCTGCGCGCGCATGGCATCCCGTACGAAGTGGTCCCGGGCATCACCGCCGCCGTCGCCTGCGCGGCGTATGCCGGCATCCCGCTGACCCATCGCGACCACGCACAGTCGGTGCGTTTCGTGACCGCGCACTGCAAGGATTCGCTGGATACCCTGGACTGGGCGTCGCTGGCGCAGGGCCACCAGACCCTCGCCATCTACATGGGCGTGGCGGGCCTGGAGAACATCCGCGCGCGGCTGATCGAAGGCGGCCGTTCGCCGCAGACCCCCTTCGCCATCATCGAGAACGGGTCGCGCCGGGAGCAACGGGTGCTGAACGGGACCCTGGCCGATCTTCCGGAGACCGCGCGTTCTCACCAGGTACGTTCGCCCGCCCTGCTGATCCTGGGTGAAGTGGCCGCGCTGGCGCAGACGCTGCACTGGTTCGGGCAGGCACCGCTGCAGGCCGCGGGCACGCCGACACATTCCCGCAACCCGCAGGCGCCCACACTGCAGGCCGCCTGACCCGCTTCCTTTTTTCCACGGAGATCCCATGGCAATCTACGACAGCATCCTCGATACCATCGGCCGTACGCCGGTGGTGAAACTCCACCGCATCGCCCCGGCGCACGTCACGCTCTACGCCAAGGTGGAATCGTTCAATCCCGGCGGCTCGGTGAAGGACCGCCTGGCACTGGCGATCATCCTGGATGCCGAAGCCAAGGGCCTGCTGAAGCCTGGCGACACCATCGTTGAAGCGACGTCCGGCAACACCGGCGTGGCGTTGGCGCTGGTCGCGGCGGCACGCGGCTACAAGTTCGTCGCGGTGATGGTGGAGACCTTCTCGATCGAACGCCGCAAGCTGATGCGCGCGTACGGCGCGAAGGTCATCCTGACGCCGGCGGCAGAGCGTGGCAGCGGCATGGTTCGCCGTGCCGAGGAACTGGCGAAGAAGCACGGCTGGTTCCTCGCCCGCCAGTTCGCCAACCCCGCCAATCCCGCCTATCACCGCCAGACCACTGCGGCCGAGATCCTGCGCGACTTCGCCGGGCAACGGCTGGATCATTTCGTCACCGGCTGGGGCACCGGCGGCACGCTCACCGGCGTGGGCGAGGTGCTGAAGGTCGCGCGACCCGAGGTGCGCATCACTGCGTCGGAACCCGCCGGCGCCGCGCTGCTGCTGGGCAAGGAATGGCAGCCGCACAAGATCCAGGGCTGGACGCCCGACTTCGTGCCCGAGGTGCTCAACCGCGAGGTGGCCGACGAAATCCTGCCGGTCACCGATGTCGACGCCATCGCCGTCTCGCGCCGGCTGGCCGCCGAGGAAGGCATCTTCGTGGGCATTTCCGCTGGCGCTACCGTCGCCGCCGCCCTGCAAGTGGCCGAGAAGGCCGAAGCCGGTTCCGTGCTGCTGGCCGTGCTGCCGGATACCGGCGAACGCTACTTCTCCACGCCGCTTTTCGAAGGCGTCAACGAGGGCTCGGACGACGAGTGGCTCGCCTCGCTCGGATGATCGCGGGCGGGATGTCCGCCATCGGCATCGACTAATCCGCCGGCACCGTGCAGTCGCGTTTCCAGGTCCACTCGAGCGACTGGCCTGACGCGGTGCCGTCATCGACTCGCGCATGCAACGTGTTCGCGTCCACGCGGCGATAGGTCACGCGCTGCGGGAAATCATGCTGCGGATTGGCGAACGTCACGGTGTCCGCGCTGACCGTGGTGGCAGGGAACGCCACCACGGTGCCACCACCGGGCTGGGCCAGGAACGTCCACGTCCCCTGCTGCCGCGCGATGCGCATGAACTCGAAGCCGACGGCCTTGCCGTCGCGTGTGTCGCGGTGCATCCCGATCATCATGTCGCCACGGGCGGGCAACCAGGTCTCCTCGTTGAACGTCTTCCCGCGCAGGCCGCACCAGTGGCCGGCCATCCAGTCCAGCTCCGCGGCACTGGCGGCTGCGCACGGCAGCATCAGTACGACGGACACCAGCCTCTTCGTCGCATGGTTCACGGGGATGCTCCTGGCCGCCGTCGGTCCGGCTTCAATACATCGGCTTGTTGTCGCTGTCCACCGTGACGGTGCATATCTCCACGATCGTCCAGATGTACATCGGCAGCCACAGCAGCCAGCACGAGAGCACGCTGACCAGCACCTGGATCAGCCCCTTCTGGTTGTAGCCGGCATAGAGGTTGTGCACGCCAGGCACGAGCAGCCCCAGCAAGGCGCCGAACAGGATGAAGGTGTTGCGGCTTCTGCCCTGCGCCATCGCCTGCGGGAAATAAGCCGTCGCCACCCCGCATTGGGGGCACGCGACGGCTTCGTCGACCAGCTGCTGGCCGCAGTTTCTGCAGAACATCCGGCATCCCCTGAGTGAACGGCGTGCACGTTAGCAGGCCAAGCCAGGGGGATCCATGCCTCTGCAAATCGCTGTAGGAGCGACGTAAGTCGCGACCGCACGTCCTGCAGGTGGGGGATCTCGCCGACAGGACATCGTTCTGCCGCCAGAGTTTGGCCCCTGCCCAGTGTCGCCGACTGCGCGCGGTCGCGACTTACGTCGCTCCTACAGTGAGCACCTCACTGCTCGTAAAGTTCCAGCGGCAGGTCGTCGGGATCGGCGAAGAACGTGAACCGCTTGCCGGTGTACTCGTCCACCCGCACCGGCTCGGTCGCCACGCCGTGCGCGTGCAGGTGGGCGATGGCGGCGTCGATGTCGGCCACGCGCAGGGCCAGATGGCGCAGGCCGCAGGCTTCCGGCCGCGACACGCGCGGCGGTGGCGACGGGAACGAGAACAGCTCCACCTGCGTGCCATCGGGCAGTGCCAGGTCGAGCTTCCACGAATCGCGCTCCGCGCGGTGATGCTCGGCGACGACCCGCAGTCCGAGGACCTCGGTGTAGAACGGCTTCGATCGCGCGTAATCGGACGCGATGATCGCCACGTGGTGCAGGCCTTCGATCTTCATGCGGGCATTGTAGGGGTATGCATGGCGGTCGCTCCGCGCCGGGACTCAGTGCGCCGCCGCGGCGTCCGCGCCGGCGCTGCCCCCGGACGGCGCCCTGCCGCCGCGCATCAGCAGCACCAGCGGCATCGACACCAGCGTCAGCAGCATCATCAGCTTGAAATCGTTGAGGTAGCCGATGGCGGCGGCCTGCCGGTTCACTTCGGCATTCAGCAGCGCCAGGCCGGTGGCGGTGGACGGATCCATCGCTGCCGGCAACAGCGTGGCCTCCGCACCGAACGCCGGGATGCGCGCGCCGATCTCGGCATGGTTCACCTGCATCGCGCGCGACAGCATCGTCATCACCACCGAAATGCCGACCGACGAACCGATGTTGCGCACCAGGCTGAAGAGGCCGGCGGCTTCGGTGCGCTGGTGCGGTTCCAGCGTGGCGTAGGCCACCGTCGAAATCGGCACGAACACCAGCCCGAGGCCCATGCCCTGGATGACACCGAGCCAGACGATGGACTGCATGGAGGCATCCGGCCCGAACTGGGTCATGCCGTGCAGCGAGACCACCATCAGCCCCATGCCGACCAGGATCGGCCAGCGCGCGTCGATGCGGCCCAGCAGGCGGCCGACCACCATCATGCTGAACATCGTGCCCACGCCGCGCGGGGCCAGCACCAGGCCGATGGTCAGCACCGGGTAGTTCATCAGCGTGCTCAGGTACGGCGGCAGCAGCGCCAGCGTGGCGAACAGCACGATGCCGACGACGAAGATCAGCGCGCAGCCGACCGCGAAGTTCGCGTTCTTCAGCAGGCCGAGGTCGAGCAGCGCGTGGTCGCGCTTGCGCCACCACCACAGACCGTAGGTATAGAGGGCCAGGAACGCGAGCGCGGCTTCGATCTGGATTTCGACGCTGCCGAACCAGTCCTCGCTCTGCCCGCGGTCCAGGAACAGCTGCAGCGCGCCGATCCCGAGGGCCAGCAGGGCGAGCCCGACACCATCGAGCTTGCGCTCCTGCACCACGTCCTTCTTCACGCTTGCCATGATGCCGAGCAGCGCCAGGATGCCGATCGGCAGATTGATCAGGAACACCCAGTGCCAGCTGTAGTTCTGGGTCAGGAATCCGCCCAGCGGCGGGCCGAGGATGGGGCCGACCATGATGCCCATGCCCCACATCGCCATCGCCGCGCCGTGCTTCTCTTTCGGGAAGGCGTCGAGCAGCAGCGACTGCGAGATGGGCACCAGCGAGGCGCCGAACACGCCCTGCAGGATGCGGTACAGCACCATTTCGCCGATGCCGCTGGCGATGCCGCACAGCAGCGACGCCACGGTGAAGCCGCTGACCGCGATGATCAGCAGGCGGCGGCGTCCCAGCCGACCGGCCAGCCAGCCGGTGACCGGCGTCAGGATCGCCGCGGCGACGATGTAACTGGTCAGCACCCACGACACCTGGTCCTGGGTGGCCGACAGCGAGCCCTGCATGTCCGGCAGCGCGACGTTGGCGATGGTGGTGTCCAGCGCCTGCATCAGCGTGGCCAGCATCACCGAGCCGACCAGCAGCGTGCGCTTGTCGGTGTCGTCGTGTGCGGTGGCAGCGGGAGCGGCGGTTGTGCTCATGGGAAATTCCGGAAGCGACCATCGCGCACGGGGCGCGACGATCCAGAGGCCACCCGGGGCGCGGCGTCAGCGGGGCCGGGCCCCACCACAGTGCCCTTGCCCGCATCCGCGCACGCCCGGGATGACATGGAAAGAAACTTCAGCGCGCGGCAGTGGCGCGACTGGAGGCGCTGCCGCCATCACGCAGCTCGACGTGCACGTCGGCGCTCATGCCGGCGCGCAGCTGCGGTGCGTCGGCGGCGACACTGTCGATCTCCAGCCGCACCGGGATGCGCTGAACGATCTTCACCCAGTTGCCGGTCGCGTTCTGCGGCGGCAGCACGCTGAACTCGGCACCGGAAGCCGGCGCAATGGAGGCCACGTGCGCCTTCCACTTCACGCCCGGATAGCTGTCGACTTCAATGGTCGCGGACTGGCCGACCTTCATCTTCTCCAGCTCGGTTTCCTTGAAATTGGCTTCCACCCAGATCGGCGACGTGGCGACCAGCGGCATCGCGGTCTGGCCGACATTGATGTACTCGCCCACCTGCAGGTCGTGCAGGCCGACGATGCCGTCAACCGGCGCGCGCACTTCGGCGTGGTCCAGGTCCAGTCGGGCCTTGGCCAGCATCGCCATGGCCGCGCGGTACTCGGGCAGGTCGCGGGTCGGTGTGCCGGCGCTGCCACTCAGGGTGGCGGTGGCTTCGGACTGGCTGGCAACGGCGTCGGCCAGGTCGGTACGCGCTTCGGCCACGGCATGACGCGCGTCGTCCAGCATCTTGCGCGACACCAGTTGTTGCGATGCCAGCTGCTGCATGCGGACCAGGTCGCGCTGCGCCCAGGTGAGTGTTTCCCGCGCGGCCCGGATCGACGAGTCCGTGCCCACGACCTTGGCGCGACTGGCGCTGGCGGTGTTGGCCATGCGCGCGACTAGTGCTTCGTTCTGGGCGACCGCGATGGTCAGCGGATCGGCATCGATGCGGAACAGCAGATCGCCCTTCTTCACCGGCTGGTTCTGCTGCACGGCCACTTCGACCACGCGGCCGCCGACCTGCGGCGCGATCAGGATGCGCTCGGCCTTGATGTAGGCGTTGTCGGTACTGACTTCGCGACTGGAGACGGCGTACTCCCAGCCGAAGAAACCGGCGACGGCCAGCGGGCCGGCCACCCACAGCCACACGGGCACGCGGCGGCGCTTGGGAACGGGAGCGTTCGCCGCGTTCTCGGCGGCTTCGTTGATCTTGCGGGTCATGGTGGGAGTCAGCTCTTGCGGAGGGAGGACTCGCCGCGGCTGGCGCGGTCGAGCTGGGAGAGGTTTTCGCGGATCCGGCCCAGCACCTTCAGGGTGGTGGCCAGTTCGTCGGCATCGACACCCGCCAGGCAATCCTCGCGCACGGACACCGAGACGGCCTCGATGTCGTGCATCACCGCATCGGACTGCGGCAGCAGATGCAGGCGCCACACGCGACGGTCTTCGGGATCACTGCGGCGCTCGACGAAACCGGCCTTCTGCAGCCGATCGACCACGCGGCCGACGGCAATCGGCTCCATGTCGAGCAGGTCGGCCAGCTCCGCCTGGGTGATGCCTTCGTTCTGGTGGATGCGCTTGAGCGCGCGCCACTGCACGCGGGTCAGGCCCAGGTGGGCGGCGCGCCGGTCGAACACCCGGCCGAACAGCCGGCTCAGGTCCGCGATCAGGTAACCGATGGTGCTGTTGGCAGCAGGCGTCTTCATGCTGCCTATGATATAGCTGCTTAAGCAATAATATTGCAGACAGCCTTATTCTGTTCAGGTTCCAGCGCGGAAAAGCCCGGCGCCGCAGGAGGAAGGCTGCCGTATCCTGAACGGATGCGCCCCTCAACCGTCGCTCTGCTCGCCTCCAACCTGCTGACCCTGGTCCTGGCCCTGGTGTTCGACTGGGAGACCGGCTGGCTGGTCTGGCCGTACTGGATCCAGAGCGTGGTGATCGGCGGGTACGCCCGCAAACGGATGCTGGCCCTGCGCGACTTCACCACCGAGGGCTTCACCTCCGGCGGCCAGCGCGTCAGCGAGGACGAGGCCGGCAAGCGGTCCACGGCCAGTTTCTTCTCCCTGCACTACGGCTTCTTCCATGCCGTGTACTTCGTGTTCCTGTGCGCGCACCACCCGGTGGCCAACCCGCGCGACATCGCCCTGCTGGCGCTGTGTGGCCTGTCGTTCGTCTATTCGCAGCGGCAGACCTATGCCGTGCAGCACGCCGCCGACATGGACGGCAAACCCAGCCTGGGCGCGTTGATGTTCCTGCCCTACCTGCGTGTGATCCCGATGCACCTGATCATCCTGGCCAGCGGGGCGCTGGGCGGCGGCGTGCTGATGACGCTGTGGTTCACCGCACTGAAGACGGCGTCGGACCTGACAATGGACTACGCCGATCGCCGGATGGCGGTGAACGCGGCGAAACGGGTGCGCGCGGGGTGAAACGAAAAACGCCGGCTTGCGCCGGCGTTTTTCAACGGTTTCATCACGGTGCAGCGCTACGCGCTTGCAGGCAGGCCGGCCCCCACATCCCTGTGCGGACGTTCGCGGGGGCAACGGCTGCCGACAGGGCAACCGCCAGGCCCGCTCACCCCTCCCACTTGCCCAGTGCGGCCAGGCCGTTGTCCTTGGCACGGGCATAAACGGTGGACTGCGCCTTGGCGAAGTTGCCCACCAGATCCTGCGACCACAGCTTGAGCGCAGCCGACTGCATGGCACGACCGTAGGAGAACGTCAGCGGCCACGGCAGCGGACCCAGCTGGTTCATGGCGTTGAGGTGCGCGGTGGCATCCTCGTCGCTCTGGCCGCCGGACAGGAACACGATGCCCGGCAGGATCGCCGGCACGGTGCTCTTCAGGCACATCACGGTGGATTCGGCGACTTCCTCGACGCTGGCCTGCTCGTCGCAGTCCTTGCCGGGCACGACCATCGACGCCTTCAGGATGGTGCCTTCCAGCAGCACGTTGTGCTCGTACAGGGCGCCGAACAGCGAACGCAGCACGGCCTCGGTGACTTCGTAGCAGATCTCGATGTTGTGGTCGCCGTCCATCAGCACCTCCGGCTCCACCATCGGCACCAGGCCGCATTCCTGGCACAGCGCCGCGTAACGGGCCAGGGCATGCGCGTTGGCTTCGATGCAGGTGCCGGACGGGATGTCGTCGCCGATGTTGATGACCGCGCGCCACTTGGCGAAGCGCGCGCCGAGCTTGTAGTACTCCTTCAGGCGGTCGCGCAGGCCGTCGAGGCCTTCGGTGACCACTTCGCCCGGGCAGCCGGCCAGCGGGTGCGTGCCCTTGTCGACCTTGATGCCGGGGATGATGCCGTTGGCGGCCATGACCTTGGCGAACGGCACGCCGTCCTTGGTGGACTGGCGCAGGGTCTCGTCATAGAGGATCGCGCCGGAGATGTAATCCGACAGCTTCGGCGTGGTGAGCAGCAACTCACGGTAGGCGCGACGGTTTTCCTCGGTGTTCTCGATGCCCACGCCTTCGAAACGCTTGGCGATGGTGGTGGTGGACTCGTCGATCGCGATGATGCCCTTGCCCGCGGCCACCATGGCCTGGGCGGTTTCGGCAAGCTGTTCGATGCTCATGGGGTTCCTGGGGAAGCGGCGGGAAAGATACCAATTGTAGCCCGCGCCGCGCCGGCAGCGGGCAACCCTGATGATGAACGCGCCGCAGCGCGCCCGGATCCGGACGCGGCGGGAATCCCGGAAACCGGTTACAGCTCGCCCAGCCCCTCGGCCTTGCCCTGCGTGCCCATCTGCAGCAGGCGCAGGGTGTTGGTGGCGCCGTGCTGCTCCATGTGGTCGCCACTGGTGAAGATGACGCGGTCGCCCTCGGCCAGCAGTGCGCGGTCGTGCAGCACGCGCATGGAGTCACGCGCGGCCTCGCGCGGCGCCAGGCCGCGGCTGTCGAACGCGATGGGGTAGACGTCGCGGATCATCGCCATCTTGCGGCGCGCGCCGTCATGGCGCGAGAACGCGTAGATCGGCGCACTGGAACGGAAGCGCGAGAGGAACCGCGCGGTGCCGCCGGATTCGGTCATCGCGACGATCGCGCGCACGCCGATGTGCTCGGACAGGAACATGGTCGCCATGGCGATGGCCTGGTCGGCACGCTCCAGGTTGCGCGGCGCCTTCTCGAAATCGGTGTCCATCTCGAACTGCTTCTCGGCGCCCAGGCAGATGCGCGCCATCGCTTCGACCGCCTTCACCGGGTAGCTGCCCGCCGCGGTCTCCGCCGAAAGCATGACGGCATCGGTGCCGTCGATGACGGAGTTGGCCACATCCAGCACCTCGGCGCGGGTGGGGATGGGGCTGTCCACCATCGACTGCAGCATCTGGGTGGCGGTGATCACCACCTTGTTGCGTGCCAGCGACTCGCGGATGATCTTCTTCTGCAGGCCGGGAAGCTCGGCATCGCCGATCTCCACGCCCAGGTCGCCGCGCGCGACCATCACCACGTCGCTGGCCTCGATGATCTCGCCGAGGTTCTCGATGGCTTCGGTGCGCTCGATCTTGGACACCAGCGCGGCATCGCAGCCATGCTCCTGCGCGATGCGGCGTGCGTCATGCATGTCCTGCGCGTTGCGGCAGAAAGAGACGGCGATGAAATCCACGCCGATCTGCGCGACGATGCCGATCAGCTCCTTGTCGCGTTCGGTGAGCGCGCCGAGCGACAGGCCGCCACCCTGCTTGTTCAGGCCCTTGCGGTCCGACAGCATGCCGTCGTTGAGCACGGTGCAGATGATGCGTTCGCCTTCCACCTGCTCGACACGCAGCTGCATCAGGCCGTCGTCCAGCAGCAGCACGTCGCCGCCGGTCACGTCGTCGGGCAAACCCAGGTAGCTGACGCCGACCTGCGCGCTGTCGCCGGGAGGCGCATCGGCGCTGGCCACCAGGTCGAAGCGCGCGCCGGTCTTCAGCACCACCTTGCCTTCGGCAAAGCGTTCGATGCGGATCTTGGGACCCGGCAGGTCGGCCAGGATGCCGACTTCGGCCCCCACGCGCTGCGCGGCCAGGCGCACGGCGGCGGCACGCTTGGCCTGGCCCGACGGATCGCCGTGCGAGAAGTTCAGGCGCACCACGTTGACGCCCGCGCGGAACAGGTCCTCGAGTACGCCCGGCGGGTCCGTGGCGGGTCCGAGGGTGGCGAGGATCTTGGTGCGGCGCTGGCGTTCGGTCATGGTGGGTTTCCTGTGATCGCGCAAACGCTACCACACCGTGCGCGCACTTCGATGGCACGCGCGCACCCCGCGTTGATGCTGTCCCGGGACAGGCACACGCGCGTCACGCCGGACCCCACGAAACCCCTGTTTTCATGCGGTTTCACGCGAGTGGGCAGGACCGCGCGAGTGGTATTTTTTTGGTCTCGTGAATCGCATCCGGTGTTGCGCATGCACACGGATCTGCGCCGATCCGCCGCGCGCGATCCACACCGGTGGGAGCGACGTCAAGCGGCCAGTACTGCGCGCAGCTCGTACGGCGCGGCCGCCAGATGGTCGGCGCCGGCGCTGCGCAGTTCCTGTTCGCCGCCAAACCCCCACAGTACGCCGATGTTGCGGATGCCATGGTGGCGCGCGCCTTCGATGTCCATGCGGCGGTCGCCGATCATCCAGCACCCCGGCGCATCCAGCGACAGGCGGCGCAGGGCCTCGGCGATCAGTTCGGGCTTCTGGCTCAGCCGGCCATCGACGGTCGCGCCGATGACCTCATCGAAACGATGCCCGAAGGGCAGGTGCGCGATGATCTTGCGCGCGTGCGGCTCGTTCTTCGCGGTCACCACCGCGAGTCGATGACCGTCGGCATGCAGCCGCTCGATGGTTTCGCCGATGCCCGGGTAGACCTCATGCTCGGCCCAGCCGTGCGATTCGAAGCGATCCAGATAGTGCCCGACCGCCGCTTCCACTTTCGCCGCATCGCCGAGCAGCGGGCGGAAGCTGGTCCGCAACGAGGGGCCGATCCAGCCGCGCAGCTCGGCCTCCGCCGGGACCGGATGGTCCAGCTGCGTCAGCGCATGCGCGATGCAGCGGGTGATGCCGACGGCGGAATCGATCAGCGTGCCGTCGAGATCGAAGAACAGCGTGGCGCGGCTCACTGGCCGCGTGCCTCCAGCGCCGCGACGGCCGGCAGCGTCTTGCCTTCCAGGAACTCCAGGAACGCACCGCCGCCAGTGGAAATGTAGCCGACATCGTCGGCGATGCCGTACTTGTCCACCGCCGCCAGCGTGTCGCCGCCGCCAGCGATCGAGAACGCCTTCGATTGCGCGATGGCGCGCGCCAGCGTCTCGGTGCCCTTGCCGAAGGCATCGAACTCGAACACGCCCACCGGGCCGTTCCACACCACCGTGCCGGCGGATTTGATCAGTTCGGCGTAGCGCTTCGCGGTCTGCGGACCGATGTCGAGAATCAGCTCATCGTCCGCGACGGCGTCCACGCTCTTCACCGTCGCCGGCGCGTCGGCGGCGAACGCGGTGGCGACCACCACATCGGTCGGCAGCGGGATCTCGGCGCCGCGCCCCTTCGCGTCGGCATCGATCTTCTTCGCCGTGTCGATCAGGTCGGCCTCATACAGCGACTTGCCCACGGCATGACCTTCCGCCGCGATGAACGTGTTGGCGATGCCGCCGCCGACGATCAGCTGGTCGACCTTGCCGACCAGGCTGGTGAGCAGCTCCAGCTTGGTCGAGACCTTGCTGCCGGCGACGATGGCCAGCAACGGACGCGCCGGGTTGGCCAGCGCCTTGTCCAGCGCATCCAGTTCGGCCATCAGCAGCGGACCGCCTGCGGCGACCGGGGCGAAGCGGATCACGCCATGCGTGGACGCCTGCGCGCGGTGCGCGGTGCCGAACGCATCCATGACGAACACGTCGCAGAGCGCGGCGTACTTCTTCGACAGCGCTTCGTCATCCTTGCTCTCGCCCACGTTCATGCGGCAGTTCTCGAGCAGGACGATCTGGCCCGGCGCCACCTCGACGCCGTCGACCCAATCCTTCACCAGCGGCACCTCGATGCCGAGCAGTTGCGACAGGCGGGCGGCTACCGGCGCCAGCGAATCGGCCTCGCTCCAGACGCCTTCCTTCGGACGTCCGAGGTGCGAGGTCACCATGACCGCCGCGCCCTTCTGCAGCGCCAGTTTCAGCGTGGGCAGTGACGCGGTGATGCGCTGTTCGGAAGTAATGCGGCCCTCCTCGATCGGCACGTTGAGATCCTGTCGGATCAGCACGCGCTTGCCGGTCAGGTCGAGGTCGGTCATGCGGACGATGGGCATCGGGGAGTCCTGGGCAGCCGGAAAGACGCCTATTGTCCCGGCTGCGCACCGACGCCGCAAACCCGCGGGGCGATCTACGCCGCGGGGCGCTTGCGCAGCAGGCTGAAGGCGAAGGCGACGACCAGGGCCGCGCCGAGCAGCAACAGGCCCCAGAGCAGCCACGCCTTCCAGTCGCGCTGCGGCGGTGGCGGCACCAGCGCCGCGTCGCCGGCGAAGGCGGCCGCGGGTGACAGGTAGGCCGGCGCCGGCTGCCAGTCCTGGCCACGGTCGCGGCGCAGCGCCTCCACCAGTTCCGGCATCGGCACCGCGGCACGGCGCGCCGACGCACTGCCCGCCACCAGCGCATAGGGCGGCGTGCCCTGCGCCAGGAACACCATCACCTCGGGCCGGTATCCCAGCCGCAGGGTCGGGGACTGGTCGGGCAAGGGGCCCCGGCTGCGCAGGCGCCAGTAGCGGTCGCGCACCGGTCCGCTCGACAGCGGCTGCTCGGGCGAGGCACTGGGGCGGTCGCCATCCACGCGATACGCCACCCACGGGCCGGCGCGCAGTCGCCACGGTGCATCGTCCGCATCGCGGCTCTCCAGCGTCCATTCGCCCACGGAGAAGTCGTCCATCGCCAGGTCCGCGAGCGCGACCGGATAGCGGCCATCGCTCTGGTACACGTAAGCGTCGACGCCCTGCTCGCTGACGCGACGGCCGCGCAGGTCCGACCACGCTACCGCTTCCTGCATGCGCGTGGCATCCAGGCGCACGCGCACTTCCCGGATCGGCAGCGCCGGCGCGGCGTCCAGCGGCACGAAGCGCACGTAGCGGTAGCCGCCACGGATCAGGGCTTCCGCGCGCACGAGGCGCTGACCGCCCCGCTGCAGTTCCACCAGGGTCACGCGGTCCTGCAGCACATCCCAGGCCTGCAGGTCGTGGCTGCCTTCGATGCGGAAGGCCGCTTCGCGGGATGCGCCCGGTTCCCAGTCGATCTCCAGCGCCTCGGGATCGTCGCGGATGCCGCTCAGGTCCACGAGGAAAGATCTGCCGCCGCCGTCCACGGTGGTCGAAGCGCCGCTGTCGGCGTCGATGCGGACGATGCGCCCGTTGTCGCCGAACTGCGCCGATACACGCGAAGGTCCCGCCGTGCCGGCAGTCGCACCCGGCAGCGGGAACCATGGCACCACGACGCGACGCGCCGGCAGCGCCGTGGGCTGCTCGGGGCCGAACAATGCGGCGGCGACCGGCTTGCCTTGCGCATCCAGCACATCGACATCGCGCAGGTCGGGCCATGCGGTGGTGGCGTAGACGGTGCGATCGAGTTCGACGCGGTAGGCGCCCGCGCGCTCGGCCGACAGGGCGAGCGGCCAGCGCTTCGCGTACGCGGCGCTCGTCGGCGACTGGGCGAGCGTCGCGGGCGCCGCCGCCATCAAGACCCACGCAAGCAGCAACGTCCTCATGCGGTCGCCTCCTCGGTGTCGGCGCGACGCGGCGGCGCCGGCGCCAGGTAACCCACCACCGTGCACAGCAGGCCGTAGGCGATGAACGAACCGATGCCCAGCAGGTTGCCCAGGTGCTGGCGATCCACCGTCATCAGCTTCACCAGCACCACACCCATCAGCACGGCGCCACCCAGCCACAACATGCGCTGGCCGCGACGCGAACCGATCACCCAGCCCAGCACGCCCAGCACGCTCCACACCACGGTCAGGCTGGTCTGCGCCAGGCTGCCCGACAGCAGTGCGCCATCCCACGGTACGCCGCCCCAGTGATGCACCGCATGCAGCACGACCGAGGTGACCCAGACGAAGGCGGCCGCGGACAGCAGCACGATCTGCGCAGGCGCCATGCTGCGGTCTTCCGGCATCCACCAGCGCAGCAGCAGGACGAGCACCGCGAGCTGTGCGAGTTCCAGCGGATTCACCACCGGGATCCACGGCAGCGGCGTGGCATCGCCGGCGACGAACAGCGAACCCACCCACCACAGCGCGAGCACGCAGAACAGCACACCGAGCAGCGGCGTGCGCCAACCGTCGAAACGCTCGCCCAGCGGCGCCGCCAGCCAGTTCCAGCGGAACAGCGCCAGGGCGACGACCACCAGCCACGGCAGCGCGATCAGGCCGGCCGTCCACCCCTGGCCCATGCCTTCCAGCCAGTCGGGCAGCCAGGCGAACAGCAGGCTCGCCACCAGCGGCCACACCAGCCACCACACGAACTGCGCCGCACCGGCGAGGCGATGCTCGCTGTCGCGCAGGCACAGCAGGCTGCGCACGCCCAGCACCGCATAGGCCAGCCAGGCCCATGCACCGTTGCCTGCGAACGGCTGCTGGTGCACATCCGCCTGCCACAGCGCCAGCGGCGCCGCCGAGGCCAAGGCCGCCAGCGTCGTCCACGCCAGTCCAGTCGAAGGACGGCGGCGATGCACTTCCGCCGCCAGCCACCCCGTCAGCGCGGCGAAGGCGAGCATCGCATCGGGCTCGTCCCGATGGCCGAGGTACCGGCTGATCTCCAGCGTGCCGTTGCCCAGCCACCAGGCCAGGCCCCACAGGTAGTACAGGCCCGCAAGCGCGCCCTGCCGGCCGCGGTAGCTCCACGCGCTGGCGAAACCGGCGATCGCGATCAACAGCGCGCTCATGAAGGGCGCATTGGCGAACATCGGCGCGACCGGCACATCGAAGGCATTGCCGGACGTCCACGCATCCGCGCGCGCGATGAAGAACGCGCACGCCGCGGCCAGCTGCAGGCCTGCACCGGTGAACTGTGGCAGCAGGCGCGACTGGCGCAGGCCCAGCCACACCAGCGCCGCACCTTCGAGCGCGAACACGCACGCCGTGGCCTGCGCCGACAACGCCAGCGGCACCGCCAGCGTGGCGAAGCCCACGGCGAGCAACGCGTAGGACTGCGCGAGCACGTCGTAGTCCTCGCGACGACGCAGCAACCACGAAAGTCCCGCGTACAGCACGCCCAGCCCCAGCGCGCAGAACGCCAGCGGCAGGCGGCTGTCTTCGAACGTACCGCCCTGCATCAGGCCGGCCTGCAGCGAGAACGCCACCAGCGGCATGCCGAACACCAGGCAGCCATCGATGAAGTCGCGGCGACTGGCCGGCTGGCGGCGCGCGAACAACAGCGGGATCAGCAGGTAGAACACGAAGAACAACGCCAGGAACGGCTGCGTGGTGCCGTACTTTTCCGGCGCGTAATCGAACAGGCCCCAGGCGGTGCCGATGCCGAAGGTGAAGGCGAACCCGAGCAGGTTGAGCAAGCGCCAGGACTTGTACCAGGCGATCCCGACGATGGCGGCGTTGAGTACCGCGTAGTACGAGAACAGCGCCACGTGGTTGCCGCTGCCGGTCGACAGCCAGATCGGGGCGAGAAAGCCGGCCAGCAGCGCGAACACCGCCAGCGCCTTCGCATCCTGCAGCACGGCCAGCATGCCCGCGCCGGCGACCAGCGCGATGCTCAGCGCAAAAGCCGCGCCGACCGGCATCAGGCCGAAGATCTTGAAGGCGGCGAACACCACCAGCAGCAGCACGCCGATCGCACCGCCCTGCAGGCTGAGCGCGAACGCGCGATTGCTCTCGCGCTTGCGCCAGGCGAACACCAGCGCCCCCAGCGCGGCCGCGGCGACGCCGGCCAGGCGCAGCTCCGGCGGCAGGGTGAACCAGCCCTGGTCGGCGCCGTACTTCAGCAGCGCGGCGACGCCGGCGAACAGCACCAGCACGCCGATCTTCACCGGCACGTTGCCGACGGTGAACCAGCGCTGCACGGCGCGGAGGGCGACTTCGAGCAGGCCCGGCGTCGCGGGACGCGCAGGCGGCACGGGACGCGGCGGCAACGGTTGCGGCGACGGACGCGGAGCGTCCGTTGCAGGAGGAATGGGCGGCGGACCGGCGGTGCGGTCGGGTGCCGCAGCGGCGGACGCAGGCGTCGGGCGCGGTGGCGGTGCAGGCGCGGCGTCGCGCATCAGGTCCGCCAGCGTGGGGCCTTCATCGACCGGCGGCGGTGCGGGTGTCGCCGTCGCCACGCTCGCAGGCGGCACTGCGGCGTCGGCGGCACGTGCCGCGCGCAACTGCGCGACCTGCGCTTCCAGCGTCGTCACGCGGCGCTTCAGGCCGCTGACCGACACCAGCGCGATGATGAGCAGGACGGGCATGGCCAGTACGGCCAGCCCCACCAGGACCAACAACCCGACCACGTCATCCATTCCCCGACCTCGCCTGTGCGTGTTTCCGGTGCAAGGACGCGGAATGCCGCGCCCTCCGGCCGTCCGTGCAGCCGCGCCCGCAGCCTCGGGCATGGCCGGGGGATTTGCAAGATTCCGATCCGCGGGTGGCCGCGGACGGCGCAGCCGGTATCACTTTGCGATACCCGGACACGAGACGGGCGCCCGAAGGCGCCCGTCTCGTGTCATGTGGCGGCCACCAGGGCCGCGGTGCGGCTTATTTGCCGGCGACCACGCGGACCATTTCCAGGCACTTGTTGGAATAGCCCCACTCGTTGTCGTACCAGCTGACCAGCTTGACGAAGGTCGGGTCGAGCGCAATGCCGGCCTCGGCATCGAAGATCGAGGTGCGGGTGTCGCCGCGGAAATCGGTGGCGACCACCTTGTCCTCGGTGTAGCCCAGGATGCCCTTCAGCGCGCCTTCGCTCTGCGCCTTCATCTCGGCCTTGATCTCTTCGTACGTGGCGGGGTTCTCGAGCTCGGCGGTCAGGTCGACCACCGACACGTCGCTGGTCGGCACGCGGAACGACATGCCGGTGAGCTTCTTTTTGAGCGAGGGGATCACCACGCCGACGGCCTTCGCCGCGCCGGTGCTGGACGGGATGATGTTCTCCAGGATGCCGCGGCCACCGCGCCAGTCCTTGTTGCTCGGGCCGTCCACGGTCTTCTGGGTGGCGGTCGCCGCGTGCACGGTGGTCATCAGGCCGCGCTTGATGCCCCACTTGTCGTGCAGCACCTTGGCGATGGGCGCCAGGCAGTTGGTGGTGCACGAGGCGTTGGAGATGATCGCCTCGCCATTGTAGGTCTTGTCGTTGACGCCGTAGACGAACATCGGCGTGTCGTCCTTCGATGGCGCCGACAGGATGACCTTCTTCGCGCCGGCATCCAGGTGCTTCTGCGCGGTGGCCTTGTCGAGGAACAGGCCGGTGGACTCGATGACGACTTCGGCGCCGACCTCGTCCCACTTGAGATTGGCCGGGTCGCGCTCCTGGGTCAGGCGGATCTTCCTGCCGTTGATGACCAGCGTATTGCCTTCCACCTTCACGTCGCCGTCGAAGCGGCCGTGCACGGAGTCGTATCGCAGCATGTAGGCCAGGTAGTCCGGTTCCAGCAGATCGTTGATGGCGACGATTTCGATGTCGTTGCCGAAATTCTGGACGGCGGAACGCAGCACGTTGCGTCCGATGCGGCCGAAGCCGTTGATACCCACCTTGATCGACATTGCTCGGGACTCCTGCGGCCGCGCCTTGCGCGGCGGGGTTGACGGGGGCCGCCATTCTAACAGGCCGCCGCAGGCGGCATTGATCAGGATCAAGGCGACCCGTGCAGGGCGGGCAGAGACTGTGCCCACTTTCCCGCGAGCCCAACAACGATGAACAAGATCCTGTTTTCCCTTGCCCTGGGCTCGGCCCTGGGCGCGATCGCCACCCCTGCCCTGGCCCAGTCCAGGGGCGACTGGACCCTGGGCATCGGCGCGCACCAGGTGAATCCGACGTCCGACAACGGCGCGCTGGCCGGCGGCACCCTGCCATTGGACATCGACAGCGACGTCAAGCCGACCATCACCTTCGAGTACTTCCTGCGCGACGACCTGGGACTGGAAGTACTGGCCGCGCTGCCGTTCGAGCATGACATCGCCATCGACGGCGTCGGCATCGTCGGCAGCACCAGGCACCTGCCGCCGACGGTCTCGCTGCAGTACCACTTCAATGGCCAGGGCAAGGTGTCGCCGTTCGTGGGTGCCGGCATCAACTACACCGCGTTCTTCAGCGAGGACACGCAGGGCGCGCTGGACGGCACGCGCCTGAAGCTGGATGACGCGTGGGGACTGGCCGCGCATGCCGGCGTGGATTTCAAGGTCGGCGAACGCGGCGCGGTGCGGGTGGATATGCGCTGGATCGACATCGACACCGACGTGGAAGTGGATGGCGCCCGACTGGGCACCGCCAACATCGATCCGCTGGTGTACGGCATGGCTTATGTACTGAAGTTCTAAGTCGGTAACCGGGGATCCGGGGCAGGTCGGTTAAAGTGGCCGCCATGAACCGGATCCTTTTCCTGCTGCTCGCCACCGCCCTGCTGCTGCCTGCGCCCGCCTTCGCCTGGGGTGCGCTGGGCCACCGGCTGGTGGCCTCGCTGGCCTGGGACGACCTGACGCCCGCGACACGCCGCCAGGTCAACGCACTGCTCGCGGGCGAGCCGGAACCCACGCTGGCCGGCATCGCCAGCTGGGCCGACGACCTGCGCGAGAACGATCCCGTGCTGGGGCGGAAGACCGCCCGCTGGCACTACGTCAACATCGGCGAACACGACTGCGCCTACGACCTGCCGCGGGACTGCCCGGGTGGCAACTGCGTCGTCGAAGCGATCCGGGCGCAGACCGCCATCCTGTCCGATCCGCGCCGGCCGCGTGCCGAACGCCTGCAGGCGCTGAAGTTCGTGGTGCACTTCGTCGGCGACGCCCATCAGCCGCTGCATGCGGGCTTTGCGCGCGACAAGGGCGGCAACGACATCCAGATCAACTGGAACGGCAACGGCACCAACCTGCACACGCTGTGGGACAGCCGCATGCTGGCCTCCACCCGTCGCGATGAAGCGGCGTGGCTGGCCCATCTGCGCACGCTGCCGCGCCCCGGCAAGGCGACGGTCGCCCTGCCGCCGCCTGCCGCACGCTGGGCCGAGCAATCGTGCCGGGTGGTGACGCAACCCGGCTTCTACCCGCCCCGCGCGCGGCTGCAGCAGTCCTATGTCGACCAGCACCTGCCCATCGCGGAAAAGCAACTTCGCCTCGCCGGCGTGGCACTGGCCGGCACGTTGAATGCCGCGCTGGGACGGCATTGATCGCACGTTCCACACCGTGCACACACTGCAGGAGTCTTCATGAACGTCCTCGGCCTGTTTCGCCTTCCGGTGTTGATCATCGCGATGCTGTCGTTCGCCAGCGTCGCCCGCGCCGCCGATGAACCCGCGCCGCTGACGGTGTTCGCGGCCGCCAGCCTGAAGGAATCCCTGGACGAAGCCGCGACGGCCTACCAGAAGGCCACCGGCGTTTCCGTCCGCGTGTCGTACGCGGCCAGCTCCGCGCTGGCGCGGCAGATCGAACAGGGCGCGCCCGCCGACGTGTTCTTCTCCGCCGATCTGGAGTGGATGGACTACCTGCAGCAGCGCGGCAAGCTGCAGGACGCGACGCGGCGCAACCTGCTGGGCAACCAGCTGGTGCTGGTCGCACCGAAGGCCAGCAAGGCGCAGGTGGACCTGCAGCGCCCGGCCACGCTGTTGGCGGCGCTGGGCGGAGGCCGACTGGCCGTGGGGCAGACGCAGACGGTACCGGCGGGCAAGTACGCCAGGGCATCGCTGGAATCGCTGTCGCTGTGGAATGGCGTCAAGGCGCGGCTCGCCGAATCCGAGAGCGTGCGTGCGGCCCTGATGCTGGTGGCGCGCGGCGAAACGCCGCTCGGCATCGTGTATGCCTCGGATGCAAAGGCCGAACCGGGCGTGCGCGTGCTGGCGACGTTCCCCGCGCCCTCGCATCCGCCCATCGTCTACCCGGTGGCTGCGCTGCGCGATGCGCGCTCCGCGCACGCCGTGCCGTTCGTGCAGTGGCTCGCTTCCCCCGCCGCCGACGCGATCTTCAAACGGCGCGGCTTTGCGGTGAAGGACTGACGCACGCGTGCTGGACGCATTCAGCCCGGACGAACTCACCGCGATCCGCCTGAGCCTGAAGGTGGCGGTGGTGGCGGCGTTGGCGAGCCTGCCGTTCGGCGTGCTGGTCGGCTGGCTGCTCGCGCGCGCGCGTTTCCCCGGCAAGGCGCTGCTGGACGCGGTGGTGCACCTGCCGCTGGTGCTGCCGCCGGTGGTGATGGGCTACGCCTTGCTGGTGACGCTGGGCACGCAGGGCGCGGTCGGTGCGTTCCTGCAGGACAGGTTAGGCGTCGTTTTCGCGTTCCGCTGGACCGGCGCCGCGCTGGCGTGCGCAGTCATGGGCTTTCCGTTGATGGTGCGCTCGATCCGGCTCTCGCTGGAAGCCACGGACCGCCGGCTGGAACAGGCGGCATCGACCCTGGGTGCGGGCCCGTGGCGGGTGTTCTTCACCATCACCCTGCCGCTGGCGTGGCCCGGCCTGGTCGCCGGCAGCGTGCTGGCGTTCGCGAAAGCGCTGGGCGAATTCGGCGCCACCATCACCTTCGTCTCCAACATTCCCGGCGAAACGCAGACGCTGTCCTCCGCCATCTACGGACTGATGCAGGTGCCGGGCGGCGAAGGCGGCATCTGGCGCCTGGCCGCGGTGGCCGTTGTCATCTCGCTGGCGGCCTTGCTGCTGTCGGAGTGGCTGGTGCGGCGCCACCACACGCGGCATGCGGAGGACAGCTGATGCTGCGGCTGGACATCGAACTGAAACGCGGCGACTTCCAGCGCCATGTGCGCATCGACGACGATGCGCGCGTGATCGCGCTGGTGGGACCCTCCGGTGCCGGCAAGACCTCGGTGCTCAACGCCATCGCCGGGCTGGTCAAGCCGGTCGCGGGTCGCATCGAAGTGGACGGCCACCTGCTGTTCGACAGCCTGCAGCGCATTGACGTGCCGGTGCACCAGCGCCGTGTCGGCTATGTCTTCCAGGACGCGCGGCTGTTTCCGCACCTGGACGTGCGCCGCAACCTGCTCTACGGACGCCATGGCGGACGCGGCACGCCGCGCTTCGGGTTCGATGCCATCGTCGACCTGCTCGGTATCGCACCGTTGCTCGGCCGACGCACGCGCAACCTGTCCGGTGGCGAAGCGCAGCGCGTGGCGATCGGCCGCGCCCTGCTGTCGCAGCCGTCCCTGTTGCTGTTCGACGAACCGCTTTCGGCACTGGACCAGGCCCGCCGCGAAGAACTGATCCCCTACCTGCAGCGCGTCCGCGACGAGATCCGTCTGCCCATCGTGTATGTCAGCCATCATCCGGACGAGGTGCGGCGCGTGGCCGATTCGGTGCACGTGCTGGCGTGAGCGTCAGCGTTTCCTCGATACCACGCGCCCTTTGCCATTGCGCACATCGAAGGTGAAGGCATAGGCCAGCGACACGGGAACGGCGCGCGCTTCCACGCGTTCGCCCGCACAGCCCGCGCCATTCCAGTCCCGGTCGCGGGTGGCGGCATCCGGATAGTCGCAAAACATGGCAGGTGAAAAGCGCCAGGCGGCCACAGCCTCCACGGCCGCCTCGTGCAGATGCGCTACCGTCGCCCCCCGCTCGCATCCTGCCTGCTCAAGCGGCCGCACGTCGGAGGTGATGCCCTGCGCATCGACGATGAAGGCGACACACACGGTCGTCGGCGGCAGTTCGCGCAGCGCCGACGCTGCGGGAAATACAGGCGTGGCGTTGTCCTGCGGCAGTGGAAAAACGAAGGCCTGATGCGGTGCCATCTCGTAGCGCGCCGCCGTGTCCGGCAGCAGCATGCGCTGATCGACATTCCCGGTCCGGGTCGCGCAGCCACCCGTCACCATCAATGCAAGCATCCAAACCGCGCGTCCCTTCACGCTCTTCTCCGTCCCAAGCATTCCCTTGCCAGAACGTTAACACGCCCTGCATGGCCGGCGACACGCTGTGCAGGGTACGCTTCGCGCATGGACACTCGCCCTGCCACACGGCATCTGGAATCCCTCGACCAGGCGGTCGACCTGATCCTCCACCACGTCCCCGGCCCGCTCCGCATGGGCGCGCCGCTGGGCATCGGCAAGCCGCACCGCCTGTTGAACGCGCTGTATGCGCGCGTCGCGAACGAACCCTCGCGGCCGTGGTCGCTGTATGCCGCGCTGTCACTGGATCCGCCGGGTGGAGGCAAGGGGCTCGAGGGGCGCTTCGTCGGCCCGTTCGCCGCGCGCCACTTCGGCGACGACTTCCCCCGTCTTTCCTATGTGCAGGCGATGAAGCGCGATGCGCTGCCGCCGAACATCAACGTGGAGGAGTTCTACATGCAGTCGGGCGGCCTGCTGCGCTCGACCACCGCCCAGCGTGGCTACGCCAGCCTCAACTACACGCATGTCGCCCGTGCGCTGGCCGAGCGCGGCGTCAATGTCATCGTGCAGAAGGTGGCGCGGGAAACCGGCGGCACCCGGCTTTCCCTGTCGTGCAACAACGACCTCACCCAGGACACGGTCGATGCCATCGTGGCGCGCGGCTTGCCGCGGCCGTTGCTGGTGGCGGAGGTGGACCCGCAGCTGCCGTGGATCGGTGGGACCGCCGCGGTCGAAGAGGACTACTTCGATATTGTGGTCACGCCTGCAGGGCCTTACCCGATGCTGTTCGGCCTGCCCCGCCAGCCGGTGGCCGATGCCGAATACGCCATCGGCCTGTACGCAAGCACGCTGGTCCGCGATGGCGGCACGCTGCAGATCGGCATCGGTGCCCTGGCCGATGCCTTGTGCCATGCACTGGTGCTGCGGCATACCGACAACGCCACCTATCGCCGCGTGCTGGCGGCGCTGGACCCGGAGATCGAACGCCATCCGGCCGTCGTCGCCAGCGGCGGGCTGGATCCGTTCGCCATCGGCCTGTACGGCTGCAGCGAAATGGTCAACGAAGGCTTCAAGCGGCTGGTCGAGACCGGCGTGATCCGCCGCAAGGTGGTGGACGACGAACTGCTGATGCGCCGCATCGCCGCAGGCATCGCCAATCTCGGCGACCAGGCGCGCCTGGAACGCGACGGGGAATACCTGCATGGCGCCTTCTACCTGGGCTCGCCGGCGTTCTACCAGTGGCTGCGCGACCTGCCCGACGAGGAGCGCCGCGCCATCGGCATGCGCCGCATCAGCACCATCAACCAGCTGTACGGCGGCAATGAATCACTGGAGCGCCTGCAGCGGCGCGATGCGCGCTTCTTCAACTCCTGCATGATGGCCACCGCGCTGGGCGCGGCGGTTTCCGACGGGCTGGAAGACGGGAAGGTCGTCTCCGGCGTGGGCGGGCAATACAACTTCGTCGCCATGTCGCACGCGCTGGACGATGCACGCAGCGCGCTGATGTTCCGCGCCGTGCGCGAGGACGGCGGCCAGGCCACCTCCAACGTGCGCTGGAACTATGGCCACACCACGATTCCCCGCCACCTGCGCGACCTCTTCGTCAACGAATACGGCATCGCCGACCTGCACGGCCGCAACGACGAGGACTGCATCATCGCCATGGGCGGCATCACCGACGTTCGCTTCCAGCAGGACCTGGTGGCACAGGCCCAGCGCGCCGGCAAGCTGCGCACAGGCTTCCACGCGCCCGCGCACTGGATCGACAACACCCCCGTGCACCTGTCGGCACGGCTGCGCGCCTTCCGCCATGACGGCACCCTGCCCGACTACCCGCTGGGCAGCGACTTCACCGACGTCGAGCAGCGGCTGGTGAAGGCGCTCGGATGGTTGAAAACCCGTACCGCCACACCGTGGAAGAAGATCGGCACCGTGCTGCATGCCCTGGGCGCGAGATCGGATGATGCCGAGGCCATGGAACGGATGGGGCTTTCATCGCCCGCGACGTTGGGCGAACGCCTTGAGGCAAAGCTGCTGGCGTTGGGGTTGCGGGAGACCCGGTAGCGGTCACGGTTATCGAAAACGATCTGGGCATACAAAAACAAAGGGCGCGCCGAAGCACGCCCTTTGTCATCGCTCCAATGATCGCGTCAGAGCGACTTCGCCGCTTCGACCACCTTCTCGACCGTGATGCCGAAGTGCTTGTACAGCGCTTCAGCGGGCGCAGAGGCACCGAAGCCGTGCATGCCGACCACCGCGCCATCCAGGCCGACGTACTTGAGCCAGAAATCGGCGATCGCCGCCTCCACCGCCACGCGCTTGCGTACGCCGTTCGGCAGCACGGATTCGCGGTACGCGGCATCCTGGCGGTCGAACACATCCGTGGACGGCATCGACACCACGCGGGTCTTGATGCCTTCCGCGTCCAGCACCGCCTTGGCCTGGGTGGCCAGGCCCACTTCCGAGCCGGTGGCGATCAGGATGATGTCCGGCGTGCCGTCGGCGTCGGCCAGCACGTAGCCGCCGCGCGCGATGTCGGCCACCTGCGCCTCGCTGCGCGCCTGATGGGCCAGGTTCTGGCGCGAGAACACCAGGCAGCTGGGGCCCTCCTTGCGGAGGATGGCCTGCTTCCAGGCGACTGCCGATTCCACCGCATCGCAGGGGCGCCAGACGTCGTTGTTGGGGATGAAGCGCAGCGAAGCCAGGTGCTCGACCGGCTGATGGGTCGGGCCGTCCTCGCCCAGGCCGATCGAGTCGTGCGTGTACACATGGATGGCGTGCGCCGGGATCAGCGCGCTCATGCGCACCGCATTGCGCGCGTAGTCGCTGAACACCAGGAAGGTCGCATCGAACGGCAGGAAGCCGCCATGCAGCGCCAGGCCATTGGCGATGGCGCTCATGCCGAACTCGCGCACGCCGTAATACACGTAGTTGGCATTCGGGTCGTCGGTGGCCACCGACTTGCTGGCCTTCCACAGCGTCAGGTTGGAGTGCGCCAGATCGGCGGAACCGCCCACCAGCTCCGGCAGCAGCGGCGCGAACGCTTCGATGGCCATCTGCGAGGCCTTGCGCGAGGCGATCACCGGGCCTTCGGCCTGCAGCCTGGCGATGTACGCATCGGCGGCGGCAACGAACCCGTCCGGCAGTTCGCCGTGCGAGCGGCGGCTCAGCTCGGTGGCCTGCTCGGGGAACTGCGCGGCGTACTTGTCGAACAGCTGGTTCCACTGCTCCTCGCGCACCAGGCCGGTGTTGCCCGCGCGCCAGCCGGCATAGATGTCTTCCGGGATCTCGAACGGCCCGTACGGCCATTCCAGCGCCGCGCGCGTGGCCTCCAGTTCGTCCTTGCCCAGCGGCGCACCGTGGCTGGATTCCTTGCCGGCCTTGTTCGGCGAGCCGAAACCGATCGTGGTGCGGCAGCAGATCAGCGTGGGCTTGTCCTCGGACTTCAGCGCGGTTTCGATGGCGGTCTTGATCTCCACCGGATCATGGCCGTCGACGTTGCGCACCACCTGCCAGCCGTAGGCTTCGAAGCGGGCCGGCGTGTCGTCGGTGAACCAGCCGTCGGTGTTGCCGTCGATGGAGATCTTGTTGTCGTCCCAGAACGCGACCAGCTTGCCCAGGCCCCAGGTGCCGGCGAGCGAAGCGGCTTCGTGCGACACGCCTTCCATCAGGCAGCCGTCGCCCATGAACACCCACGTGCGGTGGTCGACGATGGAGAACTCGGGACGGTTGAAGCGCTGCGCCAGCAGCTTCTCGGCCAGCGCGAAACCCACCGCGTTGGCGAAGCCCTGGCCCAACGGACCGGTGGTGGTTTCCACGCCCGGGGTCTCGTGGCGTTCCGGGTGGCCGGCGGTCTTGCTGTGCAGCTGGCGGAAGTGCTTCAGTTCTTCCAGCGGCAGGTCGTAGCCGCTGAGGTGCAGCAGCGCGTACTGCAGCATCGAACCGTGGCCATTGGACAGCACGAAGCGGTCGCGGTTGAACCAGTGCGGGTTCTTCGGGCTGTGGCTCAGGTAGTCGTTCCACAGCACTTCGGCGATATCGGCCATGCCCATGGGCATGCCCGGGTGGCCGGAGTTGGCGGCCTGCACCGCGTCGGCGGCGAGGAAACGGATGGCATTGGCGAGCTGGCGGCGGCCAGGCTTGTTGGAGGCGGGCGTCGTCATGGGAGTCGGTGCAAGGGGGCGGCGCCCGGCGGGCTGCGGGCAGGCGCCATTGTCCCATCCCCCGCCGCCGCTGTCGCGGTTGCGGGGCCCCCGCCGGGAGTGTTAGCCGGCGTCGGCGGGGCGTTCCGGCAGGCGGACGTCGCCGCTTTCGCCCTGCGCCACCAGCGTCGCCAGGGCCAGGTCGCCGGTGACGTTCAAGGTGGTACGGCACATGTCCAGGAAGTGGTTCACGCCCAGGATCAGGCCGATGCCGACCGGGTTGACGCCCACCATGGCGCAGATCAGCGCCACCACCGGCAGCGAGCCGGACGGCACGCCCGCGGTGCCGATACCGCCCAGGATGCACACGAGCATCACCATGAACTGCTGCCACAGCGACAGGTCCACGCCAAAGAACTGCGCCAGGAACAGCACCGTGACGCCTTCGAACAGCGCCGTGCCGTTCTGGTTGGCGGTGGCACCGACCGTCAGCACGAAGCGCGACACCTGCCGCGGCAGGCCCAGCTTCTCGTCCGCCACGCGCAGGGCGGTGGGCAGGGTGGCGTTGCTCGACGCGGTCGAGAAGGCCATCACCATGGCCTCCTGGCTGCCGCGGAAGAACTGCAGCGGCGAACGGCCGGCCAGCTTCAGCGCGACCGAATAACTGACGAACAGGTGCAGCGCCAGCGCCAGCACCACCACGCCCACGTAGGCGCCCAGCTTGATCAGCAGGTCGAAGCCGAACAGGGCGGCCAGGTTGAACATGAAGCAGGCCACCGCGTAGGGTGCCAGCCGGATCACCAGGCCGATCAGCGTCATCGAGATCTCGAACACGCCTTCGATGCCACGCTTCAGGATGCCGGTGTTCCCCGACGGCGTCAGCACCAGGCCAACGCCGAACATCACCGCGAAGAACATCAGCGACAGGATGGCGCCGTTGCTGGACGCCGCGCCGATCACGTTGTCGGGCACGATGGACAGCAGCATGTTGAGCCCGGTCGGTTGCGCGCCGACGCTGGCGACGATCTCCTGGGCACGGTCCGCATTGTCGACCAGCAACTGCTGCGCCAGCGCCGGGTCCACACCGGCACCGGGCTTGAACAGGTTGACCAGCACCAGCCCCATCAGCACCGCCACGGATGACAGCAGCACCGTGTAGAACAGCGTCTTCCAGCCGATGCGGCCCAGCGCACGGATGTCGCCCATCTCGGCAATGCCGACCACCAGCGCCGAGAACAGCAGCGGCACGATCAGCATGAAGATCAGGTTGAGGAACAGCTTGCCCGCCGCGGTGGTGTACTTGGTCAGCTCCTGCACCCAGCCCGCATCGCCCTGGCCGGTGGCATACACGATCAACCCGGCCAGCAGGCCGATGCCGAAACCGATGGCCATCTTCCAGTGCAGCGGAAGCTTGGAGGTGCCGGCGCGGTGGGGTTCGGTCATGGGATGGTCCTGCGGAGTGAAGCGGGCAGCTTAGCAAACCCGGTCACAGGGCCTTCGACGGTCCGCCCGCCTGCGGGACTAGCGCGGATAGAGCGGCGGCAGGGGTTCGGGCGCGGCAACGCTGGGAGGCTGCCATGCGGGCCCGCCACGGAAGGCTTCACGCAGGGCGTGGCGCGCCTGCGCTGCATCACCGCCGGCCCAGCGGGCACGGCGCAGCGCATCCAGCGCGGCGCGTTGCGGCGCAGACGCCAGCCGCGTGGCCAGATCATCCAGATCGGTGGCGGCCGGACGGGCCATGCCACGCAGGACTTCTTCGATCTCGTCCAGATCGCCCGTGTCCAGGGCGCGCTTGAGGTCCGCTGCCGTGTGGGTGGCGGGCAAGGCATTGGGCGAGGGCGACGCGGCGGCCGCGCGCGCGCGCGCGGCGGCGACCGGACCGCGCGCCAGCAACCCCCACACCAGCGTCACCAGCCAGAGGACCGCGAATCCCGCGGCAACCCACGGCCACAGGTGCGCGGGCAGATTGCGCCCTGCGCCCTGCAGCGCGAACACCTCATCTCCGTCCGTCTGCGCGGCTGCGACCGCGGGATCGATGGCAGGTGCGGTCGCCCCTCCCGCGCCCGGCGCCACGGCCAGGGTCAGGTCAGGCAGCACCGCGTTCTTCGCCACGCCGCCGCGGATGTCCCACCAGCCCAGCGACGGGCCCGGGATCACCAGCCGACCCGCCTGCGATGGCACGATGGAGTAACGGCGCGTCAACGTCACCTGCGGCGTGCCCCCCGTGAACGTCTCGTTGTACTGGGGGGGTTCGGCGAAGACCTGCGCGCCGGGCACCGACGGCGTGGGGAGTTCGGGCATCTGCGCCTGTGTGGCCCCCACCGCCGTGGCCTCCACCGTCAGGGTCGCCGCCTCGCCCGCGCGCAGTTGCTGCGGCGCGCCGGCGTAGCGCAGGCGCAAGTCGCGCAACGGCAGCCAGGGCTGCGGCGCGTTCGCCGGCTGCGCACGCACCTGCAGGGTCCGCGGCGATCCATTCAGGCGTACCTCGCGGCTGTTGCCGCCCAGCAGGTCGTCCATCCAGCCACCGGCACCCCGACCCTCGAAGCGGGCACCGGGCAGCACCAGCGGCCCGCTGCGCTCGGGCACCAGCAGGAAGCGGCGCTCGGCGGTCTGGTAACGCCGCCCGTCGATCTCGCGGCTGGACTGCACGATCTCGCCGACACGCTGCAGCAGTGCGCCCTCGGGGGGATCGAGGTCCAGCTGGCCGGACACCAGCGGCATGGCGTAGTAGAGCCGCACGGTGACACCGACCGACTGCTGCACGTAGGGGCTGGCGTCGTCGATCTCGGTCTCCACGAATGCCAGGCCGTTGGCTGCGGCACTGGCCGTCGGCGTGGCGCCGACCTCCACCGTCAATGCGGTGGTTCGTTGCGCCCCCACCTGCAACGGCGGAATCACCAGCGTCCCCGCGCGTCGCGGACGCAAGGTGATCGCGAAAGTGGTGCGTGAACGCATCTGGCCATTGACCATCCCGACGCTGCGGCTGTCCGACTGCCCTTCCAGCTCGAAATCGCGCAGCAGTGGCGTCAGGTCCGGCGTGGCCATGACCGCATCGGTCTCGATGTTCAGGGTGAAGGCCTGGCCCAGCACCACGTCGGGTTGCTCCAGCCATGCGCGCGTGGCCGCGCCAGCGGCATGCGCGAACACCAGCAGCCCCACCATCACCACCACGACGATCCGCTTCATTGCCCTTCCCTCTGCCGGCGTTCTTGCTCAAGCCGGAATTTCGCCTTCAACAACGCACCGGGCTCGTCCGGCACGCGGCGCAACCACGCATCGACCGCCTGCCTGCGCTCACGCTGCTCCGCGGTCTCACCGGCCACCGCCTGCTGTCCCGGCGTCTTTTCGCTGCGTTGCCCGGCCTGCTGCTGCGCGATCGCCTGCCGCATGCGTTCGCGCTGGGCCGCATCGGCCGCCGCCTGGGTGGCGGCATCGGGCGGTGATTGCGCCGGCGTCGCCTTCGCGGGCGGACGTTGCGAGGCGCTGGCTTTCGTATCACCAGAGGGTGGCGTCTGCGCCGACGGAGGTTTCGACGGCGCGGGATTCGGCGAGCCCGCATCTGGCTGGCCTTTGCCTGGCTGGCCGTTGCCCTGGGAGCCCTTGTCCTGCGAGTCGTTGTCCGCCGAATCCTTGCCCTGCCCCTCACCGCCCGAAGGCGGTCGCTTGCGCGCCGCATCGACCGCCGCCCGGTTCGCCACCGCATCCTGCATGCCCGGCTGCCGCTGCAACGCGGTGTCGTAGGCCTGGATGGCCTCGTCGTAGCGGCCCTGCTTCGCCAGCGCGTTGCCCAGGTTGTACCACCCTTCCGCGGTGTCGATGCCGGTGAAGGCTTGCTCGGCTTCGCCGAAATCGCCGCGCCGGTAGGCCTGCGCGCCCTGTTCGAGCTGCGCGTGCCGTTGCTGGTCGGCACGCTGCCACCAGTCGATGCCGGCCGCCCGCGCGGGCGTTGCCATCGGCAGCAACAGTACGCCGATGACCACCACCATTGCGCCACGACGGAATGCAAGCAAGGACAGCAGCAGCACCGGCAGCACCAGCCAATAGCCTTCGTCACGCCATGCCTTGCCCGCGCCACCGCCTTCCGTCGCCGCCGCCTGCTCAGGCAGCAGCAGACCCAGCCGCGCCAGATCCGCCTGGGCCGAACTCAACGCGTGATAGCGCCCACCGCCTGCCGAGGCAAGGCGCTGGAGCGAGGCCTGATCCAGCGCCGCGCGTGCCAGCGTGCCATCGCTGCGGCGATAGGCTGCGCCCGCCGCCGTGCCAAGACCGAGCGCGGAAACGGCATACCCCTTCGCACGCGCTGCCGCCGCGGCTTCCCGCGCGCGGTCATCGGCATGATCGGCGAGCAGCAGGATGTCGCCCTGTTTGAACTGCGCCTGCGTCAGCAGGCGCGTGGCCCAGGTGATGCCGCGATCGATCCGTGCGCCATCCACCGGCATGATGTCCGGCGAAAGATCATCCAGGTACAGCTGCACGTTGGCCGCGTCTTCCGTCAGCGGCGTCACCGTGAACGCATCGTCGGCCACCACCACCAGCGCGACCTGCCCGCCATCGCGCGCTTCCAGCAGTTGCGCGAGTTTCGCCCGCGCCTGCAGCAGCCGTGAGGGCGGCAGGTCGGTGGCGGTGATGCGGCTGGACAGGTCCAGCACGATCACCAGCGGCGTCTTCGATTGCCAGAGCGGTTGTTCGCCCAGGCGCCAGCTCGGCCCGGCCAGCGCAAGCACCGCCAGGATCCAGGCGATGCCGGCGACCAGCAGCGGCGCGCGCGAAGCGATGCCCGTGCCGCCCACCATCAGATGCGGCAGCAGATGCGCATCCACCACCCCGCGCCACACGCTGCGCTGCCGGCGCCGCGCGTGCCACAGCCATGCCAGCAGCGGCAGCGCGAGCAAGGCCCACAGCCAGTGCGGGCGCAGGAAATGCAGCGCGTCCAGCCACGCACTCATGCACGCCTCCGCGGCCAGGCGAGCGCCAGCAGCGCCACCAGCAGTGCACCGGCGAGTGGCCAGTGGTAGCGCTCCAGGCGTGGACGGACCGCTTCGCCGGCATGCTCGACCGGTTCGATGCGGTCCAGCTCGGCATAGATGCCGGCCAGTTCGCCGGTGTCGCGGGCACGGAAGAACCGTCCTCCCGTCTGCCTGGCCACCTCGCGCAGGGTGGCTTCGTCGATGTCTTCCATGCCACTGGACGGCAACGGCAGGGGAATGCCGAACAGGCTGATGCCGCCGTCGCTGCCGAAGGCGATCGTGTGGATGCGTACCCGCTCTTCCTTCGCCAGTTCGGCCGCTTTCTGCGGCGTCAGCACGCCCGCCGAATTGACGCCATCGGTAAGCAGGATCAGCACGCGCTGTCCGTCTTCCTGCGCACGCAGGCGCCGCACCGCCAGGGCGATGGCGTCGCCGATGGCGGTTTCGCGGCCGGCCAGCCCGGCGACCGCATCACGCAGCTGTTCGCGTACGGTCTGCAGGTCACGCGTCAGCGGCGTCATGGCGTAGGCGCGTTGGCCGAAGACCAGCAGACCCACGCGGTCGCCGTCGCGGCGATCCAGGAAATCCGCCAGCACCGCCTTGGCGGCCGTCAGGCGATCCACGACCGTGCCGCCGATTTCCATGTCGGCTTCGGTCATGCTGCCGGACAGGTCGACTGCCAGCATCAGGTCGCGCCCACTGGTGGGCGGCGTGAACGCGTCGCCGAACTGCTGCGGCCGCGCCGCCGCGGCACACAGCAGGAACCACGCCAGCCACGCCAGCGCTGCCATGCGCCTGGGCGCCGCGCGCGAACCGAGGCGGGCGATGCTGTCGATCTGCTGGCCATAAGGCACCTTGATCGCCGCCTCCTGGCTGCGCCGCGGCGGCAATGCCCAGCGGGCCAGCCAGGGCAGCGGGAAGGCCAGCCACAGCCACGGCCAGGCGAAGCCTGCGTAGCCGTCGTAGAGGAACTGCAGCGTGGGCCATGACAGGTTCATCGCCGTGCCGCCATGAGTTCGAGGAACCGAGCGCGTGCGACGGCGGTCGCGGCCCGCAGTTGCACCACATCGACGTCACGCCGGTATCCCCCCTCCAACAACAAGCGCCCCGGCCCGTCGGAGAAGGCCCGTCCCTTGTCGCCATCCAGGAAGCGCAGCCATGCATCGCCCTGCAGGCGGTCCGCCTGCGGCTGCACCCGGCGCGCCGCGCGCCGCAGCAACGCCGACATCGCCGCCACCTGCTGCGCAGGGGAGGCTGGCGTGAGCGCCTGCTCGAACAGGCGCACCCACATCGCTTGCCGGCGTTTCCGATGCGCCGACCAGGCCAGCCACGCACCGAGCAGCAGCAGCATGCCGCCGATCACCAGCCACCAGCCGGGCGCGGGTGGCCACCAGGACGGCGCCGCCGGCACGTGCACGTCACGCAGGACCAACGACGCGGCCGACATCACGCCACCTGCGGCTGGGCGCGGCCCAGCAAGGGCAGCCAGGCATCGCTGGCGGCGTCGGTCGACAGCGACCAGACGCGGACGCCGCGCCGCGGCAGGCGTTCCAGCGCCTGCTCCACCGGCTGCACGAACTCCCGCCGCCACCCCTGCCGTTGCGCGGGGCTGGCGAGGTCGAGTTCGACGCGCCTGGCACCCAGCGCGAACGGCAGCGTGGCCGCCGGCGGATCCGTTTCCAGCGGATCGGTCAACAGCAGCACGGCGACTTCATGGTGCGACGCCAGGGCGGGCCAGCGCGTTTCGGGCAAGGCGGCAACGCTGCGTGGATCGGCCAGCACGATCAACCGCGAACCGGGCCGCAGCAGCCTTGCCGCATGCTCGAGCGCGTCGGGCAATCCGGTGTCGTCCGGCGGCGGCGCGGTGTACCAGCGCACCAGTGCATCCAGCGCGCGCAATGCCCCGCGCGTGCCGGAGGCCGGTGGTATCGGTGCTTCCGCCACGCTGCCCCGGAGGATGGCGACGCGGTCGCCCTCGCGCACGGCCTGCCATGCGGCTATCGCACCCGCGCGCGCGGCCTGTACCGACTTGAAGCGGACCCGCGTGCCGAAGTACAGCGCAGGCGCCGTGTCCGCAACGATGAGCGTCAGTCGCTCGCGCTCGGCCTGGAAGAGCTTGGTGTGGGTGCGCCCGCTGCGTGCGGTGAGCCGCCAGTCGATATGCCGCACATCGTCGCCGGCCACGTACTCGCGCGACTCCGCATACTCCATGCCACGTCCGCGCAGCGACGACTGCGCCGGTCCGGTGACATGGTGGCGACCACGGCGCGCGGGTCCCCGTCGCTGAGCGACACCGCGCAGCGCGACCAGCTCGGACAACGTGGGGACAATGCCGTCGCTCATGCCGTCACTCACGCGCGCGAACGAGGAACCCGCGCATCACGGCAAGGGCACCACGTCGAGCAGCGCTGCCACCAGGCGGTCGCCGTCCCATCCTTCGGCCGTGGCCTCATAGCTGGGCAGCACACGGTGGCGAAGCACATCGGCGGCGATGGCGCGGATGTCGTCAGGCGTGACGTAGTCGCGCCCGGCCAGCCACGCGCGTGCACGTGCGCAGCGCTCCAGCGCGATGGAACCCCGCGGGCTGGCGCCCCAGGCAATCCGTCGCGCCAGCACCGGGTCATAGCGCGCGGCATCGCGGGACGCCAGTACCAGTTCGATCAGGTAGCGCTCCAGCGACGGCGCCATGTGCAGGTCCAGCACGGCGGCGCGCGCGGCAAAGACGTCCTCCAGGGGCATCCGCGCCGGCGGCGTCGGCGCAACCGTCATCTCGTGGCGCGCACGCTCCCGTGCCAGCCGCAGGATCTCGGCCTCGGTGGACGCTTCCGGGTAGCCGATGCGCACATGCATCAGGAAGCGGTCCAGCTGGGCTTCCGGCAAGGGGAACGTACCCTCCTGCTCGATCGGATTCTGCGTGGCCATCACCAGGAACAACGCCGGCAACGGATACGTATGCCGGCCGACCGTGACCTGGCGTTCGCCCATCGCCTCCAACAGGGCGGACTGCACTTTCGCCGGCGCGCGGTTGATTTCGTCCGCCAGCAGCAGCGGATGGAAGATGGGCCCGGCCTGGAATTCGAAGCGACCTTCCTGCGGGCGCCACACTTCGGTACCGGTCAGGTCGGCCGGCAGCAGGTCGGGCGTGAACTGCACGCGCGCGAAGTCGGCCTGCAGGCGCGATGCGAGCGCACGGATCGCCGTGGTCTTGGCCAATCCCGGCGCGCCTTCCACCAACAGATGCCCGTCGGCCAGAAGCGCGATCAGCAGCCGTTCCACCAGGGCGGACTGTCCGACGATGGTCTGTGAAAGGCCGTCCCGCAATGCGGTGAAGGCGTCATGCAGGCGTGCATGTTCGACATCGGGGAAGACGCCCGTCGTGGCGGGGTCGATAGCGGGGTTGTCCATGGGGCCTGTCGGGGGGCGGAACCTGGGTCGATTTTGACCCAGCCGGGCCCGAATGGTTCACCGGGTTGGCGGCACGGGCATGCGGGATTCAGCTGTGGCCGGCCCGGAAACGACACGGGGGCCTTGCGGCCCCCGTGCTGAAACAGGTCCATCGACAGGCGATCAGCGGCGCTCGGCCACGCGCAGCACCTTGGGCGTGATGAAGATCAGCAGTTCGGCCTTCTCCTTGCTGCGACCCTTCTTCTTGAAGAGGTTGCCCAGGAAGGGAACATCGCCGAGGAACGGCACCTTGGAAATGCTGGTGCGGTCGGTGAATTCGTACACGCCGCCAATCACCACCGTCTGGCCGTCTTCGATCAGCACGGCGGTGTTGATTTCGCGGCGGGCGAGTTCCGGCACGGAGCCGAAGTCACCCAGATCGATGAAGCGGATCACCTCGTCCTTCTTGACGTTGAGGTTCAGGAAGACGCGGTTGTCGTCGGTGATGGTCGGCGTGACCTTCAGCTCCAGCAGCGCTTCCTTGAACTGCACCGTCGGCGTGGCGATGCCGGTGCCGCTGCCGGTGACGGTCAGGTAACCCACTTCACGACCCTGCTTGATCACCGCTTCGCGCTGGTTGGTGGTCACCAGGCGCGGATTGGAGATCACTTCGCCGCGACCTTCTTCCTGAAGGGCGGACAGTTCGAGATCGAGCGCGAAATTGGCACCCAGCAGCGTGTAGGCGATCGCACCCACCGGATTCGTGGTGTACGTGCCGGCGGGCAGATTGACGTTCAAGCCACCAGGAACCTGGATCTCACCATCGTTGATGATGCTGGTGTTGCCTTCCAGCGAGCCGCCGATCACCTGCGTACGGTCGCCGATCCGGCGTCCCTGCACACCGAAACGGGCACCGAGGTCACGGGCGAAACTGTCCGTGGCAATGACGATGCGGCCTTCGATCAGCACCTGGTCAACCGGACGGTCGATCACCGCGATCAGTTCGCGCATCTGCGCGACCTTCTTCGGGATGTCGCTGATCATCAACGTATTGGTGCGCTCGTCCGCCACCAGGCGGCCACGCTGCGACAGGAAGCCGTTTTCGTTCTGGTTGTTGCCGCTGCCACCGCCACCGCCACCACTGCTGTTGCCGACGCCCTTGGCTTCGGTCAGCGCCTTGAAGATGGCGTTGGCGCTGTGGTAGTTGATCTGCACGTAATCGGTGATCAGATCTTCGCGGTTCTCGATCGCGATGCGCGCGTCTTCCTTGTCCTGCTCGAACTTGGCCAGCTCGGGCTGCGGTGCGACCCAGACCACGTTGCCGTCGCGGCGCTTGTCCAGGCCGCGGGCGCGCAGCACGATGTCCAGCGCCTGGTCCCAAGGCACGTTGACCAGACGCAGTGTCACGTTGCCCTGCACGGTGTCGGAGGCCACGATGTTCAGGTTGGATTCTTCGGCGATCAGCTGCAGTACGGTGCGTACGGGCACGTCCTGGAAATTGAACGTCACCGGGCGGCCTGCGTAGCGGCGCGCTTCGGTCGCCACCTTGGCGGCCGCCGTCGCGATCGCGCTGGAGCTGGTGCCGGAAGACGCATTGGCACCACCGACGGCCTTCTGGCCGGCACGCGGCACGATTTCGACGACGTACTCGTTGCCGGACTGGTAGGCAAGCGACTCGAAATCGCCGCTGGTGCTCAGGACCAGCTGGGTGCCGCCGCCCTTGGACTGCGCTTCGACGCGCTGCACCGGGGTGGCGAAATCCGTCACGTTGAGCGGCCGCTGCAGCGAGGCCGGGAGCGTGGCATTGCCCACGTCCACCACGACGTTGCTGCCCTGGTTGCGCAGGTCGGGCGCCGCGCCCTGGCCATCGAACTTGATGACCAGACGACCGGCACCGTCTTCACTGCGCCGGAAGTCGATGTTGGACACCGAAACGGCACGCGCGGGCACCGTGGTGGTCTGGGGAACGGCACTCTGTGCGGCCGGCGAACCTGCGCTGGCAGCGCTTGCCGCAGCGAGCAGGCCGATGGCCAGGCCCAGAGAGCAGACCCGGAGCATTGCCAGGCGCCGGGCAGGCCGCAGGCGGTGGGCGTTGGAAGCGATCATCGTGTATCCCCTAATCATTGATCTTCAAGCGCGATGGAGGCAGGCCGTTCCAGCCAACCGCCCGCACCATCCGGCACCAGTTCGACAAGTTCTATGCCATCTTCACGGACCGTGGTGACACGGCCGTCGCTCTGCCCCAGGTAGTTCCCCGGACGTACCCGGTAAGTGACCTTGTCGGGTCCCATCACCAGCGCCACCAGCCCCGGACCGCGGCCGAGCGTACCGACCATGTCCAGGCTGTCCAGCGGATACTGCTCCAGCGTTTCCTTGCGCCGGTTCGGATCCGGGCGCAGGCCCGGGCCGTCGGTGTTGTTCCAGGCGTCGCTGAAGGGATCGCGCATGGTCTGCGCGGCGTACTCGAAGGTCTCGAACTGCTGCATCACCGGCAGCGGCTCCAGCGGCGGCGCCGGCCGTGCACGCACGTCGGCCACCCATTTCTCGAGGTTCGGCGCGTCACCCGGCGTGCTGGTCACGCCACGTGCGCACGCGCCCAGCACCAGGGTCATCGACAGCGCGGCCATGAATCGCAGCGCCTTGTGGCGGCTGACCGGCATCATGCGCCACCTCCTGCAGCCGGTGCCGCCGGTGCGGGCTGACCGCTTTTCGCAGCCGCGGCGGCCGCGGCCTCCTGCTCGGCGACTTCCTTCTCATCCAGGTAGCGGTAGGTCTTCACGGTACCGGACAGTTCCAGCGCGCCACGGGCGCTGATGCTGCCCTTGGCTTCCTTCGGCTTCAGCGAGATATCGTGCATGGTCAGGATGACCACGCGCGGCAGCGAGGCCACGCCGCTGACGAAAGCGCCGAACTGGTGGTAGCTGCCCACCATGCGCAACTGGATCGGCTTCTCGGCGTAGAACTCCTTCAGCGTTTCCTGTTCGGGCTGGAACAGCTCGTTGGCCAGGCCGCTGGACAGCGCGGTCTGCGAGATGTCGATGATCAGGTCCGGCATTTCCGTCTTGCTCGGCAGCTGGCGCAGCATCTGCTGCAGCACCTGCTCCATCTGCGCCAGCTGCTGCTTGAGCGGCTCGAGATTGGCGGCCTTCGCCTGCTCGGTCTCGAACTTCTCGCGCAGCGTCACTTCCTCGCGCTCCAACGTCTCAAGCGTTTCTCGCTTGCCCTTGATGAAGAGGAAGAACGAGAACGCGACAATGAAGAGCGCCAGGATGACGCAGAAACCGATCTTGGCGTTCTGCGGCCATGCGCCGATGTTGTTGATGTCCAGGTTCTTGAGCGATGTTTTCTTCTGGCTCATGACGCGCTCCCGGTGGCCGGCGTCGAAGCACCGCTGGGCGTGGTGGCTGGGGGCGGGCTGGCCGGTGCGGCCGGCGTGGTGTTGGCCGGAGCGGCGGGCGCGGGAGCGGCTTGGCCCTCCACCGGGGCGGCCGGAGCAGCGGCCGGCGCGGCGTTCGGATCCGTCGGCGCAGCGGCCGCCGCCGCTTCTTCCTCGGCCGTCGGATTGGCCAGGCGCACCTGCAGCTTGAAGACATACGGCAGCGCGCGGCTTGCACCGGTGGCGGCCAGTTCCTTCGTGTCTTCCGGCTTGGCCTCGATGATCGACAGTTCCGGCTTGGTCATCCAGCCCGAGGTTTCGAGGTTGCGCATGTAGGCACTGACACGGGCATTGGATTGCGCGCGGCCTTCCAGCGTCAGCACTTCACCGTCCTGCTTGATGTTGGACAGCGCGACGCCGTCCGGGATCGTGCGGACCAGCGAGTCGAACAGGTGGACCATCTGCGAACGGTTCGCCTGCAGCTTCTCGATGACTTCCTTGCGGGCCAGCAGGCGACGCTTCTGCTCGTCCAGCTTCTCGATTTCCTTGTTCTGCGCTTCGACCTTGGCGATCTCGGCTTTCAGGAAATCGTTGCGCACCGTCTGGCCGGACACCTGGCGGTCGTAGTGGAACCACAGCAGGAACGACAGCAGCAGGCCGGCGATCGCGGCGGCGCCCAGCATCACGTAGAACTCGCGCTGACGCTGGACGCGGCGCTCGGCGCGCCACGGGAGTAGGTTGATTCTTGCCATCAGTCGAAGCTCCTCAAAGCCAGGCCGGTGGCGATCATCAGTGCGGGAGCATCCTGTGCAAGCGCATGGGCCTGCACGCGCGGGCCAAGCGTCATCTGGGCCAGCGGGTTGGCGACCACGGTCGGCACGCCGAGCTGCTCTTCCACCATCTCGGGCAGGCCCGGCAGGGCGGCGCAGCCACCGGCCAGGACGACCTGGTCGACGCGGTTGAACTCGCTGCCCGCATAGAAGAACTGCAACAGGCGGCTGATCTGCTGGACGGTCGCTTCCTTGAACGGCTCCAGCACTTCCACTTCGTAGCTTTCCGGCAGGCCGCCCTGGCGCTTGGCCAGGCCCGCTTCCTCGTAGGTCAGGCCATAGCGGCGCATGACTTCGTCGGTCAGCTGCTTGCCGCCGAACACCTGTTCGCGGCTGTACAGGCTGCGGCCCCGGCGCAGGACGTTGAGCGTGGTCATGGTGGCGCCGATGTCCACCAGCGCGACCACGCCATCCTGCGGGATCGGCAGGTCGTCGGCCATCAGCGCGAAGGCGTTCTCCACCGCGAAGGCTTCCACGTCCATCACCTTGGCGGACAATCCGCCCAGTTCAAGCGCGGACTGGCGCAGCTCGACGTTCTCGGAACGCGACGCGGCCAGCAGCACCTGCACCATCTCCGGGTTGTTGGGCATGGGGCCCAGCACCTCGAAGTCGAGGTTCACTTCCTCGATGGGGTAAGGAATGTAGTTGACGGCTTCCAGCTCCACCTGGGCTTCCAGGTCGCTGTCGTCCAAGTCGGCCGGCATCGGGATGATCTTGGTGATCACCGCCGAACCGGCGACGGCCGCCGCGGCGTGCTTGGCCTTGCTGCCCGCGCGGTTGACCGCACGGCGAATGGCCTCGCCCACCGCCTCGACCTCGACGATGTTCTTTTCCACCACCGCATTGGGCGGCAGCGGCTCCACCGCGTAGTGTTCCACGCGATAGCGGTTTCCGACGCGCGACAGCTGAAGCAGCTTGACCGCAGTCGAACTGATGTCGACGCCAATGAGCGGCGACTGGCTTTTTGGGATTAGCCCCACGGTCTTTCCCCTTCCGACGGGCACTGGGCGTACAGCGTGCGCCCACATTAATAACCAAGTTTTTACTCTTGGCAACCGACGTTTGCGTGGCTGTGCGGCCTGTCACGCTTCACGAGGGTTGTTCCCCAAGTCCCTGTTCCCCTTGGGATCGCCCATGGCGGCCCCGGCGGTCATCTATACTCTGCCGCCACGAATTCTGCAATCGGAAAGCACTGGATGACCCGTTTCCGTCGTCTTCTGCGTTGGACGCTGATCACGTTCTTCGTATTCTCCCTGGCCGGCCTGGTCGGCCTGGGCGTCCTGTACTACGCCGTCTCCTCCAAGCTGCCGGACGTCCAGTCCCTGCGCAGCGTCGAGCTGCAGGAACCCCTCTATGTCTACGCCAGCGACGGCCGGCTGATCGGCCTGTATGGCGAGACCCGGCGCTACCCGGTGCAGATCGCGCAGGTGCCGGCGCGGGTCAAGCAGGCCTTCATCGCCGCCGAGGACAGCAAGTTCTACGACCACAACGGCGTGGACCCCACCGGCATCGGCCGCGCGGTCTGGCAGATCGTCAGCCGCAAGGAAGGCCGTGTGGCCGGCGGCAGCACGATCACCCAGCAGGTGGCGCGCCAGTGGTTCCTGAGCTCGGAATACAGCTACACGCGCAAGCTGGTGGAAATGATGCTGGCGATGCGCATCGAGAAGATGCTGAGCAAGGACGAGATCCTGGAGCTCTATCTCAACAAGAGCTTCTTCGGCAATCGCTCCTATGGCGTCGCCGCCGCCGCGGAGTACTACTACGGCAAGACCCTGGAGCAGCTGACCCTGGCCGAGACCGCCACCCTGGTCAGCGCGCTGAAGTTTCCCTCCAGCGGCAACCCGATCAGCAATCCGGGGCGCAACCACCAGCGCAGCGTCTACGTGATCGAGCGCATGCAGGAAGACGGCTACGTCACCGCCGCCGAAGCCGCGCAGGCCAAGGCCGAGCCCATGCACGCCAAGCCGCACGAGCGCCCGGTCGAGGTGTATGCGCCCTACGTGGCCGAAATGGTGCGCCAGGAAATGATCGCGCGGTTCGGCCCGGAAGCCCTGACCAAGGGCTACCACGTCACCACGACCCTGGATGCCACGCTGCAGGCCGCGGCCGGCGACGCCGTGCGCGATGGCCTGGGCCTGTACGACCATCGCCACGGCTGGAATGGCGTGGAGCGCCATTTCGACGTGGCCGCCGATGCCGACGCCAGCGCGCTGGCCACCCGGTTGAACGGCATCCCGCCGCAGAATGGCCTGATCCCCGCCATCGTCGCGCGCACGCTGGAGGATGGGGGCGCCGTCGTCGTCACTGCCGATGCCCGCGAGATCACCCTGCCCGTCGCCGCAAGCAAATGGACCGGGCGCACGCCGGCCAAGCTGCTCAAGCGCGGCGACCTCACCCGCATCAAGGCCGGCAAGGACGCCGGCGAATACGTCATCGACCAGATCCCGCGCGCGCAGGCGGCGCTGGTATCGCTGGACGCCAGCAATGGCGCGCTGCGTGCGCTGGTCGGCGGTTACAGCTTCGCCGGCAACAAGTTCAATCGCGCCACGCAGGCGCGTCGCCAGCCGGGCTCCAGCTTCAAGCCTTTCGTCTACGCGGCGGCGTTCGAAAAGGGTTTCAACCCGGCCTCCATCGTGCTGGACGCGCCCGTGGTCTTCCGCGACCGTCGTGGCCACATGTGGCGCCCGCAGAACGACGGCGGCGGCTTCCGCGGCCCGATGCGCCTGCGTGAAGCGCTGGTGCAGTCGCGAAACCTGGTCTCGGTGCGCCTGCTGGACGGCATCGGCGTGCCGTTCGCGCGGCAGTACATCAGCCAGTTCGGTTTCGAGGAGGCGGAACTGCCGCCCAACCTGTCGATGTCACTGGGCACGGCGTCGTTGACGCCCCTGTCGGTGGCACGCGGCTATGCGGTGTTCGCCAACGGCGGCTCGCGGGTCACGCCCTGGTTCATCGACGAGGTGAAGGACCGCGAGGGCAACGTGGTGTTCAAGGAGAACCCCGCCATCGCCTGCCGCAGCTGTGGCCAAGGCCAGCACGGTGGCAGCGCGCCAGCCGCGCAGGTGGTGGACGGCTTCAACTTCGGCCCGACCCAGGCGGCCAAGCCCGCCGCACCGGCGCCCGACGCGCCGCCCAAGCCCGTGGAAAAGCCGGCGGACCCCAATGCGGTTATCGCACCGCGCGCCATCGACGAGCGCACCGCCTACCAGCTGACCTCGATGATGCGCGACGTGGTCCAGCGCGGCACGGGTACGGCGGCCAAGGTGCTGGGCCGCGAGGATGTCGGCGGCAAGACCGGCTCGACCAACGAACACCGCGACGCCTGGTTCGGCGGCTTCGGCGGCCCCTACGCCACCGTGGTGTGGGTCGGCCGCGACAATTTCCAGTCGCTCGGCTACCGCGAGTACGGCGGCAAGGCCGCCCTGCCCATCTGGATCGACTACATGCGCGTGGCATTGAAGGACAAGCCGGTCGCGACGAACGAGCCGCCCGATGGCATGGTTCAGGCGACACTCAACGGGGTCACCGAGTGGGTCAAGGTCGAAGACATGGACCGCATCCAAGACTACGACCTGTACGGCCCCGAAGACGCGGTGCCGGACGAGGAAGCGTTCGACATCTTCTGACCGGATGCCCCGCCGCGCGCACGGCGCGGTGGCACGACGACGGCGCCTGCCGGGCGCCGTCATGGACATTCAGACTGCCTCGTGTAGAGTCGCCTTCAGTTTCGACGCGGAGGCACGCCATGCACCACGCCCGTCAGCACGCCGAAACACGCACCCGCGAGCGCCGCCAGCGCCTGGCCAACGAAGCCGCACGCCTGATGGTGGAAGGCGGCATCCGCGACTTCCACCAGGCCAAGCTCAAGGCCGCCAGCCGGCTGGGCATCCATGACGACGCCTCGTTGCCGCGCAACCGCGAAATCGAGGACGCCCTGCGCGAATACCAGCGCCTGTTCGCCGGTCCCACGCACGCGGCCGGGTTGCGCCAGCGCCGCGAAGCCGCGCAACGCGCATTGGGCTTCTTTGCTTCGTTCGCTCCCCGGCTGGTCGGTCCGGTACTGGACGGCACCGCCGACGCGCGCTCGCCCGTGCACCTGCATCTGCACAGCGATGACCCGGATGCCATCACGCGTTTCCTGGAGGAGCACCATATCCCGGCCGAGGCCCGCACCCGTCGCCTGCGCCTGGATCGCGAGCGCATCGCGGACCTGCCGGTCTGGGTGTTCAGTGCCGAAGACTTCAGCTTCGACCTGACGGTGCTGCCCCACGACGCGCTTCGGCAGGCGCCGCTTTCCTCGGTGGATGAGAAGCCGATGCGACGGGCATCGGACGCGCAGCTGCGGCAGTTGCTGGTGGAAGAGGACATCGCCGACTTCGAACTGCAGTCCGGGACGGGCCCGGCACCCCGCTGACCTTCCCCGCGCGACCCGCTGCGGGCGCCCGGCTCAGCCTTTCACGCGGCGCATTTCGGTCGCTACCTTGTAGCGGCCGTACTGCAGCAGCGCCTGGGTGAAATCCTCCAGCGCGCGTTCGTCCTCGCAGGCCAGCACCAGCTGGTAACACCCTTCGCCAGCGACCTTGCTGGCGCTTTCGACGTCATCGTGCGCAGCCAGGAAGGCCTCGAACGCGTCGAAGCGCGGCGTGTCCATGAACACCGTGACGAAATAGCGCCGCAGGTCGCCCCGCACCACGGCGAAGCGACGTATCACCCCACTGTCGACCATCTGCTGTACGCGGGTCGACACGGCCTGGCCGGTCAGGTGCACCTGCTTGCCCAGCTGCTGCCAGGACATGCGCGCGTCGCGGGACAACTGCGCCAGGATGGCGCGGCTCATCTTGTCCATGGGCATCTCTTTCAAGGTTCAAGCAGGAAGACAGGAATGCTTTCAGGATGCAATTACCCCCAAGAGGCAACGCGCGCAGGATGGTCGCACGTCCCCGCTGGCCATTATCGCCTCATGAGAACCGCCCTGCTGCTGATCGACCTGCAGAACGACTACCTGCCCGATGGCAGGTTCCCGCTCTGGAACACCACGCCCGTCATCGACGCGACGGTGGATGCCATCGCCCTTGCCCACCAGCGCGACATGCTGGTCGTGCACGTCCAGCACGTATCGCAGTCGCCGGACGGTGACGGCGCATTCTTCGTCGCGGGCACCGAGGGAGTGAAGATCCATCCCCGCATCCTGGCTGCCGCGCCGGAAGCACCGGTTGTCGTCAAGCAGTTCGCCGACGCCTTCCACCAGACCGGGCTCGAATCGCTGTTGTCCGGCCACGGCGTACAGCGGCTGCTGGTCGCCGGCATGATGACCCAGAACTGCGTCACCCATACCGTCCTCTCCAGGGCCGCGGAAAAGTACCAGGTCAGCGTGCTGGCCGACTGCACCACCACCGTCAGCCCGGCCATCCACCAGATCGCGCTGCACGGATTGTCGACGCGGGTGCCGCTGGTGACATCTGCCGACGCGTTCTGACCTGCCCCGGAAAAGCAGAAGGCCCCGCGAGGGGCCTTCTGTTGAAACCAGGAACGGGCAGCGGATCAGCGCTGGTCCTGTGCCTTGTAGTCGCGCACGTCGTAACCGGTGTAGATCTGGCGCGGACGGCCGATCTTCGCTTCCGGGTCGACCTGCTGTTCCAGCCAGTGCGACACCCAGCCGGCGGTGCGGCCGATGGCGAACATGACGGTGAACATCTCGGTCGGGATCTTCAGCGCCTTGTAGATGATGCCGCTGTAGAAATCGACGTTGGGGTACAGCTTGCGCTGGATGAAGTAGTCGTCCTTCAGCGCGGCCTCTTCCAGCTTCATCGCCACTTCCAGCAGCGGATCGTTCACGCCCAGCTCGCCCAGCACCTTGTGGGTCATCTCGCGGATGATCTTGGCGCGCGGGTCGAAGTTCTTGTAGACGCGGTGACCGAAGCCCATCAGGCGGAAGCCGGACTCCTTGTCCTTGGCCTTGGCCACGGCGGCATCGACCTTGTCCGGCGTACCGATCTCTTCCAGCATCTTCAGCACGGCTTCGTTGGCGCCGCCGTGGGCGGGGCCCCACAGCGCGGTGATGCCGGCGGCGACCGAGGCGTACGGGTTGGCACCCGTGGACCCCACCAGGCGGACGGTCGAGGTCGACGCATTCTGCTCGTGGTCGGCGTGCAGGATGAACAGCAGGTCCAGCGCCTTGGCGACGACCGGGTTCATCTCCAGCGGCTCGCTGGGCACCTCGAACATCATGTGCAGGAAGCGGTCGACGTAGCCGAGGTTGTTGCGCGGGTAGCGGATCGGCCAGCCGATGGAATAGCGGTAGGCGGCCGCGGCGATCGTCGGCACCTTGGCGATCAGGCGGATGGCGGCCAGGCGGCGCTGCTCGGGGTCTTCCAGGTCCAGGGTGTCGTGGTAGAACGCCGACAGCGAAGCGACCGTGCCAGCCAGCATGGCCATCGGGTGCGCGTCGTAATGGAAGCCGTGCAGGAAGTTCTTCAGCGACTCATGCATCATCGTGTGATGCGTGACTTCGTGGTCGAACTTCTCGAATTCCGCCGTGGTCGGCAGTTCGCCGTTCATCAGCAGGTAGGCCACTTCCAGGAAGCTGGAGTGCTTGGCCAGTTGCTCGATCGGGTAACCGCGGTACAGCAGCACGCCGTTGTCGCCGTCGATGTAGGTGATGGCGGACTTGCAGCTGGCGGTGGCGGTGAAGCCGGAATCGTAGGTGAAAAGGCCGGTTTCCCTGGTCAGCTTGGAAACATCGACGCAATCGTTGCCAAGCGTGGGCCTCAGGACTGGCAGGACGACGGATTTGTCGCCTGCATTCAGCGTGACCTGGTCAAGTTCGGACACAGTGTGCGCTCCTTCGTGGGGATGCACCGGCCGGTTGCCCGGTCGGCGTGTGACGGATGTCCAGGGAGTGAACCTTGGATAACCCCAATTATCGCACACCGCCCTTGGAGCCGTCGCTCGAAAGCGGACCAAAGTCAGACCAAAGAATAAGGCGCATGGCCCATGCCACAAGCATTTCCGGGCATGCAGGTCGACGCGGGAAGCGCGGCGCGGATGTCGGAAACGCAAACGGCCGCGCACGAGGCGCGGCCGTCAGGCGACACGACGGGTCCGTCAGCGCGCGTAGCGCTTCTGGAACTTGTCGATGCGGCCGCTGGTGTCGATGACCTTGTGCTTGCCCGTGTAGAACGGGTGCGAGGCCGAGGAGATTTCGACCTTGATCAGCGGGTATTCGTTGCCGTCTTCCCACTTCGTCGTTTCCTTGGAGCCCAGCGTGGAGCGGGTCAGGATCTTGAAATCGGAGGTCACGTCGTGGAAGACGACTTCGCGGTACTGGGGATGGATGTCGGCCTTCATGGCGGTAACACCGTGTAGCGGGAATGGAAGAGAGGCATTGTAGCCCGCCCGCGCCGGCCGGTGCAACCCGGCCGGGCACGCCGGCCTCAGGTCGCGGCCAGCGCGGCCTGGATCAGGCGCTCGAAGCCGGCCTGGTCGTACCTGAGCAGGATGTTGGCCTTGTCCGGCCGCCCCCCTTCCCGCCGCCAGTCCACCACCGATGCGCCGCGGGCGTGGGCGCCCTGCAGCTCGACCGCCAGGGGCCGCTCGGCCAGTTCCAGTGCGCCCTGCGGGGCCAGGACGAAGGCCATCGCCAGGGCATCGGCCGCGTACCAGTGGTCGCCGCGGCGATCCGCGGACCATAGGCGCGTCTTCTCGGAAATGCGGCCATAGAAGCGGGCACGGTCCGAATCGGCCTTCAGCCAGTCCGCCACACGCTCATGGTGGAGGCCATGGGCGATGGTGGCTTCCCAGTCCGCCAGGTCGTAACGCTCGAAGGCCTCGAGCACCAGGTGCGCCGCTTCCGGGTCGAAGTAGAAATTGAACTCCGCCGCCGGCGTGATGTTGCCATGGCACGTCACCGCGCCACCCATCACCACGAAGCGCGCGACGCGCTGCGGCAGCGTCGGGTCCAGCTTCAGCGCCAGCGCGATGTTGGTCAGCGGCCCCAGTGCGACCAGCACGAGTCGCCCGGCATGCTGGTGCGACAGGCGCAGGATCGCCAGCGCCGCGTGCTCGGCTTCCGCATGCCGTGCCGCGGGCGGGAAACCGACATCGCCGAAGCCGTCCTGCCCATGCACATAGCCCGCATCCGGCGACGGATGCAGCAATGGCGCAGGCGCGCCCGCGAACACGGGAATGTCAGCGCGCCCCGCGACTTCACACAGCTTCAGCGCATTGCGTACCGTATGCTGCAGGCCGACGTTGCCGGCGGCAATGGTCAGGCCGACGATGGCGTGGCGGGCATCATTGAACGCCATCAACAGCGCCAGCGCATCGTCGACGCCGGGGTCGGTGTCGATCAGCAGGGGGATCCTGTCGGTCATCTTCTTCTCTTCGTCTTCTCGGTCACCGAGTCTCGCACCGCGGGCCGCAGCAGGGAAGCCGAACCCAGGTAGAGCGGAGCTTGATCGGCTGCTTCCAGCGCCTGCCCCGCGGCTTCCCGCGGCCGCCACGGGACAAACCCCGCCCGAGGACAGGTCACGCCGAAGCGTAGCGCGCCGCGCCGCCTACCCAGCGTGCGATCACGCGGTCGGCGGTCGCTTCATCCTCGGCCAACAGCCGCTCGGCCAATGCATGCACCTGCGGCAACAGGCCGGCGTCGCGCGCCAGGTCCGCCACGCGGAACGCGGCCAGACCCGTCTGCCGCGTGCCGAGCAGTTCGCCCGGCCCGCGGAGTTCCAGATCCTTTTCGGCGATGACGAAACCATCATTGGTCTGCCGCATCGTCGCCAACCGGTGCTTGGCCATCATCGACAACGGCGGCTGGTACATCAGCACGCAGCTGGATGCGGTGGCGCCACGCCCCACGCGGCCGCGCAGCTGGTGAAGCTGGGCCAGACCAAGCCGCTCGGCGTTCTCGATGATCATCAGCGAGGCGTTGGGCACGTCGACGCCCACCTCGATGACCGTCGTCGCCACCAGCAGGTCGATTTCGCCCTGCTTGAAGCGGCGCATCGTCGCCTGCTTGTCGGCGGCCTTCATGCGCCCGTGCACCAGCGCGATCCGCAGCTCAGGCAATGACGCGGACAGCGTGTCGAAGGTGGTCTGCGCGGCCTGCGCGACCACTTCGTCGCTGTCGTCGATCAGCGTACACACCCAGTAGGCCTGCCGGCCCTCCGCACACGCGGCGCGGATGCGCTCCACCAGTTCCGGCCGGCGCTCCGCACTCAGCGCCACGGTCTGCACCGGGGTGCGGCCGGGGGGAAGTTCGTCGATGGCGGACACGTCCAGATCCGCGTACGCCGCCATCGCCAGCGTGCGCGGTATCGGTGTCGCCGTCATCACCAGTTGGTGCGGCACGCGGTCCTGGCCGGCGCCCTTGTCGCGCAGCGCCAGTCGCTGGTGCACGCCGAACCGGTGCTGCTCGTCGACGATGGCCAGGCCCAGGTCGCGGAAGGTCACCGCCTCCTGCATCAGCGCGTGCGTGCCCACGACTACCTGCGCCTGCCCGCTCGCCACCTCCGCCAGCACCGTGGTGCGCGCCTTGCCGGTGACCTTGCCGGCCAGCCAGGCGACGCGCACGCCCAGCGGCTCCAGCCACCCGCGCAGGTTGGCCAGGTGCTGCTCGGCCAGCAGTTCGGTGGGCGCCGCCAGCGCCACCTGCTTGCCCGCTTCGACCGCCAGCATGGCGGCCAGCGCGGCGACGACCGTCTTGCCGCTGCCCACGTCGCCCTGCACCAGCCGCAGCATCGGCGACGGTTGCTTCAGGTCTTCGCGGATCTGTGCGTAGACGCGCTGCTGCGCGCCGGTCAGGGTGAAGGGCAGGGATTTCTGCAGCGTCATCGCCAGCTTGCCTTTGCCCGCGAGCGGCGGTGCGCCGTGGCGCCGCAGGGCCAGGCGCTGGCGACGCAGGCTCAGGTGATGGGCCAGCAGTTCTTCGATGGCCAGCCGGCGCTGCGCGGGATGCGTCCCTAACGCGAGCGCCGCGATGTCGGCGTCGCGCGGCGGGCGATGCATCGTCAGCAGCGCCTGCCGCAACGAGGGCAGGCCCAGGCCGGCGAGCAGCCCGGCCGGCAGGAGCTCCAGCGACGCCTCGTCGGGCAGCCTGTCCAGTGCAAGGCCGATCAGCTTGCGCAGTGTCGCCGGACCGATGCCTTCCACCGCCGGATAGACCGGGTCGAGGGCGTCCCCCAGCGCCATCTCGTCGTCATCACTGAGCACGCGATAACTGGGATGGATGATTTCCAGCCCGTTCTGGCCCGGCTTGGGCGTGCCGTAGCAGCGGATGCGCGCGCCCACGGCGAACTGCGCCACCTGGGCCGCGCGGAAGTGGAAGAACCGCAGCACCAGCGAGCCGCGGGAATCATCCCCGACCGCCACGCGCAGCACCGGCCGATACCGGAAGCCGCGCTCCACCGCCTCCACCCTGCCCTCCACCTGCGCCGGCACGCCGGGTTGCAGCAGACGGATCGGCGTGATCGCGGTGCGGTCCTCGTATCGAAGGGGGAGATGCAGCCACAGATCCTGCACGGTCAGCAGGCCGCGCGCGGCCAGCTTCTCGGCCACGCGCGGCCCCACGCCCGGCAGGCGGCTCAGGGGTTCGGAGGAGAGTTCGACGGAAGCGGTGTCGCGACGCACGGGCATCGGACAAGCATGCCGGCAACGGACCAAAACAAAAACCCCGGCGTCGTCCGACGCCGGGGTTTCGCCCCCATCATTCCCGCATCACCTCCCGCCCGAGGGCAGGTTCAGAACGTCAGGCTCACCTCCATGCCGTACGTGCGGGGTTCGCTGACCACCGCGCCCACCGTGCCGAACGCCTCGCGGCCATAGACGTTCAACTGGGTGACGTACTGTTCATCGAACACGTTGTTGCCATAGACCGCCCAGCGCCAGTGCCCGCCGGGCGAGGTCCAGCCCAGTTTCATGTCGGTGCGGTTCTGCGATTCGCCGGTCGAGAACGCGGGGAAATCCGCGCAGTCGCCCGAACCCAGGTTGTAGGCGTTGGCACGGCAGGCGCCACGGTAGGCGTGGCGCAGGGCCAAGCGCAGGTCACCCATGTCGCCGAGCTGCCAGGTGTAGTGCCCGCCGATGGCCGCCGACCAGCTCGGCTCACCGGTGGGCTCACCGTCCAGGTCGAGGGTGCCCGCACCGGTCACGACGCTGTAATCCTTGTACTGCGCATCGATCCAGGCGGCGTTGAAGTCCATGCCGAAGGCATCGCTGACCTGCCAGCGCAGGTCGAAATCGACGCCGGTGGCTTCCACGTCCCCGGTGTCCACCACGAAACGCGGGATCGCCGTGGTGTTGTCCAGCCGGATCGACTGGCGGTTGTCGTAACGGTAGTGGTAGAGCGACACGTTGTAGGCCAGCCGTGCCTCCGGCAACGCGTGCTTGATGCCGATCTCGGCGTTCCACACATCCTCGTTGTCGAACTCGCTGCCGATCTGCAGCGCATTGAAGCCGCCGGCCTTGTAACCCTTGGCCAGCGACGCGAAGCCCATCAGTCCGTCGGTGAAGTGGTAGTCGACGACGAAGCGCGGGCTCCAGTCGCTCCACGCGTCGCTGGCGCGGTTGGTGATGCCCTTGTTCATCATCGCCGGCGGGTCGATGAACGCCAGATCGAAGACGAACAGGTCCCGCGGCACGCCAACCAGCGCGAAGAAGCCCCCTGCCTCCAGCACGTCCAGCGTCGCGTCCAGGGTCGGCGCGCTGCGCAGGTCGTTGAACCAGCTGAAATCCTTCTCGTCGCGCGTGTAGCGCAGGCCGAAGGTGACGTTGAGCTTGTCGTTGACGTGCCAGATGACGTCGCCGAAGCCGGCGAAGGCCTTGGTCTTCAACGTGTTGTGGAAGGACTCGTTCCAGTCGTGGCCCAGCAGGGTCAACGGAATGCCGTTGGCCGCCAGCACCTGCGAGAAGAAACCGAACAGCGTGCCGTCCGGCGTGGGCGCCAGGCCCAGGTTGGCCACCGCGGTATCGACGGCGGTGGTGGTGGTATCGATCTCGCTGGTCTGGCTGGCCTCTTCCTCGTAGTAGCTCACCCCCGCCAGCCAGTCGAACCGGCCGGCGGTGCCGCTGAACTTGAACTCCTGGTACTTGTTCTCGTTGGATTCGCTGTTGGTGGAGGAGAGATACAGGTTGGGCCGGTTGGTGCCGTCTTCTTCCACCCGGTTGAGCGAATCGAACTGCCGCCAGGCGGTGGTCGAAGTCAGGGTGGCCCAGCCGAATGCATGGTCGATGATCAGCGTGGCGCCATCGAACGTGCGCCATTCGGCGTTGTCGACGGTGTCGTTGAACGTACCGATGTCGCGCGGATCCAGGTAGGTGTTCGGGTCGGCCGGGGCGACGGGCGTACCCGGGCCGGGTGGCAACGGCACGATGCCGGTGGTGGGACGGCCCTGCTGGTCCAGGCTTTCATGGTCCCAGCTGAGCAGCGCGGTGGTGTTGTCGCCCAGGCCCACCTGCCAGGCCGCGCGCGTCGCCCATACGTTGTCGCCGCCCAGGTCCTGCCCGGTCGCGCCGTCATCCAGCCAGCCATCGCTGGTGTTGAACAAGCCGTTGAGCCGCAGCGCGGAGCGCTCGCCCACCGGAATGTTCGCCATCGCTTCGACGTACTGCTTGCCCTCGTTGCCCAGCCTCAGCGTCAGCGCCGCCTCGGTTTCATTGGTCGGTCGCTTGGTGATGATCGACACCGCGCCGGCCGCGGTGTTGCGGCCAAACAGCGTGCCCTGCGGGCCCTTCAGGACTTCGATGCGTTCGACATCGGTCAGCGGCAGCAGGATGCCGCCGCTGCGGCCGGTATAGACGCCATCGATGAACACGCCCACGGCCGGATCGGTGCCGATGCCGAAGTCGTCGGTGCTGATGCCGCGCAGCGCGATGGACGGCTGCGTCGGCTGCACGCTGTTGATCTGCAGGCCGGGCACGAAGCTGTCCAGGTCGCCCATGTCCTCGGCGGTGACGTCGCTGATGATCTGGTCGTTGAGCACCTGCAGGGCGATGGGGACGTCCTGCAGTTCCTGTTCACGGCTCTGCGCGGTGACGGTGATGGTGTCCAGCGTGGTGGCCGGGTCGGGGGCGCCGCCTGCGGGGTTGGCCTGCTGCGCGAAGGCCGCGCCGCCGGTCCCCAGCACCACGCAACCGCCGAACAGTGCATGGCGAAGCCCGACCACCAGATTCCGTTGCATCACTTTCATCACTTCCTCCCGAGAAGCATCATGCGGAACCGGCGTCAGGCTGCCGGCGGTTGTTGGACGGCCGGGGCTGCATCCCCGTCGCAGCGCCCCGATTGCGCGTTGATCCAGGCGCGGATCAGCGCCACCCCTTCGCGATGGACGACCGAGCGCCCCACTTCCGGCATCATCACCGACGGGTCCGTGCTGTCCATGCGGAAATCGAAGATGGAGGCCGCGGCATCGCCCGGCACGATGTCGTAGCGCCGGTTGCCGGTGCCCTTGCCCGCTGCGATGGGCTGTTTGCAGAAGCCCAGCTTCAGACGGTCCTGCGTGCCGGAATCGAGCCACAGGCCGGACGTGATCGCCGGGCCGGTGGCGCTATGGCAATGGCCGCAGTTGACGTCCAGATAGGCGCGCGCGCGTTGCTCGACGCTGGCATGTCTGGCGTCGGCCGCATCCACACTGCGCGGCGCGCGCGACGGCGGTGGCGCCCCGACCAGATACCCGATGCGCGCCAGGTGCTCGAGCTGGTTGGCGCGGCCGGCGGCGTACTCGAAATCGCGATTGAGGTTGCGCGCCTTCGGGCCGATCGGCAGCAGCTTGCGGGACTTGTTGTCGGTGATGTGGCAGCCGCCGCACTGGTTCTGGTCGGGGACCTGGTAGTGGGCGGTTTCGCGCTCACCCGCGGCATCCACCAGTTCCAGGGTGATCAGATCCCCGGCCCGCTTGAGCGTGGCCTCGGTCTGCGCCTCGTTCCAGACATACGGCAACGCCACCCAGCCTTCCGCGCGATGCACCAGCAGGCGCGTTTCGATCAGCCGCACGGTCGACAGATCCAGTGATTCACGTTGCAGCGACGATTGCGCGGGCGGCGTGCGGGCGACCGAGCGGCCGTCCCATGTTTCTCCTGGCGGCAGCGGGTAATAGAACGTCTTGCTGAGGATGGTGCCCACCGGGAAGTCGAAGCTGTGCTCGGGCTGGTAGGTGGCCGCCGTACCGGATGGCATCCACACCGTGCGCAGCTTGTGCGCGTAGTCGCTGAACAGCGGCGTGTTGAGGTCGTAGGGCACCACGCCCTCGTTCAGACGCAATCTGCCGTCTTCCACGCGCAGCAGTTGCCACTCGCCGAGGGTGGCCGGTTGCCCTTCGCTGATGAACCGCACGTCGCGGGAGCCGCACGCGCTCAGCGCCATGGCCAGCAGCCCCGCCAGGCCCGCACGCGATAGCCATCGCCGCATGCCTGGTCTCAGCCCCGCTTCAGATCGACGGCCGGCAGGCGCGGCAGCGCGCAGTCGTGCGGCCTGGTGTCCTTGCCGGGATTCTTGTAACCGCCCGGCCCATCGGCGTTGATGACGCCACTGACATCGCGTAGGCAGATCTGCGGGCCGACCGGCTTGCCGTCCACCACGCGGTCCTTGTTGTAGTAGCCATCCCACAGCACGTCGGGAAAGTTCCCGCGCAGGCCGTACATCGCCACCTTCAACGCCTTCAGGTCGAAGCCATCGGGCGAGTCGCCGCCGCCGGACAGCGTGTTGCCATGGATGTGGATGCGCTCGGGGTACGGATCGAAGTTCGGCGAGGCGCTGCTGTCCTTGTAGCCTGTCGAGTACACGCTGGAGACGATGATGTTGGCGGTGGCGTTGTCGCGGATCTCGTTGCCGAAGATCTCGATGTCGTCGTTGGAATTGATGACGATGCCCGACCCGGCCGGCACGCTGGCCACCGGCGTGCCCTTGGCGCCGAAATTCGCGTGGTTGTTGGCGATCACCTTGTTGTTGTAGACGCGGATGTTGCCGCCCTGCTGCGCCAGGCCCGGCATGTTGAACACCAGGATGCCGCCGGTGTTGCCGGTGGCGACGTTGTCGTAGACGTCCGCATTGATCGTGTTCTCCACCTCGATGCCGGCCACGTTCTGCTCGGCGCGGCTGCGACGGACGATGACGCCGTCGGACTGGCCCACATAGATGCCCGCGTCCGATGCGCCGATGGACACGGTGTCCTCGATCAGCACGTTCTTCGTCAGCACCGGGTAGATGCCGTAGGCGCCGTTCTTCGTGCTCGGCCCGCCGGTCCACTGCACCTTCACGCCGCGGATGGTGATGTTGGACGACTCGCTGATCTTCAGGCCATCGCCCTTCGAGTCCTCGATGGTGAGGTGTTCGATGGTGAAGTCGTCGCCATTGACCAGCAGGCCTTCCGCGCCCGCCTTCTGCCCCTTGAAGCTAAGCACGCTCCTGTCCATGCCGGCGCCGCGGAGGGTCACGCCATCGGCGCGCAGGGTCAGGCTGCGATCGAAAAGGTGGCGGCCCGCGGGGATCTGGATGACATCGCCCGGCCTGGCGTCCAGCAGGCGCTCCTGGAACGAGGCCGCGAAGCCCGCCTCGGCCGTCGGGACGGCGGCGGACTCCGTTGCCGCGGGCTTGCACCCCGAAGCGGTCACACCCAGCGCGGCCACGACCGCAAAGGCAACAATGCTGCGCTGCATGAATCCCTCTCCCCATACGCCTGCGAATACAGCGTGCAGTCTCGTGCGCCGTTGCGCTTTACGCGGAGGGCAGGAGCGGCATACTAAGGGGGGGAAAGCGGACAAGCTGGAGGGGCTTCGATGCGTTGGAAACCAGGCATGGAAGGCGGCCGCCGCCTGTCGGTCGCCAACCTCCCCACCAACATGCTGTGCGGGCTGGTGCTGCTGGCCGGCGAACTGGGCGTGAACTGCGATGGCTGGTTCGCCGGCATGCGCCTGAACGTGCAGGAGATCCACGACCCGCTGGCGCGCATCTCCTACCGGCAGGCCAGCGAAGTGATCCGCCGCGCCCTGCCCACCCTGCCGGTCGAGGGCGTGGGGCTGGCGATGGGCGGCAAGCAGAACGGCGGCAACTTCGGCCTGCTGGGACTGGCCATGAAAACCGCGCCCACGTTCGGCGATGCCGTGCAGATCGGGCTGGAGTACCAGCGCAATCTCGGGCCACTGATGGATCTGTCGCTGGACGAACGCGACGATGGCGCCATCGCCGTCATCGCCACCGCGCCGGACGAAGCCGCGGACCTGCTGCCGTTCCTGTGCGAGGAAATGTTCTCGAGCGTCCTGATGCTCGCCCGCGAACTGGCCGGCCCGGACTTCAACCCGCTGCGACTGGACCTGGGTTACTCACCGCCCGCTTACGCGGCGCGGTATGGAGAGCTGTTCCACTGCGAGGTCCGTTTCAACCAACCGCAGCATGCGATGGTGGTGGGTCGCCATTGGCTGGAGTTGCCGTTCTCCAGCTACAACCCGGTCACCTCGCGGCAGGCGCTGGCGCTGTGCCGCGCGCAGCTGGGCGCCATGTCGCTGCGTGGCGAAACCACGGCCGCGGTGGAGCGCCAGTTGCGCCCGCGCCTGCCGCACAACCCGCAGATGACCGAGATCGCCGCCGCGCTGCACCTCAGCGAACGCACACTGCGGCGACAGCTGTCCGAAGAAGAGACCAGCTTCAGCGCCGTCCACGACCGCCTCCGCACCGAACGTGCGCTGGACCTGCTGCAGGACCCCGACCTCACCATCGCGTGGATCGGCAGCCAGATCGGTTTCAACGACGTGCGCGAATTCCGCCGCGCGTTCAAGCGCTGGACCGGCCACACTCCCAGCGGGACAAGGCGCCGACCGACGTAGCACGGCGCCTGCTCCGCTGCCTTCAGCGCCTGCACTACACCGTAAGACATCCGGCGCCGGGCAAGCTCGGCGTTACAACCTCGCCTCCCTCACTCCAGCACCATCACCGCATCGACTTCGAACGCCGCGCCTTTCGGCAGGCCGGACACCTCGATGGTCGAGCGCGCGGGATACGGCGCCGTGAAGTATTCCTGCATCACCGCATTGACCGCCGCGAACTGCGACAGATCGGTCAGGTACAGGCCCAGCCGCACGATCCGGTCGAGCGAGCCGCCCGCGGCTTCCGCCACCGCCTTGAGATTGTCGAACGCGCGACGGGCCTGCACGGCAATGTCGCCTTCCACCAGGTTGCCCGTCACCGGATCCAGCGGGATCTGCCCGGAGAAGTACACCGTCTTGCCGGAACGCACGGCCTGCGAATACGGGCCGATGGCGGCGGGTGCCTGCTCGGTGTGGATGATCTGCTTGGTCATGCGCGACTCCTGTGGGATACCCGGATTCTACGTAGGGCGGGCCCCGGCCCGCCATCGTGAGCCCTCCGAACGCGGCAGGCGCCGATCGGAGCAGACGAATCGCGCTTCTCGGGAACACGGACACCGCAACGGCGGGCCAGGGCCCGCCCCGCGTCATTGGCGGCGCACGCCGTGCACGACGTTGAGGCGACGCAACCGGCGCATCACTTCCGCCAGGTGATTGCGGTCGCGCACCTGGATGGAGAAACGCAGCACCGCGACATTGATGTCGCGCTCCAGGTATTCCACGCGTTCGATGTTGGACTGGCTCTTGGCCACCGCCGCGGCCACTTGCGCCAGCACGCCGGGGCGATTCTCCACGTCGATGAGCAGCGATGCGTCGTAGTCGCCGCTGACACTGGCATCCCACGCGATCGGCACCCAGCGTTCGGGCGACTTGCGGAACTCGGTGACGTTGGGGCAGTCCAGCCGGTGCACCACGATGCCCTTGCCGGCCGTGTGGTATCCCATGATCTCGTCGCCGGGAATCGGCTGGCAGCAGTTGGCGAAGCTGACCACGCCACGCTCGGTGCCCTTGATGAGGATCTTTTCCTGCGAATGGCGCGAGTGGCCGCCGCTGCGCAGTTCGGCAAACGCGGTCAGCGCCTGCGCGGCCTGCGCCGGCATCCAGTTGCCCAGCGCCACATCGGCCAGGAACGCTTCCAGGCGCGGGTAGCGGTGTTCGGCCAGGAAGGCATCCAGGCGCTGCTGCGGCAGGCGTTCCAACGAACTGTCCAGGTCTTCCAGCGCGCGGTCCAGCATGCGGTGGCCCAGTTGCACGGCATCCTCGTGCTCCAGCTGTTTCAGCTGGTGCCGGATCGCGGTGCGCGCCTTGCTGGTCACCACGAATTCGAGCCACTGCGGCTTGGGCAGCGCGGATTTCGCGGTGATGATCTCCACGCTCTGGCCGCTGTTGAGCTTGGTGCGCAGCGGAACCAGTTTCTTGTCCACGCGCGAGGCCACCGCCTGGTTGCCCACGTCGGTGTGTACCGCGTAAGCGAAGTCGAGTGCGGTGGAGTTGCGCGGCAGCGAGAGGATCTTGCCCTTCGGCGTGAACAGGTAGACCTCGTCCGGGAACAGGTCGACCTTGACGTTCTCCAGGAATTCCAGCGAAGAACCGGCGGCGCGCTGGTTGTCGATCAGCTCGACGATCCAGGCGTGCGCGCGGTTCTGCGCGCTGTTCGGCGAATCGGTGCCGTACTTGTACGTCCAGTGCGCGGCGATGCCGCGCTCGGCGATCAGGTCCATCTCGGTGGTGCGGATCTGCACCTCGATGGGCGAACCATACGGGCCGAACAGCACGGTGTGCAGCGACTGGTAGCCGTTGGCCTTGGGGATGGCGATGAAATCGCGGAAGCGTCCGTCGAGCGGCTTGTACTGCGCATGCACCGCGCCCAGCGCGTGGTAACAGGCCGGCACGGAGTCGACCACCACGCGGAAGCCGAACACGTCCATGACGCGATCGAAGCTTTTGCCTTCGCTCCGCATCTTGTTGTAGATGCTCCACGGCGTCTTGATGCGGCTGACCAGGCGGTGCTCGATGCCCTCCTTGGCCAACCGCTGCGACAGGTGCGCTTCGATCTGCGCCATCGATTCGCGGCGGACCACGGGCTGGCTGCGGATGTGCTTCTCGATGACCGCATGCCGCCACGGGTGCAGCGCGCGGAAGCCCAGGTCCTGCAGCTCGGACTTCACCAGGTTCATGCCCAGCCGCTGCGCGATGGGCGCGTAGATCTCCAGTGTCTCGCGGGCGATGCGCTGGCGCGCTTCGGCGCTCTGCGCCCCCAGCGTGCGCATGTTGTGCAGGCGATCGGCCAGCTTGATCATGATCACGCGCAGGTCGCGCGACATGGCCAGCAGCATCTTGCGGAAGCTCTCCGCCGCCGCTTCCTGGCGGTCGCGGAACTTCAGCTTGTCCAGCTTGGTGACGCCTTCGACCAGTTCGGCGACCGACTCGCCGAACTCGGCGGCGATCTCGGCGCCGGTCAGCGGCGTGTCTTCGATGGTGTCATGCAGGATGGCCGCCATCAGGGTTTCGGCATCCATGCCCAGTTCGGCCAGCACGCCGGCCACCGCCACCGGATGGGTGATGTAGGGCTCGCCCGATTTCCGGGTCTGGCCGGCGTGGGCGGCGGCACCGACTTCCCACGCGCGGCGCAGCAGCGGCAGCTGTTCCTTCGGCAGGTAGCGCGCGGTCTTCTCGAACTGCGCGACGTAGTCCGGCACCGTTTCGTCGCGCGACGAAGCGGGGCTGCGGAGTGCCTTGGCGGTGCGGCCTGGGTTCATGCCGCCAGCCTATGCCAGTCCCGCGGGAACGGCAAACCTCCGGAATGCGAAAAGCCCGCTTGCGCGGGCTTTTCGTGATCGGCTGTTCCGATGGAAACGTCGGTCGACGATGAATCTCAGTCGTCGCCCTTGGACAGGTCGTCGTCGGCGACCACTTCCGCGGCGGCCCATTCCAGCGCTTCGCGCTCGGCGCGCTCGCGTTCAGCCTTCTCGACGCGGTCGATCAGGTCGTTGTCGATCCGGCGGGCGGCGATTTCACGCAACGCCAGCACGGTCGGCTTGTCCTGCGACTCGCTGTTGTCGATGGTCGGCTCCACGCCGTTCGCCAACTGGCGGGCGCGCTTGGCTGCCATCGTGACCAGGTCGAAACGGTTATCGACGACTTCCAGGCAATCTTCAACGGTGATGCGGGCCATGCGGGCTCCCGGCGACCTGGTGGCCGCCCAGTGAATGGGGAAAGGGGCACCGATTGTAGGCGGGCAACCCCGGCTACGCAAGCCATCCCTTGAAAATCAATGGCTTAAGGCGCATGGACCCACCCTTCCGGAGAGCGGAGCTTGCTCCGCTGCGCCTTGCCCCCGACCTTCCCATCCCCGATGGCGTGCGGAGCCGAGCAAGCTCGGCTCTACCTTCATTCCGTCAGCAGCGCGGCGATCAGGTCGGCGTGGCGGACATCCTGGGCCTCGCGGCGCAGGCGGCTGGCGGTGAAGATGGCCTGCATCTGCGCGACGGCGACATCGAACACGTCGTTGACGATGACGTAGTCGAACTCGTCGTAGTGCGACATCTCTTCGCGGGCGGCGGCCAACCGGCGCTGGATGACCGCTTCGCTGTCCTGGCCGCGGGCGCGCATGCGCTGCTCCAGGGCGTCGCGCGAGGGCGGCAGGATGAACACGCTGACAGCATCCGGCACCTTCTCGCGCACCTGGCGGGCGCCCTGCCAGTCGATCTCGAGCAGCACGTCCTTGCCGGCAGCGAGCTGCGGCTCGACCGACTGGCGCGCAGTGCCCTTCCAGTCGCCGTGCACTTCGGCGTACTCGAAGAAATCGCCGGCACGGATCATCGCCTTGAACGCATCGGCGCTGATGAAGTGGTAGTGCTGCGCATGCCGTTCGCCCGGGCGCGCCGCGCGCGAGGTGAAGGAGATGGAGAGCGCGATCTCGGGGTCGCGCGCGAGCACGGCGTTGACGATGCTGCTCTTGCCCGCACCGGAGGGCGCGGCGACGATGTACAGCGTCCCCCGCTTCGCGGGGGCGGGAGTCGGGAGCCGGGAGTCGGGATTCGCCATGGCGCTCCCCGTGGAGGTCGAAGTCTGATTCATGGATGCATCCCGATAGCGGCAACGCCGGCTCTTGTCGAATCCCCAATCCCGAATGCCGAAGCCCGGCTACTCAATGTTCTGCGCCTGTTCGCGGATCTGGTCGATCAGCACCTTCAGCTCCACGGCGATGTTGGTGGTGCGGATGTCGACCGACTTGGAGCCCAGCGTGTTGGCCTCGCGGTTGAACTCCTGCAGCAGGAAATCCAGCCGGCGGCCCTGTGGCTCCTTCTGGGTGAACACGCGGCGGATCTCCTTGACATGGCTGTCCAGCCGGTCCAGTTCTTCGTCCACGTCGAGTTTCTGCAGCCAGAGCACCAGTTCCTGCTCCAGCCGGCCGGGATCCGCGCCCTGGGCGACGTCGGCCATGCGCGCTTCCAGTTTCTGCCGCTGGCCGGCGCGGATCAGCGGGATCAGCGTGCGTGCCTCGGCCGCCAGCGCGGCGATGCCGTCCACGCGCTCCAGGATGGCCGTCGCCAGCTTGCCGCCCTCGCGCTCGCGCGCGGCGACGAACTGCGCCAGCACGGTGTCCACCAGCGCCATCGCCTCGGCCTGCAGCTTCTCCTGATCGACGCCCTTGCCCTGCAGCACGCCGGGGAACTGCAGCAGATCGGTCAGTTCGGTGCGCAGGTTGGGCAGGCGTGCGGACAGGTCCTGCGCCAGTTCGGACAGCTGGGCCACCCGCTGGGTGTTCAGCTGCAGGGCGCCCTCGCCTTCCGGCGCGCGCAGCCGCAGGGTGAAATCGAGCTTGCCGCGCGAAACGCGGGTGGCGATGCGCTCGCGCAGGGCCGGTTCCAGCACCCGCAGCTCGTCCGGCAGGCGCACGCCCATCTCTAGGAAGCGGTGGTTGACCGCGCGCAGTTCCACGCCCAGCGTGCCGCCTTCGGTGGCGCGCTCGGCGGTGGCGAAGGCCGTCATGCTGCGGATCATCGGGTGTTCCGTCGGATCAATGGAGCGGCGCATGTTACCAGTACCCGCCCCCTGCGCCGGCCTGCCGCAGCGGGCGGATGGCGCCGTACTGCTAAACTCCCGCCCCCACTCACGGAGCCGCCCATGTCCTTTTCCCGTCCCAGCGGCCGTCCGCCCGAGCAGATGCGCGAGGTCAGCATCCTGCGCAACTACACCCGCCATGCCGAAGGCTCGGTGCTGGTCAGCTTCGGCCATACCCGCGTGCTGTGCACGGCGACCGTGGAGAACAAGGTGCCGGGCTTCCTGCGCGGCAAAGGCGAGGGCTGGGTGACCGCCGAGTACGGCATGCTGCCGCGCTCCACCCATACCCGCAGCGATCGCGAGGCGTCGCGCGGCAAGCAGGGTGGGCGCACGCTGGAGATCCAGCGCCTGATCGGCCGCACGCTGCGGGCCTGCGTGGACCGCGGCGCGCTGGGCGAGCGCACCATCACCCTGGACTGCGACGTGCTGCAGGCCGACGGCGGCACCCGCACCGCGGCGATCACCGGCGCCTACGTCGCACTGGTCGATGCGGTGACCTGGTTGAAGTCACGCAACGAGATCAAACGCGATCCGATCCATGGCGCGGTGGCCGCCGTGTCGGTGGGCATCTACCGCGGCGTGCCGGTGCTGGACCTGGATTACGCCGAGGACAGCGACTGCGACACCGACATGAACCTGGTGATGAACGACGGCGGGGGCTTCATCGAGCTGCAGGGCACCGCCGAAGGTCATGCCTTCCGCCGCGACGAGCTGGATGCCCTGCTCGCCCTCGGCGAGAAAGGCATCGGCGAGCTGTTCACGGCCCAGCGCGCGGCATTGGCGGGCTAGCTTTTCCCGCAGGAGCGCCCTCGGGCGCGATGCTTTTCTGGAGGCTGGCCAAGCGCATCGCGCCCGAGGGCGCTCCTACGAACAGGAATCCGGATATCCCATCATGCAGACCCTCAGCCTGATCACCGTCATCGTCGACGACTACGATCGCGCCATCGCGCATTACTGCGGTGCGCTCGGTTTCGCGTTGCGCGAGGATACCGACCTCGGCGGCGGCAAGCGCTGGGTCCGCGTTGCGCCGCCCGGCAGCACGGAAACCTGCCTGCTGCTGGCACAGGCCAGCACCGACGAACAGCGCGCGCGCATCGGCGACCAGACCGGCGGGCGCGTCGGCTTTTTCCTGCAGACCGACGATTTCTGGGGCGACCATGCGCGGATGACCGCCGCGGGCGTCGAGTTCCTGGAGACGCCGCGCGAGGAAAGCTACGCCACGGTGGCCGTGTTCCGCGATGCCTACGGCAACCGCTGGGACCTGCTGCAACCCGTTTCCTGATCCTGCCTACGGATATCCGCGTGAAGCTCGTCCTCGCCTCCTCCAACCACGGCAAGCTGGAAGAACTGCGCAGCCTGCTGGCCGACAGCGGCATTGAACTGATCGCCCAGTCCGACCTGGGCGTGGAAGACGCCGAGGAAACCGGCACCACCTTCGTCGAGAACGCACTGATCAAGGCGCGCCACGCCTGCCAGATGACCGGCCTGCCGGCCCTGGCGGACGACTCGGGGATCTGCGTGGACGCCCTCAACGGCGCGCCCGGCCTGTATTCCGCGCGCTATGCGGGCGAACACGGCAATGCCGGCCGCAACATCGACAAGCTGCTGGATGCGTTGCGGGACGTGCCCGACGGTGCGCGCAGCGCGCACTTCTACTGCGTCCTGGTGCTGCTGCACCATGCCAACGACCCACAGCCGCTGATCGTCGAAGGCGAATGGCGCGGCCACATCCTGAAGGACCGACAGGGCGACGGCGGGCACGGTTACGACCCGGTGTTCTTCGACCCGCAACGCGGCCAGTCCGCCGCCGAGATGCCCCTGGACGAGAAGAACCGCATCAGTCACCGCGGCAAGGCACTGGCGGCCCTCAAGCAACGGCTGTTGGCGCAGCCGTAGGAGCGCCCTCGGGCGCGATGTTCGTCCTGGGGCCCCAAGATCATCGACAAAGCGCATCGCGCCCCGGGGCGCTCCTACAATGCACCCATGCTGATTCCCCCGCCCCTCGCGCTGTACGTTCACCTGCCCTGGTGCGTGCGCAAATGCCCGTACTGCGATTTCAATTCGCACGAGGGCAAGGGCGCATTGCCGTTCGACGACTACATCGACGCGCTGCTGCGCGACCTGGACCAGGACCTGCCGCTGGTGTGGGGACGCACCGTGCACAGCGTGTTCTTCGGCGGCGGCACGCCCAGCCTGTTCCCGCCGGAGGCCATCGATCGCTTCCTGCAGGCGGCCAGCGCCCGGCTGCGCTTCGCGCCGGGACTGGAAATCACGCTGGAGACCAATCCGGGCACGGCCGAACACGGCCGCTTCGAGCACTACCGCGCGGCCGGCGTGAACCGCATCAGCTTCGGCATCCAGAGTTTCGACGACGAAAGCCTGCGGAAGCTCGGCCGCATCCACGACAGCCACGAAGCCGAGCATGCGGTGAAGCTGGCGCAGGATGCCGGCTTCGACAATTTCAACCTCGACCTGATGTACGCGCTGCCCGGGCAGACGCTGGCCATGGCCGAGCGCGACCTGCAGCGTGCCTTCGCCCTGCAGCCGGCGCACGTGTCGCACTACCAGCTGACGCTGGAGCCCAACACCGTCTTCTTCGCCCGGCCGCCGAAGGGCATTCCCGACGAGGACCATGCGTGGGACATGCAGGAGCACTGCCAGGCCCTGCTGGCCGATGCCGGCTACGGGCACTACGAGGTCAGCGCATACGCAAAGCCCGGCAGGCAGTGCGCACATAACCTGAATTACTGGCGCTTCGGCGACTACCTGGGCATCGGTGCCGGCGCGCACGGCAAGATCACGATGGGCGCGAGCCAGCAGATCCTGCGCCGCTGGAAGCTCAAGCACCCGACCCGCTACCTGGCACAGGCCGGCACGCCGCAGGCCATCGGCGGCGACGACGACATCACCCCGGAGCGCCGCCCGTTCGAATTCATGCTGAACGTGCTGCGTCTGCACGAAGGCTTTGCCCTGGCCGATTTCCCCGCGCGGACGGGGCTGCCGCTGGAGGCGATCGCCGACCGGCTGGCCCTGGCCGAGCAGCGGGGATGGCTGACCCTCGGCCCGACCCACGTGGTCCCCACCGCGCTGGGGCGGCGCTTCACCAACGACGTGGTCGAGCTTTTCCTGACCGCCTGAACCGTCGCGGCGGCCGCGCCGCCGTCACCTGGCCGCAACCCGTGGGTTTGTAAGTTGCCCGGGGTGTGATAATGATTCGGTAACAGGGGAGCCACTGCCACCGATGCCAGCGACACGACCGCCTTTGCCTGCTGCCGCGCCGACCACCATCGCGTCGGCCCCGCTGCCTCCCCGCGTCCGCCGCGTGCTGCAGAACCTGTTCGACCACATCTCGGTCGACTTCATCGCCGCGCTCAACGGCATGCTGGTGGAATTCGAGCAGCAGCTGTTCAAGCAGGCCGAGCAGGCCCGCAACAACAACCGGCAGGCCGAGCACTTCGTCAACCTGCGCGCCTTGCAGAAGAACCGGGGCGACCTGATCCCGCATTACATGTTCGGTCTGGAGGCCGAACTGGCCGCGCTGCGCTCGCCGCGCGACGCCGCACAGCAGCAGGCGCCCGCGCGCATGGACTACCAGACACTGACGCTGGTGGAAGATGCGGTGATGGACCAGGAGATCGTGTTGCGCGAAGTGGCCCGCCGCCACGAGACCCGCGCCAATGCGCAGATGCTGATGCTGGGCCAGCGCTTCGGCGTGCTGGCCGGCACGCCGGCCTTCGAACCGGAAACCCTGCCGCTGGGCCCCAACCGCCTGTGCCATGTGCTGAAAGACGCCGCCCTTACGCTGGAAGTGGCGCTGGACGCACAGCTGATCCTGTACCGCACCTTCGACGTGAAAGTGCTGCAGAACTACACCGAGTGGGCCGGCACGGTGAACCAGTTCCTGTCGCGCGAGGGCATCCTGCCCGGGCTGGTCTACACGCCCCGCCGCATCCGGGCCTCCGACGCGATCCGCCGCAGCCCGTCCGACGAGCGCGGCGGCGGTGCACGCCCGATGACGGGCTGGCAGGGACAGGCCCCCGCTTCCCACTGGGCCACCCTCACCCCTGAGCAGTTGAGTGCCGTGGCCAGCGCCATGACCGGCACCGCCCATGCGCCCACCTCGCACGAGACCCGTGGCGGCGGCATGGGGGCGGGCGGCACAGGCGGTGGACCGGGTGGCGGCACCGGTAGCGGCATCGCCTCTGCCTCGCCGGGATCTGCCACGGGCGACGGCACACCCCCGGCAACGCCGGAGGACCCCGCCGGCTCTTTCGAAGTCCTGCAGAAGCTGTTGTCGATCCGGCGCGGCGGCCTGGAAGCCGATGCGCGGGCGCAGGCCGGCCACGGTCCGGGCCTGGTACCCGGCGGCGATACCGGCGGTGACACCGCGGCGTCCGGCGCCCCGGCGGGTGGAACGGCGGCCGCTTCCGACCACGGTACCGCCGCACCGATGAGGCGCCTGCTGCCGACCCCCGATGTGCTGACCACGCTGCAATCCCTGCAGGCTGAGCCGTTGCCGGCACGCGCGCCGGACCAGCGGCGGCGTACGGTGCAGGACCTGCAACAGGCCATGCTCGCGGCCGCACGCGCGCAACACGGGCCAAACGCCGCGCTCGCCAGCGCGGACTCGGACACGTTCGAGCTGCTCGACCTGCTCTACAACGAAATCGAACGCGAAGTGCAGCATGACGCACCGGCGGCGGACATGCTGGTACGCCTGCAGGTGCCGGTGGTGCAGGCCGCGCTGCGCGACCGCAATTTCTTCCTGCGCGCCCAGCACCCCGCCCGCGACCTGTTGAACACCGTGGCCGAATCCGGCGCCACGTGGCTGGGCGAAGAAGACGTGGACCCGCAGCTGGTGCAGAAACTGCACACCGCGGTCGAGACCGTCGTGGAGAAGTACGAAGGCGACGAGGCCGTTTTCGAGGAAGCCAACCAGGACGTGCAGAAACACCTGCAGGCGCTGGCGCGCAAGGCCGAACTGGCCGAGCGCCGGCATGTGGAGGCCGCACGCGGCAAGGACCGGCTGGAAGTCGCCAAGCAGCGGGCCGCCGACACCCTGCAGGACGCGCTGCGCGAGCAGCAGCCGCAGAAGTTCGTGCAGGCGCTGCTCAACCAGGCCTGGGCCGACGTGCTCACGCTCACCCTGCTGCGCAACGGCGAATCTTCCGGCGAATGGGCCGAGCAGCTGCAGACCACGCTGGAGATCGTCGCCGCCACCACCGCCGGGAACGCGCCGCCCAATCCGGAGCTGGCCGGCAAGGTGGAAAAATCGCTGGTGCAGGTGGGCTATCACGAGGACGAAGCCGCCGCCATCGCGCGCCGCCTGTCCAGTTCGGAAGATGACGAAACCACCTCGCGCACCGAACTGACCGCCCGCCTGAAGGCGCGCACCCGCCTGGGCGACAAGGGCGAGACCAAGAAGAAGACCGTGCAACCGCGCACGCCGCAGGAACAGGAGTGCTACGACTACCTGCGCACGTTGCCGTTCGGCACCTGGTTCGAGTTCACCCGCAACCAGCAGGGCGACGTGCATCGCCAGCGCCTGTCGTGGTTCAGTCCGGTCACCGGCAACGCGCTGTTCGTCAACCAGCGCGGCCAGCGCGTCGGTGAACATTCGCTCGACACGCTGGCGCACCTGATGGCCAAGGGGCAGGCGCAGGTCGTCACCGAGGACCGTGGCCGCCTGATCGACCGCGCCTGGAATGCCACCCTCAACGCCCTGCGCAGCCTGACCGGCAAGCGGGGCGACACCCCCGCGGGAGACGCCGCATGATCCGTGAGTTCCGCCGCGCGCGTCGCCGCAACGTGCCCAAGCCGGTCACCGTGTTCGACCTGATGACCGAACAGCCCATCGGGCGCCTGGGCAACGTGTCCGAGTCCGGCATGCTGCTGGTCGCCACCGCGCCGGTGCAGGACGATGCGCTGTACCAGTTGCGCTTCCACCTGCGCGACGACCGCGGCCAGGACATCCCCATCGATGTGGGCGCCCACCTGCTGTGGTCCGCGCAGGCCAACACGCCGGGCCAGGCGTTCGCGGGCCTGCGGTTCCTGACCATCGACCGCGAACCGCTGGAACTGCTGCGCCGCTGGGTCAACGCCGGGCCAGAAGCCGAATAAGGCACGGTCCCGCGTCGCCCCGGGTCACGGCCCGCGCGCCGGATACGGCAAAATGGCGGCTCTTTCGCACGAGCCGCCGCCATGAACGCCCCCGCCTCCCCCTGCACCGACCTCGTCCCGCTGTACGCCGATCACCTGGCGACGATGAAGCAGCGTGCGGATGAAGCGCTGGCGCGCGGCGGCTTCGATCACCTGGTCGTGCCCAGCGGCACGCAGCACTGGCAGGTGTTCGACGACCGCGACTACCCGTACGCGGTCAATCCGCAGTTCAAGGCCTGGCTGCCGCTGACGCGCGTGCCGTACAGCTGGCTGGTGTACACGCCGGGCGCACGGCCGCAGGTCATCTTCTACCAGCCGTTCGACTACTGGCATGTCGTGCCGGATGCGCCGAGCGGCTGGTGGGTGGACCACTTCGACATCCACATCATCCGCAAGCCGGACGAAGCCCTCGCGCTGCTGCCGCCGGCCGCGCGCAGCGCCATCCTCGGCGAGCCACAGAGCGCGCTGGGTGCCTACGCCCCGAACAATCCCGAGCCCGTCATCCAGTACCTGGAGTACCAGCGCTCCTACAAGACGCCGTACGAGATCACCCTGATGCGGCAGGCGCAGCGCCTGGCCGTCCGCGGCCACCGCGCGGCGGAAGCGGCGTTCCGCGCCGGCCAGAGCGAGTTCGGCATCCACATGGCCTACTGCGCCGCCGTCGGGCAGGACGCCAATGAACTGCCGTACAACAACATCATCGGTCTCAACGAACACGCCGCCGTGCTGCACTACACCGAGCTGCAGCGCACCCAGCCGGATCCCCTACGCAGCTTCCTGATCGACGCCGGTGCCAGCTTCCACGGCTACGCCAGCGACATCACCCGCACCTACGCCTACGACACCGGCAGCGAATTCCAGGCGATGATCGATGCGGTGGACGCCGCGCAGCAGGCGATGTGCGCCGGTGTGCGCAGCGGCGTGGACTACAAACAGCTGCACGTGGATGCGCACCTCACCCTGATGGGCATCCTGAAGGATTTCGGCGTGATCACCGTGTCGCCGGAGGCGGCGGTGGCCACCGGCGTCAGCGCGGCCTTCTTCCCGCACGGCCTGGGCCATCCCATCGGCCTGCAGGTGCACGACGTGGCGGGCTTCGCGGCCACCGACCGCGGTGGTCGCATCGAACGCCCGGCCGGCCACCCCTACCTGCGCATGACCCGCGTGCTGGAACCCGGCATGGTGGTGACCATCGAGCCGGGCCTGTACTTCATCGACCTGCTGCTGGACGAGGTGAAGAAGAACGGCCACGCCGCCAGCGTGGACTGGGCGCGCGTGGATGCGTTCCGCCCCTACGGTGGCATCCGCATCGAGGACGAAGTGCTGTGCACCGGCGGCGATGCCGACAACCTGACGCGGCCGGCCTTCGCCGAGGCGGGGTGAGCCGGCGGCGGTTTCGCTTCAGCGGGACGGCACCAGCGCGTAGCTGCCGTCGTCGTAGCTGATGGGCAGCAAGGCGTAGGCACGCCGTCCGTCGTCCGGCAGCGGATAGGGCTTCATGCGCACGCTGCGCGCCTGCGCCTCCAGGCCGCGCGCACTGGCCGGCGTGGGCAGGCCTTCGATCATCGTCACCACTTCGCCACGCCCGCCTTCGGGATTGGCGCGGTACAGGAAGAAGGCGAACGACGGCCCCAGCGGGATGCGGGCATCGGGCGCCATGACTTTCTCGCGCTGGTTCTCGGCGGCGATCTCCAGCTGCGTCGCGCCCCACACCGCCTTGCTGCCCTGCCCGTCCAGCTGCGTGAACAGCATGCGATCGAGATCGGTGCCGCGCGCCTTGCGCAGTTCCTCGAACCAGCCGCGCCCCACCGCCTCCTGATCGTTTCCCTTTGGCATGGCCTTGTAGCAGCGGCTGATCAGGTAGGCGTGGTAGGCGGTGTTGCGGTACGGCGCGTCGGTCGTGTTGCGATGGGAAGCGGAACCGCGCGTGCGGTTTTCCATTTCGCGGTCCAGCACCACCCATGCCTGCGCCCATTGCATGGCGGGCTTGGCGTTGCCGGCGGCCAGTTCCAGTTCGGCCAGCGATGCCAGCGCGATCAGCGGGCAGCGCGCGGATGCCACGCATTTCTCCAGCCAGAAGCGCGCGGTTTCCACGTCGCGTTCCACACGCCGCGCGGGATGATCCATGCCGTGCCGGTACAGCACGCCCAGGTAGAACGCGGAATAGCCGTCGCCGGCCTGTGCATGCGTGACCAGCTGCTGCATGGCGGCGCCGCGCTGCGCCGCGGGCGCCTCGCGATCCAGCAATGTCTCCAGCACTTCGGGAGGCGTCTCGGGCGGCGCTGCAGGCTCGTTTCCGTAGGCCGCCGCCATCCACACGGCCCCGGCCACGATGCACCCCCTGACGACGTTCCGCATGTCCATGAAACCCCCTTCCGTTGGTGACCAGACGCTAGCGTGCGAGCGCGCTGCCGGCAAGGTGCCCTGCGGCATTTCCTTCGTGACGGTTTGACGGGGGAAGCGGGCGCTTACAGAATCGGGTGGGCCCGGAGTTCGGGTTATAAGGCGTTAGGCTCATGGACATATCTTCGCTGCCCAAGGACCTTCTTCCGCAATCCGATCTGTCTTACGGCATCGGCGGGATTGAGTTCTTCTCACTAACCTCTTTGGCGGAGGAACAACGTGGTTACAAGGCATCCGACTGGAACAAGAACTGGCTGGTGGTAGCACGAGATACTGCCTGCGGCGACCCAATCTTCCTCGACCAATCTTGTGACAACCTGCCCGTGTACACCGCCATGCACGGTATGGGTTCCTGGCAACCATCACTGATTGCAGGCTCGTGGTCACAGTTTGTCGCGGCTCTTGAGCTCATTCGTCCTTACGCCAGAGGCAGAGAGCACCCTGTTGGTGTGGAGGAGCATCCCCTCTCGCTGGAGGAGCGGCATGCGCTGCAGAACGGCCTGCACAGTATCCTTGGTACGCCGATAGCAAATTTCTGGGACCTGCTGCTTGCACCAGCTGAGCCCTGACAATTCATTCAAGCCGAACCCGCTTCGCGGGTCCCGCTAATTCAAGCAGTAGGTGCCATGACGCGACTCCATCAGCTATGCCTCATAGCCCTCATGGCAACGGTGCTCGGCTGCACGCCATCCATCTCCCGCGATCAATCTAAGGGTCTGATCGCAGCGAGTGCCATCCTTCTCGCGCACCCCGAGGGCGACATCCCTGAAACCAGCTGGCCAGAGGTTGTGACCCACCTCAAGCCAGAGCGCGTTTACCGCAATCATCAAGGTGTCTACATCTGCACATACGAGTTCTTTGTTGAGCAGCAGGGTGTTTTCATCCTTGACCCGGCATCAACGTTCATACCAAATCACAATGGAGATCCGAGCTATGACGTCATCGCCCCAGGAATCTTCACCTACCGTAGCGCTGGCTAGGTGCGCGCCGAGCAGTTCATTCAAACCGATGCCGCTTCGCTGCATGACTTGACTCAGAAGTTGGACCTGCCATGAAGCATCAGAAAGCCCGGGCGATGGTTGATTCGAAGCCATTGGATCCTGAATCCATCCGAAAAACTGCACGATCCCTTTTTCGACGCAGAAACGACTACAGCGGGGCCACCTTCGACGAGCTCGCCATGGAGCTCCAAAGGTTCGGGGTAACTACGGTCAAAGATCTTCGGCTTCTCATGAAAAAACACAGACGCTCCCTGCTGGCGGACGAGAACATCAGAATGAGTCACTCGCAAACGCTAGGGTTACATCAAGAGGGCTTCGCTGGTATCGATACGCTGGCGCGGAAATCGTGGCTTGCAGTGCCAGGACTCGTGAGGCAAGCGATGGAGATTGAGTTTGGTGAGGAGGCTGCCGTTTACGTCATTGATCCGCAGGCCTGACAATCTATTCGGTCCCCATCGGCAGCGGGAGAAAAGATGAGCAAGCATCAAGTAGCGTGGTGGCTTTGGGCGGCTGGCACCGTCTTGATTGTGCTGTCTTGGATCGACGTCGTTGCTCCCGAGCTTGGCTGGCTTGGATTCGCTGTCGGCCTTGCGGGCAGCGTCCTAGGCTGGGGCATTCGCCCACCAACGGCACCGACGAAGCAAGGGGATCCGCGTTCAAGTGATGGCTCTAAGCCAAACGATCGTTGACGATCGTCGGTTCGCGCCTATGATTTTCGGCCTGAATAGTTCCTTCGAGTAGAATTCACAACCTGGGTCAGCTTATATCGGCGCCGGATCCCATGACCCCTCATTCTGCACATCAAGGATGTCCGTCATGAGTAGCGACCTCGGATTCTGCGTGATCTACCGTGCACGCGTGCATCCCGACAAGGAAACCCAGTACCTCGCCTCCTGGTCGAGGCTGACGATGCTCATCCGTACCGAACGGGGTGGATTGGGTTCCCGGCTCCATCGCGGCCACGACGGGCTCTGGTACGCCTACGCGCAGTGGGAAAGCGCGGCGGCGCGCGCGGCTGCATTCGCATTGCCAGCGGTCGATCCGGCAGCACAGGCGGACATGGCCGATGCCATCATTGAGCACTTCCCCGAGATACTGCTGGATCCGGTAGAGGATCAACTGATGCCGATCCAGATACGCGGGACGGACTGAGTGGTACCCGATCATCAACGACTGACGCGCTGCATGTTTGTTGCACCCGAATTGCATACAGCCCGGCACGAACAGGGGGGGCGACCGCGATCTTCCCGACCGCTGAGCGACCGGCATCCCACCGATCCCATGCCATGCGTCGCACCGCGCAGTACGATGCGCCCAACCCTTGCCACACGACACGCCCATGTCCAAATCCGAATTCCTCCTGATCTCCCGCGGCCAGTGGGACGCTAGCGCCTCGCCGCAGGATGTGCAGGACGCCATCGACCGTTTCTACACGTGGTACGAGCAGGGCTTGGCCGATGGCGTGCTGAAGCCCGGCAGCCGGCTGGAGGCCCGTGGCAAGCGGGTCACGCGCGATGGCATCACCGACGGACCGTTCGCCGAGGCGAAGGAACTGGTGGGCGGCTACTGGTTCATCGTTGCCGACTCGCTGGAGGACGCCGCGCGGATCGCCGCCGAAAACCCTTGCCTGCCGTACGGCCTGGCACTGGAAATCCGGCCGCTGGAAGCGGCGCGCGCCCGCGCCGAGGACATCACCAACGAAACGCCCGCCGCCTGGCGCTCCAGCGGCCACTGACCGCACCGATGACGGACGGACAGGCGATGCTCGAAGGCGGTTGCCACTGCGGCGCGATCACCCTCACCTTCTCCACCGCGCTGACCCCGGGCACCACCGCGCCACGCGCCTGCGACTGCGGCTTCTGCCGCGCACACGGCGCAGCCTGGGTGTCGGATGCGGCGGCGCAGCTGGTGATCCATGCGCACCGCCCGGACCGGCTCCGCCGCTACCGGCAGGGCGCGCAGGCCGCGCAGTTCCTGCTGTGCGGCGACTGCGGCGTGCTGGTGGCGGTTGTGTTCGAGGAGGCCAACCATACCTGGGCGGCCGTCAACAGCGGCTGCCTGCAGGCGCGCGACGCATTCGCACCTGCCGTGCCTGTCTCGCCACAGACCTTGACGCCCGACGAGAAGACCGCGCGCTGGCGTCAGCTGTGGATCGCCGACGTGCGCATCCCGGAGCACTGAGAAGCTCCCTGCCGCCGGACCTTACTCCCGCCGATACAGCGCGCGCGCGTCGGAGGCCGGGTGGATCACGCTGACCGCCTGTACACGACCGTCCGGTCCGCGATGGAAAAGGAAGCGCAGGCTGCCGGAGGGCGACGCGTAGCGGCCCGGGGCCAGCGGATGCAGCGTGGAAGCCGATGCCGCCTCTGGCAGGCGCCACGTCAGCTGGCCGTCCACCACCTGCATGTCGAAGTGCTCGTCTTCCAGCAAGTCGGCGACGGCGCCGCGTACCTCCATGGGCAGCTGCATGTCCAGCCGGTAGCGGCCGGCGAGATCCGGAGAAGGTGGGGCGGGGTTCGCCAACGTGCGCAGCAGGGTGTTGTGGCCGTACCCGAGTGAATCGGTCAGCGCATTGCGGATTTCGCGTGCCAGTGCGTCGCCATTCGCCCCGTTGGTGAGGATGACGAATCCGTCACCGGTTTCTGGGTACCCCTCGATCCACGCACGGTAGCTGTCGTTGGCGCCACCGTGATGGAACGAGCGCGAAGGACCTTCACCCTCCAGACGCGGCCCCAGGCCGAACCAGCTGCGCCCCACCGGCGTCAGCATCTGCACCGCCGTGTCACGGCGGAGGAAGACGTCGCGCCCCTGATAACTGCGCAGGATCGCGGCGACGAACGCGCCCAGGTCGTTGGCGCTGCTCCAGAAACCGGACGCGCCCGCTTCGGCGAAGGTTTCCCACCCACGCGGCAAGGCGGCCGGCGCGCCGGCTTCGTCATGGGCATGGGCGATATTGCCGCGCGCGGCGGGCAAGGGATTTTCGAACGTGCTCCGCCGCATGCCGAGCGGGACCAGCACCTGTTCGTCTGCCACCTGGACCAGCGGCCTGCCAACCACCTCTTCGATAAGCAGTTGCTCGACGGTGACCGCACCGCCCGAATAGTCGTTGCGCTCGCCTGGCGGAAACCGGCGCGTTACCGGCGCATTCTTCGCCGGCGGCGCGCCCTGCAACACCTGCACCAGCGTCGGCACCGGGTCGGTGGGCAGGTAGTCGGCGAAGCCATGCACTCCGAGGCCCGAGGTGTGTGACATCAGCATGCGGGGCGTGATGGCACCGGTGCGCCCGGCGACATCGGGCACCTGCCAGCGTTCCAGGTCGGCGCTCACGTCGCGATCAAGTTGCAGGCGGCCCGCCTCCACCAGCCTGAGCGTGATGGCTGCCGTGACCACTTTGCTGACCGAGCCCACCGAGAAAAGCGTATCGGCGTCCACGGCGTCACCGCCACCTGCGGCCCGCGTGCCATAGCCGCGGGTCGCGACGACCCGGCCATCGCGCACCAGCGCGACGGCGACGCCAGGCACGCGGTAGTGGTGCATGCGCTCGTCCAGCGACCATCGCGGCAGCGGCGCGTCCGCCGGCAGTACGCTGGGGCGCAGCCCCTGCTGCAGCATCTGCCAGGGATCGGGCGCCGTCTCCCGGGCCTGTACGCCGGTCATCGTGAGCGCCCAAAAGAGCACGAATGCGTGGCGGCAAACGATGCGCGTCCAGTTCGACCTGTCTGCCATGCGTCCTCTCCGTGTGGTGGTGTAACGGCAACGCTTCGACGCGCGGCGCGTTGACAGCATCGCAGGCGGCGGCCTTCAGCCCGCCGCCATCACCGCTTCGATCTCGTCGGCGCTGCGCGCCAGCGCGTCGGTCAGCACGACGGGCTCGCCGTCGGTGACCAGCACGTCGTCCTCGGTACGGATGCCGATGCCGCGCCACTTGGCATCGACGGTGTCATCGTCATGGCCGACGTACAGGCCGGGCTCGATGGTGAACACCATGCCCGCCTCCAGCAGCCGCGATTCGCCATCGATGCGGTAGTCGCCCACGTCGTGCACGTCCAGGCCCAGCCAATGGCCGGTCTTGTGCCGGTAGAAACGGCGGTAGGTGCCTTCGGCGAGGTGCTTTTCCAGCTTGCCCTTCAGCAGGCCAAGCCTGAGCAGGCCTTCGGTCAGCGTCTCCACCGCCGCCACGTGGCCGGCTTCATACGGCATGCCCACGCGGGCACACGACAGCGCCGCGCGCTGGGCCTGGCCGACCAGGTCGTGCAGCGCCCGCTGCGCGGGGGTGAAACGGCCGTTGGCCGGGAAAGTGCGGGTGATGTCGGCTGCGTACCCGCGGAACTCGGCGCCGGCGTCGACCAGTACCAGGTCGCCATCGCGCGCCTGCGCGTTGTTGGCGCGGTAGTGCAGCACGCAGGCGTTGCGGCCGGCACCGACGATGCTGCCGTATGCGGGCCAGGCGTCGTTGGCGCGGAACACGCGCTCCAGCTCGGCCTGCAGTTCGTATTCGTGCACGCCGGGCCGCGCCGCGCGGAACGCCGCCAGGTGCGCCTGCACGCTGATGTCGGCGGCACGCCGCATCAGCTTCAGTTCGTCCTTCGACTTGAACAGGCGCAGCTCGTGCAGCAGGTGGCCGAGTTCGAGGAACTCGTGCGGCGGTTGCGCGCCCTGCCGCACCTGCGCGCGCACATGGCGCACCCAGCCGATCAGCTTGAGGTCGAAGTCGGCATCGCGGCCGAAGTGGTAGTAGACGCGCGAACGCCCTTCCAGCAGGCCGGGCAGGATCTCGTCCAGGTCGTCGATAGGGTAGGCATCGTCCATGCCGTAATCGTTGACGGCGCCTTCCTGGCCGGCGCGCGGGCCGTCCCAGCCTTCGCGTTCCAGGTCGCGTTCGCGACAGAACAGCAGGGTTTCGCCATGCTTGCGGCCGGGCACCAGCACCAGCACCGCATCCGGCTCGGGAAAACCGCTGAGGTACCAGAAGTCGGAATCCTGCCGGTACGGGTAATGCGTGTCATGGCTGCGGATGCGCTCGGGCGCGGCCGGGAGCACCAGGATGGCGTCGTCGCCGGCCATCCGCATCAATTGCTTGCGACGGCGCGCGAACTCCGCCGCGCTGATGCCGGTCGCCGCCTTCATCAGTTCAGGCTCCGGCGATGCCGGGGCCCCATCACGCAGTCGCCATGCAACAGCAGGACGGCAACGCGGACGAACTCTTCCAGTTCGGCCAGGGCATCCTCGTCTTCCTCATCCTCGCTGCTTTCCGGCGTGGCCTTGGCCAGCCGTGCGAGGTCCTGCAGGGCTTCCTGGCCCTCTTCCGACAGCGGCGCGTTGGCGCCGGCGGCCAGTCCGAAGCCGCCAAGGAAACCCCGGCACCAGGCGAACAGCGCTTCGGCACGGTCATCCAGCGAACTGCTGGCCGGCGGCAGCAACAGGTCAAAGGCAAAACCGCGATCTTCCAGCTGTGCCACGCTGGCCAGCCGCAGGTCGTCCAGGGGCGTGCCGGGCGCGGGTTCGGGCAACCGGTCGTCGGCCAGCACGCGTGCGGGCCAGCCCGCCACGTTGGCACCGGCACCGGCCAGCCAGCCACACAGCGCGCCATGCAGTTCAGGCGTGTCCACGGCCAGGCCCAGCTGCCGGGAGGCCTGGGTGACGTCGGCGAAATCGGGGAGTTCGGACATAGAGGAACGCAATCCGCCAGGGGATTCGGACAGGTCTGCAAGTGTAGCAACGAAAAGCGCATGCCCGGCTTGTTGTGCATGCAATCGCATGTCTACACTCCGGCAACGCCTTGGCTCCAGACGGCCAAACACCCCATGCCCCACCCGCTCGTCGCTGCAATCCTGGCAACGGCTCCACCGCTGTCGTCCAGCCCGCTGCTCATGCTGCTGGCCGGTGTCGTGCTGCTGGTGGTGATCGTCATTGCCACGCGCCATGGCTGGCGCGCCTGGCTGGACGCGCAGCGCCCGCCGGTGGAGCCGCCGCGCAGCGAAGTGCTGCGCAGCCGCGACGAACGCCTCAAACTGGCCCTGTGGGCCTCGGGCGAGCAGTTCTGGGACTACGACCTGGTGCAGCGCAAGCTGCACCGGATGCGCGCCGACGAGAACGCCGTGCAGACCGCCGACATCACCGTGCTGACGCGGCTGGGCGAAGTACCCACCATCCACGAAGAGGATCTGCCGCTCGTCATGGAGCGGCTTCGCCTGCACCTGCAGGGCAAGGCACCGCTGTTCATGTCCGAACACCGCATGGATGTGCAGGGCAACGGCACCTGGGTGTGGGTGCGCGCGCGCGGCCGCGTGGTGGAACGCGATGGCGACGGCCGCCCGGTCCGCATCGCCGGCACCGCACGCGACATCACCGCCAGCCGCCACGCCGAGTACGAGCACCGCATCGCCGGCGAAGTGATGCGCAGCATGAACGAGGCCGTCGCGGTGCTGGACTGGGGCCACCAGTTCGTCACCATCAACCCCGCCTTCACCCGCATCACCGGGTATGCGGAAGAAGAGGTCATCGGTCACCCCATGACCATGCTGGACAGCGACCAGCACGAGGAGGCCTTCTTCGATCGCATGAACCGCGAGCTGCGCCAGACTGGCCGCTGGTCGGGCGAGGTGTGGAAGGTGCGCAAGGACGGCGAGGAGATCCTCTGCCGCATCGAGACCAACGTGGTCCCGGATGCCAGCGGCGAGCGCCCCCTCTACGTGCAGGTGCTCACCGACATCACCGAACAGAAGCGCGCCGAGCAGGAGCTGCGCTACCTGGCCAACTACGACACGCTGACCAGCCTGCCGAACCGCTCGCTGCTGTCCGAGCGCCTGTCGCGCGCCATCGTGCGTGCGCGCCGCGAGCATGGCCACGTGGCGGTGCTGTTCATCGACCTGGACCGCTTCAAGGACATCAACGATTCGCTCGGCCATGCCACCGGCGACCGCATCCTGCGCGCCGCGGCCGCGCGCGTGCAGCAGACCGTGGGCACGCAGCACACCGTGGCGCGCCTTAGCGGCGACGAGTTCACCGTGGTGCTGGAAGACATCAACGGCATGGCCGATGCCGAAGAGGTGGCCCAACGCATCATCCAGGCCTTCCGCGCCCCGCTGAACTTCGGCGAGCGGCTGGAACTGGCGGTGTCGCCGTCGATCGGCATCAGCCTGTATCCGGAACATGCGCAGGTGCCCACCGAACTGTTGAAGCATGCGGACACGGCCATGTACCAGGCCAAGGCCATGGGCCGGCACACCTACCAGGTGTATTCCGAGTCGATGGACGAGAAGAACCGCCACCGCGCCATCCTTGCCAGCGCGCTGCGCCGCGCGATCGACCGCAACGAGCTGTCGCTGGTGTTCCAGCCGCGCCTGTCGATCTCGCGCCAGCGGGTGACCGGTGCCGAGGCGCTGCTGCGCTGGGACAGCAAGGAGTTCGGTATGGTCTCGCCGGCCCAGTTCATCCCGCTGGCCGAAGAGTCCGGGATGATCCTGGAACTGGGCGCCTGGGCGCTGCGCGAAGCCTGCCTGACCCTGCGCGAGTGGCACGAGGCCGGGCTGGAAGAACTGTGCGTGGCCGTCAACGTGTCCGCCACCCAGCTGCAACGCGGCGACCTGCAGACCGTGGTCGCGCGGACGCTGGAGGAAACCCGCATCCCCGCCAACCGGCTGGAGTTGGAGCTCACCGAGAGCGTGATCATGGCCAACCCGGAGCAGAACGCCGACACGCTGCGCGCCTGCCGCCGCCTGGGCATCTCGCTGGCCATCGACGACTTCGGCACCGGCTATTCGTCGCTGGCCTACCTGAAGCGCCTGCCGCTGACCACGCTGAAGATCGATCGGGAATTCATCAGCGACCTGACCCACGACACCGACGACGAGGCCATCACCAGCACCATCATCACCATGGGCCAGTCGCTGGCGCTGAAGGTGGTGGCGGAGGGCGTGGAGACCTACGACCAGTACGAGTTCCTGCGCAACCACGGCTGCGACGAGGTCCAGGGCCACTGGGTCTCCCAGGCGCTCAGTGCCGACCAGTGCCTGCGGTTCATCCGCGAGTACTACCCGGGCTCAGGCATCCGCGTGGCTTCCTGACCCACCCCCCGGTCATTTCCATGACCGGGATCGCGGCAGGCGCGTCGTCCGTCGCGCCTGCCGCGCGCTCCGTCCCTTGACCGCCCGCCGGACGCATGCCTATCGTGCCCGCCATGGACAACGCCGAACTCCTCGACCAGCTCCGCCGCCTCAGCGCGCGCATCCAGGACCTGGCGGACCGCTGCCAGCGCCTGACGGACGAGAACCGCAGCCTGCGCCACCAGCAGGAACAGCTGGTGGGCGAGCGTTCGCAGCTGCTGGCGAAGAACGAGCAGGCGCGTTCGCGGGTGGAAGCCATGATCACCCGCCTGAAATCCCTGGAGCAGCACACGTGAGCAACACCGAACCGGTCAACGTCCACCTGCTGGACCGCGAATACACCGTCGGTGTCGCCCCCGACGAACGCACCAGCCTGATCGCGGCAGCGAAACTGCTGGACAGCCGCATGCGCGAAGTGCGCGGCAGCAACCGCATGGCCGCCGTGGATCGCGTCGCCGTGCTGGCCGCGCTCAATCTGGCACACGAATTGCAACAGCTCCGCGATGAGCAGCACGCACGCGACCGCGAAGTCGCACGCACGCTGCAGGATCTGCACCGCAAGCTCGACAGTGTGCTCGGCACACCGTAAAAACCGCGTTTTCCGACTGCGCACTGAATCTGCCGACGAACGGGCTAGGCAATTTTTCCGCAGTCGCTATACTGACCCAGCGTCCTCTGCTGTACTCGACAGTGAGCGCAAACATTCGCCTTGTCCCTTAATTACGACCACGGGATGGTGACGGTTACCGGGAGTGCAGGTCTGCCTCGCAGCGGAAAGCCCGATGGTCACCCAACCTTCCCACTTGAACCCCGGGTTCAAGGTCGTTTCGCGAACATCGTGCATGGCGGAGGACGTATTTTTTCCGCGGCAGCGGCATCAGCCGTGGCCCAGCCGGTCCTGTCGCACCCACCCTTGGGCGGGATGACTTCGAAAAGAAGCCGACGCACGGGGGACCCAGCGCACCGGGCCACGACTGGCGCCGCTTCCGTGGTCCCACGCCGGCAATGACCGGCCGCATGCCTTAAAATTCACGGCATGCCCTTTCTCCCTGCTTTCCCCCGATGACGGTCCCGCGCGATGCACTGCGCCGCGAGCTGCGCGTGCGCCGCCGTGCCATTCCCGCCGCCGAACGCATCGCCGCGGCGGACGCGCTGGCCACGCAGGTGTTCGCCCTGCCGTTCTTCCCGTCTTCCGGCTACGTGGCCGGCTACTGGGCGATGGATGGCGAGATCGGCCTGCACAGCTGGCAGCTGCGGCTGCCGCAGGGACTCGTCTACTGCCTGCCCGTGCTGGCCGACGACGACACGCTGCGCTTCGCGCCCTGGCGCGCCGGGGATGCCCTGGTGACCAACCGCTACGGCATTCCCGAGCCCGACGTGGATCCGCGCAGCGGCCTGTCCGCGGACGCGCTGTCGCTGATCGTCGTGCCGCTGGTGGGATTCGATGCGCAAGGCCACCGGTTGGGCATGGGCGGCGGCTGGTACGACCGCACGCTGGCCTTCCGCCAGCGCCAGTCCGCGCCGCCGCACCTGGTGGGCGCGGGCTTCGAGGCGCAGCGCGTGGACGATGTCGGCGCGCAGGCCTGGGATGTGCCGCTGGATGCCGTCTGCACCGAGCACGCCACCCGCATCCCCTCGCCCTCCCTGACGGAAACCCGCGAATGACCGCCCGCAAGCGCTACTGGCTGATGAAGTCCGAACCGGACGCGTTTTCCATCGACGACCTGAAGAAGGTCAACGTGGAACCCTGGAACGGCGTGCGCAACTACCAGGCGCGCAACTTCATGCGCAGCATGCAGGTGGGCGATGGCGTGCTGTTCTACCACTCCAACTGCACGGTGCCGGGCATCGTCGGCACGGCGACCGTGGCCAGTGCCGCGTACCCGGACGACACCCAGTTCAATCCGAAGTCCGATTACTACGACCCCAAGAGCACCCGCGAGGAACCGCGCTGGTCGCTGGTGGACGTGAAGTTCGACCGCAAGCTCAAGCGCACCATCGCGCTGGACGAGATCAAGCAGCATGCCGACGCCCTGGGCGAAGGCTTTGCGCTGACCCAGCGCGGCAACCGCCTCTCCGTGCTGCCGGTGACGGCGGCGCAATGGAAACTCCTTCTCTCCCTGGAATAAGCACGTGTCGCAGAACGAAGCCAAGCGCCTGGCCGCGGAAAAAGCCATCGACTACATCGAGGACGGCATGATCGTCGGCGTGGGCACCGGCTCCACCGTGGCGTACTTCATCGACGCGCTGGCGGCCATCAAGCACCGCATCAAGGCCACGGTCTCCAGTTCCGAGCAGAGCACCGCGCGGCTGAAGCAGCACGGCATCGAAGTGATGGACCTCAACCACGCGGGCACGCTGTCGCTGTACGTGGACGGCGCCGACGAATGCGATCCGTGCAAGTGCCTGATCAAGGGTGGCGGTGCGGCGTTGACGCGCGAGAAGATCATCGCCGAGGCCAGCAAGCAGTTCATCTGCATCGTCGACCCGGCCAAGCAGGTGCCGGTGCTGGGCAGGTTCCCGCTGCCGGTGGAAGTGATCCCGATGGCACGCAGCCTGGTGGCGCGCGAGATCCTGGCGATGACCGGCGGGCAGCCGGTGTGGCGCGATGGCGTGACCACCGACAATGGCAACGTCATCCTCGACATCCACAACCTGTCGATCACCGATCCGGTGGCGATGGAGCGTGAGCTGAACCAGATCCCCGGCGTGGTGTGCGTGGGCCTGTTCGCGCGTCGCCGCGCGGATGTGGTGATCATCGGCGGCGACCCGCCGACGGTGCTGTAACGGCGCCGCGCCTCCGGGGCTCAGCCCTCGGACAGGGCTTTCACCAGTTCGGCCACCAGCTCGCGCCGCTTCGGCGGCAGGGCGAGGAAGGTTTCAATGACGTGGCGTTCGCGGCTGCCCGTGCCCGCCGGCCAGGGCGTCCGCGACTCGGCCACGCGCGAGCGCTGCGGCACGCCGAAACGCAGTGCGTGCGGCTCGATGCCGAACAGGTCCGCCAGCACCTGCAGCTTGTCCTGCGCCGGAATGCCACGCCCGCCCAGCCAGCGTGACGCAGTCTGGAAGCTCACCGAGCGGCCGCGGTACTTCGCATTGAACAAGCGGAACAGGACAGCCGGACGCGGCTCGTGACCGCTCTGCTGCATGGCCTGCGTCAATCGTTGCGAGAATTTTTCGCGCTCATCGCTCATGCGGGGAAGGTAAGCGCGCGCCGTGGTTCTCGATTCACATTATCGGTGAATTGACATGGACGTTTTGGGTTCATATAGTCGAATCACGGAATGCGTTGCCGGCGGCGGCGGAATCGGAAGCCCGGCTCCACCTTCCCGGCACGCAAGGAAGCGAAGGAGACGCCCATGCCGCTGCACCCCGTCACCGAGCTGGACACCGCCGACAGCGGACCGGCCATCACCACCCCGCACGCACTGCCGGTCGCGCCGCGCGCCCTGGATCAGGTGCTGGTCCTGCTGCAGGGCGTGGCGAAGAACAGCCTGGCGGACCCGGGCATCACCCTGTTGCCGCCGGCGCAGCTTGACCTGCTGACGGTGCACGCCCGCCAGCAGGCCGACCTCTGCCAGGACGGCATGCTGCTGATGCTGGACCTGGTGCAGGACATGATGGGCAACGACTGCATGCCGGCCGCTGCCCTGATGCAGCGGCTGGTGCGGCAACTGCACGACCTGCTGCACGACCAGCAGCGCTGGCACGCGCTGGCCGACAACGCGGCCTACTACCGCGACCACGCCACCGTCGCCGCGCGCATCGCGGCATGCCTGCATGCACCGCGCGCCTGAGTCGACGCCGGCGCCCCCGCACCCCGCGTGCCCGCCACCGTGAACAGTCGATACACTGGGCGCCATCCCGAGCGATGGACGCCGCCATGCCTGTTTCCCGCCTGAACCTCTTCGCCCTGGCCCTGCTGGTGAGCGGCTGCGCCAATGCCGGCGGCCCCTGGGTGGAAATCGGCGGCGAGCGCTTCACCGTCGAGATCGCCGACGATGACGCCGAGCGCGCGCGCGGCCTGATGTTCCGCGACACCCTGGCCGACGGCACCGGCATGTTGTTCATTCACGACAGCGAGTCGCCGCAGGCCTACTGGATGAAGAACACCCGCATTCCGCTGGACATCCTGTACTTCGACGACGACCGCAAGCTGGTGTCACAGCAGCGCGGCGTGCCGCCCTGCTCGGCCGGCAACAACTGTCCGTCCTATCCCAGCGAGGGGCCGGCCCGCTACGTGCTGGAGCTGAATGCCGGCGAAGCCGCCCGGCTCAAGCTGCAGGACGGCGCCGAGCTGACCTTCGGCAAAGGCATTCCACCCGTCCGCTGACGCTTGATTGTGGCGGCGAATGGCCGCACTCTGGCGGCATGGGGGATCGACTGACATTGCCGGATTGGAATGCGTTGGCTGTCCTGGCCGATGACACCGTGCCGCTGCTGGAAACCTCGCTGCTGATCGCCCGCGACGAGTACCCCCAGCTCGACCCCGACCTGTACGACACGCTGGCGCAGAGCTACGCCGAACACCTGCGCCACGAGATCGACAGCATCGACGCCTGGCCGTTGAAGATGGCGGCGATCAATCGCCATCTGTTCGAAGAGCTGGGCTATACCGGCAACCACGACGAGTACTACGACCCCCGCAACAGCTACATGAACCAGGTGTTCGAACGCCGCCTGGGCAACCCGGTCTCGCTGGCGATGGTGCAGATGGAAGTCGCCCGCCGGCTGGGCGTGCCGCTGGATGGCGTGTCGTTCCCCGGCCACTTCCTGGTGCGCCTGCCGGTGGACGATGGCCTGCTGGTGATGGACCCGTTCAATGGCGGCCGCCCGCTGGGCGTGGACGAACTGCGTGAGCGCGCCAAGCCGCACCTGGGCGGTGACATCCCCGACGACAACGCACTGCTGCACATCCTCAACCCGGCCTCGAACCGCGCCATCCTGGTGCGCACGCTGCGCAACCTGCACGGGGTGTATGCCGAACGCGAGGAATGGGACCGCGCCGCGCGCAGCGCCGATCGCGTGCTGAAACTGTCGCCCGACCAGCCCGAAGCCCTGCGCGACCGTGGCCTGTCCTATCTGAAGATGGATTACCAGGCCGGCGCACGCCAGGACCTGACCCGCTACCTGCATCTGGCCCCGGATGCCGCCGACGCGGCCAGCGTGCGCGAGCAGCTGGTGGACATCAGCACGTCACGCGCTTCGCGGATGCATTGAGCGCCAAGCGCTCGTCGGCGCCGTTGTAGGAGCGACATGAGTCGCGACCGCAGAATACGACTGCCTTCAACCTGGACGCATGCGTGTTTCGTAACTGACGCCCGATGGCGTACGGACATCCTGCACCGATGTCGGGATATTGGACTCCCGGCTTCTCCGGTCGCGACTCACGTCGCTCCTACAGGGAATTCGGGAAGCCGCTCAGTCCAGCTCCACCATCTCGAAATCGTCCTTGCCCACGCCGCAGTCGGGGCAGGTCCAGTCGTCGGGGATGTCGTCCCAGCGCGTGCCCGGGGCGATGCCTTCTTCGGGCAATCCGGCCGCCTCGTCGTAGATGAATCCGCAGACCACGCACATCCAGGTGCGGAAGATGGTGGCAGTGGCGTCGGTCATCGGATAATGCACGTTCGAGGGGGCATGCATTGTCCCATCCCCGCCCCCGCACCGGAAGCTTGCCGATGACTCCCGTCCCGCCGTTGATCGGCGCCCCGCGCGGCCTGTATCTGATCACGCCCGACGAACCCGATACCGACCGCCTGCTGGCCCGGGTGCGGCCCCTGCTGTCCACCGGGGTGACCTGGCTGCAGTACCGGCAGAAGACCGCCGACGACGCCCTGCGCCACGCGCAGGCCGCTGCCTTGCAGACGGCATGCGCGCAGGCCGGCGTCCCGCTGATCATCAACGACGACGTCGCGCTGGCGCGTGCGGTGGGTGCGGCCGGCGTGCACCTGGGGGAAGACGATGGCGACATCGCCGCCGCCCGCGCGACGCTGGGGCCGCAGGCCATCATCGGCGCGTCCTGCTACGACGAACTGGCGCGCGCGCAGCAGGCGGTGGCCGCTGGCGCCAGCTACGTGGCGTTCGGCGCCTTCTTCCCTACCCGCAGCAAGCAGACCAGCCGCCGCGCCACGCCGGCACTGCTCGCACAGGCCGCGTCGCTGGGCGTGCCGCGGGTGGCGATAGGCGGCATAACCCCGGACAATATGGGGCCCCTGGTCGCGACCGGTGCGGACCTGGTCGCCGTGATCGGCGGCGTGTTCGATGCGCCCGACCCGGTGGTGGCCGCAAAGGCCTATACACAGGGCTTCACCCACCCGTGATGCCCGACGTGGGAGCGACGCCAGTCGCGATGAAGCGCTGACGGCCCTGCATCGCGACTGACCTCGCTCCCACCGCGATGACTTCCTTTCATTTGGATCCCCCATGAACCACGACACCTCCCACGCCCTGTTCGCCCGCGCCCAGGAACTTCTTCCCGGTGGCGTGAATTCGCCGGTGCGCGCCTTCAAGTCGGTGGGCGGCGAACCGTTCTTCGTGCAGCGCGCCGACGGCGCCTGGCTGCATGACGTGGATGGCAACCGCTACATCGACTACGTCGGCTCGTGGGGCCCGATGATCGTCGGCCACAACCACCCGGCCGTGCGCGAGGCGGTGCAGGCGGCGATCCAGAACGGTCTGTCGTACGGCGCGCCGTGCCCGGCCGAAGTGACGATGGCGGAAACCATCACGCGGCTGGTGCCGTCCTGCGAAATGGTGCGCATGGTCAACTCCGGCACCGAGGCCACGCTGTCGGCGATCCGGCTGGCGCGCGGCGCGACCGGCCGCAACCGCATCGTCAAGTTCGAAGGCTGCTACCACGGCCACGGCGACTCGTTCCTGGTGAAGGCCGGCAGCGGCATGCTGACGCTGGGCGTACCGACCTCGCCCGGCGTACCGGCCGGCCTGAGCGAGCTGACGCTGACGCTGAGCTACAACGATTTCGACGGCGCCACCGCGATGTTCGAGCAGTACGGCAGCGAGATCGCCTGCCTGATCATCGAACCCGTGGTCGGCAACGCCAACTGCCTGCCGCCACGCGAAGGCTACCTGCAGCACCTGCGTACCCTGTGCACGCAGCACGGCGCGCTGCTGATCTTCGACGAAGTGATGACCGGCTTCCGCGTCGCCTTGGGCGGCGCGCAGGCGCACTACGGCATCACGCCCGACCTGACCACCTTCGGCAAGATCATCGGCGGCGGCATGCCGGTGGGCGCGTACGGCGGGCGCCGCGACCTGATGCAGCAGATCGCCCCAGCCGGTCCGATCTATCAGGCCGGCACGCTGAGCGGCAATCCGGTGGCGATGGCCGCGGGCCTGGCGATGCTGGAGCTGATCCAGGCACCGGGCTTCCACGACGGGCTCACCGCGGCGACGGCCGCACTGTGCGAGGGGATGGAAGCCGCCGCGCGCGACGCCGGCGTACCGCTGACCACCACGCGCGTCGGCGCGATGTTCGGCCTGTTCTTCACCGACCAGCCGGTCGACACCTACGCCCAGGCCGTGGCCTGCGACACGGCCGCGTTCAACCGCTTCTTCCACGCGATTCTGGAGCGCGGCGTGTACCTGGCGCCGTCGGCATTCGAGGCCGGCTTCATGTCCAGCGCGCATACGCCCGACATCATCGAAGCGACCATCGCCGCCGCGCGCGAGGCCTTCAAGGTGGTCGCGGCGGGATGAAACCCCGCATCCACCAGGTGCTGTTCGATTTCGACGGCGTCCTGGCGCACTACCGGCACGAGGTGCGCATCGCGCACCTCGCCGCGCGCGCCGGCTGTGCACACGAGCGCGTGCGCGAGGTGTTGTTCGCATCGGGGCTGGAAACCGAGTACGACAGCGGCGCCATCGACACGGCCGCCTACCTGGGCCGGCTGGGCGACGGGATCGGCGCGACGATCGACGAAGACACCTGGATCGCCTCACGGATGGCCGGGAGCACCGCCATCGACGACGTGCTGGCCCGGATCGCCAACCTGCACGCGGAGGTGGCGATGGGCGTGCTGACCAACAACGGCGCGATGATGGCGCAGGCCATCCCGCGCATCGTCGCGCCGGTGGCGGCCCGCATCGAAGGCCGCGTGCTGACCAGTGGCGGCCTGCAGCGGCGCAAGCCTGCACCGGCGACGTTCCTGCATGCCCTGGAACGGCTGGGCTGGGAGCCGGCCACCACGCTGTTCGTCGACGACATGTTCACCAACGTGCAGGGCGCGCGCGACGCCGGCCTGCACGCCGAGACCGTCACCGATGCCCGCAGCTTCGGCAAGGCGCTGAAGCGCTATGTGTTCGGTCCGCAGACGGGCTGGTAGCCGGCCGCCATGCTTGCGCTGCAAGCGACCTCCGTCATGACCGGAGCGCGCACGCAGCGCATGTCGCGACTCGCGTCGCTCCCACCCGGCGACTGACGTTTACTTGCCGGCGAAGATCCGCAGCGCGGCGGCGAGCCGTTTCAGGCCTTCGGCCAGTTCCTCGTCGGTGATGTTCAGGGGCGGCACGAAACGCAGCACGTCAGGGCCGGCCTGCAGCAGCAGCAGTCCCTGCGCCGCCGCCAGGTCCAGCACCTCGCCGGCGCGGCCGGCATGCGACGGCTTCAGCACGGCGCCGAGCATCAGCCCGCGGCCACGCACCTGCGCGAACAGGCCAAGCTCGGCATTGATCCCGTCCAGGCCTTTCCGCAGCGCGGCGGACTGGCGGGCGACATTGTTGGCGATCGCCGGCGATGCCAGCTTGCGCAGCGCCACCCGCGCGACAGCCGCGGCCAGCGGATTGCCGCCGAAGGTCGTGCCATGCGCACCGAACTGCATCACCTCGGCCACCTTCGGGCCGGCCAGCATCGCACCGACCGGGAAACCGCCCCCCAGCGCCTTCGCCAGCGTCGCGATGTCCGGCTTCACGCCGTCCTGCCAGTGCGCGAACAGGGTGCCGGTACGGCCCATGCCGGCCTGGATCTCGTCCAGCACCAGCAACGCACGGTGGTGGTCGCAGAGTTCGCGCACCGCACTGAGGAATCCGGAGGCCGCCGGCATCACGCCCCCTTCGCCCTGCACCGGCTCCACCATCACCGCCGCCACGTCGCCGCAGGACATGGCGATTTCCAGCTGGGTCAGGTCGTTGAAATCGACGTAGCGGAAGCCTGCCGGCAGCGGCTCGTAGCCTTCCTGGTACTTCGGCTGCGCGGTGGCGGTGACCGTGGCCAGCGTGCGCCCATGGAAGCTGCCGCGGAAGGTCACGATGACGCGCTGGTCCGGCGCGCGGCCCTGCGCGGCGGCCCACTTGCGGACCAGCTTGATCGCGGCCTCGTTGGCTTCGGCGCCGGAATTGCACAGGAACACGCGCTCGGCGAACCGCGACGCGGTGACCAGTTCCTCGGCCAGCCGCAGCGGCGGTTCGCTGTAGAAGACGTTGCTGGTATGCCAGAGCTTGCCGGCCTGCTCGGTCAGCGCGGCGACCAGATCCGGGTCGTTGTGGCCCAGCCCGCACACGGCGATACCGGCCGACAGATCGACGAATTCACGGCCTTCGCTGTCCCACACGCGTGCACCCTGTCCGCGCTCCAGCACCAGTTCGCGCGGACGGTACACGGGGAGGTAGTAGCGCTGGCCGTTGGCCAGCAGGTCGGAGGCGCGCGTGCTGCTCATGGGCATGATCCGGAACGACGGTACAGTGCGGTATTGTGGCGCATGTGCGGCGGCAGGACAGCCCGCACCGCGGCAACGACGCCCATGCCCCTCGCGCTGCCGGCCATGACGAGGGGCGACGGGAGCCACGATGCGACTGTTCTCCGATCCACAACTCAACCCGGCGACGGAACACGGCTGGCGGCGGCGTTGGTTCGACATCATCTATCGCCACGACACCCCGCCCGCGCGCAACTTCGATCTGCTCCTGGTGGTCGCCATCCTGGCCAGCGTGGGTGTGATCATGCTGGACAGCGTGGCGGCCTTCCATGCGCGCCACGCCCGCGTGCTGTACGCGCTGGAATGGGGCTTCACCGTGTTGTTCACGCTGGAGTACCTGCTGCGCCTGGCGACCGTCAGGCGACCGCTGCGCTACGCGCTGAGCATCTGGGGCGTGATCGACCTGCTGTCGATCCTGCCGACCTATCTTTCACTGCTGGTGCCCGGCAGCCAGAGCCTGCTGGTGGTGCGCATCCTGCGCATCCTGCGGCTGTTCCGCATCCTCAAGCTGACCCGCTACGTGGAAGAGAGCGGCATCCTGCTGGGCGCCCTGTGGCGCAGTCGTCGCAAGATCCTGCTGTTCTTCAGCAGCGTCATGACGCTGGTCGTCATCTTCGGTGCGCTGATGTACGTCGTCGAGGGCCCCGAAAATGGCTTCACCAGCATCCCCACCAGCATGTACTGGGCCATCGTCACCATGGCCACGGTGGGTTTCGGGGACATCGCGCCGCAGACCTCGCTGGGCCGCGCCATCACCTCGGTGCTCATCCTGATCGGCTACAGCATCATTGCCGTACCCACCGGCATCTACACGGCGGAACTGGCCACCAGCCTGCGCGATGCCTCGCACGACCGGGGTCCGCTGGACCGCCGCGGTTGTCCCGATTGCGGGCGGGAAGGCCATGATGCCGACGCCCTGCATTGCCGCGACTGCGGCAAGCGGCTGCCTGCCCCCCTGCGCTGACAACGGACCTGCGGCTCAGCCGCCGAAGGCGATTTCGGCCGCCGGCACCGCGCGGATGGTGGGGCCGAAACTGCGGATCGCCGGCAGCGTGGCGTTGTGGTGCGCCCGGATCTGCGCGGCCGTGGCGTGCGGCTTGTCATGCGTGGTGTGCGCATCGGAGGCAAGCACCACGTGGTAACCGTGCGCGGCGGCACTGCGGGTGGTCGTGTCCACGCAGAATTCGGTCGCGTAGCCGCACAGCACCAGGCCTTCCACGCCGCAGAACGACAGCACCTCGTCCAGTCCCGTACGCAGGAAGGAATCCGGCGTGGCCTTGCGGATGCGATGGTCGCCTTCCTTCACGGCCAGCGCAGGGTGCAGCGCCCAGCCCTCGCTGTCCGGCTCAAGGTCGCCCGCGCGCTCGTGCTGCACGAAGATCACCGGCACCCCCGCCTCGCGAGCCTTCGCCGACAGCAGGTTGATGTTCGCCACCACGTTGTCGGCATCCGCCGGCGCGGGCGATGGCTCGAAAAGCCCACGCTGCACATCGATCACGACCAGGGCGAGGTTCATGCGTTGGACTCCTTGGAAAACTGACCACCAGCTTCTCGCATCCGGCTCAGGCTGCCAAGCCGCACCGCGTCGCAGTTCCGCGCAGAGCGCGGCCCTCAGCGAAACCCATGGGGCACGAACCGACTGGTATCTCGCGTGATCCATCCGTCATCTTCGCGTATCCCCATGCCCACGGCCTCGTCGCCGACGAGCCAGACGCCGAGCAGGGCATGGCGTCCCGCGTGCTCGAACAGCGGCGTCCGCGCCTGATACACCATGCCGTGTTCACCGAAGTGCACGCCCCGGTCGGCGATGAACACGCCCTCGCCCTCACGCCCGAAACGTGGCTTGCCCACCACCGGACCGGCGATGTCACGAGGCTCGTGTGAGGCCGGCAACAGGTTGGGATGGCCGGGAAACATCGACCACAACAGCGGCAGCAGGGACTTGTTGGACAGTACCTGCTTCCACGCTGGCTCGATCCACCGCGTGGGCGCCCGATGAAGATGCTCCGCGAACGGCTCCTCCATCATCCACTCCCACGGATACAGCTTGAACGCCAGTTCGATGGACCGATCCGCGAGATCCGTGAATCCATCGCGCCAGCCGATCTCGGACATATCCAGCAACTGCGCCGTATGTTCGGCCTGCTGACAAGTCGCCTGCAGGTACTCCAGCGTGGCCGCATCCTCCGGCGATGCCAACGCGCCAGCGAAATGCACGTGCGATCGGACGGGCAGCAACTGGCGCCAGCGTTCGACGAGCCGCTCATGGATCAGGTTGAACTGGTCCGGGAGCACAGCGGTGTCCTCCAGCCAGTGCCACTGCACCACCGACGCCTCGAACAATGAGGTGGGCGTATCGGCATTGTATTCAAGCAATCGAGGCGCACCGCGTCCGTCGTAGGCGAGGTCCATCCGGCCATACAGGGCTCGCTCACCCGCTTTCCAGGTCCGCTCGACCAGCGAGGCCGCGCGCGCATCCAGCCCCAGCACGTGGTAGTCGCCCCGCGCGACGACGTCCCCGACCGCCTGCAGGCACATGCAATGGAGTTCGTTGGCGGCGTCTTCGATGCGGTCCACCTCGGCCGCGTCGAACGCGTAGTAGCCATCCTCCACCCAATAGGTGCCATTGACGCTATGGAAGTCGAAGCCCAGTGCTTCGACACGCGACTGCCAATGCGGGCGCGGCACGCAGCTCCGCCGCTCCATCAGGACCCCGCCGCACGCACCCGACCGGTACCGCCGAACCCGCCGCGATAGCCGCGCTCCACCATACGTGACGGCTCGTAGTCGCTCGGCGACGTTCCGCCAACGTAGCGGTAGCCGCCATACCCTCCAGTCGCGCCACGGCTGGGACACGTGCCGCCATGTCCGGGATCGTCCGCGGCCCGCTTCGCGGGATCGCTCGCATACCATGGACCGAGCCACTGGCCACCTTCGCGACGGCAGCGCTGCTGGCCGTAGTCGCATTCGCAGCTGTACCGGTTGACGTAGCGGTTGCGCAGCATGCGGTCCGCCGTAGCGTCACGCAGCATCGGGAAGCCGATCAGCACGGCCGCGCCCACCCACATCCAGGGCACGTCCCATGACCGCTTTCGCTCGGGCACAGAGAGGGTCTTCAGGGGAACGGTCGAACGTTTCCTGCGGTTGCCCATGGTCAGTAGCTCATCGCAGCCGCATTCACCAGGCCCACGCTGACGTGGACGGTCGCGGACAGCACCGCGGCCGATAGTTCGGCGTTTGCGATGCGGTCTGGGAAGCGCGGCAACAACACGCGTACCAACAGGTACGCCACCCCTTGCGCGAGCAGCGCAATGCCCGCCCACAGCGCGAGATCCAGCGTGCTCACGGCCGAGCGCAACGCGCCGGCGAGCGGCAGCGCGAACCCCAGCAGCGCGCCGGCCAGCGCGACACTGGCGGCCAGGTTGCCTTCGCGGATGAGGGCCAACTCGCGGTGCGGCGTCAGGTGCAGATACAGCACGACGTACAACAGCACGAAACCAAGCCCCATGCCGAAATACGTGGCAAACGCGGACAACCCCTGCAGGTACGCCATGTAATCCCCTTCTCCCTGTAAGCGCCGGCCTACCCCGGCGCAACGTCCTACCAGCTTCCCGTATTCGCCATCGAAAGCCAAGGCTCTTGCGGCGGCAGCGCGGCGCCCTTCTGCAGCAGTTCGACCGAGATCAGGTCCGGTGTGCGCACGAACGCCATGCGGCCGTCGCGTGGCGGTCGGTTGATGGTGATGCCCTGCGATTGCAGATGCGCGCAGATCGCGTAGATGTCGTCCACCTCGAACGCCAGATGGCCGAAGTTGCGTGCGCTGCCGTAGTCCTCGGCGGGCGCGCCGTCTTCGGGTGGCCAGTTGTAGGTCAGTTCGATTTCCGCCTCGGGATTGGCCGGGGCGCCGAAGTAGACCAGGGTGAACCGCCCTTGCGCGTTCTCCATGCGCCGCGTTTCGGTCAGGCCCAGCCCTGCCGTGAAGAAGCGGGCGGTCGCGTCCAGGTCGTGGACGCGGAGCATGGCATGCAGATATTTCATGACAACCTCAGGTCAGAAGGGAAGCGCGCGGGCGGTGCGCCCACGCATGGGCCAGCAGGCAGGCGATGATCAACACACTGTACTCCGCGCCGTTGCGCCCCAGGCCCACGACGAACCAGCCCGCCGGCGCGTGCACCAGCCAGATCCCGCAGGCGTAGATGGCACTGAACACCAGCGCGATCGGCGTCACCCAGCGTCCCCATGCGAACACTGGCGCGGCCACCAGCTCAAATACGGTCACGAACCACGCGATGCCCAGGCCGAACGGGAATCCGCGCGCCTCCAGGAAGGCACCGAACGGCGTCACGCCATCGGCCAGCACCCGCGCCACGCCATGGATGAAGAGCAGCACGGCCAAGGCCACGCGGATGAAGGCGAGCGCCTGGCGCGCCGGAACGTCGGATGACGGCATCATCTTGCCTCCTGGGAGCCATCGGACCACGGAACGAAGGGTGTCGGGCGACGCTGCACCCGCCCGCTCACGGATCGACGAACAGATCCGGCAGCAGGGGCTGCGAGGCATCGACCGCGTACTGCGTGAAATCGGTGACGCCGGCCTCGCGCAGGACATCCTCGTCGATCAGGAACTGGCCATGGAAACCCTCGGCGGGCCGCGACAGCACCGCGTGCGCCGCGTCGGCGACGATCTGCGGCGTGCGGCAGCGCGGTATCTCCACGCCCGGAATCATGTTCAGCGCATCGGTGGCGATGATGGTGCGCGGCCACAGCGCATTCACGGCGATGCCCTGCGGTCCGAATTCGCCGGCCAGCCCCAGCGTGACGAAGCTCATGCCCATCTTCGCCAGCGTGTAGCCGGTATGCGGTGCCCACCATTTCGGATCCAGCGACGCTGGCGGCGCCAGTGTCAGGATGTGGGGATTGGCAGCCTGCTGCAGGTACGGCAGCGCGGCCTGCGCACAGAGGAAACTGCCGCGCGCGTTGACCTGGTTCATCAGGTCGAAGCGCTTCATCGGGGTGTCCAGCGCGCCGGCCAGCCAGATCGCACTGGCGTTGTTGACCAGGATGTCGATGCCGCCGAAGGCATCCACCGTCGCCGCCATCGCGGCGCGCACCTCGTCCTCTTCGCGGATGTCGCACTTCAACGCCAGCCCTTGGCCACCCGCTTCGTTGACGGCCTGCGCAGCGGTATGGATGGTGCCCGGCAGCTTGGGATTGGGCACCGAGGACTTGGCGGCGATGGCCACGTTGGCGCCGTCGCGCGCCGCACGCAACGCGATGGCCAGGCCGATGCCGCGCGAGGCGCCGGTGATGAAGAGGGTCTTGCCTGCCAGGTTCATGTCGGCTCCTGCGTGGGTCCAGCGGCCATTGTAGGAGCGCGTCGCGCGATGCTTCCAGAACCAGAAGCATCGCGCCCGAGGGCGCTCCTACAATCACGAATCTCGAATCACCAACCACCCATCACGGCTTCGGTCCCTGCCCTTCGTTGTCTTCCCATTTCAACAGCCGGCGGGTCACGAACCGGTACACCGGCTTGCCGGTGCGGAACCACGCATCGCGCACCCATGAGTGCCGCTTCAGCACGCGCCGCTCGACGGGCGTCAGCGATTCCGGGCAATAGGTACGCTTGTGCTTCAGCAGATGGCGCAGGTCCTCACGCGCCAGCAGGCGCATCCAGCGCGAGCGGGGGTTTCCGCGCACCGCCAGCTGGAAATCGATCACCGCGGGGCGGCCATCGGCCAGCACCAGCCAGTTGGCTTCCTTGGCCAGGTCGTTGTGGGCGATACCACGGCGATGCACCTGCTGCAGCAACCGGCGGGCGGCGCGGAAGTAGGCCAGGTCGCCGCGTGGCGGCTTCTGATACATCGCGGCGCCTTCCAGGTAGCTGCGGTCCAGCCGCACGCCATCCCAGCCCAGCAGCTGCGGGGTGGCGTCCAGGCCATCCAGCTGGCCGATGGCGCGGGCCTCGCGGCGCGCGAGGCGCCAGGCGGGGAAGCGCAACCACCACGGTGATGCGGACAGGTCGCGCCGCACGAACACCCCGCGCGCATCGCGCATCAGGGCGATGCGACCGAAGCTGTCGGCCTTCAATGCGGCGATCTCGATGGGGGCGTGTCTGTCCACGCCGCCATTCTACTTGGCGGAAAGTGGCAGGCGCCGGTCATCTGCCGCCGCCTATAATCCGTGGATGAGTCCTTCCTGGTTCGACACCCTGCTGGCCTGGATCAGCGCGCATCCCGTGGCCGCGGGCCTGGTGATCTTCGCCATCGCCTTCTGCGATGCGGTCATCCTGCTGGGCGCGGTGGTGCCGGCCCTGCCGTTGATGTTCGCGGTGGGCGTGCTGGTGGGGCTGGGCGAGATATCCGGGCCGTACGCGGTGATCTGCGCCACCGTCGGCGCCTTGGTCGGTGATGCGACCAGCTACTGGGTGGGCCACCGCTGGGGGCCGCAACTGCGCAACCACTGGCCGTTCCGCAAGTACCCGCAGTTGCTGGACCGCGGTGAAGTGCTGTTCCGCCGCAATGCGCTGAAGAGCATCCTGATCGCGCGCTTCGTGGGCCCCGTCCGGCCGTTCGTTCCTGCCGTGGCGGGGATGCTGCGCATGCCGTTGCGGCGCTACGGCCTGGCCAGCGGGCTGGCGTGCGTGGCCTGGGCGCTGTCGTTCCTGCTGCCGGGCTGGGTGCTGGGCCATGCCTATGACGCCGTGGCCGCCGTGGCCGGGCGCCTGGGCCTGGTGCTGGGCCTGCTGCTGCTGGTACTGGCATTGGCGTGGGCGAGCGTGCTGTACACCTATCGCTGGTTCGCCGCGCATGCCGATGCGCTGCTGGCGCGCGCCATTGCGTGGTCGCATGCGCATCCGATACTGGGCCGGTATACCGGCGCGGTCTTCGATCCCAATCGCCGCGAGTCGGTGCCGCTGGCGCTGCTGGCGATCCTGCTGCTGGCCATCGTGTGGGTGTGGTTCGGCTTCCTGATGATCGTCATCGGCCATGGCGAGCCGCTGATGATGGACCTGGCGGTCTACGAACTGATGCAGGCGCTGCGCAATCCGCTGGCCGATTATCCAATGGCGGCCCTCGCCTCGCTGGGCGACGAGCAGGTGCTGGCCCCCGCCTCGCTGCTGGTGCTGCTGTACCTGTGCTGGCGCAAGCGCTGGATGGCGGCCGCGCACTGGCTGGCGGCACTGGCGTTCGGCCTGGCGCTCACCGCGTGGCTGGGGGCTTCCGTCGACATTCCCAAGCCGCCGAGCGTCAGCAGCGGCTTCGGATTTCCGTCCATTGCCGTGACCATGTCCACCATCACCTTCGGCTTCTTCGCCGTGCTGATCGCGCGCGAGCTGCCCGGGCGCACGCGCGTATGGCCGTACCTGGTGTCGGGCGTGGTGGTGGCGCTGATCGGCTTCGCGCGCATCTACCTGGGCGCGCACTGGCTCAGCGACGTGGTGGGCGGCATGCTGTTCGGGCTGGTCTGGTTGCTGGTGCTGGGCATCGCATACCGGCGCCGCATGGTGCGTTCGTTCTGGATGAAGCCGTTGGCATGGCTGTTCTACAGCGCATTCGCGGTGGCCGGGCTGTGGCATGCACCACGCAACGTGGAGACGATGCTGGCGCAGTTCCAGCCACCCGTGGTCGAACGCACGGTCGCCCTGCAGGACTGGTGGGAGAGCGACTGGCAATCGCTGCCGGCGCGGCGCAATGAGTTCGACGACGAACAGCGCTGGCCGCTGGATATCCAGGTCGCCGGTCCGCTGGCGCCGCTGCAGGCGAAGCTGGAAGCCGCCGGCTGGCGCGCGCAGGCGCAGGCCGGCTGGGAGGAAGCACTGAACCTGCTGGACAGCGATCTTCCCGATGCGCAGCAACCGGTGCTGCCTGCCACGCTGGATACGCGGGCCGAAAGCCTGCTGATGCTGCGCCCCGGCGACCAGCCCGGCGAAGTGCTGGTGCTGCGCCTCTGGCCCGCCGACACGCGCCTGCAGCCCGGCAACGTGCCGCTGTGGATCGGCAGCGCACAGGTGCTGCAGCAACAGCGTGCGTTCAACCTGATCCGCCTGTGGCGGCCGCTGCGCGAGGCCCGCACGGCGCTGGACGCCGTGAGCAGGGCCACGACGTCTCTGGACCACCGGGTCGCCCCGCATCCGCAATCCGGGCTGCCGGTCCTGCGGATCTGCACGACGGAGAACGACGCCACGCGCTGAGGCGCGCGCCGCCTACTCGATCCAGCCCAGCAACCTCTCCAGCCGGGCATGCGGATCGTCTTCCTGCAACACGGCCACCCGTTGTGCCGCCGACAGCGGCAGCAACTCCGCCAGTCGCCAGCCCACCCAGGACGCCTGTTCGAAGAGGCGCGGCGACAGTCCGCTCTGGTCGCCGCCCACCCGGTCGAGCAGGGCCTGCAGCAAGGTGCCCAGGAAGCTGTGCTCCGGCCTGAGTGCGTCCGCGTTGTCGGCCGGACGCCATTCCACATCGGCCACCACCAGCCCGTTGTCGCGGACGCGCGTGCGCAGCACGTGGAAGCGCCGGTGGCCACGCAGGCGCAACGTCAGCAGACCGTCCGGCCCCATGTCGAAGTCTTCGATGATCGCCTCGGTGCCGAAAGCGGCCGGCGTGGCAGGCGTGCCGACCTCGTTGCCATCCAGGATCAGGCAGACGCCGAACCCCGTACCGCTGCGGCCGCAATCGCGTACCAGGTCCAGGTAGCGGCGCTCGAACACCCGCAAATCCAGGGCCGCCCCCGGCAGCAGCACCGTATGCAACGGGAACAGGGGCAGTGGCGACATCGCGGACACCCGGGCAGTGTACGGATCGCCGCCGGTCACGGGAAACACGAACGAGGAAGGCCACGCCATCACCGGCGTGGCCTTCCCTGGCACCGTGCGTGTGGCGGGGCCTAGTCGATCATTGCGTCACCGCGCGACGTGCATTGACGCGCCCCGAGCCAAAGGTGTCGTCCTTGCCCGGCTTGCCCAGGTCGTCCGCCGATGCGCGCAGGATCTGCTCCACGGCAGCCGGCGACAATTCGCCACCGTGCTTGCCGATGATCAGCGCCGCCACGCCGGCGACATGCGGGGCCGCCATGCTGGTGCCTGCCGACCAGCCGTAGCCGCCGGTGCCCGAGGTCGTGCTGAACACCATGTCCCACACCCAGCACGGGCGCACGATGCCCTTGAACGTGCAGTTCTCTTCACCGGGGTAGTCGTAGTTGCCGCCGGGGGCACCGAAATGGATCGCCGACTGGCCGTAGTTGCTGTAGCTGGCCCTCACGTCGAAGTCGGTGTTCAGCGGGTTTTTCAGCCACGCGATCGGCCCGAGTGCGCTGACGGTGATCACGCCCGGCAACTGGCCCGGGAAGGAGCGAAGGTTGACCGTGCTGCATACACCATCGTTGTCGCAGACACGGCCGCTGTCGTGATCCAGATCCCGGCCGTCGTTGCCGGCCGAGGCCACGACCGTCGCGTTCTGCTTGTTGGCATAACGCACCGCACGCGCGGTCGCATTGACCAGCTCGGCCACGTCCTTGCCCCCGATGTCCAGGCCGCCACTGACGCCCAGGCTCATGTTGATGACGTCCGCGCCCGCATCGGCGGCATGCACGATGCCCTGCAGGATGGCAGCGAAGCTGCCACTGCCCGTTTGCGGATTCAGCACCTTGACGGCGATGAGCTCGGCTTCCGGTGCGACGCCGATGGTGCCGATGCCGTTGTCTGCCGCGCCGATGGTGCCCATCACATGGGTGCCATGCGTGCTGCCCGATGTATTGCAGTGCGTCTGACCCGCCACGAAGGATGCAGACTTGGCCGCGTTGAGGTTGGCAATGATGTCCGCGTGCGCGCAGTAGACGCCCGAATCCAGTACCGCCACCGTCGCGCCTTTACCGCGATAACCCGCGTTCCAGGCACCCGCCGCATCGATCGCGGCATGGCCCCACTGGAAGTCGAAGAAGGCATCGTTGTCGCCTGACGCCGGCGGATTGCTGTAGTCCGCCATGACATCCTCCTGCGAGGTCGGAAGATCGAACTGGATGGCGACGTCGGCGACGGCGGAACGGATCGCCGGGATTTTCCCCGCGCTTGCTGCAAAGCCGGCACTGTCCGATTCCACGATGGCCACGCCGATCTGGGGCAGGCGCGCGACGATGCGACCACCGGCAGCCTCGATCTTGCGTGCGAGCTGACTGTCGAAACTGTTGGAGTTCGCGGTCACGACATAGGTGGCGGCTTGAGCCGCACCGCTGAAAGCGAGTACCCCGATGGCGATTCCAATCGCCCGGCTAAGTGTCTGCATATATTCCTCCTGAATGGCGGGTGATACACGGCGTACACCGTGCGTGACCAAACTCTAAATCCATTCCGGGAGGCACGCTTGCCACGTCAATCGAAGTGACAGCAGGCCATCTCACATTGGCGCATGGCCGCCCTGGCGCCACGCCATCGGTGGCACCGCCAAACATCGCAACAGCGCGCCTTTCAAACACCAGCACACCCGGCACGGCATACGTGACATCACACTTCGCGTTCGTGCACGCGGCCACTGTCTTGCGCCGACCCGATAAGGTCATGCGCGGAAAACGCGCGACCGCTGCATCGCAGCATCACGATGCCGTGCCGTCCAATGCCGCCAGGAACCGCCGGGGCGCACCGTCGAAGCCACCGTTCGACATGAACACCACGTGGTCGCCGGGCTGCACGATGTCCTTCAGCGCGGCGATCAATGCATCGGCGTCCGGCACGGTGCGGGCGTCGCCGCGGATCGCCGCGACCACCTTGGCCGCATCCCATGCCAGTTCCGGGCGATGCAGGAACACGACCGCGTCGGCGATGTCCAGCGAGGGCGCCAGTGCATCGGCGTGCGCGCCCAGGCGCATCGAATTGCTGCGTGGCTCCATCGCCACCACGATGCGGGCGGCACCGACTTTCGCGCGCAGTCCTTCCAGCGTGGTGTGGATCGCGGTCGGGTGGTGGGCGAAGTCGTCGTAGACGGTGACGTTGTCGTGCTGGCCGATCACTTCCAGCCGCCGCTTGACGCTGCGGAAGTCCGCCAGCGCGGGAAGGACCGATGCGATGTCCGCGCCCATCGCATGGCACGCGGCCAGCGCCGCCAGGCCGTTGAGCACGTTGTGCCGGCCGAGCATGGGCCAGTGCACCTCGCCGATCTCGGTGCCGTGGTGGCGCACGGCGAACGCGCTGCCGTCCTCGCGGATCAGGCGCGCGCTCCATTCCAGCGACGCATCGAAGCCGAAGCGTTCGACCGGCGTCCAGCAGCCCATCGCCAGCACCTCGGCCAGGCGCGCGTCCTCGCCATTGACGATCAGGCGGCCACGCTGCGGCACGGTGCGCACCAGGTGGTGGAACTGGCGCTGGATGGCGGCCACGTCCGGGAAGATGTCGGCGTGGTCGTATTCCAGATTGTTTAGGATGGCGACCAGCGGGCGGTAGTGGACGAACTTGCTGCGCTTGTCGAAGAACGCGGTGTCGTATTCGTCGGCCTCGACGACGAACTCGCGTCCCTTGCCGATGCGGGCGGACACGCCGAAATCCTCCGCCACGCCGCCGATCAGGAAGCCCGGCGAACGGCCCGCCGCCTCCAGCAGGTAGGTCAGGATGGTGGTGGTGGTGGTCTTGCCGTGTGTCCCGGCCACCGCCAGCGTGTCCCGGCCCGGCAGCACGCGCTCGGAGAGCCATTGCGCACCGGAGGTGTACCGGCGGCCGTCGTCCAGCACGGCCTCCACGGCGGCATTGCCGCGGGACAGCGCGTTGCCCACCACGATCTCGTCGCAGTCGGGTGAAATGTTCTGCGGCTGGTAACCCTGCGCCAGGGCGATGCCCAGCGTCTCCAGCTGGGTGGACATGGGCGGATAGATCGCCTGGTCGCTGCCTTCGACCGTATGGCCGAGTTCGCGCGCCAACGCGGCCACGCCGCCCATGAAGGTGCCGGCAATGCCCAGGATATGGATCTTCAAGACTTCGCTTCCGTGGTGACTGCGCAGACTTTAGCCGAGCGCGCCGCGTTCGGCACGCATGCCGCGTGATTCAGCGGGAAAAGCGCAGGGTTTCAAGGTCGATGCCGTCGGATTCGGCCCGCACGCGCAACGTCTGCCGGCCGGCGCGCAGCGGCAGCTCGACGGTCGCGCCGGGCTCGACCTGTCCGGCCGGGTGACCGTCCAGCATCAGAGAGAGATGCCCCGTGCGGCCGCCGATGGGCTGCAGACGGTAGCGCCCGGGCTCGGTGACGGTGAAGGTGTACGTCAGCCATTCGCCCTTGCGCATGTCGGCGACGAACAGGCTGCCATCAACCGCCTTGCCCAGGTCGACGCCGTCGTTGCGGTAGGTCATGGCCGGATTCCACACCACACGCTCGCCGCCGTCGGAGATGTGCTGGTTGGCCGGCGTCAGATCGTGATAGGCCACGCCGTTGCGGCCCATGTCGAAATCCACCGCGGCGATCTGCCCACCCTGCCCGCCGATGACATGCGACCGGAACGGTACCGACGTGTCCGAATGCGGTGCGCGGAACAGCGCATCGACCACATCCGGGTGCGGCACGTTGTTTTCGTAGCGCACGTCATGCGAGGCGAAGCGCATCAGCGCGGCTTCGGCATCCTCCCGCGAAGGCCTGGGGCCTTCCCCCTTCCAGTACGCCAGCACGCGGCGGTAGCCGTCGTTGGGCACGATCTGCAGCGGGTTGTTGTAGCGGATCTTCTTCAACGGCCACCACGCCCAGCCGATGCCCTCGCCTTCGACCAGCGCCACGGTACGGGCGAACCAGTCGTTGGAGTTCTCGCCGGTCTCGCCCAGCCACAGCGGCATGCGGTGCCGGTCGCGCAATGCCAGCAGGTCGGCGATGCTGTCGCGGGTGGTGGTGTTCCAGTACTTGTGGAAGCTGATCACCAGGTTGTCGTCCCAAGGCCCCTCATCCAGCACGCCGCGGTAGTTGTTGCCCCAGCAGTTGCCTTCGATGACGATGATGTGGCGCGTGTCCACCTCGCGGATCGCGCGTGTCGTCCGCACCAGCAGGTCTTTCAGCGGTGCGTTGCCGTTCTCCTTGCAGCCGTGGGTGTCGGCCTTGTCGGCGAAGCCCCAGTTGGGCTCGTTGATGATGTCGTAGGCGGCGATGTAGGGCTCATCCCTGTAGCGCTCGGCGAGCTTCTTCCACAGGGCCACCATCTTGTCCTGGTGGCGCGGATCGTCCCACAGCGAGGGCTGCGTGGGGTCGCGGTCGGCGATGTTGTTGTCGTTGCCCTGCCCGCCGGGTGCGGCGTGCAGGTCGAGGATCAGGTACAGGTCGTTGGCCTTGGCCCAGGCCAGCAGCTCATCGGTGCGGCGGAAGCCTTCCTCCACCCAGGTCTGCCCACCGGCAACCGGCTCCTGTTCCACCGGCAACGTGTACAGCGCGTAGTGCATCGGCAGGCGCACGGAATTGAAGCCCCAGCGCGCCATCGCGTCGATGTCGGCCCGGGTGGTGTGGTTGTCGCGCCAGGCCTGGTAGAACGCCTCCGCCTTCTCCGGCCCGATCAGGTCGGCGATGCGCGCGTGGATGCTGCGCTGCGTGCCCACGCCGTCGATGTCGAGCATGTAGCCCTCCTGCAGCATCCATCCGCCCAGACCCATGCCACGCAGGATCGCCGGCTTGCCCGCTTCATCGACGATCCGGGTGCCCTGCACACGCAGGAAATCCTTGGCCTGCGCGCACGGCACGAGGGCCAGCCAGGCGAGCAGCAGCAGGATGATTCTCTTCATGGGAGGCGGACGCTCCGGCGGCAGGGACCGTCCGGACCATAGCAGCCGCACCCGCCAGGCGCGACGCACCGCATCACACGTCTCCCGTCGTCACCCCGGGGACGCCGCCGCCCGCCACGAAAAAGCCCCGCCTGGGCGGGGCTTTCCGGAACCATCGCGCATCGGCGGAACGCGTCAGCCGACTTCCTTCGCCGGCGACAGCGCTTCGATCAGGCGGCTGAACACCTCGTCCAGCGAACCCACGCCGTCCACGACGGTCAGCTGGCCGTGCTGGCGGTAGTAGTCGATCACCGGGGCGGTCTGGCTGGTGTACTTGTCCAGGCGGTTGCGCACCACCTCGGGCGTGTCGTCGTCACGGCCTTCGGCGGCGGCGCGGCCGGCGATGCGCTCCACCAGCAGGTCGGCCGGCACTTCCAGCTGCACCGCGTAATCCATCGGCTGCCCGATCCGGGCCAGCAGCGTGCCCAGTGCGTCGGCCTGGGCCTGGTTGCGCGGGTAGCCGTCCAGGATGAATCCGTTGGCGGTATCGGGACGGGCGAAACGGTCTTCCAGCATGCCCAGCAGGATCTCGTCGCTGACGAAGTCGCCGCGCGCCATCACTTCCTTGGCCTGCAGGCCCAGCGGGCTGCCGGCGGCCACTTCGGCGCGCAGCAGGTCACCGGTGGAAATGTGCGGTACCTGCAGGTATTCCTTCAGACGCGCTGCCTGAGTGCCCTTGCCCGACCCGGGTGGGCCCAGTAGAACCAATCGCATTGTGTAACTCCCGAACTAGAATCCTGCTGGCGGATGGCAGCACGGGCGCCCGCGCGCCGCGCTGCACCGCGTCATCTGTGTGAAGCTTACCGCATCCCGGCAACCCGGAACGAACCCCACATGGCCACTGGCACCCTACTTTATGCGCAGTCCGGCGGCGTCACCGCCGTCATCAACGCCTCCGCGGCGGCGGTCATCACCGAAGCCCGCGCCCGCAAAATCAAGGTCTTGGCCGCCCGCAACGGCATCCTGGGCGCCCTGCGCGAGGAGCTCATCGACACCAGCAAGGAGTCCGCCGCCGCCATCCGCGCGCTGGCCCACACGCCGGGCGGCGCCTTCGGCAGCTGCCGCGTCAAGCTCAAGTCGCTGGAGGCCGACCGGGCGAAGTACGAGCGGCTGCTGGCGGTGCTGAAGGCGCACGATGTGCGCTGGTTCCTCTACAACGGCGGCAACGACTCGGCGGACACCGCCTGGAAGGTCTCCCAGCTGGCGCAGGCGTTCGACTATCCGCTGACCTGCATCGGCGTGCCCAAGACCGTGGACAACGACCTGGCCGTCACCGACACCTGCCCGGGCTTCGGGTCGGCCGCCAAGTACACCGCCGTGTCGGTGCGCGAAGCCGCCCTGGACGTGGCGGCGATGGCCGAGACCTCGACCAAGGTGTTCGTCTACGAAGCCATGGGCCGCCACGCCGGCTGGCTGGCCGCCGCGGCCGGGCTGGCGGGCGACCACGCGGACGCCGCGCCGCACCTGATCCTGTTCCCGGAACGCCCCTACGACGAGGCGGATTTCCTCAGGCAGGTGAAGAAGACCGTGGACCGGGTGGGCTGGTGCGTGGTGGTGGCCAGCGAAGGCATCCAGCACGCCGACGGCCGTTTCGTCGCCGATGCCGGCGGCGGCAAGGATTCGTTCGGCCATACGCAGCTGGGCGGCGTGGCGTCGTTCCTGGCCGGCCGGGTCAAGGACGAACTGGGCATGAAGGTGCACTGGACCCTGCCCGACTACCTGCAGCGTTCCGCGCGCCACATCGCTTCGAAGACCGACTGGGAACAGGCGCAGGCCGTCGGCAAGGCCGCGGTGCAGTGCGCCCTGAAGGGACAGAATGCGGTGATGCCGGTGATCGTGCGCACGTCCGATGCGCCGTTCCGCTGGAAGATCGAGGCGGCGCCGCTGTCGAAGGTGGCCAACCACGAGAAGAAGTTCCCGCCCGGCTTCATCCGCAAGGACGGCTACGGCATCACCCCGGCCGCACGGAAGTACCTGCAACCGCTGATCCGCGGCGAAGCCTACCCACCCTACGGCACCGACGGCCTGCCGAAGTACGTGGCGCTGAAGAACGTGGCGGTGAAGAAGAAGCTGCCGGCGTGGGAGGGCTGAGGCCGGACAGAGCCCGTATTGACAGCGTACGGGCGCGCTGTACCTAATCCTGCATGCCGTTCAAGGGGAGCGGCTCCAACAGGGGTGACATCATGCGGGGATGGGGAGGTTTGGCGCTGCTGCTGCTCGCGGCAGGTGCATCGGCCAAGGGTAAAGTTGTTCCACTGTCGGAGGCGGACGCCGCGGCGCTGCGGGGCAAGACGGTGGCATTGACGCTGCACGAACGTGCCTCGTTCACCGCGGGAACGGCGGGCAAGGCCACGTTCGGCCTGTTCGGTGCTGCCGCCATGATCTCCGCGGGCAACAAGCTGGTCGACGAGAACGGGGTGCAGGATCCCGCCATCCAGGTACGGGCCCAGTTGGCTGCGCTTCTTCGTGACACCTACGGCGCCAACGTGCTGGAAGTCGACGCCCAGGCGACCGACGCGACCAAGCCGAAGGAGATCGCCGCCCTGCATCCGCAAGCGGACTACGTGCTGGACGTGCGATCGACCGGATGGATGTTCTTCTACTATCCTTCCGACTGGAACAGCTACTGGGTCAACTACACCGTCCAGTCGCAACTCGTCGACACCAAGACCGCACGCCAGGTATCGAACATGGCCTGCCTCGCGGACACACGCAAGAGTCCCACGCGACCAAGCCGCGAACAGCTGGTCGACGAGAAGGCGCAACTGCTCAAGGACATCACCCAGCACCTGGGCTGGACCTGCACGCAGGCGTTTGCGAAAGAGCAGTACCGCGTCGCGGCCGAACAGGTCCCCGCGATGCCTGCCGAGTACCAGAATCCGATGGCGCGGCTGACGGCGCCCGCGACCGCGACAGTCGTTGCAGACGCGACCGCGCACGACGTCTCTGGCGCGGAACCCGGCGCAGCTCCGATCAAGGCGGACACAGAAGACGCGGAGCAAGCGGCGGACGGCCCCGCGGAAGCTCCGGACGAAGCACCAGCGACCCATCCCGCCGCGGAAACGTCGACGCCCTGATTCGGTCCATACCGCTCAGCCCGCGGGCCCACCCGTACCCATCCACGAGAGACGCTGCCATGGCCATCCGCATCGTCCGCCTCGGCAGTCCTCGCGGGAAGGACGAAGGCCTGCGCATCGGCACGGTGCGCAGGCCGCCGCGTGGCGTGCCGAAAGCCGAGTTCGCCTCGCAGGACTGGTATGACGTGTGGTACCCGAACCTGGCGCCGAGCGCGGAGCTGGTGAAACAGGCACGCGATGCGCAGACCGCGAAGGGCTGGGCCACGTTCGCGCGGAAGTACCGGGCTGAGATGGCCACGCCCGAGAATGCGAGGACCCTCGATGTACTGGCCGCCCTCTCGCACCAGACGAACTTCTCTGTCGGCTGCTACTGCGAGGACGAGGCACGCTGCCACCGCTCAGTGCTGCGCGAGCTGCTGCAGGAACATGGGGCCCGGCTCGCCGGTCGGCAGCCATGACGTTGGGCACGCATGCCGGATACCTCCATGGGTCTAGAGTATGCGCATCCAGTCGGAGCGAGCGAGCAACCCGCCTTGGCCAAGAAGATCCTGATCGGCATGCTTTCGGTCGCCATGGCTTGCGCCATCGTCAGCGCGGGTTACGCCTTCGGCAGGCACCTGGCGCAGCGGGACAGCGCACCGGCCGGTTCCGCCTCGCCGCGTGCGTCGTGAACACGTTGATGAGTCAACCCACTGCGCGCTGGCATGCGGCATGAAGCACCTGCTTGCCGAGCTGAGAGCGCTGGAGAGCGAACTCCACCATCCCGGCGCAGCCTGTACGCGCGAGCGTCTTGAGCAGCTGCTGCATCCTGACTTCCACGAAGTGGCGCGTTCCGGGCGACGCTACACGCGCCAGATCGTCATCGATTATCTGGTGGCGCGCACGCGGATTCCTCCCGTCGCGACGAATGCCCACCGCCTGCAGATGCTGGCGCCCGACTGGGCATTGCTGAGCTACCGGTCGGAAGAAATCGCCAACGACGGCACGCGCCTCAACGCGGCACTGCGCGCTTCACTGTGGACCCGCACGCCGGCAGGCTGGCAACTCTTCTACCACCACGGCACGCCGGAACACGTTGAAGCCTGAAGCAGATCCATCGACATCACCGGCAGGCCTTCCCTTCCACCGTCATCTGTGCGGCGAACAGCGGCACCTGCGGCACGTTGCCGGCGGCGGCCTGCTGCTTGGCGTCTTCGAGATAGACGCGTGCCTGGCCTTGGGCATCCAGCGTGGGCCTGGCGCTGGCGACGGGCTTGCGCCAGACACGCACGACGGCCTGTTGCGACGGACACGAGGCGTTGGGTACCCGGATCTCGTCATTGAATGTCCAGCCCGTGGCCGTGGACGGCTGCGCCTTGGCGAAGTCGACGAACCGCGCGCGCGGCTGGCATTGGGGGCTGGTCCGCACCACGCCGTAGCGGTAGGGCTGGGCGGCATCACCGGTGAAGGCGCCTTCCATGCGCGCGCAGGCCTCCGGGATCTGGCGCAGGCTGTGCACGGCGCCCACGGCCTGCGCGGTGATGGGGGCACGCTTGATCTCCGGCGCCGGGTCGGCCGCGCGGACGAGGGGGGAACACCCCAGCCAGAGGCCGGCAACCGCCAGCGCAACAGGGGCCGTCATTCGCATCGGGAACTCCTTCGGACAGTCAGGCGGGAAAGGCTGGCACGGCCCGGCTGAACCGCCCCGTCACCGCTGGCGGGCCGCTCACCATCCGGTCATACTCGGGCCGGCTCCAGGGATTTGTCTGAACACGTCGGGTTTTCGCGCTGCAGGGCACCGCAGCGGTCGAGTGCGCTCAATCGTTCAACAAGGCTCCACCGGGATTGGGTTGCACGTTCATGCGTTCGCTGGACTTCATCCATCAACCTTGGGAGGGGTCATGCTGGAACAACACGGTCTGACGCTCGCGCTGATCTGCGCGGCGGTGGCAATCATCTACGGCGTGGTATCCGCGCGCTGGATCCTGAAGCAACCCGCGGGCAACGCCCGCATGCAGGAAATCGCGGCTGCCGTGCAGGAAGGCGCCAGCGCCTACCTCAACCGGCAGTACACCACCATCGGCATCGCCGGCGTGGTGCTGTTCGTCCTGATCGGCTTCTTCCTCAACTGGCCCAGCGCGATCGGTTTTCTGATCGGCGCCGTGCTGTCCGGTGCCGCGGGCTACATCGGCATGAACGTGTCGGTGCGCGCCAACGTGCGCACGGCCGAAGCGGCCAGCAAGGGGATGGGCGCGGCGATGGACGTGGCGTTCCGCGGCGGTGCGATCACCGGCATGCTGGTGGTGGGCCTGGGCCTGCTGGGCGTGGTCGGCTACTACGCCGTGCTGCACCTGCACCTGGGCTACTCCGAGGCCGATGCGCTGCATGCATTGGTGGGCCTGGCGTTCGGCTCGTCGCTGATCTCGATCTTCGCGCGCCTGGGCGGCGGCATCTTCACCAAGGGCGCCGACGTCGGCGCGGACCTGGTGGGCAAGGTGGAAGCCGGCATCCCTGAGGACGATCCGCGCAACCCCGCGGTGATCGCCGACAACGTGGGCGACAACGTGGGCGACTGCGCCGGCATGGCGGCGGACCTGTTCGAAACCTACGCGGTCACCATCATCGCGACGATGCTGCTGGGCAGCCTGATGGCGGCGCAGGCCGGCGAACACGCCGTGCTGTATCCGCTGGTGCTGGGCGGCGTGTCGATCATCGCCTCGATCATCGGCGCGTTCTTCGTCAGGGTAAAGGCAGGCGGCTCCATCATGGGCGCGCTGTACAAGGGTGTGATCGTGTCGGCGGTGCTGGCGGCCATCGCGTTCTATCCCATCACCACGCAGCTGATGGCCGATTCGTCGTATGGCGCGATGAACCTGTACTTCTGCGCGCTGGTCGGGCTGGTGCTGACCGGCGTGATCGTCTGGATCACCGAGTACTACACCGGCACGCAGTACGCGCCGGTCAAGCACGTCGCCGCCGCGTCGACGACGGGCCATGGCACCAACATCATCGCCGGCCTCGGCGTGTCGATGCGCTCGACCGCATGGCCGGTGGTCGCGGTGTGCGCCGCCATCCTGGGCGCTTACGCGCTGGGCGGGCTGTACGGCATCGCCATCGCCGCCACCGCCATGCTGTCGATGGCCGGCATGATCGTGGCACTGGACGCCTACGGCCCCATCACCGACAACGCCGGCGGCATCGCGGAAATGGCGGAACTGCCGCCGGAAATCCGCAACATCACCGATCCGCTGGATGCGGTGGGCAACACCACCAAGGCGGTGACCAAGGGCTACGCCATCGGCTCGGCCGCACTGGCGGCGCTGGTGCTGTTCGCCGACTACACGCACAACCTGCAGACGGCCAATCCCGGCGTGGCGTTCACCTTCGACCTGTCCAACCATCTGGTGATCGTCGGGCTGCTGATCGGCGGCCTGATCCCGTACCTGTTCGGTGCGATGGCGATGGAAGCCGTCGGGCGCGCGGCGGGCAGCGTGGTGGAGGAAGTGCGCCGCCAGTTCCGCGAAATCCCCGGCATCATGGAAGGCACCGGCAAGCCGGACTACAGCAAGGCGGTCGACCTGCTGACCAAGTCGGCGATCAAGGAAATGATCGTGCCCTCACTGCTGCCGGTGGCCGTGCCCATCGTGGTGGGCCTGCTGCTTGGGCCGCAGGCGCTGGGTGGCCTGCTGATCGGCACCATCGTCACCGGCCTGTTCGTGGCCATCTCGATGACCACCGGCGGCGGCGCCTGGGACAACGCCAAGAAGTACATCGAAGACGGCCATCACGGCGGCAAGGGCAGCGAAGCGCACAAGGCCGCCGTCACCGGCGACACCGTGGGCGACCCATACAAGGACACCGCCGGGCCGGCCATCAACCCGCTGATCAAGATCATCAACATCGTCGCGCTGCTGCTGGTGCCGGTGCTGCCGGTGAACGGCTGGCTGGGCGGCACCTCGGGCACGGCCGCGCCGCACGCGTCGGCGCCGATCGCCACGGGCGAACTGTTGGACGCGCGGCTGGCGAAGCTCTACTTCGACACCAGTTCGGCGGTCGTGCCGGCGGATACCAGCGCGCGGATGGCCAGCGTGCTGGGCACCCTGCACGCCGATCCCGACGTGGTCGCGCATGTGTCCGGTTACCACGATGCCAGCGGCGACCTGGCCGCCAACCAGGAACTGGCCAAACAGCGCGCACTGGCGATCCAGCAATGGCTGGTGGTCAACGGTGTGGGCGTGGAGCGCATCATCCTGGAGAAGCCGGTGCAGACCGAAGGCAACGGCGACGCGAACGAAGCACGTCGCGTGGAAGTGAAGATCGAATGAGGCCCGCATCGGCCTGAGAAGGGAAAGGCGGCCGCTGGCCGCCTTTCTTTTTCTCGGCGCCGCCTCATGGCCCCGGTTGCAAGGCCACCACCTTGACGTTGAAGTCCTTGCAGGCGTCGTCCACGCAGATGCCGTTCACCCAGGCTTCGCCGTTGCCGAACATCACGCCCTTGTAGTTCACCATGAGCTGCGAATACTTCTGGGCCGTGATGGCGCGCGCGATGTCGGGCGTGACGATGCGGTCGTAGTCGCGCGCAAACGCCGCTGCATCCGCGATCGTGACCGACTTGCCGTCCCGCACCGTGCTGAACGGATAGTCGACCAGCGCAGCCACCGCGGCGGCGTCGCGCGCCGCGACGGCCTGCTGCAGCTGGCGGATCACCGCCTCATAGCGCGCGTGGTCACCCAGCGCGTCATCGATGGCCTGGTTGACGGCGGTCGGATCATCCTGACTGGCGGGTACTGCGGCCGCCGCGGGCGCGGGCGCCGCGGCAGGGGCGGCGGCCACGGCCTGCACCGGCACAGGGGCCGGCGCTTCGGGCGGGGCGCTTCCGGCCGGCTTGCAGGCCACCAGCAACAGCAACGCGGCGACAGCGATCAGCTTGTTCATCGTGTGCATCCTGAGAGGAAGGGAGCGCGGAGACGATCCATCCGTGGCACGGAGCCGGAACCTGCGGTGCGCAGGCATGGTAACCATGCGCGCGCACCGGCGTCCGTTCGGGATTCGTTATCCGCCCGCCTGTCTCAGGACAACGCGTCGGCCAGCACCTGCCGGCCCACCGCCACCGCGTCGGCATCGGCCGGCGCCACGGTTTCGCCCCGCGCCTCGGCCTGCTGCTTCAGGTACACCGGGCAGTGTTCCATCATGTAATCCACGTCGAACTTCATGCGTTCCACCAGGAAGTCGACGAACGCGCGCACCTTGGGCGACTGCACGTGCCCGCGCGGGAATACCGCGTTGAAGTCGTACTCCTGCCCGGCCCACCCGGCCAGCACGCGCTGCAGGTTGCCCTGCTCCAGGTAGGGTTTGACCATCACGTCCGCGCCGATCATCAGGCCTTCCCCGCACAGCAGGGCGCCCTTGAGCGCGGCCGGGTCGTTGGCCACGAGGATCGGGTTGATCGGATAGTCCTGCTCGCCGTTGGCGTCACGCAGGGTCCATACGAAGCCATTGCCACGCCGGTTCTTCGGCATGGCCAGCACGCGATGGTGCTGCAGGTCGTTGGGGTGCAGCGGTTCGCCGTGGCGGGCCAGGTACTTGGGGCTGGCGTAGACCTGCGTGTGCAACGTGCTCAGGCGACGCGCCACCAGGTTGGAATCCGGAAGGTTGCCGATGCGCAAGGCCACGTCGATCTCGCCGCCGATCAGGTCCAGCGTGTCGTTGGCCAGCAGCATCTCCACGCGTACCTCGGGATACTGCGAATGGAATTCGCCCAGCAGCGGCGCGATCTTGTCGATGCCGATGGAATACGGCGCGGTGAAGCGCAACCAGCCACGCGGCCCGCCCTGCAGCTGGCTCACCGCGCTCTCGGCTTCGCTCAGCTCGCGCGCGATGCGCTGGCAATGTTCGTAGTAGATGTTGCCGGCCTCGGTGAGGCCCAGCTTGCGGGTGGTCCGGTGCAGCAGCTGCGCGCCCAGACGGGTTTCAAGTTCCTGCACCTTGCGGCTGACGGTGGTCTTGGGCAGGCGCAATGCGTTCGCGGCGGCGATGAAACTGCCCTGTTCGACCACCTTGACGAAGATCAGGGTGTCGTTGAGATCGTGGCTCATCGGGGGTGTCTCGGGTGGGGGCGGACCACATTGGACCGCTGACGGGATGATTATTCCCCTTAATCAGGACTAATCAAGTCCTCATTGCGGGCGTAACGTGACCACCTGTCCCCCGTCACCCGAGTTGCTGCCATGTTGCTGGCCCGCCTCTTCCACGCCCTCGACCGTACCGCACCCGCTTCGGAAGTCCTGCCGTCGCTGGCGAATGCCGGACTGAATCACTTGAAGCCACAGGGTTTCAGCGGTCCGTCCGCCTCGCGCCGGCAGCAGTCGGGCGGTGCACGGCACACCGGCTCCAGCCTGGGCTCCTTGGGTGCGTATTCCGGGATTATCCCGAAGACGGGAGTATTCATCCCATGAACGGGACATTTGCGTGCGATGTTCCGACCAGCGGCACCTGCCTGAAGGTGCTGCTGCAGGATCGGGCAATCCATGGGCAGGATCCGGATATCACCCCCGGTGCATCGGCCCGCAAGCTTTCCGCCATGCCCTCCCCCTCTCCCTTCCAGCGCCTGACACGCTGGTCCGCGCAGCTGTTGCGTACGCTGGCCGGCCCGTCGTCTCCCTCCCCCGCGACGGGCCGGTCCACCGTGCGCCTGCCGGTGTCGGGCAGGGCATTGGGGTTCCGCGAATTCACCACGCCACGCCAGACCCTGCTGACCGGCGCACTGCCGTTGCGGGTGAAGTCGGCCGCCTTCAGCACGCGCATCGTTTCCCGCCGCGAAGGACGTCCCTCGTGAACGCCGCACTGACTCCGGGCGCGCTGGTGCTCGGCGCGGGCGGCACCGTCGGCTTCGGCGTGGTCGGTGCGTTGCTGGAAGCGGGCAGCCCGGTGTTCGCCGTGGGTCGCGAAGGCCCGCGCATGAGCGCGCTGGCCGAACACTTCGCCGACGAGCCGGGCCTGGAACTGCTGCACTCGCCGTGCATCCACGACGACCGCGACGCGGCCCGCCTGGCCGACCAGGTCCGTTCGCGCGGCCGTCCGCTGCGGGCGGTGTTCGCCAGCATCGGCACGCCGCTGCGGGGCGGTCGCCTGCTGGACCAGCCGGCATCGCTGCTGCTGGAGAAGCTGGAAGCCGACCTGATCCCGCACCTAGCCGCCGCGCGCCACCTGATTCCGCTGCTGGCCGAGAACAACGCCGGTACCGCGCACTACGTGCTGATCGGCGGGCCTTATGCGGAACGCGGATGGTCCGGCTACGGTCATGCCTCGGTGACCGGCGCCGCGATGCGGATGCTGACGCAGGTGCTGCACGAAGAAGCCAACGGCATGGGCGTGCGCGTACAGCTGCTGTCCGTCGACAAGCCGATCTGCACACCGGACAACCTGGTGAACGCCTGCGCCGAATGGCCGAACGCCCTGGCGGTGGGTCGCAGCGCGGTATCGCTGCTGACCCGCACGAAGGAAGCCGCCAAACCCATCGTCCCGTACTCCGCCCGCGATGCCGCGCCGCCCGACGCCATGCTGACGTCGGAAGTCGAAGACGCGCTGTGGGCCGTGGCGGGCGTCCGTCGCAACGGACGCACGTCCGCGTGATGTCACGGCCCAACGCCCTGCCACGTCCCTGCCTGCATCGGCGACGGCATGCGCGGGCTTGACCTCAACCGGACTTCAGGCCGCAACCTTCCGCCCCCTGTTTTCTTTTTCCGTCCTCTCCCCCACGAGACCACCCCATGAACACGAATCCCTCTACGATTGTCCGTTCACGACGCCTGCTGGCCCTGGGCGCCTTCAGCGCGCTGGCGCTGGCCGTGCTCGCCGGCTGCAGCGGCCAGGCCGCCGAACAGGGCGCGCCGCCGCCACCCGCGGTCAGCGTGGCCGCCGTGCCGGTGAAGACCGTCAGCCAGTGGGATGAATTCAGCGGCCGCGTCGAAGCCGTCGAAAGCGTCGACCTGCGCCCACGCGTGTCGGGCTACATCGAGCGCGTCAACTACGATGAAGGCCAGGAAGTGAAGAAGGGCGACGTGCTCTTCACCATCGACTCGCGCAGCTACCGTGCCGAGCTCTCCCGCGCACAGGCCGAACTGGCGCGCGCACGCACGCTGGCCGAACTGGGCCGCAGCGAAGCCTCGCGCGCCAAGCGCCTGTCCGAGATGCAGGCGCTGTCCACCGAGGAGTACGAACAGCGTCGCGCCAATGCCGACCAGGCGCAGGCGAACGTGGCCGCCGCCCAGGCGGCCGTGGAAACCGCCCGCCTGAATCTGGAATGGACCCAGGTGCGCGCGCCCATCGACGGTCGCGCCGGCCGTGCGCTGGTCACCGCCGGCAACCTGGTCAGCGCCGGCGATGCCGCCAGCGTGCTGACCACGCTGGTGTCGCTGGACAAAGTGCACGTGCACTTCGATGCCGACGAACGCGCCTTCCTGCGCTACGCCGAGATGGAACGCAAGGGCGAGCGCCCGAGCGAACGCAACGGCCAGGTGCCGGTGCAGGTCGCGCTGGTCGACGAGGAAGGCTTCCCGCACACGGGCGTCGTGGACTTCCTGGACAACCAGGTGGACCGTGGCACCGGCACCATCCGCGCCCGCGCGCTGCTGGACAACGCCGACCGCCGCTTCACCCCGGGACTGTATGCCCGCGTGCGGCTGCTGGGCAGCGGCGAGTTCAAGGCCGCGCTGGTGGACGACAAGGCCGTGCTGACCGACCAGGACCGCAAGTACGTGTACGTGGTGGACAAGGAAGGCAAGGCGCAGCGCCGCGACGTGCAGCTGGGCCGCACCATCGACGGACTGCGCATCGTCGAGAAGGGCCTGACCGCCGGCGACCGCGTGATCGTGGTCGGCGTGCAGAAGGTGTTCTTCCCCGGTATGCCGGTGAACGCCAAGGTCGTCGCGATGGGCGCGGCCGATGCGCCGCCGCCCGCCGTCGCCGCGAACTGATCCACGGCACATCGCTTTTTTTCCCACCTCCTTCCGCGTGAGCGGCGGGAGGACGGGGCGCTCTTTCCTTCCTTCCAGGAAATCCACCCATGGACTTCTCAAGATTCTTCATTGACAGGCCGATTTTCGCGGCGGTGCTGTCGATCGTGATCTTCGCCGCCGGCCTGATCTCGATCCCGATGCTGCCCATCGGCGAATACCCCGAAGTGGTGCCGCCTTCGGTGATGGTGCGCACGGTGTACCCCGGCGCCAACCCCAAGGTGATCGCCGAAACCGTGGCCACGCCGCTGGAAGAAGCCATCAACGGCGTCGAGGACATGATGTACGTCAAGTCCGTCGCCGGTTCCGACGGCGTGCTGCAGCTCACCGTCACCTTCCGCCCGGGCACCGATGCGGATGAAGCGGCGGTGCGCGTGCAGAACCGCGTGGCGCAGGCGCTGGCGCGACTGCCGGAAGACGTGCGGCGCCAGGGCGTGACCACGCAGAAGCAGTCGCCGGTCTTCCTGATGGTGGTGCACCTGGTCTCGAAGGACGGCAAGTACGATTCGCTGTACCTGCGCAACTACATGCGCCTGCACGTGAAGGACGAACTGGCGCGCATCCCCGGCGTCGGCGACGCCCAGGCGTTCGGCGGTGGCGACTACGCCATGCGCATCTGGCTGGACCCGGACAAGGTGGCCGCGCGCGGCATGACCGCCGGCGACGTGCTGGCGGCGGTGCGCGAGCAGAACGTGCAGGTCTCCGCTGGCCAGCTGGGCGCCGAGCCCATGCCCAACGGCAGCGACTTCCTGCTGCCCATCAACGCCAAGGGCCGCCTGGAATCGGTCGAGGAATTCGGCGACATCGTGCTGAAGAGCGGCGCGGACGGCGAGATCGTGCGGCTGGCCGACGTGGCCCGCATCGAGCTGGCCGCCGGCGACTACACGCTGCGTGCCCGCCTCAATGGCATGAATGCCTCCGCCATCGGCATCTTCCAGGCCCCCGGCGCCAATGCGCTGGAGATCCGCGATGCGGTGATGGGCAAGATGGAGGAAATCCGCAAGACCCTGCCGCCGGGTGTGGAGATCACCTCGGTCTACGACACCACCGTGTTCGTGCGCGACTCGATCAAGGCCGTCATCACCACGCTGCTGGAAGCCACGCTGCTGGTGGTGCTGGTGGTGATCCTGTTCCTGCAGACCTGGCGTGCCTCCATCATCCCGCTGATCGCGGTGCCGGTCTCGGTGGTGGGTACGTTCGCCGTGCTGTACGTGCTGGGCTTCTCCATCAACACGCTGACGCTTTTCGGCTTGGTGCTGGCGATCGGCATCGTGGTGGACGACGCCATCGTGGTGGTGGAAAACGTCGAACGCTACATCGAACAGGGCATGACGCCGCTGGCCGCGGCGCACCAGGCCATGAAGGAAGTCTCCGGCCCCATCATCGCCATCGCGCTGGTGCTGTGCGCGGTGTTCGTGCCGATGGCCTTCCTGTCAGGGGTGACCGGCCAGTTCTACAAGCAGTTCGCGGTGACCATCGCCATCTCCACGGTGATCTCGGCGATCAACTCGCTGACCCTGTCGCCGGCGCTGGCCGCCATGCTGCTGAAGCCGCACGATGCGCCGAAGGACGCGCTGTCGCGCGTGATCGACCGCTCGTTCGGCTGGCTGTTCCGCCCGTTCAACCGCTTCTTCAAGCGCAGCTCGGAAGGCTATGAGCGCTCGGTCTCGCGCAGCCTGGGCCGCCGTGGCCTGGTGTTCGCCGTCTATGCGGTGCTGCTGATCGGCGCGGGCGTGATGTTCAAGGCGGTGCCGGCCGGCTTCATCCCGGTGCAGGACAAGCTGTACCTGATCGCCGGCGTGAAGATGCCGGAAGGCGCGTCCATCGAGCGCACCGACGCCGTGCTGAAGAAGATGGCGAAGATGGCGATGGAAGTGGAAGGCGTGCAGGACGAGATCGCGTTCCCCGGCCTGAATCCGCTGCAGTTCACCAATACCCCCAACAGCGGCGTGGTGTTCTTCAACCTGAAGCCGTTCGGCGAGCGCAAGAACAGCGCCGAACAGATCACCGCCGAGCTGAACCAGAAGTTCGCCAGCATCGAAGAAGGCTTCACCTTCGCCTTCATGCCGCCGCCGATCCAGGGCCTGGGCAACGGTTCGGGCTACTCGCTGTTCATCGAGGACCGCACGCGCCTGGGCTACGGCGAACTGCAGAATGCGGTACAGGCGTTCCAGGGCGCGGCGTCGCAGACGCCGGGCATGGGTTTCCCGATCAGCAGCTACCAGGCCAACGTGCCGCAGCTGGACGCCGAAGTGGACCGCGTCAAGGCCAAGGCACAGGGCGTGCCGCTGACCCAGCTGTTCGACACGCTGCAGACCTACCTGGGTTCGGCCTACGTCAACGACTTCAACATGTTCGGCCGCACCTGGCAGGTCATCGCGCAGGCGGACGGCACGTTCCGCGACGATGTCGAGGACATCGCCAACCTGCGTACGCGCAATGCCAACGGCGAGATGGTGCCGATCGGCAGCATGGTCAACATCAAGCAGACCTACGGCCCGGACCCGGTGATCCGCTTCAACGGCTATCCGGCCGCCGACATCCTGGGCGATGCCGATCCGCGCATGCTGTCCTCGGCTGAAGCGATGGCCAAGGTCACCGAACTGGCCGAGCAGGTGCTGCCGACCGGCATGGGCATCGACTGGAGCGACCTCAGCTACCAGCAGGCCACGCAGGGCAAGGCGGCGCTGGTGGTGTTCCCGCTGGCGGTGCTGCTGGCCTTCCTGGTGCTGGCCGCGCTGTACGAAAGCTGGACCCTGCCGCTGGCGGTGATCCTGATCGTGCCGATGACGCTGCTGTCCGCGCTGTTCGGCGTGTGGCTGACCGGTGGCGACAACAACGTGTTCGTGCAGGTGGGCCTGGTGGTGCTGATGGGCCTGGCGTGCAAGAACGCCATCCTGATCGTCGAGTTCGCCCGCGAGCTGGAACTGCAGGGCAAGAGCATCATCGAATCGGCGCTGGAAGCCTGCCGCCTGCGTCTGCGTCCCATCATCATGACCTCGGTGGCCTTCATCGCCGGCACGGTGCCGCTGGTGCTGTCCACCGGCGCGGGCGCCGAAGTCCGCTCGGCCACGGGCATCACGGTGTTCGCCGGTATGCTGGGCGTGACGCTGTTCGGCCTGTTCCTGACGCCGGTGTTCTACGTCGCCCTGCGCAAGCTGGCCAACCGTCCGCTGGTTTCCCATGCGCCGGCCCACGCCGATGCGCATGCCCATTCCTGATCCATTCCCACATCACGAGGCAATCCCATGAACACCTCCTCCACGAGCACCTCTTCCAGGATCGCACTGGTCACCGGCGCCACCCGCGGCATCGGCCGTGAAACCGTCCGCCAGCTGGCCGAAGCCGGCGTGCACACGATCCTCGCCGGCCGCAACCGCGAGAAGGCCGTCGAAGCCACGCTCGACCTGCAGGCCCAGGGACTGCCGGTGGAAGCCATCGCGCTGGACGTCACCGACCCGGACAGCATCGCCGCCGCCGTCAAGGAGGTCGAACAGCGCCACGGCAGGCTCGACATCCTGGTCAACAACGCCGGCATCCTGGTCGACGACGCCACCAAGGGCGTGTCCGGCCAGTCGCTGCAGACCTGGCGCACCACGTTCGACACCAACCTGTTCGGCCTGATCGAAACCACGCAGGCCTTCCTGCCGCTGCTGCGCAAGTCGGAGGCCGGCCGCATCGTCAACGTGTCCAGCCTGCTGGGCTCGATCTCCGAGCACACGAACCCGGCGTCCTTCATCTACGAGTTCAAGGGCGTGCCGGCCTACAACGTGTCCAAGAGCGCCGTGAATGCGTGGACCGTGCACCTGGCGCACGAACTGAAGGACACCGGCATCAAGGTCAACACCATCCACCCGGGTTACGTGCAGACCGACATGAACAAGTCCGGCGACCAGCAGAACGGCGAGCTGTCGGTGCCGGAAGGCGCGCGCACCAGCGTGCAGCTGGCCCTGATCGGCAACGACGGCCCGACCGGCGGCTACTACTACTTCGACCAGGTGCTGCCATGGTGATCCGCTCGCTCGCCATCGGCATCGCCACGGTGCTGCTGGCCGGCTGCGTGACGGTGGGCCCCGACTACGTGGCGCCTGCAACGGCGCCCGTGATGGTGCACAACGCGGTGGCGGCCGACTTCACCGCCGACCATCCCATCGCCACCTGGTGGGGCCAGTTCGACGACCCGGTGCTGGACCAGCTGGTGCGCGAATCGCTGCTGGCCAATCCGGACGTGCGCATCGCGGTGTCGCGCGTCAACGAGGCGCGCGCGGTGTTCAGCGAACGCCGGCTGGACCTGGCGCCGCACGTCACCGCCGGCGTGGAAGGCACGCGCACCAAGCAGCCGGTGGAAGGCCTGGGCCGCGTCGAGACCGACAGCTACAGCGCGGGTTTCGATGCGGCGTGGGAACTGGACCTGTTCGGTCGTGTCCGCCGCAGTGCCGAGGCGGCGCATGCTGACCTGCAGGCGCAGCGCAACGAACTGCAGGCCGCGCAGGTGACCGTCGCGGCGGAAGTGGCGCGCAATTATTTCGAACTGCGCGGCATCCAGAAGCGCCTCGACGTCGCCCGCCGGATCCTGGTCAGCCTGGGCGAGACGCAACGCCTGACCGAATCCCAGTTCGAACTCGGCGCGGGCAGCCAGCTGGAAGTGCAGAGCAGCCTGGCACGGGTCAAGGCCGTGGAAGCCGAAGTACCGGCGCTGGAGGCCAGCGAAGGCCAGTCGCGCCATCGGCTGGCCGTGCTGGTCGGCAAGCGCCCCGGCGAGATCGATGCGCTGCTCGCCCCGCGCGAGGCGCCCGCCTTCGCCAAGGCACTGCCGATCGGCGACACCACCGACGTGCTGCGCCAGCGGCCGGACGTACGCGCCGCCGAACGCAGGCTGGCTGCCGCCACCGCGCGCGTCGGTGTCGCCACGGCCGACCTGTTCCCGCGGGTCAGCCTGCGCGGCTTCATCGGTTTCCTGTCCGGCGGCTGGGGCAACCTGGTCAATGGCGACAACCGTGCCTGGCAGGTGACGCCCTCGATCAGCTGGGCCGCCTTCGACATGGGCAGCGTGCGTGCACGGTTGCGCGCCAGCGAAGCGCAGGCCGATGGCGTGGCCGCCGAGTACGAGAAGGCCGTGCTGGCCGCGCTGGAAGATACCGAAAACGCACTGCTGTCCTATGCCAAGCGGCAGGCGCAGCTGAAATTGCGGCTGGAACAATCCGTTGCCGCACGCCGGGCAGCAGAGCTGGCCGAAGTCCGGTATCGTGCCGGCTCGTCGGACTTCCTGACCCTGCTCGATGCGCAGCGTTCGCAATTGGCGGCGGACGACGCGCTCGCGCAGGCCGAGGCGGGGGTCAATGTCGGGGTAGTGGCCATCTACAAGTCGCTGGGTGGCGGGGGCGAGCAGGACATCGCGCCCGCGCTGGCGGCGCAGCCGTAGCCGGTCGTCACCCGCATTTCGCGCGCCGCCTGCAATAAACCCTTCACTCCACCATCACCGCGCCTCCGGGCGCGGTTCCCTTCCTGATGAGATCCCTTGTGTCTGCGTCGTCCCGTACCGCGTTTCCCGCACTCCGTCCCCTCTCCCCGCTCCGCTCCGCCCGCATGCCGGCCCGCCTGGCCGTAGCGGCGCTGCTGTCTGCGTGCTTCGCCAGCACCGCGCTGGCGTCCGAGCCGCGCACGGCCTACTACGTGCAGGGGGGTGTGGCCGAGGATGCACAATCATTGACCATCGGCGCGAGTCGGGACTGGGCCTGGGAAAAGCAGTACCGCTTCGGCCATGTCAGCGGCCAATGGCAGGGTGAGATCGGCCGTTGGCAGAGCGACAACCAGGGCAGCACGCAGGTGGGCATCAGCCCGGCGCTGCGCCTGCACCCGAACGGCTGGAACGAAGGCTGGTTCCTCGAAGGCGGCATCGGCGTCAACGTCATTTTCCCGAAGTACAGCACCGAGAAGAAGACGTTCAGCACCACCTTCAATTTCGGCGACCACATCGCCGTGGGCAAGCGCTTCGGTACGGACGCGCAGCACGAATGGTCGTTGCGCTTCCAGCACTTCTCCAACGGACGCATCCGCAGCCCGAATCCGGGCGAGAACTTCCTGCAGTTCCGCTACACGCGGCGGCTCTGACGAGCGCCACACCCTTGCAGGAGCGACGTAAGTCGCGAGCGCACGGCCATGCTTCACAGGGAATGCCGGTTGTTCGTCTTTCGGACGCGCTGCGGCGCGTTCATCCTCTTGCAGCGTGTGGCGCTATCGGGGCGCGGTCGCGACTTGCGTCGCTCCTACGACTAGGGAAGCGCACGCCTCACCGCAACGGCGCCGTCACGATCAGCGGCGACAGGTCGTAGCCCATCGCTTGCGCCCTGGCCTTCAACGCATCGAACCGCGCGCGCTCCATCGACGGCTCGCGCGACAGGATCCACAGGTGGTCGCGGTCGGGCTCGCCGACCATGGCCCATTGGTATTCCGGGTCCACCGCGATCACCCAGTAGTCCGCCCAAACCCACGGCGCCCAAGCCAGCCAGTCGGGCGCGAACCGCACCTGCAGCCGGCCGGGATGGCCTTCCACCGGCCGGGCGATGCCTTCCGCGCGCTTCATCTCCCCATCCGCCTTCCGGCAGGCGTTCAGCACACCGATCGCGCCACCCGGCGCATCCAGTGCGTAGCGCGCGGTGATGTCGCTGGCACAGTCCTTCTGGAACACCATCGGCAGGCGGGCGATCTCGTACCACTGTCCCGAGTAGCGGGACATGTCCAGCTTGGGTACCGACGTCACCGGCTCGACCGCGTGCGCCGGCATGGCGGCGACCACGCCCAGGCACAGGTTCGCGGCAACGGTCAGCAAGGGCAGGCGTTTCATCGGGTTCACTCCTTGGACGGGATGCGACGGGGCCACTGCGGTGTTTTCGTGGGCGGATGCAAGAAGAGCGGATGCACCCTGCGTTGGGGTGCACCCGCTCCTCACCACAAACGTTGTTTGCTGCAATCGACGATCAGCGCGAAGCCAGGGTCAGACCGCTGCTGTCGACGCGGGTGACGCCCTTGATCTTCGTAGCCACTTCGACTGCCTTGTCCTTCTGGGCCTGGTTGGCGACGGCACCGGACAAGGTCACCACGCCATTGACGGTCTCGACCTTGATATCGAGGCCGGAGACGTTTTCGGTCGCCAGCAGGTCGGCCTTCACCTTGGTGGTGATCCAGGTGTCGTTGACCGGCTGCGCGGAACCGTTGGTCGACTCGGTGCGCTTCTCTTCCGGCTCATTCGCCTGTGCCAGCGCCTGGCCCGCAGAGAACAGCAGCGTGGCGGAGAGGGCGACAGCAAGCAGCGAGCGCGGATGACGGATGGTCTTCTTCATGATGGATTCCTCCTGTGGGTGTTGCGTGCCCAGTCTTGCCGCGCCAACGTACAGCGGGCGTGAAATGGCCGTATGCGGGGCTACGACGTTGCAAGTGGTTCAGGGTGAACGGCAAATGAAAGCGTGCGCGCGACGCACTATCATGGCGGCCTTCGTCATCGCCGCGTGAATGCCATGTCGCATGTCCTGAACGTCGCACTGGTCGGATACGGCTTTGCCGGCAAGGTGTTCCACGCCCCGCTGATCGCGGGCACGCCGGGCCTCGCGCTGCACACGGTAGTGTCGGGCGATGCGGCGAAAGTGCATGCGGACCATGCGGAGGTTCGCGTGCATGGACGGGTGGACGATGCATTCACCGATGATGCGGTGGATCTTGTCGTGATCTCGGCGCCCAACGCCATGCATGCGCCGCTCGCCCTGGCCGCGCTCGCGCACGGCAAACACGTGGTGGTGGACAAGCCGTTCACGCTGACCGTGAAGGAGGCAGAGGAGGTACTGGATGCCGCCGCGCAGACCGGCAGGGTCGCCAGCGTGTTCCAGAACCGTCGCTGGGATGCGGACTTCCTGACGCTGCGCAGCCTGATCGACGCGGACACGCTGGGTCGGGTGGCCGAATTCCATTCGCACTTCGACCGCTTCCGCCCGCACGTGCAGGATCGCTGGCGCGAGCGCGACGAACCCGGTGGCGGCCTGTGGTACGACCTGGGTCCGCACCTGATCGACCAGGCACTGCAGCTGTTCGGCCTGCCGCAGGCGATCACCGCCGACATCGACCAGTTGCGCGACGGAGCGCAGGCACCGGATTACTTCCATGCCACGCTGCACTACCCGCATCATCGCGCGATCCTGCATGCCAGCGCGCTGGTGGCCGGCAACGGCCTGCGCTTCGCCGTGCATGGCACCCGCGGCAGTTATCTCAAGCACGGGCTTGACGTGCAGGAAGACCAGCTGCGTGCAGGCGTGGTGCCGGGAGCGCCCGGCTGGGGCGTGGACACGCGCGCGGGGGAAATCGTGCACGAACGCGACGGCCGCCTGGTCACGGAAGTCGCGACCGCGCGGGCGGGCGACTATCGCCAGTATTACGCCGGCATGCGCGACGCGATCCTGCACGGCACCCCGCCGCCGGTGACAGCGCAGCAGGCGATCGACGTCATGCGACTGATCGAGCTCGGCATGCGCAGCAGCATCGAGCGCAACGAAATCGCACTGGACTGACCCATCCATCGGTAGGAGCGACGTGAGTCGCGACCGCACGGCGTGACTCCCGATGAAACCGGCGCAAGCGCGATCCTTCCGGCATTGCGTTGTGGTAGGTACCGCTATCCTTACCCGGATGGCGTGCGGTCGCGACTGACGTCGCTCCTACAAGCGCCTGGGCGCTGCGCGCCATGCGATTCATCGAACCGGGGCTGCGCAGCAGCCCGAGCGCAGGAAAATCGCACTGGACTGACATATCCATCGGTAGGAGCGACGTGAGTCGCGACCGCACGGCGTGATTCCTGATGAAACCGGCGCAAGCGCGATCCTTCCGGCATTGCGTTTTAGTGGGTATCGCTATCCGTATCCCGATGGCGTACGGTCGCGACTGACGTCGCTCCTACAAGCGCAAGGACGCTGCGGGCCGTGCAGTTGATCGAACTGGGGGTGCGCAGCAGCGCCGAGCACAGGGAGATCGCACTGGACTGATGCATCCATATGTAGGAGCGACGTGAGTCGCGACCGCACGGCGTGATTTCCGATGAAACCGGCGCAAGCGCGATCCTTCCGGCATTGCGTTTTAGTGGGTATCGCTATCCGTATCCCGATGGCGTGCGGTCGCGACTGACGTCGCTCCTACAAGCGCCAGGACGCTGCGGGCCATGCAGTTGATCGAACCGGGGGTGCGCAGCAGCGCCGAGCACAGGGAGATCGCACTGGACTGATGCATCCATATGTAGGAGCGACGTGAGTCGCGACCGCACGGCGTGATTCCTGATGAAACCGGAACAAGCGCGATCCTTCCGGTATTGCTTTGTGGTGTTTGCCGCCATCCGTATCCCGATGGCGTGCGGTCGCGACTTACGTCGCTCCTACAAGAGCGTGCAAGAGCCTGCAAGGGCCTGCAAGAGCATGGCGATCAGGCCACCGCCTTCCCGCGATAGGTGCGATGGTGCGCCATCGCCAGCATGGCCTGGTCTTCGTGCGTATCGCCATAGGCATGGATGGCGGTGTAGGCCTGCGGGTCGCACAGCTCACGCACGCGGCGTACCTTTTCCTCACCGACGCACTGGGCACCGGCGTAACCGGTGATGCGTCCGTCACGCTCCGCCAGTCGGGAGCACAGCAGTTCGACGCCCTGCCCCGCACACCACGGTGCGAGGTACACCTCCAGCCCACCGGACACCACGATGACGCGATCGCCACGTTCACGGTGCCACGTCAATCGGGCCATCGCCTCCGGTCGCAGCACCCCGGGCAGTACGTCGCGCGCGAACGCCTCGCCCCGCGCGCGCAGGCGTGCGGCATCCACGCCACGCAAGCCCACCTGCACGACGCTGGCACGCGTGGGGGAACCCGCCACCCAGCCGCGCCGGTAGCCGAACACCACCGGCGCCAGCAATACCGACCCGACGGCCAGCCGCAACGGCGCCACCGCCTGGCGCATGAAATCGGGAAACGTCTCGCGCGTGGTCAGCGTGCCGTCGAAGTCGAACAGCGCAAGATCGGGCATGGCGACGCGTCGGCGGGTCAGAGCCCGCGGATGATGGCCGCACGCTGCTGGTCGAACTCTTCCTGGGTGATCAGGCCCTGGGCGCGCAATGCATCCAGCCGGGCGAGCCGCGCTTCGGGCGTACCCACCGCCGCGGAAGCGGGCCGGCGCTGGCGGCGGCGTACCCCCAGCACCAGCAGCGTCACGAGAATGGCCGGGACACCCAGGAAGACCAGTACCACCAGCCAATGCCAGATGCTCAATCCACCCATCTTCCTGCTCCTTCCGGCGTGCGGCCCCGCGACCGCGATGGCCGGATTCTAGCGGCTCCTTTCGCCCGCAGCACGGTCCGCGTCAGGGCGTCGCGGGCGGCGTGGCGGGCTGCTGCAACTCCTCGGCCAGCATCTTCTGCATCTCGGGCATCATCGCGCCGACCCGCTCCTGCACGGCCTTCATGGTGTTCTGCATCACCAGCGGCATCTTGTCGATCACGGCCTGGCCCGCCGGGGTGCGGTAGAAATCGAGCATGCTCTGGATCTCATTCTCGGTGAACGACTTGCTGTAGATGTCGACATACATCGGCGCCAGCACGTCCCAGCTCATTTCCTTCTTCATCAGGGCGGACAGGCGCGCGGTGAACCGCTGCATGCGGGCCTCCTGCTCCTGGGTCATGCTTTCGCCGAATGCCTGGCGCATCGAATCGGCGTACATGGACTCCATCTGGCCATAGACCTGGTCCAGCATCTGCCGCGATTTGGTCACTTCCAGCAACGCCCGCACCGACGCTTCGGTGGCCGGCGCCGCCGACGCGACGGATACCGGCGACATCGCCGCCAGCACGAGGCACAACATCCACTTCTTCATGTTCTCTCCCTGAGCACCGACATGGTGTGCGAAGAGCATAACGCGGCGCACGCGAACGCTGCAGCACGCCACGGGTGCCTCTCAGGCATCAGGCGCTTCGAGCAACCGCGCCCCGGGCCCTTCTTCGCCCAGCTCGTCCCACGGATTGCGCAGCGGGCACACCTTCAGCGACAGGCAGCCGCAGCCGATGCAGCCGTCCAGCTGGTCGCGCAGGCGGGTGAGGCTGGCGATGCGGGCGTCGAGCGTGGCATGCCAGCGCGCGGAGAGCTTCTTCCAGTCCGCGGCGGTGGGCGTGCGATTTTCCGGCAGCGACAAAAGGGCGGCCTGGATCTCGGCCAGCGGAATGCCGGTGCGCTGCGCCACCTTGATCACCGCCACCCTGCGCAGCACGTCGCGCGAATAGCGGCGCTGATTGCCGGCGTTCCGCCAGCTGTGGATCAGGCCTTTGGACTCGTAGAAGTGCAGCGTGGACACCGCGACGCCCGCGCGTGCGGCCACCTGGCCGACGGTGAGCTCCGTTTCGATGGGAGGATGCTGTTGGGAATGCTGTTTTCCGGGCATGGCGCATTGACCTCAAGATTGGTTGAGGTTCTACCCTGCACGTCCCCGTCCTGGCAACCCGCCTCGCCCATGCCTGACCCTCTACACCTGGCCCTGCTCTACGGCAGCACCCGTCAAGGCCGCTTCTGCGACACCGTCGCGGACTGGCTGCGCGCGCAGCTCGCCTTGCGGCGCGACTACACGGTCGATGCCATCGACCCCGCCCTGCTCGACCTGCCGCATCGCCATGGCGGCGCACCGAGCGTAGACCTGGTGAATCTGCAACAACGCGTCTGGCGTGCCGATGCCTTCGTGGTGGTGGTGCCGGAGTACAATCACGGCTACCCCTCCGCGTTGAAGTTCGTGATCGATTCGGTCCAGGCCCACTGGCAGGCCAAACCGGTCGCGTTCGTCGCCTATGGGGGCCACAGCGGTGGCGTCCGCGCGGCGGAACAGCTGCGGCAGGTGTTCTCCGGCCTGCATGCGGTGACCGTCCGCGATGGCGTGTATTTCACCCAGGCGTGGGAGCGGTTCGATACCCACGGCAGGCCGCGCGACGGCGATGCCAGCGAACGCGCCGCCCGCCGCATGCTGGACCAACTCGCCTGGCATGGCCACGCGCTCCGCCAGGCGCGCGCGGCCTGGCCCTATCCCGCCGGCTGAGCCGGCACGTTTTCCACGGCGCGCCCCGCGCGCCCACGATGGACCGACCCGATGTTCCGATTCTTCGAAACCCGCATCAATCCTTATCCGAAGGGCGAGCCGAGCACGCCGCCGCGGAAGCTGCTGCCGTTCCTGCTGCACTATTCGCGGCCGCTGCTGCCGTGGCTGGTGGCGATGTCGGTGCTGACCGGCGTGATCTCCGCGCTGGAGATCACCTTCTTCGACTACATGGGCCAGCTGGTCGACTGGATGGGCAGCACCGGCCGCGACAGCTTCCTGCAGGTGCATGGCCAGAAGCTGCTGTGGATGGGCGTGCTGGTGGTGGTGGCCTACCCGCTGCTGGTGCTGGTGCAGTCGCTGATCATCCACCAGACCATCTTCGGCAACTACCCGATGATCGCCCGCTGGCTGTCGCACCGTTACCTGCTGCGGCAAAGCGTGGGCTTCTTCCAGGACGAGTTCGCCGGCCGCATCTCGCAGAAGGTCATGCAGACCGCGCTTTCGATCCGCGAGACGGTGATGAAGCTGATGGACGTGTTCGTCTACGTCGTCGTCTACTTCGTGGGCACCGTGGTGCTGGTGGCGCAGGCCGATGTGTGGCTGGTGCTGCCGCTGGTCGTCTGGCTGGTCAGCTACCTGCTGCTGGTGTTCCATTTCGTGCCGCGCCTGCAGCAGGTGTCGATGGCCCAGTCGGACGCGCGCGCGCAGATGACCGGCCGCATCGTGGACAGCTACACCAACATCCAGACCATCAAGCTGTTCGCCCATACCTTGCGCGAGCAGGATTACGCGCGTGGCGCGATGGACGAGTTCATGGTCACCGTGCATGCGCAGATGCGTCTGGTCACCCAGCTGACCGTCGCCCTGCACACGCTCAACGCCTTCCTGCTGGCCAGCGTGGCCGGCGTGGCGATCTGGGCGTGGCTGCAGGCCTCGATCTCGATGGGCGCGATCGCCGTGGCCATCGCGCTGGTGATGCGCATCCGCTCGATGTCGGACTGGATCCTGTGGGAAGTGGCCGGCCTGTTCGAGAACATCGGCACGGTCGAGGACGGCATGGGCACCCTGGCGCAACCGCTGGCCATCGCCGATGCGAAGAACGCGAACGACCTGGTGGTCACCCAGGGCGAGATCCGCTTCGACCACGTGAAGTTCCACTACGGCCGCGAGGCCAAGGTGATCGACGACCTGTCGCTGGTCATCAGGCCGGGCGAGAAGGTCGGCATCGTCGGCCGTTCCGGCGCCGGCAAGTCGACGCTGGTGAACCTGCTGCTGCGCTTCTACGACGTGGAAGGCGGGCGCATCCTGATCGACGGGCAGGACGTCGCGCACGTCACCCAGGAGTCGCTGCGCCGGAACATCGGCATGGTCACCCAGGACACCTCGCTGCTGCACCGCTCGATCCGCGACAACATCCGTTACGGCCGGCCCGACGCGACCGAGGCGGAGCTGCTGGAAGCGTCGCGGCGCGCGCATGCGGACGAGTTCATCCAGGGCCTGACCGATGCCAAGGGCCGCAGCGGCTACGACACCCAGGTGGGCGAGCGTGGCGTGAAGCTCTCCGGTGGCCAGCGCCAGCGCGTGGCGATCGCACGCGTGCTGTTGAAGGACGCGCCGATCCTGGTGCTGGATGAAGCGACATCGGCGCTGGATTCGGAAGTCGAAGCCGCGATCCAGGAGCAGCTATATGCGCTAATGGAAGGCAAGACCGTCATCGCCATCGCCCACCGCCTGTCCACCATCGCCGTGCTCGACCGCCTGATCGTGATGGACGGCGGGCGCGTGATCGAAAGCGGCAGCCACGAGGAACTGCTGCAGCAGGACGGCCTGTACGCCGCACTGTGGCGTCGGCAGTCCGGCGGCTTCATCGGCGTGGACCTGGAAGAGACGGAAGCCTAGCTTCCTTCGACGCTGTGCGGTGTGCGATGTAGCCCGGGCAAGGCCAGCGGCCGCATCCGGGACACGGAGACGACGGACACGTCCCGATGCCCTACGGGGCTTCCCTGCGCCGCGCGGGGAGAAGAATGAAGAACGCCGGGTTGCCCCGGCGCGCTTCTTTCTTCAGGCTACGCCGCTCACGACAGCCAGCCGCGCGCCCGTGCCTTGTTGGCATACCCCAGCAGGAACAGCGCGATCAGCACCAGCACCACCGGCATCACCAGCCCCGTGGGCCCGTAGGCGGCCCACGCCGGGGTCACCACATACGCGGCGATCATCTGTACCAGCAGGGCTACCAGCGACAGCAGGAACATCGTCGCCGCCCAGCGCTTCTTCAGCAGCAAGCCCACACCGCCGAGCACGCCGGCGAACACCGCCACGGCGAAGGCGATGTTGAGCCAGCCGGGCGTGGCCTGGTAGACCTGGCGCTGCGGTTCGGTCATCAGTGCCAGCCGTTCGGCCGACATGTTGACCTGCAGGTACCACATCGCCACGCCGATCAGGTTCCACACCAACGCGAACAAGCCAATCAACCAATAGCCGAGCGAACGCTTGCCGGCTGTCTCCACGGTCGTATTCATCTCCCCTCCCCAGGGTGCGCAGTTGGACCGGAGGCGAGCATAGCGCCGTACAACCGATATGGCGGTTACGGTCGTGCGGGTGCCACGCGCCAGAGCGCCATGCCGAACGGCGAGAACAGGTCCGTCAGCAACAGCCTTGGCCCCGTCGACGGCCGGAACAGGGCCGCCTCCCGGTGCCGGCAACCAGGGTCGCGGGTCGGTGTCAGCGGCATCCCGGGCGTTGCCCATTGCACGAAAGGCCACAGTGCACCAGAAGACAGAAGCCGACGCGCATGCCACGTCTCCGCAGACGCACCCTGCGCGGAGCACAGGGGCGGCAGTACGAATGCGGAAAACGCGTGCTCAGGCGTCGTCCTGGCCCCAGGCGTCCACCTGCACTTCGCCCGACTCGTCCACGCTCACCCGTACTTCGATCGGCTTGCAGCAGACATGGCAGTCCTCCACGTACCGCTGGTCACCTGCCGAATCGTCCACCACCAGCGTGATCGTCTCGCCGCAATAGGGACACGCGATGTCGGCGGCAGGCAGGTGCGGCATCAGGCCGAACCCAACCGCGTGACCGCTGCAATCCGGTCCATCCACAGATAGTGGGTGACGTCCGGTCGCCGGTGGTCGTCGATGCGCACCACCGCGTTGAAGCCCTCGCGGCCCTCGCCATCGCGGAACACCTGCACGCTGGGACGCGTGGTGATGACGCCGGTGATGGAACCACCGTCGGTCAATCGCAGCTCGACCACCGCCTCGTCGGGCAACTGCAGCACCAGGGCCTCCATGCGGGCGATGTCATCCTGCCGGGTGTAAAGATGTTCGGGGGTCTGGTTCATGGACGGTCTCCTTCACCACCACGATGCGCACGCAAGCAGGCGTGAGCGCGTCAGCGCAACAGCCGCAGCACGTCTTCCGCCGCCGCCTCGGACGAGGCCGGATTCTGTCCCGTCACCAGCCGTCCATCGGTCACCACGTACGACTGCCACAGCGGACCTCGTTCGTACTGGGCGCCGTTCTTCTTCAACATGTCTTCCAGCGAGAACGGCACCACCTCCGTCAACCCCACCGCGGCTTCCTCTTCGTCGGAGAACGCGGTAACCCGCTTGTCCTTCACCAGCGGCTCGCCGAGCGCGCCGCGCGTATGCCGGAACACGGCCGGGCCATGGCAGACCGCCGCCACCGGCTTGCCGGCGGAAAACGTCTGTTCGATCAGGCGGATCGAATCCGCATCCTCGGCGAGGTCCCACAGCGGACCGTGTCCGCCGGGATAGAAGACGGCATCGAAATCGCCATCGACGACGTCCTTCAGTTTTTCGGTGGCGGCCAGCGCGGCCAGCGCGTCGGCGTCCTCGTTGAAACGCACGGTCGCCGCGGTCTGCGCATCCGGCGCGTCGCTCTTGGGGTCCAGCGGCGGCTGCCCGCCTTTCGGCGATGCCAGCACCACCTCGGCGCCGGCATCCTTGAACACGTAATACGGCGCGGCCAGTTCCTCCAGCCAGAAGCCGGTCTTGCTGCCGGTATCGCCCAGCGTGTCGTGGGAAGTGAGCACCATCAGGATCTTCATGGCAGCGTCTCTGCGGAAAGTGGCCCTGACGCTAGCAATCCCTGCGATAAGACCAAGTGAGCGCAGCAGGCACGGCATCACGCCGCACCTGCCAGCCCCCCGCTCAGCCCTTCTTCACGGCATGCCCGCCGAACTCGTTGCGCATCGCCGACAGCAGCTTGTCCGCATACGAATCGTCATCGCGCGAGCGCAGGCGTTCCAGCAGCGACAGCGTGATCACCGGTGCGGACACGTTCAGGTCGATCGCCTCGGCCACGGTCCAGCGGCCTTCGCCGGAATCGGCCACGTACGGCGCAATGCCGGCCATCTCCGGATTCTTCTTCAGCGCGTCGGCGGTCAGGTCCAGCAGCCACGAGCGCACCACGCTGCCGTGGCGCCAGATCTCGGCCAGCGCGCCGAGATCGAAATCCATCGCCTCCTTCTTCTCCAGGATCGCGAAGCCCTCGGCGTAGGCCTGCATCATGCCGTACTCGATCCCGTTGTGGACCATCTTGGCGAAGTGGCCCGCACCGCTGGGCCCCACGCGGCCCCAGCCGGTCTGCGGCGTGGGCGCCAGCGTGGCAAACACCGGCTGCAGGCGAGCCACCGCGTCGGCATCGCCGCCGATCATCAGGCTGTAGCCTTCCGCCAGGCCCCACACGCCACCGCTGGTGCCGCAGTCCACGTAGTGGATGCCGGCATCGGCCAACAGCGCGGCGCGCCGCTGCGTGTCCTTGTAGTTGGAATTGCCGCCATCGATCACCGTGTCGCCCGCCGACAGCAGCGGACGCAGCTGTTCGAGCGTGTCATCCACCACCTGTCCGGCCGGCACCATCAGCCACACCACGCGTGGCGTGGGCAGCGCAGCGACTGCGTTCTGCAGGTTCGCGTGCGGCACGATGCCGCGCGCCTCCGCCTGCTGGCGCGCGGCCTCGCCCGGGTCGTAGCCGCGCACCGCGTGCCCGCCGCGCACCAGCCGTTCGGCCATGTTGGCGCCCATGCGACCCAATCCGATCATTGCCAGTTCCATGCGTGCTCCTGTAACCCTGTCTGGAAAGAAGAAAACCCGCGGGCGCCATCATCGCCGCCGCGTGGGGAATGCACTTGCACCGCGCTGCGCGCCTGCCGGCCCGGTTCACGCCTCCTGCAACCAGGCGCGCATGACCGCTGCGGTTTCCTGCGGCACTTCCATCGCCGGCAGGTGGCCGCAGCGCGCGAACACATGCAGACGTGCGCCCGGAATCCGTTCCTGCAGCAACCGGGATTCCTCGGGCAGCGTCATCTGGTCCTGCTCGCCCACGCCGACCAGCGTGGGCACGGCCACGGTGGACAGCACGGGCAGCGAATCGGGGCGGCCGATGATGGCGCGCTGCTGGCGCAGGAAGGCCGGCAGGCCCACGCGCGCGGCCATCGCCATCACCTCTGCGCCCACCGGCGTGTCCACCCGGCTTTCATGCACCAGTTGCGGCAGCAGCTTGCGGGTGACCCCGGCGAAGCGGCCGGCCTCGGCCAGTGCCAGCCCGGCCTGGCGCACCAGCAGACGCTTGGGCGGATCCAGCCGCGCACTGGTGTCCAGCAATGCCAGCCGCTGCACGCGCTGCGGCGCCTGCCGCAGGATCTCGAACGCCACGTAGCCCCCCATCGACAGCCCCGCCAGTGCGAACGTGGGTGGCGCGGCGGCCAGCACGCGCGCGGCCATCCCGGCGACGCTGTCGTCCTGGGTCAGGTCGCCATGATGGATGTCCGCGATGTCGGCCAGCGCCTGGGCCGGATCGCGCCAGAGGCGCTCATCGCACAGCAGACCGGGCAGCAACAGCAGGGGAACGCGGGGGGTCGAAGCCATGCCGCCATTGTAGGCGCCGGGCACGACGCCCGGGCCCCGGCGCGCCCCACGATCCGTTCCACGGACGCAACACACGCGGCGGCGTATGCTCGGCGCATCTCCCGATTGCACGCCGCCATGCATATCCTGATCACCGGCGCTACCGGCTTCATCGGCACCGCGCTGTGCGCGCGCCTGATGACGTCCGGCCACACCTTGAGCGCGCTCACGCGCGATCCCGCGCGCGCCGCCGCGCGGCTGCCGGGCGTGCGCATCACCGCCTCGCTCGATGAGGCGCGGGATGTGGAGGCGGTGGTCAACCTGGCCGGCGAACCGCTCGCCGACGGCCGCTGGAACACCGTGCGCAAGCAGGCTTTCCGCGATTCGCGCCTGGGCACCACGCGGCAACTGGTGGCCTGGATGGCCCGCCAGTCGGTGCGGCCGCGCGTGCTGGTGTCGGGTTCGGCCATCGGCTACTACGGCCCGCGCGACGACACCGCGCTGGATGAATCCGCACCGCCCGGCGACGACTTCGCCGCCCAGCTCTGCCGCGACTGGGAAACCGAAGCGATGCAGGCCGAAACGCTGGACGTGCGCACCTGCCGCGTGCGCACCGGCATCGTGCTGGGCACGCAGGGCGGCGCGCTGGCGAAGATGCTGCCGCCGTTCCGCCTGGGCGCGGGCGGCCCGATGGGCGATGGAACGCAATGGATGAGCTGGATCCACCGCGATGACCTGGTGCGCATGATCCAGTGGCTGCTGGAGCACGACCACGCCGGTGGCGCCTACAACGGCACCGCGCCCACACCGGTGACCAACCGCGCGTTCGCTACCGCACTGGGCCGCGCCCTGCACCGTCCGGCCGTGCTGCCCACCCCTGCCATCGCACTGAAGCTGGCGTTCGGCGAGATGGCGCAGCTGCTGCTGACCGGTCAGCGCGTGTTGCCCGCGCACGCATTGGCGGAAGGATTCACGTTCCAGTTCCCCACGCTGGACGCGGCACTCGCCGACCTGCTGCACGACTGAGGCGGTCGCGGTACGCGGCGCAGGCAAGCGCTTTCTTCATCTTGCGCGCACGCGTCTGTAACGCCGGCGCGTCTAGCGTCGTGGCGAACCTCATCCCGGATGCCGCCATGCCCGCCAAGAAACGCGTGAACCCGCCGCAGCAACAGCGCCGCCAGCCCGGCCGGCAACCGCGCATGACGCCGGAACCGGAAACCATCCGCCCCGGCTACCGCGGCAACGGCCGGCTCGGCGGCAAGGTGGCACTGGTGACCGGCGGCGACAGCGGCATCGGCCGCGCGGTCGCGGTGCATTTCGCGCACGAAGGGGCCGACGTCGCCATCGCGTATCTCGACGAAGACGCGGATGCGCGCGAGACGCAGCGGCTGGTGGAGTCCACGGGCCAGCGTTGCCTGCTGTTGAAGGGCAACCTGGGTGCACCCGCCCGTTGCCGCCAGGTGGTGGCGCGCACGGTGAAGCAGTTCGGCGCGCTGGACGTGCTGGTCAACAACCACGCCCAGCAGTTCCCGGTCGATGCCCCCGAGGAGCTCACGCCCGCACGTCTGCGCCACACCTTCGAAACCAACCTGTTCTCATTCTTCCACCTGGCCGATGCCGCGCTGGAACACCTGCCGGACCAGACCGGCTGCATCATCAATACCGGCTCGGTGACCGGTGTGCGCGGCCACGACACGCTGCTGGACTACGCCGCGACCAAGGGCGCGATCCACGCGATGACGTTCTCGCTGGCCAAGTCGCTGGCGGACCGCGGCATCCGCGTCAACGCGGTCGCGCCGGGCCCCATCTGGACGCCGCTGATCCCGGCTTCGTTCACCCGCAAGGAGGTGGCCGAATTCGGGTCGGACACCCTGATGAAACGCCCCGGCCAGCCTTCGGAAGTTGCGCCGGCGTATGTGTTCCTGGCCAGCGACGATGCGCGCTACATCACCGGCCAGCTGATCCACGTCAACGGCGGCGGGCATATCTCGGCGTGAGGGATGCGACGGTTCGTGCGAGGCGGGCGAATCTCTTTTGCTCACGCGTCGAGACCATCGGGTGGCCCTGGCCCACCCTCACGACGCTCCGGCTGGAGGGATCGCGAAGGCAAGGGCGGGAGCGAATCCAGGCGGGAGCACTGCTGCGGCGGGTGCGCGGCAGAGCACTGGCGCCTCGGCTCAGGGGTGGGTAGAAAGGGCCACCCACCCGCGCATGCCGCATGCCTGCCCTCCGCCCCTACCGCCCTGCCGATGCCCCCGTCCTCGCCGACCTGTACGCCTGTTCGGTGAGGCACTACGGTCCGCGCGCCTACACGCCGGCGCAGGTGGCTGCCTGGGCGGCGACCGCCAATGCGGCGGACACCGCGGAACGCTGCGGCGATGGCCGCCGGGTGCTGGTGGCACAGGACGATGCGGGCGTGGTGCTGGGGTTCGGCGACCTGGAAGCCGACGGACACCTGGACTTCCTCTACGTGGCCCCGGAGGCCGAGGGCCTGCGGGTGGGTTCGCTGCTGTACAGCGCGCTGGAGGCGCACGCGCGGCAGCTGCAGGTGCCACGCATCTTCGTGGAAGCCAGCGAACTGTCGCGGCCGCTGTTCGAGCGGCGGGGCTTCCGGATGCTGGGCCGCAACGACCTGACCCTGGGCGGTGTGGCCATCCACAACTACCGGATGGAGAAGTGGCTCTGACGGCAGGTCAGTGCGTGCGCGCCACCGCCCCGTAAGCTCGCCCACGCCGCCACATCCCGCACAGGGTCGACGACCGCGCGCGGCATACCCCGGTGGTCCGGCTGCGCGCAGTGCGGCTGCCCGCCGTTGGCCAGCGCCCCACCGGCATGTCGTCCCTCCAGACTCAACCGGCCTGTGCCGATGTGGACAAACGTGTGCGCCGTGCCGGATGGACCGGCTCCGTCCCCTCCGGTCCTGGCGCCAGGCTGGTGACCTTTTGGCGACATTTGCATTGTTAGTTTCGCGCTGCTTCATCAAGTGAACATGACACTTCCTGGGGGTAGCGCGATATGAACACGTACGTGAGACGGGCAGTGTGGCTGGCTCTTTCGGCGCACCTGATCGGATTCTCCCTGTCGACGCATGCAGCGGAGGCGCCCGGCGCCCTGACCATCGTCGTCAGGGATCAATACACCGAGCGGCCACTTCCAAGCGTGCGGGTCACGATCACGGAACGGGAAACCGCCGTGGCGCGATCGCTGGAAACCGATGCACAAGGTCGCATCATCGTTGAACAGCTCGATCCCGGCCTCTACTCGATAAGCGTGGCCGAGGTCGGGTTCGCTCCCGTATACGAGCCGAGCGTACGCGTGATCACGCGGAAGAACTCCAGGATCGACCTCGAACTGGGAGCGCCGACGTTGGAAGAAGTGGTGGTTCAAGCAAGGCGGCCCGACGCATTCGCATCACCCTCCAGCACCTATCTCGATCGCGAAGCCCTGCGGGATGCCGTTGGCGGCGGCGCGGATCCGCTGCTCTCGCTGGACGGCCTGCCCGGCCTGGCGTCCACCAGCGAGTTCGCGGCCTTCAGCGTGCGCGGCCGGGGCCCGCGGGACAACCTGATCTTCGTCGACGAGTTACCGTTCGACAAGGCGGTGCACTTCGACGCGACGCTCGGCGAAGACGAGGATGTCGGAGGCGGTGGCCGCTTCTCGATCTTCGCGCCGAACGTCATCAGTGGTGCCGAATTCTCACCGGGCGGGTGGAGCCCTGCGTATGGCGGGCGGGCCGGGTCGCTGCTCAAGCTCGACGTCGCCGACGGCAGCCCAAGCCCGTCAGCGAGTCTGCGCCTGGACCTTGCAGGCTATGAAGTCGGCTATGACGGGCCGCTCGGCGTGACGGAAGATGCCACCCTGCTCGTCTCCGCCCGCCGGCTGGATTTCGGTGACTTCTTCGAGGACATCGAAGAACTGGACATCGGTAATCCCGTGCTGAGGGATGTCATCGTCAAGTCGGCCGTGCCGATCAACGCGTCCAACACGCTCGAGGTGCTGCTCATCGATACGCGCGAAACCTACACGCGCGACGTGACCCACGTGTTCGAGTCGCCCAACTTCGAAGATGTAGCGCTCCTCGATTTCAGACAGGACAGCGATCTGTACGGGCTCACCCTGCGATCATTGATCGGTCAGGACGCTGTCTGGACCAACAAGGTGTACCACCGGGCCAGCAACAAGATCAGCTCGGAGGGCGAGGCATTCCCCGATCTCGTGCCGCCCGGATCGCCCGCCTCCAGCTTCCCGGTGCGGGAGGACATCATCACCGTGACCGAAGACGAGACCGAGATCGGCTGGCGCAGCCATCTCGCGACGGTGAACCGGTGGGGCGCTTTCAATGCAGGCGTCCAGCTGACGCAGATCGACCTGGACTACAGCACCGTGCTGGACGGCGACTGGATCCGGTACGTTTACGACAGCAATGACTTCCGGCCGGATCCCGAGCAGCGCTACATCGTACTGACGCCGGAGAACATCGACGCGTTGCTGAGCCGGAAAGCGACCAGCTATGCGGGCTACGTGGACCAGGTCTTCAAGCGCGACACGTGGGATCTGAGCACGGGCCTGAGGCTGGAACGGGACGGCCTGACGGACGAAACCCTCGTGTCGCCCAGACTCAGGGTCAACTGGCAGCCGAGCAAGAACGTCAGGTACTTCGCGACGGCGGGGCTCTTCCACCAGTCGCCCCGGTTCCTGGACCTGGCCGCCAACGCGGCGAACGCGCTCGAGAACGAGAAGATCACGCACGGGAGTATCGGGCTCGAGTACGTCCCGAACGACCGGTGGTCGGTGTTGACGGAAGCCTATTACCAGGACCTCGCCAATCTTGTGGTCGACCTGGACCGGGCGAGCGGAACCTTCGCCAACATCGGCGATGGCACGTCCTACGGCTTCGACGTGGTGGTCAAGGGCACGATCCGGGAGGGCCTCTACGCGACCGCGACCTACTCCTACAACGATGCGGAAGTGGACCGGAAGGATGGCCGTGGCGCTGTCGTCGACGAGTTCAGCCGCGAGCACGTGGCGACCCTCGGGCTGACCTGGGAAATCACGGATCGCTGGAAGGTGGCGGCGCGCTACAAGTATCTGTCCGGGAGGCCGGAGGACGCCTACATCATCCACGAAGACGTGCTGGGCCCCGGACAACCCCTGCGTTACTCGAGGGAGACGATCGAGCGCAGCGTCGGTCGCAAACCCGGCTACGGCGTGCTCAACGCCCGTGTCGACTATCGGCGCGCATTCGGCCCCATCGACGTCACGGCGTTTCTCGATGTCATCAACGTCACCTCCTCGTCGTCGACGGACGACACCGAGTTCGACTACCGCAGGGGCGTCAACGTGAAGGACGACAGCGAGGCCGAGCCGCTGATCGGACTTCGGCTAGACTACGCCTGGTAAACGGGAGGTGGCAGATGGCATGCGCGCTTGATGCTGCGCCCATCCGGGCGTTGATCGTCGAGGACAACCGCGACATCTGCGGCAACATCGCCACGTACCTCGAAAAGCTCGGCTATGTCCTGGATTTCGCCCACGACGGCGTCACCGCGATGAACCTGGCGTTGACGAACCCGTTCGATGTCATCGTCCTGGACCTCATGATCCCGAGGATGGACGGCCTGACCTTCTGCCAGAGGCTGCGGGCCGATGCCGAGATCGAAACACCCGTGCTCATGCTGACGGCGAGGGACACGCTCGACGACAGGCTCAAAGGGTTCGACGCCGGAGCCGATGACTACCTGGTCAAGCCATTCGCGCTGCAGGAGCTGCATGCGCGCATCCGGGCCCTGTACAAGCGCAGCCGCCGGAATGGCGACAACCTGCTGACCGTCGGCGACCTGACACTGAACCGGTCGACGCTGCAGGTGCATCGGGCGGGGCGACGGGTCGAGATCAACCCCGCCGGCATGAAGCTTCTCCGACGGTTGATGGAGGAGTCCCCGTCCGTCGTGGACCGGGACGAGCTCGAAACGCTGTTGTGGGCCGACGAACCGCCGGATGGCGATGCGCTTCGCTCGCATATGTACAAGCTGCGGCAGGCCATCGACCGGCCGTTCGACCGGCCATTGCTCCACACGGTGCATCGCATCGGCTATCGGATCGCCGAGGAATCCCCGTAATGCGGCGACAGAGTCTGCGCAAACGTGTCGAGTATGCGTTCGCGCTGTGTGTCGTCGGGCTCAGCGTGGCCTGGGGGCTCGCGTTCTACGCGGCCATCAGGTTCAGCGAAGACCGGGTGCTGGCCAATCAGCTGCAGCGCGCTGCGGAAAACTATCCCGATCTGACGATGAATCTTCGGGGCTACGACGATGCCCGGAGCTTGCCGGAATCGCTGAGGGAGTGGGCGCAGGCAGGTCCCGACGAGGGCGTGTACGAGTTCGTCGGCGAAGAGCTGCATGTCGCGGTCGTCCCCGCCGACAATGCAGGGGGACGCGCTTTCGTGGTGTTCGATGTCGCCGGGATCGAGGCGGCATCCTCCGAGGACTGGTGGTGGCTCCTTGTCATCACCGGCGTCGTGGGCGTGCTCGGCGCCCTGGGTTTCGGGCTGGGCGTCCTGGTGATGCGGAGAGCGGTCGCCCCGGTGGTGCAGCTCGCCGATGTGGTCGCGGGCATCGACCTGGAACATCTGTCGGCCGGGGACCACAAGCTCATCGAGTCCAGCCGGTTCGGAAGCGACGAGGTCGGCGTCCTTGCCGGCGCCATCGAGAAGACGCTCGAGCGCATCAGCGCGTTCGTCGTGCGGGAGCGGGACTTCACCGGTTCCGCCAGCCACGAATTGCGCACACCCATCACCGTGATCACGGGCGCGCTCGAGCTGCTGGAGCAGAGCGATCTGTCGGCCGAGGACGTGAAGGCGGTGGACCGGATCCGGCGCGCGACGCTCGAGATGAAGTCCACGATCGAGATGTTCCTGTGCATCGCCCGCGAAGCCGACGAAGGGCTGTACGGCGAACAGTTCCTGGTCGCGCCCCTGGTAAGCCGGGCGGTCGACCAGCAGCGCTACCTGCTGCAAGGCAAGCGCGTCGACGTGGAGGTCGGAGGTCTCGCAGCTCCCATCGTTCGCGGGCATCCGCAGGCCTTCCTGATCGCCGTCACCAACATGGTCCGCAACGCGTTCGAGCAGACGCCCGGTGGGCAGGGACCGATCACGGTTCTCCTCGAGGAGCACGCGCTTCTGGTCACCAACCGGTTGGGCGGTGACGGGGATGGCCCGCTCGCGCCGGCCGGCGCCTCTTCCAACGGACATGGCCTGGGGCTGGGCATCGTCCAGCGACTGTGTGAGCGCAACGGCTGGGCATTCTCGCTGCGGGTGGACGAGGCTCACGTCACCGCCTGTCTTTCCTGGTGAGCACGGCGGCTCCTTCGCAAGCAGCGCGCGGTGCATGGCGTGGTGTCGTCGATTCGCAACTCCGCCCAGGCCAAGCGCAGGCCAGAGGAAGCTGCTCCATGGGCGTCAATGGCCATGGAATGTGTGGCCACCTGCAACGTGGCGGATAGCCGATCGCTGGACCGAGCCAATGCCTTGTCGAATGGCGCTGGGTAGAGCGGTCGATGTCCCTGATGACTCAGCTCTTGCGCATGAGGATCATCTTTTCCTGCGTCATGTCCCGCATGGTGTAGGGGATGCCCCCGGTTCCGTATCCGGACTCCCGGCGACCCGCGAACGGCATCCAGTCGGTGCGGAAGGCCGTAGGATCGTTGATCATCACCGCGGAGGCATCGAGACGATTCGCTGCACGAAGCGCGATGTCGATGTCCTGCGCAAAGATGCTGGCCTGGAAGGCGGTGGGCAGCGCATTGGCGCGTCTGATCGCGTCGTCGAGATCGTTGTAGCGATAGACCGCGACCACGGGGCCAAAAATCTCCTGCACGGATACCCGTGCGCCACCGGGGGGGTCGAGCAGCACCGTTGGCTGCAGGGTTGTCTCGGAGAGGCGTCTGCCGCCGGTCGCGAGCCTGGCGCCACCCTTGACGGCTTCGTCGATCCATTCCGCGATCCGGTCGGCCTCGCGTGGCAGGATCAGCGGCCCTACCTCGGTGTCCTCCAGCGTGGGATCGCCGGTACGCAGTCTTTCGACACGTGCGATGAGCCTGTGCGTGAAGTCGTCGGCGATGTCCTCGTGGACGTAGATGCGCTGCGTGGATACGCAGACTTGGCCGGCATGGTAATACCCGCCCTTCACGATCGGCTCGATGATCCTTTCCATGTCGGCGCTGCGATCGACGATGGCGGGCGCAACGCCGCCATGCTCCAGGGCCGAGCGCACCCCGGGGGCAAGCTTGGCGTGCAATGACCAGCCAACCTTGGCCGAACCGATGAAGCTGAGGAAAGCGATACGTTTGTCGGTCGCCAGCTTTTCGGCCAGTTCGTTGCCGTCCGGCAGAAAGCTCTGGCACCAAGGTTCGGGCAAACCGGCCTCACGGACCAGTGCAACGAATTCAAGGCAGGAAAGGGGCGTCGTGCTCGCGGGCTTGATGATGACGGGACAGCCGACTGCGATGGCGGGTGCCACCTGGTGGACGATCAGGTTCAGCGGATGATTGAATGCCGAGATCGCCGCGACGATGCCGATGGGTTCCTTGGTGGTGAACGCCCACCGGTTCTCCGCCGCCGCCGACAGGCCCATCGGTATTTCGCGGCCCGCGAAGTTGCGCAGTTCGTCGGCGGCATTGTTCACGCCGTCGATCGCACGGGTGGTCTCCACGATGGCGTCAGGCAGCGGCTTGCCACCCTCGCGCGCGATCTGCATCGCGAGATGGTCGCGCCTGTCTTCCATCAGAGCGGCGAGCCTGCGCAGGATCGCAATGCGCTGGTGAGGCTTGAGCCAGCCGTCGCGGTCGCCGAAGACGCGCTCGGCGGCTTGCAGCTTGTGCTCCAGCGCAGCGGCGTCTTCGGTTTCCAGTTCGGCAATCGGTGCGCGATCGAAGGCCTGCACGACGTTCAGCATGGTGGGGTTCCTCGTGTTCCGGGCATCTGGGGAATCGATGGCATCGACAGGGATTCCGTCACGCACACTCCAGGTGGGGTGTGCGGTTGCGCAGCTCGTCGACCAGTACGCGGGTATTCTCGGAGTAATCGATCGGCACATCGACCAGGTGGACGCCGCCGCCGGCGAACGCGGCTTCGAGCGTCGGTACGAGTTGTTCGACGGCCGTTACCCTTGACCCCTTTGCGCCATAGGCCTCGGCATAGCGCACGAAATCGGGATTGCCGAAGCGCATGCCGAAGTCCGCGAAACCATCGACCGCCTGCTTCCAGCGGATCATGCCGTAGGCACTGTCGTTCAGGATCACCACGACCAGGTTCAGGCGGAGCCGCACGGCCGTTTCCATCTCCTGGGAATTCATCATGAACCCGCCGTCGCCGCAGACCGCCATCACGCGGCGCTGCGGATGCAGCATCGCCGCCATCATCGCCGACGGCAGACCGGCACCCATCGTGGCCAGTGCATTGTCGAGCAGCAACGTGTTGGCCACATGCGTGCGGTAGTTGCGGGCAAACCAGATCTTGTACATGCCATTGTCGAGGCAGACGATGCCGTCGTCGGGCATGACCCTGCGGACATCGTGGACCAGCCGCTGGGGCGTGACCGGGAAGCGGTCCTCCTCTGCGCGGTCGTTGAGGCGCGCAAGGATCTTCTGGCGCAGGTCGATCATCCCTTCATCGGGAGAGAGTCGACCCGCCAGCCGCCCTGCGAGTGACTCCACGGAGGCACCAATATCGCCGATCACCTCGATGTCGGGGTGATAGACCTGCTCGACCGTAGCGGACTGGTAACCGATGTGGATGACTTTCGGTCCGCCGGCATCCTTCATCAGGAAAGGCGGCTTCTCCACGGTGTCGTGACCGATGGCGACGATGACGTCCGCGCGCGCGACGGCCTCATGGACGTAGTCGCCCTCCGAGAGCGCGGCGGTGCCCATGTAGAGGTTGGAGCCGCCGGTAACAGCGCCTTTGCCCATCTGGGTGTTGAAGAAGGGCAGACGTGTCCGCGCCACGAAGTCGGAAAGCGCCTCGGTCAGCCACGGCCGACTCCCAGCCGCGCCGATCATCACCAACGGCCGCCCGGCGGCGAGGATGGCCTCCGCCGCCCTGTCGAGCGCGGCTGGGGAAGCAAGGGGGCGTTCGATCGGATGGACCGGAATGACCGGGGCGCTCTCGACCTCTTCGGCCGCGATGTCCTCCGGCAGTTCGAGGTGCACGGGCCCTGGCCGCTCCTCCATGGCGACACGGAACGCGTCCCTCACCGTCGCGGGGATGGAGGCCGCGTTGACGATCTGACGGGTCATCTTGGTCAACGGCCTCATCGACGCCACGATGTCGACGATCTGGAAGCGCGCCTGCTTGGCGCTCATCACCGCCTTCTGGCCGGTGATGAGGATCATCGGCCAGGCCCCGAGATGGGCATAGGCTGCACCGGTCGAGAAGTTGAGCGCACCTGGGCCCAGCGTGGCGAGACAGACGCCAGGCTTGCCCGTCAGCCGCCCGTGCGTTGCGGCCATGAAGGCCGCCGCTTGTTCATGGCGCGTCAGGACAAGCTCGATGCGCGAGGTGCGAAGCGACTCCAGGAAATCGAGGTTTTCCTCACCCGGCACACCAAAGATACGGTCCACGCCCTCGTTCTCGAGCGCGTCGACCAACAAGGCAGAGCCCTTGCGCATAGCCGCGATCCTCATGGAAATGATCCGGGCGGGGCCGCAAGACCCACGAGGGGTCTTGAAGCAAGCCAGGATCTGATGACGATGGGCTGACTATACCCCTCGGCCGCGTCACATCCTGTCACGTGCCAAGACGTAGTGTTCCGGCATGGGCACGGCGCAGGCATCCCTTCGATGATCCAACACGTGCCTGTCAAATCGCTCAAGCCGATCCGGGCTCGGTTTCGCCATACTCTGCGGGCGCTTCGACGCGAGCGTGCGGGGAAGGCCCGGCTTCCCCGTTGCGATAGTCCAGGCCTCAGACAACACGGCGCCAATGTGATCAATCGATTGTTCGTATACGGCACCCTCGCCCCGGGCAGACCGAATGAGCACGTTCTCGCGGATGTCCCCGGCACCTGGGAACCGGCTACCGTGCAAGGGCGACTCGTCAATGAAGGATGGGGCGCCAAGCTGGGCTATCCGGCGATTGTCCCTTCCAGCCACGGTCAGCCGGGTGATGTCGTGCACGGATTCGTCTTCGCCTCCCCTGATCTCCCGGCGCACTGGAAGCGCCTCGATGAATTTGAAGGCCATGGCTATGAGCGCGCAGTCGTCTACGCAAAGCTCCAGGACGGAGCCGTGGTTGAAGCGCAGACGTATGCGCTGTCCGAGCGGTGCCTGCCTCCCGACGCATCCGCCCGGCACCATTCGTCGGGGTAATCCGTCGTGCCGCACATCGTTGCACGCTCGGGGAATCCGTGTGTTGCGTCGATCATATGAATCCGCGGCCGGAAGCGGTCATGCGCCCAGGCATGTAGATCGGGACTTCTATCGATGATGAGGGAGGGGCAGGCACAGCTGCAGGAGTTCCACGTGTCGGTCCGCCAGCAGTGGCAGGATGCGCTCCACCACCAGCGCGCCGTAATGCGGTGACTGGCGATGCGCCTCGAGCGCTGCGACGTCGCGATAACGCTCGACCAGCAGCAGTTCGTCCGCGGCATCGATGGACCGGAACGCCGCGTATTCCAGGCAACCCGGTTCGGCCAGCGAGGCGATGCGCAGCTCGGCGACGTGCGCGAGCACGTCGTCGAGGTGGTCTTCCCTGACCCGCCAGCGCGCGACTACGGTAATCGTCGTCGATGCCTCCATCAGGAGGCACTCCGCAGGGCGGCCACGATCGCTTCGCCGACCCGCGTGCCCGAGGCCGGGTTCTGCCCGGTGATCAGGCGGCCGTCGACTTTCAGCTGCGGCTGCCAGGGCGCGGCGGCTTCGTACACGCCGCCTTCTTCGCGCAGTGCGCTTTCCAGGTCGAACGGCACGTCGGCGCGGGCGTAGCCATCTTCCTCTGCCGTCGAGAAGCCGGTGATCTGGCGTCCACGTACCAGCGGCGTGCCATCGGCGAGCGTGACGCCGAGCAGGGCGGCCGGACCATGACAGACGGCGGAGACGATCTTGCCGCCGTCCCAGGCGCGGCGAACCAGTGCCTGCACTTCCGGGTTGCCGGTGATGTCGACCATCGGGCCGAGCCCGCCGGGGAAGAACACGGCGTCGTAGTCGAGCACGTCGATCTCGGAGAGCTTGCGGCTGCGGTTGAGGCGGCGGAACGCGGCGCTGTCCAGGAACGCGGCCTGCACCGGGTCACTGCCGTCGAACCCATCGTGGGGGGTCAGGCCGCCCAGCGGCGAAGCGAACTCGACCGCGATACCGGCGTGGTCGAGGACCTCGTACGGGTGCGCGATCTCGGGAAAGAAGAAGCCGGTGGCGCGGTCGTGGGGGCCGATCGTGCCGGCATTTGTCACAACAAACAGGACATGCTTGACGCTCATGACACACTCCTTCTGTTCGGTAGACCCGGCGAATCCGGGCGAAACGAACAGTAGGCGCATGTCGGCGGTACGAGTAGCACCGCCGCGATTGACGCATTGTCACATCAAGTAAGACAATCGGACCGTGAGCCATCATCCGTCCCCGATCCTGGACGAACTGCGCGCCATGGCCGTATTCGCCACGGTCGTGCGCAGCGGCAGCTTCGCGTCCGGCGCGCGTGCGCTGGGGCTGACCCGTGCGGTCGTCAGCCACCACATCCGCGTGCTGGAGACCAAGCTGGGCGTCCCGCTGGCGCAGCGGAGCACGCGCAGCTTCAGCCTGACGCCGGCAGGCGAGGCCTTCCGCGTGCATTGCGAGCGCCTGCTCGACGAAGCGCATGACGGCATCCGCGGCATGGAACTGCTGCGCGCCGAACCGCGCGGCGAAGTGCGCATCACCTGCTCGCACCACTTCGGCAACAAGCGCATCCTGCCCGCTCTGCTCGAATTCCGCCGCCGCTATCCGGCGATCCGTCTGCACGTGGCGATGAACGATGCGAATGTGGACCTGGTGCAGCAGGGCATCGAACTGGCGGTGCGCGCCGGGCCGTTGGCCGATTCCGACCTGGTTGCGCGCCGGCTGGTGCGCGAGCCGACCCTGCTGTGCGCCGCACCGTCGTACCTGCGCCGCCATCGCGCGCCGGCGACGCTGGCCGAACTGGACCAGCACCGTTGGGTGGTCTATCCGCCCAGCCTGCGGTCGGTGACGGTCGGCGTGGAAGGCAAGACGTTCGACGTGCCGGTGCAGGGCGACCTGGTCACCGACAGTGCGGCCTCGCGGCTGGCGTTCGTGCTGGCGGGCGAAGGCATCGCGCGCCTGCCTGCGTACGACGCCGCGGCGCCGATCGCCGCCGGCGACCTGGTCCGCATCCTGCCCGAGGTCGAGACCGTGCCGCTTGAGATCTTTCTGGTGCACGGTCGTCGCATAGGTCCCAGCGCGAAGTTGCTGAGAGACTTCCTGCTGTCCGGTGCACAGGACGACACGGCAGGTCAGTTCGCCCGCGCTTCCGCCAGTTGACGAACTGCATCCGCATCACACCTCGCGGGAAATTCGTCGACGCGAATGCCCACCCTCCAATACTGAGCGTTGTGGCGATTGCGCAGACCACGGACTCTGTTGAAGCATTGGACCCCGGTGACGCATGACCCCTTCCGCCGCGTGGAATCGATTCGTCTATCGGGTCATGGGCATTTCGGAACCGCTTCCGGCGCAGGGCGGACCCTATTCAGTCGACAACTGAAATCTGTCTGGACGCTCTTCTGAAGGGCGCTGCACTGGGTACCGGCCCGCACTGTTCAGCCCGTCAACGAAGCCGCTCGAAAGCGGCTCCGATTGTCGACGCTTGTTGGCATGCCTAACCGGGCAGCTTTGCCGCGAGCACGTCGACTTTCTCGATGGTCGGCGGCTCGGAGAACAGTTCCCCGGCCTTCGCCATCAAGGCCGCCGCCACCTTGCCGGAGAGATGGGCTTCCCGACCCGCGTCATCGGGAAACGCATCAAAAATTCCGAAAGTCGTTGGTCCCAGACGAATCCCTTACTCGACGACAGCTAAGAACATCGACACTCACGGACAGCCCCTGTCCCCAAAAGAAGACCCACGGCATCCGCAACCGGACCTGCGGCGCTAGCATGCAGCCATGGATGTCGCCGCCCTCAAACGCCACTGCCGGTCCCTGCCCGGGGTCACTGAAACCCTGCATGCCGCGCCGGCCAACATCCTGGTCTACGCGGTGGGCGGGAAGCGGTTCGCGCACTTCAAGACCAGCGAACCGGAGCGTTGGCGCTTCAGCGTGAAGGTCGCCAGCGAACGCTTCCTGGAACTGACCGACCAGCCCGGCATCAAGCCCGCGCGCTGGTTGGGGCGCCAGCACTGGATCACCGTGGTGGAGGTGGCCGCGATGCCGACCGCCCACCTGCGCGAACTGGTGCGCTGGTCCTACGACCACGCCCTGTCACGCCTGCCGCTGCGCGAACAGCGGCGGATCGCGGCGGAATAGCGGCATGGGCCGGCCCGCGACAGGGATGGGACCGGCATGTCCGGCCCCCTGCCACGGCAACGAAGTCATCCGATGCCCCTCGATGTCGATCCGCCACCTGCTGGTTCGTCATGAGGAAGAACGCGTCCCGCCGGCACCCGGCGAGCCCTTCGCACCACCCCGCACCCCAGGAGACTGCAATGAACGTCAATCCCTACCTGATCTTCAACGGCGACTGCGAAGCCGCCTTCACCTTCTACGCCAAGGCCACCGGCGGCGAACTGGGCCCGCTGATGCGCTTCGGCGAGACCCCCGGCTGCGACGACCTGCCGGCCAGCCACAAGGACAAGATCATGCATACGCATGTGATGTTCGGGCAGACCGTGCTGATGGGGTCGGACAACCACCCGGCGCATCCGTACGAAGGCGTGAAGGGCTGCTCGGTGTCGCTGTCGGTGGACAACATTGCCGATGCGAAACGCATCTTCGCCGCGCTCTCCGAGGGCGGCCAGGTGACCATGCCGCTCGACACGACCTTCTGGGCGGTACGCTTCGGCATGCTGGTCGACAGGTTCGGCGTGCCGTGGATGATCAACTGCGAGAAGGATGCATGACCGGCGGCCGACGCGCGCATGAACGCCACGCGCCGGCGTTGCGATGCACTGCAGCTTTCCCGGGCTGCGGTGCCGTGGTCTGATGCGCGCCATGCAGACGTCCGCCACCCATCGCGCCATCGACGCCGTCTGGCGCATCGAATCGGCCCGCCTCATCGCCGGCCTGGCGCGCATGGTGCGCGACGTGGGCCTGGCCGAAGAACTGGCGCAGGACGCGCTGGTGGCCGCGCTGGAAACCTGGCCCGATGACGGCGTGCCGGACAACCCGGGAGCGTGGCTGATGACCACGGCCAAGCGACGCGCGATCGACCGGCTGCGCCGGCTGCAGCTGCTGGACCGCAAGCACCAGGAGCTCGCGCACGAACTGGAGGACCAGCAGGACGACCGCCGCGCCCGCGAGGAAGATGCGCTGGACCACGACATCGACGACGACCTGCTGCGGCTGGTGTTCGTGTCGTGCCACCCGGTGCTGTCGATGGAGGCACGCGTGGCGCTGACGCTGCGCCTGCTGTGCGGCCTGAGCACCGACGAGATCGCGCGCGCCTTCCTGGTGCCGGAACCCACGGTGGCCCAGCGCATCGTGCGCGCCAAGCGCACACTGTCGGAGGCCGGCGTGGCATTCGAGGTGCCGCGCGGCGCTGAATTGCAGGAGCGACTCTCGTCGGTGCTTGGCGTGGTGTACCTGGTCTTCAACGAAGGCTATTCGGCCACCAGCGGCGAATACTGGATGCGGCCGGCCCTGTGCGAGGAAGCCCTGCGCCTGGGCCGCATGCTGGCCGCGCTCGCCCCGCGCGAGCCGGAAGTGCACGGGCTGATCGCACTGATGGAAATCCAGGCCTCGCGACTGCATGCGCGCGTCGGCCACGACGGCGAACCCGTGCTGCTGCTCGACCAGGACCGTGGCCGCTGGGACCACCTGCTGATCCAGCGCGGCCTGGCGGCACTCGAACGCGCGGAGCAGCTGGGCGGCGCCTTCGGTGCCTACGCCCTGCAGGCCGCCATCGCGGCGTGCCATGGCCGCGCACGCACGGCCGAGGAGACCGATTGGCCTCGTATCGCCACGCTATACGCCGCACTGGCGCGGGTGACGCCGTCGCCCGTGGTGGAACTGAACCGCGCCGTGGCGGTATCGATGGCCGCCGGTCCCGACGCCGCGCTGCCGCTGGTGGACCGGCTGAGCGACGAGCCGGCGCTGAAGCAGTACCACCTGCTGCCCAGCGTGCGGGGCGACCTGCTGTTCAAGCTGGGCCGCCACCAGGAAGCACGCGCGGAATTCGAACGTGCCGCCTCGATGACCCGCAACGCGCGCGAACAGGCCCTGCTGCGCGCCCGCGCGCAGGAATGCGTTTCTCCGTAGTCCGCGACGGGCGGCTACATCCAGCGTTTCAGGCGGATCTCCGGTCCGGCCACGGCGGCGGTCTGGTCGTAGGCCAGCGCGCGCAGCTCGGCGGAGGTGTACTTCACCAGATCGCTGACCTTCAGGCGGCGCCGGTCGCCCGCGCCGCCGGCGAGCATGCGCCGCCAGTTCTTGACCAGCGCGTAGGTGAACGCGCCGTGGTGGACCGCGCCATGCTCGTATTCGTAGGCGAACTCGCGCTCCTGGCAGGCGTACAGCAGCAGCGGCATGTACGGACCCTTGTGGCCGAGCGCCTTGCGCATCTCGCGCGCCTTGTCCAGCCGCAAGGTGCGCACGGGCAACGCGTAGCCCAGCCGGCCACTCATGTCGGCCAGCGGCATGGTGTCCGGGTCCACGGCCTCCTTCTTGCGGTCGGCCACTTCCAGATCGCGGGGCACCCACATCTGCCGGTCCACGCTCCAGCACATCGCGCGGTGGCGGATGTCGTCGGGCGGGTTGAGCCCGCGCATGCGCGCCGGCCCGCCCTTGGCCATGCCGCCGGAATGGCAGCAGTCCAGGATGATGCTGAAGTTGACGTCGTACGGCAGCTGCACGTAGCGCTCGAACAGCCAGTCGTCGGTGATGGCCGAATCCTCGGTCCAGTCGAAGTCGTACGGCACCAGCGTCTCGTCCATGCGGTCGACGCGATCGCCCAGCCCGTAGGTCGGCAGCTGCGCACCGTGGCCGCTGTAGTAGAGGATGCGCTGGTCGCCGCTGCGCATGCCGTCGAGCAGCCAGTCCACGCGCTCGCGGATGCCGTCGGCGGTGGCACGGTCGTCCAGCACCACGCGGATGTCGCCGGCGTCGAAACCCTGTTCCTGCAGCATGGCGCTCATCAGGAAGACATCGTTGACGCAGCCGGACAGGCGGTCGTCGGGGTCGGGGTATTCGTTGATGCCCACCAGCAGCGCACGCTTGCGTGGCGTGGCGACGCGGCGGGCGATGGGTTCCTGCTCGCGCATGGAACGCGTGATGCGCGTGGTCTGGTCGTTCAACACATCGAACCACAAGGTGCTGACCGTCTGCGGATGGCGCAGGTACTCCTCGGCCGCGTGGTCGGCGTTGCCGGGAATGTCGAAATGGGTCTCGACCTGCCTGAAGTTGTCCGCCGCGATGTTGACGCGGGCGGTGAACACGGAATCGAAACGGTTGTAGAGGTGGTACCAGAACCGCGCTTTTTCGATCGCGCTCAGGCGGCCGGCCTGGTACTCGCCACGCACGAAAGGATTGCCGATCTGCGAACCCAGCGAGGCGAAGTAACGGCCGCCGGCCGCGGCGCGGGTGTCTTCATGGGTGAAGGTGTCGTAGCAGACCAGCGAGCCCAGGCTGTGGCCGAGCACCAGGTGCGGCTTCGTCGCCTCGATGCGCTGGACGAGGCGCTCGCGCGTCTGCTGGCGGAACGTGCGGCTCTCGACCCACTTCACCACCATGCCGGCGGTGTGCCGCAGCCGGGAATCGTCGCCGCGCGCACGCCGGAATGGGGCGGTCACGCCATTGGCGATCAGCCGTGCGAGCGCTTCCAGCGTGTCGCCCAGACTGACCGGATGCTGCGCGAAGATGTCGTCGTAGTGGCAGTACTGGATGTCCAGTTCGCGCGCCGGATCGACCTGCGCGCAGGCATGGCGGATCGCGTCCTCCCACGCCTGCTGCCAGGGACCCTGCGGCGGATGCTGGCCCACGCCATGCACGCAGAGGATACGAAGTGCGGTTGCCATCGCGTCAGCCTCCTTTCGCGGGGAGAAGGGACACCGCGACGCCCGCATACCTGCGCATGCGGGCGGGTCGTGATGACCGGCCGGGGAGTATCGCGCCGGCGGACGGCATCGTGCCGTGACCGGGGAAGCATTCCGTTGCAGGCAGCGCCATCGTCCAGCTCCATCGGGTGGCAGGCAGGCGCGCGTGCGCCTGCGGGGGTTCTACACCAGCGAACGCCCCCGCTTCACCGGACAGGCCACCTCCGGTCGGACGCCGTTCAACGCCCGCCCAGGAAGTCCTGCTTGCCCACCGGCACGCCGCTGTGGCGCAGGATGGCGTAGGCGGTCGCGACGTGGAAGTACAGGTTGGGCGTGGCGAAGCCCAGCAGGTAGCCGCGTCCATCGAACTTCAGGTCGCCGCGTGAGCGCGTCGGCACCGTCACCTCGCGGTCCTCGCTGCCGGCGAAGGCGGCTTCGTCGAACGTCCCCAGGTATTCGATGACCCGGGTGAGGCGATCGTGCAGCTCGGCGAAGCTGGTCTCGTCGTCCTCGAAGCGCGGCGACTCGGTACCGGTCAGGCGCGCCGCACCGAACTTGGCGGTGTCGGTGGCGATCTGCACCTGCCGCACCAGCGGCAGCATGTCCGGGTACAGGCGCGTCTGCAGCAGCACGTTCGCATCGAAGCCCCGCTCCTGTGCGTAGGCCTCGCCCTTCTGCAGCACATGCTTGAGGTTGCGCAGTGCGCGGGTGAACACGGGAATGGAGGCCTGGTACATCGACAGGGTCTGGCTCATGGGCAACGGTCGCACAGCGGATGGGGCGCTGAGCATAGCCGCGACCACGCGGCATGATTAGCCGGGGCACGCGGGAGAGTGCGTCCCGGATTCCTTCTTGCGGCGCGAGGGTCGGGTGCGCGTACGGCAGACACGCCGGACATGGCATGCTGGCACGTCATCCTCCTGCCTCGACAACGCCGCCATGCATGCCTGGTCTGACCTGCTCCGCGACATACCCGATTTCCCCAAACCCGGCATCCTCTTCAAGGACATCACGCCCGTGCTCGCGGATGCACGGGGCTTCGCCGACGCGGTCGCCGCGATGGCGGAACCCTGGCGCACGCAACCGCCCCACGCGGTGGTCGGCGTGGAGGCACGCGGCTTCATCCTGGGCGCCGCGCTGGCGCGGGAACTCGGGGTGGGGTTCGTGCCCGTGCGCAAACCCGGCAAGCTGCCGGGGCATACCCTGTCGCTGGATTACGGCCTGGAATACGGACGCGACCGGCTGGAAATCCATGCCGATGCGCTGCCCCCAGGGGCGCCGGTCATCGTGGTGGATGACGTGCTGGCGACCGGTGGCACGCTGAAAGCGGCCCTCCAGCTGGTGGAGCAACAGGGCGCCCGGGTCGTCGGCGCGGCGGTGCTGGTGGAGCTGGGATTTCTGGAAGCGAGGGCCGCATGGACCCATCCGGCGCCGCTGGTGGCGGCATTGACCTGCTGACGAAGGCGACCGCGGCAGTCTTCCTGCTGCGCCCGGCAACGCGCCCGCGCTCACGCATCGACACGGGTCACGTAGGCGCCGGTGGCGATGACCTGGAAGGTGTCGTTGTCGATGCGTCGCACCACGCTACCGTCTTCCATCACGTAGCGCAGGTGCGTGCGAGGCCCCCCTTGGCCTGTCGGAGCGGTGTCGGCGGCGTCTTCCCGATGGACCTCGATCCGACACTGCCGGCCGGATGCGTCGCGGGCGATGAACAGATGGGTACTCATGGGCGGCCCCTGGCTTCGGAAGGCCAGAGCCTAGGCGCGTCGCCGTTAACGGCGGCGAAGAAAAGCGTGAGGATTCGATGAAGACATCGCGGGATGGCCGCGCCGCTGGGCGTCCGCGGCGAAGAAGGAGGGGGAGGCATTGCACCTCCCCCTCCGGGCGCCATGGGCGCAGCGCCGCCAATGTGTCGGGCATTGGCGGCAAGTGACCGGACCCTTTGGGGAAAAGGAACCGGTCAACCTAGCTGCCAGGCGGGGGAAGCGCCTGACAGATAGCGGGTGGCCACCGTCGTGGGACTGTGGCCGATGCCGGAGTGCCTCTAGGCGTGTCCGGAGGTCGGTATCGACACGTCGGTCGTCGCCGACGGTTGGGATGGCTCGCAAGCCTGCGCGATGGCGTGACGGATGGCCGCCTGGCAAAGGTCATGCAGCGTCCGCACCAGACCATCGCTCTCGCCGTGCACGATGACAGTTACGTCCGCCTGCATGATGCGGTGCGTCTCCATGATCACGGCGTGGTAAGCATGCGGATTGCCTTCTTCCAGATGCACGGCGACATCCTCCAACTGGGTCTGGAACAACATCATGCGGACCTCATCGCACGACTGAGGTGCTTGGTGTTGTTGCGGGCCAGGTAACGGCCGACCAGCGCGCGGAGGTCCGCGCACCGCTGGTCTTCCTCATCCAGCGTCGCCATGACGTCGGTCCAGGTGCCGTCCTGCGACCAGCGGATGAAGCGGACATAGATGCCGTGCCAGGAACCGAATTCCTTTGGCAGATCCGACCAGTACGCGCCGGTCTGCGCCACCCAGAGCACGGCTTCGATGAAGCGCTTGGCATTGCCACCATGGCGGGCGCGCGCACCAATGCGTCCCGGCAGGCGCTCCAGCATGACGGCCCACTCGGCAGGCGCCAGGCGCTGCATGACATGCCACTGGCTCATGGCGCGCGGGCCCAGGCCCGTGGGCAGCGGAGCGGGTGCTGGCCGGAAAGGCGCCGGCTGTTCAGTGACCTGTTCCATCATCATCGACACCATGGGTTCAGCGCGCATCGCCATCACCACCGCATGTCGTCGCTTTGCCGTGCGCCGTTGTGGAATGACGATTACATCCGCGCAGCGGCGCTGCGCCCGACAGGAAAAGAAACTGGAACAAACCGTAATCCCCCTTATTCCGAAACGATTGGCAGTTGCGTCCATGCGACCTTCCGTGGCCCGACGACGCACGCATCGGAAGCTGCATGCCCGTGGTCCTGACCATCGCACCGACTGTCATTCATCTGTCGTGCGCCACAGCCGTGCCACGCTTGCGAAATCCGCACAACGCGCGTCTTATATGGTCAGGAATCGTGATACCGAGCACATTCAGGACATGACTCGCCAACCCGTGGAACCCGTGCGTACCGTCATGCCCGCAGGCGAGCGGGCGTCCATCGACGATGCGTCGATGGATGACGCGCGCCGCGAATCCGTCACCCAGCTCCTCGACCATGCCCAGGGCGGACATTCCGACGCATGGGACCGGATATATGCACTGCTCTACCAGGACCTGCACCGCATCGCGCGCTCGCAGATCCGGCAGCAGCGCCGCGGGCATTCGCGTTCGCCGACCTCGCTCATCAGCGAGACCTGGCTGCGCCTGGCCAGCGCCGATTTCAGCGTGGAGAACCGGTCCCACCTGGTCGCCCTCATTGCCCGGGCCATGCGCTTCGTGCTGCTCGACGAGGCCCGTCGTGCGCTGGCGGAAAAGCGCGGCGACGGGGTGGAGGTGCTGGCGCTGGACGACACCAACGAACCCGGACACCACGTGCAGCTGGAGCAGCTGTTGATCCTCGACCAGGCCCTGAACGACCTGGCGACGGTCGATGCCCGTCTGGCGCAGGTGGTGGAACTGCGTTACTTCGGCGGACTCAGCGAGCAGGAAATCGCCGACGTGCTCAAGGTGACCGAACGCACCGTGCGGCGCGACTGGCGCAAGGCGCGCGCGTTCCTGTTCAGCCATCTGGGCGGCGACATGGCCGACGAGCCGCCGCACGCCTGAAGCCGCCGGTACACGCATTCCGGTCCCGATGAAGGCGACGACGAGGGAATACAGACGACCGCCCCGGGGCATCCGGCAAGCCGCCCCTTCCGACCCTTCGTCCGTGTCGCCGCAGGGCGGGTACGGACCGCCGCGACCCGATCATGCAACACGTGTCCGCTTGGCTCGTGTCGCTGCGAATCTGTCTCATGTCGGCCAACGCGAGCCCTCGCGTGCGTGCCCGAGCCCGGCGCGCGTATGCCGGACCCGGCGCAACGGGCCGACAAGCGGATTCCCGGCTCCCCCGCCACCCGACACTCACAGCATGCTCCCCTGCAGGGCCCATCGCGATGCCTAACGCCAAAGCCCATGCCCTGGAGTTGTTCGACGAGTTCGCGGACATGCCCCACCACCGGCAGTCGCGGGCGCTGGCACAACTCAAGCTGGAAGATCCGGCATTGCATGACGCGCTGGTGGAACTGCTGGTGGCGGATGCCTTGGAGCACCCGCTGGATATCCCTCCCTTCGGCGTTCTTTCTGCGAGCGAACCGGCAGATGCCCTTCTCGACGGCAGCCAGCCGGAATCCCGTGTGGGCACACAGTTGGGTGCCTGGCGCATCGAGCAGCTGCTCGATGTGGGGGGGATGGGCACGGTGTACGAAGCGCGCCGTGCCGATGGGCACTACCAGCAACGCGTCGCACTGAAGTGCATCCGTGCGGAGCTTTCGTCGCCCGCGCTCATCGCCGCCTTCCTCAGCGAGCGCAATCATCTGGCGCAGCTGGAACACCCGCACATCGCGACACTGATCGATGGCGGCATCGAGGCCAACGGGCTTCCCTGGTTCGCCATGCGCTTCATCGACGGCATTTCCATCGACCAGTGGTGCGATCAGCGGGAGGCCGGCGTCAGGCAACGCATCAAGCTGCTGATCCAGGCGTGCGACGCCCTGGCGTACGCGCACGAACAGCGGGTGCTGCACCAGGACCTCAAGCCTTCCAATCTGCTGGTGACGGCCCAGGGGCACGTCTTCCTCGTCGACTTCGGCCTGTCCGTGACGCTCAGCCACGGGAGCACGTCGAACAGCCCGCGCATCGCGATCTCCAATGGCTACGCCGCGCCGGAAGTGCATGCCGGTGCGCCCGCCACCGTTGCCGGCGACATCTATGCGATGGGCGTGGTCATGTATCGCCTGCTGTGCGCGGAATGGCCGACGCCGCTGCATCCTGTCCATGCGCGCATCATGCGTCCCGAAGCCTCGGCGCCACGCCACATGGTGGAGCTGCTCGAGCACGCGCCGGGCGCGGTGGCGCGCATGCGCGGCCGCGGCAGCAACCGGCGGTTGGCCCGTGAGCTGGCGGGCGACCTGGACGCCATCGCTTGGAAATGCGTGGCCGTCGAGCCCGCCGACCGCTACCAGAGTGCCACCGAGTTGCGCGATGAACTGCAGCGTTGGCTGCAGCATCGTCCGGTCTCGGCACGCGCCGGCGGCTGGGGTTACCGGACGCAGCGCTTCCTGCGCCGCAACGCGATCAGCGCCACCCTGGGGAGCGCGGTCGGACTCTCATTGCTGGGCGGGCTGGCCGTGGCCACCTGGCAGTACCGGCGTGGCGCCAGCGAAACCGAGGCGGCGCGACAGATCAGCGACCTGTTCGAACAGATGTTGGGCACCGCCACGCTGTCGGGCCTCAGCGACACACGTGTTCCCCCGCAGCAACTGCTGGCCGAAACCGAGGCGCGGCTGCGTGCGCAGTCGCTGGAAGGCCAGCCCGCGCTGAAGGCCCGCGCGCTGTCCACGCTGGCCCGCAGCTACGCGGCGATGGGCAACTATTCCCATGCGCTGCGCCTTGCCACCGAGGCCAACGAGCTCGATTCGAATGACCCGCTGCAGAGCATCGAGACCAGTGCAACGCTGGCGTCGCTGCTCAATCTGCAGGCCCGCCATGCGGAAGCACGCGATGCCGCACTGGCCGGCATCCAGCGACACGAACGGCTTAAGGGCGGCAACGCGCTGGCGGACATCCGCCTGCTCACCGAGCTGGCCCGCGCGCACTGGGGCCTTTCCGAGTACGACATCGCGCTTGCGACACTGGCGATGGGGTTGCAGGCGGCGCAGTCCTCGCGCGCCGACAGTCTGGCGCAACCGATGGCCGAACTGCTCACGCTGCGCGGCCAATGGCAGGGTCAACGCCTGCAGCTGAAAGAAGCGCAGCACGACCTGCAGCGCGCCGTGGCGCTGTCGGAACAGACGCATCCCCTGGTGGCCGACGCCGCGCGCGAACAGCTGGTCGAGGTCACTTCGCGCCTGGGCCAGCAGGAAAGCGCCGTCACGCTGGCCCAGCTGCTGCTGGAGCGTCGCCAGAAGCGCCTGGGCGAACAGCACCCGGACACCGCACGCAGTTGGCGCGTCCTTGCCGAGCAGCACTACCGACTGAATCAGGACACGGAAGCGCGACATGCCCTGGACAACGCCCGCACCCTGCTGAAAGACACCTTCGGTCCCGAACACCCCGAGTATGCCCAGGCGCTGGGACTGGAGGCGCTGCTGATGTCGCGCGAGTCGCCCGGAAGCGGCATCCCGCTGGCGCGTGAGGCCGTCGCGCTGCTTGAGCGTGCGCTGGGTCCTCTCCACGACGAGACGCTTCAGGCCAAGCAGGACCTGGCCAACCAGTTGCTGGACGCCCTGCCCTTGAACCAGAATCCACCCGCCTTCGCGCCGCTGAATGAAGCCATCGGCCTGCTGTCGGAAGGTACCCAGGCGGCACAGCAACACAAACTGCCGATGCCGGAGCGCAAGTTCGCGCTGGCGCACGCGCTGATCCTGCGCAACAGGACCCATGCCTACGGCGCCTCGGACCTGTCCACCGCCGAAAGCCTGCTGCAGGAAGCGCTGGTGGAATCGCGCCGCTACCTGGGGGCGCAACATCCGACCACCCTGCAAGTGCGCAATGGCTTGCTGCAGCTGCGCACGCCTTCGTACGCCCATCCGTAACGCCACGCCGACCGGCGGCACCCCGGTGGCGGGCCGGACCACGCCGCACCGCACGCAGGTGCAATCCCTTCGGCGACCGCTGCGCCACCCTGCGTCACCGACTGTGGGCACCTTCGCAGGAGTTCCCATGCATGGCCCTGATACCGGATATCCCGCCGGGCGCACCGCGTTGCTGTTCATCGATCCGTACAACGACTTCCTGGCCGAAGGCGGCAAGTTGTGGCCACTGGTGGCGGAAGTCGCCCACAGCGTCGACCTGCATGCGCACCTGCGCGCGATCTGCGCCACGGTCCGCGAAGCCGGCCTGCCGGTCTTCATCGTGCCGCACCACCGCGCGGAGCCGGACGACTTCCTTGGCTGGGACCACCCCACGCCCTACCAACTGGGCGCCTCACGCGTGCAACCTTTCGCCCGGGGCAGCTGGGGCGGCGAGTGGCACCCGGAATTCGCTCCGCAACCCGGCGACATCGTGGTGAAGGAGCACTGGGGTTCCAGCGGTTTCGCCAACACCGACCTGGACTACCTGCTCAAGCAGCACCGCATCAGCCATCTGATCCTCGTCGGACTGATCGCCAATACCTGCATCGAGGCCACCGCACGCTTCGCCGCCGAACTCGGCTACCACGTCACCCTGGTGCGCGACGCGACCGCAGCAGCGAGTGCAGCCGCGATGCACGCCGCACATGAGATCAACGCGCCGACCTTCGCGCACCGCGTGCTCACCACGGCACAACTGCTGAAGGCGCTGTGCACGCCCTCGTAACCCCGTGCCCCCATCATCCACCCCGGCTTCCAGGAGATCGCCATGGACCTCGCTTCCGTCGTCGTACTCGTCACCGGCGCCAACCGCGGGCTGGGCCATGCGCTGGTGGAGGCGTTCCTGCAGGCAGGCGCGGCCAAGGTCTATGCCGGTGCGCGCGATCCCGGCACCGTGACCGCCGCCGGCGCGATACCGGTCACGCTGGACATCACTTCGCCCGACACCATCACCCGTGCCGCGCAGGCCTGCGGCGATGTCAACGTGGTCATCAACAACGCCGGCATCGCACGCCGCACCTTCAGCCTCAGCGCGGATACGCTGGCGGACATGCGTGCGGAAATGGACACGAACTACTGGGGGCCGCTGACGATGGCGCAGGCGTTCGCGCCCGTGCTGGCACGCAACGGCGGCGGCGCGCTGGTCAACATCCTGTCGGTGCTCAGCTGGCTCAGCGTGCCCGGTACCGCCGGTTACAGCGCATCGAAGGCGGCCATGTGGTCGATGACCAATGGCTTGCGCCATGATCTGGCGGCACAGGGCACACAGGTCGTCGGCCTGCATGTCGGCTACATGGACACCGACATGACCGCGGGCGTCGATGCCCCCAAGGCCAGTCCCGCCGAGGTCGCCCGGCAGGTGGTGGACGCGCTGCGGGACGGTCGCCGTGAAATCCTCGCGGATGCGCTCAGCCGGCAGGTCAAGGCCGGCCTGTCCGCACCCGAGGCGGTCTACCTGCATCCGGCTGGCGAAGGTTGACAGACAAGAGCCGTGCTAAGCCTGACGAGCGCGTGGCTGGCGCAGCGCCCACCCTGCGCCAAGCCATGTCTGCAAGGGCGGGCACAGCAGCAGGCCCGCGCTGAACCATCGGGGCCAGTCGTTCCCCAGCATCCGCACCGCCTGCACATGAATCGCCAGCATCGCCACGAACAGCACGACCGCATGCAGGCGCAGTGCGCATGGCGCAAGCTTCGTGACCAGCCAGTTCGCGGCCACGCCAGCGACGAGCACCCATGCCAGATCCCATGACAGCCGCCCATCGCCGCCGGAAGCAAGCCCGATGGCATCGCCGAGTTGTCCACCCGCCGCATTCACCAGCGGCACCGCGGCCAAGGCGAGCACGAAGGCGACGCAGGATCGCAGCGCGATCATCGCGCCCTGTTTGAACGTGATGCGTCCCGTGTGGGTATCCAAGGCAACCGGCAGCCGCGTCAGAGCGCGCCTTCCGAGCCGGTATATGCCGCACCCTGCACGTTGCCTTGCTCATCGGACAGGCAGGACCACGGCGCCTCCGCGCCCGGCACCTGCACGGTGACGCCCACGCCGGCCTCCGCCCACAGCACCTCGGTGGCCGTCAGTGCGGACAGCGCCACGCCGGTCGCCTTGGCCACCGCGGCCAGGCAGGCATCGCGCGCCACCGGATAATCGTCGCCGACACCTGCAGAGGCGACAGGCGCCGCAGACGGGGCTGCAGGCATCGCGGGGGCAGCGGGGGCAGCCGACACAGCGGGCTCCGCCTCGACGGCAGGCGCCACAGCGACGTCTTCCCGCTTGCCGCAGCCTGCCAGCAGCAACGACAGACTGACTGATGCGAGCATCGCAACGGACTTCTTCATGACGCACATCTCCGGGCGGACGTTGCAGCGCATGCTAGCCGCAGTGTGTTCATCGCGGGTGAAACAACGCGGGCGCGGCTTCGTTCATTGCTGTGCGGCGGCGGCGCGCATCTCTTCTTCGGAGGCGGCGCGATGGCCATAGCTCAGCACGCGCGTCATGCGCCATGCATCGCCCTCCCTGCGCCACACCATGACGAACTTCGCCACGCCCTCGCACTGGTCGCTTTCGCGCTGGCAGAAGCGATGTTCGCCTTCTTCCACCGCACCGAAATCCTTGATCGGATAGACCCGCAGCGTGCCGGGAATGAGTTCGCGGCGAACCTTCCCGCAGATGTACTTGCGCGTGCCTTCCACCACATCGTCGCGCGTCCAGGTGACGCCGCCGTTGTCGTGGTAGAACTCGACGTCCGGCACGAAGTACGTCGCGAACGCCGCCAGGTCGCACCGGTTGTAGGCGTCGAACACCGTGCGGTCCAGGGCGGCGACCGTGTCGAACAGCGCGCCGGACGTGCCGTTGGCAGCATCCGCGTCCGTGGCGGCGGCCGACCATGGCAGCCCCATGCAGGCCAGCAGCAGCGTGGCAGCGATCTTCATGGCGGGCGGCACTCGCGATGGCGAAGGCCCCAGCTTATCCCACCGGTGCGGCGGCCTCCCCTGCCATGCGGCCACCTGCCTGAGGTCATGGGTCAGGCGGCGACGGACTGCGCCAGCCAGGTCGCGTAACGCATCGGCATCACCCGAGCGTCCATGCAGGGCATCAGCGAGCGCTCATCCAGCACCATTCCGAAATAGGGCGCCGCCGCGTCCGCGACCACCGTGCTGGCATCCTGTTTCGCCCGCAGGTAGTCGCTGACGAAGTCGGACAACGGGCGTGCCTCGGGGCCTGCCACCTCGCGGATGCCGTTGGCCGGAATGGCCACCGCCACATCGGCCACGGCCGTGGCCACATCCTCAGCGGCCATCGGCTGCATGAGCGTGGTCGACAGGTGGACGGCGCCCTCCCGCATGCCCGCCTGCGCGATGCTGCCCATGAATTCGAAGAACTGCGTCGCGCGCAGGACGGTGTACGGCACCGGCGATGCCTGGATCAGCGCTTCCTGCGCCATCTTCGCGCGGAAGTAGCCGCTGTCCAGCAAGCGCTCCGTGCCCACCACCGACAGCGCCACGTGGTGCTTCACGCCGGCGGCGATTTCCGCCGCCAACAGATGGCGACCCGCTGTCCGGAAAAAATCCAGCACCGCCTGGTCTTCGAACGAAGGCGCATTGGCCACATCCACCACCACCGTCGCGCCGGTCAGGGCATCGGCCAGTCCTGCACCGGTGACGGCATCGATGCCCGTGGACGGCGCGCCGGCCACCACGTCATGTCCGCGTGCACGCAATTTGCCGACCAGCTTGCCGCCGATCAGTCCGGTACCGCCGATGACCACGATCTTCATGCCCTGCTCCTGTGCTGGAAGTCGCAGGCGACGCGCCATGCCCCGCTGCTGCATGCCAGGACGGACCACCACGCCCTGGCGTGACAGGCCGTGCACGACCCCCGGGCGCGACCCGCCTGTGCCGGTTTGCTGACGCCCGGGCAGGGCGCACACGCGGGATGCGGAGCGCATCCCATTTCGTGTCACGGTTTACCGGCGGCAGACCGGGCTTCAGAGGGCCGCCCTTCACCCGCAACGGAATTTGCGACCGCGTTGGCACGCGCTACACCCCGGGGACTCGCTAGCATGGCAGCCACGGGCCAACGTCAGGCCCTGATTCCCGTGCAAGGAGCACGCATGAACACATCCGCCACCACCGGCCTGGCCGGCACCTGGCAGCTGCTGCCGGACCAGTGCGACTACCAGTTGGGCCGGCCGCCGCGCAGCGCGCGCTACCGGCTGGACTACGACGCCGACGGCATGCTGTCGATCGCCTCGGAGTGGGTCAGCGCCAATGGCCAACGCTATCGGGTCGCGTTCGACGGGCCTGTCGACGGCAAGCCGCATCCGTACCACAGCACGCCGCTGGTGGACGCGCTGAGTTTCGAATCCGTGTCCCCCACGCAACTGCACTCGGCCACCTGGCACGACGGCCGGCAGGTGCAGTGGTCCGAGCGCGAGCTGGTCGATCCGGACACCCTGGTGATCCGCATGCACGGCCACCTGAGCAACGGGCGCCCGTACACCAACGTGGGTGTGTACCGCCGTCAGGCGGCCTGAGGACAGGGCCTCACCCGTCCGGCTTTCCCCAACGCCCTACCTGCCGGCGGCGTCCACCCGGAACGGCAGGTTGGCGTAGGCCGCATGTCCCCGGCCATCGTGGACTTCCACGAACAGGCGATAGTGGCCCGGCGTGCGCGGCGCGTCGAAGCGCAGACCGCCCTTTCCATCGTCCTGCATGCGCACCCGCACGCGCGGCGGCACGTCTTCGCGATCGCCACCGATGGTCTTCGCGGAGCTCTCGTGCAGGATCGTCCAGCGGTAACGCAGTGCGTCGCCATCGCTGTCCGCCGCATCGGCCTGCGCCACACTCGACGCTCCCGGCCGCAGCGTGATGCTGTCGGCCGCACGGCGACCGTCCAGCGTCAGCGGCGCGATGGATGGGGCGCGATTGGCGGGCCACTGGCCGGTCCACACGTACTGCATGGCATCCACGGCCGGCGTGCTTTCGCCGCTTGGCAGGAACAGGCCGTACCACGTCGGCGTCCGTTCCTGCTTGTTCCCCCACAGGAAGACATACGAGCCCAGACCCTGCACGGTATCGCGCGCGATCACCTCTTCGTAGCGCTGTTGCAGCAGCTGCGCCTTGCGGGAAGCATCGTCCTCGATGGGCGCCTTCCAGGCCGTCAGCGGACTTTCCCAATGCCCGGTGGGGCCCCATTCGGTCACGATGTACGGACCGGTCCATCCACTGCTGCGCAACTTGTCCGGCAGCGCGCCGATGTCGCCGTACAACTGGATGCCGATCAGATCCAGCGAGCCGGCGCGCGTCTTCAACAGGTCGATCAGCTTCGCGTCGAATCCCGCCACGGTGGTCATCACCGGATGGTGGGGGTCGATCGCATGGATCATGTCGGCGATCTGGCCCACGGCATTCCACACCTTGGGGTTGGAATACTCCAGGTTCAGCTCGTTGCCCACCACCCACATCAGCACGGCGGGATGGTCCTGGTAGAGCTGCACTTCGGCGCGGATGCGCTGCAGCTGGCGGGCGACCGCCGCGTCGTCGTCGTAGTCGAAGCCGTGGCGCTCGTTGCCCACCTCGATGCCCATCGCCACCTTCAGGCCGTTGCGCTGTGCACGGTCCAGCATCGCATGCACCTTCGCCTGATCGGTGCCGGTGCTCCAGGTACGGAAGGAATTGCCGCCGCGCGCGGCCAGTTCCTCCTGGCTGCCACTCGCCAGCCCCGCGCCTTTCACATGGACCGGCGTTCCATCCACCAGCAGGCGGTAGCGCCCGTCCTGCTGCTCGATGCGCACCTGCGAAGGACCCGCCTGCGGGGAGAATGGCGCGGCCACTGCGGACGGCAGGCAGCACAGCAACAGCATCAGCATCAGCATCAGGATCGGCGAACGGGAGAACATGCGGAAAGACCTCCGGCGAGAGCGGATACCCACGCCCGCCCAACTCCGCGCGCGCCGGTGCATCATGCCATGGGGTGCGGGCGACCACGGATGGTGCAGGACGCGTTGCCGTCGTGCACGGTTTACACTGGCCCCTCATCATCGCGCGCCCGCGGGGCAGCGCCTTCTGCGGCACCCGGGGAACATCATGCGGAAATCAGGGACACGATCGGCGCATGCCGCCGCACTGGCGCTGTGCGTGGCGTTCGCCGGCCTGCAGGCAGCTGCCCAGGAAGATGGCGGTACCGACGCCGGCGCGCCACCGCGGCAGGCGTTGTCGCCCGAACTGAAGCAGGAGATCAACCAGCTGGCGCAAGGCCTCACCCGCGTACAGCAGGACGGCGTACCACTGGCCTGCGACAAGGCCGTGAAGAATGCGCGCTGGGGCGTGGAAACGATGCTGGAAGTGGGTGAACGCAACATGCAGGGCGGCTATCTGGCGCGCGCGGATTACGAAGCCACGGCCAAGTCGCTCAACGCGCTGCTGGTCCAGTTGACACTGCCCGACTGCGAGGCCGCCACCGGCACGCGACGGGATTTCTACCAGTGCATGTCCAGCGACTACAACCATGTCTACGGCTGCGGCAAGGCGCATCCGTTCGATCACTGACACGCGGTCCGCATTGACCCGTGACGGTGCGGGCGGCACCCTGTCGGCATGTGGCTGATGAACCTGTTCGCTTCCCTCTCTGTGTCGCCCGCGCCCCCGGTGGCGCGCATCGTGGCGACGCCCGCCTGGTTGCCGGACTGGATGCGCGACTGGGCGGAAGTCGCCGTCCCCGTGGCCGAAGCGCTGGCGATCCTGCTGGCCGCCTGGCTGCTGCGGCGCGTGCTGCGCGGCGTGCTGCATCGCGCCGGCGACCGCTACCGGCTGCCGGCCGAAGTGACGATCAGTGCACGCCGCCTGATCGGCGTGGTCATCTATGCCTCGGCCGGCATGCTGGCGTTGGGGCGACTGGGCGTGTCCAGCAGCGTGTTGTGGACCGCGTTGACCGGTTTCACCGCGGTGGCCGCGGTCGCCTTCTTCGCCGCGTGGAGCGTGCTGTCCAACATCTTCTGCAGCGTGCTGATCCTGACCACGCGTCCGTTCCGCGCGCACGACCACATCGAACTGCTGGAGAACGGCGACAAGCCCGGCCTGCGCGGGCGCGTGATCGACATCAACCTGCTGTACACCACGCTGCTGGAGGACGACGCGCGCGGCGATACCGTGCTGCAGATTCCCAACAGCCAGTTCTTCCAGCGCACGACCCGCCGCTGGCGTTCGGGCGCGCCGCCCGCCGCGTCCGCCCCGGAGTAGCCGCGCTCCGGTGCCGCCCGTGACCCGGGCCTTCGCCGTGCTGTGCTATCGTCCGGCCGACGATCCCACCGGAGAATGCATGTGCGCACTGCCTCCCTGTCGCTGATCGCATCACCCCTGCACCGTACCTGTCTGACGTGGCTGCTGCTGGCCTTGTGCGGGGCGACCCTGTGGCTGCCGGCGGGCGCCCAGAATCTGCCGAAAGCCACGGTGTCCAAGTCCGCGACGCAATTGCCTGGCGCGCGCTATGCCTGGGTCGCCATGCCCGCCCGTCTCGCGGCCGAGTCCGATGCGCGCGTGCAGGATGCGAAGTTCCGCCAGCAGCTGCAGGCCGCCCTGGACAAGGCGCTGCAGGCCAAGGGATACCGCCTGGTGCCGGCCTCGCAGGCCGACATCCTCGTGGCGTACCGGGTGGGCATACGCGACCTGGAGCAAGCGCTGGTCAAGGAACAGCCCGCCTCGGCCACGCCGCAGGCCGCGATGTCGTGCACGGCCGAGGGGTGTTCGCAACTGGTGATCCGCAGCGAGGCCGGCACGCCGGTGCTCAGTCCACGCGTCAAGCACGAAACCGAGGGCGGCCTGCAGGTGGAAGTGCTGGAACCGCGCGAGATCCGCGTGGTGTGGCGCGCCACCCAGCGCGGCGCGGTCAAGCGTGGCGAAGTGACCCAGGCCCGGCTGGATGCGCTGGCGCGCAATGTGCTGGCGGAACTGCCCGCCGTGAAGTGACCCGGCGCGCGGCGCAGGACGAGCAGGCGTTTGTGGCAATGCCCGGCCCGGTGCCGGGCATTATGCTGATGGCCTGGTCCTGATGGCGCGAGCCGCGATGATGCGAACCCCCTGGCTGCTTCTCTGCCTGCTGCCCGGCTTCTGGCTGTCCGATGCCAGCGCCCAGCCGAAGACGCCGGCCACCTACGAGCGCGCCATCGCCGCAGGCTACAAGGCCTTGACGCTGTGCAGCGGCCTGTTCAACGCCGGCCGCGACGAAGCGCAACTCGCCGCGCTGGAACTGAAGGGCATCTATCCGGAGTACGACGCGCTGGTGCCGCTGCTCCCGGCAACCGTGGACCGCGAACGCAGGCACGTGTCGGTGCCGTTCGACGATGGACAGCCGCCACGCATCGCCGCGTGGCGGCCGAACGTGGGCTGCGCACAACTTCCCATCGGTGCGAGCGCGGCAGGCATCATCACGCTGCCCCGGTTCGACGTGCGCGCACCCTTGCTGGATGACCAGCCCTGGCCCCTCGGGGACCGCAATGCGACGGCGCGCGTGAAGGGCGACAGGAACGCTTTCGATCAGGCCGTGCAGCGCGCTTTCGATGGCAAGCGCTTCGGTGAAGGCAGCCAGACCACCGGCGTCATCGTCCTGCAGCATGGGCGCATCATCGGCGAGCGGTACCGCGACGGTTTCGGCCCGCATGTCTCGCAGCGCACCTGGTCCGTCGCCAAGAGCCTGGCGGGCACGCTGGTGGGCATGGCCGCGGGCGAAGGCAGGATCGATCCCGCGCGACCCACCGCGCTCGCCGCCTGGCAGGCGCCTGGCGATCCACGCGCGGCCATCACCACCGACCAGCTGCTGCGCATGGCCAGCGGCCTGACCAGCAGCACGGCCGGCAATCGCACCGATGCGCTCTACTTCGGCGGTGCCACCGTCGACCAGGAAACGACCCACTGGCCCCTGCTGGTGGCGCCGGGTTCGTCCTACCGCTACGCCAACAACGACACCCTGCTGGCGGTGCGCGCGCTTCACGAACGCATCGGCGACGATGCGCAGGCGCTGGCATACCCCTTTACCGCGCTGCTGTGGAAGATCGGCATGACGCGCACCGTCCCCGAGACCGACTGGCGTGGCAACTACATCCTGTCCAGCCAGGTCTGGACCACCGCGCGCGATCTGGCGCGCTGGGGCCTGCTGTACCAGGACGACGGCGTCTTCCAGGGAAACCGCATCCTGCCGGAAGGCTGGGTGAAGTACGCCACCACGCCGGCCGGTCCACAACCGCCCAATGGCGAGTTCGGCTATGGCGCCACGCTGTGGCTGCTGGCGAAGTCGGCCGGCGTGCCGGCCGATGCCTTCGGCGCGTTCGGCAACCGCGGCCAGTACGTCATCGTCGTGCCCAGCCGCCAGGTGGTCATCGTCCGGCGTGGCGAAGACCCCGCGGGCGCGCGCTTCGACATCGCCCGCTTCACCGCCGCGGTACTGGCGACGCTGGACTGAGCGCGCCGCCTCAGCTGGCGTCGCAGGCCACGATGGCGGGCGGCAGCGATGCCTGCGCGGTGCGACGTGCCCAGAGGTAGATCAGCAGGCCCGCCACCGCCATCGCGGCACCGACATAACCGGTCGAGGTCCACCCGTAGCCGGCGGTGATGGCCATGCCGCCCAGCCAGGGACCCAATGCATTGGCCGTATTGAACGCTGCATGGTGCGACGCGGCCGCGAGTGTCTGCGCATCGCCGGCCACGTCCATCAGGTGCGATTGCAGGATCGGCCCCAGCGCGCCCATCAGGCCGATGGCCACCGTGGCCAGCAGCAGCGTCGGCAAGGCCTGCGCCATCAGCGGGAACAGCAGCAACACGGCGATGGCCCATGCCAGCACCACCCAGGCACCGCGAAGCTTCATGCGGTCGAACAGCCAGCCTCCGGCGAAATTTCCGATCACGCCGCCCACGCCGAAACCGGCCAGCCCCAGCGGAATCCACGCGGCATTGACCCGCGTTACTTCCAGCATCGTCGGTGCCAGGTAGCTGAAGACCGAGAACATGCCCGCGAACCCGATCGCGCCGATGCCCAGCGCCTGCCAGACGGGCAGGCGATTGAACGCGCGCAACTCGTCCAGCGGTTCCGTTTTTGCGCCATCGACGCTCGCCGGCAGCCACACCATCAGCAACAGGGCCGTCACGACGGCGACGAAGGCGACAGCCGCATAGATCCAGCGCCAGTCGACCACCTGGCCCAGCCAGGTCGCCAGCGGATTGCCGATCAGGATCGCCAGGGTCAGGCCCAGCATCACCAGGCTGACCGCGCGCCCGCGCTTGTCCGGCGGGCTGATCGCCACGGCCGTCAACGCGGCCACGCCGAAGTACGCGCCATGCGGCAGACCGGCGATGAAGCGGAACACCAGCAGACTGCCGTAATCCGGCCCCAGCGCACTGGCCAGGTTGCCCAGCGCGTAGAACCCCATCAGCGCCAGCAGCAGCGTCTTGCGCCTCCAGCCCGCGCCGATGATCGCCAGCAATGGCGCACCGACCACCACGCCCAGCGCATACGCACTGATCAGGTGGCCGACCTGCGGCTCGGTCACGCCCAGCGAGGCCACCATGTTGGGCATCAGGCCCATGCTGGCGAACTCGCTGGTACCGATGGCGAAGCCACCCAGCGTCAGGGCGAACAGGATCAACCCGACCTGGCGCGCGGTCAGTCCGGGAACAAGAGAGGCAGGGGGCGGCACGGAAACAGACGTCATGCCACATTATGCTGCGCTGCAGCAGCGGGGTCGATCCCGCTGCTGGAACGCTGCATTGAGCGCTTCCCGCCGGGCAGCGCGACCGCGGCCCGGAAGGACGCAGGCAGAGCCGCCTATTTTTTCGCCACGAACTTCAGCGGTCCCGTGTAGTCGGGCCAGGCGATGGACGACGGACCGCGGGTGTTCAACGCCGTTTCCGGCGTCTCCGCCGCATCGGTCACCGCCCGGGTCATCAGGGTGGGCATCCAGAAATTCACCGCGAACGTCGCGTCACGACGGATGACCGGATTGATGGCCAGCGTGGTGGTCTTGCCGGGCTCGATGCGGAACACGAGCACGTCCTCGTTGACGAAGGCACCGCGCTCCAGGACCTTCTCCACGCTGAAACTCGTGGTCATCTCCAGCCCGACCCCGGTCACCTTGTACTCGCCCGCGGGCAACGACAGCGTCTCCTGCTGGCCGTAGCGCGTCATGTGGCTGACCGGGAAATCGATGAACCGTTTGTTGACCAGCGTGAACACCAGCTGCCGGTCGCGGATGCCCCATTCAAGCGCTCCACTCTCGAGCTGCCGGTTGACCTTCTTCGGCAGTTCCTTCTCGCTGGTGAAGGGTTTGATGTCCACCACCAGCGTGCCCATCGCCATCGCCGGATCCACCGTCGACGCCGTTTCCTGCGCCCATGCCGGTGCACCCACCAGCATCCCGGCCTGCATCAGCAGGCCCGCCATCCATTTCCCCATGATCAACCCCTGAGTGGTGTGCGCCCCCCGGCGCACGCACCTTCATTCTGTCCGCCCGCCGTCCTCGTTGGCAATGCGTGCCACGCCGACGGGCCGACGCAAGACCGGACAAGCGCCGCCCTTTCGCCGGCACCGCCGGCCGCACGGAATGTCGCAGGGCCGCAGGCGCGACTCCGCCGGAACGCCTGCAGCTTCTTCACCGTGACCTGGAGGCTGACATCGATCAGCGCGGGAATCACGCGTCGGGTGCCGGGGGCGCGCTGCCCGACGCGCCATCGTCATCCCCGGTGACGTCGAGGCGCTGCTTTCTCCCTTCCGCATCCACGCGCCACAGCGTCCCCGCCTCGTACAGTGCGGCCTGTGGCAGCTGGCGGGCATGGTGGATGTCCAGCCTCAGCAGCATGCCTTCCTGCTCCAGCACGATGTCCGGCACCAGGCTGTGCCCGATCGCCACGCGCTTCACGCCGAAACGCGCGGTCACCTGTCGCAGGTGGGCCAGCGGGTCGGCTTCCTCGATGTACTTCGGGCCTTCGGTCAACGCCATGCCGCGGTACCAGGTCACGCCGCTGCGGCCCAGCACCGGTCGCGCCTGCGCCGGCAGCGACTTCACTTCGACATCCAAGTGGCGTCGCGCGACGGCATTGGCGCCTGCAACATCGAGCCGGGTGTCCATGAACGCCTGGCTGATGCCACCGTGCACGAACAGGTGATCGCCCACGCGCGCGATCACCGGCTTGCTGCGCAGCCATGCCCCCAGCACGCTCTCCTGTGCGAACAGCCGGCGATGGCCATCCTCACCCAACGCCTGCGCCGTGGCGACCAGGTGGCGTGGCCAGTACTTGGTACGGCCGGCGATGCCCAGCTGTTCGTGATTGCCCAGCACATAGTGCAGGCGGCCGCCTGCACGGGCCGCCTCGTCATCCAGGCGGTAGATCAACCACAGCAACGGCACCATCTGCTTGCCGCGGTCGACGAAATCGCCCACCAGCACCACATGCCCGTCGCCGTAAGACCAATGCATGCCTTCGTCGATGACACCCTGCGACCGCATCAGCGCGACGAACCTGTCGAATTCGCCTTCCATGTCCGACACCATCAACAGGCGTGATGGATTGGCGGGGTGATCGGCATCGACCGGCGCCGGCGCGGGACGCAGTATGACGTCGAAGCGCGTGCGGGCCGGGTTGTCCACCTGCACGGTCAGCACAGGCGGCGGCACCGCCGGCAACGCGCGGGTCCGCAGCTGCCAGCCCCGGTCTCGCGGGACGGTGTCGATGACGTCGTATCCGGCGGCCGTGGCGAACACGTGCGGACCGTCCCGCGCAAGCGAAGGCCTTTCCAGCAGCTGCAAGCGCGCGCGTTCCGCGTTCCAGCCGAGCACGACATTGCCGTAGGCGTCCCGGATGCGGTAACCACCGAATACCACCGCCGCCAGCAAGGCCAGCACGGCCAGGACCAGCAGCACGCCGGTTCTCCTGATCCACATCCGCAGGTGCCCTCCCTGTTCACGCCACCCTAGCAGACGGCGGGCGAGAAGATCGCGACATCACGGGGGCGCCCGCATCGCCGACGGTCCCTCAGCTGCGCTGCACCGTCAGCACGGTGGTGGTGCCCTGGCTGTCGCTGCGCTGCGTGACGGCCAGCACCTGCACAGGCCCGTCGAACACATCGCCGGTATTGCGCAGTTCGATCGTGTCGCCCGGCACGGCGGTCAACCATCCGCCCACGCTCACCTCGCCGCGCACGACATGACGTTCCCGCCGGCCGGGCAACATGTCGGGCGCGGCCGCCTCGATCTGCTCCCCGAGCATCACGGCGCTGATCTGGCCACCGAAGGAAAGCGGTACCTGGGTACGCCCTTCGAACATCGGCATTTCATCGGCGCCTTCGCAGGCGATCCATAGCTGCGGCATACCGCCCTCGGTCGCCTGCAGGCCACGGCCAGCGACGGTGCCGGCGAACAGCGACAGCGGATGCCCGTCGTCGCCCACATGCGCGATGTCCACGCCGGTCCCCAGCGGAATCGTGCGCAAGGGATGCGTCAGGTCACCGCGCTCCGGTGCCGCGGTGGAATGGACGAACGACAACCGTGCCTGCGGCCGGGCGCCTTCATCCTGCTGGCAGGTCAGCGACACCAGCGAGGCGCGCAGGTGGGGGTGGTCGACACCGCCCACGTGCAGGCGCAACTGCAGGTGGAACAGGCTGGCATCGATCAGGGACGGCGAGAAAAGCATGGGATGGCGGGGCCGAAAGGGAATGCACACGCGGGACGGCGGAACATGCGGCGCGGCAGACGGCCTGCGGCCGGTCGCCACGCTCCGCGACTTGGCTCAACCGACCCCGTGCCGTTCGCGGATCACCTGCAGACGCTCACGGTAATAGAGCGCATCGGCGGCCACCTTGGGCGGGTTCTCGGCCAGCCAGTCCTGGGCCTCGCGCAGGAGCGCGGCCTTGTCGGCGTCGGGCGCTTCCAGCGCGGTGTCGATGCGGTCCAGCTGCAGGATGACGGCGTCGCGGGTGGGTCGGTTCATGGCACTTCCTCCGGGGGTCGGCTTCCATCGTAGGCAGCCGGATGTATGGCCGGCGTCATGGCGCCGGCGTGACGCTGAACGGTGCATGCACGTGCGGCGAACCGCGCGCTGATCGCCACGCATGGGCTTGCCTGCAACAAGCGCACGCGCAGGAAACATCCGGCGCCTGGTGGGGGCGCGGCACTTCGCCGATCGCGGACAGCGATACTGGCCGAGCAGCCCCACTGTTCGTCACGTGTGCGGGAACGCTTGCCGGCGGTCGCCGGTGACCTTCAATGCGCCAGCCTGAGAGCAGGGCCCTCACGGGGAGAGCGGCACTGTCCCACGCACACACACTGCGCGCCGACGGGCGGCGCGGTCATGTAGCCGATTGCCACGCCATGGCGCGTCACTCCTGATGAGCGAATCCCCGCTCGACATCGGAGGTCATCATGATCATCATCGGTTGGCGAATCGTCTGTTTCCGTCCCAGGTCCGACATCACCGTCTTCCGCCGGTGCATCCGGATCCCCATCATCGTCTGGGTCGGGCGCGACTTTGAACTGCCGTCGCCCCCGGAACCGCCGTGGCTGCTGGGCGAAGACATCACGCCCGAACTCGCGCACGACCTGCGAGCGCTGGCCACCATCGACGCGCTGGCGCAGACCCTGTCGGACGCGCACAAGAAAGCGATGCTGGACGCCGTCCAGAAGCAGTTCGACGCGGTGAAGCTGCCGGACGGCATGGAGATCCCATCGCACCGCGAGATGCAGGCGGCATCGGCAAAGTCTTCATGAGCCGTTCCGCCGGCACGGCCGCTTCGTGAAGACACGTCGTCCCTTCGCGAAGCGGCCCAGGCACGCCTTCAGCGGAAGCGCCAGACCGTCGTCCGACCACGGAACTGCCCACGCTCGATGCCTTCCTGCCAAGTCTCGGGCCGGGGCTGCCACGATCCTTCACCCAGCACGGCTTCCAGCAGGTTGACGAGCGGGTAGCCCAGATGATGTTCGGCGGCCAGCCCGCCATCCTGCATGTGCGCATCGGCCACGAATGCACGAAAGGCGGCATCGTCGCGCGCGGCCAGCGCGGTGATCTTCTTCGCCAGGTCGTAGGAAAGACGGTTGCCCTCGTCGGTGGCCAGGAAGGATTTCCCCGACCAGAACGTCTGGATGCTGTCGGCATTCCAGTAAGCCGCATGCTGCGCGGCCACTTCGTGCGGGAAATAGAGCTGTGCGGCGGGCGCGGCAAGGTGCGGGAAGAGGGTGTGCTCGGTGTTGACCGCCAGTCCCTCGTTGAGCCACGCGGGTATCGGAAGATGGGTCAGCAGGCAATGGGTGAGTTCATGCGCGATGGTCGGCTCCATGGCGTCGATGATTTCCAGCGGCATGACGAAGTGGCCGTAGCCGGCTTGGATGAACATGCCGGACGACATCGCGTACTCCCCACCCTCGGGGTAGTAGTGCGCGACATAGGTGTAGTAGTCGTCGGGCTCCTCGAACACCATGACCACGTGCTTCCCCCAGCCGCTGTCGTTGGCCAGCGGACCCAGGCTGCGGGTGATGCGCGCGAGCATGCGCTGGCAGGTGGCCAGGAACACCTGCGCAGGCCGGTCCTCCAGGCTGGACAGCAACAGGAAGTCGGACGACTGCAGGACCCGGTAGTGCTCGCCCAGTGCGTCGTTGACGGCTTCCAGCCAGGTCAGCGCAGCGGATGTCCAGTACGCATGCGCCGCCTCGCCCTCCAGCCCTGCTGGCCCGTTATCGCCGATCCGCTGCCAGTCCGGGATCGGGAGTCGGGTGCCGGTGAACCAGTGCATCTGCACCGGCACGCGCGGCAACATCGCAACCGGCGCGGCGGGCTGCGGTCGTGCGAAAAGACGAGCGAGTTTCCTGATCATGCAGGGGCGCTTCCCGATGCGCGTGGCGAGCGGTCAGGATATACATACCTCGACCTCGGGTTGCATGCCGGCCCTATTCTCCGCCCGCCAACCGCCACGGGTGGCTGTAGATCACGTGCCGCCCGGGACGTACGAAGCCGGCGAGCGTCAACCCGCAGTGCTGCGCCAGGTCCACGGCCAGTGCGGTGGGCGCGGAGATCGCCGCGAGCAGCGGGAAGCCGGCGATCGCCGCCTTGGTGACCATCTCGTAGCTGGCGCGGCTGGTGATCAACGCGAATCCCTCGTGCGTGTCGACATTCCCGCGGCGCAGTGCGCCGATCAGCTTGTCGAGCGCGTTGTGGCGGCCCACGTCCTCGCGCACCGTCACCAGGCGGCCGTCGGCGCGCGACCACGCCGCCGCATGGTGCGCGCCGGTCGCGGCGTTCAACGGCTGGCGCTGCTGCAGGTCGCGCAACGCCCGCTCCAGCGCAGCGCGCCCGATGGCCTTCCCTTCATCCACCGGGGCGGGCTGCCTGAGTACCTCCTCCAGCCGCCGGTTGCCGCAGAGGCCGCAGCCGCTGCGACCCGGCAGCGCGCGATCCGCGCGCGACGCCACCGCGGCCGGCAACGGATGGCGTGTGCGGATGTCCAGTCGGATGCCTTCCAGCAGGGGCTGCGCGGCGACATCGAGGATCTCGCCCGCCATCACGCCCACTTCGGTCAGCGAGAACCCATGGGCGAAATCCTCCAGGTCGCCGGGCGACAGCATCATCACCGCGAACGGCTCGCCGTTGTAATGCACGCCCACCGGCACTTCCTCGGCCAGCTGGTCCCGCACCGCCGTCGCCTTGCCATCCATGACCCGGGTGACGGCACGCTGTGCAAGGCCGCTGCCGGTCGCCGCGTCATCCACCGCCATCGTCCGCCTCGTCACGCAGGGCGCTCACCGTGACCGGAATCGATTTGTACGCCGGCGTGCCCGATGCCGGATCGTGGCTGTCCAGCGGTACCAGGCGGTTGCCTTCGGGGTAGTACATCGCCGCCGAACCGCGCGGCAGGTCGTACGCCACCGCGATGAAGCCGCGCACGCGCCGCGGCGATTCATCACGGCCCGTCGGCACGCGCGAGACGAGCTCGATGCGGTCGCCATGGGCGATGCCGCGCGCCTGCATGTCATCGGCATTCATGAACACCACGTCGCGCCGGCCATGGATGCCACGGTAGCGATCGTCGAATCCGTAGATGGTGGTGTTGTACTGGTCGTGCGAACGGATCGTCGTCAGGGTCAGCTGTTCCGCACGCTCGTTGTCCGGATCCTCGTTGAGCCCCGGCGCCACCCGGAAGCGCGCCTTCCGTCCCGGCCCGCCCCAGTCGCGCTGCGACGCGCCCACGTACAGCCGGAAGCCACCGGGTTCGCGCACGCGCCGGTTGAAATCCTTGAAGACGGGGAACACCGCTTCGATGTCGTCGCGGATGCGGTCGTAGTCGGCCACCAGCCCCTGCCAGTCCACCTTCGTCTGCGGCAGGGTGGCCATCGCCATGCCGGCGACGATGGCCGGTTCGGACAGCAGGTGCTCCGATGCCGGCGTCAGTCCGCCCTGCGAGGCATGCACCATCGACATCGAATCCTCCACCGTCACCGACTGCAGTCCACCGGCCTGCACATCGCGCTCGGTGCGGCCCAGGCAAGGCAACAGGAACGCCTGCCGCGCCGGGATCAGGTGCGAACGGTTCAACTTGGTGGCGATATGCACCACCAGATCGAGGTTGCGCATGGCCGGCAGCGTGGTCTCCGGGTCGGACATCGCCACCGCCAGGTTGCCGCCCAGGCAGACCAGCGCCTTCGACCGGCCATCACGGATCGCGCGCACGGCCTCGACGGCGTCATGGCCATGCGTCAACGGAAACTCGAACCCATATCTGCGCTTGATCGCATCGACCAGCGCCTGGGTCGGCTTCTCGGTGATGCCGACGGTGCGATCGCCCTGCACGTTGGAGTGGCCACGGATCGGTGCGATGCCGGCGCCCTGACGGCCGATGTTCCCGCGCAGCAGCAGCAGGTTGGCCATCTGCTGCACGTTCTGCACGCCGAAGCGATGCTGCGTCATGCCCATGCCGTAGCACAGGATCACGCGGTCGGCCTTCGCATAGAGACGCGCGGCGGCTTCGATGTCTTCGCGCGACAGCCCGGACTTCTCCACCACGTCTTCCCAGCGCGTGTGCGCCAGGTCCTCGCGCAGCGCGTCCAGGCCTTCGGTGTGCTCGGCGATGAAGGCATGGTCCAGCACGCCGCCGCCCCCTGCGGCGAGGTCGGCGGCATCGGCGTCCAGCAGCCACTTCATCATGCCTTTCAGCAAGGCCAGATCGCCGCCGATCTTCACCTGGTAATAGGTCTGCGCGATCGGCGTGGACGTATTGGTAAGCATCTCCGCCGCATGCTGCGGCGAGGTGAACCGCTCCAGGCCGCGCTCGCGCAGCGGGTTCACCGCGACGATGGGCACGCCGCGCCGGGAGACCTCGCGCAGCGTGCCCAGCATGCGCGGATGGTTGGTGCCCGGGTTGTGGCCGAAGCTGAAAAGCGCGTCGCAGTGCTCGAAGTCCTCCAGCGTCACCGTGCCCTTGCCGACCCCGATCGATTCCGGCAGGCCGACACTGGTGGCCTCGTGGCACATGTTGGAGCAGTCGGGGAAATTGTTGGTGCCGTATTCGCGCACCATCAGCTGGTACAGGAACGCGGCTTCGTTGGACGTGCGGCCCGAGGTGTAGAACTCCGCCATGTCCGGGTGCGGCAGCGCGCGCAGCGCCTCGCCGATGCGTGCGAACGCGTCCTCCCAGCGGATGGGCTGGTAGCGGTCGGTCGCCGCGTCGTAGGCCATCGGATGGGTCAGCCTGCCTTCGGCTTCCAGCGCGTGGTCGCTCCACTCCCACAGTTCCGACAGCGTGTGCGCGGCGAACAGGGCCGGCGTGGCGCGCTTGCCGGTGGCTTCCCAGGTCACCGCCTTGGCGCCGTTCTCGCAGAATTCGAAGGACGAGGTATGCCGGGGATCGGGCCACGCGCAGCCGGGGCAATCGAAACCGGTCGGCTGGTTGACGCGGCGCAGCGCGGCCGTCTCGCGACCTACCGCCATCTGGCCCTTCACCGCCCGCGCCACCGCCGCCAGCGCGCCCCAGCCACCGGCCGCACCGTCGTAGTCGTCGACCCCGGGAATCTTGCGCTCGCTCATCGGGATCTCCTGCAACCTGCCTGGCATGGGGCCGGAAGACGAGGATACTCCACGGCCTGCACGCCGGCTGCCACCTCGCCGCGCGGACGCAGCGCGGAGACGGCCGCACCGCTCGCCCGCCTCCCCTACTTGCCGAACATCACCACGCTGTTGCCTGCGGGCAGCTCGTGCTCGCGTGCGTCGTCGCCCGTGGACCGCGGCGTCCATGGCGCGGTGCCGACATCTTCGACGTGCGGGTAGGTGCCCAGCACCCGGAAACGGTCGATGGCGAACGGCAGGCCTTCGCTGCCCAGCGCGCTGGCGCCATCGGCCAGGTTGAAGTGCAGTTGCGGGTTCGACGCGCTGCCGGTGAAACCGACCTCGGCGATCTTCTGTCCCCGGCGCACGCGTTGCCCGGGCGCGACGCGCGCACTGCCGGGGCGCAGGTGGCCGTAGAAGGCAAAGCGCCCCTCGCCCAGGTCGAGCACGACGGTATTGCCGCCGCCGGTGGCGAGCGCGTGGTCGGAGCGTTCGCTCAGGCGTCGCCGCTCGGGCAGGTCGTCGCGCACACTCGCGACCCTCGCGTCGGCAACGGCCAGCACGTCTTCGCCGTGGCTGTAGGTCTGCGCGACAACATCGGTGGCGCGGCGGGACTTGCGGCCCTGCGTATCCAGCTTCACCCAATCGACGGCAAAGCGGCCGGGCGTGCGTGCCTTGCCATCGATGGCGTAGACCACGCGACGATGACCGCGCTCCCACGCGGGGTCGTAGACCGCGATCCACGGGCCACCGCGCAATGGCGGACCCAGCGTCACCGCGGCGTCACGCGCAACCGGCACCACGGCGCCTTCCACGCAGGACACACCGCCCTCGCCCGCAGCCGCGCGGTAGTCGACGCGGTGCGTGAGCGTCGCCGGCACGGCGGTACCGGGCGGCAGCGCCAGTTCGAAGAACACGATCCCGCGACGCCCCGGCTCGATCGGCGCCCCGGCGGTTGCCTTCCATTGCAGGCCGGAGCGGTCCAGCTGCCGTTCCAGGGCGTCGCCTTCGAACGCGGCCAGCGTCGTGCCGGACGCGGCATCGCGCACCTCGACGCGCACCGGGTCCAGCGGCCGCCGCGAGAAATTGGCCAGGTGCAGTTCGTAGAACAGGCGCGTCTGCCCCGCGATGGCCACCGGCGTGGGCGGCAGCGGCACGCTGAGATCGAAGGATTCCTGCAGGGTCTGCGCCTGCACGCTGCCGACCAGCCCCAGCAGGCAGGCCAATGCACACAGGCGGACAAGGCGGTTGTTCGGCGTCATGCGTTCGGCCGTTCGGGGCGGGAGCTTGGCATGCTACGCGTCGCCGCCCGGCGACCACGCTCGTCCCGTCGCGCCTCTGCCACGGGATGGCGCAAGGGCGCGATGCAGGCGCCCGCCCATCGCACGCGCCTTGACCCCCGCGCCGATCTCTGATTAAAGTCAGGCAATGGAGAACCTGCAGATCGATGCCGTCCGCCGCTTCAACCGCGCGGTCACCCGCCGCATCGGCGTACTGACGGACAACTACCTGGGGCGCGATCGTCCCTGGGCCGAGTCGCGCCTGATCTTCGAGATCGGGCGTGAAGGCGCCGACGTCCGCGTCTTGCGCGAACGGCTCGCGCTGGATTCGGGTTACCTCAGCCGCCTGCTGCGCTCGCTGGAAGCACAGGGCCTGGTGGTGTCGCAGGCCGCGAAGCACGACGCGCGCGTGCGCCGGGCCTCGTTGACGGCGAAGGGCGTGCGCGAGTGGAAGGTGCTGGAGGCGCGGTCGGACGACATCGCCTCGATGCTGCTGGCGCCGCTGAGCGACGCGCAGCGCCAGCGCCTGCTGGAAGCGATGGCCGACGTCGTCCGCCTGCTCAGCGCCAGCGCGGTGACGGTCGAGCCGGTGGATCCGGCCGGCGCCGAGGCACGCGCCTGCATCGACGCCTACGTGCAGGAGCTGGAACAGCGCCTCGGCATGGCGTTCGACCCCACGCGCGGCCCCACGGCCAGGGCGGACGAATTGACACCGCCGAACGGCATCTTCCTGCTGGCCCGTCTCGACGCGGCGCCGGTCGGATGCATCGGGCTGAAGGTGATCGGCACCGGCGTCGGCGAGATCAAACGCATGTGGGTGGATCCGGCGTGCCGTGGCCTGGGTGTCGCCCGGCGGCTGCTGGCCGCCGCGGAAACGCACGCTGCCGGCATGGCGTTGCGCCGCCTGCGACTGGACACCAGCAATCGCCAGGAAGAGGCGTTGAACCTGTATCGACGCAGCGGTTACCGCGAGATCGCGGCATACAACGACAACCCATACGCCAGCCACTGGTTCGAGAAACGCCTGGGCAGGCAACGCACGCCGGCATAGCCGCGCCACCGATATCCACACCGCTGCCCCCCCCCACGAGCGTCCTGCATGCATCGAATCGTTCTTCTCCTCCTGCTCATGACGGCTCCGCCGGCCGTCGCCCACGCAAACGCGTGTCCCGCGGGTGTCCATGCCTCGGCTGACGGGGATTTCGTGGTCCTGGTGCCGGTACCGACGATCGCGCCTCCCGGACTGCGCTACCTGTTCCGCGACGGTCGTCGCGGCAGCACGCTCGACGCCGATGCACCGGTGCAATGCGATCAGGGCGTGGTCTCGGTGCGCGCGGGAGGCAGCGCGCCAACCCCGTGGGCGCGGATGCCGCTGGCGGAAACCGACGCCACCTTCTCCAGTCTCGGCACGCCGCTGGCCGGACGGCTGATCGAACCGCGGACCACCGACGCGAACCTTCCGCTGCTGGTGATGGTGCACGGATCGGAGCGCAGCCCCGCCCTCGCCAGTCCGTATGCCTACGCGCTGGCCGCGCAGGGCATCCGGGTGTTCGTCTACGACAAGCGCGGCACCGGCGCATCGCAGGGCGAATACACGCAGAACTTCGAACTGCTGGCGGACGACGCCGCCGCTGCGCTGCGGCAGGCGCGCGCGATGGCACAGGGTCGTTACGCGCGTGCCGGCTACTACGGCGGCAGCCAGGGGGGATGGGTGGCGCCCCTGGCTGCCACGCGTGCACCGGCGGACTTCGTGGCGGTCGGTTTCGGGCTGGTGGTCTCGCCCATCGACGAGGACCGCGAGCAGATGATCGACGAAGCACGCGCTGCCGGCCTGGGCGCCGAGGCCGAGGCCGACATCCACCGGCTGTCGGACGCCACGGCGCGCCTGCTGACCACGCATTTCGAGGACGGCTTCGAAGCGCTGGACGCGGTACGGCGCGACCTAGCACAGCGGCCGTGGATCGACAGGATCCGCGGCGAGCACAGCGGTGCGATGCTGCGCACCTCCGATGCCGACCTGCGGCGTGTCGGCCGGGCCCGCTTCGACAACCTGGAACTGATCTGGGACTACGATGCGCTCGCCGCGCTGCAACGCCTGCAGGCGCCGCTGCTGTGGGTGCTTGCCGCGCAGGATCGCGAAGCGCCCATCGAACGCACCCGCGATGCGCTGACCTCGCTCGCCGCCGCGGGCAAGCCGATCGACCTCTACGTCTTTCCGGATACCGATCACGGCATGTTCGAGTTCACCACGCGCACGGACGGCTCACGCCAGCCTACCCGGGTGACCGACGGTTACCTGCGCCTGCTCGGCGACTGGATCAAGGGAACGCCCGAGGGAAACTATGGGCGCGGCGTCCCCCTGACAGGCAAGACCCGGCAGGGTCGCGCGCGAGAATGAGTTCCCCCGTGCTACCCGTTCACGCAGGCGACCACCCGATGACGGGCGCGGTGACGGCACGCTCTCAATCCAGGAGGAACACCCGATGACACGCGAGTACACCGGCAGTTGCCATTGTGGCGCCGTCAGGTTCACGGTCCGCTTCGATATCGCCAACGGCACCAGCAAATGCAACTGCACGTTCTGCTGGAAGCAGCGCAACTGGAACATCCCGGGCCTGAAGCCGGAGGATTTCCAGTTGCTCGCCGGTGACGAGCACCTGGCCAGCTACAGCAAGTCGGGCGACGGCTTCGAAGTGCATCACCGGTTCTGCCAACGTTGCGGCACCGCCACGCACGGCCACGGGAATCTCGAACAGGTGGGCGGTCCGTTCCTGTCCGTCCGCGTGGCGGCACTCGACGACCTCGATGTCGACAGCCTGGTCTCTGCGCCGACCACGCATTGCGACGGCCGCAACGACAACTGGTGGAATCCGCCCGCGGAAACGCGCCACCTCTGATCACGGTGACGGGCGCGCGTCGTCATCGTCGGCGCGCGTGACCCGTGCATCCGCTGCGGGACGTCGGTGCCGGGCTCACGCCGGGCTGTCGTGCAGCGCCACGTTCAGACGGTCCACCACCATCGCCCAGTCGGCATCCTCGCGACGTTCCTCGCGCAGCAGCTGCGCCTGCGCGCGCGACCAGAACGGGGCCTCTTCCAGGCGCATGCCGTTGGGCAGCGGCGAATGGGTGGCGATGAACTGCTGGATGCTGGCGTTGTCGTTGGGCAGGCCCAATTGCGCGAACAGCTCGGAAAAGGGGTGGACAGTCGGTTCCATGGGGCGCCTCGTGGGAGAAACCGTACCGTAGCCACGCCTGCGTTAAGCCGGCGGGTAGAAACGCCGCCGGAAAAGGCCAACGGCCGCACCTGCGGCACGGGAGGGCCGCGCTTGCCCGGACTACGCGGTGGGTGGGGACGCGAGGACCCTCCGCCAAAGTGGTAGCGTGGCCACCCTAACGCCGCACGCCGTCATCCGGGGGGATGCCATGATCAAACTGTTCCTGCTGGGTCCGACGCTGCTGTTCTCCCTGCTGGTCAGCGTCTTCCTGTTGCGGTCGGACACCCCGCGGGTGGTGCAGGCAGGCGGCGTGCGCGTGCAGGCCGCCACCCCTGCCCCCGGATCGGCCCCGCGCATGGCAGGGGCCACGCAGACGCCGGCCCCGCGCCCCGTGCAGGCGGCCGCGACGGTCGCCCCGCCCGCCGCGGCCGCCGCGCCGGCGCACACCGACCCGTTCGCGCCGGTCTACATCGTGACCTCGCGCGAGACGTGGCAGGGCATCCGCGGGCTGACCCGCGCGGCGGTCGCGCGGCGCGACAGCACCGGCGCACAGGTGCTGATTGCCGAAACCCGCGCCGACCGCCTCGGCGACATCAGCGACTACGTGCATGTCAACGAGCGCCGCTGCGGTGGGTATTTCGCGTTCCCCAGCCGCGCGCAGGCCGAGGCCTTCGTCAGCGCGGATGGCGCGCAACAGGCGATGGCGAAATCGATGCTGTCCGGCTACACGCTCGACAACCAGGCCACCGTCAGCCGCTGGTTGCCGCAGGTGCAGGAACCGCGCCTCTACGCCACCATCAAGCACCTTTCCAGCTACCGCAACCGCTACTACGCCAGCACGCACGGCCGGACATCGGCCGAATGGATCCGCGACCACTGGCAATCGCTGGCCGCCGGCCGCAGCGACGTCACCACGGAGCTGTTCACCGCCTGCGCCACCTGCGGCATCCAGCCGTCGGTCATCCTGACCATCCAGGGCTGGGACCTGCCCAACGAAGTGGTCGTGCTGGGCGCGCACCTGGATTCGATCAACGGCGGCAACCGCAACGACCCGGAGCAGCATGCGCCGGGCGCCGACGACGATGCCTCGGGCATCGCCACCCTCACCGAAACGCTGCGCATCGCCCTGGCCGACGGCTGGCAGCCGCGACGCACGGTGAAGTTCATGGGCTACGCGGCGGAAGAGGTCGGCCTGCGCGGCTCCAACGCCATCGCGCAGTCCTTCCGCGCCAGCGGCGTGAACGTGGTCAGCGTGCTGCAGGTGGACATGACCAACTACAAGTCCGGTGCGGTCACCGACATGAAGCTGATCAGCGACTACTCCAACACCGCGCTGAAGAATTTCTTCGTCACCCTGTTCGACACCTACCTGGCGCCGATGGGGCTGACGCGCGGCAGCGTGGCCTGCGGTTATGCGTGTTCGGACCACGCCTCGTGGACCAACGCCGGCTATCCGGCGGCGATGATGTTCGAGGCCGGCGACCCGGGTGGCAGCTTCCCCTATATCCACACGTCGTACGACACGCTGGCGACCATGGGCGAATCGGCGCAGCACAGCGTCAAGTTCACCCAGTTCGCCCTGGCGTATCTGGGCGAGACGGCGAAGACCCGCGGAAAGCCGACCGGCGGGCCGGCGCAGGTGCTCGTCAAGCCGTGACCACGAGGTAGGCTTGGGCCTGTCGTTCGTGGCGCTTGGACAGCAAGCACCTGCCGGCTCGTACCCCCACAGGAGCACGCGATGAGACACGCCTTCGCCAACATCGCTTTCACCCCCGCGGTCCGCGACGTGCAGGCGCGCGACGGCAGCCGCGCGCAGTACGCGCGGGCCTTCGAGTCCGGGGACGAGGTCCGCAATGCCGAACTCGGGGCCGACGAGGCCGCGTTCATCCATGCCCAGCGCAGTTTCTACATGGCCACCGTGTCGGAAACCGGCTGGCCGTACGTGCAACACCGCGGCGGCGATCCGGGTTTCCTGCGGGTGGTCGATGCGAAGACGCTGTCATTCGCCGACCTGCCCGGCAACCGGCAGTTCATCAGCGTGGGCAACCTGGCGCAGGACGATCGCGTGGCGTTGATCCTGATGGACTACACGCACCGGCAGCGGCTGAAGCTGTTGGGCCATTTGAGCGTGGAGGAGTCGCCGGGCGCGGGACGCACCGAACGCACGATGACGATCCGCGTGGAAGCTTTCGACTGGAATTGCCCGAAGTACATCCCGGTGCGGTTCGAAGCGGAAGACGTGCAGCGTGCGCTGGACGAACGCGACCAGCGCATCGCGCAGCTGGAGGCGCAGTTGGCCGAGCTGCGCCGGACGCCATAACTCCCGCAGCCCGGGCAAGGCCAACGGCCGCACCCGGGGTTTGATGATCACCTGCGAGGCACCCCGGGCGCGCTGCGCTTGCCCGGGCTACGCGGTTCAGGTACCCAGCAGTTCGACGTCGAACTTCAGGGTGGCGTTGGGCGGGATGACGCCGCCGGCGCCGCGCGCGCCGTAGCCGAGGGTGGCGGGGATGATGAGGGTGCGCTGGCCGCCCACCTTCATGCCCTGCACGCCTTCGTCCCAGCCCTTGATGACCATGCCGCCGCCGAGGGGAAAGATGAAGGGTTCGTCGCGGTCCTTGCTGGAATCGAACTTGGCGCCCTGTGCGCCGTTTTCATAGAGCCAGCCGGTGTAGTGCACGGTGACGTTGTTGCCGGGCTTGGCTTCGACGCCGCTGCCGACGACGGTGTCTTCGAATTGCAGGCCGGAGGCGGTGGTGGTGAAGGCCATGGCGTGTTCCTCGTGGGGTGTTCGGGCTGCGTAGTTTATCGCCCGCGCGGCCGCGGGGTGTCGTAGCCCGGACAGGCCAAAGGCCGCACCCGGGGACCGGGAAGGTTCCGTGCACGGCGTCCCGGGTGCGCTGCGCTTACCCGGGCTACGCCGACCCTACGGGCTGCAATGAAACGATCCGTGGTCCGACCTGCCAATCCTGCGACACGTCTCCGCCTTGATGATGCCGGAGCGGGGTAGAACCTCGACCCGCTCGCCGACGAGGAATGCACACATCTCGCTGCCACACTGCAGCACCAACGCCGGGCGGCTGGAGGCTGCCTCCGTGTGTGCCAGCACCCAGTTGCGCTCCAGCGAAGCTAGCTGGGCGAGCGCTCTCAGTTCCTTCTCCGCGTAGGCGCCGGCTTGCTCCTTCGCAGGCTTTATCCCCGCATAGATGAGTCCGAGGATGAGCAGGAAAGCGATGAGGAAGGTCAGCACGCCCGCGGTGAACGCATCGATCAATGCCTCCATCGATCGCGCCAGCCTGCGATGCCTTGATGACACCCTTGCCTGTCTGCGCAAAGGGTGAAGACCCGAATGAATCCTGCGACCCGCCTGGAACAGTGTTGGGATGGCGAAGAAGCGCACCGCCATCAGACCCAGCAGGACCGGCAAGCACACCCACGCGATGATGACGACCCACGATGATCCGTCTGCGATCAACCGGATGAGTACCAGAGACCCGGCACGGAGGTAGTCCGTCGCCGAGAAACCCAACAAGGTCTCGCTGATGCCGAACCTGGCCCAGTAGGTTTCCAGATACGCCCAACCCATCAGGTACAACGCTGGCACGCCAATGATGGTCAGCTTGGTGGCCAGTTCGAGCAGTTGCTGTGTCTTCGACCAGATACCCAGGTGCACACTCATGATCGACTCCATTTCCGTATGGCGGTTGCGGGTGGCTCCACAAGTCGATTATGGCCCCCAACGACGGGCCAGGTGCATCGGGGACCCATGGAGCGACGCAGCCCGGGCAAGGCCAAAAGCCGCACCCGGGGACCGGGAAGGTCCATGCAAGGCGTCCCGGGTGCGCTGCGCTTGCCCGGGCTACGGGCCTTGGCCGGCACGCGCTATCCCACCTGCCGCCTGCCCTGCATGAATTCCAGCATCGCTTCGAACACCGGGTGCAGGCGCGCGGCCTGGTCGGTGAGTTCGTATTCCACGCGCGGGGGGATTTCGGGGTAGAGGGTGCGGCGTACCAGGCCGTCGCTTTCCAGTTCGCGCAGCTGCGCGGTCAGCATGTGCTGGGTGACGCCGGGGATGGCGCGGCGCAGTTCGTTGAAGCGGTGCATGCGCTGGTGCAGCAGCCAGAGGATCTCCAGTTTCCATTTGCCGCCGAAGATGGCGACGGCCTTCCGGATGTCGCCATGTATGTCATCGATGTTGCCGGTGACGCCGGCGCATGTCTGGTCAGTATGGTTCTGCATACCGGGTACTCAAATCAATCCTTCTTGTTGGCACGACTATACGCCACTAGATTTTCGCGACGCGGTGGCAGCGGCGTCACGGTGACGTTCGACATGCGGCCGCACTTCCTTCCCCACAAGGTACTTGCCCCATGAAGATCCTGCATATCGATTCCAGCATCACCGGCGATGATTCGGTCAGCCGCACCTTGACCGCGGCGGTGGTCGCGCGCCTGGTCGCGCTCAGCCCCGACGCCGACATCACCTACCGCGACCTAGCCGCGCAGCCACTGCCGCAGGCATCGGCGCCGTTGCTGGCGGTGGCGGCGGGCGCTGACGTGCCGGCGCAGGACAGCGCGCTGCAGGCGGACGTGTCGGTGGTGAACCGTGTGCTGGACGAAGTGCTGGCGGCGGAGGTCATCGTCATCGGCGCGCCGATGTACAACTTCAGCGTGCCCAGCCAGCTGAAGGCGTGGCTGGATGCGATCGCGGTGCCGGGCAAAACGTTCCGCTACGACGCGCAGGGCGTGCACGGCTTGCTGGGCGAGAAGCGCGTGATCATCGCGTCGGCGCGCGGCAACGTCTACGCGGCGGGTTCGCCGGTGGCGGCACGCGAGCACCACGAGTCCTATCTGCGCAGCTTCCTGGATTTCCTGGGCGTGACCCGCATCGAGGTGGTGCGTGCGGAGGGCGTGCGGCTGGGCCCCGAGCACGCGCAGGCCGCGATGGCCGATGCGCTGGCACAGGCGGGCCAGCTGGAAGCGGCGTGATCCGACGCGCTGTTTGAACGCTTAAAAAAAAGAGCGGGCCGATGGCCCGCTCCGTGGTGCGTGGATGCCGGTGGCCGTCAGGCCGACGGCACGGTTTCCTCTTCGGTGCGTCGCTTGCGGTCGAAGCGGGCGCCCAGCGTCTGCCGCAGCGCTTCCAGACCATCGCCTTTCCCGGCCACCTTGAGGAAGGCATAGCCTTCCAGCGAGGCGGTCATCAGGTCGCTGCCCAAGGCCATTTCGCTGTCGGCCAAGCGCTCGTACAGACGGCGCATGCGCACCAGGCGGGGGCGCAGCGCGTCGAGCGCAGCCAGGTCGCCGCGATAGGCGTCCAGGTCGAAGTTGCGTGGCAGCACCTGGGAGTTTTCGCCCAGCACGGTGACGGCCTGCCGACAGAAGGCTTCGGACTTGTCGCCCATCTTGGTCAGCTCGCGGCGCTCTTCGATGGTCAGGCCGATCAGGCCGGCCAGGTACTGCTCGAGCGTGGCGATGGAGGCGTCGATGACGCTGAGGTCTTCGCCGGCGAAGGACAACGTGATGCGATTCTGGCTCATGGTCATTCCTTGATTCATGGTGTTGGTGATTGCCGGCCGGGATGACCGGCGTCCGCAGGCTAGCGCGCCGCGCGCGGCAATGCCTCTCACAAATGCAGGGTGTGGCGTCAGGCGTGCAAGGCTTGGAATGCCAACGATGGCCTTTGGAAAGCGATCGATGGGGTTCGGAGTGTGAGGTGCGAGCCGTCGAGCCTTGCGGATGGCTTTTTGAGGGCGATGGGATGGCTCTCTGAGAGCCATCGATGGCCCTCGGAATGTGATCTGCCAGGCTCAATGTGAGAGCGATGGCCTTCGGAGAGCCATCGATGGGTGTCGGAAGGCGATCGATGGCCCTGGGAAAGCCATCGATGGGGTTCCGCATGCTTGCGCGTGGGAATCAGCGCCTTGCGGATGGGGCTCGGAATGCCACCGATGGGGCTTGGAGTGCGATAGATGGCCCTCGGAGCGCCATCGATGGGGATCAATGTGACAGACAGGGGGTTCGGAGCATCGTCACTGCCACAGGGTGGGCCTTGGCCCACCGTCGGCGCCGGGAGGGAAGCAGGGACAGACGTCGGGGAGCCGCCATTCAACCGTAGAGCGAAACAAACTGGAGTGGGGACAGGCCATACAGGGACATGTGCGGTCTTCCCATGTTGTACCGGACCCGCCAGTCATCCAGCATGCGTTGCACTTCGACCAGGTCCTTGAAGCGATACCAGTTGAGCACTTCGTCGCGAAGCGTTCTATTGAATCTCTCGACGTAGGCATTGTCGGACGAATGGTAGGGCCGCGAGTAATGGCGCTTGACGCCATACATGGCTGTCCATTTCTCATAGACAAGGCTCTTGAACTGACTGCCGTTGTCGCTGTGAAGGGTCTTTGCCAGTCGCTTTGACTGCCTGGCCAATTCCATGGCATCGACGACCGCTTGCCCCGTCGCCTTTCCAATGGCTACGCATGCCACACACTCGCGGCTGAACGTATCGATGGCAGAAAAGATGAAGTAGCGCTTCCCTGTCGGCAACGCATCCACCAGAAAGTCGATTGACCAGACGTCGTCCCGCCGGCCAGCGGCAATGATCCTCCGGACTATTCTTGCTGGCACCGGCACCGGCTTCTTGCGCCACCGTGTCGCCAGTCGTGCCTCTCTGTACGCCTTGATGGCATCCGACCTGAGATAGCCCCTGCTCTTGAGGGCTACGTTGAACATGCCCTTGAAGCCCGCCCCGGGGTTCTCATGCAGGTATTTCTTCATCAAGCCGATGAGGGCGTGGTCGCTGTCGTGCTGCATGGTGACCTGGCCTGTCGTTCTTGATATCCCGCAGATCTGGTTCGTTTGCTGGCGCGGCAATGCGAAGGCTGCCTGAAGTGCCGCCGAATAGGTGGCCCTTCGCTTCGGACTGGGCTCCAGGCGCTTTATCACGTGCGTTGCGGCTTTCAGGTTTGTTTCGGCGCGTTGCGCTCTTTTGCTCAGTACCCAGTTGGAGCGCTCCAGCTGCCTGACCTGTTTCAGCCAATGCTCATCCAGACCCAAGTAGGCGCACCAACTCTTTACGGTGGGTGCTGAAACTCCGTAACGACGACCGAGACTCGCGATGGATTCACCGCACTCGTACTCACGCAGCAACCGCGCAACCGACTTCAGATCGAGCTTCTTGACCGGCCCTTGCCTGCCGGTCTTGCGTGTTGGAGCGGTTGGCATAGTGGTGCTCTCGCGCCCGAACTAGCGACCAGACTAGCGCCCTTTCGATTCGGCAGCCAATCGGCTCAAGCGACGACAAAACAGGAGACCAGGAATATCTACTCTGACCCCTGCCTTTCGTCGGAACCAGACTTTGGACACGGCAAGCCTAACAAAGAACTATGCCGGCAACTGCAGCCCCCTGCTCCTCAAGTACGCTGAAACAACAAATGAAAACTCACTGTCATATCCGCATTCCAGCCAGATCTGATTCTGGATTACCTGACGCGATCCAGCACTCGTTGCCGTTTCCCATGCTCGAACCAAGATCTGAACACGATCAATCCTCTCGGCTCTGCGCTGGATAAGTTCTGAGCGATTGAGACGGAGCTGGCCCGCGGTCACATAGCCCCGCTCACTGCCTGCATTGCCGAGAACCATGGGCCCAGCTGCGTGCAGGTGATCTGAGGGATCGTCCACGTATGGGTTTAATAGAGGAAGCTCTTCGTCATGGTAGTTGCGTTTCCTGTTGTTGCAAATCGAACATGCATACGTGAGGTTGGAGAAGTCGTAGCGGAGATTTGGGTCGGCATCTTTGGAGATGATGTGCTCCACGTCCCCGTAGTCGATGTGCGAAACCTTGGATTCGCAATACGCACACTTATCTGCCGTCTCCTGCCGAAGCAAGGTTTTGATCAAGGGCGTCGAGTAGCCCCTCGCTAGTGACTCGGGGATAGGCTCTCCAGCAGCTGATAGCTCAAGAAAGCGCTCCGTTCGGCCTGCCAACTCCGCGACGATCTCTGGCGCCGGCTCCGACTTGTGAAGTCGAATCACGTCAATCTTCCTTGTTAGCAGCGACTTGAGCGATCGTCTGTGGTATGTAGTTCTCCATCCCAAGAGTCTGCATCTCCTGCCGCAGTTGGTGCATGGACGCATCTGTGAAATCGAGTTCAGAGTACCTACGGACGATCTCATCGAGCTTTGCCGAAACCCACACCGGCCAAGTCGAATCAAGGCCCAAGACCTCCCTCAGGATTTCATTTGCGCTCCCGGCCTTATTCACGGTGTCTAGCTCAGCGCTACATATCTTGTTCGATTCATCATAGTCCAACACGAAAACATTGGAGTCGGGGACTGACCCAATAACGAATGGGCTATGGGTCGCAACAATAAACTGTACGTTTGGAAACGCTGAAATCAGATCTGACAGAACCCGCTTCTGGAGTTGCGGGTGCAGATGATTTTCCGGCTCGTCGATGGTGACAACGAATCGTTTTCCAGAGGGCTCGAACATGAATATTTGCCAGGCGAGCTCGATGATTGCCGATACTCCTCCCGACACTGCATCGATCGAGAAGTGGCCGCTTCTCGTCTCCAGGACCACATCTGGCACTATGACCCGCAAACGCAGGAATCCCAGCGAAGTGGGTAGCATTCTATGGAGGATCTGTTCGAACCCTTCGAAGATCCGTGCTGACTCGGGATCCGAAACAACTGCGTGACTGCCATACCCGAATGTCGCCAAAGCAATCAGCGTTTCCTTCATGTAGTAATGCGGAGAGAACTGCGTGTGCCCTCCTTGTAGTCGTTGCTGCACAAGATTCCGGTACTGATTGAAAACCTCATTGCGTCGACGGGGCTGAGTCGGAATGCTCTGTACTTGCTGGAAATTAAACTGCGGTCGATGCGACGGAATAGCTAGACCTTCGACGTGGGACTGCATCGTGAAGGCAACGTCGTACACGTAATTCACTTCTTCGGCACTGACAAGAAGAATTCCAGTCACGCCGTCAGAATACTGAATCGACCCGATAGGTAGTTTCTCCCCGTGCGGGCCAGGGCCAAGTGGCTCCAGAGATACACCGGCTGTCATTGATTCCAGAGCATCTTCCAGCCACCAATCAGTGGTGTAGCGTCTCTTATCTTGAGTGGTGGCCAGTTGCGAGGTTCCGACGAAGTTCTGGTGCCATCCAAAGTGTCGATTTAGGAGCTGCAGGAGCGTCGACTTACCCGCGCCATTTGCACCGGTAATGATGGTGAGTTGCCGATGAAATCGGATGCTGACTTCTCGGAACTGCCGCCAATGGTCCACCTTCAGGGTGCTGAATGTAGTTGGGCCGGGTTGCACTGGAGCAGAGGGGCCTGGCATGAGAGTGAGCCTGTGTGAGAGCGAGGATCAAGCGAGAAACATGGGTAAGAGTTCATTTCAGCATACCGCTAGCGGTCGAAAACACACTCTGACCGCTATTTCTATCCCTATGGGAGGGAGACAGCTGCGACGGACCACGATAGGAGCGCGGACGAAACTCCACGTCCTTCGTGTCCTTGTCGGATCTGGGCTCCTGACGTTCCATGGCATCCCCTTGCCTTGCCGTCCCGACTTGATCGGCATCGCTCCGCTCGACCCAATTTATTCTCCAACTGCTGCGAAACGTTGGGGTTCGCACGCTCACCCAACCCGTGGCTCTAGGCCCATCCCACGCACTTGTCAGCCCCTACCACGCCCCTTGGGCTTAAACGCGAGACCTCTCTTCGCTGCTGAGTCGCGCTGCACCGAAATCAGATAGTCACGAAACGCCGGGTTGACCTCCCAGACAATTTTCTGAAGATCGCCCCATCTCCCACGGGATATCAGAGTCGGCTCGTCACTCGGACGAATGAACCTATAGCCATCCTTCATGCGAGTATCAGACACTCTGGCGTTGAGGATGTCGTAGTCAAAAAGAAACTCAAGCAACCGAAGGAAATCGTCATCGTTGTTCGGCTGAAGTTTCTTCTTGAAGAGCGTCACGCCCGCCCCTGGGAGATTCTTAAGCGCGCCCCTAATTGTCTCGAACGACGCCTTGAAGGAACCCTGGTCAAATTCCAAATGGGCGAGCGCATCTACGACTTTCTGGACATCAGGACACTCGTCCTCCGCCTCATTGCGAAGAAACTCGACACGCTTCTTTGAGAACCCAGGGACAACCGTATCGATATCAATCTGCTCGATCTTCTTGCTTCCCCGCTCATCTGCATGAGTGGCCAGCCTATTGAGAAACTGAACGGCATCTCGCGGCCTACTTCTGGAACGGTTAACAACGAGATCCATCCATGAGCTGAACTCCTTTGATGTTGGAATCTGCGCCCCACGACCTTCAAAAAAGAAAGCCCATGGATCGTCAAACTCCTGATGCCCAACAAAGTTTGCAGACGCAGTCAGTCGCTGCTCAACAATCGCTTCCATTAATTCGTCAGAAGGCGTAAGGCGAGCAACGAGATTCTCAAAGTGATCCGCTTGATCTCTTTGACCCACACCTGCTCTGTTCAAGCGACGCCAGACCTCCTCTCGAATCGTGACGACCACCCGAATCCTTGCAGACAAGCCCGCCAAGTCTCGAGCTGCAAGTATCAGACCCCAAATTCGATTCAAGTGCGATGGATTCGACGGATCAGCGATCTGATCGGTGTCGTCGATGAGTACATAGAAGTTGGTCGCACTCGCTGATAACTTGTTGCGAACCACGTCCTTAATCCTGCTGAGTGCAGCCTGGTCCGCCGCAACAGTAGTGTCCACGTCCCCAACGATCGGCTTGGCTAGTCGAGGCAAGACATGGGCCAGACGCGAGATCAGATCTCTCTGGATATGGCCTTTCTTTAGCCCCTCATCAAGCAGGACCCTATCATCGCCAGTGACTAAACCTTTAACCTCCCCGGCCATCTTCTCAACGATCGCTGCGATCAATGCCTCGTAGGCAACGTTCGTGAGAGAAGCTATTGAACCATCCTCACTGGAATCAACCAGACGCATTGTTCTTGGGCTGATTCTGGCAACTGGCACCCCAAGCTCCAATGCTGTCAGCCCAATCGCGTCCAAAATTGCAGACTTTCCAGAACCCTTCTTGCCAACCAAAACTATAGGACTACCCGGCTTTGGAATGATTAGCTTGTCGAAGTTCTCTTGTTCGACAAAAACCTGATCGAGGATGTGTTTTTCACCCTCCGAAGTCCCCGTAGGAGTGAAGTGCTGGAGCGCCTGAAGATTGTTCATCTAGATCCTCCCAAACAAGAAGGCCGGGCAATGCCCGGCCTTCTTCTAATGATGACTTTCACCCGCACTTCGAATAACCACAGTTCAAGCACGTAGCACACCCGTCCATGATGACGAGGGCCTTGGTGTTGCACTTGTGGCAGAGGGTCGCGGACGGGGGGAAGCTGGCGCCGTCGCCGGTGACGGCGATGTCTTCCGAAGAACCGGGGAACGCGCTGCCCCCATCTGCCCTTCGGGCATCTTCCCCCGCGACGGCGGGGGAAGCGGGAACTACGCTTACGTCAGAGTTTTTTTTTGCGCGGTCTTCGTACTGCTTGCGCTTCTCGGCCAGGATGGCGCGCTGGTGGTCGCTCATCTGCGGGTCGTGGATCAGGCCGATCGACTTCATGTGCTCTTCCACGATGGCGCCCAGCTCGGCCACCAGTGACGGCATGTACACGCCACCGGCCTTGAAGTAACCCCCGCGCGGGTCGAACACCGCCTTCATCTCGTCCACCAGGAACGTCACGTCGCCGCCCTTGCGGAACACCGCCGACATGATGCGCGTCAGCGCCACGATCCACTGGAAGTGCTCCATGGACTTGCTGTTGACGAAGATCTCGAACGGACGGCGCAGCTCGTGCTCCGTGCCCGCGTTCAACACGATGTCGTTGATGGTCACGTACATGGCGTGTTCCACCAGCGGCGACTTGATCTTGTAGGTGCTGCCGATGAGCACTTCCGGGCGCTCGATGCGCTCGTGCATCTGGATGATGTTGTCCTGCGGCAGCTCCGCTTCCACCGTGGCGCGGCTCACCGACGCGGCCGTGACGGCCTGCGCGGCCTCGCGGGCCTTGTCTTCCGGGGTGAGGACGCTGTAGCCCTTGATTTTCTTGTCGATCTTGACGGCCATGACGGTGGAATCCTGTACGTGTCTTGTTATGGGTGACGGGGTGGGCAGGCGCTGACGGCCGGCCCCCACCCCAACCCTCCCCCGCGAGCGGGGGAGGGGGCGGAGCACTTACTTACGGGCCGCTTTTTTGGTGGCTTTCTTTGCGGCTTTCTTCGGGGCTGCCTTGCGGACGGCTTTCTTGGCCGCCTTCTTCGGCGCGGCTTTCTTCGCCGCTTTCTTCACGGGCGCCTTGCGGGCGACCTTCTTTGCTGCCTTCTTCACCGACTTCTTCGCGACGGCCTTCTTGGCCGTGGCCTTCTTGGCGACCTTCTTCACCGCCTTCCTGGCCGTGGCCTTCTTGGCGGCCTTCTTCGCTGCCTTCTTGGCCGGCTTCTTGCCGGTCACCTTCTTCTGCAGGCTGGCCGCTTCGGCCTTGGCACTGGCACTGGCGGCGGCCAGCTTCTTCTTGGCCTTGGCGACGGTCTTCTTGACCGCCTTGGTGGCCTTGTCGGTGCGCTTGGCCACGGCCTTCTTCGCCTTGGCGAGGTCGGCCTTCACCGTCTTCTGCGCTTTCTTGGCCGCCTTCTTCGCCTTGGCCACCGTGGCGCTGGCCGTGCTGGCCACCGCTTCGCCGATCTCCACGGCCTTGTCCTTCACGCTCTCGGCGGCGCCGGAGAGCGTCGCCGTGACACCATTACCGTTGCTCATGCTGCCCTCCTGTTGGGCGTAGTTGTGACGCTGCCGATGCTATACCCGATTGCGCGGGGTGGAACGGTGAAAGCGATGAATCAAAGCCTGCCGTGATGCGCCCCTTCCCCCGGGTGCGGGGGAAGGTTGGGAGGGGGGCGCTCTTCGCGGAGAGCCAAAAGCAACTCGCTGCGCTCGCTCCCCCCACCTGCCCTTCGGGCATCCTCCCCCGCAGGCGGGGGAGGTGTTTCCTTCTTCCTTCTTCCCGCAAGCGGGGAGAAGGGGGGTGGATGAGGGCTCCGCGAAGAGCAACAGCAACTCGCTGCGCTCGCTCCCCCCACCTGCCCTGCGGGCATCCTCCCCCGCAGGCGGGGGAGGAGGTCCTTATTTCTCGGAACTTGCCGTGAGCCTTCCCCGGCGCGTCCTCAGAACTTGCCGTAATAGCCTTCCTTGAGGGCGTCGAACAGGTTGGCGGCGGTGTGCATTTCGCCGTCGTATTCGATCTGCTCGTTGCCCTTCACCTCGATGACGTTGCCGTCTTCCAGCTCGAAGCGGTAGGTGGTGTTTTCCAGGTCGGCTTCCTTCACCAGCACGCCCTGGAAGGCGGCCGGGTTGAAGCGGAACGTGGTGCAGCCCTTCAGGCCCTGCTGGTGGGCGTAGCGGTAGATGTCCTTGAACTGCTCGTACGGGTAGTCCGTGGGCACGTTGGCGGTCTTGGAGATGGAGCTGTCCACCCACTTCTGCGCGGCGGCCTGCACGTCGACGTGTTCCTTGGGGCTGATGTCGTCGGCCGAGATGAAGTAGTCCGGCAGGCGGGCGTCATCGGTGTCGGCGAACGGCATGGCCTTGGGGTTGACCAGCTCGCGGTAGGCCAGCAGCTCGTAGGAGTAGACGTCCACCTTCTCCTTGGTCTTCTTGCCTTCGCGGATCACGTTGCGGCTGTAGTGGTGCGCGAACGAGGGCTCGATGCCGTTGCTGGCGTTGTTGGCCAGCGACAGGCTGATGGTGCCGGTGGGGGCGATGGAGCTGTGGTGGGTGAAGCGGCTGCCCACTTCGGCCAGTTCGTCCACCAGGTCGGGGGCGACGCTGGCCACGCGCTGCATGTAGCGGCTGTACTTGGCATGCAGCACCCGGCCGGGGATCTCCTGGCCCAGCTTCCAGCCGTCCTTCGCCATTTCCGGGCGCTGGCGCAGCATGGCGGCGGTGACGGTGAACAGCTCGTCCATGATCGGGGCGGCGCCCTTTTCCTTCGCCAGGGCCAGGCCCATTTCCCAGCCGGCTACGGCCATGTCGCGGGCGATGGCTTCGGTGAACTCGCAGGACTCGGGGCTGCCGTACTTGTGCTTGAGCATGGTCAGCGTGCTGCCCAGGCCCAGGAAGCCCATGCCGTGGCGGCGCTTGCGCAGGATCTCGGCGCGCTGCTGTTCCAGCGGCAGGCCGTTCACTTCGACCACGTTGTCGAGCATGCGGGTGAACACGCGCACGACTTCCTTGTATTCCTCCCAGTCGAAGCTGGCCTGGTCGGTGAACGGGTTGCGCACGAAGGTGGTCAGGTTGACCGAGCCCAGCAGGCAGGCGCCGTAGGGCGGCAGCGGCTGCTCGCCGCACGGGTTGGTCGCGCGGATGGTCTCGCACCACCAGTTGTTGTTCATCTCGTTGACGCGGTCGATCAGGATGAAGCCCGGCTCGGCATAGTCATACGTGGACACCATGATCATGTCCCACAGGTGCCGCGCGCGGATGTGGCCGTAGATCTTGCAGGCCACCAGGCCGTCGTCGCGGACGATGTAGTTCTTGTGGGTGGGCCATTCGCGCCAGACGACCTGCGAAGCGTCCTCGACGTCGATGTCGCCCTTCTCCTTGATGTTCACCGGGAACACCAGCGGCCAGTCGGCGTCGGTGTCCACGGCCTGCATGAAGCCGTCGGTGATCAGCAGCGAGAGGTTGAACTGGCGCAGGCGGCCGTCTTCGCGCTTGGCGCGGATGAAGTCCTTGACGTCCGGGTGGGAGATTTCGAACGTGCCCATCTGCGCGCCGCGGCGGCCGCCGGCCGACGAGACGGTGAAGCACATCTTGTCGTAGATATCCATGAAGGACATGGGGCCGGAGGTGTACGCGCCGGCGCCGGCGACGAAGGCGCCCTTCGGGCGCAGCGTGCTGAACTCGTAGCCGATGCCGCAGCCAGCCTTCAGGGTCAGGCCGGCTTCGTGGACCTTGTCCAGAATGCCGTCCATCGAGTCCTCGATGGTGCCGGACACGGTGCAGTTGATGGTGCTGGTGGCCGGCTTGTGCTGCTGGGCGCCGGCGTTGGAGGTGATGCGGCCGGCGGGGATGGCGCCGCGGCGCAGCGCCCACACGAACCGCTCGTACCAGTAGGCACGCTTCTCGGGGGTGGTCTCGGCATCGGCCAGGGCACGGGCCACACGCTGGTAGGTGCCGTCGATGTCGGCATCCAGGGCTTCGCCCTGCTTGGTCTTCAGCCGGTACTTCTTGTCCCAGATGTCCTGGGAGGCCGGCTGCATGGGAATCAGCGCGGGGTGTTCCGTCTTGACCGCCTCGAGGCGCACCGTACTCATGGTTGTGTTCTTCTCCTAAAAACGACTGGAACGTGTTGTCTGGGAATGTGTTGTCTGGACGCCGGGTGATTCAACCATCTGCCGCCGGACCGGCATGACGCCGCCCCGGACCGGGTACCTCACGAAGCGGGACGGCAGCGACGGCTCCGCAGGCAGCCGCACAGCATGCGTCGCCCAGGTTGCCGGAATGTGTTGGTGGGCCCTGCAATCGCTCGCTTACCCACAGCCACCCTCGCCGCATGCGCCAATCCCCGATGGCGCCCGAATTCCCAAGCATATTGCCGGAGGAAAACACCAGTGCTTGGGTCCGCTTCGTGCTGGACCGCAACATGTAGTGGCAGCACGAGGAAAGCAAACTACGCCCGGGGGGTGCGGCTGTCAACCGGATTGACAGGATTTTTTCTGCCGTCCATCACACCGGCCAGGCATGAGCGCGGGTGCGCGCCGGGATGAACTTCATTGCCGGTTTAGGGGTCGATGCGCAGACTCATTCAGCTTCGATGGCCGCCCGGCGGCGGCCGTCCCGCCCCTCTTTCCACTGCCCGACAGACACGACCGGACATGAAACGATCGCTGCGCCCGTTCCCGACCCTGATCGCCCTGACCGCGGCCGCCGCCTTCGGTGGCTTCGCAGCCACCGGACTGAACGACCTGCTGCAGAAACCGGCGCTGGCCGGTCCGCCCGCCGCGGCGGTGCCCGCAGCCGCGGCGCTGCCGGCCTCGGCCAACGGCCAGGCGCTGCCGTCGCTGGCGCCGATGCTCAAGCAGGTCACCCCGGCGGTGGTCAGCGTGTACAGCCGGCAGACGGTGCGGGTGGCCAGCCCGCTGGGGCCGTTCGCCGACGATCCGTTCTTCCGCCGCTTCTTCGGCATCCCGGACATGCCGCGCGAGCGGGTGGAACGCGCGCTGGGCTCTGGCGTCATCGTCGATGCCGTCAACGGCTACGTGCTGACCAACCACCACGTCATCGAGAACTCCGACGGCGTGTCGGTCACGCTGAGCGACGGGCGCACGCTGGAAGCCGAGTTCATCGGCTCGGACCCGGACACCGACGTGGCGCTGATCCGCATCCCGGCCGGCAACCTGACCGCCATCCCGCTGGCCGACAGCGACCAGCTGCAGGTGGGCGACTTCGTGGTGGCGATGGGCAACCCCTACGGGCTGGGCCAGACGGTGACTTCGGGCATCGTCTCGGCGGTGGGCCGCAGCGGGATTCCGGTGGCGGGCTACCAGAACTTCATCCAGACCGACGCGTCGATCAACCCGGGCAATTCCGGGGGCGCGCTGGTCAACCTGCGGGGCCAGCTGGTCGGCATCAACACGGCCAGCTTCAACCCGCGCGGCAGTGCGGCCGGCAACATCGGCCTGGGCTTCGCCATTCCGATCAACCTGGCGCGCAACATCAAGGACCAGCTGGTGGCCAACAACGGCGTGGTCCGCCGCGGCACGCTGGGGCTGGAATCGCAGGACGTGGACGACCGCATGGCGCGCGGGCTGGGCCTGGAGGTGCCACGCGGGGCACTGGTCACGCGCGTGTACCCGGGCTCGGCGGCGGCGGCGGCCGGCCTGCAGGCGGGCGACGTGGTGCTGGCGGCCAACGGCCAGCGCGTGGACAACCGCGCGGCGCTGCACAACTTCGAAGGCCTGCAGGCCGTGGGCAGCCGCGTCACGCTGGACGTGCGTCGCGACGGCAAGCCGCTGCAGGTGGTGGCGACGTTGAAGGAAGGCGTGCGCAACCTGGACGGCGCCAGCATCGATCCCCGCCTGAGCGGCGCGACGTTCAAGGAACTCGACGAGGCCACCCGCCAGCGCCTGGGCGTGCGCGGGGCGTTGCAGGTCGGCACCGTGGCCGCCGGCAGTCGCGCCCACGCCAGCGGACTGCGCGCCAACGACCTGATCCTGGCCAGCAGCAGCGGTGACTTCGCCGACCTGGCCAGTTTCCGCGCCAGTTTCGAGCGCAAGCCCGAACAGCTGGTGCTGCAGATCCTGCGTGGCCGCAGCAGTGGCCGCCTGTTGATGCAGTGACATGGCACGGACGGGCATAACAGCCCGTTCACCGCCTTGCTTTAGAGTGGCCCCATCCCTCACCCGCAGGAGAGCACGATGAGCACCCCCACTTCCACCGATGCGCTGAAGGCCAACCTGAGCGAGGCCGGCTCGCACCTGAAGTCGGCCGCCTCGGCCGCCAGCGAAGCCATCAAGGGCGCGGCCAGCGCGGCCGGCGACGAGCTGAAGCTCGGCAAGGCGCAGGTGAAGTCCGAACTGGCCGACGGTGCGCTGTCGGGCCTGGCGGCCGCCGAAGCCGGCGGTGGCGCCGCGCGCGAACAGATGGACGTGCTGATGGACAAGGGCCGCGACCTGGTCGACAGCGCGGCGGAACTGATCCGCGAGCGCCCGTTGACTTCGTTCGGCGTGGCCTTCGCCGCCGGCTGGATCATCGCCAAGCTGGCGCGCGGCAGCAGCGACAAGTAACCCGCTCCCGCCGTGAGCGACGCCCCGCGCGAATCCGCTTCGCCCGACGACGACCGTCCGGCCCCCCCGGGGCTGGACGAGACGCTGCGCGTGGTGGGCGGTGCCGGGCGCGAGGCCTACCGCTCCGCCAAGGACACCGGCCGCGCCTTCCGCAGCCTGGTGTCGGCCGACTTCGCGCTGGCACGCAGCGCCTTCGGGCGCGGGCTGGCCTGGGCCGGCGTGGCGATCGTGTTCGGCGCGTCGGCCTGGCTGCTGATCACCGGCGCGATGATCGCGCTGATGCAGCGGTTCGGCTTCTCGTGGCTGCAGTCGTTGTCGCTGGCGGCGTTCCTGAGCCTGGGGGTGACGGTGTTCGCGGCCTGGAAGGTGGGGCGCTATTTCGACTACACCGGCATGCATGCCACGCGCCGCCAGCTGTCGCGGATGGGCTTGTTCGAAGAGGACGAGATCGTCGAGGACGATCCGCCGCCCGGCACCGCGCACGACCCGCGCGCCGCCGACCACGGAGGCGCGTGATGCGCTTCGAACGCCTGCTGCAGAACGTGCAACGCGCCGAACAGCGGGTCGAGCGCCGCGCCGTCCACACGCAGCTGCAGTGGACGCTGCTGAAGGACGCCTGGCGCGCCGGCTGGACGCCCGGGCGCATCGTCATCGCCGGGCTGGTCAGCGGTTTCGTGGTGGGCCGCGCGGAACCGCTGCGCACATTGACCGGTGCGCGCTGGATGCAGATGTTCACCGCCGTCTCCAGCCTGCTGGCCAGCACCCAGGCCGCCAGCGCCGCCGAACAGGCGGAACAGGCCGCCGACACCGCGCAGGATGCGCAGGCCCAGGCCGAAGGCGACGATTACGCCGGCGAGGAGCCTGCCGTGGAGCAGGCCTTCGACGAGGACGAGGTGGTCGTCACCGCGCCGCGCCCGGCGGAAGCGGCGACCGAGCTGTCGGAGCGCTGACACCAGCGTGGCTCCCGTAGGAGCGACGTGAGTCGCGACCGCACGCTCGAACCCTGCATCGGACACAGACGGAAGTACCTGACGTCCGGCACCGGCTTGCCGATCAGGCTCCACGCCGGCTTCATGCTGCAGTCGCGACTCACGTCGCTCCTACAGGTATGCCGGCACAATCGCGCATCCCTTCCTTCGACGGCCGCCCATGAGCACACCTGCGCCCACCGACGCATCCCCCGACCCGATCGCGCCACCGCCCCGCCCGCGCGCCTCGATGCCGCTGATGGTGCTGGCGGTGCTGGCGGTGGGCTACACGCTGTGGGCGGCGCAGGACGTGGTGCTGCCCATCCTGCTGGCGATGTTCTTCGCGCTGGTGGGCAACCCGATCATCCGCGTGCTGCGCCGCCTGTACGTGCCGCGCTTCCTGGGCGCGCTGATCGTGCTGCTGGGCGGCATGACCGTGGCGGGGTTGCTGGCGAACAAGATGTTGCCGTCGGCGATGGAATGGGCGCAGCAGGCCCCCCGCGAGATGCGCCAGCTGGCGCCCAAGCTGCGCGAGCTGACCAAGCCGGTGCAGGAAGCGAACAAGGCGGCGGAGAGCTTCGCGCGCGCGGCCGGCGGGCAGACCGGCAAGCAGCCGCAGGTCGTGCATACCGAGGAAGACCCCTACCGCAAGCTGCTGGCGACCCCGCGCGTGCTGGCCTCGCTGCTGGCGGTGGTGCTGCTGACGTTCTTCTTCATGGTCTATGGCGAGAACCTGCAGCGCAACGCGATCGCGCTGTTGCCGGGGCGGCAGCAGAAGAAGTTCACCGTGGACATCCTGCAGTCCATCGAGCGCGAGGTGTCGCGGTACGTGCTGACCATCAGCGTGATCAACACGGTGGTGGGCCTGGTGTTCTCCGCGGCGCTGTACCTGCTGGGCCTGCCGCTGGCCGAAGCGCTGCTGTGGGGCACGATGGCGGCGCTGCTCAATTTCGCGCCCTACGTGGGCCCGCTGATCGGGATGGTGGCGATGCTGCTGGTGGGGTTCATCAGTTTCGAGGAACCGTTCCAGTCGATGCTGCCGGCGATCGTCTACCTGGTGCTGCACACCATCGAGGGACAGATCGTCACGCCGATCATCCTGGGCCGGCGGATGGCGCTGTCGCCGCTGGTGCTGATCCTGGCGCTGATGCTGTTCGGGTGGCTGTGGGGCATCGTGGGGCTGCTGCTGGCGGTGCCGTTGCTGGTGTGCGTGAAGCTGGTGCTGGCGCGGGTGGAGGGAATGGAGGGGTGGGCGCGGTTGCTGGAGTGAAGTCCGCGTGCACTATTGAGCCCCTCGCCCTGCGGCGACCGAAGGAAGCGTCCCTGAGGGAGAGATGTTGGGGTGAGGCGCAACGGAGTCAGTGCCTTTGTCCGCTTATGAGCGGCGCCATATCCGCGATGGCTTCTGGTTTGATGGCCTTTCGGGATGGGCCTTTGTTCTTTGATGCATGGTGCCGCTCGCCGCGGGGGCCTTACTTTTCTTTGCTTGTGCAAAGAAAAGTAAGCAAAAGAAAGCACACCCCGGCGGTCCGCCCGCCGCTGTGCGGCGGGTGCGCAGTCCCGGCGGGAATTTCCGGAAGACACATCCTGTGTCATCCGGAAACGACGCACATCCATGTGCGTCGCCCCTGCGGGGTTTGACCCACCGGGACTGCCGGACCTCAGGGGCCCCGAAGCTGCATCGGACACATCCGTAGCCAGCGCTCTGCTGTTGCTGTCGCCGTTGCTTTCGGGCCCCCTTGAGGCACGGCGAGTGGGCCGGGTAAAACCCGAAGGGCGCCGCCATGGATGGCGGCGTTTTCGTATGGCACAGGATGTGCCTTACGAAAATTCCCGGACCGCTCGCGGACCCGGAGCGCGCAGCGCGGAGGGCGTGCCGCCTGGGGTGTGTTTCTTTGGTCCTTTCTTTGCACAAGCAAAGAAAGGACGCCCCCGCGGCGAGCGGCGCCATGCCTGACCCACAGCGCTACACCCCCGCAAGGCAATGAACGTAATGCGCTCATGATTCGTGTGCCTCTCGCGCTCACGGCGGATGTGGTCGGGACACTCGCCATTCCAGACCAAGGACTCCGTTACCCCTCACCCCAACCCCTCTCTCCCACAGGGACTTCCTTCGGTCGTCGCAGGGAGAGGGGCTTCCAGCGCAGGGAGGGGGCCTGGTCCGCGCGGGATGAAGGGCAACGGGGACTGGGGTGTAAAATCGCCCGGTGAGCTTTCCTGTCCGCGCCATCACCCTCGACCTCGACGACACCCTGTGGCCGTTCGCCCCCATCGGCGCGCGCATCGAACGCGTGCTCGACGACTGGCTGCGCGAACACAGCCCCGCCACCGCCGCCATGTTCCCGGTCGAACGCATGCGCGCCCTGCGCGATGAGGTGTTCGGCCACCACCCGCAGCTGGTCCATGACCTCAGCGCCCTGCGGCGCATGACCCTGCAGCGTGCGCTGCAGGAAAGCGGCGCCGACCTGGCCCTGCTCGAGCCTGCCTACGAAACCTTCTATGCGGCGCGCAACCAGGTGGAGTACTACCCCGACACCCTCGACGCGCTGCAGCGCATCGCCGCGCGCCTGCCCATCGCCGCGGTGACCAACGGCAACGCCGACCTGCAGCGGATCGGGCTGGACCCCCTGTTCGCCCACAAGATCCACTCCCGCGAGCACGGCGCCGCCAAGCCCGAGGCGAGCATCTTCCACGCCGCCTGCGACCTGCTGGGCGTACCGCCGGCCGAGGTGCTGCACGTCGGCGACCACATCGAGATGGACGTGGTGGGCGCCCTGCGCGCCGGCCTGCGCAGCTGCTGGATCAACCGGCCCGAGGACCACGACGGGCAACCGCGGGCCTGGCCGCACGACGCGCTCCGGCCGGACCTGGAGTTCAACACCCTGACCGCGCTGGCCGACTGGCTGGACGCGCATCCCTCTTTCGCCACGGAACACGCCGCCGCATGACTGCCACCCTCGCCTACACCGATTCCTCCCCCAACGCGCGCCCGCTGCATGTGCTGGAACGTGCGCAGCTGGCCGGCTGGCGCGCGACGCAATCGCCGGCGGTCAATGCCTGGATCGATGCGCAGAACTTCGCGGCGACGCCGGGTTCGCTGCTGCTGCTGCCGGACGAGGCCGGGCTGGCGGGCGCGGTGATCGGCATCGGCGATCCGCTCGATCCGTATTCGTACGGGCATGTGCCGTTCGGCCTGCCGGCGGGCGACTGGCAGCTGGCCACCGACCTGGGCGAAGACGCGCGCAGCGCGTTGCAGCTCGGCTGGGGCCTGGGCAGCTACCGGTTCGACCGCTACAAGACGCCGCCACGCAAGCCGGCGCGCCTGGTGCTGGCACAGGCCGATGCCGAAGCCCTGGACCTGCTGGCCGCCAGCGTGCGCGTGCGCGACCTAGTCAACACGCCTACCGAGCACATGGGGCCGGACGACCTGGAAGCGGCCACGCGCGCGCTGGCGCAGACCCACGGCGCCGAAGTGGAGGTGATCGCCGGCGATGCGCTGCTCACGCAGAACTTCCCGGCCATCCACGCGGTCGGCCGCGCCTCGCACCGCGCACCGCGCCTGATCGCGCTGCGCTGGGGCGATGCGTCGCACCCGCACGTGGCGCTGGTCGGCAAGGGCGTGTGCTTCGACACCGGCGGGCTGGACATCAAGCCGGCCGACGGCATGCGCAACATGAAGAAGGACATGGGCGGCGCCGCGCACGCGATCGCGCTGGCGCAGCTGGTGATGGCGCGCCGGCTGCGGGTGCGGCTGACGCTGCTGGTGCCGGCGGTGGAGAACAGCATCGGCCCGAACGCCTTCCGCCCCGGCGAAGTGATCGCCACGCGCAAGGGCGTCAGCGTCGAGATCGACAACACCGACGCCGAGGGCCGCGTGATCCTGTGCGATGCGCTTGCCTATGCCGGCGAGCAGTCGCCCGACCTGCTGCTGGATTTCGCCACGCTCACCGGTGCCGCACGCATCGCGCTGGGGCCGGACCTGCCGGCGCTGTTCGCCAATGACGACGCGCTGGCCCACGACTGGATCAGCGCCGGCGAGCGCACGCGCGACCCGGTGTGGCGCATGCCGTTGTGGCGCCCCTACCTGCGCTACCTGACCAGCGGCATCGCCGACCTGGCCAACGCGGGTTCACGCATGGCCGGTGCGGTCACCGCCGCGCTGTACCTGGAGCGCTTCGTGCCGGAAGGCATGAAGTGGGCGCACCTGGACGTGTATGCGTGGAACGACAGCGACCGCGCCGGCCGCCCGGCCGGCGGTGAAGCGCTGGCCCTGCGCAGCGCCTACGCCATGCTGAAGGCGCGCTACGGCGGTTGACCCTGCCTTCTGTAGGAGCGACGTCAGTCGCGACCGCGCGCCATCAGCGTTCCCGTTCTTGCGGATTGCCGTGTAGCGTCACGAAGCGCTTCGTTCCTGCCGGACAGGAACGTGTGGATTCCGGGTCTGCGGTCGCGACTGACGTCGCTCCTGCAGAAAGCACTTCATTTCCTACAGCCACCCGCGCTGCCGCGCCAGCCGATAGGCCTCGATGCGGTTGGCGACACCCAGCTTGCCGATGGCTTCGGACAGGTAGTTGCGCACGGTGCCCTGCGACAGGCTGAGCTGCCGGGCGATGTCGCCAGCGGACTGGCCTTCGCCGGCCAGACGCAGCACCTGGCGTTCGCGGTCGTTGAGCGGATCGGCGTCGGACCACGCTTCCACGGCCAGCTGCGGGTCGATGGCGCGGCCACCGCGATGCACCTTGCGCAGGGCCTCGGCCAGGTCTTCGGCGGGCGCATCCTTCAGCAGGTAACCCGACACGCCGGCCTCCAGCGCGCGGCGCAGGAAACCGCTGCGCGCGAACGTGGTGACGATGACCACCTTGCACGGCAGCGCCTGCCGCTGGATGCGCTGGGCCAGTTCCAGTCCGGTCAGGCCGGGCATTTCGATGTCGGTGACCAGCAGGTCGGGCTTCAGGCGTTGCAGTTCGCGCCACGCACTCTCGCCATCCGCGGCGGCGCCGACCACCTCGATGTCGTCTTCCATGCCCAGCAGCGCGGACAGCGCGCCGCGCACCATGGCCTGGTCTTCAGCAAGCAGCACGCGGATCATCGGAAGGCCGGAGCAGGAAGGTCGGGCGACACGCTAGCAAATCGCACAGGCGATGTGGACCCGGAATCACCGATGCAGGAGGGGTGCAGGCTCGCTCATGCATGCGGTCGCGTCTTCCCGTCGCCACGCCATATCGACCTTCAAGCCATGCGGTCGCGACTCACGTCGCTCCTACAGGGCCCTCGATCGGCTTGGAGGCGGCGGCGGGTTCCACTTCCCCCCCCGCCGGCAGCGGCAGCGCGATTTCCACGCAGGTGCCTTGGCGGAGCGTGGAATCGATGCGCAGGCGGCCGCCACGGGATTCCACGCGCTCGCGCATGCCGGTCAGCCCGTTGCCCGGCACGGTGGCGCTGCCGACGCCGTTGTCGCGGATGCGCAGGATGACGTGGTCCGGCGTGGCCGCCAGCGCGACTTCCGCGAGGCTGGCGCGCGCATGCCGCTGGATGTTGGTCACCGCCTCGCGCAGGCTCAGGGCGAGCACGGTTTCCAGGTCGGCGGGCAGCGCCACCTCCTGCGCTTCGTAGCGCAGGGTGACGCCGTCGGATTCGAGCAGCAGGCGCGCGGAGGCGAGTTCGGCCGCCAGCCCCGCCGCGCGGATGCCGGTCACCGCGCGGCGTACCTGGGCCAGCGCATCGCGGGCGACGCGGCGGACTTCGTCGATCTCGTTGCGCGCGGCCTGCGGATCCCGCTCGACCAGCCGGCCGGCAAGGTCGGACTTCAAGGCCACCAGCGACAGCGTGTGGCCGAGCAGATCGTGCAGGTCGCGGCCGATGCGCTCGCGTTCGGCGAGCGCGGCGAGGCGACGCACCTCCTCGTGCGAAAGTTTCAGCTCGGCGCGCTTGCGCACGGTCTCGGACTGGAAGTAGTTGCCGGTGAACACCGCGAGCGACACGATCGCCGTCACCACCGGGACGAACACCGGGAATCCCAGCCAGGCCGCCAGGCCGCAGTAGGCGATGATCAGCGCGGCGAAGACTTCCAGCCGGACCCACATCGACCCCGGCAGCAACGCGATGAACGCCGCCGCGTAGATGACGTAGGTGTTGGAGAACGCGTTGAACGGCATCAGCCCGTAGCCGAGCGCCGCGATGCCCAGCGCGCACAGCACCCGCGCCAGCGCGCTGCCGCGGTAGGCCAGGAAATACATCGGCAGGAACACGGCGATCGACGCCAGGGTGGGCCACAGGAACCAGCGCACGCCCTCGCCCCAGTCGGCATTGGAGGGCACCAGCACGGGCACGAACAGGAACACCAGGTAGCCCAGCAGGAAAATCGGCATCCAGCCCAGGCCCAGCGCTTCGGGCACCAGGCGGTCGCGCAGGCGGGTAAGCGCGTGCATCAGCGACGGGGAAGGCAGGGGCATGGACGGCTCCTTGTGCGGGTGCGGCGGCTCAGCGCGACAGGCGGCGCTGCGCGGAGACGAAGAAGACGGCGGTCACCAGCGCCAGCACGCCGAGATGCAGCAACATCGGCTTGCCTGCGTCCATGCCGACGCCCTTCAGGGCCAGCTGCGCCAGATGATACGCCGGCCATACCGGGGCCAGCTGCTGCAGCGCCTGCGGCAACATCGGCAGCGGCACCCACAGGCCGGACAGGAACGCCATCGGCAGGTACACCAGGTTGACCAGCGCCGGCGCGCCGCGCCCCCCGATCAGGCTGCCCAGCCACAGGCCCAGCGCGCTGAAAGGCAGCACGCCCAGCAGCACGACCACGGCCAGCCACGCCCATTGCGACGCGGACAGGCGCACGCCGGCGCAGGTCACCGCCAGCAGTGCCAGCAACACCAGGATGATCGCGCCGAACAGCACGGCCATCGCCATCTTCGCCACCAGATAGGCCCCCATCGGCATCGGCTGCGCCCGCTTCAGCGTCAGCAGGCCCTGGTCGCGGTCCATCGCCACGGTCACGCCGAAGCCGAACAGCGCCACGCCCATCACGCCGAACACACCATAGCCCGCCAGCAGGTACTGCGCGGCACCGGGGCCGCCCTTGCCGCCCAGCAGCACGCCGAACAACAGGTAGAACACGGGCGGGAACAACAGGCACGGCAGCGAGAACGACGGCGTGCGCAGCAGGCGCAGGAATTCGTAGCGTGCTTCCAGCAGGTAGGCACGCGACGGGGAGAACGCGGACCTCGTCGTGGGAGTGGTCAGGCTGTTCATCAGGTGGCCTCGGCCAGGGGAGCGGAACGGGTCAGATGGAGGAAGGCATCGGCCAGGCCGGCGCGCTGCACGTCCAGGTCGGACAGCGCCGGGTCTTCGTGCAGCAGGCGGCGTACGACCGGCTCCGCCTGGTCCGCGACGATCTCCAGCCGGTCGCCCACGCGGCGCGCCTGCTGCACGCCCGGCCAGACCGACACGGTGGCGACCGGCAACGACGACAGGCAGCCGATGCGTCGCTGCGAAACGCGGGCGCGGACCTGCGCGACACTGCCTTCGGCGACCACGCGGCCGTGGTTGACCACCACCACGCGATCGGCGAGCGCCTCGGCTTCTTCCAGGTAATGCGTGGTCAGCAGTACCGCGCATCCTTCCGCGACCAGTTCGCGGACCGCTTTCCACAAGGCCTGCCGCGCTTCGATGTCCAGGCCGGTGGTGGGCTCGTCGAGGAACAGCAGTTGCGGGCGTCCGCACACCGCCAGCGCGAACTGCACGCGGCGCTGCTGGCCGCCGGAGAGCTGGCCGTAGCGGCGCTCCATCAGACCGTCCAGTCCCGCCAGCGCCACGCAGTCGGCCACGCTGCGCGGGTTCGGGTAGTAACTGCGGGTCAGTTCGACCAGCTCGCGTACTTTCAGCGTGTCCTGGATGCCCGCCGACTGCAGCATCACGCCGATGCGCCGCCGCGCGTGCAGCGAGCGCGGCGACAGGCCGAACAGCTCCGCGCTTCCCGCATCGGGGCATTGCAGCCCCAACAGCAGGCTGATGGCCGTGGTCTTGCCCGCGCCGTTGGGCCCCAGCAAGGCCAGCACCTGGCCGGCGGACACCTGCAGGTCCAGCGCATCCAGCGCGCGTGTCTTGCCGTAGTGATGGCCGACGCCGCGCAGGCGCGCCAGGACCGGAGAGGGAGTGACTGCAGCGTTCATGCCCGTGCCTCGTGAGGGGTGTGGCCACGATAGGCGCCGCGGCAAGCCGCGATCAGTGGCGGCCCTCATGCGAATCGGATGACAGGTGTCACTTGGCGGCGGCCGTTGCCGCGGGCAACCTGTGCATCGTGCCGCCCGCTGCCGCCGACGGCGCGGGGCATAAAGTGACTTCCGGCAACTAGGCTCGGTTACCCTACCCGGTCACACTTTCCCGCATTCACCGTCTGGATACGCGATGAACTCTTCTGCTGACCTGTTGAAGGAACTCCGCATCGACCGCAAGGCACCGCCACCGGAGCCCGCCTCCCGGCGCGGCCTGTGGATCGCCGTCGGCATTGCCGCGGTCGTCGTGCTGGTGGGCGGTGCGTGGGCGCTGCTGGGCGGCGAGAAAGCCATCGAAGTGCAGACGGCCCCGGTCGCGGCGCTCGGCAACGGCAATGCCGCCGCCACCGTGCTCGATGCATCGGGCTACGTGGTGGCGCGGCGCATGGCCACCGTGTCGGCCAAGATCACCGGCAAGGTGCGCGAAGTGCTGATCGAGGAAGGCATGAAGGTGGAGGCGGGCCAGGTGATGGCGACGCTCGACCCGGTCGATGCCGACGCCAGCCGCGCACTGTCGCAGGCGCAGGTGGAGGCGGCGCGCTCGCAGGTGGCCAACGTGCAGGCGCAGCTGACCGAAGCGGAAGCCAACGCACGCCGGCTGTCCTCGCTGGTGCAGCAGCAGCTGGTCGCGCGCTCGCAGTACGACCAGGCCGTCGCCACGCGTGATGCCCTGCGCGCGCAGCTGCAGGCCGCGCAACGCAATGTCAGCGTGGCCGACCGCAACCTGGCCATCTCCGACAACGGCGTGGACAACACCATCGTCCGCGCACCGTTCGCCGGCGTGGTGATCGCCAAGGCCGCGCAGCCGGGCGAGATCGTCTCGCCGCTGGCCACCGGCGGCTTCACCCGCACCGGCATCGGCACCATCGTCGACATGGAATCGCTGGAAGTGGAGGTGGAGGTCAACGAATCCTTCATCGGCCGTGTGCAGCCGAAGATGCCCATCCAGGCCACGCTGAACGCCTACCCCGAGTGGCAGATCCCCGGCGAGGTGATCGCCATCATCCCCACCGCCGACCGCAGCAAGGCGACGGTGAAGGTGCGCGTGGCGTTGAACGTGAAGGATCCGCGCGTCGTGCCGGACATGGGCGTGCGGGTGAGCTTCCTGGAATCGGCCAAGCCCCAGGCCACGCAGGCGCCGAAGGGCGTGCGCGCCCCGGCCGCCGCCGTCAGCGAACGCGACGGCGCGCAGGTCGCCTTCGTGGTCGGCGACGACGATACGGTCGAACAGCGCACGCTGAAGGTCGGCGGCAAGCTGGGCGACGACCTGCAGGTCACCGACGGCCTGGTCGCCGGCGAGACCGTCGTCATCGACGCCCCGGCCGAACTGAAGGACGGCGCCAAGGTGAAGCTGGCCGAAGACGCCGAATGAAACCGCTGAAACGGCGCGCGTGAGAAACCCCACGCCGCGACGAATCACCGGGTAGTTGCGGGTTGCAGGTTGTATTTGCTCTTGCTCTGCCGGGGCCCCTGAGGTCCGGCAGGCGCGGCAGGTCAAACCCCGCAGGGGCGGCGCACAGGACGTGCGCCGTTTCCGGATGACACAGGATGTGTCTTCCGGAAAATCCTGCCGGGACTGCGCACCCGCCACGGCGTGGCGGGCGGACCGCCGGGGTGTGTTTCTTTTGGTTCCTTTTCTTTGCACAAGCAAAGAAAAGGAACGCCCCGCGGCGAGCGCACCAAAATGACGAGCCGCATCGACCAAGCAGCAACCCGCATCAACCACGTCCGGCAAACCACCGCCAACGTGTCGAAAGCCGCCTCCCCGCTTCGTCGCACGAGAGACCACGCACCGTCCGTCGATCAGGCCAGAACCCGCCCTCATCGTCCGCAATGATCACCGCCTCACCTGCGCCACATCCCGAACCGCACCGAAGGAAACCGCCCATGTCCTCCCTCGTCTCCCTCCGCAACCTCACCAAGACCTACCAGCGCGGCCCCGAAAAGGTACAGGTGCTGCACGGCATCGACCTGGACATCCCGCACGGCGACTTCGTCGCCCTGATGGGCCCGTCCGGTTCCGGCAAGACCACCCTGCTCAACCTGATCGGCGGCCTGGACACGCCCAGCGGCGGCGAGATCGAGATCGAGGGCCAACGCATCGACCGCATGAACGATGCCCAGCTCGCCCAATGGCGCAGCCACCACGTCGGCTTCGTTTTCCAGTTCTACAACCTGATGCCCACATTGACCGCGCAGAAGAACGTCGAACTGCCGCTGCTGCTGACCAAGCTCGGCGCCGGCCAGCGCAAGCGCAACGCCGAAATCGCCCTGCAGCTGGTGGGCCTGGCCGAACGCGGCTCGCACCGGCCCAACGAACTCTCCGGCGGCCAGCAGCAGCGCGTGGCCATCGCCCGCGCCATCGTCTCCGACCCCACGTTCCTGATCTGCGACGAGCCCACCGGCGACCTGGACCGGCATTCGGCCGAGGAAATCCTCAACCTGCTGCAGATGCTCAACAGGGAACACGGCAAGACCATCATCATGGTCACCCATGATCCGAAGGCGGCCGAATACGCCACCCACACCATCCACCTGGACAAGGGCGAGCTGGCCGATACACCGGCCGCGCACTGACGGAGGCGGTCATGAAATATTTCTCGCTGATATGGGCCGCGCTGTTCCGCAGCAAGACGCGCACCGCGCTGACGCTGCTGTCGGTGGTGGCGGCGTTCCTGCTGTTCGGGCTGCTGGATTCGGTGCGCGTGGCGTTCACCTCCGGCGGCGGCGTGGCCGGCGCGGATCGCCTGGTGGTGTCGTCGCGGCTGTCGCTGACGCAGATGCTGCCGTTGAACCTGGAGCAGAAGATCGCCTCCACGCCCGGCGTCAAGAAGGTGGCCTACGCCGCGTGGTTCGGCGGCATCTACAAGGATCCGAAGAACTTCTTCCCCAACTTCTCGGTCGGCCCCGGCTATCTGGACCTGTACCCGGAGTACGTCATCCCGGCGGACCAGCTGAAGGCCTGGGAGAACGATCGCACGGGCGCGGTCGTCGGCGAGGCGCTGGCCAAGAAGTTCGGCTGGAAGATCGGCGACACCATTCCCCTGCAGGCGACGATCTTCCCGCAGAAGGACGGCAGCAATGCGTGGCCGCTGACGCTGCGCGGCATCTTCAAGGTCGCCGACGACAAGAAGAAGAACGAGGAGAGCCAGCTGCTGTTCCACTGGAAGTACTTCGACGAGGCCAACCAGTACGTCAACGGCCAGGTCGGCTGGTACATGGTGAAGCTGGACAACGTGGACCACGCCACGCGGGTGGCCAAGGCCATCGATGCGATCTCGGAGAACTCGGACCGCGAGACCAAGTCGCAGACCGAGCAGGCGTTCAACCAGTCCTTCCTCAAGCAGTTCGCCGACATCGGCTTCATCGTCACCGCCATCATGGGCGCGGTGTTCTTCACCCTGCTGCTGCTGACCGGCAACACGATGGCGCAGGCCGTGCGCGAGCGCATCCCCGAGCTGGCGGTGCTCAAGACGCTGGGCTTCACCAACCGCGCGGTGCTGCTGCTGGTGCTGGCCGAATCCGTGCTGCTGGTGGTGCTGGGCGGCGCGATCGGCATGGCCCTGGCGGCCGTCATCGTGCCCGGGCTGGCCGCCGCCAGCGGCGGGATGATGCCGGCCGGCAACGTGCCGGTGGAAACCTGGGGCGTGGCGCTTGTCCTGATGGTGGGCATCGGCGTGGTGGTGGGCGTGCTGCCCGCGCTGCGCGCGATGCGCCTGAAGATCGTCGATGCACTGGCCGGCCGCTGAGGAGATGCATGCCATGAAAATGAATGTCTGGATGGGCAACCTGCTGGCCCTCTTCTGCATCGCGGCCGGGGTGGCCGTGTGGATCGCGATGCCATGGCAGGGCGTGCTGATCGTCGCCGTGCTGCTGGCGCTGTGGCTGGCGCTGACGCGCACCGGGCGCGTCGCCATGGCCGCCACGCGCATCGGCATCGCCAGCCTGCCGCAACGCTGGGGCGCCTCGTCGGTGATCATCGTCGGCATCGCCGGCGTGGTCGGCGTGCTGGTGGCGATGCTGGCGATGGGGGCGGGCTTCGAGGCCACGCTGAAGCAGACCGGCAACGACACCACCGCCATCCTGCTGCGCGGCGGATCGCAGGCGGAAACCAATTCCGTCATCACCCGCGACCAGTCGCCGCTGATCGGCAGCCTGCCGGGCATCGCCAAGGACGCCCAGGGCCGCGCGGTGGTGTCGGGCGAGCTGTCGCAGGTGGTCAACCTGCCCACGGCGAGCACCGGCGAGGACGCCAATGCACAGTTCCGCGGCGTCAGCGACGCCGCGTGGGCGATCCGTCCCAACATCAAGATCATCGAAGGCCGGAAGTTCAACGTCGGCGTGCGTGAACTGGTCGTCGGGCAGGGCGCGAAGAAGCAGTACCGTGGGCTGGAGGTCGGCAAGACCATCACGCTGGGCAACCAGGACTGGACGGTGGTGGGCGTGTTCGCCTCCAACGACGCATTCGATTCGGAACTGTGGACCGACATCGAGACGCTGTCGTCCGCCTATGACCGCCGCGCCTACCAGTCGGTCACCGTCGGCCTGGCGGGCAAGGAGGGTTTCCAGCAGCTGAAGGCGGCGCTGGACAACGACCCGCGCCTGAAGCTGGATGTGCAGACCACGCAGGACTACTACTCCAAGCAGACCGCCGGGCTGACCAAGCTGATCACCATCCTCAGCACGGTCATCGGCGCCATCATGGCGATCGGCGCGGTGTTCGGCGCGCTCAACACCATGTACGCCGCCGTCGCCGGACGCGCACGGGAGATCGCCACGATGCGGGCGATCGGTTTCCGCGGGCTGCCGGTGGTGATGGCGGTGATGCTGGAGACGATGCTGCTGGCCCTGCTGGGGGGCGTGCTGGGCGGACTGATCGCCTGGGCCATCTTCAATGGCTACAGCGTGGCGACGCTGGGTTCGAACTTCAGCCAGGTGGTGTTCCAGTTCAAGGTCACGCCCGAACTGCTGTGGAGCGGGCTGAAGTGGGCGCTGGGCATCGGCCTGGTGGGCGGCCTGTTCCCCGCGCTGCGCGCGGCACGGCTGCCGATCACGCAGGCACTGCGCGCGATCTGAGCATTCCCGTGCGTCAGCGGAAAGGGCCGGCATGTCCGGCCCTTTTCGATTCAATCCCCCGGTGGGGCGTCATGGTTCGCGAATGGCCGGGGAGGATCCAGCCAGCCCTGCGCGACCGCGTGCGCGACATCGGCCGGCGTGTCCAGGTCGTGCGCCAGCGCGGGCGCCTCGTGCCACGCCAGGCCATCCTGCGGCAGCGCGTCGAGGATGTCGCGGAAACCCCGGTCGCCACGCAGGCTGTGGGCGGTGCGCAGCAACGACGGCGACAGCACCACCGGAATGCCCGGCCGGCCCGCATGCCGTGTGACCGCGCAGCCCGACGTCGCCGACACAGCTGACGCCAACAGCGCAGACAGGTCCGATGCCTCCAGCAGCGGCTGGTCGCAGCCGACGATCAGCGTGGGCGCGTCATGCCGTGCGAGCGCGCAGGCCGCGATGCGCAGGCTGCTCGCGAGACCTTCCTGCCATTCGGCGTTCACCAGCAGTTCGATGGGCAGGTCGTCCACGGCCGAGTGGATGTCGTCCACGCGTGCACCGCCGATCACCAGCACGCGCGACGCGCCCGACTCCAGCACCAGCCGGGTGGCGCGGCGGACCAGGGTCTCGCCGTGGCGCGTCAACAACTGCTTGGGCTGCCCCAATCGCACGCTGCCGCCCGCCGCCAGCACCACGGCGGCATGCGCAAGCCTCACGACGCCTCGCCGAAATGCCAGGCCTGCAGCTGCGCGGCAATGCTGAGGACGATGGCTTCCGGCCCCTGCCCGCCCAGCTTCAGGCCGATGGGGGAACGCAACCGCGTCGCCAGCGTGGCATGCAGCCGCGCCGGGATGACGCGCAGCAGGTCTTCGCGACGGCGCACCGGGCCGAGCAGGCCGATGAAGGGCACCGCGCTTTCGGCCAGGGCCACCAGCGCTTCGCGATCGTGTTCGAAATGATGGTGCATCACCAGCGCGGCGTCGGGCCGCGGATGCATCGCCCGCAGCGCTTCGTCGGGTGCATGCATCAGCCAGGCATCGGCGATGTCGGTCTCCGGAATCCAGCGCGCGCGCCGCTCGACGACACTGACATGCCACCCCAGCTGCCGCAGCCACGCGACCAGCAGGCCTGTTTCCGGCCCCGCACCGAAGATCGCCACGCGCGGCGGTGGCGGCACCGAGACCCGGCTGTCGCCGTCCGGGGCCGCCTCGGAAGCAAGCGCTGGCAACGACCAAACCCGCCGCACGCCACCGACAGTGGCTTCCACATGGCCGGTGCCCGAGATCGTCAGCGCGAGCGCCCCTTCGCCGCGCCACCAGGCCTGCACCACCTGCGACCATCCCGGCAACAGGTCGAGGGGCAACAGCGCCAGCCGCAGGCGACCCCGGCACCCGACCGCCGACCCCGACAGCAGGTCGTCGTCGGCGCGCGTATCGATATCCATCCAGTCGATGCCACCGTGTTCGGCGGCCTGCCGCGCACGCCGGCCGATCTCGGGCTCCAGGCAGCCGCCACTGAGCCATCCGACCTGCTGCCCGTCGCTGCCGAACAGCACCATCGCGCCCGGCTGTTCGTAGGTGGAACCCTCGGTGGCCACGACCACGGCCAATGCCGCACGGCAAGCGTCGTCGCTGGCGCGCGCGGAGGCTTCGAGCAGGTGGCGGTGGGCCGACATGGCACCACCATGGCGCAAGCACGCGGCGGTTGGCAACCGGTCCGGGGCCGTCACGGACCGTTTCGCGAGCCGCGCGCCGATCTGCGAAAAATCCTGCAGGATCAGGCAATCATCCGCGCACGCAGGTGATTGGCAAGCGTCATCTTCTGGGAGTACTGTCACTCCCTCCCAAGCCGACGCCAGGGGAAGACGATGAAGCTGCACGTCAACGGTTCCGAGCGCGAAGTCGATGCGCCACCGGACATGCCACTGCTCTGGGTCCTGCGCGACCTGATGAATCTCACCGGCACCAAGTTCGGCTGCGGCATCGCCCAGTGCGGCGCGTGCACGGTGCACATCGACGGGGCGCCGCTGCGCGCCTGCGTCACGCCGGTCTCGGCGGTGGCGGGCAAGAAGATCACCACCATCGAAGGCCTGTCCGCCGATGGCTCGCATCCCGTGCAGCGGGCCTGGGCCGAGCTCGACGTCGTGCAGTGCGGCTACTGCCAGTCCGGCCAGATCATGTCGGCGGTGGCGCTGCTGGCCAAGGTACCGACGCCGTCCGATACCGATATCGACCAGGCCCTGTCCGGCAACATCTGCCGCTGCGGCACGTATCCGCGCATCCGCGCGGCGGTGCATCACGCGGCCAAGCTCGGCAAGGGCTGACACGTTCCCGCCTCGTCTTCTCCGGCCGTCGCCGGCCGCCTCGTTCAACGGAGTACCGCCGTGGACAACACGCCTTCCGCTTCGCGTCGCCAGTTCCTGAAAACCAGCGCCGTCCTGGGTGGCGGGCTGGTGATCGGCTTCGTCATCCCGTTCGCCAACCGGTTCGCCAATGCACAGACCGGCGCCGCAGCGGCGGTCGCCGCGCCCTTCTCGCCCAATGCCTTCCTGCGCATCGCCGCCGACGACAGCGTCACCGTGCTGCTCGCGCATGCGGAAATGGGCCAGGGCGTCTGGACCACGCTGCCGATGCTGATCGCCGAGGAACTGGACGCCGACTGGTCCAAGATGAAGGTGGAGCACGCACCCGCCGCACCGGCGTATTTCAACCCGGTGTTCGGCATGCAGGGCACCGGCGGTTCCACCTCCACCTGGGCGTCGTTCGACCGCTACCGGCAGGCCGGCGCCGCCGCGCGCGCGATGCTGCTGCAGGCGGCCGCCGAACGCCTGGGCGTGCCGGCGGCCGAACTGCGTACCGAGAACGGCGCGGTCGTGGCCGGCACGCAGCGGCTGCGCTACGGCGAACTCGCCGATGCCGCCGGCAAGCTGACGGCGCCGGATCCCACCAAGCTGGTGCTGAAGGAACCCAAGGACTGGCGGATCATCGGCAAGCCCACCAAGCGCCTGGATACGCCGGAAAAAATCACCGGCCGCGCGACGTTCGGCATGGACGTGCAGTTCGACGGCCTGCTGACCGCGGTGGTCGCGCGCAGCCCGGTGTTCGGCGGCAAGGTGAAGTCCTTCCAAGCCACGGCGGCCAAGGCCGTGCCGGGCGTGCGCGACGTGGTGCAGGTGCCCACCGGTGTCGCCGTGATTGCCGACCACTACTGGGCGGCCAAGCTGGGACGCGATGCATTGCAGGTGGTGTGGGAGGCCGGCGAAGGCGCCACGCTGGACAGCGGGGCGCTTCGCACGCAGTTCATCGAACTGGCCGGCAAGCCCGGCACCCAGGTCGCGAAGGCCGGCGATGTGGCAGGTGCCGTGGGCAAGGCCGCCAAGCAGATCGACGCGACCTACGCCGTTCCCTACCTGGCGCACGCGCCGATGGAACCGCTGAACTGCACGGTCAAGATCACCGCAGACCGCTGCGACATCTGGACCGGCACGCAGTTCCAGACCATCGACCAGATGCAGGGCGCCGCGGTCACCGGCCTGAAGCCCGAGCAGGTGTTCGTGCATACGATGTTCCTGGGTGGCGCCTTCGGCCGCCGCGCCACGCCGACCTCCGATTTCGTCACCGAAGCCCTGCACGTGGCCAAGGCGGCCGGGGCGCCGGTGAAGACGGTCTGGTCGCGCGAGGACGACACGCGCGGTGGCTACTACCGTTCCGCCTTCGTCCACCGTGCGCGGGTCGGCCTTGCCGAGGACGGTACGCCGCAGGCGCTGGAGCACGTGATCGTCGGCCAGTCGCTCGCCATCGGCACACCGCTGGAGTCGATCCTGGTGCACAACGGCGTCGACCACACCTCGACGGAAGGCGCGGGCGACTCGCCGTATCTGGCCGCCTTCCCCGCCCACCATGTCAGTCTGCATTCGCCGGCCACGCCGATACCGGTGCTGTGGTGGCGTTCCGTCGGGCACAGCCACACCGGCTTCGTCATGGAGTCGCTGGTGGACGAGATGGCCCACGCCGCCGGCAAGGACCCACTGGAATACCGGCGGACCCTGCTGAAGGACCAGCCGCGCCACCTGGCCGCGCTCAACCTGGCGGCCGAGAAAGCCGGCTGGGGCACACCATTGCCGAAGGGACGCGCGCGCGGGATCGCCGTGCACGCGTCCTTCGGCAGCTACTGCGCGCATGTGGCGGAAGTCTCGGTGGAGAACAATGCCATCCGCGTGCACCGCGTGGTCTGCGCGGTCGACTGCGGGCCCGCGGTGAACCCGGAAATGATCGCCGCACAGATGGAATCGGCGGTGGCGTTCGGCCTCAGCGCGGCGCTGCACGGCAAGCTGACGCTGGCCGAGGGCCGCGTGCTGGAGTCCAACTACCACGACTACCCGGTGCTGCGGCTCAACGAGATGCCGGCGGTGGAAACGCACATCGTGCCCAGCACCGAGAAGATGGGCGGCATCGGCGAGACCGGCGTTCCCCCCGTCGCACCGGCCGTGGCCAATGCGGTGTTCGCACTCACCGGACAGCGCCTGCGCGACCTGCCGCTGCAGCTTTCCACCCCCACGCCGGCCGCCGCGCCGACCGCCGCCTGAGGAGCCCGCCATGCGCATCGCACTGACGTTGACCGCGCTCCTGATGCTGACCGCCTGCGGCCCCCGCATCAGCGAGGAACAGAAGGCGCAGGCCCTCGCCGCCTTCGCCACGGTGGAGAAGGTTTTCCAGCATCCGCGCTGCAGCAACTGCCACATTCCCGGCGACCAGCCGCTGCAGTTCGACAGCCAGACGCCGCATGCGATGAATGTCGTGCGCGGGCCGGAGGGCAAGGGCGCGCCCGGCCTGCCCTGCGCCACCTGCCACGCCGAATCGAATCCGCCCGCCACCTACGGCCCGCACGCGCCGCCCGGCGCGCCGCACTGGGCGCTGCCGCCGCCCGACCACAAGATGGCCTGGATCGGCCTGCCGCCCCCCGAGCTGTGCGCGATGATCCAGGACAAGAAGCGCAACGGCGGCCGCGACTTCGCGGCGCTCACCAAGCACGTGGCGGAAGACAAGCTGGTGCTATGGGGCTGGAATCCGGGTGGCGAACGCGCGCCGGTGCCGGTGCCGCACGATCAGTTCGTGGCGGCCTTCAAGACCTGGGCCGATGCCGGGGGGCCCTGCCCCGCGCCGGTCGCCAGCGTTGCCAAGGGCGGCGCCGGCAGATAAGCCGCGGGGCGTGATCCGTCGGCATGCGGGATGCGTCGGCGCTACGCGGCGGGCACGGCCACCCGTTGGCGCGAACGCCACAGGCCATCGCTGGCGAAGATCAGCAGGCCCAGCCAGATGGCGGCGAAGCCGATCATGCGTTCCGGGCCGAAGGCTTCCTTGAACACCAGCACGCCGATCAGCAGCTGGATGGTCGGTGCGATGTACTGCAGCAGACCGACGATCGACAAGGGAATGCGGCGCACGCCGTAGGCGAATCCGATCAGCGGCACCGCCGACACCACGCCGCCGAAGACCAGCAGCAGATCGTTTTTCCAGCCGAAGCCGTGCACGAAACCGCCGCCATGGCCCAGTTCGCCCCACACCACGTAGGCGAGTGCGGGCAGGACCAGATAGGCGCTTTCCACCCCCAGCCCGGCCACGGGGTCGACCGAGATCAGCTTGCGCACCAGCCCATACAGGCCGAACGAGAACGCCAGGCCCAGCGCGATCCACGGCGGCGACCCGGCCTGCAGCGTCAGCCACGCCACGCCCAGCAGCGCGAACGCCACCGCCACCCATTGCGCGGGCGACAGGCGTTCGCGCAGCACCAGCACGCCCAGCACCACGTTGATCAGCGGATTGATGAAATACCCCAGGCTGGTTTCCACCACATGCCCGGCGTTCACCGCCCAGATGTACAGGCCCCAGTTGAACGCGATCAGCAGGCTGCTGATGCCCAGCAACGGCATGGCGCGCGGTTGCGCGCCGATCTGCCGCCACCAGGAAGCGCCGTTCTTCAGCAGCAGCCAGCCCAGCACCAGCACGGCGCTCCAGACGATGCGGTGCGCGATGATCTGCAGCGACGGCACCGCCTTGAGCAGGTGCCAGTAGAGCGGCACCACGCCCCACAGGAAAAACGTGCCGGCGGTGATCGCCAGGCCCTTGCGGTCGATCGCCGCGGGATTCATGCGCTCTTCCTCGCGCGCGCCAGCGTGATGATCACCACGCCCGCCAGGATCACGCCCATGGCACCCAGGTCATGCGAGGTGAAGGTCTCCTTGCCGATCCAGGCACCCAGCGCCACCGCGATGACCGGGTTGACGTACGCATAGCTGCCCACCAGCACCGGCCGCGCATGGTGCAGCAGCCAGACGTAGGCGGTGAACGCGATGATGGAACCGAACACCGCCAGGTAGGCCACCGCCAGGGCGCCCTGCAGGGTCCAGTCGGCGACGTTGAAATGCTCGCCACGCAGCAGGCCGGCCGTCATCAGCATCACGCCGGCCGCCAGCATCTGGGCGGCGGCCGTCATGAACGGCGACGGCAGGTCGCGCCCGCGCGACCACACCGATCCGTAGGCCCAGGCGATGGGCGCGATCAACAACAGCACCAGCCCCACCGGCGAACCGGTCAGCGAACTGCCCGCGTTGAGCCAGACCACGCCGCCGAAGCCGACGATGATGCCCAGCCACTCGCTGCGCGTGGCGTGTTGCCCGCGCAGCGCGCCGAACAACCCCATCCACAACGGCATCGAGGCCACGGCCACGGCCGCCAGCCCGGAGGACACCGTTTCTTCCGCCAGCACCACCATGCCGTTGCCCATCAGCAACAGCAGCGCGCCCATCACCAGCAGGTTCTTCCATTGCGCGCGCGTCGGCGCGGCCACGCCGCGCCAGCGGAGGAACGCGAACAGCACCGCGCCGGCCACCACGAAGCGGCTGCCCGACACCATCAGCAACGGCGGAAAACCGCCTTCCAACGCGAAGCGGATGCCCAGGTAGGTCGAGCCCCACACCAGGTACACGATGGCGAGGGCGGCAGCGACGGCAAGGCCGCCACGCGCGGGCGCGGCAGCGGCGGAAACGGAGGAGGTCATGGGGCGTGGGGTGTGCGGCGTGAGGTCATTCTAGGCCAGCGACGGGCCGCCAGCGTGACAGGAAGGCCGTTGCGTGCTTGAAAGCTTTCCGGCCCGGCTTGAATCCCGCTCAAGCCGCGGTGCTCCGTCGGTCAGCCGCGCTCGCGCGCCAGCAACTGCTGCTTGCGCGGCAGGCCCCACCGGTAACCCCCCAATGAGCCATCGCCGCGGATCACCCGGTGGCACGGCACCACCACGGCGATGCGGTTGTGCGCGCAGGCGCTGGCCACCGCACGCGCCGCGCGGGGCGCGCCCAGCTGCCCGGCAAGCCCCGCATAACTGACGGTGTCGCCGGCCGGAATCTTCATCAAGGCCTGCCACACCTGTTGCTGGAAACTGGTGCCGATCAGATCCACCGGCACGTCGCCCTCGAGCCCGGCGAGGCGATCGGCCACCGCACGCAGCCGCGGGGCGAGGAAATCGTCGCTGCCCGCGTCCACGCGCTCCACCTGGGCCCGCGGGAACTCGGCGCGCAGCCGCTGCTCCAGGCCGACCTCGTCGTCGCCCAGTTCGATCGCGCAGATGCCGCGCGCGGTGGCCGCCACCAGCGCCATGCCCAGCACCGTTTCCACCATGCCCCAGCGGATCTGCACGCCACGCCCCCCCGCGCGGTAGGTGGCGGGCGTCATGCCGAGTTTCGCCGAACTCTGTTCGTAGACACGCGATGGCGAACCGTAGCCGGCGTCGTACAGCGCCGTGGTCACGTCGCGGCCCTCGCGCAAGGCCGACTTCAGTGCACCGAGCTTCTTCTGCGCCAGGTATTCGGCCGGACTCAGGCCATAGCGCGCGCGGAAACGCCGCTGCAGGTACGAGGGACTCAGCCCGGTCTGCCTGGCGAGGTCGGTCAAGGTGGGTTCTCCCGCGTCCAGCAGGTCGCGGGCCTGCGCCAGCGGGTCGCGATCCGCGGGATCGCGTGACCCATCGGCAGGGAGGAGGAGCGAGCGGCGCGGCATCGTGTTCATGCGCCCATCGTAGGCAGCGTTGCCGGCGCCGGCTATCCGGATCTTGCGCGCCGGCCGGTCAGGCCGACCCGCCGGCGCGATACGGGCTTACTCGGCCCAGCGGCCCGGACCCGGGGATTCCGGCAACACCTGCGCGGACAGCTTGCGGTCCTGGCCGAGGATCTCGATGGCGTCGGCGAGGATGGCGGCCGATTCGCGCAGCAGCGGATCGGGGCGCTTCTCCGCCAGCTTCTCGCGCTGGGCATCTTTCACGATGTCGCGCTCGGCCGCACCCAGGCCGTCGTCGGCCAGGTCCTCGGCCAGCGGGTCCAGGGCCAGGCCCAGCGCCTTGCGCTCGGTCTGCCGCTGCTTGCGCTGGAGGTCCTGCTTCTCGCGTTCGGCACGGCGCTCGGCTTCGTTGAGCGAGACGTACTTCCTGGCGGTCTCGGCGCGGAACTGCGCCACGTCCTCGGACCACCACTGGAACTCCTTGTCCTTGGCCGAACGCGCGGCGTGCATCGCCTGCAGGCGCGGCAGCAGCGGCGCGAAGTTGCCGTACTGCGTGTGCGGCACCGCGGCGATGCGGGTCCACGGCAGCGCGTTGTCGTAGGTGCTCTCGCCGTATTCGGTAGCATCCACGCTCACCGGGAAGGCGATGTCGGGCACCACGCCCTTGTGCTGGGTGCTGCCGCCGGCGACGCGGAAGAACTGCGCGATGGTCAGTTTCACTTGGCCGAAGCGCGCGGTCTCGTTGGCAGGCCAACGGTCCAGGTCGACCAGGTTCTGCACCGTGCCCTTGCCGAAACTGGTCTCGCCGATTACCAATCCGCGGCCGTAGTCCTGGATGGCGCCGGCGAAGATCTCCGACGCCGAGGCCGAACCCCGGTTGATCAGCACGGCCAGCGGGCCTTCCCAGGCAACGCCGGTCTTGCGGTCGCTGTTGACCGTCACCCGGCCACCGGATTCGCGCACCTGCACCACCGGGCCCTTGTCGATGAACAGACCGGTCAACTCGACCGCTTCGTCCAGCGAACCGCCGCCGTTGTTGCGCAGGTCCATCACCACGCCATCGACACCGTCGGCCTTGAACTTCACCAGCAGCTTGGCGATGTCGCGCGTGGCGGAATTGAAGTCGTTGGGGTTGCGGCGACGGCCTTCGAAATCCTGGTAGAACGCCGGCAGCTTGATCACGCCGATGCGGCGCGCCGGTTCACCGGCGCTCGCCGGCAGCGTGATGGTCTCGGCCTTCGCGGCCTGCTCTTCCAGCTTGACCTTCTGGCGCGTGATGGTGACCAGCGCGTGCTTGCCGTCGATGCCCGCCTCGGCCGGGATGTACTCGATGCGGACCTGGGTGTCCTTCTTGCCGCGGATCTGCGCGACCACGTCGTCGATGCGCCAGCCGATCACGTCGGTCATCGCGCCGGACTTGCCCTGGCCCACCGCCACGATGCGATCGCCCACCTTCAGCTTGCCGCTCAGGTCGGCCGGGCCGCCCGGCACGATCTCGCGGATCACCACCAGGTCGTCCTGGCGCTGCAGCACGGCGCCGATGCCTTCCAGCGACAGCGACATCGACTGGTTGAAGTTCTCGGCGGTGCGCGGGGTGAAGTAATCGGTGTGCGGATCGATCGCGCTGGTGTAGGCGTTGAGGAACGTCTGGAAGACATCCTCGGTCTTCAGTTCGGTGATGCTGCGCTGCAGGTTGGCGTAGCGCTTGTCGAGCGTCTTGCGGATGTCGTCGGGCTTCTTGCCGGCCAGCTTCAGGCGCAGCCAGTCGTTCATCACCGACTTCTTCCAGATGCCGTCCAGCTCCTGCGTGCTGGCCGCCCACGGGGCGTCCTCGCGGTCGTATTCCCAGCGCTGGTCGCCCGTGAAGTTGAAGTCCTGCTTCAGCAGCGCGCGCGCATAGGCGACGCGCTGGTCGACGCGCTGCTTGTAGACGGCGAAGATCTCATAGGCGGGTGCTACGTCGCCGCTGCGGATCGCATCGTCCATCTTGGTCTTGTACGGCGAGAAGCGCTCCACGTCGGCGGCGGTGAAGAACTGCTTGCCGCCGTCCAGTGCTTCCAGGTAACGCTTGAAGACTTCCTGCGAGAGCGTGTCGTCCAGCGGGCGCGGACGGTAGGCGTACCGGCTGTCCGACAGCAGGCCGTAGACCAGCTTGGAGGTGTTGGACTGGTCGGCGGTCGGCGCCACCGCCACGGCATCGCCGTCACCGCGGGCAAGCAGCGCCAGCGGGGTGGTCAGGGCCAGGGCCAGCAGCAGGACGGGGACTTTCTTCAGTTTCATTGCGTACTCACGGCCGGTGGCCCGGAAGGCGGTAAAGGATTGGCGGATTCGACACCCGGACAGTGCACAAAGTTGCACGCCTTGTCATCTGCCTTTGGGCAGCCTAGCCGGAGAAACGTAGGAAAAGGTGAACCGGGGCCGTGCCTGCCGGACGACCTCGGAACCGGCGACCGGACGCCGCGTGCGTCCTGTCGCAGTCAGGCCCGGAATGCCGTGGAAGCTCAGGCGACGACGGGCAGGGACCGGGCCGCTTCGGCCGCCTGCTGGTCGGCGTGGTAGGACGAACGCACCAGCGGACCGGAGGCGACATGGCTGAAGCCGAGCGCGTTGCCGTACAGCTCCAGTTCCTTGAACTCGTCCGGCGTCCAGTAGCGCATCACCGGGTGGTGGTGCGCCGTCGGCTGCAGGTACTGGCCGATGGTGACCATGTCCACCTCGTGGGCGCGCAGGTCGCCCAGGGTGGCCTTCACCTGCTCCATGGTCTCGCCCAGGCCCAGCATGATCCCGGACTTGGTGGGCAGGTGCGGATGCTGCTGCTTGAAACGCTGCAGCAGCGTCAGCGACCACTGGTAGTCGGCGCCCGGCCGCACGTTGGTATACAGGTCCGGCACGGTTTCGATGTTGTGGTTGAACACGTCCGGCGGGTTGACGGCCAGGATCTCCAGCGCGCGATCCATGCGGCCCTTGCCGCGGAAATCCGGGGTCAGGATCTCGATGCGCGTGCCCGGCGAGTGCTCGCGGATGGCGGCGATGCAGTCGACGAAATGCTGGGCACCGCCGTCGCGCAGGTCATCGCGATCGACGCTGGTGACCACCACGTACTTCAGGCCCATGTCCGCCACGGTCTGGGCCAGGCTCAACGGCTCGGAGGCATCCGGCGGCTTGGGCCGGCCATGGGCGACGTCGCAGAACGAGCACCGGCGCGTGCAGACCTCGCCGAGGATCATGAAGGTGGCGGTACCGTGCCCGAAACATTCGTGGATGTTGGGGCAGCTGGCTTCTTCGCAGACGGTGACCAGCCGGTTCTCGCGCAGCTTGGCCTTCAGCCGGGCCACCGAACCGTCCGACGGGATGCGCACGCGGATCCATGAAGGCTTGCGCAGCACCGGGGCATCGGCGAACTGCACGGGCGAGCGCGAGATCTTGTCGCCCCCCAGCTGTTTGGCGCCCGCCTCGAGCGGAGCAGCCGGCGTGGGGCCGGAGACGACCTGCAGGGGGATTTCCCGGGGCGCGGCCGGGCGTGCGGGGGAATCGTTCATGGCGCGATTCTACTCTTCCACCCCGCGTGGCCGCAGACCCGGGCGTGCCGAAGGCGGAACCCAGCGTCTTGTCATGGCCGTTGGCGGCGCCCGAAGGGCATTCCACAGGGAATAAAAAAGCCCGCAATGGCTAGGCCATTAGCGGGCTTGCTCCCTCCCCCACGTCGGGATGCGGGACCATCGTGAAGGAGCCGTTACGAGTCATGCACGCTGCACTGCAAAACAGAACCGGGCGGTTTAGCGAACGTACCGGGAACGCGGAAATGTGAATGTCGGCAAAACCCGTGCCGGCATTGGATGTTACCGATATCAGACCAATTCACGCGTGTACCAGAGAAGCGGGATTACATTCCTTCGCGCTGAAATCTGAACAGGCGCATCACATTCCCACCGCGCAAAACCGGCTACCGCAGCAGCGGCGGCCGGCTGTCATACCAGTGGCGCGCCCGCACCGGATGGAACCGGCGCTGCGCTCCGTCCACCTCCACCCCCAGGCTCAGCGCCCGCCAACTGGCATACAGGTCGCCACGTCGCTGCTTTCCCTGCATGCGCAGCCGCGCCTCCAGCTGGAAGCGGTCGTTGTTGGCCTGCATGCGGTCCAGCACCAGCACGTCGTCGTGCCACTGGACGCGCCCCTTGACCTGCGCCTGGCCGGCATCGACCAGCTTGTAGACCCAGGCGGGGTATTCCTTCTCGCGCGAGAACAGGGCCAGCAGGAAGCCGACATCCTTCATGGCGACGTCCGCTTCACCGCCCGCGCTCAACGGCCTGTCCACATCCAGCCGCGCGCGGCCCAGCTGCGCCCGCGCCCACCAGCCGCTGCGCGACTCCCCGCCGGGTTCGCTGAAACTGACGTTGCGCAGCTGCACGGTGCTGCCATCGGCGACGAAGGCGTGCCGCTTGAGGTCGGCGCGGCGCAGGCGCAGGTCCAGGTCGATGTCGCCACGCAACCGGAGGCCAGCCATGAACATGCGCGTGCCCCGCCCGGCGATGCGCAGCACGCCATGGCCCACGTCGCCGGCGGCATCCAGCGACAGGTCGCCGCTGAGCAGGCCCGCGCCCCCGTCGAAACGCATGTGCGCGCGCGGCAGGAAAGGGTTGTAGACGCGCAGGTCGGGCACCGACGCATCATCGAAGACCACGCGCGCGCGCAGCGTTTCGCGCACCGTCTCCAGGCGCCCTGCGGCATTGAGCGACAGCCGCAGATTGCGGCCCTGCACGTAAGGCTTGCCGGGCGCCTTCACCGCGGCCACATGGAACTGTTCCATCACCGCTTCCAGTCGTGGCACCAGTTCGCCATCGGGACCGGCATCCAGGCGGATGTCCGCACGCGCCTGGCCGCGGATGCGGTTGCCCATCACGTCCGCGACCGCCTCCACACCGGGCACGGTGATGCGGCTGCCCGCGGCCAGCTTGCCGGCATCCACCTGCACGTCGGCAGCGACATCGCCGGCACCGTCCAGCTGCAGCCACGGCGCATGCGGGAAGAACCCCGACAACCAGCGCAGCGAACTGAACCGCCAGTTGCCCACCACATGCCCCGACGCGCGGGGCAGCAGCGCATGGAAATCACGCAGGGGCACCTGGTTGCCGCGCAGGCGCAGGTCCGCATCCAGCGACAACCGGCCGTCCGCGCGCGGCGGCACCTTGGCCTTCACCACGATGTCCCGGTCCACCACCAGGGCCAGGCCGAGCGCGTCATTGCGTACGGCGCCCGCCATGTCGTGGCCGCTGACGGGCATGCTCCATTGCAGCTTTCCCCCGGGGCTGAGGGCCCCGCGCGCGAAGCCCAGATCGATGTGCGCCTGCCCCCTGCCCGGCACCAGTTGCACGTCCAGCGCGCCCTGCGGGCTGACCCGCACGTCCAGGCCGGAGGTCACGCCATCCAGCTTCAGCGTCGCGTCGGTCTTGAGCAGCTTGTCGATGCCGCGCGCTTCCTCTCGCCGGTGCCGCGCGATGGCGAACCCCGCCTGCAGGACACCCTGGCTGAGCACCTCGCGGCCGTCGAGGGTCAGCACCGCATCGCGGAAGGCGACCTTCGACGGCATCACTTCCATCGCGCCGCCGCGCAGCTGTTTGTAGAAGCCGACCTCCGCACGGCCCACGCCCTGCAGCTGGATCGCATCGAAACTGGCCTTGCGCACCGAGTCGCTGGTGATGCGTTCGAAATGCAGCTCCCAACCGCCGGCGCGCGGCGTGGCAACGGGCAGTTCCTTCTGGACGCGCTGCACGCCGCCGCTGACCTCCTCCGCCCGCAGCGCGGGGACCCGCATCTGCTTCTTCAGCAGCGGCAACAGGGCGATGCGGCCGGACGCGCGTTCCACCCGCGCCTGCCAGGTGATGCGGCGGACATGCCCCTGCAGCGTCGCCCCCGACAGATTCACCCGCCCCGGCCACCAGGTGCTGCCGGATTCCCAGCGCAGCTGGAACTTCTCCGGCTTGCGGTTGACCGCCCATTCGCCCAGCGGCGTATTGAGGAACACATTGCCGGCCAGCAGATACAGCGCATAGAGCACTGCCAGCGCGATGAGCAGGCGACGCAGCCACGGCAGCGCACGGTACATGACAGGCGGTATCCGTTCCATGCGCGGAGCATGCCTCAACCACGCACGGGCGCAACCCGCGTCCGACGGATGGACGGTGTCAGGCGGAAAAATGCCCGTGGAAGCCGAGCGGGAAGGCGTAGGGCAGCCAGGCCTGCGCCAGCGGGCCTTCCGCCACGCGACGCGCATCCAGCACGGCGATGCCGCTGCGGCCGCGCGCGGCGTCCAGCAGCGTGCCGACCAGCCAGCCATCGTCAGGCGCGTTGCCGCCCGGGCGTGGCACGAACAGGTGTTCTTCCACCAGCATGTCACGACCGTACCGATGCACCTGGCTTGCGCCGCGCCCCACGTCGAAGCTGCCGATGGCGTTGAAGTAGGGGGCGGCGGCTTCACCGTGCTGCAACGGTGCATACAGGCGCGCGGCGCGCACGCCAGGCGTGCGCGCATCGAAGACGGGGAACTCGATGCCGGTGACGCCGGTGTCTTCCCAGCGCGCCGCGCCGTTGCGCAGGTCCAGCACCAGTTCGCGCAGCGCGCCGTGGCCACCGTGCGCGTCCGCCCGGCCGTTCATGGCGGCCTGCATCGGCGACCTGGCCTCGTCCAGACCCGCGTGCTTCACCGCGCGCAACACGATTCCGCCGTTGCGCTCGTGCGCATCGCCGAAATGGTAGATGGCAGCGAACTCGGCTTCGAACCAGCGCGCCTGCGCGGGACTGTTCTTGTCCACCACCGCGATGCGCAGGGGCTGGTCGGCCTGGAAACGCATCCGCTGGAAGAAGGCGCCCTTTCCGTCGGCATAGACGTAAGGCATCAGGGCGAAGACCAGGTGCGTGTCGGTCATCGCGAAACTGTGCAGGTAACCATGCACCGGGGTCTCCAGCACATCCGCCGACACCAGCGTACCGTCCGCGCCGATATGCCACACGAGCAGGCCGTTGCCGCCCATCATCGAGATGGAACCGAAATTCCACGACGAACCATCGCGATCCCGCAGCGGGTGCGCGGAGAACGGCAGTGCCGCCAGGTCGGGGCGCCAGGTGATGGGGCCGAGCGTCGTCAGCTGGTCCGGATCCAGTTCGAAGGCGGACCCCGCCTCGCACAGGGCGAACAATCGCCCGTTGATCATCGTGACCGACGTATTGGCCGTATTGGCATCGTCGTTGTTGCGCACCGGCTGCACGTCCGGGATGGACGTGCCGGCGGTGGGGAACAGGAAGCGGCCCGCCTGCTGCTCGCGGGTGAACTTGGGCGTGGCGACCATGCGCGCGCGGTGCGTGACGCGGCCTTCGCCGAAGGTCCAGCCATGCACCATGCCATCGCCATCGAACCAGTGCTCGTAGCGGAAGCCGGCACGCTCGGTCCAGGCGGGTCCGTTGCGGTAGAGGGTGCCGGTGAAGCCGATGGGCAGGCGACCTTCCAGTTCGACCGTGGCCGGGCCCAGCGTTTCCGTAGCCACCGACTTCCAGCCCGCCAGCCAAGGGGACTGCCGCAGGCCGTCGGCGAAGCGCGCGGGATCGCCCGCATGGGCCGCCTCGCCCCGCAGCAGCGATGGGGCGATGGCCAGCGCGGTGGCGCCGCTCAGCAGGTTGCGCAGGAAGCGGCGACGGCTGGCTTCGACGGTACGCATCGCCGTGGCCTCAGCGCAGGCTGATGTCGATGGACTGGTCGCTCGCCAGGTCGAAGCGTGCCTCATCCCAGGTCGGCTTGCGCATCACGCGCGGGTTGTTACTGAAGCCATACCCTTCCACCGGCATGCCGATCAGGTTGGTGTCCAGCTTGCCGTTGCCGTTCTCGTCGTGGGTGATCATGACCGCATAGGGGCCGGGGGCGACATCCTTGAACACGTACGTCGCCGTTTCGCCATCCGGCGGGCCGCCGGTCGCCTGCACCGGCGCGGCCTGGCCCTCCCAGCCGGCCTGCGAATCGACCAGGGCCACCTTCACCAGCCCGGTCTGGGCGCGCACGTCACGCAGCACGACCGTGAGATCGGCCGCCTGCACATGGGCGCAATACACGCTGGCGACGAGGGCGAACAGGGAAACGGTACGACGGGCGATGCGGTTCATGGCGTGAGCTCGGGTGGTGGGCGGTGGAACCAGTCTGCTGACCCGCCCCTCCGGTGTCAGATGCCGGGTGTCACCACTTCGACCTGCCGGAAGTCACTCCCTGCGCATGGCGCTCGCTCATGCAGCCCGCGTGCTGCGCTGTTCGCGCCGGTGACGGACGGCGTTGGCGAGCCGTTCCAGCACCGCCACCGACGCCTCCCAGCCCAGGCAGCCGTCGGTGATGCTCTGGCCATAGGTGAGCGCGCGACCCGTGGCCAGTTCCTGCCGTCCGCCCACCAGGTGGCTCTCGACCATGACCCCCACGATGCGATGCTCGCCCGCTTCCAGCTGTGCCGAGATGTCATCGATCACCTGCGGCTGGTTGTCGGGATTCTTGCCGCTGTTGGCATGGCTGGCATCCACCATCAGGCGCGCCGGCAATCCGGCCTTGAGCAGGACCTGGCTGGCCGCATCGATGCTGGCGGCGTCGTAATTGGGTGTCCTGCCGCCGCGCAGGATCACGTGGCAATCGGGATTGCCGGCCGTCGCCGCGATGGCCGACCTTCCGTCCTTGGTCACCGCCAGGAAATGGTGCGGATGCGAGGCCGCGCCCACCGCATCCACGGCGATCCTGACGTTGCCATCGGTGCCGTTCTTGAAACCCACCGGACACGACAGGCCGCTGGCCATTTCGCGGTGCACCTGGCTTTCGGTGGTGCGCGCGCCGATCGCGCCCCAGGCCACCAGGTCGCTGATGTACTGAGGCGAGATGGTGTCCAGGTATTCGCACCCTGCGGGAAGGCCCAGCGCGTTGATGTCGCGCAGCAGGCGACGGGCGAGCCGCAGGCCACGGTTGATGTCGAAACTGCCGTCGAGCGCGGGATCGTTGATCAGGCCTTTCCAGCCCACCGTGGTGCGCGGCTTCTCGAAATAGACGCGCATGATGATCTCCAGCTCCGTGCCCAGCGCATCGCGCAACGGTCGCAGGCGCGCGGCGTAGTCCATCGCCGAAACGGGGTCGTGGATGGAGCACGGGCCGATCACCACGATCAGGCGGTCGTCCTGACCCTGCAGGATGCGGTGCACGGCATCACGCGCATCGGACACGGTCTGCGACACCTGCCCGTCGCAGGAAATCTCGGCGATGACATCGGCGGGCGTCACCAGCGTGTCCAGTTGGCGGATGCGCAGGTCGTCGGTATGGGGGGGCATGGGGTTCTCCGGAGCAATAAAAAAGCCGCCAGGTTCGCTGGCGGCTTCAAGGGGATTCTTCTGGTGTGGTACCTAGAATGAATGCTGCCCTTCCTCCGCCTGCGGCATCGGATAGCCGTGGTACCAGAAATAAAAGCGGGCGCGGGTCAGGTTCATTCCGGGGGCAGTGATAACACGGCTTTCCGGCGATGGCGAATGTTTCATCCGCAACAGTGAAGCGGCTCAGGCTGCGGCGAAGAACATCAGGTAGACCAGCCGTCCGTTCTCCGGCGAGGTGCCGAACGCGGGCCCCGCGGTATGCCACAGCCACGGCCGCAGCAGCACCAGCCGGTTGAAGCGCATCGGCACCTGCATGGTGGGCTCCCAGGCGGTATCGTCGTTGCTGTGCCTCTCGATGATCTCCTGGTGCATCTGCGCGTGCGTGGCGAAGCCCATCGCCGCCAGCTCGCCGTCGGTGATCGGTGCACGGTCGGTGTTGCTGGGGCGGTGGCGGAAGAATTCGGTACCGCCGCGACAGTCTTCCGGGCGACTGAGATACAGGATGCCGGACCAGTAGGCCTGGTCGATGTGTACCCTGGCATGGCCCACATCGTCGGCCAGCGTGATGCGGAACTTCGCATGCGACTGCAGCGGCGAAATCGGCTTCAATCGTTCGCCGGTCAACCGGGACGCCGCTTCAGCCAGGCCGTCGATCTCGATGCGCTCCAGGGAATTGCGTCCGGGGAAAGCGCCCTTCACGTCCGGATAGGTCAGGCGCAGGGCGGCGTCGCGCAGCGCGTGGGCGTCCCGGGTGCCCAGGAAATCATCGACAACGATCAGGGAGGTCGGCATGCGGGGAGGCTAGTCGCATGCGTGCCGCAGGACAAGCCGCGCGCAGGCGGCCGTTGGCCGACTGCAGGACGCCATTGCGTTGGCTTGACGTCTGCACATCGCGGACGCCGCCGAGGGCGTGCCATGTCCCTGAGTCGTCGCCAGCTGTTGACCGCCCCGGCCGCGCTGGCGGCCACCGCCCTGCTGCCGGGTCCACTGCTGGCGGCCGTGGCCGCGCAGACGCCGGCGTTGCCCGACCTGTCGGACTGGGACGCGGTGCGGGCGCAGTTCGCGCTGGATCCGGCGTATCGCCACTTCGCCTCGTTCTTCATCGCCAGCCACCCGGCGCCGGTGCGGGAGGCGCTGGAGGGCTATCGGCGCGCGATGGACGCCAACCCGTTCCTGTTCGTCGAACGCGCGATGTTCGAAGACGACGCACACAACCTGCCACTGCAGGTCTGCGCGGAGGTCGCCGACTACCTGGGTGCGCGCGGCCAGGACGTCTGCCTGACGCGCAGCACCACCGAAGGCCTGGCCCTGGTCTACCACGGGCTGCCGCTGCAGCGCGGCGATGAAGTGCTCACCACCGTGCACGACCACTATTCGCACCACGAATCGATCCGGCTGGCGACGGCACGCAGCGGCGCGGCGGCGCGCAAGATCGCGCTGTTCAAGCAGTCGCACGACGCCAGCACCGACGAGATTGTCGGCACGCTGAAGGCCGCCATCCGCCCGCAGACGAAAGTGGTGGGCGTGACATGGGTGCATTCGAGCACCGGCATCCGCCTGCCGGTCCGGGAGATCAGCGCGATGCTGCGCGGCCTGCCGCAGCCGCCGCTGCTGGTAGTCGATGGCGTGCATGGATTGGGCGCGGCGGACGAGACCATCGCGACGATGGGCGCTGACTACTTCTGCGCCGGCACGCACAAGTGGATGTTCGGGCCGCGCGGCACGGGCATCGTGTGGGCGGACGCGGCGAACTGGGCGCGGCTGCGGCCGCTGGTGCCGAATTTCAGCGAGTGGGAAAGCTATACCGCCTGGACCGAAGACCGCGATCCCGCCGGCGCCAGCAACGCCGCGCGCATGACACCCGGTGGATTCCACGCCTTCGAACACCAATGGGCGCTGGCGGCGGCGTTCCGCATGCATCGGCAGATGGGCCGTGCGCGCGTCGCGGCGCGCATCGCCGCACTCAACGCGCAGCTGAAGGCGGGATTGGCCGGGTTGCCGAAAGTGACCGTGCACACGCCGCAAAGTGCGGCCCTCTCGGCAGGGCTGGTGTCGTTCGAAGTGGACGGCGTCACACCGAAGGACGTGGTGAAACAGTTGCTCGCACGGCGCATCATCGCCAGCACCAGCCCGTACGCCGTGACCTACGCGCGGCTGGCGCCGAGTCTGGTCAACACGCCGGCGGAGGTCGACGAGGCGCTGCGCGCGGTAAGCGCGATCGCGGGATGAAAAAAAAGACCCCGCATCGCTGCGGGGCCTCTCGTGGAACGGTGACGCGGGAAGCGGACTTCTTAGAAGTCCATGCCACCCATGCCGCCCATGCCACCGCCGCCCGGCATGGCCGGCTCTTCCTTCTTCGGCGCTTCGGCCACCATCGCTTCGGTGGTGATCATCAGGCCGGCGATGGACGCCGCGTTCTGCAGGGCCGAACGGGTGACCTTGGTCGGGTCCAGGATGCCGAACTCGATCATGTCGCCGAACTCGCCGTTGGCGGCGTTGTAGCCGAAGTTGCCCGAACCGTCCTTGACCTTGTTGACGATCACGGAGGGCTCTTCGCCGGCGTTGGTGACGATTTCGCGCAGCGGGGCTTCCATCGCGCGCAGGGCGATCTGGATGCCGTGGTTCTGGTCTTCATTGGCGCCCTTCAGGGTGCCGATGCTCTGCAGCGCGCGGATCAGCGCGACGCCGCCGCCCGGGACCACGCCTTCTTCCACCGCCGCACGCGTGGCGTGCAGGGCGTCTTCGACGCGGGCCTTCTTTTCCTTCATTTCGATTTCGGTCGAGGCACCGACCTTGATCACGGCCACGCCGCCGGCCAGCTTGGCCACGCGTTCCTGCAGCTTCTCGCGGTCGTAGTCCGAAGAGGTCTCTTCGATCTGCGCCTTGATCTGCTTGATGCGGGCCTGGATGCGCTCGGCATCGCCGGCGCCGTCGATGATGGTGGTGTTCTCCTTCGAGACCACGACCTTCTTCGCACGACCCAGGTCGTTGATGGTGGCCTTCTCCAGCTGCAGGCCGACTTCCTCGGAGATCACCGTGCCGTTGGTCAGCGTGGCGATGTCTTCCAGGATGGCCTTGCGGCGGTCACCGAAGCCCGGCGCCTTGACGGCGGCGACCTTGACGATGCCGCGGATGGTGTTGACCACCAGCGTGGCGAGGGCTTCGCCTTCCACTTCCTCGGCCACGATCAGCAGCGGCTTGCCGGCCTTGGCAACGCCTTCCAGCACCGGCAGCAGTTCGCGGACGTTGGAGACCTTCTTGTCGTGGATCAGGATGAAGGGGTCGTCGAATTCGACCTGCTGCGACTGCTGGTTGTTGATGAAGTACGGCGACAGGTAGCCGCGGTCGAACTGCATGCCCTCGACCACGTCCAGCTCGTTCTCCAGGCCCGAGCCTTCCTCGACCGTGATCACGCCTTCCTTGCCGACCTTCTTCATGGCCTCGGCGATGATGTCGCCGATGTTGCTGTCGGAGTTGGCCGAGATGGTGCCGACCTGAGCGATGGCCTTGTCGTCGGCGGTGGGCTTGCTGATCTTCTTCAGCTCGGCCACGGCGGCGACCACGGCCTTGTCGATGCCGCGCTTCAGGTCCATCGGGTTCATGCCGGCGGCGACCGCCTTGGAACCTTCGCGGATCAGCGCCTGCGCCAGCACGGTGGCGGTGGTGGTGCCGTCGCCCGCGTTGTCGGAGGTCTTGGAAGCGACTTCCTTCACCATCTGCGCGCCCATGTTCTCGAACTTGTCAGCCAGTTCGATTTCCTTGGCGACGGACACGCCGTCCTTGGTGATGGTGGGGGCGCCGAAGCTCTTCTCGAGCACGACGTTGCGGCCCTTCGGGCCCAGGGTGGCCTTGACGGCATTGGCGAGAATGTTCACGCCGCGCACCATGCGCGTACGAGCGTCTTCGCCGAAACGAATGTCCTTGGCAGCCATTGCGATTACCTCAGTTCTGAAAAAGGTTCAGGGATGAAATGGGGTGCGGAGTCCGCGGCGATCAGCCGAGGATCGCGAAGATGTCGTCTTCCTTGACCACCAGGAAGTCGGTGCCGTCCAGCTTCACTTCCGTGCCGCTGTACTTGCCGAACAGCACCTTGTCGCCGACCTTGACGACCGGAGCACGCACGTTGCCGTTGTCCAGCACCTTGCCGGCGCCCACGGCGATGACTTCACCCTTGATGGGCTTCTCGGTGGCCGAGTCCGGGATCACGATGCCGCCAGCGGACATCTTCTCTTCTTCCATACGCTTGATGACCACGCGGTCGTACAGCGGCTTGATATTGCTCATGTCAATCCTCTTAAGTGATTGATTGGATTGGGAAAGGGGTGGCGATGTTAGCACTCTCGACAGAGGACTGCCAACGCCGGAGCCACAGAAACCCGGCCAGGCCGGGATGCAGCAGATGTTGGGATGGGTCGGCGCGATTCAAGGGCCGCCCGCAAAGAAATTGCGGGACCGGCGCAGCGGGCCCGTCTGCGATAATCGCCGGCCCATGCCTGTCCGCCTTGTCCTGTCCACCTGCCCCGATGCCGAGACCGCCACCCGCATGGCGCGCGTCCTGGTGGACGAGCGGCTGGCCGCCTGCGTCAGCGCCTTGCCCGGCGTCGTGTCGACCTACCGCTGGCAAGGCAAGGTCGAGCAGGCCACCGAGGTCCAGTTGCTGATCAAGACCAGTCCGGACCGGCTGGACGCACTGACCGCGCGGCTGCGGGAACTGCATCCTTATGAACTGCCGGAGGTGCTGGTGGTCGAAACCGCCGGCGGCCTGGCCGCCTATGCGGACTGGGTGGCCGACCAGACCCGTGCCGACTGACCCTGCCCGAGCGAACCGATGACCCTGATCCGCACCCTGCTCGCCTTCCTGTTGTTGCCGCTGGCAGCCCTGGCCGCACCGCCCGCGGCGGCGATCACCCAGGACGACCTGTTGCCGGTGGACGAGGCCTTCGTGCTGACGGCCAGCGCGCCCAGCCGGGATCGCATCGAGCTGCACTGGAAGATCACCCCGGGGTACTACCTCTACCGGCACCGCACGGGCGCGGAAGCGGGCCCCGGCTTCCGCGCGCAGCCGCTGCAGATGCCCAAGGGCAAGGCCTACCGCGACGAATTCTTCGGCGACGTGGAAACCTACCGCGGCGAGTTGCTGGCCACCCTGACCGGCCAGGCCGAGGCGGGCGCGGACAGCGTCACCGTGAAGGTCAGGTACCAGGGGTGCGCCGACGCCGGCATCTGCTACCCGCCGCAGACCCGGACGCTGACCGTGGCCTTGCCTGCGGAAAGCGGCGGCAGGGAGGCGGGCTTCACGCCGCTGACCGGCCCGGCGCGGCAGGCAGGCTTGTTGTTGGGCAAGCCGGCGACGGGCGCGGTGGACGCGCTGCCGCTGCCGCCCGAACAGGCGTTCGCGTTCGAGGCCATCGCGTTCGACGGCAACCAGCTGCTGCTGCGCTTCACGCCGGCGCGTGGCTACTACGTCTACCGCGACCGCACCTCGATGGCGCTGGAAGGCGATGCGGGCGTGTCGTTGCTGGCGCCACGCTGGCCGGCCGGCGTGGCGCATCGTGACGAACACTTCGGCGAGGTGACGGTCTACTTCGACCAGGCCGAAGTCCCGGTGCCGCTGCGGCGTGAACACGCCCGGGCGACGCAGGCCACGCTGCGGGTCACGTTCCAGGGCTGCCAGGCCGATGGCATCTGTTATCCGCCGATGACGCGACGGGTGAAGCTGTCGATTCCTGCCGGCGAAGTGACGCCTGCCGACGCACCCACCCCTGCCGTCGCTCCGCTGATCGAACCCTTGCCCGGCGCGGCGGTCGATGACGTCATCGAGGCGACGCCTGCCGGCCCCGCGGCGGTGAGCGAAGACGCTCCGCCCGCCGATGTCGAACGCACCCGCCCGCCCGAAGACGTGCTGGCGCGCAGCCAGCGCGCGCCCACCACCCTGCTCGCCGCACTCGCCCTGGCCTTGCTGGGCGGCCTGATCCTCAACCTGATGCCGTGCGTGTTGCCGGTGCTGTCGCTGAAAGCGCTGTCGCTGGCCGAAAGCGGACGCAGTGGTGGATACGCGCGGCGCAGCGCACTCTGGTACACCGCCGGCGTGCTGGTGAGTTTCGTCGCGGTGGGCGCGCTGGCCATCGCGCTGCGCGCCGCCGGACAGGCGCTGGGCTGGGGCTTCCAGTTGCAACAGCCGTGGGTGGTGGGGCTGCTGGCGTACGTGATGTTCGCCGTGGGCCTGAGCCTGTCGGGCGTGTTCGCCGTCGGTTACCGGCTGGCGGGTGCGGGCCACGGACTGATGCAGCGCACCGGGCCGGCCGGCGACTTCTTCACCGGCGTGCTGGCGGTGGTGGTGGCCAGTCCGTGCACGGCGCCGTTCATGGGACTGGCGCTGGCGTATGCCTTCACCGCACCTGCACCGCTGGCACTGCTGGTGTTCGCGGTGCTGGGGTTGGGACTGGCCCTGCCGTTCCTGCTGATCGGCTTCATCCCCGCACTGGCCAACCGCCTGCCGCGCCCGGGGGCATGGATGGAAACGCTGAAGCAGGTGCTGGCGTTCCCGATGTATCTCACGGCCGCGTGGCTGCTGTGGGTGCTGGGCAAGCAGCGCGGCATCGATGCGGTGGGGTTGGCCCTGGCCGGACTGGTGCTGCTGGCGCTGGGGCTGTGGTGGTTCCAGCGCCTGCGCCTGCGCAGCGCCCCGCTGCAGCGCACGCTGTCGGTGCTGGTGGTGCTGGCGTCGCTGCTGCCGCTGGCGCTCGCGCACCGCCTGCCGCAGGCGACGCGCGCGCCGGTGGTCGATCAGGGCCAGGTGGCGTATTCCGCCGAACGCCTGGCGGCGCTGCGGGCCGAAGGCCGCATCGTCTTCGTCGACATGACCGCCGACTGGTGCGTCACCTGCAAGGCCAATGAAAAGGCCGTGCTGGACCAACCGGCGTTCCGCGAGCTGTTGGCGTCGCACGATGCGGTGATGATGACCGGTGACTGGACCAACGTGGACCCGGCCATCACCGCGTTCCTGGAACAGCACAAGGCCGTCGGCGTGCCGCTGTACGTCGTGTATCCGCGTGATGGCGGCGAGGGCGAAGTGCTGCCCACCGTCCTGACCCACGCACTGGTCAGCCAGGCGCTGGCGAGGGCGGCGCGATGAAGGCGACCACCCCGCGCATCCTGCTGGTCGCCGCACTGGCGGGCGGTCTCGGCCTGCTGGCCAGCGTCTGGTTCAACGGCAATCCGCTGTGGCGGACGTCCACCGGCGAACGCGCCCTGCACGCGGCCGTGAACGCGACCGCTCCCACGCCCCCCGCCGGGGTGACGCCCGCCGGGATCGGCGACCCGATGCCGGCCATCGCACTCCCCGGCCTGGACGGGAAGATCGTCGATCTGGCCGCCACCTACCCCGGCAGGCGCCTGCTGATCAACGTCTGGGCCAGCTGGTGCGGGCCCTGCATCGAAGAGATGCCGGAGCTGGAGCGGTTCGCGGCAGCGCAGGGGACGGACGGCGTGCAGGTCATCGGGCTGGCCCTGGACACCCCGGACGGGGTCCGCGATTTCCTGTCGCGGGTGCCGGTCCGCTACCCCATCGTGCTGGACACGCCCGGCCCGGCCGACGCCAGCGTCTGGCTGGGCAACGCCAAGGGCGTGCTGCCCTACACCGTGCTGGTGGACGCCGATGGCCGCATCGCGCGGCAGAAAGTGGGGCCGTTCAAGCAGGGCGAGATCAGTGGCTGGGTCGACTGACCCGGCATCGGCGAAGATCGGCGAACAGGCAGGCTTCCTGCGCCGCCGTGGCCTCTCAGGCCGTTTCCAGGCGGCATCGCACACCTTGAAAGCCCCGTGGGCCACGGATGTCGCGTGACCGGCGCCAGAATTCAAACATTCGATTAAAACGAGGCAAACTTCGGCGAACTGGACAGCATCGCCGGGTTCAAGCAGACTGCCGCCCTTCCGCTGGAGATGCGAATGGCGAAGCTGCTGGTCCTGCATGGCCCCAACCTCAACCTGCTCGGCATGCGCGAGCCGGAGGTCTACGGCCACGCGACCCTGGCGGACATCGACTTGGCGCTGGCGGCCCAGGCCAGCACCGCCGGCCACCAGCTCGAAAGCGTCCAGTCGAATGCCGAACATGTCCTGGTCGAGCGCATCCAGGCCGCCCGCACCGACGGCACCGATTTCATCCTGATCAACCCGGCCGCCTTCACCCACACCTCCGTCGCCCTGCGCGACGCGCTGGCGGCGGTGGCGCTGCCCTACATCGAAGTCCACCTGTCCAACCCGCACGCCCGCGAGCCGTTCCGTCACACCAGCTATTTCAGCGACAAGGCGGTGGGCGTGGTCTGCGGGTTCGGTGCCGACAGCTACCGCTACGCCCTGGACGCCGCCCTGTCCCGGGTGGCCGCTCCATGAAGCGGGCCGCCCCGTTCCGGCGCGCCGGCTGAGCCGGCCGTCCCGTCGGCGCGCCGCGCCGCCGCCCTCTTTCCACCGCTGCATCCACCGTATACGAGGCCCCTATGGATCTCCGCAAAATCAAGAAACTGATCGACCTGCTGGAAGAATCGAACCTGGCAGAAATCGAGATCAAGGAAGGCGAGGAATCCGTGCGCCTGGCCCGCACGCCGAAGGGCGGTTACGCCGCACCGGCGCCCGCGCCGGCCGCCTATGCCGAACCGCGCCCGGCCGCCCCGATGCCGATGAGCTCGCCCACCGAAGCCTCCACGGGCGGCTCGCCCAAGCCCGGCAGCAACCTGCCCGAAGGCCACGTGGTGCGCGCGCCGATGGTCGGCACGTTCTACGCCTCGCCGTCGCCGGAGAAGCCCGCCTTCGTCAGCATCGGCCAGGCCGTCAAGGCCGGCGACACGCTGGCCATCATCGAGGCGATGAAGATGTTCAACCCCATCGAAGCCGACGTCTCCGGCACCGTGCTGGCGATCCTGACCGAAAGCGGCCAGCCGATCGAATTCGATCAGCCGCTGTTCGTGATCGGCTGAGGCTCGGGAATCGGGAATGGAGAATGGAGAATCGCCAAAGCGGCCGCACGAGCGGCTCGATGTGTGGCGCGACTCCATGGATCTGGTTGAGATGATCTACCGCCTCTCCGACGGATTCCCGCGCTCCGAACGATTCGGTTTGACGCCGCAATTGCGCCGCGCCGCCATAAGCGTCCCCTCCAACATCGCGGAAGGCGCGGCACGTCGCTCCACGGCGGAATACCTGCGCTTCCTGTCGATCGCGAGAGGGTCTCTATCGGAGGCGAGCACGCAGCTGCAGATCGCACGGCGACTCGGCTTCACGCAGGCCACGGTCGACGCCGATCGTTTGATCGACAAGATTTTCGCCCGACTGACTGCCTTGATGAAGTCTTTGGATAACCGCGGAGAATGACGATGCGCTGCATTCTCCATTCCCGATTCCCCATTCCCAATTCCCGGCCCTAAACCATGCTCGATAAAGTCGTCATCGCCAACCGGGGTGAGATCGCGCTGCGCATCCTGCGCGCCTGCCACACCCTGGGCATCCGCACGGTCGCGGTGCATTCCACCGTCGACCGCAACCTCAAGCACGTGGCCATGGCGGACGAATCCGTCTGCATCGGTCCCGCTGCCTCCAAGGACAGCTACCTCAACATCCCGGCGATCATCGCCGCGGCCGAGGTCACCGACGCGCAGGCCATCCATCCGGGCTACGGCTTCCTGTCGGAGAACGCCGACTTCGCCGAGCGGGTGGAGCAGTCCGGCTTCATCTTCATCGGCCCCAAGGCCGACACCATCCGCATGATGGGCGACAAGGTCGAGGCGATCCGCGCGATGAAAGCCGCCGGCGTGCCCTGCGTGCCCGGCAGCGGTGGTCCACTGGGCGACGACATCGTCGCCAACACCAAGATCGCACGCGAGATCGGCTATCCGGTCATCATCAAGGCCGCGGGCGGCGGCGGCGGCCGCGGCATGCGCGTGGTGCATGTCGAGGGCGCGCTGAAGGCGGCCATCGAGACCACCAAGTCGGAGGCCAAGGCGGCGTTCGGCAACGGCGAGGTCTACATGGAGAAATTCCTGGAGAATCCGCGCCACGTGGAGATCCAGGTGCTGGCCGACGGCCAGGGCAACGCCATCCACCTGGGCGAGCGCGACTGCTCGATGCAGCGTCGCCATCAGAAAGTGGTGGAGGAGGCGCCTGCCCCCGGCATCAGCGACGAACAGCGCGCGGAAATCGGCAAGGTCTGCGTGGAAGCCTGCCTGCGCATCGGCTACCGCGGCGCCGGCACGTTCGAGTTCCTGTTCGAGGACGGCCGCTTCTACTTCATCGAGATGAACACCCGCATCCAGGTGGAGCACCCGGTGACCGAAATGGTGACCGGCATCGACCTGGTCGCCGAGCAGCTCCGCATCGCCGCCGGGCAGAAGCTGACCATCCGGCAGTCCGACATCGTGCTGCGCGGCCACGCCATCGAATGCCGCATCAACGCCGAAGACCCGGAGACGTTCATGCCGCATCCGGGCCTGATCCAGCATTTCCATGCCCCCGGCGGTGCCGGCGTGCGCGTGGACACGCACATCTACGAAGGCTATCGCGTGCCGCCGAACTACGATTCGATGATCGGCAAGCTGATCGTGCACGGCCCGGATCGCGAAACCGCCATCGCCCGCATGCGCGTGGCGCTCAGCGAGATGGTGGTGGACGGCATCAAGACGAATATTCCGTTGCAGCAGCGCATCATGCGCGACCAGGGGTTCCAGGCCGGTGGCCAGAACATCCATTACCTGGAAAAGCGCCTGGCCGAGCGCAAGAACAAGACCATCGCACTGGTCTGACGCTGCTGCATGGCGGGACAGCGACATCGCCGTCCCGCCACTCCACTGACCACCGCACACCCGCATCGCCGCGTCAATGTGGCATCAGCCATTGGCGCAGCGTGTCCGGCGGCGCAGCGCCGCCGCGTTGGAGGAAGGGCCCCCTTTCTCCACGAGACATGCCGATGCGCCCCGTCCACCGTTCCCTGTTCGTCGCCGGCTGCATCGCTCTCGTGGCCGCGCCCGCTTCCAGCGCGCCGCCCGCGGGCCCGCCCACACAGATGTGGATCGACGTGGCCACGCACAGCATGGCCGGCATGCCCGACATGGGCGCGATGGGTGGACTGGCGTCGCGGATGATGGGGGGCGGCGCCATGCAGGCGCACTACGGCCAGACGCGCATGCCCGCCATGCCCGGGCAATACCTCGACATCGCCCTGCACAATCGCCTCGATCCCGGCAAGGAAGCACAGCAGTCGATCCCCGCGGGCCTGCAACTGGGCAGGTCATTGCCGCTGGTGCCGCCGGTACGCAAGCCCGAACCCGTCGACCGCAATGGCGAGTACACGCCGCCGGAAGGCCAGGCGCGCCTGCTGATCTATTGGGGATGCGGCGCCGCAGTGCGCCAGGGGCAGCCCAAGGTCATCACGCTCAGTGCCAGTGGCGGCAAGGTGGAAGTCAGCGGCTCCCTGCAGGGGCGTTACGCCCCCGACCGCACCATCGATCCCGATCCGGCCTATGCGCTGTGGCCCAATCCGAAATCGGGCAAGCGCGTGCCGGATGGCGCGTCACTGCAGGGCGCGCACCAGGTCACCGGCGCAGGCGTGCCGGAATCCTTGAAGTTCGAGTTGAAGCAGGTGGCCGACTTCATGCCCAGGGTCGCGCTGCAAAGCAGCGGCACGCTGGCCGAGGGCCAGACCTGGCGATGGTCGCCGGTGGAGCGTGCGCAGGCGTATTTCCTGCAGGCCATCGGTACCAAGGGCAAGGACGTCGTGCTGTGGAGCAGCGCGGAGGTCCCCGACGCCGGCATGGGCATCGTCGATTACCTGGGCGGTTCGCTGATCGAGCGCTGGCTGAAGGAGAAGGTCCTGCTGCCCGCCAGTGCAACCCAATGCGCGATCCCCAAGGGCATCTTCGCCGACGCCGGCGAAGGCGGCGAAGGCGGCGAAGGCAGTGGCGGCCTGCTCAGCCTCATCGCCTACGGCCCGGAAAGCCACATCGCCTGGCCGCCGAAACCTGCCGATCCCAAGCAGCCCTGGAATCCGGAATGGAACGTGCGCGTACGCACCAAGTCCACCGGCGCCGCGATGCTCGGCATGGACCTGTCGCAGTTGCAGGACGGGGAATCGCCGGACGGCCAGAAACCCCAGGAAGAGAAGAAGCCGCTGCGCAGGCTGTTGCAGGGCATCATCGGCCGCTGACGGACACGCCGCGGGCCATCAAACAGAAGGGCCGGGAAGCAGCTTCCCGGCCCTCTTTGCATGCATGGATCCGGCGGCAACGCCGCCGCGCCTCACGGTGCGGGCGCGGGTGCCTGCGTGCCCTGCACCGGCGCCACGCCCAGCGGCGAGGAAGGATCGGTCACCCGCACGGTTTCGGACGAACCGTCGGGCCACACGATCTTGATCGTGCTGCCGGGTGCGAGCGTGGAGAACGGTGTGCCGCTGCGCGCGCGATACAGCGCGGCCACCTGCGCTGCGCCCAGCCGGCGCGCATCCTCCGGAAGATGGATGGTCATGTGCGCCACCCGCGTCAGGTCCCGGTACTCGGGTTTTCGCGTCTCGATGACCAGGGTCGCGGCCGCGGCCGCATAGGCCACCACCACCAGACTCCACACCAGGAGGTTCACTCCGGGCCGCGTGCGCTTGTATTTCATCCGTCCACTCCCGGGTGGGACAGCAGCGTGCCCACCATCTCGTCCACGTTGTCCACGCCCTGGCGCGGCATACCGGCATCGCGCGCAAAGGTGGTGAAGTCCTGCGATTCGTCCTGCGAGCAGATGCCGCCATTGACGCAGTAATTGGTCATCATCGCGCCGTCCGGACTGCAGTCCATGCCCAGCTGGCACGCGGCGATGCGCCATGCGATTTCCGTCAGGTCGCTGCCCGATACGTCGCCCAGCGTTTCCCGGTGCGCCCCGCCTACGGTGCCCATCGCCGGTGCGATGGCGAGGAAGGCGAACGGATCGCGCGAATCCAGCACGCGCTGCACCAGGTCGCGGCGATAGGCTTCGCCGTCGTGCAGCGGCTGCTCGAGCGCCAGCAACGAGGCCTCGGCAGCCAGGCTGCCGGCCTCCGCGGCCTGCCTGCGCTGGGTGATGATCTTCGGCAGCGAGAACCCGTCCTGCGGCACGAAGCGTCCGCAGCGCTGCTGCACGCGCTGGCGCGCGGACACCATCGCCGCGCCATTGGACAAGCCCAGGCGCGCGATGACCTGCGTGTCGTGCGCGTACGTGGCCGGATCGGAGGCGTACCCCGCGCAATAGTCCTGCACCAGGCTCAGCATCCACATCGCATCGGCATCGCCGGCAGCGGCACTGGCCATCACGGTCTGCGCATAGGCGAACAGGTCGGGACTCTCTTCGAATCCGCGCCGCAGCGGCGACAGCTGCACCGGCGCACGCATCGCCACCGGGGCAACCCACGCCGCCGGCAAGGAAGGCGCCTGCGAAGAGGTCTGCGCAACCGCGTCCGGTGCCGGTTCCGCCACGCGCGGCACGGCCTGCCCGGCGTGGCGCAGCGGAATCCACGCCAGCGCACCCAGCAGGCCCACCAGCGCAGACAGCAGCAGCGGCTTCCGGGTCATGACCGGGATTATCCGGGCCGGGCACCCCCCTTTCAACGCGGAATGCCCGCGCCCGACCCACGGCGATGGCCTTTCGTCGCCTGAACACGCCGGGCCCGCCGCACACCCCATGCGACAATCCTCGTTCCCGTCGCCACCTCCACCGCCATGCCCTATCTGGAACTGACCCTGCGCTGCACCGAAGCCGAACAGCCGCGTTACGAGAACGCGCTGGAAGACGTCGGCGCGTTGTCGGTGACGCTGCTCGACGCCGATGCCGACACCCGCAACGAGCACGCGATCCTGGAGCCGGGCGTGGGCGAGACCCCGTTGTGGAAGGCCCTGGTGCTGACGGCGCTGTTCCCCGAAGACACCGACCCGCTGCTGCTGCTGGCGGCACTGGAAGCCTTCGATCCCGCCCTGGACTGGACCCGGGCCGGCTTCCGCACGGTGCAGGATGAAGACTGGGAGCGCGCGTGGCTGGACCAGTTCAAGCCGATGCGTTTCGGCGCACGCACCTTCATCGTGCCCTGGAACCACGAGGTGCCCGAGGACGCACGCGGCCCCGATGCGGCCGTCGTGCGGCTGGACCCCGGCCTGGCGTTCGGCTCCGGCACCCACCCCACCACCGCGCTCTGCCTGCGCTGGCTGGACGGGCTTGCGGGCGAAGGCCTGCTGGCCGATGCGCGGGTCCTGGATTTCGGCTGCGGCTCCGGCATCCTCGCGTTGGCGGCCCTGAAGCTCGGCGCAGCGGCGGCGATCGGCGTCGACAACGATCCACAGGCGTTGCTGGCCAGTGCGGACAACGCGCAGCGCAACCAAGTGGATGCGCGCTTTGCCGCCTGCCTCCCCGACGACGAACCCGTCGCCACCTACCCGGTCGTGGTCGCCAACATCCTCGCCTCGGCGCTGGACGCGCTGGCCGACACGCTGGCGTCGCGTGTCGCCCCGGGCGGACGCATCGCGCTGTCGGGCATCCTCAACGGTCAGGAAGATGATCTGCTGGCGCGCTACGGCGCCTGGTTCGACGATCTGGTGGCCACCCGCGACGGCGACTGGATGCGCATCGATGGTGTGCGCCGCTGAGCATGCATCGCCGGCGCCGGGTCACAACATGCAACGCGTCGTGCATGGTTGAATAAGCCCATGTTCGCCACGTGCCCGCATTGCCAGTTCCTCGTCGCGCAGCATCCGCAGACCCGCGCGTTGCCACCGGCCTGTCCGCGCTGCGGCCAGTCGCTGGCGGACGAATCGCCCGTCACCACGACGCCCAGCCTGGCGACCTATCTGCAACCGGCCGCACCCACCGGAAGCCCCGCCGCGGATGACACGCCGGCGGCCGTCGCCATCGACAGCGTGCAGGAAGGCCCCGAGGCATCGGTCGCGGCGGAAACCGCAACCGTGGAATCCGACGCGGCACGCGAGACCGCAGAGACTGCAGAGACTGCAGAGACTGCACCGCACGATCACGCGGACGTCGCACCGGCCATCACGGTGGACGCGCCCGCCCACGAAGCCGGAAGCGATCACGCCATCGCCGCCAGCGTCGCCGTCGCCACGCCCGCCGCGGCGACACGCGCGGCGACCGCGCCGACACCCCGCTTCACGCGCGCCCCGCGCACCACACCGGTGCACGCACGCGCGGCGCGCTGGCAGTGGGGCGCGCTGGCCGCGCTGTTGCTGCTGCTGTGCATGCAGGTCGTGCTGGCGGACCGCGACCGGTTGTCGGCGCAGGCGGCGTGGCGCCCCGTGGTGATGGCGCTGTGCGGGGTCTTCGGCTGCGACGTCCCCACCTGGCGCGAACCGGCCGCCTTCGCGATGCTCAGCCGCGACGTGCGGCCGGTGCAGGGTGCGCCGGGCCAGCTGCAGGCCCAGGCGACGTTCCGCAACGATGCGCGCTGGACCCAGGCCTGGCCCGTGATCCTGCTGACCTTGAAGGACGCCGACGGCCGTACCCTGGGCGCCCGCGCCCTGCAGCCCCGGGAATACCTGGCCGATCCGGCCACGCAGGAAGGCATCGCGCCGGGGCAGAGCGCCCAGGTCGCCGTCCGCGTGCGCGAGCCCAGCGCGAACGTGGTGGCCTTTTCCTTCGACTTCCGTTAATCCGCCCGGATTCATCAAAAAGCGGATGCGCACGCCGCGATCAGGCGCTAGACTCGTCCCCCCGCCGAATTCCAACAAGCAGAACGCGGGCGCCAGAATCCGCAACGCCAGGGGACCCGTGTGAACGCTGCTTCCACCCGTCAGGACACTCCACGCGGCACTGCGCCACGTCCGCCGCTGCGCGAGCACGTTGCACAGTCCGTTCGCCGCTACCTGCGCGACCTGGATGGCTGTGAAGCCGACGACGTCTACGAGATCGTGCTGCGCGAAATGGAAATCCCGCTGTTCGTGGAAGTGCTGAACCACTGCGAAGGCAACCAGAGCCGCGCCGCCGCCATGCTGGGCATCCACCGCGCCACGCTGCGCAAGAAGCTGAAGGACTACGGGCTGGCCTGAGCGGCCATCCGCGGCCAATCGATCGCGCACCTCGCGGCACGATCGCTTGTCCGACCCGGGCGCCAGCACGGGGCACGCTATAATTCGCGCCTTCGTTCCGCACCGCCTCCTCCCCATGACCGCCCATCTCCAGCCCGTCCGTCGGGCGCTGTTGTCCGTTTCCGACAAGACCGGCCTGCTCGAACTGGCCCGTGCCCTGTCTGCCCGCCGTGTCGAACTTTTGTCCACTGGCGGCACCGCCAGGACATTGCGTGACGCCGGCCTGTCCGTGCGGGACGTGTCCGAGGTCACCGGATTTCCCGAAATGATGGACGGCCGCGTCAAGACGCTGCACCCGATGGTGCATGGCGGCCTGCTGGGCCGTGCCGGCACCGACGACGCGGTGATGGCCGAGCATGGCATCGGCGCCATCGACCTGCTGGTGCTCAACCTGTATCCGTTCGAGCAGGTCACCGCGAAGGCGGACTGCACGCTGGCCGATGCGGTGGAAAACATCGACATCGGCGGCCCCGCGATGCTGCGTTCGGCAGCGAAGAACTTCGCGCGCGTGGCGGTGGCCACCGATCCGTCGCAGTACGACACCATCGTGCGGGAACTGGACGCGAATGACGGCGCCCTTTCCGCGCAGACGCGCTTCGCGCTGTCGGTGGCGGCGTTCAATCGCGTGGCGCAGTACGACGCCGCGATCAGCAACTACCTGTCCGCCGTCACCGACACATCGGCCGACGTGCCGGTGCGCACCGCGTTCCCGGCGCAGGCCAACGGCAGCTTCGTCAAGGTCATGGACCTGCGCTACGGCGAGAACCCGCACCAGCAGGCCGCGTTCTACCGCGACCTGTATCCCGCCCCCGGCTCGCTGGCCACGTTCGAGCAGCTGCAGGGCAAGGAACTGAGCTACAACAACATCGCCGACAGCGACGCAGCGTGGGAATGCGTGCGCCAGTTCGACGCGCCGGCCTGCGTGATCGTCAAGCACGCCAATCCCTGTGGCGTGGCCGTGGGCATGGCCTGCGGCGACGCGTACGAGCTCGCCTACGCCACCGACCCGACCAGCGCGTTCGGCGGCATCATCGCCTTCAACCGCACGCTGGACGCGGCCACCGCGAAGGTCATCCTGGACCGCCAGTTCGTCGAGGTGCTGATCGCGCCCGACTACGAGCCCGCCGCGCTCGACTACGCCACCCGAAAGGCCAACGTGCGCGTGCTGCGCATTCCGCTGGCACCGGCGTCCACCGGCTTCATCGACACCAAGCGCGTCGGTTCCGGCCTGCTGATGCAGACCGCCGACGACCGCGTGGTGACGCGCGCCGAACTGAAGGTGGTGACGAAGCTGGCGCCGAGCGATGCGCAGTTCACCGACCTGCTGTTCGCATGGAAGGTGGCCAAGTTCGTCAAGTCCAACGCCATCGTCTATGCGAAGGACCACCGCACGATCGGCGTGGGCGCCGGACAGATGAGCCGCGTGTATTCGGCCCGCATCGCCGGCATCAAGGCCGCTGACGCGAACCTGGTCGTCGAGGGCTCGGTGATGGCCAGCGATGCGTTCTTCCCGTTCCGCGACGGCATCGATGCCGCCGCGGCCGCCGGCATCAAGGCCGTCATCCAGCCCGGCGGCTCGATGCGCGACAGCGAAGTGATCGCGGCGGCCGACGAGCATGGCATCGCCATGGTGTTCACCGGCGTGCGCCACTTCCGCCACTGAGGGACAGCGATGGCGTCCATCACGCTGCGGGACGCGGGCGAGGCGGATTTCGGCCGCATCGTCGAACTCAACCAGCGCGAAGTGGTGCAGACCAGCGCGATGGACGCCGGACGCCTGGCGTTGCTGCACGGGCTGGCGACGCACCACAAGGTGGCGCTGGTGGACGGCGCGGTGGTGGCTTTCCTGCTGGCGATGCGCGACGGCGTGGACTACCGCAACGAGAACTACCAGTGGTTCGCGGCGCGGTTTCCACGCTTCGTCTACATCGACCGGATCGTGGTGGACGCCGGTTTCTCCGGTAGGGGCATCGCACGCCGACTCTACGAAGACCTGTTTGCAGGCGCCCGCGCGCAGGGCATTCCCGTCGCCGCGTGCGAATACAACCTGCAGCCACCCAACCCGGCCTCGCAGGCCTTCCACGACCGGCTGGGCTTCCGCGAAGTGGGCGTGCAGCACGTCACCGGCGGCACCAAGCAGGTCACCCTGCAGGTGGCCGACCTGGCCGCGCCCCGAGACACGCCCGCCATCGCGGCACATCGACCACTCACGTAGAATTCCGGCCCTCACAGACGCAATCCAGCGGGAGCAGGCATGAAGGTCCTCGTCATCGGTTCCGGCGGGCGCGAACACGCGCTGGCCTGGAAGCTGGCCCAGTCGCCGCGTGTGCACGAAGTGATCGTCGCGCCGGGCAATGCCGGCACCGCGACCGAGCCCCGCTGCCGCAATGCCGCCATCAAGGTGACCGACATCGACGGCCTGGTCGCCCTGGTGCGTGCGGAGGGCATCGCGCTGACCGTGGTCGGCCCGGAAGTGCCGCTGGTGGCCGGCGTGGTGGACCGCTTCCGCACGGAAGGCCTGCGCATCTTCGGCCCCACCGCCGCCGCCGCGCAGCTGGAAGGCAGCAAGGCGTTCGCGAAGGATTTCCTGGCACGCCACGGCATTCCCACCGCGTTCTATTCGGTGTTCACCGAGGTGCAGCCGGCGCTGGATTACATCGCTGAAAAAGGCGCGCCCATCGTGGTCAAGGCCGACGGCCTGGCCGCGGGCAAGGGCGTGATCGTGGCGATGACGCAGGACGAGGCCAACGCCGCCGTGCGCGACATGCTGTCGGGCAATGCCTTCGGCGATGCCGGCGCGCGCGTGGTCATCGAGGAGTTCCTGGAAGGCGAGGAAGCCAGCTTCATCTCGATGGTCGATGGCAGCACCGCGCTGCCGATGGCCACCAGCCAGGACCACAAGCGCGTCGGCGACGGCGATACCGGGCCGAACACCGGCGGCATGGGCGCGTACTCGCCCGCGCCGGTGGTCACGCCCGAGGTGCATACGCGCGTGATGTGCGAGGTGGTGAACCCCACCGTGCAGGGCATGATCGCCGACGGCGTGCCGTTCACCGGCTTTCTCTATGCCGGACTGATGATCGACGCCAGCGGTGCGCCGAAGGTCATCGAGTTCAACGTGCGCTTCGGTGACCCGGAGACGCAGCCGGTGATGCTGCGACTGCAGTCCGACCTGGTGGACCTGGTCGAGGCGGCGATCGACGGCCGTCTCGATGCCATCGAGGCGCAGTGGGACCCGCGCCCGTCGCTGGGCGTGGTGATGGCCGCGGCGCCGTATCCGGAAACGCCGCTGACCGGCGACGTGATCGCCGGACTGGAGGACGTGCCGGCGACCGCCAAGGTGTTCCATGCCGGTACGGCGCTGGACGCGGACGGTCGCGTGGTCAGCGCCGGCGGCCGCGTGCTGTGCGTGGCGGCGCTCGGCGAATCGGTGTCCGACGCGCAACGCAACGCGTATGCCGGCGTGGACAAGGTGCGCTGGACCCACGAGTTCCACCGCACCGACATCGGCTGGCGCGCGATCGCGCGCGAACGCGCGACCGGTTGATCCGCTAGTCCGCCTGCACGAAGTTCGCCGCGTGTTCGCGCGGCGCGCTGCGGAGGTATTGCGGCGCGATGGCGATGCGCTCGCCCAGCGCCACGGCGGCATGCCAGGGCCAGCGCGGGTCGTAGAGGATGCCGCGCGCCAGGGCGATGGCATCGGCCTGTTCCTGCTGCAGGATGGCTTCCGCCTGCGGCGGCTCGGTGATCAGGCCCACCGCGATCACGGGCATCGCCACCTCGCGCCTGATCGCGTCCGCGAACGGCACCTGGTAGCCGGGCCCAAGCGCAATCTTCTGCGCCGGATGCAGGCCGCCGCTCGACACGTGGATGAAGTGGCAGCCGCGCGCGTCCAGCGCCTTCGCCAGCGCCACGCTCTGCGGCAGATCCCAGCCGCCCTCGACCCAGTCGGTGGCGGAGATGCGGATGCCGACCGCCATCGATGCCGGCACCACGGCCTTGATCGCATCGAACACCTGCAGCACCAGCCGCATGCGGTTCTCCAGCGAACCGCCGTACGCATCGTCGCGACGGTTGCTCAGCGGCGACAGGAACTGGTGCAGCAGATAGCCGTGCGCGGCATGGATCTCGACCAGGTCCAGGCCCAGGCGGACCGCGCGGCGCGCGCTCTCGGCAAAGGCCGCGACGACGGCGTCGATGCCGGCCGGGTCGAGCGCCTGCGGCGCATGCTGGCCTTCGCTGTAGGGCAGCGGCGATGCCGACACCGTCGGCCATCCGTGCGGCGCATCGGGTGCGATCTGCGCACCGTGATGCTCCCACGGGCGCTGCGTGGACGCCTTGCGCCCGGCGTGCGCCAGTTGCACGCCGATCGGCATCGTCGAATAACGGCGCGTCGCCGCCAGCGCCCGAGCGAAGGCGGCTTCGGTGGTGTCGTCCCACAGGCCCAGGTCGGCCCAGCTGATGCGGCCGCGCGGTTCGACCGCCGTCGCTTCGATGATGGCCAGGCCGGCACCGGACAGCGCGAGGTTGGGCCAATGGAAGGCATGCCAGTCGGTGGCCCGGCCTTCTTCGGCGGAGTATTGGCACATCGGCGCGATGACGATGCGGTTGGACAGCGCAAGCGGCCCCAGCGCGAGGGGCGAGAACAGGCGACTCATGGGGCAGGCAACACCGGACAACGTGGGGAGCGCCACTATCCGCCTGCCCACACGCCCCATCAATGCCACCGGCAGAACACAGTCGGGCGCGCCGGCTGGCACCGCCATCGCGATTTGCTAGGCTGCGCGCAACCCACGGAGGGCGCATGTCCAGCCACAGCCAGTTCTCGCTGCTGAAACAACGACGGTTCCTGCCCTACTTCGCCGTCCAGGCGCTGGGCGCCTTCAACGACAACGTCTACCGGCAGGCCATCATCGGCCTGCTGATCTTCCTCGGGGCCAGCACGGCCGAACTTTCGCTGTACGCCACGCTGGCGCCGGCGATCTTCATCCTGCCCTACTTCCTGTTCTCGTCCATCGCCGGCCAGTTCGCCGAGAAGCTGGAGAAGCATCGCCTGATCGTGATCACCACCACGATGGAGATCGTGATCATGTCGCTGGCGGCCGTCGGCTTCCTGCTGCAGAACATGCCGCTGCTGCTGATCGCGCTGTTCTGCACCGGCGTGCAGTCCACGCTGTTCGGGCCGGTGAAGTATTCCGTGCTGCCCGCCATCCTGAAGCCGGAAGAACTCACCGGCGGCAACGGGCTGGTCGAGATGGGCACGTCGATCTCGATCCTGTGCGGCATGATCGCCGGCGGCATGATCTTCCAGGTAGCCGGCGCATACGGACCGCAGGCCGCCGCCATCACCATCGTGCTGCTGGCGCTGCTGGGCAATGCCATGTCGCGCCTGATCCCGCGCATGGACGCCGGCGCGCCGGACCTGGTGATCCGCTGGAACCCGATTCCGGAATCGCTCGCCATCCTGCGCATGGCCAAGCAGCAACTGGCCGTGCGCAACGCCATCCTGGGCGTGTCATGGTTCTGGTTCTTCGGCACGCTGCTGACGTCGCAGCTTCCGGCCTACGCCAAGCTGCACTTGGGCGCGGCCGAGGGGTCCTCCACGCTGTACGTGTTCGCGCTGGCGCTGTTCTCCATCGGCACCGGCGTGGGTTCGCTGCTGTGCGAGAAACTGTCCGGCCGCACCGTCGAGATCGGCCTGGTGCCCATCGGCGCATTCGGCATGAGCGCTTTCCTGATGGACCTGTACTTCGCGCGCCCCGGTATGGCACCTGCCACGGGCCTGGACATCGCCGGCTTCATCCGCCAGGCCGGCAGCGTGCGGATCATGATCGACCTGGTCGGCATCGGCATGTTCGCCGGCATCTTCGTGGTGCCGCTGTTCGCGCTGATCCAGAGCCGCACCGACAACGCACAGATGGCGCGCGTGTTCGCCGCGCTGAACATCCAGAACTCCGGCTTCATCGTGCTGGCCGCGCTGGTCGGCCTGGGCCTGCACGCACTCGGCCTGACCGGCCCGCAGATCTTCCTTGCGCTGGCCATCGCCAATGCGCTGGTGGCGATCTGGATCTTCACCATCGTGCCCGAATTCCTGATGCGCTTCCTCAGCTGGGTGCTGGTGCGGTCGCTGTACCGGCTGCGCCTGCATGGCATCGAGAAGCAGGTGCCGGATGAAGGCCCGGCGCTGATCGTCTGCAACCACGTCAGCTACATGGATGCGCTGATCGTGGCGGCGACGATTCCGCGCCCGGTCCGCTTCGTCATGTACTACAGGATCTTCAACATCCCGGTGATGAGCTGGATCTTCCGCACGGCCAAGGCCATCCCGATCGCCGGCGCCAGGGAGAATCCCGAACTGATGCAGCGCGCGTTCGAGGAGATCGACGCCGCACTGGCGAACGGCGAGATCGTGGGCATCTTCCCGGAAGGCGCGTTGACGAAGGACGGCCAGATCGCCGCGTTCAAGTCCGGCGTGGAGAAGATCCTGGCGCGGCGGCCCGTGCCCGTGGTGCCGATGGCACTGAAAGGCATGTGGTCCAGCATGTGGAGCCACCGCGACAGCCGCATGGGCCGCATGCGCGTGCCGCGGCGCTTCCGCGCACACATCGAGGTGATGGCCGGCGAGCCGATCGACGGCGCACAGGCCACGGCGGAACGGCTGGAAGCGGAGGTACGGGCACTGCGGGGAGACGCGGCGTGACGCTTCCGCCATCGCGCGGGCTCGGTTAGGCTATCGGCGGGGATCGCCACAGCCATTGCTTCACCGCCAGCGGCGGACGTCCACGCCTGTTCCTGCCTTCTGGATACCGACATGAATGCCATGCCGCCGCTGCCGCCGCAGTCCGCACCGTACATCCCCAACCATCTGGTCTGGGCGATCCTGTCCACGCTGTTCTGCTGCCTGCCGTTCGGCATCGTCTCCATCGTGTTCGCCGCGCAGGTCGACGGCAAACGCATGGCCGGCGACATCGCCGGCGCCCAGGAATCGTCGCGAAAGGCCAAGCTGTGGGCGATGGTTTCCGCCGGCTGCGCGCTGGTCCCGATCACGCTGTACCTGCTGTTCGTGTTCGTGCTCGGCGGTGTCAGCATGCTGGGCGGATTGAACGGCTGACCGGCACCCACGGCCCGCGTGACGGGCCTCCGCTAGACTGAGGCGGCACCCCTGCTGCCGACCCAACCCCTGGAGATCCCCATGAGCACTGTCCCGCCGCTGCCCGACACCCACGGCGCCATTCCCAACCATCTGGCCTGGTCCATCATCTCGACGGTGCTGGCCACCTGCCTGTGCTGCCCGCTGGGCCTGGTCGGCATCGTGGCCATCGTGTTTTCCTCGCAGGTCAACAGCAAGCTCAACCAGGGCGATGTGGAAGGTGCGCGCCGCGCCTCCGCCAATGCCAAGACCTGGTGCTGGGTGGCCACCGCGTTCGCCATCATCGGCCTGCTGCTGAACATCGCGATCTTCGCCACGGGTGGCATGGAGCAGTACATGGAGATGATGCAGCAGATGCAGCAGGTCCAGTGACCGCCCTGCGTCCCCTGCATTACCTGACCCTGGCGGGCGCCGCGATGGCGGCCTCCGCCGGTGTCTGGCTGTTGTGGAACTTCGACCCGAACGCCGCCGACAGCCGTTTCCCGGCCTGCATGTTCCGCGCGCTGACGGGTTTCCATTGCGTGGGATGCGGCCTCACCCGCGCATTGCATGCCCTGGTGCATGGCGATGTGATGCGGGCGCTCTCGATGAACCCGCTGGCCGTGCTGCTGTTGCCCGCCATGCCGATGATGGTCGCCCATTCGCAGGGCTGGCGGCCGCGCCTGCTGGAACCGCTGATGCGCGTGCTGCTGGCACCGAAGTTCTGGCTGGTGCTGCTGCCGGCGTACTGGGTCGCGCGCAATCTGCCGTGGCCGCCCTTCTCGTGGCTGGCACCGGGTTGACCGCGCGCCGCCACCGCCTGCTCCAACCTCACCGCGACACCTTTAGTCGGCCCACGTTTCACCACCCACGGAGCAAGCACGCATGAACACGCCTTCCACCTACGTCCCCAACCACCTGGTCTGGGCCATCCTGTCCACGCTGTTCTGCTGCCTGCCGCTGGGCATCGTCTCCATCGTGTTCGCGGCACAGGTCAACGGCAAGCTGGCCGCCGGCGACGTGGCCGGTGCGCAGGAGTCGTCCGACAAGGCGAAAAAGTGGGCCATGTGGTCCGCCATCGCCGGTGTCTCGCTGGCCGTGCTCTACATCATCTTCATCTTCGCGATGGGCGGCATGGCCGCGATGTCGCAGTAACGGGGACCGGATGCAGGAAAGGCCCGCGATCGCGGGCCTTTCCTTTTTGCGGCAGCGCACGCGTCAGCTGACCCAGCCGCCGATCACGAACACGGCCAGCAGGGCGAGCCACAGCAGCAGGATGCGCCAGACCAGGCTCATCGCATCGCGCAGTTCCGGCAGGTCGCGCATCGTCTGCACCATGCCCTCTTCCGCATACTCTTCGGCCTCTTCGGCCAGCTCGCACTTCACGCTCGCGCGCGCCGCGTTCCCAAGGAAACCCACGTCCGCCTGCCAGCGATCGCCACGCGCTTCCCGCCAGGCGGTGAACACGGTGTCGAAGTTGCCCACCAGCGCCATCGCCAGCGTCATCAGCTGTGCAACGGGCCAGTCGAGGATGGCGTGCAGCGTGCGCGCCCCCAGCCGCGTGTCGTGCGGCAGCGCGCCGGCATAGTCCCCTTCGCTGGACAGGGCCACCAGACGGTACAGCAATGCGCCCACGGGACCGAGCAGCAGGAACCAGAACAGCACGCCGAACCAGCGCCGCAGTGCATTGCGGAACACCGCCTCGACCAGCACCGGACCATCGATCGCCGCGTCGGGCCCCAGGCCCAGTCGCGCCATCGCGGCGCGACGCGCCTGTGCATCGGGTGCGTCGATGATGGCTTCCACATCGACATCCAGGTCGCGCGGCCCCCAGGCGTAGACCAGCACGATGATGTCGAACAGCAGGCCCACCAGGCCGAACACCGGCCCATCGAGCAGCCACTGCAGAATCGCGACCGGCACGAGCACCGGCAACAGCGCGAAGGCGACGCCATGGCGGCTGTGCCAGAAGATGCCTTCACCCTGCCGCTCGCCCAGCCAGCCCAGCCATGCGCCGTACCACGCGTACTGGCGCGCGGACGTGACCAGCACCGGAGCCACATGTCCAAGCACCAGCGCCACCACGACGGCCACCAACGTAATCGACATGCGGAATCCTCCGTCGCCGATTCTAGCGCGCGGGCGCGTTAATGCAGGGTCGGGATGGCGGTCGCGCCACCCTCACGCGCGCCGCGACCGCATGTCGTCATGCCAGTGGACGATCAGCGAACGGGCGATGGAAATCGAAGGTGACAGCAACAGGCCCTCGCCATCGTCGTGCGCATCACGCGCAAGCGCGGCGCCGATTTCGTCGAAGGTGAACCAGCGCGCATCCTCGAGTTCGCCATCCACCTGCGGTTCGTCGGGCTCGGCCGTGGCCGCGAATCCCAGCATCAGCGCGCCGGGGAAAGGCCAGGGTTGCGCGGCGAGATAGCGGCAGTGGCGCACGCGCACCTGGGTCTCCTCGCGGACTTCACGGACGACGGTCTGCTCCAGGGTTTCGCCTGGCTCCACGAAGCCGGCAACCACCGAATAACGACGCGCCGGCCAGGACGCCTGGCGCCCCAGCAGCAGGCGCTCGCCATCGGTGACGGCCACGATCACCGCCGGATCCACGCGCGGATAATGATCGCGGCCGCATTGCGTGCAGTGCGCGGTGTAGCCCGCGCGCCGGAAGGTGATGGCGCCCCCGCAGGCACTGCAGAAACGCGTGGATGCCTGCCAATGCAGCAAGGCACGCGCCATCGCGAACACGCCCGATTCGAAGGCCGGCCATGCGGCGGCCGCGCGCCGCAGGTCGACCTGCGATGCCGCCTGCCACGCCACGTGTTCCGCCTGCGCGGCGAACCACGCCGTGCCGTCCTGCAGCCCCAGGAAGATGCTGGTGCCCGGACCGCCACCGACCACGGCACCCGTCGGCGCATCCAGCCGGCCTTCCGCGTCGGACAACGCACGGCCTTCGGCGTCCAGCACCATGACCCGCGCCTGCGGCCAGAGGCGCGCCAAGGCCTCGGCATCGTCGCGGAGCGCATCCGCGCGATCCAGCGTATCGGCCGCGAAGGCGAACCCGGTCAACGCAGTGGAGGGCAAGGAAGAACCTGTCACGGAGCGCGGCAGGTACGGGCTTACATGCTGAAACTGCTGCCGCAGCCGCAGGTGGTCTTGGCGTTGGGATTGCGGATGACGAACTGCGCGCCCTGCAGGCTCTCGCTGTAATCCACTTCCGCGCCCATCAGGTACTGCAGGCTCAGGGGATCGACCAGCAGCGACACGCCGTCGGTATCCACGGACAGGTCGTCCTCGGCGCGGTTCTCGTCGAACTCGAAGCCGTACTGGAACCCCGAACACCCGCCGCCCTGGATGTACACGCGCAGCGCCAGCGCCGCGTTGCCTTCTTCCTGGATCAGCTCGCGCACCTTGGCGGCGGCCGAATGGGTGAAGTTCAACGGACGGTCGATGGACTGGTAGTCCGGCGCGGCCGGTGCGGTGGGCAGGGAAACGACGGTGGTCATGGCGAAAGGATGGGGGTTGCGGGCAGCCAGTTCAAGCAGACGGACCGGTCACGGCCCGGCGGCGCCCTCGCCGGCGCCGTCCTTGCCGGCCGCCTGCGCCCACGGGAACGACTGTTCCACGGCGGCCCCGCTCTGCGGCACCACGCGCGCGATGACCCGCACCGGCTTGAAGCCTTCGGGCAGGAACAGGTCGCCCTCGACCTGCTGGAAATACTTGAACGAATACGGCACGCCCGGCGCATTGGGTTGCTGGCGCAGGTCGGACCAGCCCAGGCGCTGCAGCTTGCCGTCGCGCGTACCTTCCACCGACACCAGCAGCCGCCCGGCATTCACGGCACCGCGATTGAGGTTCTGGGTGAGCGTGGCGGTGAAATGCCAGGCCTGGGCATCCTGCGGCTGCAGGGTCAGCTCGTGCACGGACAGGCCGCGCCGCTGCGCGGTGGCGCCGACGAAGCGTTCGTAGAACGCGACATCGGCGCGCAGGCCGGCGATTTCCTCATCGCGCTCGGACAGGGTCGCCTGCAGGTCGCGGTTGGCGTCGCGGCTGATCTGGTCCGAACGCGCCAGGGTGGCGTTGCGTTGTTCGAGTTCGTCGATACGTTGCTGTTGCGCACGGACGTCGGCCGCCGTGGGCGCGTCGCCGGCGCCGCCCGCCAGGGCCCGCCACAGGCCCCAGCCGCCCAGCGCCAGCACGGCCACCGCCAGCCCCGCCCACAGCAGGGGCCGGGCCAGCGCGGGGGCCGGCACGGAGGGGCGGGGCGGCAGGGTATCCATCGCCGCAGCATAGCGCGGCCGGGCTAAGGCGCCTCTGAACAACAGGCCCCGCGGGGCGGGTCAGGCCTCGGCGGCGACCCAGGCTTCCGGCAGTGCGGTCTCGGCCGGTTGGGTGATGGCATCGGCATGGATCAGCCGTCCGGTCAGCTGGGCGCCCGCACTCATCTCCACCACCTTGTAGTGCAGGTTGCCGTGCACGCGCGCCTTGGCGGCCAGTTCGATGCGGTCGTCGGCATAGACGTCGCCGGTCATGCGGCCGTTGATGACGACCACCGGCGCGCGGATCTCCCCTTCGATGCTGCCCTGCTCGGCCAGCGTCACGACGGCACGCGCGCCGTCTTCGGCGATCACCTTGCCGTGGATGCGGCCTTCCACGTACAGGCCGCCACTGAAGACCAGGTCGCCCTGCAGGGTGACCTGGGGGCCGATCAGGGTATCGATGGCGCCCACGTCGGGACGGATGGGCTTGGGCTTGAACATGTCACTTGCCTCCTGCGGCTGTGGCGGTCTTCCAGTCGAACGCCTGCTCCACGGCCACGTCCTCCCCATTCAGCGACACCTTGACGCGCTGCGGGGTGAAACCGGCCGGCAGCATCACGTTGCCGTCCAACTGCTGGAAATAACGAAAGGAATAGCCCTGCCCCGGCGCGGCACGCTGCTGGTGCAGCTCGTCCCAGGCCACCGTGGCCAGTTTGCCGCCGCGCACGCCTTCCACGCTGAAGCGCATCTGGCCCTGGCTGATCGCACCCCGGTTGAGCGTCTGGGTCAGCATGATCTGGTAACGCCAGGTGCCGCCGGACTCGGGTTCGAACTCGGCCACGTGCACGTTCAGCCCCTTGCGCGGACTGGTGGCCCCAACCAGACGCTCATAGAAGGCGACGTCGGCGCGCAGGCCGGCGATCTCCTCGTCGCGTTCGGCCAGGGTGGCCTGCACCTCGCTGTTGGCGGCGCGGCTGATCTGGTCCGACCGGGCCAGGGTGGATTCGCGCTGCTGCAGCGACGCCAGCTGGCTGCGCGCCTGCTTCAGCGCGGCCTCGGTCTGCTGCAGGCGGGCATCGACCTGCACCAGCCGCGGCGCCGCCGTGCGGCTGGCCCAGAACCAGGCCATTCCGACGGTCACGGCCCATGCCACCAGCAGCACGCACCACAGTCCGACCCGGCGGGACGACTGCCGCGGGACGATCCGGAAGCGGGACGGGGCGTATGCAGGCATTGCGGACAGGGGACGCGCGGACGGCTCAGCCAGCAGCCAGAAAGCGCGCCTATACTCGCCGGGTCAACAGGGCCGTTGAGTCTAAAGGGAATCGCCGGCATGTCCGAAGCACATCTTTTCGTAATTGGGATCTTGTTGGCATGGATGGCCGGGATCCGCGTCTATCTGACGGTATTCGGACTGGGCCTGGCCGGCGCACTGGGCTGGCTGGACCTGCCGCCGGCGCTGCAGGTCACCGAGTCCTGGTGGGTGCTGGGCACGTCGGGTGCGCTGGCGGTCACCGAGTTCTTCGCCGACAAGATTCCCGGCGTGGATTCGGGCTGGGACCTGCTGCAGACCCTGGCCCGCGTGCCCGCAGGGGCATTCCTGGCCGCGGCGACGCTGTCGCCGGATGGCCAGCTGAGCGGGGGCGCGCTGGCTGCGGGCGCCGGCGTGGCCCTGACCAGCCACCTGCTGAAGAGCGGATCGCGTGCCCTGATGAACACCTCGCCGGAGCCCGTCAGCAACTGGGCCGCGTCCGTGGCCGAAGACGCCGTGGTGGTCGGGGGCCTGTCGCTGGCCTTCAGCTACCCCTGGATTGCGTTGTTGATCGTGATGGGCGTATCGCTGGCCGTGGCACTGGCGGTGTGGTGGGTGTGGCGCAAGGTCTCCCGCGGGGTGAAGCGCATGCTGCAACCCGTACCGGCCGAAACCCGCCTGCCCCCGACTTCCGGCCCGTGACGCGCGGCGATGCGTCGGGGATCATGAAACCGCCCACACCCGTGAACTTCATCGCATAATGGGTCTCAGCTTGGGGAAGCCTGATGTCCGGCATTGATTCCACATCCCGTATGCAGGATGAGCCTTCGCGTTTGCGCGTGCGGGCCGAAACCCCGCCGGCGCACTACTGGCGCCGCTGGGTGGGCGACGCCTCCCCCACGGATCCGGAAGAGCCCGCCGCCGGAGAGCCCCTTGAAATGACCGCCACTCCCCCCGCGCCCGAACAGGCGGCACCCACCCCTCCCCCAGCCCCCGCGTCGTCGGCGGGCCCGGGCCCGGGCAGCCTGCCCTCCGAACCGGTCGCCGCCGATGCGCCCTACCGCGTGCTGATCGTCGAAGACGACCGCGGCCAGGCCCTGTTCGCGCAGAGCGTGCTGCACGGCGCCGGCATGCAGGCGGAAGTGCAGATGCAGGCCGACGGCGTGCTGGACACGCTGCGCCGCTTCCGCCCGGACCTGGTCCTGATGGACCTGCACATGCCCGGCCAGGACGGCATGTCGTTGACCATGCTGCTGCGGCAGCAGCCCGAGTATCTGCACCTGCCCATCGTGTTCCTGACCGGCGACCCGGACCCGGAGCGCCAGTTCGAAGTGCTGGAAAGCGGTGCCGACGATTTCCTCAACAAACCGATCCGTCCGCGCCACCTGATCGCGGCCGTGTCCAACCGCATCCAGCGCGCGCGCCAGCGCCACCAGGCGCAGGCACCGCGCGCGGCGGCCGTCAACAGCGATACCGGCTTGCCGACGCGCACGTTCGTGCTGCAGCAGCTGACCGACACGCTGCAACGGCAGGCGCGCGGCGGCCTGTTCTTCATCGAGGTCAACAGCGCGCTCAGCCTGCGCGAGCGCTACGGCTATGCGGTGTTCGAGCACCTGATGAACCAGGCCGGGCGGCAGTTGGCCGCCGCCGCGTCGCCGCATCCGGTGGCCCGGCTCAACGACAACAGCTTCCTGATGCTGGCCGACAGCGTGGACGAGGAGACCCTCGTCGCGCTGGCACAGCAGCTGCGCGACGGCCTGGCCGGCCATGACTTCCAGGCCCGTGCCGAGGAGGTGCTGAAGCTTCGTGGTTCGGTGGGTTACACGGCGCTTTCGCTCGGCTTCGCCGACGCCGGCAGCGCGCTGGAAGCCATCGAGCGCGCCGTGCTGCAGGCGCGGCTGAAGGCCGACAGCCTGGCGGCCTACGTGCCCGCGCAGGCCGACGACGATGCGCCGCGCATCTCGCTGGAAGACGGCCAGTTCGAACTCGCCTACCAGCCCATCGTGGCCGTGGCCGGCAGCGACCAGGCGCAGTACCAGGTGCTGCTGCGCATGCGCCAGCCCGACGGCTCGCTGCTGCCGGCCTCGCAGGTGATCCCGGCCGCCGAACTGGCCGGCGGCATCGCCCAGATCGACCACTGGGTGCTGGAACATGCCCTGTTCGTCCTCGCCGACCGGCAGGCACAGGGGCCGTCCCTGCGCCTGTTCGTTTCCCAGTCGCCGCGCTCGCTGGCGCGCGAATCGCATGCCCAATGGCTGCTGGACGCGCTGCGCGCGCGCGGCATCGAAGGCACGTCGCTGGTCATCGACCTGCGCCTGGCCGACGCGCTGATCCATACGGTCACCCTGCGCCAGTTCTGCCAGCAGCTGATGCCGGCCGGCGTGCAGTTCTGCCTGAGCCAGTTCGAGCCGGGCGCGGAAGCCGATGCCTTGCTGACCCAGCTGCCGCTGGGTTTCGTGCGGGTGTCCAGCAAGTTCGCCGGCGCGCATGCCGACCCGGCACTGCGCGACCAGCTGCGGAGCGTCATCGACCACGCCCATCGCCAGGGCCTGCAGGTGATCGGCCAGCAGATCGAAGACCCGCAGGCGGCCGCGGCCATGTGGATGGGCGGGGTCGACTTCATCCAGGGCAATCTGGTGCAGGCCGTGGGCAGCGAACTCGGCTTCGACTTCCACAACGCGGTGCTGTAACCATGCCCACGGCCGGACGTGCGCCGGTGATGCCCTGGGTGGTCGTGGCCCTGGCGGTGATCGCGCTGGGCGCGGTGGCGTTGTCGTTGGCAGGCATCGTCGGCCCCTGGCCGCTGGTCGCCGCGGTGACGGCGGCCGCCAGCGTGGTGGCCGCCCTCGTCGCCGCCGTGCAGTCGCGCGACCAGGCACGTCGCCACGCCGGTGTGCAGGCCCGCGCGGCGATGGCCGAATCCGAGCGCGACACCCTGCAGCGCGACCTGCAGCGCCACGACCGTCTCGAACAGGACCTGATGCGCGCCAAGCAGGCCGCCGAATCCGCCGCGATGGCCAAGGGCGAGTTCCTGGCCACGATGAGCCACGAAATCCGCACCCCGCTCAACGGCATCGTGCCGATGCTGGAGATGCTGTCGCGCGCGCCGCTGGCGCCGGACCAGCGCGAGATGCTCAACACCGCCAGCGCCTCCTCGCACCAGCTGCTGCGCATCGTCGACGACATCCTCGACTACTCCAAGCTGGAAGCGAACAAGCTGGAGCTGGAGATCACCGGCTTCAACCTGCGCGAACTGCTCGACGGCGTCCTGCAGCTGATGTACCGCCCGGCCGAGAACAAGGGCCTGCGCCTCAGCCTGCAGCTGGACCCGTCGGTGCGCCTGCCGGTACGCGGCGACCCGGTACGCCTGCGCCAGGTGCTGACCAACCTGGTGGGCAACGCCATCAAGTTCACCGACCGCGGCTCGGTGACGGTGGTGGTGCGCCGGCTGGGCGAAACCGCGGCACAGCACCTGTTGCGGCTGGAAGTCCGCGACACCGGCATCGGCATCGAGGAAGAGGCACGCACGCGGCTGTTCCATTCCTTCAGCCAGGCCGACGCCTCCACCACCCGCCTGTACGGCGGCACCGGGCTGGGCCTGGCGATCTGCCGGCGCATCGTGGACCTGATGGGTGGACGCATCGACGTGGTCTCGGAAATCGGTCGCGGCTCGACGTTCTGGTTCGAGGTACCGCTGATGAAGGTGATCGGCGACCTGCGCCAGCGCGACAACGGCCTGCTCGACCACGGCCGCGTGCTGATCGTCTCCCCCGATGCCCGGCTGCGCCAGCGCCTGTCGCTGCTGGCCACCAACTGGGGCATGCAGCCGGTGGGCGTGGAAACCACGCAGGAGGCGCTGGACCGCCTGCGCCTGGTGGGCGAACAGGGTCAGCAGGATTTCATCGCCGTGCTGGCCGATGCCGCCGGCATCCGCAGCACCGCGCTTGCACTGCATCGCGCACTCGCGCGCCGGCCCCTGCCCGACACCCTGCGGCTGATCTGGCTGTATGGCGACGAAGCGGTGCCGGTGGAACTGCACGCACGCAGCACGCTGCTGTCGCGCCAGGCGCCCGATGCCGACCTGCGCGCGGCGCTGACCGGCGCCATGCCGGAAGCGGACAGCAGCGAAGCGCCGCCCACCATGGAAGAAATCTTTCCCAACCCATCGACCGCGCTACCGCCCGCCCCTGCCGAGCAGCCCGCGCTCGCGACGCTCGCCGTCGTGCCCGTCGCACCGCCCCTCGAGGCGGGCGACACGACCGCCCCACTCCCCGAGTCCCCGGTGGTAAGCGCCATGCGCACCGCACCGAAACTGCTGCTGGTGGAAGACAACCCGGTCAACCTGCTGGTGGCGCAGAAGCTGCTGTCGGCGCTGGGCTTCAGCTGCGAGACCGCCGCCAACGGCGACATCGCCCTGAAGCGCATGCAGGCGGAGAGTTTCGACCTGGTGCTGATGGACTGCCAGATGCCGGTACTGGACGGCTACGCCGCCACGCGCCGCTGGCGCGAGCACGAACTGCAGCGCAATCCGTCCCATCGTCTGCCGATCGTGGCGATGACCGCCAACGCGATGGCGGGCGACCGCCAGCGTTGCCTGGATGCCGGCATGGACGACTACCTGGCCAAGCCGGTGTCGCGCGAACAACTGGAGAGCTGCCTGCACCGCTGGCTGCCCGACCGGATGAACTTCGTCCTGCGCAACGCGGCGCTGGCGCCGGCCGAAGCGCCCGTGGCCGCCGCGCCCGCGGTGGCCACCGCGCGGGCGCCGGCCCCGAGTTTCCCGGTGCTGGACCAGACCATGCTGGAGGAGCTGCGCGAGATCGCCGGCGACGAAACCGCGCGCATCATCGCCGTGTTCCTGGAGGATGCGCCGCGCCTGATCGGCACGCTGGAGAAAGCCGCCGCCGTGCCCGACCTGGACGCGATGCGCGACGCGGCGCACACGCTGAAATCCTCCAGCGCCAATGTCGGCGCGATGGCGCTGTCTGCCGCTGCCAAGCGCGTGGAGCTGGGTGCGCGTGCGCACAAGCTGGAGCGCCCCGCCGTGGCGGTCGCGCTGGTGATCGCCGAATACGCGCGTGCGCGCATGGCGCTGCAGGGCTACGCCGCGCAGCAGCTGGGCCGCCCGCTGGCGACCCAGATCGCGGCTCAGTCGGCGTCGCCTTCCAGCTTCGTCAGCAGGTAGTTCGGCTCGCCGATGCGCTCGATGACCGACAGCTGGGTCTCCAGCCAGTCGATGTGTTCTTCTTCCGAATCCAGGATGTCGGCGAGCAGCTTGCGGCTGACGTAGTCGGCCACCGTTTCGCAGTACTTGATCGCTTCGCGCAGCAACGGCACGGCGTCCTGTTCCAGGGCCAGATCGCATTCCAGGATCTCGCGCGGCGTCTCGCCGATGCGCAGCTTGCCCAGTGCCTGGAAATTCGGCAGCCCATCGAGGAACAGGATGCGCTCGGACAACTTGTCCGCGTGCTTCATCTCGTCGATGGATTCTTCGTACTCGTGCTTGGCGAGTTCGTTGAAGCCCCAGTTCTTCAGCATCTTGGCGTGCAGGAAGTACTGGTTGATGGCGGTCAGTTCGTTGTAGAGCGCCTTGTTGAGGTACTCGATGACCTTGGCGTCGCCTTTCATGGCCATGCTCCGTGGGGGAAGAATGGGCGCAGGTTAGCGACTTCGCGCGGCCGGTGGCGTAACGCGAATCGTGCTCATCTCTGGTGTGCGACCGACGAACGGCCGCGGATGATCAGGCGGCGTGCGAAAGCCCGAGGATGGGGAACAGCGGCTCGCGCTCGCCGTGCACGCTGTCCAGCACGGCGACCGCCGTGTCCAGGCAGGTGCCGCAGGTGGCGCCACAGCCGGTACGCATGGTCAGTTCGGCCACGGTGCGGCATCCGTTTTCAGCGGCTTCGCGGATCTGGCGTTCGGTCACGCCGTTGCAGATGCAGACGTACACGGTGGCGGAAGGCGTTCGGCAGGCGCGTGGCGGCCCGTTCCCATTCAATCGTGAATGAGAATGATTGTCAATTCTTGGCCGGTTCGCTGCCTGAACCGCGCTTGCGGGCGGACCGGTGGCGGCCGCGGCGGCTGCGCGGGGGTTCCTGGACCCGCATCAGGTCGGGCAGGGGCGGGGGGACGGCCTGGGGCCCGGCCGCGGCGCGGGCGAACGAGGCCAGGTGCCGCAGGGCGCTGGCGTAGACGCCGCGCTTGAACAGCACCACGTGTTCCAGCGGGTACCAGAAGTCGACCCAGCGCCAGTGGTCGAACTCCGGGGTTTCGGTCACGTCCAGCCGCAGGTGGGCTTCGTCGCCGATCAGGCGCAGCAGGAACCAGACCTGTTTCTGTCCGATGCACACCTGGCGTTCGTTGCGGCGGATGGCGCGGGGCGGCAGGCGGTAGCGCAGCCACCCGGGCGTGACACCCAGAACTTCGACATGTTCGGGCATCAGGCCGGTTTCTTCGCGCAATTCGCGGTACATGGCCTCGACCGGTGTCTCGTCCGTGTTCATGCCGCCCTGCGGGAACTGCCAGCCGTCCCGGCGCACACGTCGCGCCCAGAAGACCCGGCCATCCGGGCGCATCAACACGATACCGACATTGGGTCGGTAGCCGTCCGGATCGATCACGATGCGGACTCCATAAATCTACTGTCCCCGACTCTGCCACGGCCCGCCCCGGGCCACAAGCACGGCCGGCCCGGTTGACAGGCAGGGGTCGGAAATGAAGAATACGCGGTTCACGCGGCTATGTAGCTCAGCCGGTTAGAGCACAGCACTCATAATGCTGGGGTCGGTGGTTCGAGTCCACCCATAGCCACCAGATTCCCGAGCGGAATCAACGCGTTGAAAAGAAACCCGCCGAGAGGCGGGTTTTTTGTTGGGCGCGATTGGGGCTGTAGATGGAATGGGCCGGCTTCAGGGCGGCTCACGGGCCCAAGAGCAATTCGAGAAAGCACGGTTCACGTACGTCCGTCGCCAGTTCTCGTTGGAAGGGTAGCCACTCAGCCACTTTGCCTCACCTCGAAAGCTGGGTAGCCGCACGTCTTGAGCAGCCATCATAAGGCTGGCGACACCGAGCAGTTGCCTGCTAGCACTGGCCGCCCTTACGCTGAATGGCCTACATGGACGGACGCGAAGATCGTGACTTACCACTTTGAAACCTTAGGTGATGAACGCTTTCAGCAACTGTGCCAAGCGCTACTAACGAAAGCCTTTCCCAACGTTCAATGTTTGCCCGTGGGGCAGCCAGATGGGGGGCGAGACGGATTTCAGCGGAGTCAAAAGACTGCAGGCGAAGAACTAGTCATTTTTCAAGTTAAGTTCGCCAAGGATCCGTCTAGCAAGGAAGAACGCGATTCCATCGAAAGCCTCATCCGGTCCGAAAAAAATAAGGTAGAAAAGTTGGTAGCCCGCGGCGCCGCCTCCTACTACCTTCTGACAAACGTCCGCGGAACAAGCCACTTGGACTCGGGGTCAATTGACTCGGTAAATGCGGCGCTAAGTTCAGCTTTCTCTATCCCATCGTATTGCTGGTGGCGCGATGATCTAGAGCGGCGAATTGACGCTCTTAATGAAGTCAAATGGAGCTATCCAGATATGCTCCGTGCCACCGATGTACTTGCAGCCCTTCTTAATAGCGGGTCGGATGACGAAGCGGCGAGGCGAAGCGACATCATTCGAAGCTACATGGCGCTCCAGGCAAAGCTGGACGATCAACTGAAGTTCAAGCAGATCGAACTCCGAAAAAGCATGCTCGATCTTTTCGTCGATCTCCCCGCACAAATGATCGCGTCCCCGGGAGTATCCAAAGAGCAGCACAATCGTGACTGGCAGCAATACATTGAGGACGAAAATTTAGGAACCCCATCGCCACAGGATGAGCGAGGTCCCGACGAATGCTTCGTAGGCGCAATCGAACTCTTAGTTAAGAACTCTTTCGCGAAGCGAACAGAACGACTAGTCGTTGAAGGAGCTCCGGGTCAGGGTAAATCCACGATTACTCAGTATCTTTGTCAAGTAAACAGGTACCTACTTCTTGGAAGGTCTGAGGAGCTAGCGAAGGTTGACGTACGCCATCGGCCGGATCACGCACGGATTCCGTTTCGCGTAGACCTCCGAGACTATGCCGCCTGGCTCACAGGAAAGAACCCGTTCAGCGAGGCCTCTAACGGAGAGTTGCCGCTTGGAGCAACAGCCGTTCTGGAGAGCTTCGTATCGGAACAGGTTCACAACGTTACCGGTTCAAATTTCACCGTTGACGATCTTAACGCAACCCTGAAATCCTCTGCAGTGCTAATCGTGCTAGATGGCTTCGACGAAGTTGCGGACATCCCCATACGAAATCGAATTGTCTCTGAAGTTTCAAATGCTCACACACGGATTTCGGCAAATGCCCTGTCGCTTCAGATCATAGTTACAAGCCGACCATCGGCGTTCGCCAACTCACCAGGATTCCCCCGCGACGAATGGAGCGGCCTGCAGATTCTGCCGTTGACGCCCGGAGTAATGGAGATCTATGCCAATCGCTGGCTTGACGCGCGAGATATCGAAAAGCGAGAGGCGAGCAACATCCTTGCCATACTTACGCAAAAACTTCATCAACCGCACGTGAGAGAGCTCGCTCGAAATCCGATGCAGCTCGCCATTCTTCTCACTCTGATTTCAGTGCAAGGCCAATCGCTACCCGACCGAAGGACCACTTTGTATGACAGCTACATTGAGATATTTCTCAACAGGGAATCCGAGAAGAGTGAAGTTGTCCGGGACAACAGGGAGCTCCTAGTTCAGATACATCGATACTCGGCTTGGATTCTTCAATCTGAGGCAGAAGAGAAGTCCGGCTCAGGCAACATAAGCGAATCTCGCCTGAAGGACGTTCTCAAAAACTACCTATCGCACAACGATCATCCCGTAGAGTTGGTTGACAAGCTCTTCTCTGGCATGGTCGAGCGAGTCGTCGCACTTGTATCAAGAGTCCAAGGAACATTTGAGTTCGAGGTTCAGCCACTGCGCGAGTACTTCGCTGCCCGCCACTTGTATGACACAGCCCCCTACGCCCCAGCATCCTCGGCATCCACAGGATCGAAGCCCGAGCGCTTCGCAGCAATCGCCAGTAACTTCTACTGGCTCAACGTATGTCGCTTCTACGCGGGATGTTATACGTCGGGAGAGCTCGCGTCGATTATCGACGGCATAGATGAGCTACGCGAGAAAGATCTTTTTGCCTGCACCGGCCACACGGCACAGCTCGCGATAGACATCCTGAACGACCATGTCTTTAGTCAGAGCCCGAAGCTCGCTCGGAAGCTTACAGAGGAACTCCTTGCCCACAAGGCCTTCCGAATCCACATTGCGGAAAGCCGCTTTAGGCACCGAGCCAGCCACACATCAATTCCCGCATATGTAGCAAGGCAGCCGCTATTGGAGCTAATTCGGACTTACGCACGCTCATCGTTGCCTGAAGAACGCAGCCTGGTATCTAACATTGCGCACGTAAATCTCAGCAACGAAGAGAGATTGGAGCTTTGGAACTCCGAAAAGTCGAATCTCAGCAACGACAGCTGGCTGGAACTCGGATTCCCCCTAGCAATTTATCGATCCATCCCGCTGGATGCCGCACTCCAGCTCATTGATCAGAACGGCCCCGGCTTGTCCGCTAGCTTCATAATGTTCGAGCGATCCGACGTCTTTGAGGAACGCCCAGATCTCCTCGAGCACCTCTTGCAGAATTTCACGTCAACTTGCGCCTACCTTTCCCCATGGATGCATGTTGAGCCTGACGCACCACCAGCACTGAGGTTCCTGGCTGATCTTGCGATGCTTGTCTCACCGTATTCATTCCGAGACTTTGCACCAGAGACCGAAGAGACAACGGTCGCTGAAGCCATTGGCCGGCGTTACATGCAACCCCGACCTACTGACAGGAGCGCTGCGCCGTCAGAAGTTATCGTTCAGTTGGGATACTCGAGTGTATTCAAGGCAGCTAACGACATCCTGTCAATGGAGGCTTCCGAATTGCCGACTGCAGCCGAGATGTGGACGAAGTTTGTTGACTCATGCATTGACGCGTGGGGAGACTCTTGGCACTTCTCGGTCGCTGCACTGAATTTTGCAAGCGAAATTTACGAATTTCCTAAACCTTCCATGCAATTCCTCGATCCCACTGAGCCAAGCACATCTCCCGCGACGTTCGCGATTCAAGCTAGTCACTATCTCGAAGAAGAGAAGTGGATTGAAAAGATTCTCCCTGCCCTTGAAGGCGCATCGCTACATAGGCAGAAGTTCGCCATTGCGTGTATCCTTCGCTGGTCGTCAACTGAAACCCTTGTCTCGCATCAGAGCGAGATGTCGCGCGCGCTTGCGAGATTTAGCGAGGTTGATTTTGGAGCAATCGTTCATCGAAGCGAGCCCAGCGTTGGACTCAAAACCGTCAACATCCGCGCAGACCTTCTTACAGATGATGTTTCCCCTCGATTCGCGAGCATCCTGATGCATAGGCTTAAACCTGCCTCGCAGAAGCTAGTTTGGAACAAGTACCTTCGTGACTATTCTGGCGAAGATCATGTCGTTTGGACCAGGGCATGTAACTACGCCATTCTGTGCGCCAAGGGTAATGAAGCGCGCTGGATTTCTGCCATGAACATGGTCAGAACGGCTCTAAGTAAGGGCAGCCCGTACTATGCGTACGAAGGATCACCTGAGTTCTCGGGCGAAGGGATTCCCCCTAAAGTAGCGAAGAGAATCTGCATGGAGTTTCAAGAGTATCCACTTAGCATTGTGGGCGCTGCGGCGACTACCCTCCGAAGGGTAAGCGGGCTAGAGGTCGTGCCCGTCGGCAAGATTGCTGAGCGGGACAACTGGTTCTCCTAGGCTTCATCTGCAGCGCTCGCCTCTCCTCGCTTTGTGGGCACAGGCAGAGGCGAGCGAACTGCAAGTTGCGGACGATCCGCATCCAGACATGAACCTCTGGCCCTTCCTATCGTTGGCTTACGCCAACCACGGAAGCAGCCCGGATGTCGGTCACCACCCTCACCAAGCGACTCGTTGCCACTCCCCAGCCTAAGGAGCGCGCCTACGAGCTCAGGGACACGCCGGTACGCGACCTCCTGCTCCGGGTGCAGCCCAGCGGACATAAAGCTTGGGTGTCGCGTGGGCGCGCGGGGAACCGCCGCACGTCGTCAGCGCACCACGCCCCGCAGCGCGATCCAGTCCTCGGGCGTGTTGCAGTTGCGCAATGCCTGTTGCCAGGGTGCAGCCGGCACATGCACCGCGTGCAAAAGTTCCTGCAGCGCACGCAGCGAGCGCTCGCGGCCCTCGCGGTTGCCGATATCCTCCAGCACGCCACGCACGTCAGCGCCGAGGCGCAACGCCATCGGCAGGGGATGCCCTTCGACGCAGGCGCAGGTGCCCCCCGTGGCCAGCAATGCCTGCAGCAGCTCCACCGACAACAGCGGCATGTCCACCGGCACCACGACCCATGCGCCGTCCTGCAGACGCGACGCGAGCTGCGCCAAGGCCCCCATTGGCCCCGTGTCGGCCCGTGCGTCGGGGATGCCCTGCAAGCCCGGCCGGTCACCGCTGACGATGACCTCCCGTGCGCCCGCCGCGCTCAGCAACGCATGCATGTGCGTCAGCAGGGTGCCCGTGCCCCACGGCAAAAGCGCCTTGTCCGAGCCCATCCGCGAGGAACGCCCGCCCGCCAGCAGCACCGCGCGCCACCGCATCATCCGGCGACGGTCCACGACGGCGGATGCAGATGGCTGTGCCCGTGCACCTGCACCCAGCTGCCCGCCTCCGCGCCTGCTTCGTCGGCCGGCAACATGACCCATGCGGAAGAATGCGAAAACGGCAGCAGCCGGAACGACGCCTGCGCCCCGGCGACGTGCGCCTGCAGGCGCCCTTCGGCATCGCATCGCAACGTGGCGTGGAGAGCCGCATGCACGCCCGCGCGCTTGGCGCAGGCGGTCGCCAGCGGCAGCCGGCACTCCGCTTCCGCCGGCAAACCCAGCCACGCACGCAGCAGCGGCTCCACCAGGAAACGGAACCCGACCGCCGTCGACAAGGGATTCCCCGGCAGCCCGACAAACAAGGGACCTTCAGACAGCCGCGCCCCCAGAACGGGCTTCCCGGGTCGCAAGGCCACGCCGTGGAAAAGCCGCTGTGCACCGCGCGCGTCCAGTGCGTGCGGAACGAAGTCGTAATACCCCTTCGACACCGCACCGGTGCTGAGCACCAGGTCGACATCCTCCGCCAGCACCGCATCGAGCGCTTTCTGGAAGGCGTCCACGTCGTCACCGACGCGCACGCTGCGTACCGGCTCCGCACCCGCGGCGACGAGTGCGGCAGCGAGGTATGGCGAGTTCGCATCGTGGATGCCACCCGGTGGAAGCGGTTCACCGGGCGCCACGATTTCCCGCCCGGTCACCAGCACGGCGACACGCGGCCGTCGCGCCACGGCGACGGTGTCCATGCCGAGACCGGCCAGCAGCATCAGCTGCGCCGCCCCGATCAGGCCGCCGCGTGCCAGCACCGTCTGCCCGGACCGCACATCCTCACCCCGCCGCCGGATGTTCGCGCCCGGCGACGCATCGGCCAGCAACCTTGCGCGCGTGGCACCTTCCACCGTGGCACCGAGGTGCTCGATGCACTCCACCGGCACGACGGTGTCCGCACGCGACGGCAGCGGCGCACCGGTCATGATGTCCCAGGCGTGCGCGTCATCCTGCAACGGCGGCACGTCACCGGCGCGGATGCGGACGGCGGCCTCCCACTCCGTACCCGCGCGCAGCGTCGTTCCGCCAGAGGCCAGGGCGAGGCCATCCATGGCCGCATTGTCGAACGGCGGCAACGCGACCCCGCTGACCACATCGGCGGCCAGCACGCGACCGACCGCGGCCGCGAGCGGCACGCGCTCGACCGCGAGCAGGCCTGCGCCGTCCCGCAGCCGTGCCACCGCCTCGTGGTATCCGATCACCCTGCCTCCCTGTCCTTGCCGCGCCAGTACTGGCCGTCGTGTGGACGCCAACAGCGCGATGCCCGGCGCCCGCAGGGGCAGAAACACCCGGCCGGCGATCCGCGGCGCGACCTCCACGCTGCCTTCCTGCCGGCGATGACCCTGCCAACGCCGGCCGATGACCGCTGCGGGCCGGCGGAAACGTCGTTCCCTTTCCTTTCCACCGCGCGATCCACGCCATCCGCACCCGGGCGCCTGTGCGCCCGGGCGGGGCGCGCTGTCAGCGCGCGCAGTCCACGGTCTGTTCGGCCTGGTCCAGCGCGCCCAACGCCACGCGCGACACCGAGACCGTCATCGTTCCCGCGGTACCGACGGACCAGGGACGGTCCAGCTTGCTGACATCGGCGCCAGCCTTGGCCAGGCACTTCAGCGGCACGCCGACCCGCGTCCACTGGCCGGGTGGCAGCTTGGCCAGCGTCGGCGCCAGCGCGACGCGCGCGGTGCATCCGGGGCCGCAGCCGACCGACAGCCAGGCGTCGCCACTCGGAGCGGCGTCCACGCGCAGCGTCGTCAGCAGCAGCACGTCGCCGTTGCTCTCGCGCTGCAGGTCCAGCGGCGTATGCGACTGCAGCGCCGCGACCGCTTCGCCCTTGCCGGACCACGCAAAACGACGCGCGTCTTCCTGCGCCAGATGGTCCACGCCGGTGACTTTCAGCAGATCGGTGTTCAACGCCTCCGGCACCCTGGTGACGGTCACGCCCTGGCCGGCACCGGCTTCCAGACGCAAGGCCATGCCGGCACCGGCATCGCCGCGCGCGAAGAACACACCGCTCGCGCCCTCGTCGCCGCTCACGCCGGACTCCTCCGGCAGCGCCGCCAGGTCGCCCTTGTCGGCGTACGTCAGGCCGTAGCCGAACGCGAACAGCGGGTCGTAGTTTTCCTGTCCGACGTTGTTGGCGTACTGCGTGGCCGTGCGCGGCCAGCTGAAGCTCAGCTTGCCCTTGAAGTCGTGCTGCACACTTCCGTCGGCCTTGCGCAGCAGCACGTCGGCGATGCCCGCGCCTTCCGAGCCCGGCAGCCACGCGGCCACGAATGCGTCGGCCGCGTTGATCTCGCGGTTCGTCCACAGCGGGCGACCGCTCAGGAACACCGCCACCACCGGGATGCCCTCGGCCTTCAGACGCTTGATCAGTTCGAGGTCGGCGTCATCGCCCGGCTTGTAGAGCAGCGTCTGCAGGTCGCCCTGGAACTCCGCGTACGGGTTCTCGCCGAACACCACCACCGCCACGTCGGGCTTCTGCGTGTACTTGCCGTCGACCGCGAGGATCGCCTCGCCACCGGCGGCCTTCGCCTGCTGGGCGATGCCTTCGTAGATCGAGTCGGCGTTCGGGAAGTCCTTGCGCGTGGTGCCGGTACCCTGCCAGTTCAGCGTCCAGCCGCCGGCCTGCTTGCCGACATCGTGGGCGCCGTCGCCGGCGACCAGGATGCGCTGCTTCGGCTGCAGCGGCAGCACGCCGCCGGCATTCTTCAGCAGCACCAGCGATTCGCGCACGGCCTGGCGCGCCACCGCACGATGCTCGGGCGCGCCGAGCAGGGCGAACTGCCCACCCACCGCGCGCGTCGACGGCTTGCCCCCCTCGAACAGGCCCAGGCGGAACTTCACCCGCAGGATGCGGCGCACCGCGTCGTCCAGGCGTTCCTGGCTGATCGTGCCCGCCTTCACCGCGGCCAGCGTGGTTTCGTAGAAACCCTTCCAGCTGTCCGACGCCATCGCCATGTCCAGGCCGGCGTTGATCGTGGCGGGGCAATCGGTGTTGGTGCAGCCCTTCACCTGGCCATGGCCGTTCCAGTCGCCGACCACGAAGCCGCCGAACTGCATGCGGCCTTTCAGCGCATCGGTCAGGTACGGCTTGTTGCCGTGCATCTTCTCGCCGTTGACGCTGTTGAACGACGCCATCACCGTCTGCGCACCGGCGGCGATCGCGGGGGGATAACCGGCGGCATGGATGCGCACCAGCTCGGCTTCGCTGATCGCGGTGTCGCCCTGATCCTTGCCGTTGGTGGTACCGCCATCGCCCAGGAAGTGCTTCACCGAGGCGATCACGCGGCGACCGTCGAGGAAGCCGGGCGTACCGACCTTGCCCTGCAGGCCCTCGACCATCGCACCGGCGTAGCTGGCGACGATGTCCGGCGATTCCGAATAGCCTTCGTACGTGCGGCCCCAGCGGTCGTCCTGCGGTACCGCGACGGTCGGCGCGAACGCCCACTCCATGCCGGTGACGCGCGTCTCCAGCGCGGTGATCTCGCCGATCCGGCGCAGCAGGTCCGGGTTGCGCGCCGCGCCCAGGCCGATGTTGTGCGGGAACAGCGTGGCGCCGACGATGTTGCTCTGGCCGTGCACCGCATCGATGCCGAAGATCACCGGGATCGCCTTGCCGCCCTGCGAGGTGTCCATCGACGCTTCGTAGAACGCATCGGCCAGTGCCAGCCATTCGGCGGGCGTGGCGTCGTAGCGGCCGCCGGGGTCGGAGTTGCCGCCGGCCAGGATGGAACCGAGCCGATACTTGCGCACGTCCTCCGGCGTGATGCTGGCGATGTCGCCCTGCACCAGCTGGCCGACCTTCTCTTCCACCGTCATCTTGGCCATCAGGTCGGTGATGCGCTGCTCGAGCGCGGCATCCTCGGCCAGCGGCCAGGCCACCTGCGGCCATGGATTGACCTGTGCCTGCGGTGCCGGCGCGGCGGTGTTGCCCTTGTCGTCGCCCTTGCACGCACCCAGTGCCAATGCCAGCGCGGCCAGCAGCACGCCACCGCGGGCACGCATGGAATTGCGGTTCGTCATCGTGTTCATCCTCCCGTCTGCCCCAGTTCCTTGCCCTTGATCCCGTGACCATACATCACACGAAGAATCCGGGGATGATCGCCCAAATCGGCGCGCCACTGTAGCCCGCCGCCAGCCGGCGCGCGTCGAACGCCGGGGCTGCCCATCCGCGCGGACGACGGCGGCCAGCCCTGGCGCATGCCCGCCTGCGCCTCACGCCATCGGCGTGTCGTGGTGGAAGTGGCGCTTGAACGGCACCTCGCCGTCCCGGGGCGCGTCCAGTTCCTGCGCGTACCGGTGGCCGGCATACACCGCGTGCGCGATCAGTCCTGGCGCCAGCGCATCGCCGATGCAGGCCACGCTGCGCACGCCCGCGGCGTGCCATTCCGGTTCGCGCACCTTCAATGCCTGGTAGAGCGCATCGTCGGGCAGGCGCGCGGTGACCACCACCACCGCATCGCAGTCCAGCGACGAGGCCGCCCCGCTCCAGACCTGCTCCAGCACCAGCGTCGTCCCGGCATAGCCCGTGACCACGTGCGAGACGCACGGCTGCACGCCGAGTTCGGCCATCCGCCACCGGATGTGGCGGTAGTCCAGCGTGTTGGCGCTCCACGAGGCGACGGTGTCGTCAGGTGTGAGGTACGTGACCTCGCAACCGCGCAGGCGCAGCGCTTCGGCGACGGCGCTGGCGGTGTAGAAGTAGTCGTCGTCGTAGACCACGATGCGGCCTTCCGGCCAGCGCCCGTCCATCAGGTCATCCGGCGTGAACACGCGCGGATTGCCGGCGAAGTCGGCGATGCCGAGTCCGTGCGTGCGGCCGAACCCGTCGCGCCGCCAGTGGCAGCCGGTGGCGATGACGACGTGGTCGGCGCCGAAGTCGAGCACGTCCTGCGCGGTGAGCGCGGAGTCGAGGTAGGTGCTTACGTTCGCCAGCTTGCCGATCTGCCCCAGCCGCCAGTCGCGCACGCGCGCCCATTCGGCCAGGCCCGGCAGCCGGGCTTCGCGCGTGACGCGCCCGCCCAGTTCGCGCCGCGCCTCGGCGAGATGCACTTCGTAGCCCCGCTGGCCCAGCGCGCGCGCCGCTTCCAGTCCGGCCGGACCGCCGCCGACCACGAGCACGCGCGCCTCGCTCGCTTTCGCCGCGATCCGTTCCGGATGCCAGCCCTTGCGCCATTCCTCCCCCATGCTGGGATTCTGCGTGCAGCGGATCGGCGAGATCGTCATGTCGCCGGACACGCAGATGTTGCAGCCGATGCATTCGCGGATGTCGTCGACGCGGCCTTCCTCGATCTTGCGCGGCAGATACGGGTCGGCGATCGAAGGCCGTGCCGCGCCGATCAGGTCGATCACGCCGCGGCGGATCTGCGAGACCATCGTGTCCGGCGAGGTGAAACGGCCCACGCCGACCACGGGTCTGGTCGTCGCCTTGCGGACGAAGTCGATGAAGGGTTCCTGCGCGCCTTCCCGGGCGAAGCGCGACGGCACCGAGTCGTTGTACCAGGCCGCGAGGTTGACGTCCCACAGGTCCGGCAACTCCGCGAGCATGCCGACGATGTCCTGCGCCTCGGCCAGTTCCACCCCGCCCGGCCCCAGCAGTTCCTCGGTGGCGAAGCGCAGCGCCACCGCGCAGCGATGGCCGACCGCCTCGCGCGTGTCCTGCAGCACCTCGCGCAGCAGGCGCACGCGGTTCTCCAGCGGGCCGCCGTAGGCGTCGCTGCGCTGGTTGCGGCGTCGCTGCAGGAAGTGCATCGGCAACGACAGGTCATGCGCGGCGTAAACGTAGATGATGTCCATGCCCGCCTTCATGCCACGCACGGCGGCCTCGCGATGCCAGCGCCGGTACTCGGCGATGTCGTGCAGGTCCATCGCACGCGACTGCGAGGGATAGCCATACTTCGACGGCTGGTGCGACGGCGCCAGCAGCACTTCCCGCGAGTAGAGGTTCGAGGCGGTCGGTCCGTTGTGCGACAGCTCCAGCGCGGCCAGCGCGCCATGCGCATGCACCTTGTCGCACATCAGCGCCAGCGCCGGGATGTCGCGGTCGTCCCACAGGCGCGCCTCGACGTAGGGCGTGAGGTCGCTGCTGGGGTGGATCTCGCACTCTTCCGTCGAGATCACGCCCCAGCCGCCCTCGGCCTTGACCTCGCGCATGGCCGCGTGCGCCAGCGGCATCGCATGGCCCATGCCGTTGCAGTGCGGCACCTGGAAGAAGCGGTTCTTCGTCGTCACCGGGCCGATGCGCACCGGTTCGAACAGGATGTCGTAGCGTGGATCACGCATGGCGCACCCCTTTTTCATGCCGATGGCGCAGGAAGAAGTACAGCGGCAGCCCGATCACCATCAGCGCCAGCGCCAGCCAGAACGGCTGTGCGCCCATGCCGATGAAGGCGAACACCGCGTATGCCGTGCCCATCACCGCAGCGACCAGCAGGTCGCGCCCCGTGTTGCGATGCCCTCGCCACCAGAGCACGCCGAGGGCCAGCGAGGCACACAGGTACAACGGCAGGTTGGCGGCCGTCACCACCGTGCTGAGGAAGGTGAAGCCGGACACCAGCGAGCGGCTGTAGCTCATCAGCACCATGCCACTCGCTAGGAGGCCGGTCAGCATCAGCGCGGTCGCCGGCGCACCGAAGCGGTTGTTGCGCGCGAACGCCCGCGGCAGCACACCGTTGTCCGCCAGGGTGCGGGTCAGTTCGCCGGCCAGCAGGGTCCAGCCGTTCAGCGCGCCCAGTCCGCTGACCACCACGAACAGCGCAAGCCAGCGGCCGTAGCCTTCGCCGCCGAAGCGCTCCATCACCAGGGCGAAGGGCGCGCTGGCTTCGGCGAGTTCGGCGTGCGGGATCAGCAGCAGCGGGACCGCCGACACCACCAGATAGATCGAGGCGGTGATCCACGTACCTGCCAGGGTCGCGCGCGGAATGGTGCGGCCAGGATTGTCCACTTTCGTCGCGGGGATGGTGGCCGATTCCAGGCCCAGCATCGCGAACAGCGCCAGCGTGGACGCTGCCATCGCGTCGCCCAGGCTGATCGGCCGTGCCGGCGGATGGGCCGCGAACGCGCCCGGCGACTGCACCAGCAGCCACACGCCGAGCAGCGCGACGGCCAGCATGGGCAGCAGCTTCATGGCCGTGGCGACCACCTGCACGCGGCCGCCCATGCGCACGCCCAGCAGATTGATGCCGACGAACAGCCACAGCAGCGCGATGGCGAACAGCGAAGGCTGCACTTGCGACAATGCCGGGAAGATCGCCCGCGCATACCCCACCACGCCGGTCACCAGCGCAGCATGGGTGATCCAGATGGACACCCAGTACGACCACAGCACCATGTACGCCGGCAGCTCGCCCAGCGTGCCGCGCACGTAGCCATAGGGACCGTCGGCCTCGGGCAGCAGGCGCGCCAGCCGCGCGAACACGCGTGCCAGCGCCAGGCAGCCCAGCACGGTGATGCCCCAGCCCAGCAGCGCGTTGTAACCGAACGGCGCCAGCGAAGCCGGCAGCACGAAGATGCCCATGCCGATGGTGTTGCCCACCACCAGCGCGGTGCAGGTCCAGAAACCGATCTTCCTGCCGCCGCTCAGGCGCCCCGGGTCGCTCACGGCGACGGTTCCATCCGCGTGGCGCTGGCGGCCCCGCCGGCGTCAGGCATCGCCGTAGGCCGCGCGCAACAGGGTGTGGAAATGCCACACCCCGCTTTCGCGCTTCGGACACAACCGCCCCGCGTCGTAGAAACCCGAGGCCAGCCCCTTCTGCACGGCCTCGCAGATGGCGATGTCTTCGGCCTGCACTTCGTCGCTGAATGCCTGGTCGTTGGCGATGCGCGCCAGCGCCGCGTCGTCCTGTGCGTAGTAGTAATCGAACTCCACCCGGCAGCGTCCCGGCCCCAGCGGCAGGATGCGGTTGGTCTGCAGGCGCCCCGGCATGATGTTGAGCATGATGTTGGGGTAGACGAAGTAGTAGAACGCCTCCCCGTCTCCGTAGAGGTCGCCGCTGTCGCGCAACGGCGAGTGCTGCAGCGAATGCCACGGGAACAACTCGGTGTCGTAGGCCCGGTAGTCCAGCACCTTCGACAGGCCCGGATGCACGTGCGGCAGGTGGTAGCCTTCCAGGAAGTTGTCCACGTAGACCTTCCAGTTGCAGGCGATGTCGTAGCTGTCGCGGCGGTGGAAGCGCATGGCGCCCAGGTCGATCGGCGCGATGCGCTCGGCGATGCCGGCATAGACCTGGTCGAACGGGGGCACGTCGTCGTGCAGCGCCACGAACACCAGCCCTTGCCACGTCTGCACGCGCAGCGGCGGCAGATGGATGTCGGCGACATCGAAACCGGCCGCCCCCTGCATCTCCGGCGCGCTGCGCAGCTGGCCCTCCAGCGTGTAGGTCCAGCCGTGGTACTTGCAGTGCAGTGCGCGGGCGCCCTTGCCGTTGCACAGTGCCAGCGGCCCGGCGCGGTGGCGGCAGACATTGGGGAAGGCGCGCAGCACGCCGTCCTGCCCGCGCACCAGCAACACCGGCACGCCGCCGATCTCTTCGACCACATGGTCGCCGGGTTCGGCGAGTTGCCCCTGGTGGGCGACCAGCTGCCAGCTGCGATGGAACACCGCCGCCTGTTCCATCGCCAGCATCGCGTCGCCGGCGTAGTAGCGCGCCGGCAGGGCGCGGGCGCGATCCAGCGGAAGCGGGTCGTGTGGACCTGTCATGGCGTCGATGCCTCGCCTGTCGGCACGATGGGTAGGGCCCCAAGGCTACCGCAGTCGACGCTCGTTGCGCGGGTCCGCCACGCGTGCGGACCGGTGCGGACCGCGGGTCGCCCTATGAGCCGCGTTCGGCCGCTTCGCGGTCGTTCTCGCGCATCTCGTACCACATGCCGTTGAGGATGGCGAAGCTGGCCGCGAGGCTGACGCCGAGAATCCAGGAGAAGTACCACATGGTGCGTTCCTCAGTAGGCGTTGTGGTTCTGTTCCAGGCTTTCCGGGCTCACCTTGCCGCGCAGCACGCGGTACACCCAGGCGGTGTACAGGAGGACCAGGGGCAGGAACACGATGGTCGCCACCAGCATCACGAACAGCGTCAGGTGGCTGGACGAGGCATCCCACAGCGTGAGGCTGGAACCGGGATGGGTGGAGGACGGCAGCAGGAACGGGAACACCGCCAGGCCTTCGGTCAGGATGATGCCGGCGATGGCCAGCCCCGACGCCAGGAAGGCCGCCGTGCCGCGCCCGGCGCGCAACAGCGCGGCCGCGGCCAACGCGCCCGCCACGCCCAGGACCGGGAAGATCCACGTCCACGGCATCGCCTGGTAGTTGGCCATCCATCCACCGCGCGTGCTGGTCACCTGCTTGAACAAGGGATTGGACGCGGCGTCGGTGACGGCGGCGCCGACCACCGCATAACCGTTCACGCCCTGCGCCAGCCAGACGCCGGCCAGCACGAACATCACCGCCGTCGCCAGCGCCGACACCGCGCCCAGACGACGCGCGCGCATCGCCACCGGCCCGTCCGTCTTGATCACCAGCATGCTGGCACCATGCGCAGCCAGCATGGCGACGCTGACCAGGCCGCACAGCACCGCGAACGGCGACAGCAGCGCGATGAACGTGCCGCTGTAGTGGATGCGCAGGGTGTCGTCGAAATGGAACGGCACGCCCAGCAGCACGTTGCCCATCGCCACGCCGAACACCAGCGCGGGCACGAAGCCGCCGACGAACAGCGCCCAGTCCCACAGCGCGCGCCAGCGCGGGTCTTCCAGCTTGCTGCGGAACTTGAAGCCGACCGGCCGCAGGATCAGCGCGAACAGGATCAGGAACATCGCCAGGTAGAAGCCAGAGAAGCTGACCGCATACAGCGCCGGGAACGCGGCGAAGATCGCACCGCCGCCGAGGATCAGCCACACCTGGTTGCCTTCCCACACCGGGCCCACCACGTTCAGCACCAGCCGGCGCTCGGCATCGGTGCGCGCCACCGCCGGCAACAACGTGCCGACGCCCAGGTCGAAGCCGTCCATCACCGCGAAGCCGATCAGCAGGATGCCCAGCAGCAGCCACCAGACCAGGCGCAGGGTCGCGTAATCGAGGGGAATCGTGTCCATGTCGTCCTCCTGTCAGGCCACGGTCGTGGAAGCGGGCGCCAGCGGCGCGCCGGCCTGGTCGGGTCGTCGTTCGCCGCCGGGCACGTCGTCCGGCCCCTTCAGGATCACCTTGCGCAGCAGGTACACGTCGATGACCGCCAGCGTCGTGTAGACCAGCACGAAACCGGTCAGCGAGATGACGACCTGGTGCAGCTTCAGGCCCGATGCGGCCAGGAAGGTCGGCAGCACGCCGTCGATGGCCCAGGGCTGCCGTCCGTACTCGGCGATCAGCCAGCCGGCTTCGATCGCCAGCCAGGGCAGCGGCAGGCTGTACAGCGCCAGCTTCAGGAACCAGCGGTAGTGGTCCAGCTTCTGCACCGTCGCCAGCCAGAACGCCAGCGCGAAGAAGGCGATGAAATAGAAACCGATGCCCGCCATCAGGCGGAAACTCCAGAACAGCGGCGCCACGCGCGGGATGGTGTCGGCTGCCGCGCGCGCGATCTCCTGCTCGGTGGCGTTGCCGATGTCCTCGCGGTAGCGCTTCAGCAGCAGTGCGTAGCCCATGTCGCGCCAGTGCTGGTCGAACACCGCCTTCGCCTGCGCATCCTCGCGGTTGGCGCGCAGCTGCTGCAGCGCCGCGTAGGCCAGCTGCCCGTTGCGGATGCGTTCCTCGGCACGCACGACCAGTTCGCCGATGCCGGGAATCTCGGTGTTGAACGAGCGTGTGCCGATCAGGCCCATCACCCACGGGATGTGCACTGCGTAGTGGTTGGTGCGCGCCTCCTGGTTGGGGATGGCGAAGGCGGTGAAACCGGCCGGCGCCGGCTCGGTCTCCCACATCGCCTCGATGGCGGCGAGCTTCATCTTCTGGTTTTCGCCGGCCACGTAACCGCTCTCGTCGCCCAGCACCACCACCGACAGCGACGCAGCCAGGCCGAAGCTCGCGGCCACCGCCATCGAGCGCTTGGCCAGGTCCGCGTGGCGCCCGCGCAGCAGGTAGAACGCGCTGATCGACATCACGAACACCGCGCCCAGCACGTAACCCGCACTGACGGTATGCACGAACTTGGCCTGCGCCACCGGATTGAACAGCACGGCCGCGAAGTCGGTCACCTCCATGCGCATGGTGACCGGGTTGAACTCGGCGCCGACCGGGTATTGCATCCAGCCGTTGGCGATCAGGATCCACAGCGCCGAGAAGTTGGTACCCAATGCCACCAGCCAGGTCACCATCAGGTGCTTCACGCGCGACAGCTTGTCCCAGCCGAAGAAGAACAGGCCGATGAAGGTCGCTTCCAGGAAGAACGCCATCAGCCCTTCGATGGCCAGCGGCGCGCCGAAGATGTCGCCCACGTAGTGGCTGTAGTAGGACCAGTTCATGCCGAACTGGAATTCCATCACGATGCCCGTGGCGACGCCCATGGCGAAGTTGATGCCGAACAGCGTGCCCCAGAACATCGTCATCCGTCGCCAGATGTCGCGCCCGGTCATCACGTAGACGCTCTCCATGATCGCGATCATGAAAGAGAGGCCCAGGGTCAGCGGAACGAAGAGGAAGTGGTACATCGCCGTCAGGGCGAACTGCAGGCGGGAGAGCTCGACTACGGTCATGTCCGGCATGGCGTCAGGCGTCCGGGTGGGGTAGAGGAATTGTGCGCCTGGAAGCACCACCACAGGGTGCGACCCGGCGTCGCAGGCAACCCAGTCTCTACATCGGCGAGAATAAGCGCATTGATCCGGATCAATGCGTTTACCCAGATACGGCCGAAGATGCTGTCCACCACCGGGTCGCCAAGGCCTTGCTGCCTACAATAGCGCGATTCGGTGACGGCAGCCTCCGGGCGTGAGCAGCCCCGCCCTTCCCTTGCAGGTGATGGACAGCCTCTTGTCTGACCGCTCCAAACCCATCCCCGCCGCACCACAGGCACCCCGCATGCTGGCGGCGCTGGCGCGGCCCGCCCGAGGGTCGTTGCGGCTGTCCGCCGGCACCGCGGTGCTGGCGGGGGTATTGCTGGTTCCGCAGGCCGCCTGCATCGCCTGGCTGACGCAACGGGTGTTGCTGGAGTCCGCGACACCGGGCGAATGCGCCATCGCCTTCGCCCTGCTCGTCGCGATCGGGGCGCTGCGCGCGGCGCTGGGGTGGGTCAGCCGGCGGCGGGCCGACCAGGCGGTGGAACGCATCCGCGTGGATCTCCGCGCACGCATCGCGCGGCGGCTGGTCGCGCGCGGCCCCTGCTGGGTGCGTTCGCAGCAGAGCGGCGCGCTGGCCGAGCGCATGGGCACGCATGTGGATGCACTGGAAGGCTACTTCGGCGGTTTCCTGCCGGTGCGCGCCGAAGTGGTGTGGGTGCCGCTGGCGATCCTGGTGGCGGTGTTCCCGGTGGACCGCACGGTCGGCGCCATCCTGCTGCTGACGCTGCCGCTGGCGCCGGTCTTCATGATGCTGGTGGGCTACGGCGCGGAAGCGGCCAGTCGCCAACAGCTGCAGGCCCTGGCGCGGATGGGCGGGCATTTCGCCGACCGCCTGCGCGGGCTCGGCCTGATCCGCCTGTACGGCCAGGGCGAGAACGAGCTGCGCGGCATCGAAGCGGCCGCCGAAGGCCTGCGCGTGCGCAGCCTGAAGGTGCTGCGCATCGCCTTCCTGTCGTCGGCGGTGCTGGAGTTCTTCGCATCACTCAGCGTGGCCATGGTCGCGCTGTATCTGGGCCTGACCTACCTGGGCATGCTGGACCTGCGCGCGGCGACGCCGCTGACCCTGGGCGCAGGCGTGTTCTGCCTGCTGCTGGCGCCGGAGTTCCATGCCCCGTTGCGTCGACTGGCGGCGCACTACCATGATCGCGCCGCCGCGCTGGCGGCGGTGGATGAGATCGCCGCGGTGCTGGGGAATCTGGATGAGACCGCGCCGGACGATGTGTCGGCGAACACGCCGTCCGCCCGGGACGGTGCCGCCGTCGGCAGCGACACGCCGCTCCTCTCGGTCCGCGGCCTGCAGGTGCGGCACGCCGTGGCGATGCCGCCGGTGCTGCAGGCGCTGGACCTGACCCTGCGCCGCGACGACCACATCGCCCTCGCCGGCCCCAGTGGCGCCGGCAAGAGCACGCTGCTGGAAGCGCTGGCCGGCTGGTTTCCGGTCGAAGCGGGCACTGTCGAGCGCGCGCATGGCCTGCGCATCGGCTACGCACCGCAACGGCCGTTCCTGTTCGCCGGCAGCCTGGCCGACAACCTGCGCCTGGCCAGGCCGGAGGCGAGCGATGCGGACATCCGTCGCGCTGCGGAAGCGGCGCAGGTGCTGCGCTTCGCCGATCGCCTGCCCGCGGGACTGGACACGGTGATCGGCGAACGCGGTTTCGGGCTGTCAGGAGGCGAGGCGCGCCGCATCGCGTTGGCGCGCGTGTTCCTGCGCGACCCGGACGTGCTGCTGCTGGATGAACCCACCGCCTTCCTCGACGCGGAGACCGAAGCGGCGGTGCTGCGCGCGATCATCGCGTTCGCGCAGGGCCGCGCCTTGCTGATGGCCACCCATGGCCGTGCGGCGATGGCTGCGCTGCCGCAGGTGCGCTGGCTGCGGGATGGCCGGCTGCACGCGGAGGTGCCGGCATGACGCCCGCCGACCCCCCGCGCGGCGCGTCCGCGCCCAACGAGGCTTCAGCAAGCGCGCCATTGGAAAGCGTGCCTTTATGGAGTGTGTTCCGGCGGCACCGGCGACTGATCGCGCTGACGGTGGCGCTGCTGTTGCTGACCCTGCTGGCCGGCACGGGGCTGCTGGGTCTGTCCGGCCACTTCCTCACCGCTGCCTCGCTGGCGGGCGCGACGGCGATGGGATTCAACTTCTTCGGTCCCTCGGCCGGCATCCGCGCGCTGACGTTCGTGCGCATCCTGTCGCGCTATGCCGAAAAACTGCTGGGCCACGACGCCACCCTGCGCGTGGCGCGCGACCTGCGCGTGTGGTTCTTCCGCCGCGCCCTGCCACGCGCACCACTGGGCCTGGGACGCCTCCGCGTTGGCGATCTCATGGCGCGGCTGGTGGCGGACATCGAAGCCGTCGACGGCCTGCTGGTGCGCGCGATCGGTCCGCTGCTGGCATTGCTGATGCTGTCCCTGGTCGCCGTCGGCATCGCGCTTTCACTGCTGCCGTCCGCCGGCCTGCTGCTGCTCGGCGTGCTGCTCCTGCTGGGCGGCGCCATTCCGTGGATCACCTCGCACGGCGTCGCGACGCTGGAAGCGGATCGCGCGGAGGCACGCGCGGCACTTCGCGCCGCCGTGCAGGAGGGCATCGAGGGCGCCACCGACCTGGCCGCGATGGACGCCACCGCCGCCTGGCTGCAGTCACTGGATGCGCGCAGCCGCACCGTCGCGGCCTGGGAAGACCGCCGCAAGCAGCGGCTCGCCGCCGGCGCCGCCGGCGCCGCCGCGCATGCCGGCGTCAGCGCATTCGCACTGCCGGCCATGCTGTGGGTACTGCTGTCCGCCGCGCATGAGGGACGCATCGCTGCCGCCACGGCGGGTGGCCTGTTCTTCATGACGTTGGCCGTGCTGGAAGCGGCCGCGGGCATCGCCCTGGCATGGCAGGCCTGGCGGGCGGCCACCGCGTCGGCAAGGCGATTGCACGACATCACCCTGTCGTCGGGCGCCCTCGCGGACAACACGGGCGCATCACCGGCCGCGCACGGCGAGCTGGAACTGCGTGACGTGTCCTTCCATTGGCCCGGCAGCACGCGACAGGTGCTGCAAGGCGCGCAGCTGCGTGTCGCCGCGGGCGAACGGGTCGTCATCTACGGCGACAGCGGGGAAGGCAAATCCTCGCTGCTGGCGCTGGTGCTGCGCCTGTGCGACCCGCAGGCGGGCAACGTCCGCTTCAACGGCGACGACCTGCGCACGCTCGATGCCGCGCAGTGGCACGCCCGCATCGCCTGGCTGCCGCAGGAGGCGCCGGTGTTCTCCGGCAGCGTGCGCGAGAACCTGCAGCTGGGCGATCCGCAGGCGACCGATGCACGCCTGTGGCAGGCGCTGGAACAGGTGCGCCTGGACACGCGCTTCCGCGACGGTGAGGCGGGGCTGGACACCTGGGTCGGCGAAAGCGGGGCCACGCTGTCGGCCGGACAGTCGCGCCGGCTGGCGCTGGCGCGCGCGTTGCTGCGCGACGCCCCGCTGCTGCTGCTGGACGAACCCACCGAGGGGCTGGACCACGACACGGCGGACGCATTGATGCGGGACATGGCCGCGGCCTGTGAAGGACGCAGCGTGCTGATCATCAGCCATGACGCGTTGCCGCCAGGCGTGGCGCATGCCCGCTACCGGCTGCGCGCAGGCGCGTTGCTGAGGATCCCTGACAGCGGCGATTGAGCCGGCGTTGGCACCCTTGGCCTGCTTTCTGCGTGACCAAGGACAATCGCTCGGAGCATGGGGCGCATGCCGACCCGTCAGGTCCCTGGGGTGTATGTCGATGAAGACGTGCGCGGCACGGAGGTGCCGCCGCCTGCGCCGGCCACGCTGTTCGTCCGCGACACCCTGCACGGTGACGAGACCGGCGTGGTGCGGATTGCCGGCCTGGCGGACTACGCCACCCGGTTCGGCGATCCGGACGCACACCTGGTCGGGCGCGCCCTCCGGCATTTCTTCGCCAATGGCGGCCGCATCGCGCAGGTCCTGCAGTTGGCGGACACCGGAGACGATGCCCGGGCTGCCTTGGCTTCCGCACGCGCGCCCGGCGGCCCACTGGAAACGGCGGACTTCAACCTGCTCTGTGCGCCGGGATTGACCGACCTGCCGTCCCTGAAGGCCCTGCAGGCCTGTTGCGCCGCCCGCCACGCGTTCCTGCTGATCGACGCGCCCCGCGACGCCGGACACGCGGCGGTGCTGGCCCATGCCGATGCGCTGGCCGGCGAAAATGCCTCGCACTCCGCGCTCTACCATCCCTGGCTGCGCGACGCGCGCGGCGCCTGTCCGCCCTGCGGGGCGCTTGCCGGGTTGTACACGCGCAACGATGCCGCGCATGGCCCGTGGAAGGCACCGGCGGGAACCGATGCCGACCTGCGCGGCGTACTGGGCGTGCAGGTGATGCTGTCCGACCAGGAGATCACCCGCCTCAACCCGCGCGCGGTGAATGCGATCCGCTGGGGACGCAGCAGCGTGATCGCCTGGAGTGCGCGCACGCTGGCGGGCCAGGACGGCACCGCGTCAGCGTTCAAGTACGTTTCCGTGCGCCGCGTGGCCTCGCACCTGCTGCAGACCCTGCGGCAGGATCTGGCGTGGGTGGCGCTGGAACCCAACACGCCGGCCCTGTGGGCGCGCGTGGCGTCGCAGGCGCAGCACGTGCTGCAGGGTCTTTTCCGGGAAGGCGCATTCCGCGGCACGCAGCCACGCGACGCCTACCTGGTCCGTTGCGGCAGCGACACCCTGACCGCCGACGACATCGCCTGTGGCCGGATCCCCCTGCTGGTCGGTTTCGCCCCGCTCAAGCCCGGCGAATTCGTGATGCTGCGGCTCACGTTGCAGGCCGCGGACGCGATCTGAGTGCCCGCGGCTACGCGCGCGCCTCGGCCAGCGCGTCGAGGCGTGCGCGGTCCAGCAGGCGCACGTGGTGGGGATCGTCGGTGGCGATGCTGCCTTCCTGGCGCAGGCGGGTGAAACTGCGGCTGACGGTTTCCACGGTCAGCCCCAGGTAGTCGGCGATGTCGGTGCGGGTCATCGGCAGGATCACCTCGCTGTCGTCCTGCCCCTGGCGACGCCGGCGCATCGCCATGTCGACCAGGAATCCCGCCAGCCGCTCCACGGGATTGAGCCGCGCCAGCGCCATCAGGTTGCCGCGGGTGGCATCCAGTTCCACGCAGGCCCGCTCCAGCAGTTCGCGCTCCAGCTGCGGATGGTCGCTGCACAGCGTGCGCATGTCGGCCATCGAGAACGCGCACACCGTGCTGTCGATGATGGCTTCGATGCTGTGGCGGTAGTGCGAGGCCCCGCTGAAGCCGATGAAATCGCCCGGCATCAGGAACCCGGCCACCAGGCGGCGGCCATCCGGCAGCAGGCGCATGCGGCGCAGCGCCCCCCGGGTGACGGTGAACACGCCGCGACGGGCCTCCCCCTCGCGCACCAGCAGCTCGCCCGCGCGCAGGCGCACGTCGTCGGCCAAGGCTTCCAGCTCGCGCGCGTTTTCCAGCGGCAGGGCCGCGCAGACGGCCAGGTGGCGGACCAGGCACCCGCTGCACCCCCGCGCGTTGGCCTGGCAGGCCGCCAGGTCGGCCGGGGGTTCCGCGGGCAGAGGCACGCCGTTCTGGCGGAGGATGCGGAAGCTCATGAGGGGCGCGGGGAGAGTCGCATTCGGGCGTCATCTTACCGCCCCGCCGTGCCGCCCCCGCCGGCACCGACCTGAACCGCCGGTCCGGGCACCGCGGAATTTCCCCCATTCCGGTGGCGGATCGGTTACAGTGCGCGCCGCTTGCCAGCGGCCGTTCGTTTCCCCATGGTCCGCCGTCGCCGGGATGTCCAATCGACCTCCCGCGCCCGCCCCGCTCCGACTTCTTTCGTTGCGCAAGCCCGGAACCGCCGCTTTGGCGGCTCCGCACCCCTTCTCGCAGCGCGGTTTCAGGGAACGCTTCGAGTCACGGCCTTACCGCATCCCGCGTGTCGAACGCTGCCGCACCGTCGCTGTGCCGGCGTCGCGCGCGTGTCCGGCCGGCCGACTTTGGAGCTTCAACAATGACGTTTGAAAACCTTGGCCTGGCGCCCGCCCTCCTGCGTGCGCTGGACGAACAGGGCTACACCCAGCCCACCCCCGTGCAGGAACAGGCCATTCCGCTGGCGCTCGCCGGCCACGACCTGCTGGCCGGCGCCCAGACCGGCACCGGCAAGACGGCCGCGTTCGGCCTGCCGCTGATCCAGTACCTGGCCACCACGCCGCAGGAAGTCGCCGCCCGCGGCCCGCGCAAGCCGCGCGCGCTGGTGCTGACCCCCACCCGCGAACTGGCCGTGCAGGTGCACGACAGCCTGCGTGGCTACGGCAAGTACCTGCGCATCCCCAGCACCACCATCTACGGCGGCGTCGGCATGGGCAACCAGCTGGATGCGCTGCGCCGTGGCGTGGACCTGGTGATCGCCTGCCCGGGCCGCCTGATCGACCATATCGAGCGCCGCAGCATCGACCTGTCCGGCATCGAGATGCTGGTGCTGGACGAAGCCGACCGCATGCTGGACATGGGCTTCCTGCCGTCCATCAAGCGCATCCTGGCCAAGCTGCCCAAGCAGGACCGCCAGACCATGCTGTTCTCCGCCACCTTCGCCGAGCCGATCCGCGAACTGGCCATGGAGTTCATGCGTGATCCGATGCAGATCCAGGTCACGCCGAAGAACACCGTGGCCGAGACCATCACCCACCGCGTCCATCCGGTCGACGGCAGCCGCAAGCGCGACCTGCTGCTGCACCTGCTGGCCAAGGACAGCCGCCTGCAGACGCTGGTGTTCGCCCGCACCAAGCACGGCAGCGACAAGTTGGCGATGTTCCTGGACAAGAGCGGCATCAAGACCGCGGCGATCCACGGCAACAAGTCGCAGGGCGCCCGCCAGCGCGCGCTCAACGACTTCAAGGCCGGCCGCATCAACGTGCTGGTGGCCACCGACATCGCCGCGCGCGGCATCGACATCGACCAGTTGCCGCAGGTGATCAACTTCGACCTGCCGATGGTGGCCGAGGACTACGTGCACCGCATCGGCCGCACCGGCCGCAACGGCTCGACGGGCGAAGCGATCTCGCTGGTCGCCCAGGACGAGGCCAAGTACCTGCGCGCCATCGTGCGCATGCTGGGCCGCGATGTGGACCTGCGCGACGTGCCGGGCTTCGAGCCGCAGACGCCGATCCGCTGGGGCAACAGCGCGCCGGGCAAGGCCGAACAGCCGGCCGGCGAGCGCGCCCCGCGCCGCAACGGCCCGCAGAAACATGCGCGCCGTCCGCACAGCGAAGCGCCGCGCCACGCCCACGCCGGCCCGAAGAAGCACGGCAGCGGCCCGCGCCGCGAAGGCGACCGGCGCCCGGCCGGCGCCCGCCAGGGCCAGGCGCGTCCCGCCCGCTGAGCAAAATCCGTGCGGCGCCCTTACCGGCGCCGCACGTCTGTTTCCACGCCCTCTAGAATCCCCCCATGGATATCTTCAAGGTCTTCACCCTGGAAGCCGCCCACCGGCTGCCCAACGTGCCCGAGGGGCACAAGTGCGCGCGCCTGCACGGGCATTCGTTCCGCATCGAACTGCACCTGAGCGGCGAACTCGACCCGCACACCGGCTGGGTGATGGACTTCGCCGACGTCAAGGCGGCCTTCAAGCCGATCTACGACCGGCTGGACCATCACTACCTCAACGACATCCCCGGGCTGGAAAACCCGACCAGCGAGCGTATCGCCGCCTGGATCTGGGAACAGACCAAGCCCGTGCTGCCGCTGCTGAGCGAAGTCGTGGTGCACGAAACCTGCACGGCCGGCAGCCGCTACCGCGGCTGACCCCGTGGCCGTGCGGGAGCGACGTCAGTCGCGATGACACCCCCGGCTGACCGAGCGCGACCGGCGTTGCTGCTGCATGCCGGCGAAGCGCCATACAAGCGTTTGATTTTTAACGGCACCTGACCGTTCGTCGGCAAACCATACGGCTGTTATTGCACTGCAACATTTGCAGCGTTATGCTGCGTCGCAACAAATGGGAAATCCCCTCAGGAGTACGCCATGACCACCCAGTTCAACGAAAGCTTCAGCCAGTTCACGCACCAGTTCGCCGCCGCTGCCTCGCGCGCCAACCGCCTGGCCCTGGAAAGCGCCGAAACCGTGTTCGGCGTGCAGCTGAAGACCTTCGAAAAGAACATCGACGCCACCACCGCCTTCTTCGGCGAGCTGGCCGAGACCCGCGACCTGGACGGCTACAAGAACCTGTGGCCGAAGGGCCTGCAGGTGGCCAAGGACAACGCCGAGCGCGTCGTCGCCGCCAGCCAGGAAGTGTTCGGCCTGAGCCTGAAGACCGGTGAGGCCTTCGGCCAGCTGGTGAAGACGCAGTTCGAAACCGCGACCGACAACGTCCAGGCCTCCGTGGCCAAGGCGACCAAGGCCGCCAAGGGCAAGTAAGACCCGCCCCCAAAACCTACGCGTCCAACGCTTATTGCGCGGCTCCCCCTCCCTCCGCGCAGCCCGACCCGGCAGCACCTCCACGCTGCCGGGTTTTTTATTGCGCGCCGCGCCGCGCCCACCGGAATCATCAGCGGCGGGAACGTCAAACGCGTCGCAACGCGCCCATGCGGTGAACCCCCAGGCTTTTTACCCGGCTCACCCATACCCTACGGCGGCGACAGATACGCCGCCAGTTCCCCCGCCCCCGCCTCCGGCGCGTGCGGCAACCTGCCCCAGCACGCCACCGGCATGCGCGCGGACAGCAGCGCGAAATTCTCGTCGCGGCGCTCCATCTGCGGGTCGACCTCGTTGGCGATCCAGCCCACCAGCCTTGCGCCATCGGCCTGGATGGCCCGCGCGCTGAGCCGCGCATGGTTGATGCAGCCCAACCGCATGCCCACCACCAGCACCACCGGCAGATCCAGCGCTTCGACCAGATGGTGCTGGTCCAGCGTGGCGGTGAGCGGCGCCGCCCAGCCGCCCACGCCCTCGACCAGCACGATATCGGCGCTGCTGCGCAGGCGTTCGAACGCCACCTGCAGCGGCGCCAGTTGCAGCTCCACCCCTGCCTCGCGCGCGGCGATCTCCGGCGCCAGCGGTGCCGGCAGGGCGAACGGATTGAGGTCGGCATAAGCCGGCACTGGCCGGCTGGCCGCCTGCAGCGCCAGCGCATCGTCGTTGCGCCATCCGTCGCGGGTCATCACGCAGCCACTTGCCACCGGTTTCATGCCCACGGCACGTTGTCCGCGTGCGCGCCACGCATGCAGCAGGGCACAGCTGGCGACCGTCTTGCCCGCCCCGGTATCGGTGCCGGTGACGAAAACCTTATCCATGCGTCGCCTCCCGTCCGCCCTGCCCGCGCACGCAGCCGCTGTCTTCGTCCGCTTGCGTCGTGATCGTCATGGCGCCCTGCCTGTACCGGATGCACGGAATGATATCGGGCCGAAGCGTTCCAGCCATCCTGCCGACGGTCCCGGTGGCGCGGGAGTAGAATCCGCGCATGTCATTCACCGCACAGACCCTGTCCGGCAGCAAGCCGGAACAATACGCACAGCTCGCCGCCCAGGCCCGCGCGCTGCTGCATGGCGAACGCGACCGCATCGCCAATGCCGCCAACCTGGCCGCCCTGCTCTACCACTCGCTGCCCGACTTCAACTGGGCGGGCTTCTATTTCTTCGATGGCCGGGAATTGGTCGTTGGTCCGTTCCAGGGATTACCAGCCTGCGTGCGGATTCCGTTGGACAAGGGGGTCTGTGGAGCCGCCGCACGCACCCGCCAGACCCAGCGCGTGGACGACGTGGAAGCCTTCCCGGGCCACATCGCCTGCGATGCGGCCTCGCGTTCCGAACTCGTGGTGCCGCTGGTCCGGGGCGACACGCTGATCGGCGTGCTGGACCTCGACAGCCCGCGTGTCGCCCGCTTCGATGCGGACGACCAGCAGGGCATGGAAACCATCGCGCGCCTCTTCGTGGAGTCCCTGGAATGACAGCCGCCAAGATGCGCAACATCGGCCCCAAGTCCGCGGCATGGCTGCGCCAGGTCGGGTTGCGCACGCAGGAAGACCTGGCCTCGGTCGGGTCGGTGGAAGCCTTCATCCGGGTCAAGCGCGCCGGCTTCCGGCCCAGCCTCAACCTGCTCTACGCGCTGGAAGGTGCGTTGCTGGACTGCCACTGGCAGCAGCTGCCGGAAGATCGCCGCGGCGAACTGCTGACCGCCTACGACGCCGCCGCCGCGCTGCTGCCGCCGCCCCGCGGACGCCCCGCCGCCGGCCCGGTCACCACCACCCACACCGAGCGCGAAGACGACGCAGCGCCGTCGTTGAACCTGTTCGACTCGCGCGGCGACGACTGACGCCGGCAAGCATCGCGAACCTTTGTAGGAGCGCCCCATGGGCGCGATGCCTTTCGCGCAGCACCCGGCGCAGAAACATCGCGAGCCGTCCCGCTTCTGCAACAGGACATTCGGGGCGAGAGCATCGCGGGCATGGCCCGCTCCTACACTGGATTTCCTGCCCGGAAATGCCCCTCGGGCACGATGCGCCTCGTCCCGCGTATACTGCGCGCGCTTTCAGGTGACCCGCGGCCTCCACGCCCGGGTTGAAACGGGAAGCCGGTGACCCGCCCGACGGCGGCATTCCGGCGCTGCCCCCGCAACGGTAGGCGAAGACAGCCGCGGCATCGGCCACTGTGCGTCCAATACGCATGGGAAGGCGCCATGGCGGAGTGCCCTGCACTCGTTCGCAAGCCCGGAGACCGGCCTGGGAGTCCACTGGTTGCGATGCGGAGGGCGTCGCGGCGTGCCGCGCCGCTTGCCTGCGCTGTCCGCAACGTTTCCCTCCGTGCCGCAACTCCACCCCGAAAAATGCGCGCGGGGCGCGCGATGGAGTTGTTCCGATGCACAAGCGTTTTCCCACTTCCCACCGACTGGCACTGGCCGTCGCGCTGGCCCTTCCCTTCACGGCGCTGGCGCAGGACGCCACCACCGACCTCGACGAGGTCGTCGTGTCGGGCACGCGCACCGAAGTCGCCGTCGAAGACAGCCTGGTCCCGGCCCAGGTGATCGGCCGCGACGCCATCCAGCGCAGCCAGGCGCGTTCGCTGGGCGAACTGCTGCAGGGCCGCGCCGGCATCTCGATCGCCAACCAGGGCGGGGCCGGCAAGATCACCACGCTCAACCTGCGTGGCGCCGAATCCGATCACGTGCTGGTGCTCGTGGACGGCGTGCGCATGGGCTCGGCGACCGCCGGCCTGCCGGCGCTGCAGGACCTGCCGATCGACCAGATCGACCGCGTCGAAATCGTCCGCGGACCGCGCTCGAGCCTGTGGGGCTCGGAAGCGATCGGCGGCGTAATCCAGGTATTCACCCGCCGCAACACCGGCAAGGTGCGCCCGAACTTCCGCATCGGCGTGGGCAGCGACAGCACCCGCGAGGCCAGCGCCGGCATCGGCGGCGGCAACGCGCGCGGCTGGTTCGGCGCCGACGTGGCGTACACGCGAACGGACGGCTTCAACGCCTGCCGCGGACGCGGCCCGGACCCGAGCATCCCGTTCGACTTCGGCGCCGGCTGCTTCACCGACGAACCCGACCGCGACGGCTACCGCAACACCTCGGCCAACCTGCGCGGCGGTTACACCTTCACCGACACGCTGACGCTGGAAGCCAACGCGCTGCGCGCCGAGGGCAAGAGCGAATTCGACGGCAGTTTCACCAATCGCTCCGAGACCGTGCAGCAGGTGCTGGGCACCAAGCTGCGGTATGCGCCGAGCGAGAAGGTCAACCTGCTGCTGAGCCTGGGCCGCAACGACGACAAGTCCGACGACTTCCTCGACGACGTCCAGTCGGGTTACTTCGAAACGCGTCGTTACGTGGCCTCGCTGCAGGGCGATTTCACCGTGGCGGCGAACCAGCTGCTGACCGCCGGCATCGACTGGCAGGACGACAAGGTGGAAAGCGCCACCGACTTCGACGTCACCCAGCGCGACAACCTGGCCGGGTTCGTCGAGTACCAGGGCCGTTTCGGCGCGCACCAGCTGCAGGCCAGCGTGCGCAACGACGACAACGAGCAGTTCGGCAACCACACCACCGGCAGCCTCGGCTACGGCTTCGGCTTCGGCGATGGCCTGAAGCTGACCGCCAGCGTGGCGACCGGCTTCAAGGCGCCGACCTTCAACGATCTTTACTACCCGTTCTTCGGCAACCCGGACCTGAAGCCGGAAGAATCCGAAAGCATCAACCTCGGCATCGCGCAGTACGCGGACACCTGGAACTGGACGTTCAACGTCTACCAGAACAAGGTGGACCAGCTGATCTCGTACGACGCGGCGATCTTCCTGCCCAACAACATCGACGAAGCCCGCATCCGCGGCGCCGAGTTCACCGTCGACGTCACCCTGGCCGGCTTCGACATCGCCACCCAGCTGAGCCACACCGATCCGCGCAACCGTTCGGCGGGCCCCAACCACGACAACCTGCTGGCACGGCGTCCGCGCAACACCGCGCGCATCGACGTGGATCGCGCATTCGGCGCATTCCGCACCGGCGTGACGTTCAACGCCGCGGGCGAGCGCTACGACAACCTGGCCAACACCGATCGCCTGGGCGGCTACAGCACGCTGGACCTGCGCCTGGAATACGCCATCGCGCCGGCCTGGACGCTGCAGGCGAAGGTGGGCAACGTGTTCGACCGCGCGTACGAAACGGTTGCCTGGTACAACCAGGCAGGCCGCACGTATGGCCTGAGCCTGCGCTACCAGCCGCGCGACTGAGGTGCCTCCCGGTGGCCCGCCCCCGGCGGGTCACCGGCGAACTCAGTGCAGCGGGCCGGCGTGGCGCCCGAGCACCGGCACGATGCGCTCACCCCGTATCGCCCGCAGCGTCTGCACGAGCTGGTGGTAGGTGCATGCCAGTTGGGCGAAGAGGTCGGTGTACGCGCTGCGCCCGCTCTCGGCCACGCCCTGGTAGGCGCCACGGCCGAGATCGATGAAGTAGTCCACGCTGACGCGACGCCGCTGCGCCAGCGCGGGAAACAGGCCGGCGATCAGCAGGCAGCGGTCGCCGACATCGCGCAGCGCATCGGTGCGTGCGCTGCCCACGCGCAGTTGCGCCTCCAGCCATTCCAGCGCCTGGGTGCGCGCCAGCAGCTGGCCATCGCGCTGGTGCCGCAGCAGCACGAAGACCAGGTAGCTCTCCTGCGCCTCGTCCAGTGTCTGCCCGCCGCGCACGCACGCCTCGCGCACCACCGATTGCCACAGCTCGGCGGCGGCCCCCTGTCGGATCGAAACCATCGTCCACCTCCCCTTCGGGTCGATGGCGCGAGCCTACCGCTACGCCGCGGCGCGTGCTGGCAGGCGGCGGGCGGGACTGCCAACGCGCGGCGGCGATGTGCGCAGCCGCGTCGTGACCGGCGTCAAACCAGGGTGTCGAACAGCCCGGGCTGCGTCGCGACTTCCTCGCGCTCGCGGAAGCCGGACAGGCCCACGCCGACCAGCCGATAGCGCGTCGTCGCGGGCAGGTCCACGCGCTCGCGCAGGGCAAGCGCGATGTCGATGAACTCCTGCGCCGACGCTGGCGGCGACTCCGGGGTGAAGCTGCGGGTGAGGAGGCGGAACTGCGAGGTCTTCAGCTTCAACACGACGGTGCGGCCGACGCGATCGGTCTTGCGGCTGGCCTGCCACGCCTTCTCGGCGATGCGGACGATGTGCGGCTCCAGCTCGGACAGCGGCAGATCAGTGGCGAACGTATCCTCCGAGGAAATCGACTGCACCGGCTGGTCGGGTTCCACCGGCCGCTCGTCGATGCCGCGCGCACGCCGGTACAGGCTGCCGCCGAAGCTGCCGAAGCGCTGCTCCAGGTCGCGTTGCCCGAACGCGCGCAGGTCGCCGACCGTGTGGATGCCGGCCGCGTTCAACTTGCCCTGCATCACCTTGCCGACGCCTGGAATGCGTTCGACCGGCAGCGGCGTCAGGAACGCCTCCACCTGGTGCGGCCGCAGCACGAACTGCCCGTCGGGCTTGCGCCAGTCCGATGCGATCTTGGCGAGGAATTTGTTCGGCGCCACGCCGGCCGAGGCGGTCAGCTGCGTTTCCTCGCGGATCTGCGCGCGGATGGTCTCGGCGACGGCGGTGGCCGTCGGCAGATCCGACTTCGGCGCGGTGACGTCGAGATAGGCTTCATCCAGCGAAAGCGGTTCGACCAGATCGGTGTGGCGCAGGAAGATCTCGCGCACCTGTCGCGACACCGCCTTGTAGCGGGTGAAGTCCGGCGGCACGAACACCGCCTGGGGACACAAGCGTTCCGCGCGCACGGCCGGCATCGCCGAGCGCACGCCGAACACGCGGGCTTCATACGACGCCGCGCACACCACCGAGCGCTCGCCGCGCCACGCCACGACCACCGGTCGCCCGCGCAGCGACGGATCGTCGCGCTGTTCCACCGACGCGTAGAAGGCGTCCATGTCGATGTGGATGATCCTGCGCATCCTGCGATGATATCGGCCGCCGTACGCGATCGCATGGATGCATGCATGCACGATACGCACGCGTGTGGAGTCGCGGACAGAATGCGCGAAACCCTTGCCGCAATTGCGTCGCGCGAATGGTACGCCGGCGTATGGAAAAACCCGGTTGCTCTGCGTCAAGACAAGCGTATGCACATGTGTGCATTATTTGCGGCTTCGCATAACGGACCACGCAATGAACGCCCCTGCTTCCTTCTCGCGCGAACAGCTGCTGGCCAGCGCGCGCGGTGAACTGTTCGGCCCCGACAGCGGCCGCCTGCCGAACGACCCGATGCTGATGTTCGACCGCATCACCGAGATCCGCCAGGACGGCGGCGCCCACGGCAAGGGCCTGGTGCGCGCCGAACTCGATATCCATCCGGACCAGTGGTTCTTCCAGTGCCACTTCCTCGGCGACCCGGTGATGCCCGGCTGCCTGGGCCTGGATGCGATGTGGCAGCTCACCGGTTTCTTCCTCACCTGGATCGGCGCGCCCGGCCGCGGGCGTGCGCTCGGCTCCGGCGAAGTGAAGTTCACCGGCCAGGTGCTGCCCACCGCCAAGCGCGTGAGCTACGAGATCGACATCAGCCGGGTAGTCAACCGCAAGCTGGTGCTGGCGGTGGCCGACGGCCGCATGCTCGTCGACGGCCGCGAGATCTACACCGCGCGCGACCTGCGCGTGGGCCTGTTCACCTCGACGGAGAGCTTCTGATGCGCCGTGTCGTCATTACCGGCCTGGGCATCACATCGTGCCTGGGCAACGACGCGGACACCGTGTCGGCCGCGTTGCGTGAAGGGCGCTCCGGTATCCGCCACATCCCGCAGTACGCCGAACTCGGCTTCCGCAGCCAGGTGGGTGGCGCGCCCGAGATCGACCTGGAGGCGCAGATCGACCGCAAGCAGAAGCGCTTCATGGGCGATGCCGCGGCCTTCGCGCACATCGCGCTGCGCGATGCGATCGCCGATGCCGGCTTGGACGAGGCGCTGGTCAGCCAGCCACGCACCGGCCTGATCGCCGGCTCGGGCGGCGGTTCGGCCGAATGGCAGATCGAAGCCGCCGACCTGCTGCGCGCACGCGGCATCCGCAAGGTCGGGCCGTACATGGTGCCGCGCACGATGTGTTCGACGGTGTCGGCGACACTGGCCACCGCGTTCAGGATTAAGGGCGTGAGCTATTCGATCTCCGCGGCGTGCGCGACCTCCGCGCACTGCATCGGCGCGGCGGCCGACCTGATCCGCGCCGGCCGCCAGGACATCGTGTTCGCGGGCGGCGGCGAAGAACTGCACTGGGCGCTGACGATGATGTTCGACGCCATGGGTGCGCTGTCCAGCAAGCGCAACGACGATCCCACGCATGCGTCGCGTCCGTACGACGCCGACCGCGATGGCTTCGTCATCGCCGGTGGCGGCGGCATGCTGGTGCTGGAGGACTACGACCATGCGGTGAAGCGCGGCGCCCGCATCCACGCCGAACTGTTGGGTTACGGCGTGACGTCCGATGGCGCCGACATGGTGGCGCCCTCCGGCGAAGGTGCGGTGCGTTGCATGCGGATGGCGCTGGAGGGCATCACCGCGCCGCTGGACTACCTCAACACCCACGGCACGTCCACGCCGCTCGGCGACGTGATCGAACTCGACGCGATCCGCACCGCACTGGGCGACACGCTGCCGCCGATCTCGTCGACCAAGGCGCTGTCCGGCCACTCGCTGGGCGCGGCCAGCGTGCACGAGGCGATCTTCTGCCTGCTGATGATGCGCGATGGCTTCATCGCCGGTTCGGCCAATATCGAGACGCTGGACGAAGGCGCGGCCGGCTTCCCCCTCGTGCAGGCGAGCCGCGAGGTGCAGCTCGACACGGTGATGTCGAACAGCTTCGGTTTTGGCGGCACCAACGCCAGCCTGGTGTTCGGCCGGGTCTGACCCGGCTCAGCGCCCGTCCACCGCGCGACGGCCCAGCGCCGGATCGTCGGTGAAGAAGCCGCCGATCCCCAGCACGAGATAGGCGCGGATCTCGGCGAGCGATCCCGCGTCGCTGCGCCTGCGCGGATCGTCGCCTTCGCGCAGCGCCTCCGGCAGGAAATGGTTCTCCGGCCGGAAGGTGTACGGCCATACGTGCAGGCCTTCCCTGCGTGCGTCCGCCATCAGCGCAGTGGGCGCTGCCAGCGCGCCGTCCGCCGCCACCGGCATCAGCAGGCGCGTCCACGGCCCGATGATGTCGGCGTAGCTCGCGATGTCCTGCAACCCGGCAGGCGTCATCAGGTCCGCGTAGCGTGTCGGCTTCCCCGCCGCCAGCGCATCGCCCGGTTGCGTGTCCGCGGGACCCAGCAACTGCAGCAGCCGGATGTTTCCGTGCGATGGCCCGAGGCGCGTGCGCAACGCCCGCAGGTTCGCCTGCTCGAACGACTGGATCACCACCGGCGCCTCGCGCGTGTGGGCGTGCGCCGCCAGCGTCTCCAGCAGGCGTTCCTCCATCGGCAGGCCGATGCGCTGGAAGTGGCTGGGCTGCTTGAGCTCGGGAATCAGCCCGATGGTGCGGCCGCTGCGTGCGGCGTGTTCCGACACCAGCAGGATGACCTCGTCCAGCGTCGCGATGCCGTACTGGCCATCGTGCGACGTACCGCGCAGCTCGGGCAATCGCTCACGTGCACGCAGCGTCTTCAGCTCGGCCAGGGTGAAGTCTTCGGTGAACCAACCTTCGAAGGTCTCGCCGTCGATCACCTGCCGGCGCTTGCGCGAGGCGAACTCGGGCCGCTGCGCGACATCGGTGGTACCGCCGATCTCGTTCTCGTGCCGCGCGACCAGCACCCCGTCTCGGGTGGCGACCAGGTCCGGCTCGATGTAGTCCGCCCCATCCTCCATCGCGCGCGCATACGCGGCCAGCGTGTGCTCGGGGAGGTGCGCGCTGGCGCCGCGGTGGGCGATGACGAGTGGCTTGCCCGACGGTTCTGCGGACATGGCCGGGGCCAGCGGCACGATGGCCATCAGCAAGGAAAGCACGTGACGGAACGGCATGTCGTAATCCTCATGTCGGCCAGCATGCCACGCGACACGCATGGCCCGGAAAGCACGAAGCCCGGCTTCCGCCAGGCTCCGGTGCAACGCGGGGGAGAGAGGCGCCTCGTTGCGGGGCGCATTCTGTACGCCGCCTGTTACAGGCCGGCGACAGCGCTCGCCGATCGGCCATCCCGCCCGCCGGGGTGTATGCCGCCCTGGCGCGACGCCGCTTGACAATATTACATGTAATAAATATCTTCATTTCATGACAGCCCCGCGTCCCGCGATCAAGGCCTCCACGTTGCATGTCCGCAACTATCGGGAGCGCATGCGCGAACAGGGCCTGGTGAAGAAGGACGTATGGATCCGGCCGGAATACGCCGAAGAACTGGCCGCCATCGAGAAGTCGATGCGCGACGCCGAGCGCGACGCCGGCATCCCCTACCTGCCCACGCAGCCCGCCGAGGCCGGCTGGACCGTCGCCGCCATCCGCCATGCCCTGCAGCAGGCCAGCACGGTGCGCGACGGCCGGATCAGCCTTGAGACCATCGAGGGCGCGGAGCCCAGCCTGCACCTGGTGATGCACGAGTACGGCGACCTGTCGGTGTTCCTCGCCGTCGGTGGCGAGCAGATCCTGGTCGAAGCCTACCTGTGGCCGGTGGAGGACGTCACCGATGTGGCGGCGTTCAACGCCCACGTGCTCAGCACGCACGTGCTGCTGCCGCTTTCGACCATCGGCCTGCAGCGTATCGGCGGCGTGGCGGGCTACACCATGTTCGGCGCACTCGACACGCACTCCAGCCTGGCCAATCTCATGTTCGAGATCGAGACGCTGGCCGAGAACGTCATCAACGCCACCGAGGCCTACCGTCCGTTCCTGCGCACGGCGACGCGGAGGAAGGCCTGATGCCCGATACGCTGAAGACGCTTTTCAAGCGCATCCAGGAGGGCATGGAAGGTGTCGCCGATGCGGTGCTGGGCGACCGTGCCGAGCGCCTGCTTGACGACGAGATCCGCGCCATCGACGACGCCCTGCACGACGCACGCGGCGAGCACGCGGCGGCGAAGGCGCGGCGCGTGGCCAACGAGCAGCACCAGGCCATCATCACCGCCCGCATCGGCGAGGCGGAGGCCCAGGTGGAAGCCTCGCTGAAGCAGGGACGTGCGACGCAGGCACGGGCGGCCGCGGACCAGGTCGTCCGCCTCGAGGCCGAGCGCTGCCAGCGGATGCATGAGGGTCACGCGCTGGCCGCGCAGGAGCGCCAGTTCGCGCATGTGGTCGAACAGCTCGAGGGCCGGCTGCGGCGGCTGAAACACCAGTTGGATATCCTGCGCGCGTCCAACCGCCTTCAGCGTGCGCAGGCCACGGTGGCACGGCGCCAGCCTGGCGATGCGCTGTATCCGGAGCCCGCGTTCGCCTCCGCCGCGCGCATGAAGCAACGCCGTGCGCCTGTCGAGGGAACGAACGTCACGGGCCAGGGCAAGCGCAGGAAGACCGCCGATGATCCCGCACAGGCGGTGCTGGACCGCGCACGCAAGCGCATCACGTCATCCGCGCGCAAGCGCTGACACAGGGGAGCCACCATGACCGAGTTCCTGAACACCGTCCTGACCTTTCCGACCGTGGTCTACAGCGTGCTGCTCGCGTTCTGCACGCTGTACTGGCTGCTGGCGGCCACCGGCATCGTGGACCTCGACACGGTCGACGGCTGGCTGACCACCGACGGCGACACGGCCGAGCCCAACGTGGTGGCCGGCATGCTGGCCAAGCTCGGGCTGTCCGGCGTGCCGATGATGCTGGTGCTGACGGTCCTGTCGTTCTTCGGCTGGCTGATCACCTACTTCGTGCACCTGTTCCTGCTGCAGCACCTGCCCGACAGCCTGCGCTGGATCGCTGGCGCCGGCACCCTCGTCATCGCGCTGCTGCCCGGCGCGCTGGTGACTTCGCTGCTGCTGCGCCCGCTGGCTGCCGTGATCGCCCGCCTGCGACCGCCCGTACCGCCCTCCGTGCTCGGTCGCGCCGGCGCGGTGATCTCGCCATACGCCGATGCCGACACGGGACGCGCCCACTTCGACGACGGGGGTGCCGGCCTGACCCTGCAGGTCCGCACGCTGCCGGGCGAGCGGCTGTCGCGCGGCGACCGCGTCGTGCTGATCGAGCACCTTGAATCCGACAACACCTACCGCGTCATGTCCGAAACCCTCTTCCACCAGCAGTAAGTACCCGCGCCGTCTACAAGGAGTTCTGCAATGACCACTGCCACCATCCTCCCCTTCGCCATCGGCCTGGTTGTGCTGCTGGTGCTGGGATTCGGCTTCATCGGCATCTTCAAGGCCTTCTACAAGAAGGTCGAACAGGGTACCGCCCTCATCGTCAACGACATGAGCGCGCAGCCCAAGGTGCATTTCACCGGCGCGCTGATCATCCCGGTGCTGTACAAGGCCGAGCTGATGAAGATCAGCCTGATCACCCTGCAGGTGGACCGTCGCGGCAAGGAAGGCCTGGTCTGCAAGGACAACATGCGCGCGGACATCGCGGTGGCGTTCTACCTGCGCGTCAACGAGACGCCCGGCGACGTGCTGCGCGTGGCCAAGGCGATCGGTGCCGACCGCGCCTCGGACAAGCACGCGGTGGACGAGCTGTTCAACGCCAAGTTCTCCGAAGCGCTGAAGACGGTCGGCAAGAAATTCGACTTCACCGAACTGTTCGACAAGCGCCAGGAGTTCCGCGACGAGATCGTCGCCGTCATCGGCCAGGACCTCAACGGCTACGTGCTGGAAGACGTCGCCATCGACTACCTGGAGCAGACGCCCAAGCACCTGCTCGACCCCAGCAACATCCTGGACGCCGAAGGCATCCGCAAGATCACCGAACTGACCGCGCGCCAGAACGTGCAGACCAACGAGCTGGAGCAGAACGAGAAGCTGGCGATCACCAAGAAGAACACCGAAGCCCGCGAAGCCCTGCTCGCGCTGGAGCGCCAGCAGGCCGAAGCCGAGGCGCGCCAGCAGCGCGAGGTCGAGACCGTGCGCGCCCGCGAAGCGGCCGAGACCGCCAAGGTGATCGAAGAGCAGCGCCAGGTGTCCGAGCGTGCGCGCCTGGAGACCGAAGAGCAGATCAAGATCCGCGAGCAGGAACAGCTGCGGCAGGTGGAAGTCGCCGAGCAGAACCGTCGCCGCGCCGTCGCCATCGAACTCGAGCGCGTGGCCCGCGCCGAGCAGCTCGAGCGCGTCAACACCGACAAGGAAGTGCAGATGCAGCAGGTCGACCGCGACAAGGTGGTCGAGCAGGGCCGCATGGAAGTGGCCAACGTCGTGCGCGAGCGTACGCAGATCGAGCAGACCGTCGCCGTCGCCGAGGAGAAGATCAAGGAAACCCGCGAGGTCGCCGAAGCCGATCGCGCCAAGCAGGTGACCGTGCTGGCCGCCGAGGCCGCTGCGCAGGAAACGCTGGTCAAGGACGTCAAGGCGGCCGAAGCCGCCGAGCAGGCCGCCCGCCACCGCGCGGTCGAGATGACCGTACTGGCCGAGGCCGAACTGCAGGCCGCCGCCAAGCAGGCCGAAGCCAAGCGCGTGCTGGCCGACGGCGTGCGCGCCGAAAGCGCGGCGCCCGGCCTGGCCGAGGCGCAGGTGCGGGAAGCCAATGCCGTGGCGATGGAGAAGACCGGCCTGGCCGAAGCCCGCGTGCTGGAAGCCAAGGCCGACGCCACCTACAAGCAGGGCAACGCCGACGCGCGCGTGCTGACCGAACGCCTGACCGCCGAGGCCGAGGGCGCGCAGAAGCTGGGCCACGCCAACGCCAGCGCGACCCAGGCCATGGGCGATGCCGAAGCCAGCAACATCGCCAAGAAGATGTCCGCCGAGGCCGAGGGCCTGACCTCGAAGTTCGACGCGATGGGCAAGATGAGCCCAGAAGCACGCAGCCACGAGGAGTTCCGCATGCTGCTGGAAACCCAGCTGCGCCAGCTGCTGGCATCGATCGACGCAGGCAAGGCGATCTCGCGCGAGAACGCCGAGGTCCTGGCCGGTGCGCTGAAGAACGCCAACATCGAGCTGATCGGCGGCGACGGCGGCGTGTTCAACGCGTTGACCAAGGGCATCTCGCTGGGCAAGGCGCTGGAAGGCATCGTGGGCGAAAGCCCGATCGCGTCGCAGCTGCTGGGTCGGCTGGCGGGTACCGGCCTGCCGGTGCCCGGCCGCGCGGCCGAAGCGACCGACGCCTGACGCGCAACGCCTGAACCGTGCCGGCGGCGTTGTCCGCCGGCTCCGATTTCCGCATCGACCGCCCAGGACGGGCGAGGATGAGGCCCGATGTCCGCTATACCGAACGCAGAAGCTCCTTCCACCGACGCCCAGGTCGACCAGGCGGTCGCCCAGGGCGGCGCCTACGACGTGCTGCGCCGACGCCTCGACGAGCAGGGCACGCGCCTGCGCACCGTCGTGGAAGCCCTCAACACGCGCCGCCTGCAGGAGTTCGGCGACAGCCGGATGGAGGCCATCGCGCGCCTGCGCATCCGTACCGAGCACAACTCGGTCGGGCGCGACATCGTGCAGGTCGGCGACCTGCTGCTGTTCGGCTTCAACGTCTACATGGGCCTGAAGGCGACCACGTCGGTGGCCGACGTGTTCGGCATCCACCGGCTGGTGGATACCGGCGATGGCTACGACGTGGCGCCGGTCGACATCACGGCGACGTTCCTGGCCGACGGCGCGTTCCAGCGCGACTTCAGCGAGCTGTACAGCTACTACAAGGACGCCCGCCTGCTGCAGCTGATCGTCCGCGACAGCCGCTTGCTGATGGCCTTCCAGATCGGCCTGAAGAACACCGACGTGCGCGTGTTCCGTTGGACGCTGACCGCCGACGGCGAAGTGAACTACCTCGATGCGCGCGGCGAGCGCGACATCGTGCTGCCGCCGCCGTTCGACTTCGAGTGGACGCGGGCGACCAAGGACATGGAGGTCAGCGGCCGCCATCCGCACCTGAACATCCTCGACACGCTGTTCGTCGAGACCATCGGCGGCGACCTGACCCTGAAGGTGGAGAACAACACCGAGAGCGGCGCCGGCGTCTACAGCGAACCGGTCGAGGACCGCACGCAGTCGCTGGACGATGCGCAGATCGAGTTCGCGCGCGTCGGCTCACTGATCCTGCTCAAGGTGCTGCCGTACCGCGAGAGCGCCTGGCGCGGACTGGTGTACAACACGCACACCGGCAAGGCGACGCGTCTGGATGCCATCGTGCAGGCCTGCATCCAGCTGCCGGAAGACCACGGCATCATCTTCCCCGGCGGCTACTACCTGCAGAACGGCGAGCACAAGGCGTTCGATGCCGCCGTGCAGGACATGCAGTACAAGCGCACGATCCGCTCGCCGAACGGCGAAGACGTGATGTACGTGTTCTACGAGCGCGAGACCGGCCAGGCCGCGCTGCTGGTCTACAACCTGGTGCAGCGGCGCCTGCAGCCGCCCGTGCTGGCGCACGGCTATGCGCGCCTGCACGATGGGCGGATGGTGCTGTTCCGCGCCGAGAACGACGACCCGACCCGCGTCCACCAGATGCAGCTCTGGCAGACGCCGTTCACCTCCGACGAGTTCGCCGCCACGCGCCCGGCCGGCACCTCGTTCATGGCGAAGCTCGGCAATGCCGAACTGGTCCGCGCGGTCTCCAACCTGTTCGATCTCGCCCGCGAGATCGAGCGCCCGGACGTCTCGGCGCAACGCTACCAGCTGCTGACGCACACGACCCGCCGGCTGTTCGACCTGCACCACTGGATCGACGATGCGCAGTGCGAGGGCCTGGCCACGCTGTTGCACGAGATCGCCGGCACCGGTGAATCGGTGCTGGACGAATACGAGAAGGTGCAGGAGATCCGCCGCCAGTCCGAGACGGCGATGGCGCAGGCGCAGCGCGACCATCGCGCCCTTCTCGGCCGCCTGCAGCCGGAAGGATGGAACGGCATCGGCGAATTCGTCGACGCGCTGGGTGCGGTCTCGCGCCTGCGCGGCCATCTGCTGACGCTGCGCGATTACCGCTACATCGATACCGCCGCCATCGACACGATGACGGCCGCACTGCAGGAGGCGCACGAGCGCGTCGGCACGGCGACCGGCAGTTTCCTGGCCGACGAGAAGGCACTGGCGCCGTTCCAGCAGCGCCTGGGCGAGCTCGACGCACGCGCGCAGAAGGCCGCCAGCGCCCGCGAACTGGCCGAGGCCATCGAGGCCATGCAGGGCATGGCCGGCGAACTCGACATGCTGTCCGAGCTGATGGCGACGCTGCGGGTCGACGACGCCACCCAGCGCACCCGCGTGGTCGATGCGCTCTCGTCCATCTACGCGAAGCTCAACCAGGCCCGCGCACGCGCCACCCAGCGTCGCCGCGAGCTCGGCTCGGCCGAGGCGGTGGCGCAGTTCGGGGCGCAGTTCACCCTGTTCGGCCAGGCCGTCAGCAATGCGCTGGCGATGGCGACCACCCCGGAACGCGCGGACGAGCAGCTGTCGCGGCTGATGGTGCAGCTGGAGGAACTGGAGAGCCAGTTCGGCGAGCACGAGCAGTTCCTCGGCGACATCCTGTCCAAGCGCGAGGAGATGCTGGAGGCCTTCGAGGCGCACAAGCAGGCGCTGCTGGACGAGCGCCAGCGCAAGGCGCAATCGGTGCAGGAAGCCGCCAGCCGCATCCTGGAAGGTCTCGGCCGGCGCACCGAGCGCTTCGCCACGCTGGACGAGCTCAACGCGTTCTTCGCCGGCGATGCGCTGATCCTCAAGCTGCGCGAACTGGCCGGCCGCCTGCGCGAGCTGAAGGACTCGGTGAAGGCCGACGACATCGAGGCGCGCATCAAGGGCGCCCGCGACCAGGCCGTGCGCGGCTTGCGCGACCGCAGCGACCTGTTCGAAGACGCCGGCAACGTCATCAAGCTGGGGTCGCGCCACCGCTTCAGCGTCAACACGCAGCCGCTGGACCTCACGCTGATCCCGCGCGGCGATACGCTGGCCGTGCATCTGACCGGCACCGATTACCTGGAGCCGCTGCAGGAACCGGCCCTGGAAGCCCTGCGCGACTACTGGGACGTCAGCCTCGCGTCGGAGTCGCCCACACTGTACCGCGGCGAGTATCTCGCCTGCCGCCTGCTGGAGGGTGCGCTTGCCGGGGAAGCCGACCTGAGCGTCGACCAGCTGGAGCACGCACTCGCCGATCCGGAAGCGCTGGACAGGATCGTGCGCGACTATGCCGCGCCCCGTTATCGCGAGGGCTACGAGAAGGGCATCCACGACCACGATGCCGCCGCGATCCTGCGGGCCTTCCTGCCGCTGCGCAACGCGGCCGGCACGCTGCGGCATCCCCCGTCGGCGCGCGCTTTGGCGGTCGTGTGGTGGTGCCGCAGCGACGCCGCACCGCAGGCGACGATCGACCGGATCCGCGCGGCGCGGGCGATCGATGCGATGTCGCCGGCGGGCCGTGCCCTGCACGCGATGCGCGAGGAACTGGCGGCTGCGATCGCCGAATGGATCCGGCACGACGCCCTGCCCTTCCCTGCCACGGATGCATCGGCCGCAGCCACCTTCCTGCTCGACACGGTCACCAGCGCGACGCCGACGTTCCGCTTCACCCACTACGCCGATGCATTGGCGACCGCATTGCGTGCGCGCCTGTCCGACGACACCGGCGGCGGTGTGCTCGCCAGTGCGCTGCAGCGCCTGGACGGACAACCGGCCGCAGCGTGGTCGCTGCTGCGACAGGCGCTGGAGGCCCTGGCCGCGTTGCCGGAACACGCCCACCTGGCCGCCTACGTGCCGGAAGCGATCGCCCTGTTCCGCCATGGCGCGCAGCTGACGCACGTGGTCGAGCACGTGACGCTGATGGGCCAGGTCGACGGCCTGCTGGGCGAGCATCCGCGCATCCGCGAGGGGCGGCTGGCGCTGGCGGTGGACGACCTGCCGGCGCGCTTCGCCACCCACCGCGAGCACTTCGTGCCTGCCTGGCAGCGTTACCAGGCGCTGCGCAGCGAGGTGGCGCAGCGCGAGCGCGCCGCGATGCGGCTGTCCGAGTTCAAGGCCCGCCCGCTCAGTTCGTTCGTGCGCAACAAGCTGATCAACGACGTCTACCTGCCGGTGATCGGCGACAACCTCGCCAAGCAGATGGGCACCGTGGGCGAGAACAAGCGCAGCGACCTGATGGGCCTGCTGATGATGATTTCGCCGCCCGGCTACGGCAAGACCACGCTGATGGAGTACGTGGCGCACCGCCTGGGCCTGGTCTTCATGAAGGTCAACGGGCCGGCGCTGGGCCATGACGTGCGTTCGCTCGATCCTGCACAGGCGCCGGACGCGACCTCGCGACAGGAACTGGAGAAACTCAACCTTGCGCTGGAGATGGGCAACAACGTGATGCTGTATCTGGACGACATCCAGCACACGCATCCCGAGTTCCTGCAGAAGTTCATCTCGCTGTGCGACGGTACGCGCCGCATCGAGGGCGTCTGGCGCGGCAAGACCAAGACCTACGACATGCGCGGGCGCAAGTTCGCGGTGGTGATGGCGGGCAACCCGTACACCGAGTCCGGCGAGGTCTTCAAGATCCCCGACATGCTGGCCAACCGCGCCGACATCTACAACCTCGGCGACGTGCTCGGCGGCATGGAAGACGCGTTCCTGCTGAGCTACGTGGAGAACTGCCTGACCTCCAACCCCGTGCTGGCACCGCTCGCCACCCGTGACATGGCCGACCTGTACCTGCTGGTCGACAAGGCGCGCGGCAAGGACGTCAGCACCAACCAGTTGTCGCATGCCTACAGCGGTGCGGAGATCGGCGAAATCGTCGCGGTGCTGCAGCGGCTGCTGACGGTGCGCGACGTGGTCTACCGGGTCAACCAGCAGTACATCGCCAGCGCCGCGCAGGCCGACAAGTACCGGGTGGAGCCGCCGTTCCGCCTGCAGGGCAGCTACCGCAACATGAACAAGCTGGCGGAGAAGATCTCGCCGGTGATGAACGCGGCGGAGCTGCAGCAGCTGATTGCCGACCACTATCTGGGCGAAGCGCAGTTGCTGACCACCGGCGCCGAAGAGAACCTGTTGAAGCTCGGCGAACTGCGCGGCACGCTGAGCGACGATGAACAGGCACGCTGGCAGCAGATCAAGGCCGACTTCCTGCGCAACAAGGCGATGGGCGCCGACGATGCCGATGTCGGCGGCCGCGTGGTCGCGCAACTGGCGGACATCGCCGTCGGCCTGCAGCGGCTGGGCGCGCCGCCGCCGGTCGAAGCGCCACCGCCCGCGCCATGGGAACAATTGCTTTCCGCACTGCACGCGTTGCGCGCCCCGGAACCCGCCGCACCCGCCATGACCGGGCTGGCGACACCCACCGTGGACGCCGCCCCTGTGCTGCAGGCCCTGCAACAGACGATGGCCCGGCAGGACCAGCTCAACGCCGCACTTGTCGCGCTGGCACAGGCCTTGCGCAGCGGCGCCGCGGCGCCCGCACCGGCAGGCGTGCGCAAGTCCAGGCCGCGCTCGCCGCGTGAGGCCGAATTCGACCAGGTGATCGCCAGCCTCGCCTTCAAGGAAGAGCGCCCGACACCGACGCTGGACGTGTCGCCATCGCCGCCGGCGCACGACCACGCCCCCGAAGGAGAGCCGCCGAGGTGAGCCAGCCCCCCGCTGCCGACGCCGACATCGCCGGCCTGGCCGAACACGCTGCTGCCATCCGCGCGTTGGCGCAGGCAGGTGCGGGCGATCTGCAGGCCACGCTGCGCGACCTGCGCACCGTGCTGCTCGCGGCCGACCCGCGCGCACTGCGTCGCAGCGTGGGCTTCTGGGGCCGGCTGATCGGTCGCGACATCCGGCTTGCCGCCGAAGCGCGCGCCCTGCGCGAGCGCAGCCGCATCCTGTTGCGACAGGCGGGTTTCGAAGCCGAACGACTGCGCCACCAGCATGCGACCCTGTCGGAACACGCGCAGCGGCTTCGCGCTGCCGGCACGCGCCTGCAAGCGGAGATCGACGCGCTGGCGCGCCGGCAGGCCACGGCGGCCTCGCATGCCGGCACCTCGCGCCTGGCCCACCTCATCACGCTGCGCAGCGCGTACGACATCACCATCAGCCAGTTGGACATCGTCGCCGCCAACGCGCTCGCCATCGCCGAACGCCACGCGCAGCAACTGCCCCGGCTCACCGTGCTGCTGGACCAGCAGCTCGGCGTCGCCGCCAGTGCCGGCCACGGAATCCAGCTATCCTCCGCAACGCGGGCGATAGACGAGCTGGAAGCCCATATCGAACACCTGCCCGCGCCACCGGCTGCAGCCGCAGCGGCAGCGCGTGCCACCCATGCCCAGGAGGCCCCATGACGACGACGAATCCCGAACAGACGCTGGTCCCCGCCGCGCTGTCGCCACAGCTGCTGACCGACCTGGGCCTGGACAGCGCCGACATCCCGCGCATCCAGGAGGCGACCAAGGCGCTGCAGGACATCGCGCCAGGCAACCTGCACACCTACGGCCGCGACGCCACCACCAGGACCAGCGCCTTCAGCACCCAGCTGCTGGACAAGGTGCGCAACGCCGACCTCGACAGCAGCGGCGAAAAGCTGGGCGAAGTGGTGCGCATCGCGCGTTCGCTGAACCTCGAATCCTTCCATGGCCGCTCCAAGCTGCCGATCCTGGGCCCGCTGATCGACAAATTGCGCGCCACCAAGGACGATCTGGTCCAGCGCTACAGCTCGACCAACCGTCAGATCGACCAGCTGATGGCCGACGTCGGCAAGACCCAGCAGATCCAGCAGCAGCGCGTACGCGAATACGACCAGATGCACGACATCGTGCTGGACGAGCGCCGCGAACTGGGCGTGCACGTCGCCGCCGGCCGCGCCCGCATCGCCGAGCTCGAAGCGGAGCTGGCGTCGCTGTCCGGCCTGGAAGACCCCGAATCCCGCACCCGCCGCGCCGCCCTCGACACCGCGCTGCGCCTGATCGACAAGCGCGTGTCCGACCTGCAGGTGCTGCAGCATGCGGCCACCCAGACCCTGCCGATGATCCGCCTGATCCAGGCCAATGCGATCCAGCTGATCGAGAAGTTCAGCGCGGTGCGCGACATCACCATTCCGATGTGGCGCAACCAGTTCGCCATCCAGCTGTCACTGGCCGACCAGCGCAACGCGGTGGAGCTGGCCAACGCCATCGACGACGCCAGCAACGACCTGATGCGCAGGAACGCCGAGCTGGTGCATTCGACCGCGGTCGGTACCGCCCGCGCCAACCAGCGCTCGGTGATCGACATCGAAACCCTGCGCACCGTCAACGAGACCCTGATCCGAACGGTCGAGGAAGTGCGCGAGATCCACCGCGAAGGGATGGCCAAGCGCAGGCAGCTGTCCACCGAACTGGTCGACATGCGCGAAGACCTGGAGAAGCGGCTGGCGCTGCCGACGGCGGGCAACGCCAACGCCTGACCGGCGCGCCGGCGTCCACCTCGCCAGGAAGCAACGGGGCGCCCATGGGCGCCCCGTTCTGTTACTGGCATTGCGGGAGCGACCTACTCCACCGTCACCGACTTGGCCAGATTGCGTGGCTTGTCCACGTCGGTGCCGCGGGCCAGGGCGGTGTGGTAGGCCAGCAGCTGTACGGGGATGGTGTGCACCACCGGGCTCAGCACGCCGGTGTGGCGCGGCGTGCGGATCACGTGCACGCCTTCCGATTCGCTGAAGTGGCTGTCCTGGTCGGCGAAGACGAACAGTTCGCCGCCACGCGCGCGCACTTCCTGCATGTTGGACTTGACCTTCTCCAGCAGCCGGTCGTTCGGGGCGATGACCACCACCGGCATGTCGGCGTCCACCAGCGCGAGCGGGCCGTGTTTCAGTTCGCCGGCCGGATACGCTTCGGCGTGGATGTAGGAGATTTCCTTCAGCTTCAACGCGCCCTCGAGGGCGATCGGATAATGCAGGCCGCGGCCGAGGAACAGCGCATCGGACTTGGGGGCGAAGCGCTCGGCCCACAGCGCGATCTGCGGCTCCAGGTTCAGCGCGTGCTGCACGCTGCCGGGCAGGTGGCGCAGTTCTTCCAGATAGCCCGCCTCGTCTTCCGCGCTGACCCTGCCATGCAGCTTGCCCAGCACGACGGTCAGCTGGAACAGCGCTGCCAGCTGGGTGGTGAAGGCCTTGGTGGAGGCCACGCCGATTTCGGCACCGGCGCGGGTGTAGCAGACCAGTTCGCTGGCGCGCGGAATGGCGCTCTCGGGCACGTTGCAGATCGACAGCGTGTGCAGGTGGCCCAGCGACTTGGCGTACTTCAGCGCTTCCATCGTGTCGAGCGTTTCGCCCGATTGCGAGATCGTCACCACCAGGTGCTTCGGGTTCGCATAGGCGGCGCGATAGCGGTACTCGCTGGCGATTTCCACGCTGCACGGCAGGCCGGCGATGGCCTCGATCCAGTAGCGCGCGGTCAGGCCGGCGTAGTAGCTGGTGCCGCAGGCGAGGATCTGCACGCCTTCGACGTCCTGCAGCACCGCTTCGGCGTTCGCGCCGAACAACGTCGCGGAGAAGCCACCGTCGATCACCGCCTCGATGGTGTCGGCGATGGCGCGCGGCTGCTCGTGGATTTCCTTCTGCATGAAGTGGCGATACGGGCCGAGTTCGAGCGAGGCCAGTGAAACGTCGGAAACGTGCACCTCGCGCGTGACCGGCCGGTTGTCGCCATCGAACACCTGGACCGCCTCGCGGGAGATGTCGGCGGTGTCGCCCTCTTCCAGGAAGATCACCCGGCGCGTGGCCTGGATGATGGCCGACACGTCCGAGGCGACGAAGTTCTCGCCTTCGCCCAGGCCCACCAGCAGTGGACAGCCCATGCGTGCGCAGACCAGGCGGTCCGGCTCCTGGCGACTGACCACAGCCAGCGCGTACGCGCCGGTGAGCTCCTTGACCGTCCGCTGCAGCGCGGCCAGCAGGTCGTTGCCGTCCTTCAGGTGGTAATGCATCAGGTGCGCGATGACTTCGGTATCGGTCTGCGACTCGAACACGTACCCCAGCGCGCGCAGTCGCTCGCGCTGCTCCTCGTGGTTCTCGATGATGCCGTTGTGCACCAGCGCCACGCCGTGGCTGATGTGCGGGTGGGCATTCGATTCGGTCACCCCGCCGTGGGTGGCCCAGCGGGTGTGGCCGATGCCCAGCGTGGCCTGGAAGCCCTCGGCGGCGGCGGCGCTCTCCATTTCCGAGACCCGGCCGGTGCGGCGCACGCGGCGTACATCCTGCTGGTCCACCACGGCGATGCCGGCGGAATCGTAGCCCCGGTACTCCAGTCGCTTCAGCCCTTCGATCAGAACCGGAACCACATCGCGATCTGCGATCGCGCCCACAATGCCGCACATAGGCTGCTGCCACCGTTGGTTGAAGTTGATACGCCATTCTACGTGTCCGGGTCGGACAGTTGCTGTCCGCCCGGTGTCCGCGGACAGCCGGACAGCCGCCATTCGCCGGACAACCCCTTGTGATTCAATTGCTTGTGTTTGGCACGCATCCTGCTTTGTTGTGCAGGTCTCTCCACAGAACGCACGCCACCGATGATTCGGGACACCTCCGCTCAAGATCGCCCCGTCACCGCCACCCGGACCCGCGCCCCCTGGCGCCGCTGGGTGTGGCCCGCTGCCGGCGGCGCACTGCTGCTGGCCGGCATCGTGTTCGCCGCGCGCGGCTGGCTGGGCGGCACGGCATCCATCGACCGCGAGCGCCTGCGCATCGCCGAGGTGACCCGCGGCGACCTGGTGCGCGACATCGCCGCCGACGGCCGCGTCATTTCCGCCAACAGTCCCACCCTGTACGCCGTCGCCGGCGGCGTGGTCACGCTGAAGGTCGTGGCCGGCGACAAGGTCACCAAGGGCCAGCCGCTGGCCGAAATCGACAGCCCCGAGCTGCGCAGCAAGCTGGCGCAGGAGCAGACCACGCTGGCCGGCCTGGAGGCCGAGGCCAGCCGCGCCACGCTGGACGCCAGCGTCACCCGTGCCAATGCGCAGAAGGCGCTGGACCAGGCCGAGATCGAACGCCAGGCCGCCGAACGCAACCTGCAGCGTTACCAGCGCGGCTTCGACGGCGGTGCGGTGCCGCAGGTCGACGTGATGGAAGCGCAGGACAACCTGCGCAAGAGCGAGATCGCCGTGTCCCATGCGCGCAAGGACCTGGGCCTGCAGGGCCAGGGTGCGGGCCTGGACGCCCGCAACAAGCATCTGCTGGCCGATCGCCAGCGCGCGGTCGTGGCGGAGGTGCAGCGCCAGGTCGATGCGTTGACCCTGCGTGCGCCGTTCGACGGCCAGGTCGGCCAGATCCAGGCCGTGCAGCGCTCGAACGTGGCGATCAACGCGCCGGTGCTGAGCGTGGTGGACCTGTCCGTGTTCGAAGTCGAGATCAAGGTGCCGGAGAGCTTCGCGCGCGACCTGGCCATCGGCATGCCGGCCACGCTGACCAGCGCCGGACAGCCTTATCCGGGCGAGATTTCCGCAGTGTCGCCGGAAGTGGTGAACGGCGAAGTGGTCACCCGTCTGCGCTTCTCCGAAAAGCAGCCGCCCGGCCTGCGCCAGAACCAGCGCCTGTCGGCCCGCATCCTGATGGAAACGCGCCGCAACGTGCTGATGGTGGAGCGCGGCCCCTTCCTCGAACAGGGCGGTGGCCGCTATGCCTACGTGATGGACGGCAGCTCCGCCGTGCGGCGCCCGGTGCAGCTGGGCGTCAACAGCCTGAGCGCCGTCGAAGTGCTGGGCGGCCTGCAACCGGGCGACAAGGTGGTCGTCTCCGGCAGCGACCTGTTCGGCGATGCCGAGCGCGTGTCGGTGAATTGAACGTCGGGATTCGGGACTGGGGATGCGGGATCGACCCGGCGCCCGATGTCTCGATTCCTCCCCCCCTGATCCCCAATCTCCAATCCCCAATCCCCAATCCCGTCCGAAGGAATCCAGCCATGCTAGAGATGCGCCAAGTCGCCAAGGTCTACCGCACCGAACAGGTGGAAACGCACGCGCTGCGTTCGCTCGACCTGCACGTCCGCGAGGGCGAGTTCGTCGCGGTCACCGGTCCGTCGGGTTCCGGCAAGACCACGTTCCTCAACATCGCCGGCCTGCTGGAAACCTTCACCGGCGGACAGTTCCTGCTGGATGGACAGGATGTCAGCGGCCTGAACGACGACGCACGCTCGCGCCTGCGCAACCAGAAGATCGGCTTCATCTTCCAGGGCTTCAACCTGATCCCGGACCTGAACCTCTTCGACAACGTCGACGTGCCGCTGCGCTACCGCGGCATGCCGGCGGCCGAACGCAAGCAGCGCATCGAGGATGCCCTGTCCCGCGTCGGCCTGGGTTCGCGCATGAAGCACTTCCCGTCGGAACTCTCCGGCGGCCAGCAGCAGCGCACCGCGATCGCACGCGCGCTGGCCGGCAGCCCGCGCCTGCTGCTGGCGGACGAACCCACCGGCAACCTCGACTCGCAGATGGCGCGCGGCGTGATGGAACTGCTGGAGGAGATCAACCGCCAGGGCACCACCATCATCATGGTGACGCACGATCCCGAACTGGCCGCACGCGCACAGCGCAACGTGCACATCGTGGACGGCGCAGCCACCGACCTGTCGGTGGAACCGGCCCTGATCCGCGCCGCGCATGCGGCCGAATCCAGCCCCTCCGCTCCCGCCTCCGTGTAAGGGGAACGCCATGTTCGGCTATTACTTCAATCTCGCCCTGCGCAGCTTCAAGCGCAACAAGGCGCTGACGATGCTGATGGTGCTGGCGATCGCGCTGGGCATCGGCGCCAGCATGACCACGCTGACGGTGTTCTACGTGCTGTCCGGCGACCCGATCCCGCAGAAGAGCGACAAGCTCTTCTATCCGCGCATCGATCCGCGTTCGATGAACGGTTTCACCCCGGGCAACGAGCCGGAAGACCAGATGACGCGCTACGACGCCGAGCGTCTGCTGCGCGACAAGAAGGGCGACCGGCAGGCCCTGATGAGTGGTGGCCAGATGCCGGTGGAATCCGGCGACGGCAAGCTCGATCCGTTCGCGGTGGACGCGCGCTATACGTCGGCGGACTTCTTCCCGATGTTCGACGTGCCGTTCCGCTACGGCAACGGCTGGGCGGCCGCGGACGACGAGGCGCGTGCGCGCGTCGCGGTGATCTCGACCGCGCTGAACGACAAGCTGTTCGGTGGCGCCAACAGCGTTGGCCGCGACCTGCTGGCGTCGGGCTACACGTTCCGCATCATCGGCGTGATGGACGACTGGCGGCCGACGCCGAAGTTCTACGACATGACCAACGACCGCTTCACCGAAGTCGAGCAGGTCTTCGTCCCGTTCTGGACCTCGCGTGCACTCGATCTGGGCACGCAGGGCAACATGAACTGCTGGGGCGATTCGAGCAAGGAGGAAGAAGGCGCGACCGGCCCGAACGCACCGTGCGCCTGGCTGCAGTACTGGGTGGAACTGGGCACGCCGGCCAAGGTGGCCGACTACAGGCAGTACCTGGCGAACTATTCGGACCAGCAGCGCGCCGCCGGCCGCTTCGAGCGCCCGACCAATGTCGACCTGCACAACGTCATGCAGTGGCTGGACAAGAACAACGCCGTGCCGGGCGACGTGCGCCTGCAGGTGTGGCTGGCGTTCGGGTTCCTGGCCGTGTGCCTGTTGAACACGGTGGGTCTGCTGCTGGCCAAGTTCCTGGGCCGCTCCTCGCAGATCGGCGTGCGTCGCGCGCTGGGCGCCACGCGCGGCGCCATCTTCACCCAATGCCTGGTGGAAGCCGGCACGGTGGGACTGGTAGGGGGCGTGTTGGGCCTGGCGCTGGCCTGGCTGGGGTTGTGGGCCGTGCGCCAGCAACCGGCCGGCTATGCCGAGCTGGCCCACATGGACGTGCAGATGCTGCTGACCACCTTCGCGCTGGCCATCGTCGCCAGCCTGCTGGCGGGCATGCTGCCGGCATGGCGGGCGATGCAGGTGACGCCTGCCATCCAGCTCAAGAGCCAGTGAACCCATCACCTACGAGGCACGTCATGGACATCCGCCCCATTCTTTCGACACTGGCCCGCCACAAGACCGCCGCCGCACTCATCGTGCTGGAAGTGGCGCTGTCGTGCGCAATCATCTGCAACGCGGTCTTCCTGATCAACAACCGGCTGGAGCGCATGCAGCGCCCCACCGGCCTGGCCGACAACGAACTGGTCCGCATCAACATCGGCGGCATCGGCGAAGCCGCCGACGCCGACGCGCTGGTGAAGCAGGACGTCGCCAGCCTGCGCGCGCTGCCGGGCGTGAAAGCTGCCAACAGCATCAACCACGTCCCGTTCGACAATTCGTCCTGGAACAGTTCGATCAGCCTGCAGCCCGACCAGCCGATGCCGAACATGAATGCCAACGTCTATCTGGGCGAAGGCGTGATCGACACGTTCGGGCTGCGCCTGGTGGAAGGCCGCGACTTCACCGCCGACGAGTACCAGAACTGGACCGCACTGAACGAAACCAATGCCGTCACCAACATCCCCTCGGTGATCCTGAGCCGCGAGACGGCCAACAAGCTGTTCCCGGGTGAAAGCGCCATCGGGAAGAACATCTACGCCTGGAACAGCGACGACGTGCCGCACCGCGTGGTGGGCGTGGTCGAGCGCCTGATCCGCACCAACGACAATGGCGGGCCCGCCGAGCATGGCTACAGCATGATCCTGCCGATCCGCGACGTGACGATGGGCCGCTTCGTGCTGCGCACATCGCCGGAACGCCGCGACGAAGTGCTGAAGGCCGCGGTGGCGCAGCTGGAGAAGAACAGCGCGCGCCGCCTGATCCTGCGGCAGGGCACGTTCTCCGAGGTCATCGAGAACTACTACCGCGAGGACCGCGGCATGGCATGGCTGCTGGTGGCGGTGATCGTGGCGCTGCTGGTGGTCACCGCCCTCGGCATCGTGGGCCTGGCGAGCTTCTGGGTGCAGCAGCGCACCAAGCAGATCGGCATCCGCCGTGCGCTGGGGGCGACCCGGGGCCAGATCCTGCGCTACTTCCAGACGGAGAACTTCCTGCTGGCCACGCTGGGCATCGTCATCGGCATGATCCTGGCCTACGGCATCAACCAGCTGCTGATGGGCAAGTACGAATTGCCGCGCCTCCCCCTGATGTACCTGCCGATCGGCGCCGTGCTGCTGTGGCTGCTCGGGCAGGTGGCCGTGTACGGCCCCGCGCGCAAGGCCGCCTCGGTGCCGCCCGCCGTGGCGACGCGTACCGCCTGAGCCCCGTGACCGCGCACGGACCCTCGGGGACGTGCGCGGCTGCCGGGACAAGACACCATGGGGATGCGCTCACGCCTGCTGCTGCTCGGTCGCCATCCTGTCCTGGTGGCGGCCTTGGCCATGCAGGTCGCGATCGGATTCGTGCTGGCATGCGCGGCGTGTTCCGCAGGCATCGCGCTGTGGCAGCAGGCCACCGTCCCCAGCGGCGTCGCCGACGACGAACTGGTACTGGTGCATCCACCGTATTTCGCGGATGGACGCCAGGTGCCGACCGCGGATGTCCTGGCCGTGTTGCGCGCGGTGGAAGGCGTCCGCCACGCCTCGGCCCTCAACCAGGTGCCGTACGGTGACCGCGCCTGGCATGCCGGCATTTCGACCACGCCGTTGCCGTCGCCGCGCCTGAGGGCGTCGGTCTATCTTGCCGATGAGCACGCCCTGGAGACACTGGGCGCAAGGCTCGCGCGCGGCCGAGGCTTCCGTGCCGCGGAGTTCCAGGCCTACGACGGCGATTCCTCCCGACTGCACGACACAGGCGTGCCGGTGATCGTCACCGCTGCGCTCGCGCAGCAGCTGTCTCCGGATCGCGACCCGCTCGGGCTGCCTGTGTATGTGCGCGGGGATATCCCGCTGCAGGTCATCGGCGTGATCGAAGACCTGGCGCTGCCCGCAGGCGCGCAGCATCCCGATCACGGCAACCTCGGCCTGCTGCTGCCGTTGAGCATGGCGCATGCGACCGACGCCCACTTCCTGCTGCGTGTGCCGGCCCCCGAACAGGCACAGCGCATCCGGGATATCGGACACGCGCTCCGCGACGCCTTCCCTGCCTGGGTCGCCACGGCACCGATCCCGCTGTCCTCGCTGCGTTCAAGATCGCTGTCGCCCGGGAAGCAGCACCTGTGGCGGCTGATGCTCGCGGTGGCTGGCTGGAGTTCCCTGACCCTCTTTGCTTTTCTGGTGGCGGGGCAATGGTGGCTGCAGCACCACCCGCAGGAGCTCAGCCTGCGGCGCGCGCTGGGCGCCAGCCAGGCGCAGGTGGCCGCCGAGCTGCGGCTGGAATACCTGTGGGTGGCATGTGCGGGCATGCTGGCCGGCTTCGCATTCCTGCGGCTGGTGGCGACCCGTGCATGGCCCAGCCTGGCCAACGCGTCCGTGATCGTTGCCCTCGTGGTCGCGGCCGCACTGCTGGCGCTCGTCCGCCTGGCGATCGCATCGCCTCTGCGCGCGACGCGGAGCATCCCGCCGCATCTGGTCAGTCGCAGCCCATCGGTTAGGCTATAGCGCATGCCCACCATTCTCGTGATTGACGACAACCTGGCCGTGAGCACCGCACTGGAAGTGCTGTTCTCGCTGCACGACATCGACACGCTGCACGCCGAATCCCCGGAGGCCGGCCTGGCGATGCTGCAGGAGCACGCCGTGGACCTGGTCATCCAGGATATGAACTTCACCGCCGACACCACGTCGGGCCAGGAGGGCGAAGCGCTGTTCGCCGCCCTGCGCTCACAGCGCCCGGACCTGCCGGTGATCCTGCTGACCGCCTGGACCCATCTTGAAAGCGCGGTGGGGCTGATCAAGGCCGGCGCCGCCGACTACGTGGCCAAGCCCTGGGACGACCGCAAGCTGCTGGCCACGGTAAACACCCTGCTCGAACTCTCCGAAGCCCGCAATGAACTGGACCGCCGCCGCAGCCGCGAGCGCCGCAGCCGCGACCAGCTGTCGCAGAAGTACGACCTGCGCAACCTGGTGTTCGAAGACCCGGCCAGCGAGCGTGTCATCGCGCTGGCGTGCCAGGTCGCCCGTTCGGACCTGCCGGTGCTGATCACCGGGCCGAACGGCGCCGGCAAGGAAAAGATCGCCGAGATCATCCAGGCCAACTCCAGCGTCAGGCAGGGGCCGTTCGTCACGCTCAACTGCGGCGCGCTGCCCTCCGAGCTGATCGAAGCGGAACTGTTCGGCGCGGATGCGGGTGCCTACACGGGCGCCAACAAGGCGCGCGAGGGCAAGTTCGAAGCCGCCGATGGCGGCACGCTGTTCCTCGACGAGATCGGCAACCTGCCGCTGACCGGGCAGATGAAGCTGCTGCGCGTGCTGGAGACCGGCCGCTTCGAGCGATTGGGCTCCAACCGCGAACGCAAGGTGTCGGTGCGCGTCATCAGCGCGACCAACGCCGACCTCGGCGCGATGATCCGCGAGGGCACGTTCCGCGAGGATCTCTACTATCGCCTCAACGCCATCGAGCTGGCCCTGCCGCCGCTGGCCGAACGGCCGGGCGACATCCTGCCGCTGGCCGAGCGCTTCCGCCCCGACGACAAGCCACTGGGCGAAAGCGCGCGCGCCGCGCTGCTGCGCCACGCCTGGCCCGGCAACGTGCGCGAACTGCGCAACGTCATCCAGCGCGCGGGGCTGTTGTCCGCGGGCAACCGCATCGAAGCGGCCGACCTCAACCTGCCCAGGCCGCCGCCGGTGAAGACCGTGCTCGTCGAAGAACCGGAACGCGCCGACATCGAAACCGCGATCGCGCGCGCCGGCGGCGTCATCGCCCAGGCGGCGGCCGATCTCGGCATGAGCCGGCAGGCGCTGTACCGGCGCATGGAACGCTTCGGCATCAAGGCCTCATGATCCGCCGCTCGCTCGCCGGCCGCGTGCTGACCTGGCTGCTGCCGCTGCTGGCAGTGGCCATCGCGCTGCCCCTGCTGCTGTCGCACTGGCTGCAGGACGACCGGCTGGCGCTGCTGCTGTCGGCCCTGGTGGTGCTGCCGCTGGCGATGTGGGCGATCAAGCGCGGCCTGCGCTCCACCCGCTCGCTGTTCCGTGCGCTGGCGGGCAGCGTCAACAGCTACCGCGACGGCGAGTACAACTTCGGCATCCACTGGCAGGGCAACGACGAGCTGGCCGAGCTGGTCCGGGCGCACGCCGACCTGGGCGACGTGCTGCGCGAACAACGCCAGAGCCTGGTGCAGCGCGAACTGCTGCTGGACACCATGGTGCAGAACACGCCGGTGGCCATGCTGCTGGTGACGCCCGGCGGCGACGGCGTGCGGCGCGTGGTATTCGCCAACGTCGCCGCGCGCAAGCTGCTGCACAGCGGCTGGAAGCTGGAAGGCCAGGATTTCGAGTCGCTGCTGGCGGCAGCGCCCACCGAGATGCGCGAGGCGCTCGCGCGCGGCGGCGACAGCCTGTTCGCCATCGGCAGCGAGGAAGAAGATGAAGAAGAACAGGTCTATCATCTGGCCCGGCGCAATTTCCGGCTGAATGGCCGCCCGCACGAACTCCTGCTGCTGCGCCTGCTGACCAACGAACTGCGCCGCCAGGAAGTGATGACCTGGAAGAAGGTCATCCGCGTGATCAGCCACGAATTGAACAACTCGCTGGCGCCGATCGCCTCGCTGGCGCATTCGGGGGCGGAACTCGTGCGCCGCGGGCGGCATGAACGGCTGCAGGAAGTGTTCGGCACCATCGAGGATCGCGCGCGCCACCTGGAAGGCTTCATCCGCGGGTATGCACGTTTCGCCAAGCTGCCGCAGCCGCAGCTGCAGACGGTGCACTGGCGCAGTTTCCTTCAAGGCCTGCAGCGGCAGATCGCGTTCGAGCTGGTCATGACCGACGAGGATGCGGGGGGACGCATCGATGTGGCCCAGATCGAGCAGGCACTGCTCAATCTGCTGAAGAATGCGCACGAATCGGGCACTCCACCGGACGGCGTGTCCGTCCGCGTCACCCGCCTGCCCGACTGGCTGCGCATCGAGGTGATGGACCGGGGCAGCGGCATGAACGACGCGGTGCTGCAGAACGCGCTGGTGCCGTTCTATTCCACCAAGCGCAACGGCACGGGCCTGGGGCTGGCACTGACCCGCGAGATCATCGAAGCGCATGGTGGCCGCCTGTCGCTGCACAACCGCGATGGCGGCGGGCTGTGCGTGGCGATCCAGTTGCCCGAGAATTGATCTGTCCAAAGCCCGGACACCACGCTCCCTCGTCGGCACCCGAATGCCGGACCCGCATGGCACCGACTCCCCCTATCCCCACGGAAGAGGGCAAGGGGCGAGGGCTGGCCACCGCGATGCCGCTTCAACGGGCTTTCGTCCGGACCCCATCCATGGCGGGCCTGAGCCCGCCCTGCGTCACTTCGGCTTCTTCACCGGCCGCTGCCAGCCGTCCACGGTGATCTGACGCGCGCGCGCGACCGTGAGCTGGTCGGCGGGTGCGTTCTTGGAGATCACCGAACCCGCGCCGATGGTGGCGCCGTCGGCCAGGGTCACCGGTGCGACCAGCGACGAATTGGAACCCACGAAGACGCGATCCCCTATCGTGGTGGTGGACTTGTTCACACCGTCATAGTTGCAGGTGATGGTGCCTGCGCCGATGTTGGTACCGCTGCCGATCACCGCATCGCCGAGATAGGTCAGGTGGTTGGCCTTGCTGCCCTGCCCCAGGGTGGCGTTCTTGGTCTCGACGAAGTTGCCGATATGCACGCCCTCGGCAAGCACCGTGCCGGGCCGCAGTCGCGCATACGGGCCGATCTGTGCCGCGCCCTGGGTCACCACGCCCTCGAGGTCGCAATGCGCGCGCACCTGCGTGCCGGCGGCGAGCCTGACGTCCTTGAGCCGCGTGAACGGACCGATCACCACGCCATCGCCCAGTTCCACCTCGCCTTCCAGCACCACGTCCACATCGATCTGCACGTCGCGACCCACGCGCACGGTGCCGCGCTGGTCGAGCCGCGCGGGGTCGAGCACGCGTGCGCCCTGCATGCACAGGGCGCGCGCGGCACGCAGCTGGTACGCGCGTTCGAGCTGGGCGAGCTGCCAGGGGTCGTTGGCGCCCTCGGCCTCGATGGGATCGGACACCAGCACCATCTCGGCCGGCGTGAATTCCTCGGCCGCCATCGCGAACACGTCGGTCAGGTAGTACTCGCCCTGCGCGTTGTCATTGGACAGGCGCGCCAGCCAGCCCTTCAGCGCGCTGGCATCGGCGGCGATGATGCCGGTATTGACCGTGCGGATGCGGCGCTGCTCCTCGTCGGCATCCTTGTGCTCGACGATGGCGGCCACGCGCCCTTCGGCATCGCGCAGGATGCGCCCATAGCCGGTCGGGTCGGTCGGCTCGGCCACGAGCACCGCCAGCCTGCCCGGCGCATCCAGCAGGCGCTGCAGCGTTTCGGGTCGCGTCAGGGGAACATCGCCATACAGCACCAGCACGGACGCGCCGTCGGGGATCTGCGGCACCGCCTGCGCCACGGCATGGCCGGTACCCAGCTGTCGTGCCTGCTGCGCCCAATGAAGATCGGACCGTCCGGCGAACGCCGCCTGGACCTGGTCGCCGCCATGCCCGTAGACCACGTGGATACCCGCCGGTGACAGCGCGCGTGCGGCCTCGATCGCGTGGGCCAGCATCGGCCTGCCCGCCACCGGCTGCAGCACCTTGGGCAGGTCGGACTTCATCCGCTTGCCTTCGCCTGCGGCCAGGATGACGACGTGTAGTTGCTTCATGTGGTTTCCCATTACGATGATGCCGGCCTCGCGCCGTACGGCGATGGTATCAATTCAATCCCATGCACAAGGATGTCCTCTTGCCCCCGTCCCCGTCCGTCACGTCGAATCCGAATCCCTGGAAGGCACCCGCGATGACCGCGCTGGTGCTGGTGCTGCTGGCGATGGCGATCCAGGGACAGGACGGCAACTGGGACCTGCGCAACTACCACCTCTATACGCCATCCGCACTGCTGGACGGCCGCTTCAGCCAGGACATCGCGGCCGCGCAGCTGCAGACGTGGCACAACCCGACGCTGGACGTGCCGTTCGCGTGGATGGTGCGCGCCGGTTTTCCCGGCTGGCTGGTTTCGCTGTGGCTGGGCCTGCACGCGTTCATCGCGGTGCTGTTCGCGCTGCGACTGCTCGACCAGCTCTGGCCGCACCCGCGCAGCACGCTGCGCACGGCCATGGCCGGTCTGGCCGCGGTCGGCGGCGCGGCCGTGATGCCGAGCATCGGCACCACGTTCAACGATGCCTTCGTGGCGGCGGGCGTGATGGCGGGCTTGTGGTGGGCGGTGGATTCGCAGGGAAGGCGCAGCGCCTGGGCGACCTGGGGGCCGGTAGGGCTGTTCGCCGGCCTGGCGGCCGGCCTGAAGCTGACCGGCGCGATGTACTGCATCGGCTTCATCGGCGCCGCGCTGGTTGCCGGCCCGTTGCGCGCGGCGCCCTTGCGACTGCTGGCGCTGGCGGCCGGCGGCATCGCGGGCGGCCTGCTGGCCGCGGGACCGTGGGCCCTGTACCTGTGGCAGACGCATGGCAACCCGCTGTTCCCCTACTTCAATGAATGGTTCGCCTCGCCCGATGCGCTGCCGCATGGGCACAAGGACATGCGCTTCGTTCCACAGGGACTGGATGCCGTGCTGGTGCCTTTCCACCTGTTGCTTGAAAGCAGCCGGTTCTCCGAGAGCAAGCTGGCCGACCCGCGCCTGCTCCTCGGGTTCTCCGCGCTTGCGGCCTGGTGGGTGACGGCATGGCGTGCGCGCGCCCGGGACGCACGCGACATGGGCATGATCCATGCGCTGCTGGTGTTCGTGCTGCTCAGCTTCGTGGTGTGGGTGAAGCTGTACGGCATCTATCGCTACCTGTTCGCGCTGGAGCTGATCTGCTCCATCGCGATCATCGGCATGCTGTCGCAATGGCTGCCCCCACGTTTCGCCCGCACGGCGCTGGTGGTGTCGGCCTTGCTGCTGGTCGGCGTCGCCAATCGCCCCGGCTGGGGCCGCGAGTCCTTCAGCACGCCGATGGTGGACGTGCGTCTGCCCGCGTTGCCCCGCGACGCCCTGGTGGTGCTGGCCGAGGACAAGCCCCTGGGTTACGCGGTCGCCTATCTGCCCGTCGACGTACCCGCAGTCTCGATCCACAACAACTTCATGACGCCGGAACGCTGCACGCGACTGCAGGCGCGCGCCGAACACCGCGTGCGGCAACACACCGGGCCGCTGCTCCTGTTGCGTGAAGTGCCCGGATCCACGCCGCCCGCGGAGCACTACCAAGCTTACGGGCTCGCGCTCGGTGGCGCCTGCCAGGCCGTACCGACCAACCTGGGCCAGCTCGAGATCTGTCCGCTCGAGCGTCGCGCCGCTACTCCGACGATCTGCCCCGCGCCAGTACCTGGTCGGTGATCAGGCGCAGGATCTCGTTGGAGCGGCGATTGACGGTGTCCAGGATCAGCCCCGTGGCAAGCGACACCACGCCCACCAGGGTGAAGGCCACCGCCAGCACGGCGGTGGACGGATGCGTCACCAGGCCGGTCTGGGTGAATTCGTGGATGACCACGGCGCCAAAGCCCAATCCCGCCAGCACGCAGAGCAGCGACAGCGTGCCGAAGAACAGCAGCGGCCGCAGGTCCTTGAACAGGAACAGGATGGTCTTCAACACCCGCATGCCGTCACGGTAGGTGTTGAGCTTGGACTCGCTGCCATCGGGTCGCGTGCCGTACTCGATGGTGCGCTCGGACAGGACGAAACCGTTGGACAATGCGAACACCGTCATCTCCGTTTCGATCTCGAAGCCATGCGACAGCACCGGCATCGACTTGACGAAGCGCCGCGAGAACACCCGATAGCCCGACAGCACGTCGCGCACCGGATGCCCGAACAGGGCGCCGATGCAGCTGCGGACCAGGCGGTTGCCGAATCCGTGGAAACGGCGGAACGAGGCATGTTCATGCGATTCCAGCCGCGTGCCCACGACCATGTCGGCGCGTCCGTCGGCCACGTCCTGGATCAGCGCGCGGGCGGAGGATGCCGGATACGTATCGTCGCCATCGGCCATCACGTAGATGTCGGCATCGACGTCGCGGAACATCGCACGCACCACGTTGCCCTTGCCCTTCGCCGATACCCTGCGCACGCGCGCGCCGGCCTGCGCGGCCAGGTCGGCGGTGGCGTCGCTGCTGGCGTTGTCGAAGACCCACACCTGGGCTTCCGGCAGTGCCTCGCGGAAATCCGCGACGACCTTCTGCACGGTCAGTGCTTCGTTGTGGCAGGGGATCAGGACGGCGATGCGCAAGCGAAGGTTCCCGGGTCCGTGTGGGCGGCATGCATCTTACACGGCAGGCCCGCGTGCCTCGCGGTTTAAGATGGCGGCATGATCCATCGCCTGCTCCGGCATCGCCTGCTCCGGCACCCGCTGTTCCAGCGCGGCCTGCTCCGCGAGGGCGGCAGCTTCGTCGTCGTCGGGGTCGCGCAGTTGCTGATCGACTGGCTGGTCTTCGTCGCGCTGACCGCGGCGGGCGTGCCGGCCGCGCCCGGCAATCTGGCAGGCCGCATCTGCGGCGCGCTGCTCGGCTTCTGGCTCAACGGTCGGGTGACCTTCGCGCAGGCGGGCGTCGCGCGTCTGGGATGGCCGCGGTTCGGTCGCTTCCTGCTGGTCTGGATACCCTTGACCGCCATCAGCACACTGCTGGTGAGCGGAGCCGCGTCCGCGCTGGGACTGCACCTGGCCTGGCTGGCCAAGCCGCTGGTGGAAGGCGTGCTGGCGGTGGTGGCCTTCTTCCTGTGGCGGCATCTGGTCTACCGCTGAGGCGGCCGCCGCATTCCATGCATAAAAGAACGCCGGCACATGGCCGGCGTTCTGTGAAGCAAGACCACGATGGGTATTAGTGCTTCAGGTTCTTGCGCAGACGCTCCAGCGCGCTCAGCTGGGCGATGCTCATGGCCAGCTGGGCCTGGGCTTCTTCCACGCTCATCTTCGGGTCCTGCTTGGCCAGGATGCGCTCGGCTTCTTCCTTGGCCTGGCGTACCGAGGCCTCGTCGATGTCCTGCGCGCGGATGGCGGTGTCGGCCAGCACGGTGACGACCTGCGGCTGGACTTCCAGGATGCCGCCGGAAATGGCGAAATCCAGCTGCTCGCCATTGGCCAGCGTCACCACCACCTTGCCCGGCTTCAGGCGGGTGATCAGCGGCGCGTGCTTCGGCGCGATGCCCAGCTCGCCCAGTTCGCCGGTGGCGACGACCAGGGTGGCTTCACCGTGGAAGATCTCCTGCTCGGCACTGACGATGTCGCAACGGATGGTGCTCATGATTGCCTCGCTTTGGCGAGGCGGGAATGGGCAATGGGGAATGGGGAATGGAGAAAGCGGACATGCCGCTTGCTCCAACTCCACCACAGTCCAACAACGCCCGAAGACCCGCCTTTACGATTCCCTATTCCCAATTCCCGATTCCCGGGAAGGCCTTTACGCCTTCTCGGCGAGCTTCTTGGCCTTCTCGACGGCTTCTTCGATGCCGCCGACCATGTAGAACGCCTGTTCCGGCAGGTGGTCGTATTCGCCGTCGACGATCGCCTTGAAGCCGCGGATCGTGTCCTTCAGCGAGACGTACTTGCCCGGCGAACCGGTGAACACTTCGGCCACGTGGAACGGCTGGCTGAAGAAGCGCTCGATCTTGCGCGCGCGCGACACGGCCTGCTTGTCTTCCTCGGATAGTTCATCCATGCCGAGGATGGCGATGATGTCCTTCAGCTCCTTGTACTTCTGCAGCGTGGCCTGCACGCGGCGGGCGGTGTCGTAGTGCTCGTGGCCGATGACGTTCGGGTCCAGCTGGCGGCTGGTCGAGTCGAGCGGATCCACCGCCGGGTAGATACCCAGCGAGGCGATGTTGCGGCTCAGCACGACGGTCGCGTCCAGGTGGGCGAACGTGGTGGCCGGCGACGGGTCGGTCAGGTCGTCCGCGGGCACGTACACGGCCTGGATCGAGGTGATCGAACCGGTCTTGGTCGAGGTGATGCGCTCCTGCAGCACGCCCATTTCCTCGGCCAGCGTCGGCTGGTAGCCCACGGCCGACGGCATGCGGCCCAGCAGCGCCGACACTTCGGTACCGGCCAGCGTGTAGCGGTAGATGTTGTCGACGAACAGCAGCACGTCCTTGCCCTTGCCGGACGCGTCCTTCTCGTCACGGAAGTACTCGGCCATGGTCAGGCCGGTCAGCGCGACGCGCAGGCGGTTGCCCGGCGGCTCGTTCATCTGGCCGTACACCATCGCGACCTTGTCGAGGACGTTGGAATCCTTCATCTCGTGGTAGAAGTCGTTGCCCTCGCGGGTACGCTCGCCCACGCCGGCGAACACGGACAGACCCGAGTGCGCCTTGGCGATGTTGTTGATCAGTTCCATCATGTTGACGGTCTTGCCGACGCCGGCGCCGCCGAACAGGCCGACCTTGCCGCCCTTGGCGAACGGGCACATCAGGTCGATGACCTTGATGCCGGTTTCCAGCAGGTCGTTGGCCGAGGACTGGTCCTCGTACGACGGGGCCGCGCGGTGGATTTCCCAGTGATCGGTCGCCTGCACCGGGCCGGCTTCGTCGATCGGGTTGCCCAGCACGTCCATGATGCGGCCCAGCGTGCCGGCGCCGACCGGCACCGAGATGGCCTTGTCGGTGTTGACGGCGATGAGGTTGCGCTTCAGGCCGTCGGTGGAACCGAGGGCGATGGTGCGCACGACGCCGTCGCCGAGCTGCTGCTGCACTTCGAGCGTGATGGCGGTGTTCTCCACCTTCAGCGCGTCGTACACCTTCGGCACTTCGTGGCGCGCGAATTCGACGTCGACTACCGCGCCGATGATCTGAACGATCTTGCCCTGACTCATGTTTGCTGCTCCGATTTAACTTGTTCGGTTGTGCGGCGGGGCCGCCCGTTGGTTTGTGCGGGATTCGAGACTGGAGATCCGGGATTCGTTGAAGCGCGCTGCGCTGCTTTTGCGAATCCCTGATCCCGAATGCCGAATCCCGGCTCTTACACTGCCGCCGCGCCGCCGACGATTTCCGAGATTTCCTGGGTGATCGCGGCCTGGCGGGCCTTGTTGTAGACCAGTTGCAGCGTGCCGATCAGCTTGTTGGCGTTGTCGCTGGCGGCCTTCATGGCCACCATGCGCGCCGCGTGCTCCGACGCGATGTTCTCCAGCACGGCCTGGTACACCAGCGACTCGATGTAGCGCGTGATCACGTGGTCCAGCACGCTGGCCGCATCGGGTTCGTAGATGTAGTCCCAGTCATGGTGCGCGACCTGGGTCTCCGCCGCGGGAAGCGGCAGCAGCTGGTCGAACGCGGCGCGCTGGGTCATGGTGTTGACGAAATCGTTGTACACCACGTACACGCGGTCCAGCTTGCCTTCGGTGTAGGCGTCCAGCATCACCTTGACCACGCCGATCAGCTGGTCCAGCTTCGGCGTATCGCCGAGGTGGGACACGCTGGCCAGCATGTTGACCTTGACCCGGCGGAAGTACACCGAGGCCTTCTGGCCGATGGTGACCACGTCGACTTCGACGCCCTTCTCGTTCCACTGGCGGATCTCGCCCAGCATCTTGCGGAACAGGTTGTTGTTCAGGCCGCCGGCCAGGCCGCGGTCGGACGAGACCACCAGGAAACCGACGCGCTTGACGTCCTTGCGCTCGACCATGAACGGGTGCTGGTAATCGGTATTGGCCTGCGCCAGGTGGCCGATGACCTGCTTCATCGCGCGCGCGTAGGGGCGCGAGGTCTTCATGCGCTCCTGAGCCTTGCGGATCTTGGAGGCCGAGACCATCTCGAGCGCGCGCGTCACCTTGCGGGTGTTCTGCACGCTCTTGATCTTGGTTTTGATTTCTCTTCCGCCTGCCATTTCTCGCTCCGCTCGCGGGAATCGGGAATGGAGAATCGGGACTGGGCAAAGCCCTGACCCGCTTTTCCGCTCTTGCGATTCCCTATTCCCGATTCTCTAATCCCGACTGGCTCAGTATGAGCCGGTCTGCTTGAACTCGGCGATGCCCTTCTTGAAGGCGCCTTCGATTTCGTCGTTCCAGTTGCCGGTGCTGTTGATCGTGTCGACCAGCGCGCCCTGGGTGTTGGTGAAGTGCGCGTGCAGCGCTTCTTCGAACGCCAGGATCTTGTTGACCGGCACGTCGTCGATGTAACCCTCGTTGACGGCGTAGATCGACAGCGCCTGCAGCGCGATCGACATCGGCGCGTACTGCTTCTGCTTCATCAGCTCGGTGACGCGCTGGCCGCGCTCCAGCTGCTTGCGGGTGGCTTCGTCCAGGTCCGAGGCGAACTGCGCGAACGCGGCCAGCTCACGGTACTGGGCGAGCGAGATGCGGATGCCGCCCGACAGCTTCTTGATGATCTTGGTCTGCGCTGCGCCACCGACGCGCGACACCGAGATACCGGCGTTCACGGCCGGGCGGATGCCGGCGTTGAACAGGTCGGTTTCCAGGAAGATCTGGCCGTCGGTGATGGAGATGACGTTGGTCGGCACGAACGCGGACACGTCGCCGGCCTGCGTTTCGATGATCGGCAGCGCGGTCAGCGAACCGGTCTTGCCGGTGACCTTGCCTTCGGTGAACTTCTCGACGTACTCCTCGGACACGCGCGCGGCGCGCTCCAGCAGGCGGGAGTGCAGGTAGAACACGTCACCCGGGTAGGCTTCGCGGCCCGGCGGACGCTTCAGCAGCAGCGAGATCTGGCGGTAGGCCACGGCCTGCTTGGACAGGTCGTCGTACACGATCAGGGCGTCCTGGCCGCGATCCATGAAGTACTCGCCCATGGTGCAGCCGGCGTAGGCGCTGATGTACTGCATCGCGGCCGACTCGGAGGCGGTGGCGGCGACGACCACGGTGTGGGCCAGCGCGCCGTTCTCTTCCAGCTTGCGCACGATGTTGGCCACGGTCGAGGCCTTCTGGCCGATCGCGACGTACACGCACTTGATGCCGGTGCCCTTCTGGTTGATCACGGCGTCGATGGCCATCGCGGTCTTGCCGGTCTGGCGGTCGCCGATGATCAGCTCGCGCTGGCCGCGGCCGATCGGGATCATCGCGTCGACGGACTTGTAACCGGTCTGCACCGGCTGGTCGACCGACTTGCGCCAGATCACGCCCGGGGCCACGCGCTCCACCGGCGCGGTCAGCGAGGTGCCCAGCGGGCCCTTGCCATCGATCGGTTCACCCAGTGCGTTCACCACGCGGCCGAGCATTTCCGGACCCACCGGCACTTCCAGGATGCGGCCGGTCGTCTTGGCCACGTCGCCTTCGCGCAGGTGCTCGTAGTCGCCCAGCACCACGGCACCCACGGAGTCGCGCTCCAGGTTCAGCGCCAGCGCGTAGGTGTCGTTCGGCAGTTCGATCATTTCGCCCTGCATGACGTCGGCCAGGCCGAAGATGCGCACGATGCCGTCGGACACGCTGGTGACCGTGCCTTCGTTGCGCGACTCCGCGGCCAGCTTGACCTTCTCGATGCGGGTCTTGATCAGGTCACTGATTTCAGAGGGGTTGAGCGTGGTAGCCATGGGTAAGTCCTATGTGCCGGCTTGCGCGCGGCGGTTCAATTGAATTCAGTGCGTAAGCGCGGACTGCAGGCGCGCCAGCTTGCCCTTCAGGGAGCCGTCGATGACCACGCTGCCCGCATCGATCACGGCGCCGCCGATCAGCGACGCGTCGACGGCCGTTTCCACGTCCACCTCGCGGCCGAAGCGCTTCTTCAGCGCGGCCTTGATGGCGTCCAGCTCACCCGCCGGCAATGCCGTGGCGGAGGTCACCTTCGCCTTGACGATGTGCTCGGCCTCGGCGCGCAGATCCTCGAACATGCCGGCAATTTCCGGCAGCAGGGTCAGGCGGCGCGCGTCGGCCAGCACGGCCAGGAAGCGGGAGAACGTCTCGCTGGCACCTTCCGGCGCAAGCAGGGCCACGGCGTCGGCGTGCTGCAGGCCCGGGTTGGGCAGCAGCGCGGCCACGCGCGGATCGGCCGCCACGCGCGCGGCAAAGCCGAGCGCCTGCGACCAGGCGGCGAGGTTGCCCTCATCGCGCGCCGTGGTGAAGGCGGCGCGGGCGTAGGGACGGGCGACGGTAAGTGCCTGGCTCATCGATCAGGTCGTCCGATCAGATTTCGGCAGCGAGTTCGTCGAGCAGCGCCTTGTGGGCGTTGGCGTCGATCTCGCGCTTGAGCAGCTTTTCGGCACCGCTGACGGCCAGCGACGACACCTGCTTGCGCAGGTCTTCGCGGGCACGCGTGGCGGCGGCGTCGATTTCGGCTTCGGCCAGCGCCTTCTGGCGGTTGGCTTCGGCAATGGCCTCGTTCTTGGCCGCATCGACGATCTGGTTGGCACGGGCGTGCGCCTGATCGATGATTTCGTTGGCCTTGACGCGGGCTTCCTTCAACGCCTCGTTGACCTTTTCCTGCGCCTGCGCCAGGTCCTTCTGGCTGCGGTCGGCAGCAGCCAGGCCTTCGGCGATCTTCTGCTGGCGCTCTTCGATGGCCGCCAGCAACGGCGGCCAGATCTTGGTCGCGATGATCCAGATCAGGCCGGCGAAGGCCAGCGCCTGGGCAAACAGAGTGAGATTGATATTCATCGTAAACCTGCCGGTGATGAAGGGCCCGCGCACATCGCGCCGGCCCAGCTACGCCTGATGACTGACCGCGGGCGGGAGCCCGTGGTCAGGCGTGCACGCGACGGATCAGCCCGCCAGCTTGGCCAGCTGTTCGGTGAAGATCGTGATGAACGGGCTGGCGAAGGCGAACAGCAGGCCGACGGCGACCGAGATGATGAACGCGGCGTCGATCAGGCCGGCGGTGATGAACATGCGCACCTGCAGGACCGGGATCAGTTCCGGCTGGCGGGCAGCCGATTCCAGGAACTTGCCAGCCATGATGGCCAGACCCAGACCCGCGCCCAGCGCGGCCAGGCCGATCATGATGCCGATGGCGAGGGCGGTCGAAGCCTGGACCTGGGCGAGGTTGGTGAGGATGCTTTCCATGGTGATCTCCGGAACTTAAGTGCTTGAAAGGTGGATGGTACGAAGGGAACGTGAAAAATAAGGGTGAAGCGGAAACTCAGTGGCTGTCTTCCGACAGGCTCAGGTAGACGATCGACAGCATCATGAAGATGAACGCCTGCAGCGGGATGACCAGCAGGTGGAACAGCATCCAGCCCAGGCCGAACGTCGCGCCGCCGAGCATGCCGAGGATGCCGGCGCCGCCCAGCACCCAGATCAGCAGGAAGACGATCTCGCCGCCGAACATGTTGCCGAACAGTCGCATCGCCAGCGAAATGGGCTTGCTGACCCATTCGACGATGTTGAGGATCAGGTTGAACGGCATCATCCACTTGCCGAACGGCGCCGTCAGGAATTCGTGCGCGAAACCGCCCAGGCCCTTGGAGCGGAACGCGAAGACCAGCATCAGGAAGAACACGCTGATCGACATGCCCAGGGTGGCATTGACGTCGGCGGTGGGCACCGGCTTCCAGTAGTGCACGCCCAGCAGTTCGAGCGGCTTGGCGATGAAGTCCGCCGGGATCATCTTCAGCAGGTTCATCATCAGGATCCAGAAGAAGATGGTGATCGCGATGGGCGTCACCAGCTTGCTGGTCCCGTGGTAGGTGTCGCGGGCCTGCTTGTCGACGAACTCGAGCATGATCTCGACGAAGGCCTGCCATTTGCCCGGCACGCCGGCAGTGGCCTTGCGGGTCGCCATCCAGAAGGCGAACACGATGACCAGGCCCATCAGCACGGCGGTCACGAAGGTGTCGACGTTGATCGTCCAGAACGGACCGTCACCGCCCACCTGGGCAGTGAGATTCTTCAGGTGGTGCTGGATGTAGCTGGTGGGAGTAAGAGCCTCGCCCGCCATGAGTCGGAAACCTTTCTAGTTGGGTTATCGCTGCTTGCCGGTCGCGACCAGCACCTGTGCCACCAGTCCGGTGATCACGCCTGCCAGCAGAGGCAGCGGGGGCAGCTTGTAAAGCCCCGCGCCCATCACCAGCACGCCGATCACCACGACCCACTTCACCACCATGCCCGCCACCAGCCTCAGCACCGCCGAAACGGCGCCGAGCACGCCACCGCCGAAAGCCATCCAGGCCGCCAGCAGCGCGCCGGCCACGATCGCCAATCCTCCGACGGCCGCCGCCACTGCCTGGGGCACGCCCCGGAGCAGGAACAGCAGCGCGACCAGGAGCACGGCCAGCCCTTGCCAGGCGGCGGCGCGCAACACTAGCCGCCGGCCCGCAGCGACGGAATTCAGCACACGAAAGCCCTACGGAATTGGCGGGGTACAAGGCCACAAAGCGCCTCGCCGAGCCGCAAAAGTATAGCAGGGGGGACATTTCCGGGACAACCGCCAGAGGTCAAAAAGCCCGGTAAACGCGCACTCCGGGCGCAAACCCGTGCCCAGCATGGGTGGAAGCGTTTTCCCTGTTCAGAATTTTCCCGGAAATTTCGCGGAACTTTCACGGGCCCCCTTGGTCAGTCACTGCAAGGCCTGCCGCACAAACTTCCTCGTCCGATGCTCCGTTGCAGGCCTGTCAGAAGCCCCGGCTGCTCCCGGGGCTTCTTTTTTTGCGGCCGCGAGCGGCCTCCGCCAAGCGCGGGCATGGCCCTTGCTAACCGTGGCCGCGCGCACGCACCGATCCCGGCGATGCGGCACGGCTCGTTCATCCAATTCACCGAATGTCGACTCGCCACCCACGAAGGTTCAGTTCCCCCCTCGTGCATGGACCCTGTCATGACGTTTCGTTTCCCGCGCCGCTTCCCCGCCCTCCCCTCCTGTCTCGCGCTCGCCCTGGCGGCCGCACTGCCGGCACAGGCCGCCGAAGGCGACGACCGCTTCACGTTGCGCCTGGGCGCGATGAACGTGGATGCCGAGGGCGAGCTGCGCGGCTCCACGGTGTTTGCCGGCAACGACATCCGCTTTTCCGAAGACTTCGATTTCGGCAGCACCGAGCTGGTGCCGCGCATCGATGGCGTGTTACGCCTGGGCGAGCGCAATCGCTTGATCTTCGATTACTTCAAGTACGACAAGTCGCAACAGGCCACGCTGGGCGAAGACCTGTCGTATGACGACGTCACCCTCCCGGCCGGCAGCTTCGCGCGTGGCGAGGCGGAGTTCCAGCTGGCCAGCCTGGTGTACGACTTCGCGGTAGTGGATGGCGAGCGCAGCAGCCTGGGCCTGCAGATCGGCGCCGAATGGGCGAAGCTGAAAGGCACCCTGGAGGCCGAGGCGGGCGAGAACCGCTATCGCGATACTGCCAGCGAGAGCGGCTATGCCCCCGTCGTGGGACTGCGCTTCACCACCCGCCCCTCGGACAAGTGGCTGATCAACCTGCAGGGCCAGTATCTGGATACCGGGTGGGGCAACTTCGGCGATTACGACGGCAGCATCACGCGCGCCAACGCCATCGTCGAGTATCGGTTCACGCCTCGGTTCGGCGCCTTCGTCGGCTACGACTGGTTCAAGCTGGACGTGGAGCAGGCAGGATCCGACGGCCTGCTGGGCCTGGACCAGCGCTTCAAGGGCCCCGTGGCAGGCGTGTCGCTGGCGTTCTGACGCCGGCCGTTCAATAGACAAGACCTATTGATGCTTGCGGATCGTTTCATTGGACAGGCACCAGGAGCGCCCCATAATGAGATCAATTCTCATCTGGAGCGTGCCGTGAACAAGACCCTGAGCTTTGCCATCCTGCATTTCGCGGTGGCGTTCACGCTGGGCTACCTGTTCACCGGCAGCCTGCTGGTCGGCGGCATGCTGGCGCTGATCGAACCGGCGACCAACACGGTGGTATTCCACTTCCACGAGAAGGTCTGGAAGCGGATCGAGGCGCGCCGCGCGACGAAGGCGATGCCCCTGGCCGCCTGAGCGCTGATCGCCCCGAATGGAAAAGGCCGCGCGGATGCGCGGCCTTTTCGTTGTGCGCCCGCGAGTGGCGCTTACTTCTTTTTCGGGATGTACAGGTCGGTGATGGTGCCTTCGTAGACTTCGGCGGCCATCGCCACCGACTCGCTGAGCGTGGGGTGCGGGTGGATGGTGGCGCCGATGTCGGCGGCTTCCGCGCCCATCTCGATCGCCAGCGCGAGCTCACCGATCAGGTCGCCCGCATGCACGCCCACGATGCCGGCGCCGATGATGCGATGCGTGTGCTCGTCGAAGATGAGCTTGGTGAATCCCTCACCACGGCCGATGCCGACCGCACGCGCGGACGCCACCCACGGGAACTTGCCCACGCCGATCTTCAGGCCCTTGGCCTTGGCTTCGGTCTCGGTCACGCCGACCCAGGCGATTTCCGGGTCGGTGTAGGCCACCGACGGAATCACACGCGCCACCCACTCCTTCTTCTCGCCGGCCGCGACTTCCGCCGCCAGCTTGCCTTCATGCGTGGCCTTGTGCGCCAGCATCGGCTGGCCCACCAGGTCGCCGATGGCGAAGATGTGCGGCACGTTGGTGCGCATCTGCGCATCCACCGGGATGAATCCGCGGTCGGTGACGGTGACGCCCGCCTTGTCGGCATCCAGCTTGCCGCCGTTGGGCGAGCGGCCTACGGCCACGAGCACGCGGTCCCAGGTGCCGGATTCCAGCTCGGGCTTCTGCCCCTCGGTGGCGCTTTCGAACGACACCGTGATGCCTTTCTTCGACGCCTCGACCTTGGCCGCCTTGGTCTTCAGGTAGACCAGTGCGCCCTGCTTCTTCAGGCGGTCGGCCAGCGGCTTGACCAGATCCTTGTCGGCACCCGGCATCAGCTGGTCCATGAATTCCACGACCGTCACCTCGCTGCCCAGCGCGCGGTACACGGTCGCCATTTCCAGCCCGATGATGCCGCCGCCGACGACGAGCAGCTTCTTCGGCACTTCTTCCAGCTGCAGCGCGTCGGTGGAATCCATCACGCGCGGGTCGTCCCACGGGAAGTTGGGCAGCTTCACCGCCTGCGAGCCGGCAGCGATGATGCACTGTTCGAAGCGCAGCAACTGCGTCTTGCCGTCGGCGCCGACAATCTCCAGCTCGTTCGGCGAAACGAACTTCGCCACGCCGGTGACCGTGCGCACCTTGCGCTGCTTGGCCATGCCGGCCAGGCCCTTGGTGAACTGGCCGACCACCTTGTCCTGCTTGAAGCCGCGCAGCTTGTCGATGTCGATCTTCGGCTTGCCGAAGCTGATGCCGATGTCGTCCGAATGCGCCGCTTCGTCGATCAGCGCCGCGGCATGCAGCAGCGCCTTCGACGGAATGCAGCCGACATTGAGGCAGACGCCGCCCAGCGCTTCGTAGCGTTCGATCAGCACCGTGTCCAGGCCAAGGTCGGCGGCGCGGAACGCGGCGGTATAGCCGCCCGGACCGGAACCGATCACGACGATGCGGCATTCGATGTCGGCGGTCTTGCCGGTACCCAGCGCCGGCTTCGGCGCCGAGGTCGCCGGGGCGGCAGGGGCCGCGGGCGAAGGCGCGACCGGTGCCGCCTTGGCCGGTGCGGCGGCGGCGGCGCCTTCCGCCTCGATGATCGCCACCACGCTGCCCTCGGACAGCGCATCACCCAGCTTGACCTTGATCTCCTTCACCACGCCCGCCACGGACGAAGGAACTTCCAGCGTGGCCTTGTCCGACTCCAGCGTCACCAGGCCCTGGTCCTTCTTCACCGTGTCGCCGACGGCGACCAGGATCTCGATGACAGGCACATCGGTGTAGTCGCCGATGTCGGGGACCCTGGCCTCGATCAGGCCGCCACCGGACGCGGCGGGAACAGGCGTCGGCGCCTCAGGCGCCGGGGATGCGCTCCTTCCCCCGCTCGCGGGGGGGGGCGAGGAAGGAGGCGCATGCGCAGTCGGCGCAGACGCCGCAGCGCCCTCCGCTTCCAGGACGGCCACCACGCTGCCTTCCGACAGCGCATCGCCCAGCTTGACCCTGATCTCCTTCACCACGCCGGCCGCCGACGACGGCACCTCCAGCGTGGCCTTGTCTGATTCCAGCGTCACCAGGCCCTGGTCCTTCTTCACCGTGTCGCCGACGGCGACCAGGATCTCGATGACGGGCACATCGGTGTAATCGCCGATGTCGGGGACCTTGATTTCAATGGTGGCCATTCGATTCTCCTGGGATCGTGTCAATCGTTCTCCGGCGCCTGGCCGGAAAGCGACTGCTGCAGTTCATCCAGCGCGGCGTCGAGCTGCTGCCAGCGCTTTTCCTGTTTGGATTCGCTTTCGTTGCTGGCTTCGACCAGCAGGTCGACCTGATCCAGCAACAGCTCCGCCGGTCCGCAATCCGGGGCGACGCCACTGAAGCGCTCGCCATTGACCAGGAACGACACCAGTCCGCGCTCCTGCAGCGGCGCATTGACGCCTTCCGGCGCGGCCCGCTCCAGCGCCTGTTGCCACAGGCTGGTCAGGCGCTGCGCCAGCGGGACGGGGATGCGCACTTCGTCGCGGTCGGGGGTCTGGTCGGTGCGGAACTGCACGCCGCCGCGGGCGCTGCCGCCGCTCCAGACGTGCACGCGTTCGTCCGCTTCGCTGACGCGCAGGGTCCATGCCGCCCCCTCCGCGCCGGGGATCAGGGCGATGCCGCGCTCCTTGCCGGTGGCGGGCAGCCACACCAGGGACACGGCAGGCTGCGTATCGCCGTGGAACAGCTGTTCCACGGCCGCGCCATGATTGCCGGTGGCCGGTGGCCAGCCACGCCCGAAACTGAGCGTGCAGTCGTCCTGCGCGAACGCCGGTGCGGCGACCAGCAGCAGCGCGCCGATCAGCGCATGGCGGGCGGTGCCACGCGTCACAGCAGCACGCGGCGCATGTCGCCCAGCAACTGCGACAGGTACGCGGTGAAGCGGGCGGCGGAGGCGCCATCGATCACGCGGTGGTCGTAGCTCAGCGACAGCGGCAGCATCAGGCGCGGCTGGAACTGCTTGCCGTCCCACACCGGCTGGATCGAGGACTTGGACACGCCCAGGATGGCCACTTCCGGCGCGTTGACGATGGGCGTGAACGCCACGCCGCCGATGCCACCCAGCGAGGAGATCGAGAAGCAGCCGCCAGACATGTCGGCCGGGCCCAGCTTGCCGTCGCGCGCCTTCTTGGCCAGTTCGCCGGTTTCCTGTGCGATCTCGTTGACGCCCTTCTTGTCGACGTCGCGGATCACCGGCACGACCAGGCCGTTCGGCGTGTCGGCGGCGAAGCCGATGTGGAAGTACTTCTTCAGCGTGAGGTTCTCGCCGCTGGCGTCGAGCGAGGCGTTGAAGTCGGGGAACTTCTTCAGCGCCGACACGCTGGCCTTCATCAGGAAGGCGAGCATGGTCAGCTTGATGCCAGCCTTCTCGTTTTCCTTGTTCAGCGCCACGCGCAGCGCTTCCAGGTCGGTGATGTCGGCGTGGTCGTGCTGGGTGACGTGCGGAATCATCGCCCAGTTGCGCGCCAGGTTGGCACCGGAAATCTTCTTGATGCGCGACAGCGCGACGGTCTCGACGTCGCCGAACTTGCTGAAGTCGACTTTCGGCCACGGCAGCAGGTTGAGCCCGCCACCCGCGGCGGCCGGCGCACCGGCAGTGGCCGGAGACGGAGCCGCCACGCCGCCCGCCAGCACGCCCTTGACGTACTTCTGCACGTCTTCCTTGCTGATGCGGCCACCGCGCTCGCTGCCGCTCACCTGGTCGAGGTCCACGCCCAGCTCGCGGGCGAACAGGCGCACGGCCGGGCTGGCATAGGCGACCTTCTCGGGCAGCACGCGATCAGCATTGAACTCCACCGGCGGCGAGCGCGGCGGCGAGGCTTCCGGATCCACCCCCGGCCTGTCGTCCAGCACGCGCGATGCGGCGGGAGCGGCCGAGGCAGGCGCCGCGCGTTCCTGCGCGATCTCGCGCTGGGCGATCCTGTCGGGCGTCGCGGCCACCGCGACCGGCTCGACCTTGGCGCCGGTCTCGGCCGTCACCGGCTGCGGCGCGGATGCCGCGGGCGCAGGTTTCGCTTCCGCCGCACCTTCGCTGACCTCGATCAGGGCGACCAGCGCGCCTTCGGCCAGTTCATCGCCGAGCTTGACCTTGATTTCCTTCACCACGCCCGCGAACGCCGACGGCACTTCCATCGTCGCCTTGTCCGACTCCAGCGTGACCAGGCCCTGGTCTTTCTTCACCGTGTCACCCACGGCCACCAGCACTTCGATCACCGGTACGCCACTGTAGTCACCGATGTCGGGAACCCGTGCTTCCTTGATTTCGGCCATTGTGTGACTCCAGTGGTCTGACTCAAAAGGGGAACCCCTATTGTGTCCGCATGGGCGCGATGCGCCAACCTTTGGTCGGATTTAATTTTCTGTCCTGAGCGGGACATCGCATCCTGCGACAGCATGCATGGCGTCCACGCGCGCGCCAGCAGGTAGTGGTATCGCTTTGGTCCGCGCCCGCGTGGTGCAGGCCCGCCGTCTTCCTCGGCACGATACGCCTGCGCACTGTGCGCGGCGGCACCCGTCCCGACGCGGCCCCCCTGCGGCTGCATCCCGCCTTCACACCTGCGCGCCTAGGATCGGCCGCTCTCCGCTCCCGAGGATCCGCCATGCGCTGGACACTGCTGCTGTTGTCGCTCGTGATGCCCGCTGTATCGTGGCTTTCGCAACAGGAAGCGTTCGGCCCCACCAATGGCGCCATCTCCGACCGCTACCCCACCCTGATCGTCGCGGCCGGCTACGCGTTCGCCATCTGGGGACTGATCTTCCTGTGGGATGGGGTGTTCGGTGCGTGGCAGGCATTCTCGAAGCGCGCCGCGGGCACGGCCCTGGCCGGCGCACGCCCCTGGGCGGCCGGCGGGTTCGCGCTGACGGCCGCGTGGATGCCGGCGTTCTCGCAGCAGCTGTTCTGGCTGGCGCTGCTGATCATCTGGGGCGCGCTGGGCTGCCTGCTGGCGGCCGCGCTGAAACTGTCGAACGATCCCGCACCCATCCCGGGGCAGACCTGGCTGGCCTGGATCCCGCTGTCGCTGCATGCGGGCTGGCTGGCGCTGGCGGCATTCCTCAACACCGCCCAGGTGATCGTCGCGTACGGCCTGTTGTCCACCACCCACATGCTGCCCTGGACGCTGGTGCTGTTCGCCGCCGCGGCGGCACTGTTGCTGGTCGTCAATCGAAGGATGCGCGGCAACCTGCCCTTCGTGGCGGCGGCCCTGTGGGCGCTGGCGGCGGTCTACATCAAGCAGTCGAACGCCGCGCTGCCCGGCGCCGACACGGCGGCGTGGGTCGCAGTGGGCGTGGCGGTCGTGCTCGCTGCGCAGACGGCGTGGTTGCGGCGGCCCCAGCCGCTGCGCGTCACCGGCTGAGCCCCAGGCCGCAGGGCCGCAGCACGGCCCACGCCTGCTGCAGCGCGGCCAGCGACATGGCCGCATTGGCGGGGCTCGTGGACGGCAAGGGCAGGCACACCAGGTCGCTACGCCCGGACGATGCCAGCCACGGCTGCACATGGCGGCGGAAGGCCGCGGCCGCCTTCCCGCCATTCAGTGCGATCGCACGCAGCGCCGGCAACGCACGTACCCGTTCGATGATCGGGTTGACCACTTCCGTGCCGCGCACGATGGCCGCATCCAGGCTGCCGCTGCGCTCGCACTGGCCGATGACATCCCAGACGCCCACGCCCGCCTGGTGCAGGGCGTTCAGGCGATGCTCGTAAGGAAGCGTGGCATCGAACCCGTACAACGCGCCCATCACCGGCCAGAAGCGGTTGCGCGGATGGGCGTAGTACTGCGCCGCCTGCAGCGATGCGCCGCCCGGCATCGACCCCAGCACCAGCACGCGGCAATCCGCCGCGATGCGCGGTGGCAACCCGGTCAACCGCTCGGCCACGCTTTCAGCCTGCCGCGTTCTGCCAGGGCCGCACCACCAGCACGGCCCCCACGACCACCAGCAGCAGGCCGACGATGCGCAGCGGATCGACCGGCTGCCGTGCGTGCAGCACGCCGAAATGGTCCAGCACGACCGAACCCACCAGTTGCCCGGCCACGACCAGGCAGATCAACGACGCCGCGCCCAGCCGGGGCACGAGCAACGTGGCCGAGGCGACGAACAGGGCGCCGATCACGCCCCCCGTCCACGCCCACCACGGCACTTTCGCCAGCGCGGCGGGGACGAACACCGGGCGCGTCAGCAACCACCAGGCCAGCAGTACCAGCGTTCCCACCATGAAGGACGCCAGCGACGCGAACAGCGGCCCGAACGTCTGCCGCCCGAGCGAGGCATTGATGAGTGCCTGCAGCGGCAGCAGCAGGCCGATGAGGAGGGCGAGCGCAACGCCGGTCGCGTTCATGCAGTATCTCGTGGCAATGGATCGTTGCCACGATACGCGATGCGGCCGCTCAAGCGACAGCCGCGACCATCGTCATGCGGCCGGAAGCACCTGCCGCCGGGCCACCGCGCGTTGCAGCAGCGCCATGGACACCAGCAGCATCGCCATGGGCGCCAGCAGCAGGTAGAACGCACGCGAGCCATCGAAGTGTGCGAACAACTGGCCGGTGACGAACGAGCCGGTGGTGCCGCCCAGCGCCGAGAACACCACGATCAATCCGGTCATCGCCGCATGCCGGGACTTCGGCAGCGCACTCAGCACCACCGAATTGATCGCCGGATAGATGGGCGCCATCAGCAGGCCGATCAGCGGGAACACGTATGCCGCCACGGGCGCGTTCCACCAGTTCATGCCGTCGCGCGGTTGCACGTTGGCCGCCAGCGGCAGCGCCAGCAGCACCAGCACGGCCATGGCGACCACGCAGCCGGACAGCAGCCAGAACCACGGCACGCGCCGCAGCAGCACGCCACCGCCCAGCCGCCCCAACGCGAGGGAGCCGGCGAAGATGCTGGCCGCCTGCACGCTGAGCGTGGTCGGCAGATGCAGGATCTCGCGGTTGAACGTGGGCAGCCAGGTATTGATGGCCTGTTCCATCAGCACGTAGAGGAAGGCGGACACCAGGAACACGCCCACCAGCGGCAACGCCAGCAACCGGAACATGTCCACGAACGATTCGCCCGCCGCGTGGTCGTCACGCGCCGCGCGTTCGTCCAGGGCGCAGGTGGCCAGCAGCACGACCACCGCCACGCACATCGCGGCCAGCACCCAGTAGACATCCAGCCAGATCGGATCGCCAGGCGCGTCCGCGTTGATGAAGGCGGCGAACAGCCATGCGCTGCCCAGGATGCCGACCATGAACCAGCCTTCCACCGTGCTGGTCAGCGCAGCGTGCGCCTTCGCATCGTCGGTCAGCAGGCCGATGCTGGAATACACCGCGACCTTGACCAGTGCGAACGACACGCCCACCGTGGCGAACAGCAGCTTGGTGGCCCAGAACGACTGCAGCAGCGGCATCGCGGCGCAGGCCAGCGCGACCAGTGTCAGCCCCAGCATCATCGCGCGGCGATAGCCCAGCCGCGGCAGCCATGAGGCAACCAGGAACGAGGTGATCGCGATCGGCAGGTCCTTGAAGGCTTCCAGCAGGCTGGCATCGCCCTTGTCGATGCCGAAGCCCTGCATGGACTGCAGGATCACGGTACCCACCGAGTTCAACAGCATGGCGAAGATCATGTAGGTCAGGATCATCGCCAGGATCATGCGGGTTCGGGTCATGTGCGGTACCGGTGGCGTCATCGGAATGCTAGCCCGTCCCGGCACGCGCAGGTTCACCCGCCAGGGCCGGTGAACCTGCGTGCCAGCAACGGAAGACGGTGGGTGGGGAGAGACCACCCGACGAAGAAAGAGGGCGCCGCATGCGGCGCCCTCCGGATATCACCACCGGTAAGCAGCGGATACCTGGTACGACGTACCTTCCAGCGGACGACCCATGAACACGCCGCCACTGGTCGCATTGCCCAGCACGCGCGCATTGCCTTCGGTCAGCGCGATCTCGTCGGTGACGTTGCGGCCGGCCAGGGTGAACTCCCAGTGGTCGCCCACGTGCGCACTGGCACCCAGGTCCCAGGTGTCGTACTCGGGCAGCACCTGGCCGTTGGCGGGATCGGAATAGCGATCGCCCACGTGCGTGTACGTGGTGAACACCTTCAGGTCGCCCCACGGCATCGACCAGTAGTAGCTCGGCGTCAGCCGCGCGCGGAACTTCGGCTGGCGCACCACCTGGTTGCCGTCGAAGTCGGCGAAGTCGCCGTACTTGGCGCGCAGCCAGGTCGCATTCCACGCCAGCTCGAAGCCGCCCGCTGGCCGCCACGCGCCTTCGAACTCGACGCCGCGCGCCTTCGAGTCGCCGATGATCACGACGTTGTTGCCGTTGTTGTCGAACGCCTGGTAGCGCAGGCCGGTGAAGTCGTTGTAGAACGCGGTCAGGTACATCTCGTACGTCTCGCCGCCTGCCTTCAGGCCCAGCTCGTACTGGTCGATCTCGGTCTTGTTGTTGGCGCCGTCGCGCAGGTTGTCGAACTGCGGAAAGGTGAAGCCCGAGTTGACCCGGCCGAACAGGCTGACGCTGTCGTTGAGCGTGTAGTTCAGGCCGGCCGTCCATGAGACGTCGCTGTCGTTCTGGTCGATGCTGCGCGGCGTGGTCGAGACCGAGGTATTGTTGTCGTACAGGGTGTTCTGATCGCCGTCCAGGTCGACGGTGACCGGATCCCACACCGTGCCGTCGATCTCCTGCCGCTCGTAGCGCACACCGGCATCCAGGCGGATGCGGTCGTTGACGGTCCACTCGTCGGCGATGAAGAAGGCGGTGTTCTGGCCGTCGTAGTCGCCGCGGATGTTGTAGAACGCCGTGCCGACGAAGCCGTCACGCGTGGCGACCTGCCCGTTGGACAGCGCCAGGTTCACCCGGCGCGCGTTGTCCTGCGCGGTAAGCAGCATGTTGTTGCCCAGCCACCACCGGTCCTTGGACGAATAGTCCGCGTAGTACACGCCGAAGGTCAGCGCATTGTTGTCGGTCAGGTCGACACTGAAGCGCAGGTCGTTGGTGAACGAGCTGATCTCCTTCTCCACCACCCACCAGCCCGCGGTCAGCACCTGCTGGTTCGGGTCCACCGCACCGCCGCCATTGACGAACGTGCCGGTGCCGGTGACGCCCGCGCCATAAGTGTCGGTGATGTAGGACGACAGCGTCTGCGGATTGGCGCCGGTGAACAGCGCATAGGTCGGCGCGTCGCCCTTCAGGTAATTGAACTTGTCGCTGATCGTCCAGTTGCCGACATACCAGTCCAGCGAGCCGCCGAACACGTCGATGTCCACGCCGCGGCCGTCGGCCAGGTCGCGCGTCATCGTCTGGTTGCCGACGCCGGTCGGCAGCGTCACCCGGCGGAAGTCGTCGCCGACCAGCGTGCCGGTGGTGGCATCCAGGCCCGGGAAATCCGAGATGTCTTCGCCGTTGTTGCGCGAGACCAGCGGCACCGCCGTGTAGAACGTGTTCTTGTCGTCGGTGTGGCGTGCGTACAGGCTGAACTCGCCCTCGGCCCAGCGCTTGGTCAGCGTGGCGCTCAGCTGGCCACCCTTCTCCACCGGGAAGCCGGTCTGGCGCACGCCGTCGGTCTCGCGGTAGAAGCCGCCCACGCTGTAGTACCAGCCGGTGTCTGCACCGAGCGGGCCGCCGCTGTAGAAGTCGAGGCGGCGCAGGTCGTCGGTACCGACGGTCAGCCGCACCAGGCCTTCGGGCGTGTCCTCGCCCTTCTTCTGGATGAAGTTGACGGTGACGCCGGGCTGGCCATTGGAGTAGATGGGGCTGGGACCGCCGCGCAGGCCTTCGACGCGCGCGATGGTGTCGTCGATGCGGAACAGCGTGGTGTTCTCCAGGAACGACAGCGTCGGCGGCGGGAAGATCGGCGAGCCGTCCAGCTGCAGGGTGAAGAACGGCGCGTCGCCCTCGGAGGGCATGCCGCGCACGAAGACGTTGGCACCGGTGCCGCCGCCGCTGGCCTCGGCCCAGACGCCCGGCACGATCTTCAACAGGTCGGCGGTGCTGGTCGGCGCCGTCTCCTGGATCTGTTCCGGCGTGGCAGTGCTGATCGAGAAGCTGGCGTCGCGCTTGCGCAGGCCCTTGAACTTGGCCGTGCCGCTGACCACCACCGCGTCCAGCGTGGTGGCCTCGTCGCGTGCCGCGGGCTCGGCGGGGGTGCTGTCCTGGGCGGCGGCCAGCGCGGGCGCCAACGCCAGCGCGATGGCCGCGGACAGCGCATACCGCATCGGGTGCTTGGTGTGTTGCATGGTCTCTCCCTCCACTTTCATTGTTGTCGTACTGTTGACAGGCTTTCCACCGCGGCTTCTGTGGCCGCGTGTGGTCAAGGTGAAACGAAGTCCCTCAGGGTGAAGTCGGCGATGCGGGGAATCACCGCATCGGCATGGCGCAATACGCGCGCGTCGCCGATGCCGATGGCCGCCATGCCGGCGGCATGGATGGCGTCGATGCCCGCGGCGGCGTCTTCCACGCCGATGCACAGGTGAGCGGGCACGCCGAGCGCGGCGGCCACGTCCAGGAAGATGCCCGGGTCCGGTTTGGCCCTCACGATGCGGCCGGCGTCGGCGATGTAGTCGAAACGGTCGGCGATGCCGAGTTTCCGCAGCAGCACCGGGGCGTTGCGGCTGGCCGATGCCAGCCCAAGCTTGAGGCCCGCCGCGCGTGCGGCATCGAGCACCTCGATCACGCCCGTGAACAGGTCCTGCGGCCCGAAGCCCTCGATCTCCTGCACGTAGTAGCCGTTCTTGGTCTCGGCCAGTGCGCGCTTCTCGTCCGCGCTGTAAGCGCGGGTCGCGCGCTCCAGGATGATGTCCAGCGACGCCATGCGGTCCACGCCCTTGAGGCGCTCGTTGACCTGCTGGTCGAACGGCACGCCGATCTCGTCGGCCAGCCGCTTCCATGCGTGGTAATGCGTGTGCGCGGTGTCGGTGAGCACGCCGTCCAGATCGAAGATCAACGCCCGGCACGCCCGCGGAAAGGCCGCGCGCGGCGGTGAAGGCAGTGCCAGCGGCAGCAGCGCTTCGCGCCCGGCCTTCAGCATGACCGCGCTGCCCGCATGGCCGAACGCCAGTGCATCGCCTTCGTCCAGCCGATAACGCACGCCGCGCGCATCCACGTCCACGCGCAGTGCGCAGCCGCGCCAGCGCAGGTTGAAGCCGTATCCCGTCCAGCCGGCCGGCAGCGTGGGCGCGAACACCAGGCGCCCGTCCTGCACGCGCAGGCCGCCGAACCCCTGCACCAGGCCCAGCCAGCTGCCCGCCATCGCCGCCATGTGCACGCCGTGATCGGTGTTGCCGTGCAGATCGTCCAGGTCCACGCGCAGGCTGGCGTCGAAATAGCGCCATGCCTTCTCGTCCTGCCCGACCTCGCTGGCGAGGATGCCGAACACCGGCGCGGACAGCGTGGAGTCGTGCGTGGTCACGGCTTCGTAGTAATCGAAGCCGCGCCGCTTGCTGCCCAGGTCGATGCCGTCGCCCGCCAGCACCATCGCCATCACCACGTCGGCCTGCTTGCACACCTGGTGGCGGTACAGCGTGAGCGGGTGGTAGTCCAGCAGCAGCGGCCGATGCCCGCCTTCCTGTTTCGGGAACGGCCAGCGTGGCTTGTCCAGGAAGTCATCGTCCTGCGCATGGATGCCCAGGGCGTCGTCGTACGGCAGGTACATCGTTTCCGCGGCGCGGCGCCACACCGCCACTTCCCCGGCGTGCAGTCCGAGGCGGTCGGCCAGTTCCGCCAGCGCCTGCGGGCGCCGGGCCTGCAGCATCTCCCATGCGGACACGGCGCGCTGCAGGTGCCGCTGCGCCATCCGGTTGGTGTAGTAGTTGTTGTTGACCAGCGTGGTGTATTCGTCCGGCCCGGTCACCTCGTGGATGCAGAAGGCGCCCCCGCGGCGTGGATTGAAGTGACCGGCCTGCGGCCAGATGCGCGCGGTCTCGAAAAGGATCTCGGCGCCAGCCTCGCTGAGGAAGTCGAGGTCTTCGCTGGCGTCGAGATAAAGGCCGATTCCGTACGCGATGGCCGCATTGATGTGGTACGCCGCCGAACCGCTGGGGTAATGCGCGGAGCATTCGCCACCGGCGATCGTGCGCCACGGGTACAGGGCGCCGACCGGGTGGTTCATCGCGCGCGCCTGCGCACGTGCCGCCGGAAGCGTGCGGTAGCGGTACATCAGCATCGCGCGCGCCACATCCGGGGCGGTGAACACCATCACCGGCAGCACGAAGGCCTCGGTGTCCCAGAAGCAATGGCCTTCGTAACCCTCGCCGGTGATGCCCTTGGCGGCGGTGCCGTTGACACCGTCGCGGCCCGCCGACTGCAGCAGGTGGAACAGGTTGAAGCGCAGCGCGAGTTCCGCCGACGGATCGCCATGCACGGAGATGCCCGCACGCTGCCAGAAGGCCTGCATCGCCTGTGCCTGGGTGTCCGCGATGGCATCGAAGCCGCGGGCGACCGCCTGCTCCAGCACGCGGCCCACATCGGAGTCCTTGCCGCCGTTGCCGTCGTCGTAGGCTACGAACTTCTGCAGCGCAACCGTCTTGCCCGGCCGCAGCTCGGCCTGGAAACGCTGCATCACGCGACCGTCTTCCGTGCCCGCGCCGGCGAACGCCAGCCCATCCCCTGAGGTGCGATGGCGCTGCGCGCACACCAGCCGGATACCGCTGTGGTGCGTGCGCTGGACCAGCGATGCCGCGTGCTCATCGGCCTGCTCGTCGGAGACCGTCATCGGCGCGCCGCCGGACACCCCGATGCGCGGATCGTCACCCTGCTCCACGGCCTGGCGCCCGGTTTCGATGGACGAGACCAGTTGCAGCGTTCCCGTGTAGTCGATGGAGGTGACGCTGAAATGGATCGCGAGCAACGCACGCTCGGCCAGCGGCACCACGCGCCGCGCACGGATTTCCAGGGTGTGGCCGGCTTCGGTCTTCAGCCGCAGGCGGCGATCCAGCGATCCCGCCGCGAGATCCAGCGCGCGCTCGAACGCGAGCCATTCGCAGCGCTCCGGCTGCAACGGCACGCCCTCCACCACCAGGCGGATGTGCTTGCCGTCCGCGACGGGTACGCGCGTATCGGTGCTGCGCGGGAAACCGGTGAAGCGTTCGTGGTAATGGATCGGATTCTGCTCGAATACGCTCGCCAGGAAACTGCCGTCACTGGCGCTGCTGCCTTCTTCCAGGCCGCCGCGTACGCCCAGGGTGCCGTTGGCCAGCGCGAACAGGGTTTCGTCGCGCGCGGCACGATCGCCATCGAAGCCTCGCTGGCTGAATCGCCAGGGGTCGACGGCGGGCGCCGTGCCCTGGTCTTCCGCGGTCTGCTTCGATCCCGTTTCCTGTTCCACCGACAACCCCGCAAGCGTCTTCTTCCGCGCCCGGCCGGGCAGCGGCGGGAGGCACGCTAGGAGGCATTGTTATCGATGTCAAGTTATCGATGTCATGTCACCTCCGACGCCCTGATGGCAGGCCGTCATCGGCCCGATTCGGCGCGACCGATCGACGGAACAAGTCTTTTAAAACAAAGGCTTGGGTGATGCAGGCACGGACCCCCACCCGTCCTGCGGACAGGCAGTGATCCGCTGCAACGCAACAGCCGGTTGCGCTCAGGTGGCGCGCAGCACCAGATGGGTGGGGAGGGTCTCCGACTGGGCCGGTTCCCCTTCGATCAACCCCCGGATCTTCCTGGCCAGCAGTACGCCGGCATCGAGGAAGTTCTGGTGCACCGAGGTCAGCGGCGGCACGTAGGTGGCCCCCAGGGGCGTGTCGTCGTAACCGATGACCGAGACGTCCTCCGGCACGCGGCGGCCGCGCTCGATCAGCGCACGGATCGCGCCGATGGCCAGCAGATCGCTGGCGGCGAACAGCGCGTCCACCTGCGGTTGCGTTTCCAGCAGTGCGTGCACGGCGTCGGCACCGGCGCTGACGGTGAAGCTGGCCACGGTGGGCGTCATCGGCGTGATGCCATGGCGCGCCAGCGCAGCGGCGAAGCCTTCGAGACGCTCGGCGAACTCGCCATGCGCGGCATCCCCGAGGAAGGCGGGACGGCGACGGCCCAGCGCGATGAAGCGGTCGGCCGCCAGCGCGCCACCGCGACGGTTGTCGCTGCCCACGACCACCTGCGATTCGTGGCGGCTGACCGCGCCCCAGACCACCATCGGACGCCCCCAGCGCTGTACCTCGTGCATGGCGTCCTCGTGCGCGCCCTGGCCCAGCAGGATCACGCCATCGGCCGCCTGCACGTTGGGCAGCGCGCCGCCCTGCAACGACGTCAGCAGCACGCTGTAGCCGGTGGTGGTGAGTTCCTGGGTGATGCCGCCCAGCAGGTCCAGCGGATAGGGGCCGGACATCTGCCGTTCGACGGTGGGCTTCATTTCCACCACCACCGCCACCGTCATGCTGCGCCGCAGGCGCAGGTTGCGTGCGCTGACATTGAAGGAATAGCCGTACTGCTGCGCCACCTGGCGCACACGCTCGCGCGTCTCGGCATTGACCAGCGGGCTGTCGCGCAGCGCGCGCGATACGGTGATGGCGGAAACACCCGCCACTCTCGCCAGGTCCGCCATGGTCAGGTGGTCGCCCGGCGCGGGGAGCGCAGGCCGGGAGCGTCCGGTGCGTGGCGGGCGTTTGGCGGGGGGCATGCGGGTCACTTCCGTGCGCGGCTGGCTTCGTATTGTGCAATACGCGCGTCCACCGGCGTGGATGCGATCACCGCCGCGACAGGCTCCACCAGCAGGTCGTCCAGTGCCCTGAAGCGCAGGCAGCACTTGCCCATGTCCAGCTTCCTGCCCGCTGCCGCATAGGCCTGCCGCAACGCGGCGTCCTGCGGCGAGCCCTCGTCGAAGACCGGCAGGTAAAGCGCGTAGTACTGCTTCTGTGCCGCCAGGGCGACATAGGCAAGCGGCTGCGCGTTGTAGGTGACCGGATAGCGCGACAGCGGGATCTCCCAGCTGATCATGCCCCAGTTCATTCCCTCCACGTACCCGTCCGGAAGATGGCGGTTGACCAGGTCACGCACGGCCGCCACCACGACGCGCCGTGGCTCCGGCAGTTCCGCCAGATACGCATCCACCGTTGATGCCTTGCTGCTGACCATGCGTGTTCCCTCGCTGCCGCCCGCGTGCCGACCTTAGCGCAACCCCGGCAGATCGTCATCCACCGCCACGCGCGCGGTATGGCTTCCGCCTCGCAGAGAGGGCCCCTTAACCGGCGCGCCCGTGCTGCGCACCGAAGGCGGAGCGCGAAAGCGCGGCGCTTCATCAACATCAGCGCACGGTGAAATCGCGTCGATTTCCAGTGGATTTTCGCCGTGATTTGAAAAGTGTTCATGTCGCGCCGCGGTCTGCATTCATGCAGTGCTGGTTACGGTGCGCTCGCCCTGCATCGATCCGCGGCGTCACGCCACTGGATGCAGGGACATAAGAACACAACAGGAGAACCAGCATGACTTCGATCCGTACCTTGACGCTTGCGCTTGCTTCGCTGATGGCCGTTTCCCCGGCCGCATTCGCACAGGACGCGTCCACGGACACCGCGTCTTCCGCCGCCGGCAAGCGTTTTGCCGTGGTGGGTGGCGCTGCGATCCTGCACCCGGATTCCGATCCGCTGCCCGGCTCGCGCATCGACATCGATGGCGACATCGCCCCGACCATCAGTGCGAGCTGGTACGCCACCGACAACATCGCGGTGGAACTGTGGGGCGCGGCCGACAAGTTCAACCATCGCGTTCGTGGCGACGCCGGCAAGATCGGCACCGTCGAGCAGCAGCCCATGGCGCTGAGTGGCCAGTACCACTTCGGCACGCCCGACCAGGTGATGCGTCCGTTCGTCGGACTGGGCTACTACGAGTCCAACTTCAGCAATGAAGACATTGCCGGCGGCGGCGACCATGTCGGCCTGGAGACCGCCAAGGGTGCGATCGCCACCGCAGGCGTGGACTTCAACATCAACGAGCGCTGGTTCGCCCGCGCCGATGCGCGCTACCTGAAGGGCGATGCGGAGATGCGCGTCGCCGGCCAGGGCACCGGCGAGGAACTGACGCTGGACCCGTGGGTCGTGGGTGTGGGTATCGGCGCGCGCTTCTGATCACTCCTCGCGCTGACGCCGCGGCGGGCCCCTCGGGGTCCGCCGTTCTCTTTTCAGCGCGCGGTACGCCCACGCAGGCGGTCCAGGCGGGCGACCCGCCACTTCACCCCCCACGCATACGCCAGGTAATAGCCCAGCAGCAGGCCCGCCACCGCGACCAGGCTGCCGTGTCCCGTCCACGCGGCCACCGCCGGGCTGGCATCGCTCTGCCAATGGCGTGCCAGCTGGAAGAAGCCCAGCGCGAGGCGCGCCGCCACCACGCCCAGCAAGGCCAGCACCAGCCATGCATTGGGCTGGTAGAACACACCCTGCGGCGCCACCTCCCAGCGCGTCAGCCACACGCCGGCCGCGCCCAGCGCGACGCCAATGGCAAGTCCCAGACCCGCATGCAGCAGGCTGTCGGGCCACCAGACCAGGCTCACCGCCGTGGCGACGAGGAAGACCACCGCCGACAGCAGCAGCCCCCACGCATTGATCCGCAGCACCCAGCCGCGCGCCAGCCGGCGGGCGCGTCCGTAGCGGTACCGCTGCCACAGCGACAGCGGCAACAACACCACCCACAGCAGGGGCAGCAACAGCAGAAGGATCAGCAGCAGGAAGGGCATGGCGGCCATGATGCCGCAACGCGCGTGAGGATTGCGCCGCTCAGGGGTGCTCGGCTTCGACGTGCACCTTCTCCCTCCGCAGCAGGTAGATGCCGCTGGCGACGATGATGGCCGCGCCGATCCAGGTGACGCCATCCGGCAGCACGTTCCAGAGCGCCAGATCCAGTGCCACGCCCCAGACCAGCGCGGTGTACTCCAGCGGCGCGATCAACGAGGCTTCGCCCCGCCGGAACGCCTCCGTCAGCGCCACCTGCGCCAGCGAGCCCGCGATGCCGACCAGGGCGATGATCCACAGGTGCCCCGTCTGCAGCGGCACCCAGCCGGGCAGCGCCAGCAGCCAGGCGCCCAGCGACAGCAGCACCATGAACCAGAACACCATCGCCTGCGTGCTGTCGCGCTGGGCCAGCATGCGGACGGTGATGGCACCTGCCGCGTAGCAGACCGCCGCGACCAGGATCGCCAGGCCACCGGCGGTCAGCATGCCCTCGCCGGTGGGCCGCAGGATCACCAGCACGCCGACCAGGCCGATCCCGATGGCGGTCCATCGCCCCGCACCGACCTTCTCGCCCAGCAGCGGACCGGCCATCGCGGTGACCAGCAACGGCGCCACGAAGGTGATGGCATAGGCCGTGGACAATGGCAGGGTGCGCAATCCGTACACGAAGCCCACCATCATGCAGATGCCCAGCAGCCCGCGCACCAGGTGCAACGACCAGCGCACCCGCAGCAGGGTGGCGGGCCTGACCGTGGCCAGCACCCACACGGTCACCAGCGGCAGCGACGACAGGCCGCGCAGGGCCGCGACCTGCAGCGGCGGATAGTGCGGCGCCAGCAGCTTCAGCCCCGCATCCATCAGTGCGAACATCAGCACGGCCAGCAGCATCAGGACGATGGCGGCGGAATGGGGATGGCGGGAGGTCATGCGCCATTATCCACGGGAGCGCGACGCGGTTGCGCGCATCGGGCTAAAATTCGCCGGTATCTGCAAGGAACCTGCCATGCCCTCTTTCGACGTCGTCTCCGAAGTCAACGTGCACGAACTCACCAACGCGGTCGACCAGGCCAACCGCGAGCTGTCCACCCGCTTCGACTTCAAGGGCGTGGATGCGAAGTTCGTCCTGGAGGACAAGCTGATCACCCAGTCCGCGCCGAGCGACTTCCAGCTCAAGCAGATGACCGACATCCTGCGCGCGCGCCTGATCGCGCGGCAGATCGACGCGCGCTGCCTGGATTTCGGTGACGTGGAAACCAACCTGGCCGGCGCGCGCCAGAAGGTCACCGTGCAGCAGGGCATCGAGCAGAAGCTGGCCAAGAAGATCGTCGCCACCATCAAGGACGCCAAGCTGAAGGTCGAGGCGCAGATCAACGGCGACAAGCTGCGCGTCACCGGCAAGAAGCGCGACGACCTGCAGGACGTCATCGCGTTGCTGAAGAAGACCGAGTTCGAGCTGCCGCTGCAGTTCGACAACTTCCGTGACTGACGCCCCGCATGACGCCACGGGTGGCGTCGACCCCATCGCAGCCACCCGCCGCTGGGTGGAGCGCGCCGTCATCGGCCTGAACCTGTGCCCGTTCGCGAAGGCCGTCTACGTGAAGCAGCAGGTGCGCTTCGTGCTGAGCGATGCGAGCACCCCCGAGGCGCTGCTGGAAGAGCTGGCAGAAGAACTGGTGCTGCTGCGCGACTCCGACCCGGCCGAGATCGACACCACGCTGATCGTCCACCCGGATGTGCTGACGGACTTCCTGGACTACAACGACTTCCTCGACAACGCCGACGCCGCGGTCGAGGCACTGGACCTGCAGGGCGAACTGCAGGTGGCCAGCTTCCATCCCGACTACCAGTTCGCCGGCACCGCGCCGGACGACATCAGCAACTACACCAACCGCTCGCCCTACCCCACCCTGCACCTGCTGCGCGAAGCCAGCATCGACCGCGCGGTGGAGGCCTTCCCTGATGCGGACGTCATCGTCGAACGGAACGTCAAGACGCTGGATGCGCTGGGGCACGCGGGGTGGGCGAAGCTGTTCGCGGAGTGAGTGGGGCCAGCGCGGCATCCTCACCAACGCAATGCCTTTGCGGAGGAGCCGTGGGAGCGACGTAAGTCGCGACGGCTAGCACGCGAATCACAACCAGACCGCATCCCACCACGGGTAATGTCCTACGCTTCGTGCCAGCCCCGCGCGAATCGGATTGGCGACAATGTAACGTGCTGCCATCAGAACCGCCGGTCCGGTGCGCAGCGCTCGATCATGGAATCCTTTCTCCCAGACCTGGCCCGCATCGGGATGATGCAGGCGGACAATCCGCGAACTGTTGGATTTCAAACGTTGCACGGTTGTCGACACGCTCTCCAATGCACCCAGCTCTATCACTCCATGCCAGTGATCCGGCATCAGTACCCAGCACAACAACCTAGACCGATACCACAGTCGTGATGCCGTCATCGCCCGGCAAGCGTCCCTTGCGCGCTCAGGCTGCATGAAAAGGGGACGTCGGTCTGCCGTCGTGAAGGTCACCAGATAGGTTTGCCCCGACTGCGAAAAGCGTCCTTTCCTGAGATCCGAGTAGCCCGACATGTGATTCCCCCTGCGAGATGGAGAAAGCATGGCCGGCGCCGTGTCAGACGGTATCGGGGAACCGCCATGTTATCTGTCGGACTTTTTCCCTGCGCAGTCGCGACTCACGTCGCTCCCACCGCCACCCCCATCTGGATCGCCAGCCGCTGCTCCAGCAGGGCCCGTGCCTCGTGCAGCGAGGGCAGCAGGGTATGGCCGAGCGCACGCACGGTGTCGTCGGGCTCCACCAGGTCGGGAATCTGGATGGGATGCATGCCCGCGGCCAGGGCGGCGCGCACGCCGGTGGGCGAATCTTCCAGCACCAGGCATCGCGCGGGATCGACACTCAACGAGCGCGCGGCCAGCAGATAGACATCGGGTGCGGGCTTGGGGTGTTCGACATCGCTGCTGGTGCACACCGCGTCGAAATACGGCAGCAGTTGCGAGGCCTGCAGCTTGCGCAGGGCCAGCGGCCGTCGGGTGGAGGTCGCCACCGCGCGCGGGATGCCGCGTGCACGCAGGAACTCCAGGATCTCGATGATGCCGGGCCGGTGCGGCACGCCGGCCGCGACCACGGCGTCGTACAACGCATGCGAGCGCTGCAGGACCCGGTCGCGCTGTGCTTCGCCGACAGCCTCGTCCAGCAGGTGCCGGCACACGGCTTCACTGTGTCCCACCATCGACAGCCACAGCACCCCGGGCAAGTCGTGGCCGAGCTCACGCGCGGCCTGCGCCAGGCAACCGATGATCGCGCGCTCGCTGTCCAGCATCAGGCCGTCCATGTCGAAGATCACGGCATCGGGCGCGAACGGCAGCGAGGGAGCACTCATGGCGCGGCTTCGAACAGGCGGCGGAGATCGCCCTCGTCCAGGATGCGCCACTGTCCGGGCGGAAGATCGCCGAGCGTCAAGCCGCCGACGCGGCTGCGATGCAGCGCCTCCACATGGTTTCCCACCGCGGCGAACATGCGTCTCACCTGATGGTAACGGCCTTCGGTGAGCGTCACCTGTGCGTGCCGGGCATCGATCACGTGCAGGCCGGCGGGCGCGAGCGGCGTCTGCTCCGATTCCAGCATCAGCGTGCCGCTGGCGAAGATGGCGCCCTCGTCGCCGCGCAGGTCCTGCGCCAGCGTGACGTCGTAGACCTTGGGAAGATTGGCCTTCGGCGAAATGATCCGGTGCAGCAGGCCACCGTCGTCGGTAAGCAGCAGCAGGCCGCTGGTCTCACGGTCGAGCCGCCCGACCGTGGATAGCACCGGCGAGCGATCACGGAAACGCGAAGGGAACAGGTCGTATACGATGCGTCCGGTGTCCTTGGTCGAGCAGGTGTAGCCGACCGGCTTGTGCAGCAGGATCGCCAGCCCCGGCGCGGGATCGAGTGGCTCGCCATCCACGCGGATGTTGTCGTGATCGACCGGATCGTCGGCGTACAACACCTCGCCCGCGGCATCGGTGATGCGGCCTTCGCGGAACATCCATTGCACCTGCTTGCGGCTGCCGTAGCCCAGGTTGGCGATGTGCTTGACGATCTTCATGCGCTCAACGCCTCGCCTTCTCGGCGGCGATGACCTTGAAGCCATCGCGCTCACCCGCCACGCGCACGTCGCCGAAGCGCTCGTTCAAGGTCTGCTCGTACGGCAGGTGGCGGTTGGCGACCAGCCACAGGCGCCCGCCGGGCTTCAGCGCTTCCGCCGCCGCCGCGATGAAGCGCTGGCCGATGTCGGGGCGGTCGGCGCGACTCTGCGTATGGAACGGCGGATTGCTGACGATGAAGTCGTAGCGCGTCGACAGGCCGCGGGTGACGTCGTGCCACAGGAACGTGCGGTTGGCGGTCGAAGTGGACCCGGCCAGATTGGCCTTGGCCAGGTCCAGCGCGCGCGCCTCGGCTTCGTACAGATCAAGCGCGGTGATCTTCGGACAACGCGCCAGCAGTTCGCTGGACAGGTAGCCGTAACCCGCACCGAGATCCGCGCCATGGCCGGCGATGTCGGCCGGCAGGTGCTCGACCAGCAGCGCGGACGCCGGATCGATGCGGTTCCAGGCGAATACGCCCGGCCGGCTCAGGAAACGACCGCCTTCGATGCGGCGTGGGGCATCGAGCGATGCCCACCTCTCCAGCAACGCCGTATCGACCCCATCGTGCAGGGGACGCGTCCAGAAAGTGCGGCAATGGAACTTGGTCAGCGTGCCGGCGAGGCCGGCGAGCTGCTTGAGGTCCGCCTCGCCCGACTTGGCGCCTTCGTTGTTGGTCATGGCAGCCACCACGAGGCCGCCGGGCGATGCCAGCTGCACCGCGCGCGCCAGCAGCGCACGCGCTTCTTCGCGCTGGCGCGGCGGCAACACCAGCACCAGCGGGTAACGCGCAGCCGAGGACGACGGCGACGCGTCGGCAATGACCGCGAGGCCGGCGCGCTCGAGCGCTTCCGCGTCGGGACGGAAGCTCTGTTCGCACACCAGCTGCGACAACGGGAACTGCCGAAGTGCCGCGCCGTCGCGTGCGCGCAGGAACAGCACCGGCCCGCCCGGCCAGGCCACCTGGCCCTGCACGAACGGCAGCATCAACGCATCCAGCGCGGGATCGGAGTATCGGGAAGACAAGGGGCACCGCCAGCGGGAGAACAGGGGGCGATTCTAACCGGCCGCATGGCTGCCTCCGGCAGCGACCGCCGCATGCATGGCGTGGCCGCCCATCGGCGTATTGATACCGCAGTTAAAAAAATGTTGCACATCGAAAACAACCGGCGTATCGTGCGCGGCCTTCGGCCCCTGCGGCTGTTTTTTCACCAGAACGATTTCCATGAAGCCCGCATACGCCATCGCCAACACGCTTGACCTGCAGCCATCACGCTGCGGCCTGCGCGTGCGTGCGTATGCCTTCGATGCCAAGCCCGGCAACGAAGCCGTGCGGCATCTGGCCACCTGACATCCGGCTGACTCCCTGGGAGATCGGCCACCCCGATCTCCCGAGGAAACGCGAACGCCCTCGGGTCGCAAGTCCCGGGGGCGTTTTGTTTTCAGCGTTCGCGGAGGATGCGCATGCATCGAACAGGTTCGTTTCTTTCCACCACGGAAATTCCTTTCCGCCCTGGGGCATCCGGGTAGCGCGCATGCGCGCCCCCGAGGCAGGGGCGCGGCTGCGACCGGCGCATGTGCGCTGCGTCGTGATGCCCCGACGCGGGCTGCACGTGGGAAGAACATCGACCAGGGCGCTTGGCGCCCGAACGGATTGCCGGTTGGCGACAGCCGGCAATGGGGAACATCGATCGACCACGCGACAGCGGTACGGGCTTGTGTCCCGTCCGGTGCGCGCGGCGCTGCCGTGGCGTATGCCGACGCGTGAATGGTGGTGTTCCTCGAGCGGACGATAGCTCAGCTTGGGAGAGCAGCGGCGCATGCCGTTGGCCACCGGTTCAAATCCGGTTCGTCCACCACTGGATAGCTCAGATGGTTAGAGCATCGGACTGTTAATCCGACTGTCGCGGGTTCGATTCCCGCTCCAACGCCTGAAAAGGCACATGACCTTTCACGTCATGACATCGGGACGCAAGTCCCACCCAGGAAACGCCCCGTGCGGCGTGATGCTTTCCCGCCATGGAGTGCAGGAAGGCGGCATGTCGCAGCGGGGACGGTGCCGGCACCGCGCCCTCGACGCGGAAGCGCGCGGCCTTTGATGCGATCTGCGGATCGCCTCAGCGCCACGATGCTTCCGCCGACAGCGCCGGCCGCCCGCACCGTCTCCGTCCAGGGGCGTTTCCACCCTTCTCCGCCCTCCGCATGTCGCGGACGGCACGTCATCGTCGCGGGACTCGATCCGCCGCGACGGTGTTGCAACCCGGATCGAACCACCAGAGCCAACAAGGAGAACAACGCCATGTTCTGGACCAAGAGGGTCGTGATCGGTGACGGCGAGCGCGGCCTGGTGTATCGCAACCGTCGGTTCGAGCAACTGCTCGCGCCCGGCGTGTACCGCTGGTTCGACCCGATGGGTCGGATCGAGGTGCGCACCTTCAACATCGCAACGCCGGAGTACGCCGGCCACGACGTCGACGCGCTGATCGCGCGCCTGGGCGACCGCCTGGGCGAGGCCTTCGTGCTCGCCGACATCGGGGTGGACCAGGTGGGCCTGGTGCTGAAGAACGGCAAGCTGGAAGACGTGCTGCCGCCCGGCACGCGGCGCCTGTACTGGATCGGCCTGGTGAAGGTCGAGGTGCAGGCCGTGTCGCTCGCCACGCCTGACGTGGACGTCGCCGTCGCGCGGCGCCTGCGCCAGCTGGGTGCGCTGTCGAAGCTGGCGGTGGTGGCCGATGTGCCGGCGGAGTTCGCCGGCCTGGTCTTCATCGACGGCAAGCTCGCGCGCACGCTCGCGCCCGGCAGCTACGCCTTCTGGAACTTCCAGAAGAACGTGGTGGTGGATGTGGTCGACCTGCGCGTGCAGTCGATCGAGGTCTCGGGCCAGGAACTGCTGACCCGCGACAAGGTCAGCCTGCGTGTGAACCTGGCCGCCAGCACCCGCGTCACCGACGTGGTGGCGGCGCGGACCAAGGTCGCGAAGGTGGGCGACTTCGTCTACCGCGAGCTGCAGTACGGCCTGCGCAAGGCGGTTTCCGCCAAGACGCTGGACGAACTGCTGGGCGACAAGGCCTCGCTGGACGCCGACATCTTCGCCTACGTGCGCGGCCAGATGGCCGGGCTCGGCGTCGAGGTGCTGGGCGTGGGCGTGAAGGACGTGATCCTGCCGGGCGAGATGAAGGAGATCCTCAACGGAGTGGTGCAGGCGGAGAAGACGGCGCAGGCCAACGTGATCCGCCGCCGCGAGGAGGCGAACGCCACGCGTTCCCTGCTCAACACCGCGAAGCTGATCGACGAGTCGCCGGTGCTGATGCGCCTGAAGGAGCTCGAGGCGCTGGAAAAGGTCACCGAGAAGATCGACAAGCTCACCGTGTTCGGCGGCCTGGACGGCGTGCTGAAGCAGCTGGTGACGTTGAAGTAGCGGAAACCCGCCCCCTCCCCCGTTCACGGGGGAGGGCTGGGGTGGGGGCATGCCGGAGCACGGCACGCGTCGGCGCATGGAGCGCGCGGGAACGCGGTTCGACCTTCGGCAAAGGACGACGCTGCGGCGCCGCTCGCCCCCATCCCAACCTTCCCCCGCAGGCGGGGGAAGGGGCTTTATCCTTTCAATGGAGTGAACCCATGAACATGAACTACGAACTACTGCACGCCCAGGGCAGCCCCACGCCGATCAAGGGCTGGGTGCGTGGCGTGCCCCTGGACCAGGGCGCCCATGAGCAACTTCGGAACATTGCGGCGATCCCCTTCGTCGGCCCGTGGGTCGCGGTGATGCCCGACGTGCACCTGGGCAAGGGCGCCACCGTGGGTTCGGTCATCCCGACCCGCGGCGCCATCATCCCGGCCGCCGTCGGCGTGGACATCGGCTGCGGCATGGCCGCGGTGCGGACCACGCTGCGCGCGAAGGACCTGCCGGACAACCTGGCGCAGCTGCGCTCGAGCATCGAGCGCAGCGTGCCGGTGGGCAACGGGCGCGGTGGCGAGCACTGGAAGCTGCCGGACAGCATCGCCACGCGCATCGCGAAGTCGGGGCTGGAACCGCGCCTGGAGGCGATCAAGCAGAAGCACCGCAGGATCCGTACCGACAAGCTGGACCGTCAGATCGGCACGCTGGGCGGCGGCAACCACTTCATCGAGATCTGCCTGGACGAGGCCGACGCGGTGTGGGTGATGCTGCACAGCGGTTCGCGCGGCACCGGCAACCTGATCGGCACGTACTTCATCGAGCGTGCGCGCGAGCAGTTGGCGCACCGTGTGCTCGGCTTCCACCTGCCGGACAAGGACCTGGCCTTCTTCATGGAAGGCGAGCCCCTGTTCGACGACTACGTGGAAGCGGTGTCGTGGGCGCAGGACTACGCCCGCGAGAACCGTGAAGCGATGATGTCGCGTGTGCTGGCCGAAATGCGCCACCGCCTGCCGACGTTCCAGTTGGAGAAGATGGCAGTCAACTGCCACCACAACTACGTGCAGAAGGAAACGCACGGCGGCGTGGACCTGCTCGTGACCCGCAAGGGCGCGGTGAGCGCGCGTGCCGGCGAGCTGGGGATCATCCCCGGCAGCATGGGTGCGAAGAGCTTCATCGTGCGCGGCAAGGGCAACGCGGACAGCTTCCACAGCTGCAGCCACGGGGCTGGCCGCGTGCTGAGCCGTACCGCCGCGCGCCAGCAGATCACGCTGTCGCAGCACCGCGAGGCCACCGCGCATGTCGAATGCCGCAAGGACGTCGGCGTGATCGACGAGTCGCCGGCGGCCTACAAGGACATCGACGCCGTGATGGCCGCGCAGAGCGACCTGGTGGAGGTGCTCCACACGCTGCGCCAGGTCGTGTGCATCAAGGGGTGAGCTTCGGCTCGCCCCTCTTTTTTCTACTGCAGGAGCGCCCTCGGGCGCGATGCTCTCGCTCTTGGTGCGGGCGAAGAAAAGCATCGCGCCCGAGGGCGCTCCTACAACAACGTAAGCCGCAGCCTCAGCCCTGCAATTCGCGCAGCGTCACCGACGGCGGCGCGTCCAGCACCTTGCGCGTAGCGAACAGGCCCGCGCCCAGCGCCGCCAGCATGCCCAGGCCGCCGCCGACCGCCGCGAGCTGCCAGTTCGCCTTCCACGGCAGATCGAACACCTGCGCGGCCACGACGCCCGACAACACCGAGGCCGCGATGGCCGCGACCAGACCCGCCAGCAGGCCGATGGCCGCGAATTCCGACGCCTGCGCCAACCGCAACTGGCGACGGCTGCCGCCAAGCACGCGCATCACGCCGCCTTCCAGCAGGCGCTCGTCCTGGCTGGCGCTCACGGCCGCCATCAGCACCAGCAGGCCCGCCGCCAGCGAGAACCAGAACACCACCTGCACCACCTGCGAAACCTGTTCGGCCGTGCCGCGGACCTGGTTGAGCACCGCCTCCACGTCGATCACCGACAGGTTGGGGAACCGGTTCACCAGCTCGCGCGTGAACACCGTGTCACCCGGCGCCACACTCACCGCCGTGATGTAGCTGGCCGAGTACCCATCCAGTGCACCGGGTGAGGCGATGACGAAGAAGTTGGGGCGGAAGCTTTCCCAATCCACCTTGCGCAGGCTGGTGATGCGGCCCTCGAAGGCCTGGCCGGCGATATCGAAGGCGACCTTGTCACCGAGCTTCCAGCCCAACGCTTCGGCGAACTCCTCCTCCACCGACAGTTCCGGCGATGAAGGCGTGCGTCCGTTCCAGAACTCGCCCGCCGTCACCTTGTTGTCATCGCGCAGCGTCGCGGCCATCGACAGGTTGAACTCGCGGTCGGCGCGACGCTGGGTACGCTCGTCGGCGTCCTCGTAGTCGGCGCCGCTGGTGGGCTTGCCATTGAGCTCGACCAGACGTCCGCGGATCATCGGGTAAAGCTCTGCCTCCGCCAGTCCCCGTGCCTGCATGAAGGCCTTCACCGGGTCCACCTGGTCCGGCTGCACGTTGATGATGAAGCGGTTCGGCGCGTTGGCCGACAGCGCCAGCTGCCAGCTGTCCAGCAGGTCGGTGCGCACGAAGGTCAGCAGCAGCAGCGCCATCAGTCCGAGCCCGAGCGCCGAGACCTGCGCGATCGACGTACCGGCGCGCCGGCTGACGTTCGCCAGCCCGTAGCGCAGGCTGCCGCGCAGGCGCGACCGCACGCGGCGCACCAGCAGGATCAGCAACCACGCCAGCAGCGCAAGCACGGCCAGCGTGGCCGCGATACCGACGAGCATCGCGGTACCCAGCGTCGGCGAACCCGCCTTCCACCACAGCAATGCGCCAAGCCCGACGAAGCCGGTCAGCGCGACCAGCCAGGCACTGGGTTCGGTGCGATCCAGGTCGCGACGCAACACGCGCAGGGCGGGCACGCGGCGCAGCGCCAGCACCGGCGGCGCGCCGAAGGCGAGCAGCACGATCATGCCCACGCCGTAGCCCTGCAAGGCCGGCAGCACGCCCGCCGGTGGAATGTCGATCTTCAACGACTGCTGCAACCAGCTGCCGATGCCCCACTGCAGGCCGAAGGCGATCAGCACGCCCACCGTGCACGCGGCCAGGCCCAGCAGCACCAGTTCGCCCACATGGATGCCGACCAGTGTGCGCTGCTGAGCGCCCAGGCAACGCATCACCGCCGTACCGGACAGGTGCCGCTCACTGTGGCGGCGCGCGGCCATCGCCACGGCGACAGCGGCCAGCACGACGGACACCAGCGCCGCCAGTCCCAGGAAACGGCTGGCGCGATCAAGTGCGGAGCGGACTTCAGGCCGCGCGTCCTGGATGGTCTCCATGCGCTGGCCGCGCGCGAGCTGCGGCTTCACCGCGGCGGTGAACGCCTCGACCGCGTCCGCATTGCCCGCCACCACCAGGCGATAGCGCAGGCGACTGCCCTCCTGCACCAGGCCGGTGGACGGCAGGTCGGCAAGATTGAGGAAGACCTTCGGGGCGACATTGAAGTAATCGAGCGCCGCATCCGGCTCCTGCGTCACCAGCGCCGCGAGCTTCAGCGTGCGCGTGCCGATGCCGATGTCGTCTCCCGGTTTCGCGCCCAGCGTCTCCGCACCGGCCTGGCTGATCCACAGCATGCCCGGCGCGGGAATGCCGCCGGCATCGCGCTCGGCGCCGCCCGCGCGGTCGACCACGCGGAAGCTGCCGCGCAGCGGGAAGCCCTCGCCCAGCGCACGCAGGTCACCCAGCGACAGCGACTCGCCGGCGCGGATCATGCTCTGCAGTTCCTGTGTCTCGGTGGCCTTCAATCCCGGCGCCTGAGCCAACCGCCGCAATGCCGACGATGGCGCGGTATCGCCGCGGACCACCACGTCGCCACCCAGCAGGCGGTTGGCTTCGATGGCCAGCGCGCGTTCGGCGCGGTCGGTGACGAAGCCCACCGACGTCACCGCGACCACCGCCAGCACCAGCGCGGCGAACAGGATGCGGATGTCGCCCGCCGCCAGGTCGCGGCGCAGCTGGCGCCAGGCCAGCGCCAGCGTCCTCATGCCCGCGCGTCCTGGTGTGCCAGCAGGCGGCCGGCCTCCATGCGCAGGCGGCGCTGGCAACGCTCGGCCAGGTGTTCGTCGTGGGTGACCAGCACCAGCGTGGTGCCGGCATCGGCGTTCAATGCGAACAGCAGTTCGATGATGGCCTGTCCGGTATGGGTGTCGAGGTTGCCGGTGGGTTCATCGGCGAACAGCAGCGACGGACGCGTCACGAAGGCGCGCGCGAGCGCGACGCGTTGCTGCTCTCCGCCCGACAGCTGCCGCGGGTAGTGTCCCAGCCGCTGCGCCAGGCCCACCTTCTCGAGGATCTGCCGGGCCGGCCCTTCCACGTCGGCATCGCCCCGCAGCTCCAGCGGCAACATGACGTTCTCCAGCGCCGTCAGCGACGGCAGCAGCTGGAAACTCTGGAAGACGAAGCCGACCTTCTCGCCACGCACGCGCGCACGGCCATCCTCGTCCATCGTGGACAGGGATTCGCCGTCGAGCAGTACCGTGCCCACGCTGGGCACATCCAGACCGGCCAGCAGCGACAGCAGCGTGCTCTTGCCGGAGCCCGACGCGCCCACGATGGCGACGGTGTCGCCGTGATCGATACTGAAGCCGACCTCTTCGAGGATGGTCAGGTCGCCCCCCGGGAGCGGCACATGCTTGCCCAGCCCGGACACCTGCAGGGCGGGGCGCGCACGGGGCGAACGGGCTTCAGTGTGCAGTCTGCTGGAATCGGCCATCATCGTCTCGTCGGTCATGTCGTCGATCATCGGGAGTGCGGATTAAATGTTCTTTAATTCTTTCAGGTATGGGGCCGTGCGGGCGGGCGCGCAATGGGCCATGGGTCTGGCCGTGATGCTGCTGGTCGCATTATCCGCACGGCCTGCCGCAGCCCAGAGCGCGCAGGCCAAGCCCGCCCCTGCCGCACGCACCGTCCTGGTGATGGGCGATTCGCTGTCGGCCGCGTACGGGCTTTCGCCCGCCCAGGGCTGGGTGGCGCTGACGGCGGACCGCATCGGCAAGACCCGCCCCGGCTGGCGCGTGGTCAATGCCAGCATCAGCGGCGAAACCACCGCGGGCGGCGCTTCCCGCATTGCCGCGGAAATGCAGCGCCATCGCCCCGCGGTGGTGGTGATAGAACTGGGGGCCAATGATGGCCTGCGCGGCCTGCCGCTGGCACAGACCCGCGCCAACCTGGAGAAGATGATCAAGGCTGCGCAGGCGGGCAAAGCCAAGGTGTTGCTGGTCGGCATGCGCATGCCGCCCAACTACGGGCCGGATTACACCCGCGGTTTCGAGCAGAACTACACCACGCTGGCCAAGCAGTACAACACCGCGTTGCTGCCGTTCCTGCTGGAGCCGATCGCGCTGGATCGTGCTGCCTACCAGGCCGACAACCTGCATCCGGTCGCGAGTGCGCAACCGAAGCTGCGTGACCATGTGTGGAAAGCGCTGGATCCGCTGCTGAAGTGACGGTCGCTCGAGCCACCGGGCAGCGTAGGAGTTTTCCTACACGAAGGCGCGGTTTCTCCCGAATGTGATAACCGGCACATTCGCGCACGCTATGCAGGCCGGATCCCTGCCCGGCGCTGCCTGAGCTGGAGATCCCCATGCCCCGTCTTCTTTTCACCATCGTCGCGGCCGCCAGCGGCTGGCAACTCTACGAAGGCGAATACGGCCGAAACTGGTTCGAGTCCCTCGGCGATGCGCGCGAGAACGCCAAGCTGCTGGCCGCCACGCTGCACCAGCACCACGGCATTCCCACCGCCGTGGTCATCGAGATGACCGGCAACGAGTCGGTGCTGCTGGCGCGCCACGGCTGAACCAGGCGCCCGCGCGGTGGCGCGCCTCCCGGCGCGTGTCGCAGCCCCCATGGCATGATCCCCGCTCCATCAGCGGAGGCCGCACCATGGGCAAGCAGGCGTTCGAGGCATCGTTGTCGCAGGGCCGACATCGGCAACTGGCCCGGATGGCAGGCGAGTGGGAAGGCCGCTTCCGCCTGTGGTTCACCCCGGACGCGCTGGCCTGCGAAGCACCGCAACGCGGGCGCATCCGCAGCGTGCTGGGCGGGCGGTTCCTGATGCACGAGTACGAGACCCGCTTCAACGACGAGCCCATCGAAGGCATCGTGCTGTACGGCTACCACCTGGATGACGGCAACTGGGAATCGGCCTGGGTGGAGAGCTTCGGCACCGGCACCAGCATCATGTTCTCGACGGGCGACGGCAGCGCCCCCTCGCCGGACGTGCTCGGCAGCTACGGCGACGGCCAGGGCGGGCCACGCTGGGGCTGGCGCACGACGCTGGAACAACCCGACCCGGACACGCTGGTGATCACCATGTTCAACATCACCCCGCAGGGGGAAGAGATGCGGGCCGTGGAGACGCACTACAGCCGCATCAGGTAACCACAGCCGGCCCTTGTCCCATGCGCGCGATCAGGCCGCGATGCCCGACAGCTGGCGCAACACCTGCTCGAACACCTCCACCGGCTGCCCGCCCTGCACCAGGTGGCGGTCGTTGAAGATCACCGAGGGCACGGCGCGGATGCCGTGCTGCTGGTAGAACTGCTCGCGCTCGCGCACCTGCGCGGCGAAGGCGCCCGCATCGAGCAATCGCCGTGCCTCCGCGCCATCCAGCCCGACAGACGCGGCGATCGCGACCAGCGTGTCGGGATCGGACACGTTGCGCCCTTCACCGTGGTAGGCCCGCAGCAGCGCGTGCTTGAGTGCGCGCTGCGACGCCGCCCCCTGCTCACCCGCCCAATGCAGCAGGCGATGCGCGTCGAACGTGTTGTAGATGCGGTCGCGCTTCTGCAGATCGAACATGAAGCCCAGCGCCTCGCCGCGCTGGCGCAGCGACTCGCCGTTCTGCGCGAGCTGCTCGGGCGTCAGCCCGTACTTGCGCCCCAGGTGCTCGGCGATGGACTCGCCTTCCGGCCCCATGCCGGGATTGAGTTCGAACGGCTGGAAGCGCAGCTCGACCTGCAGGCCTTCGCCGATCCGCGCGATGGCCTGTTCCAGCGCGGCCAGGCCGATGGCGCACCACGGGCAGGCGACATCGGAGACGAAATCGATCTTCACTGTATTGGACACTGCGGACTCCTGCCGTCGGCTGCCGGTCACTCGCTCTTGTACACCCGACCCTGCTTCATCACGAACGGCACGCGTTCGAGCAGCGCCACATCCTGCAGCGGATCGCCATCGACGGCGATCAGGTCAGCGTAATAACCCGGCTTCAATACGCCGGCATCCTGCTCGATGCCGAACAGGCGTGCGTTGACCACCGTCGCCGAACGGATCGCCTGCAGCGGCGTCATGCCGAACTGCACCATGCGCGAGAACTGCCGGCCGTTCTGGCCGTGCGGATACACGCCGCCGTCGGTGCCGAAGCCCATGATGGCGCCGGCCTGGTGCGCCTTGCGGAAGTTCTCGCGCTGGGTGGCGCCGACGCGACGCTCCTTCTCCAGCGACTCCGGCAGGAAGCCGGCCTTCTCCCCTTCGCCGAGGATGTACTCGGTGTTGTAGATGTCCATCACCAGCACGGTGCCGTTCTTCTTCGCCAGCGCGATGCCCTCGTCGTCGATGAAACTGGCGTGCTCGATGGAGTCCACGCCGGCGAGCAATGCATTGCGGATGCCGGTGGCGCCGTGCGCGTGCGAGGCGACCTTGCGGCCGAGCGCATGCGCCTCGTCGACGAGGGCCTTCAGTTCTTCCAGCGAATACTGCGGTGCGCCGACCTCGGTGCCCTTGGACAGCACGCCGCCGGTGGAGCAGGTCTTGATGAAGTCGGCGCCGAACTTGACGTTCTGCCGCACCTTCTGGCGTGCGGCCCAGGGGCCGTCGGCGACGCCTTCGCCGACCGCCTTGTACTCGGCCGGCAGCAGGTTGTTGTCGCTGCAGTGGCCACCGGTGATGCCGATGGACACGCCGCCGGCGAGGATGCGCGGGCCCTCGACTTCGCCCGCGGCGATCGCGTCGCGCAGCGCCACGTCGGCATACCCCGGCGAGCCGGGCACGCGCACCGTGGTGAAGCCGGCCATCAGCGTGGCGCGCGCATTCTTCGCCCCCTTGAGGGCAGCCGCGGGAAGCGAAATGGCAAGCCGGCGATAGCCCTGCAGGTCGGCATCGCCATGCAGGTGCACGTGCGCGTCCATCAGGCCGGGCAGCACGGTCTTCGCCGAAAGATCATGCACTGTCGCACCGGCCGGCACCGGCGTGCTTGCGACGGGGCCGATGGCGGTGATGCGCGCGTCCTCGATGACGATGGCCTGCTCGGCCAGCAGGCGGCCGGATTCGACGTCCAGCAGGCGACCGGCCTTGATGTAGGTGGTGGCGGCGAAGGCGGGTGCGCAGGCGATGGACAGTACAGCGGCGAGGACGCACAGGCGCATGGAGGATCCGGAAGTCGAATGACGATAAGGGAATGTAGCAAGCCCGCCCTGTAGGAGCGACGTCAGTCGCGACCGCGCACCTGGTCACCCACGGAAAGCCGATGGTTTTCCGTTCGGGCGCGCTGCAGCGCGTTCTTGTTTCTGCACGCGGTGCTGGCGCGGTCGCGACTCACGTCGCTCCTACAAGGGAATCCGCCGCGCGACGCAATCAGACCGGCGTCGGATTGCGGTAGGCGAAGCCGGCCTGGTGCCAGTACGGATAGGGCTTCGGACGCTGGCTGGCGGCATCCAGCTTCGCCACCAGCGCGGGCGTCAGGTTCCAGCCGACCGCGCCGAGGTTCTGCTTCAGCTGTTCCTCGTTGCGTGCACCGATCACCACGGTGCTGACGGTCGGCCGCTGCAGCAGCCAGTTCAACGCCACCTGCGGGATCGACTTGCCGGTTTCCTGTGCGACCTCGTCCAGCGCGTCGACCACGTCGTACAGGTAGTCCAGGTCGACCTGAGGGCCGGCATCGTTCGCCGTCTGCGACTGCAGGCGGCTGTTCTCGGGCAGCGGCTGGCCGCGGCGGATCTTGCCGGTCAGGCGGCCCCAGCCCAGCGGGCTCCACACGACCGCGCCGACGCCCTGGTCGGCCGCCAGCGGCATCAGCTCCCATTCGTAGTCGCGGCCGACCAGCGAGTAGTACGCCTGGTGCGCCACGTAGCGCGTCCAGCCGTAGCGGTCCGCCACCGCCAGCGACTTCATCAGGTGCCAGCCGGAGAAGTTGGACACGCCCAGGTAGCGGATCTTGCCGGCCTTCACCAGCGTGTCGAGCGTGGAGAGCACTTCTTCCACCGGCGGACGCGCATCGAAGCCATGCAGCTGGAACAGGTCGATGTAGTCGGTGCCCAGGCGCTTGAGCGCGGCATCGACGGCGTTGATCAGGTGGTGGCGCGACGAGCCCACCTGGTTCTCGCCGTCGCCGAAGCGGAAGGTGGCCTTGGTGGAGATGATCAGTGCATCACGCGGCTTGCCCTTGATCGCCTCGCCGAGGATTTCCTCGGCGGCGCCCTTCGAATAGACATCGGCGCTGTCGAACATGTTCAGGCCCGCATCGAGGCAGACGTCGACCAGTCGACGTGCTTCGGTCACGTCGGTACTGCCCCAGGCGCTGAACAACGCCCCCTGGCCACCGAAGGTGCCGGTACCGAAGGAGAGGACGGGAACGCGGAAGCCGGACGCGCCGAGGTAGCGGTATTCCATGAGCGGATGCTCCAGAAGCGGGGGAGTGCGCCATTGCACTCCCTCGCCGTGACGACAGCAACCCCCGGCGGTGGAAAACTCCGTTGCCTGCCGACGAAAACTCAGTGGGCGCTGGCGGCAGGCCGCACGATGATCTCACTGACATCCACATCGTCGGGTTGCTCCACCGCATAGGCGATGGCGCGCGCGATGGCTTCGGCGGGGATCGCGACCTGGCGGAAGTCGTCCAGCCACGCCTTGATGCCGGCATCGCGGGTGGTCTCGGCCAGCTCGCTGGTGGTCACGCCGGGCGACACCACCGTGACGCGCAGGTGGTCGTGTTCCTGCCGCAGGCCTTCGGAGAGCGCCAGCACCGCGTGTTTGGTGGCGCAGTACACCGACGCACTGGGCCACACGCGATGGCCTGCGGTGGAAGCGATGTTGATGATCTGGCCACTTCCCTGCGCCCGCATGACGGGCAGCGCCGCCGCGATGCCGTGCAGCACCCCGCGGAGGTTGACGTCGATCATCTGGTTCCATTCGTCGATCTTCAGCGCGGCCAGCGGCGACAACGGCATGACGCCAGCGTTGTTGACGATGACGTCGAGACGGCCGAACTGCGTGCGGGCGAATTCCACGAACGCCTGCACGTCCTCGAGGCGGGTGACGTCGAGTGCGCGCTGGCGGGCCGTGCCGCCGCCGGCTTCGATCCCGGCGACGAGCTGTTCGAGCCGGTCGGTGCGGCGTGCGCCGACGACCACATGGGCGCCACGGCGCGCGAGTTCGCGGGCGGCCGCCTCGCCGATGCCGCTGCTGGCACCGGTGATGGCGATGACTTTTCCTTTGATTCCGGACATGGGGAACACCTCGTGGGGGGGGGGGGCGGCGCGGGCGGCGCGGGCGGCGCCGGAGCGGGGCGCAGTCTGGTCGCGGCTGGCGGTGCGCCGATATCCGGTTCCTCCACGATCCTTGCCTGATCCTGCGCAGGCCGGCCCAACGCCATTCCACCGTGGCGCTCGCTGCGTAGACTGGCCTCGAACGCCCCTTCCCCTCGCTGCCCTTCCTGCAGAGCCTTCCCATGCCCGACGCCGCCGCCCTCCACGACGCCCGCATCCACGAACTGGCCGGCCTGATTGAACGATCCACCGGCAAGGACGGCCTGCACGCCACGGCCATCCCCGCGCTGCAGTTCTCGCGGCTGAGCGCCCCCATGTCGCTGCCGATGCGGGGCGTGCAGGAGGCCGCGCTGTGCCTGATCGTGCAGGGGGCCAAGCGGGCGATGCTGGCGGACGAAGTCTATGAATACGATGCCAGCCGGTTCGTGGTCGCCTCGGTCGACCTGCCGGTGACCGGCCAGGTGACCTCCGCCTCGCCGGAGGCGCCGTACCTGTGCCTGATCCTGAAGCTGTCGCCCGGCACCATCGCCGAGCTGGTCACCGAAGCGGAGACCGCGAACGCACCGCTGCCGCCGCCATCGCGCGGGCTGTGCCTGCAGCCCAGCAGCGTGGAAATGCTCGACGCCGCCATCCGCCTGGTGAAGCTGCTCGATGCGCCGCACGACATCCCGCTGCTGGCGCCACTGATCGAGCGCGAGATCCTGTACCGCGTGCTGTGCAGTCCACAGGGCGCGATGCTGCGCCACATCGGCATCGCCGACAGCCAGGGACAGCGCGTGGCGAAGGCGATCCACTGGCTGCGCCAGCACTATGCCAAGCCGCTGCGCATCGACCACATCGCCCGCGAAGTGCACATGAGCGCGTCCGCCCTGCACCACCACTTCAAGGCGGTCACCGCGATGAGTCCGCTGCAGTACCAGAAGCAGCTGCGCCTGCAGGAAGCGCGCCGGCTGATGCTCAGCGAGGTGCTGGATGCGGCCAGCGCCGGACACCGCGTGGGCTACGAAAGCCCCTCGCAGTTCAGCCGGGAGTACAGCCGGATGTTCGGCGCCCCGCCCCTGCGCGACGTGGAGCGGCTGCGCGGATGAATGCATTCTGACGCCCCCGGACGGGGCCGGGGACCCCGCGTTGCGGCGGCCCGCGGGCAGGCGCAGAATCACTTCGAGCACGATCCGCTTCCTCCGCAGGAGCCCCGCCATGAAAGCTTCCACCCTGCTGTTGACCGCCCTCCTGGGCCTGACGGCCGCGCTGCCCGCCATGGCCCGCCAGAAGGACGTGACCGACCCCGCCCTGCCCCGCAGCCTGCCCGACAACGGCGGCGCGGTCAGTGTCGCCTGGACCGACCCGGCCAATTTCAGCGAGATCAAGTACAGCGGCAACCGCTGGGAATCCAAGCGCGGCAATTGGGTGGTCGAGCTGGCGGAATACCTGCGGGATGAGTCCGCGGAGCGCCTCGCACGCGGGCAGACGATGCAGGTGACCATCACCGACATCGAGCGCGCCGGTCGTTACGAGCCCACCGTGCGGCCGGGCCTGGACGACATCCGCGTCATCAAGGACATCTACCCGCCGCGCATGACCCTGAATTTCACGCTGAAGGGTCCGGACGGACAGGTCCTGTCCGAAGGTGAGCGCAAGCTGGTGGACCACGGCTTCCTCAATGGCAGCTCGCTCCTCCGCAACAACGACAACCTGCGTTACGAGAAGCGCCTGATCGATGATTGGGTGCGCCGCGAATTCAAGGACACGGCAGCGGTGACGTCCGCGCCCTGACGCGCCGCTCTCGCTGCGCGCCGCGTGACACGGGCCCCGCGCTGCCTCAGCGCGGGGCCCGCGCGCTTTCGACCTGCGGTTCGTGCGGGTAGACCGCCGACACCGTGCACTGGAACCGCATGCCCATCCGCGACAGACGCGGATCTTCGGCGAACATCAGGTCGGAGTCGCCTGCATCGAACAGGCTTCCTCCGCCACTGTCCTGCGCGATGATGCGGTCGCCCGGGTTGCCGCAGATCACGCCGATGCCCAGCCCCGAACGGAAGACGATGGCCGGCGCCGAGTCGAGGTCCGGACAGTTCTGCGCCAGTTCGACCCGGTAGTAGCGGTGGCCGCCCGACCGGCGCGGCGACAGTTCCACCAGCATGCCTGCGCTGTCTTCCGACCAGGCGCGCAGGTAACGCGGGTTGAAGCAGAAACTCGGGGAGCCGGCGAATCCGCGGCGCCGCGGCGGCGCCCGCACGCTGACCGTCTCCAGCGTCGTCACGCCGTCGTCGGCGTGCGACGCGGTCCGCGCGAGCGAAGCGTAGGTGCGCGCATCCAGGCCGGTCAGCGCGGTGACCGCGCAGGTGGACGGGCCGCTGCGGACGAATTCGTTGCCGGTGCCGCACACCCAGCCTTCGCGCGCGAGCAGCACCGCAGGGGTATCCGCCTGCAGCGGGCAGTCGCTGGCCAGCGCCAGGCGGAACCGGCGGCCGTCGCTGTCCTGCACGGCGAACGTCCGCGCATCGGCCTGGTGGATCTCCTGCAGCCGGCGCGCGTCCAGGCAGTCGGGAGACGGGGCGGGGCTGCGCTCCTGCGCGTGCGCGGGCAATGCCGCGGCAAGAAAGAGGAAGAAGACGATCGATCGCATCCATGGACTGCCGGGGGAACGGTGGCCCATCGTAACCGCGCCTTGCGGCGTCCGGGTTGCGGCACCATATCCGGACCATCCCCGCGACCGGACCCGACCATGAGCGCCTTCGACCTCACCCCGCCCACCGATGCGCAGCGCGACGCCCTGATCGCCGGCCTCAGCGACGAGGAACGCCGCGTGCTGCTGCACCACGGCACCGAGGCCCCGTTCTGCGGCGTGTTCCTGGACAACAAGACCGACGGCGTCTACACCTGCCGCCTGTGCGGCCTGCCGTTGTTCCGGTCCAGCGCCAAGTTCGATTCCGGCACGGGTTGGCCCAGCTTCTTCAAGCCCTACGACGCCGCACACATCCGCTACATACGCGACACCAGCCACGGCATGATCCGGGTGGAGGAAGTCTGCGCCCGCTGTGGCAGCCACCTGGGGCACGTCTTCCCGGATGGCCCGCCGCCCACCGGCGAGCGCCACTGCCTCAACTCGGTATCGCTCGGCTTCACGCCGGTGGGCGAAGCCTTGCCGGACAGCCTGCAGCGCGGCGGCGTGGAGGCGCAGCCCGCCGACTGAGACCTGCCGCGCGACTGTCATCTGCACGGCATGTGGCGCAGGTAGCCTGACCGTCATCGAACGGTCTTCCTCCTGCCCCGCGATCGCAACATGCCCATGCTGGTCGACACCCGCGACACCTCGCCTTTCTCCGGCCTGCCCGGCGTCTTGTGGGCGTACCGGTTCCATGCCGAGGGCCATGCGGAGGCCTTCGACGCCGGTACGATGGCACTGGGCACGCTGCTCGCCTCGTGTCCCGCGCAGGGCTGGCTGTGGCTGCACCTCAATCTGAGCGATGCGCGCAGCGCGCAGGTGATCGCCGCGCTGCCCCTGTCCGAGGATGCGCGCGAGGCGCTGCTTTCCCACGACACCCATGTCAGCCTGCAGAGCGACGAGGGCATCGCCTATGGCGTGTTCGTCGACTGGCAGCACCAGCGCGGCGTCGAGCTGGGCGCGGATGCCGGCCTGCGCGGCGACGACGACACCGGCTGGCTGCATTTCCTGCTGACCGGCGGCCTGCTGGTCACCGCGCGCCGGCAGGCACTGCGTTCGGTGGAGATCAGCCGCCGACGCGTGGGCGCCGGCGCACGCATGACGTCGCCGGTGCGCCTGCTGGAAGCCATCACCGAGCAGTTCGCCGATGCGGTGGAGCGCACCACCGACGGACTGGCCGCGCGACTGGACCGGATCGAGGACCGCGTGCTCGCCGACAGCATCGGCGAGGAACGGCGCGACCTGGCCCTGCTGCGGCACCAGACGGTGCGCCTGCATCGCCCGCTCACTGCGATGCGGCGCGTGCTGAAGCAGTTCGAACAGCGTCACGCCGCGGATGCGGAGCACGAACTGCTGCTGGCCGCGGTGTCGCGGCTGACGCAGCGCTTCGACGACCTGGATGGCGACGTCACCACCCTGCAGGAACGCGCGCGCCTGCTGCAGGACGAGGTGGCCGCCAAGCTCGCCGAGCGCACCAACCGACACCTGTACGTGCTGTCGATGATCACCGCCCTGCTGCTGCCCCCCAGCCTGGTGGCCGGCGTGTTCGGCATGAACCTGCCCGGCCTGCCGTTCGCGCACAGCGCGCACGGACTTGCGCTGGCGCTGGTGCTGGGCGCAGGTTCGAGCGTCGCTGTCTATCTGGTCCTGCGGCGCATGGGCGTGGCCCGTTCCACCTGAGATCGAACGGACGGAAGACGGCGACGGGTTATCCTTGCGCCATGACTCTGCGAACGTTGTCCGCCACGCGTTATGTCACCCCGCTGCGCGAAGGCGGCTCGATGCCGGCCGTGGTGGAGGCCGACGACGACGGCCTTTACGTGCTGAAGTTCCGCGGCGCCGGCCAGGGACCCAAGGCGCTGGTGGCCGAGGTGATCGCCGGCGGCCTGGCCCGGGCGCTGCAGCTGCCGATGCCGGAGATCGTGCTGCTGGAACTGGATGCGGAACTGGCACGCACCGAGGGCGACCCAGAGATCCAGGACCTGATCCGTGCCAGCGCCGGCCTGAACCTGGGCATGGACTATCTGCCCGGCGCGGTGAACTTCGATCCGGTCGCCGAACAGCCGGAACCGGCGCTCGCCTCGCGCATCGTCTGGTTCGATGCCTTCATCAGCAACGTCGACCGCACGGCGCGCAACACCAACCTGCTGATGTGGCACCGTCAGCTGCGGCTGATCGACCACGGCGCGGCGCTTTACTTCCACCATGGCTGGGACGGCGACACCGCGAACGCGGCACGCCCGTTCCCGTTGATCCGCGACCATGTGCTGCTGCGCTGGGCCTCGCGCCTGGCGGAAGTGGATGCGGAGATGGCGGACAGGCTGGGCGGTGACGTGGTCCGCGACATCGTCGCGCAGGTGCCCGACGCCTGGCTGCAGGGGCCGGACAGCTTCGGCGATCCGCCCACGCAGCGCGCGGCGTACGTCGAGTACCTGACGCAACGACTGGCACGTCGCGACGGCTTCGTGCAGGAGGCGATCCGTGCACGCGCATGACACCTACGACTATGCGGTGATCCGCGTGGTCCCGCGCGTGGAGCGCGAGGAATTCATCAACGTCGGCATCATCCTGTCGTGCGAGAGGACCGGCTTCCTCGAAGCGCGCATCGACCTGGATGAAGCCCGGGTGCGCGCGCTCGATCCGCGGCTGGACATCGAGTCGCTGCGTCGCCACCTGGACACCATTCCCGCCATCTGCCGCGGCGGCGAAGCGGCCGCACCGATCGGCCTGCTGCCGCAGCGCGCGCGCTTCCACTGGCTCACCGCCAAACGCAGCTCGATCATCCAGACATCGCCGGTGCACATGGGCAGGTGCGGCGACCTGCCGGCCACGCTGGAGCACCTGATGGACCGCATGGTGCGGGTGAAGGCCGCGACGCCCGCGCCATGAGCGTGTACGTGGACGATGCGGCGACCTTGTGGCGGGGCCGTCGCTGGGCACACATGATGGCCGACACGCTGGAGGAGCTGCACGCCATGGCCGCACGCCTGGGCATGCCGCGGCGCGCGTTCCAGGACAAGTCCAGCGGCGCGCATTACGACCTGACCGCAGAGCTTCGCGAGGAAGCGCTGCGCCTGGGTGCCGTGGCGATCTCCCGCCACCGCGACCGCGAGCAGGTCCGCGCCATCATCCGCCGGGCGCGCGCGCAGTGGAGCGGCGCGGACGCGACGCAGGGCTAGGGTACGCTTCGTTTTCCTGCCGTGCCTGTGCGCGCAGGATCACGCACCGGCCCCGGCGGGGGGGCACTCACCCCGGGCGTGAACGCGAACGCCGGGCGAACCCGGCGCTGCAGGCACGGAATGACGCGGGCAGGCCTCAGAGCCGCTGGGCCGCTCCACTGCGGATCGCGTCGCTGATCGCGCGTTCCACTTCGCGCTGCATCACCACGGAAGCCGCCTCCTGCTTGCGGGCCAGGGCTTCCTGCTGGCGCGCCAGCGGTTCCTGTTGCCGCGCGAGCGCTTCCTGCTGCTTCGCCAGCGCTTCCTGTTCCTTCGACAGGGCTTCCATCCGGCGATCGTGGGCCTGCGCCTGCGATGTCTGTCCATCGCGTGCTTCGCGCATCGCGCGTTCGACGCGCTCGCTGGCCAGCTCCGCCATCTTCATGCCCAGCTCGCCCTGGCGTTCACCCAGTTCGCCCTGGCGTTCACCCAGTGCGCCCTGCTTCTCGCCGAGCTCGCCCTGCTGCTCGCCCAAGGCCACCACCGGCGCGTGGGCCCGCTCCAGGCGCGCCAGCACGGCCGCATCGCGGACCACGTACTGCTTGCCGTCCTGCCGGATCCACAGCAACGGCTGGCCGTCCTGCTGCAACTGCTTGACGCGCCTGATGTCATCGGTGTCGCCGTTCATGGTGACGTGCTTGCCGTTGATCAGGATGTAGGAATCGTCGCTGCCACGTCCGTTGCGGAGGCTCCACGTCGAGACGCCGGGGCCATGCGACACCGCGGGCGGCGGTGGCGGCGCGGGCGGTGCGGGTGCGCCGACAGTCGGCGCGGCGGGCGGGCTGGGAGGTGCGGGGGGCGCCGGCATGTCCGCGGCACGCGCCACCACGGTCGCGCGCGGTGCCGCGACCGGATCCGGGGCGGCGACCGGATCGGCCGGCGACGCCGCGGCCGGGGGCGCGACGGGGGCCGGGGCGGCCGGGGCGGCGGGCGCACTGCTGGCGGTGACGCGGTAGGGCACCACGCCCAGCAGGACGACGCCCAGGGTCAGCGCGAGCGCGCTGGCGCGCAGGGGGGAAGCAGTGTGCTGCAGCATGAGCAGTCTCCTCTTGAGAATGCGGAAGGTGGGGGACGCACCGGCCAGGGCAGGCGCGGGCGCGGGGGCGACGCCCAGCTTCACCAGCAGGCGTCCGTAGTCGTGCGGGGCATGGCGTTCGTCGGCGATCACCGCGGCATCGCAGGCGACTTCGCGCGCGAAGCCGTACTCGCGTGCCGCCAGGTGCGCCACGGGATGGAAGAAGAACAGATGCTGGGCGAGCACGGGCATCCAGCTCCACCACAGGTCGCGGCGCTGCAGATGGGTCAGTTCGTGGTGCAGCGCCATGCGCAGGTCATCGGCCCCCATGCGCGCCAGCTGGTGCGACGGCAGCAGCAGGACCGGATGGAGGGGACCCACGAGTTGTGGCGAATCGATGTCGTCGCTGGTGCGCAGCGCCGGCAGGCGGGCGATGCCGAGTTGTTCGCCCAGGCTGCGGTATTCCCTGCACAGCGCGCGGTCGGTGCAGAGGCGCGAACCCGCCACCCGGCGACGCACCTGCACCCAGGCATGCAGCGTGCGCATCAGCATGACGCCCACGCCGGCCACCCAGGCGAACAGCAACAGGACCGGCCACGACGGCCACTGCCAGGCCGTTGCCACCCCGTCGGGGACCGCCGTGGAGACCGCGGACGCGGCCAGCGGCGCGGTTGCCAGGTTTTCGCCGGACAGCCCGGCGGCGGCGACTGCCATGACCGGCGCGGGTTCCGCCGGCAGCAGCGGCAAGGGAACCGGCGAAGACCACACCAGGCCCACCACCATCTGCGTGGCGACCAGCCACCAGAGCCAGCAGCGCGTACCGGCGTCCAGGCGCGGCAGGTAACGGCACAGTGCCCAGACCAGCGCGGCAAGCACCAGCGACTGCGCGCTCACGGCCAGCAGGCGCGACAGCACGACATCGGCGAGGCTGATCAGGTCCATCTCAGCTCTCCTTCCGGCGGGACTGCAGGCTGGCGACCATGGCTTCGAGTTCGGCCAGTTCATCGTCGCTCACTTCCGTGCGCTCCGACATCCAGGCGACGAAGGGTGACAGCGACCCCTGCAGTGTCTTCTCCACGAAGCTGCCCACGGCATGCCGCATCACGTCGTCGGATTGCGCGACCGGGGCATACCGGTACACGCCCCCGACCTGCCGGCGACGCAGGTAGGCCTTCGCGCGCAGCCGCTCCATCATGGTCAGCACGGTCGAGCGCGCCAGGCCGCGCGGTTCGCCGAACGCGGCCGCGACCTCGCCCACGCTGGCGTCGCCGTGCTCGGAGAGATGCTGCAGCAGCGCCAGTTCCTGGTCGCCGATGGATTTGCGGGATTTGCCGGCCACGGATTGCCTCGCTGTAACTACATGTGTAGTCAACATGCCCGATGACGACAACTGTAGTCAAGCGTGCCGAAGGTCACTCCCCCGGCCCGGCCGACGAACGGCATTCCGGGTCAGCGCCCGCCCAGCCAGCGGTCCAGTGCATGACGGCCGCTGCCGCGGAAGGCCATGAACACCGCCAGCCACAGCATCAGGAACGGATACTCGATGCCGCGGTCGATCCATGGCCAGGTCGGTCCCAGGGCGATGCAGATCGCCAGCATCTGCACCGCGAACAACGGTGCCAGCAGTCGCGTGCCCAGGCCCAGCGCCAGCAGCACGCCGCCGACGCCTTCCAGCAGGGCCACCAGCATCGCCAGCGTCTCCGCACCCGGCAGCTGCAGCACGTGGCGGATCAGATGGGTGGAGCCCGCCATCGGATCCGCCATCGAGCCATGCGCGGTACCCGCCAGTTTCGGCAGGCCGTGGGTGAACAGCACACCGCCGAAGACGATGCGCAGCAGCGTGTACGCGACCTCGCTTCCGTGTGCGCGCAGCGATACGCGCCGCCTGCGCCGTGCCGACTGCACGGCGATGCGGTCGCGGTGCGGCTTCATGCGGCGGCACTCCCGTTCCGCAGCGATGCTGTCGCCGTGATGCGGTGGTGCAGGCGGCTGGCGAGCCACGCGGCCATCGCGCCCAGCGTGGCGGCACCCGCCAGCGGCAGCCATGCCTCCATCGACGGGGACGGGTGCGCGGCGAACCAGCCCACCAGTCCGAGGAAGAACCCCAGCAGGTTGTTGAACACCGGCACGTGCTGCATCGGCAACACGACCATGGCGACGAGGAACACCACGGCGCCCGTGGTCAGCGCACCCAACAGCGGCGCCAGCGCGCCCATCATCATCGCCGCCAGCACGCCCAGTGCCATGCCGCCCAGCACGCAGACGAGGTTGACCAGGCCGTGGCGCGCGGTGACGCCCCGGGTGAAGTACGAGATCCAGCCGATGAACATCGCCCACACCGGCCACTCCAGCAGTACGGCACCGCTGGCGGCGAGCGACGCCACCGCCGATTCGCCCAGCACGATCTTCAGGGGCAGTGGAAACAGGGAACGGGTCATGTCCGCTCCTCCATGCCGGGCCTGGGCCGCGACGACACGCGCTGGCCGTCCGGCGGACCGGCCTGCGCCCGTGGCTTCACCGTCATGGCGACGAAGCCGCCGGACGCCCCGGTGATGAGGATGATCTGGTGCATGTCATGGCTCCTGGCGTGCGGGCAGAAAAGTCGAGCGGTCGGGACGCGGACGCGGGCCCGGTCAGGCGAATCCGCCGTTGGCGCGCAGCACCTGCGCGTTGACCCAGCCGCCTTCGGGACCCGCAAGGAAGGCGACGACACCGGCGATGTCGTCCGGCGTGCCCAGGCGCTCCAGCGGTGGCAGCCTGGCCATCTGCGCGATCTGTTCGTCACTCTTGCCTTCGAGGAACAACGCCGTCGCCACCGGACCCGGTGCGACGGCGTTGACGGTGATGTCGCGGCCGCGCAGCTCGTTGGCCAGCACGTGTACCAGGCCTTCCACGCCCGCCTTCGAGGCGATGTACGCGCCGTAGGTGGGCAAGGCCTTGGCGATGACGCTGGTGGACAGCGTGATGATCCGACCCCCTGCCCGCACATGGCGCGCGGCCTGCGACAGCACCACGAAAGCACCGCGCAGATTGGTCCGCAGCAGGCGATCGAATGCCTCGACATTGCCTTCGGCGATCGTGTGGTTGGCCATCACGCCCGCGCTGTTCACCACCACGTCGACAGGGCCGAAGGCGACCGCCGCGGTGTCGAACAGCTGCTGCATGTCTTCCGGGTCGGCGACGTCGCCCTGCACCGCGATCGCACGGCCACCGGCCTGCTCGATCAGCGCGATGGTCTGGTCGGCGCTGGTCCGGTCGCCGGCGTAGTTGGCGACGACGACGAAGCCGTCCTGGGCCAGGCGCTGGGCGATGGCACGGCCGATGCCGCGCGAGGCTCCGGTGACGATGGCGACGCGGTCGCCGGTCGGGAGGGTGGGGGTCTGCATGGCGGGGGCTCCGGTCGGGGCGGCGGGGGGCTGCCCGGGGTGGAGCCAGTGTGTTGGTTGGGCTGGAATGGATAAATCAGCGAAACTTGCCAATACAATCCAACCAGCAGCAACAATCGGGAGCGCCATGGACCGGTTTGAAGCGATGAAGCTGTTCACCCGCATCGTGGAACTGGGCAGCTTCACGCGCGCGGCGAACGATCTGGACATCCCACGCGCCACCGCCACCCACGCCATCAAGGAACTGGAAGCGCGCCTGGGCGCGCGACTGCTCGAACGCACCACGCGCCAGGTCCGCCCCAGCCTGGACGGGCAAGCGTTCTACCAGCGCTGCGTGCAGCTGCTCGCCGACCTGGACGAAGCCGAGTCCTCGCTGAGCGTGGCCGCCGCCCAGCCGCGCGGCACCTTGCGGCTGGACCTGCATGGCGCGCACGCCAACCACATCATCCTGCCGCGCATCGGCGAATTCCGTGCCCGCTACCCGCAGCTGGACCTGGTGGTGAGCAGCGGCGACCGGCTGGTGGACCTGGTGCGCGAAGGCATCGACTGCGTGGTGCGCGCGGGCCATCCGCGCGATTCCTCGCTGGTGGTGAAGCGGCTGGCCGCGATGCCGGAAGTGGTCTGCGCCAGCCCGTCCTACCTGCGGCACTTCGGCACGCCCCGGCATCCGGACGAACTGCAGGCCCACCAGGCGGTGGGCTTCTTCGCCAGCGATCGCGACATCCCCTACCCGTTCGAATTCACCCTCGAAGGACAGACGCGCGAGTACACGGTCGGCGGCTGGGTCTCGGTGAACGACGCGGAGTGCTACACGACGTGTGCCCTGCAGGGTGCCGGACTGATCCAGGTGCCGCGCTTCCGGGTGGAAGACCACCTGCGCAGCGGCCGGCTGGTGCAGGTGCTGGCCGACTGGCCCAGCCCACCGCTGCCGGTGTCGGTGCTGTACCCGCACCACCGCCAGTTGTCGCCGCGCGTGAGGGCGTTCATCGACTGGGTCGGCGGCATCTACGAGGAGAAGTTCGGCCCGCTGGGGTGAGGGGCGTCTCAAGAAACCGGTGGTCAAGCCGATCTTGGGGAGACCCACTCCCACGCCCGCCTCCCCATGCTCATCATCGTCGGCTTCATCATCGTCACGCTGAGCGTGATCGGCGGCTATCTCGGCTCGCACGGCAAGCTCGCCGCGCTGTGGCAGCCGTTCGAGCTGGTCATCATCGGCGGCGCCGCGCTGGGCGCGTTCATGGCCAGCAATCCGACCAAGGTGGTCAAGGGCACGCTCTCGGCGACGCTGTCCGTCTTCAAGGGCGCGAAGTACAAGTCGTCCGATTATCTCGACACGCTGACGCTGATCCACGAGATGCTCAACAAGGCGCGCCGCGACGGCTTCATGTCGCTGGAAGAGCACATCGAGAACCCGACCAACAGCCCGCTGTTCCAGAAGTACCCCAAGATCCTCGCCGACCACCACCTGCTCGATTTCCTCACCGAATGCCTGCGCCTGATGGTGGGCAGCAACATCGAACCGCACGAGCTGGAACCGCTGCTCGAACTGGAACTTGAAAAACACCACCACGAAGCGATGGCGCCGGCGCATGCGCTGCAGAAGGTGTCCGACGGCCTGCCCGGTTTCGGCATCGTGGCCGCGGTGCTCGGCATCATCGTGACGATGGGCTCGATCGGCGGCGACATCGCCGCGGTCGGCGCGCACGTCGCGGCCGCCCTGGTCGGCACCTTCCTCGGCATCCTGCTGGCCTACGGTTTCGTCTCGCCGCTGGCGGCCGCCATCGAAGCGCAGGTCGAGCAGGACAGCCGCATGTACGAATCGGTGAAGACCGCGCTGCTGGCCTGCCTGCGTGGCTACAACCCGGCCGTGGCGCTGGAGTTCGCCCGCAAGACGCTGCCCTCCGACGTGCGCCCGCCGTTCGTGCAATTCGAAGCGCACCTGAAGGCCAACAAGTAAGCCACGGCGATGAGCGAGCAACGCCCCACCCTCATCGTCCGCCGGGTCAAGAAGGTCGCCGGCGGCGGCCATCACGGCGGTTCGTGGAAGGTCGCCTACGCGGACTTCGTGACCGCGATGATGGCGTTCTTCCTGGTGATGTGGCTGATGGGCGCCACCACCAACAAGGAACGCGCGGCCATCTCGGAGTACTTCCGCAATCCCAGCCCGCTGAGCGGCAAGAGTTTCTCGCCCGCGCCGGGCCCGGCCGGCCCCGGCGGTGCCAGCACGTCGATGATCAAGCTCGGCGGCACGATGGACCTGCCCAAGGGCGAGAACGACAACCCGTTCGCCAAGCCGCCGGCTGATGCGCAGGTGTCCGAAGAGCAGCAGAAGGCACAGGAGAAGCAGCGGCTCGAGACGCTGATGCAGGCCCTGCAGGAAGCCATCGGCAAGAGCCAGGCACTGGAACCGTTCAAGGACCAGCTGCTGCTGGACCTCACCCCGGAAGGCCTGCGCATCCAGATCGTCGACCAGCAGAACCGGCCGATGTTCGACCTCGGCGGCACCACGCTGAAACCGTACACGCAGGCGATCCTGGGCGAGCTGGCCGGCTTCATCAACCAGGTCCCCAACCGCGTCAGCATCACCGGCCACACCGACACCACGGCATACGCCGGCAATCGCGGCTACACCAACTGGGAACTCAGTGCCGAGCGCGCCAACGCGGCGCGGCGCGCGCTGGTCGCTGGCGGCATGCAGGAAGGCAAGGTCTCGCGCGTGGTGGGCCTGTCGTCGTCGGTGCTGTTCGACAGGCAGAATCCGCAGAACCCCATCAACCGCCGCATCAGCATCGTGGTGATGACCCAGGCGGCGGAAGCAAGCGCGCAGGGCGCGGGCGACATGCTGGCGCTGGGCAGGAAGCAGGCGGATGCGGATACGGCGATGCCGGCGCTGGCCGTCACCCCACCCGCACCCACTGCGGCGGTACCCGCCGCCGCCCCCGAGGCGGGTGCGCATCCCTGACGGAAGGGTCGCCGGGCGAGCGGCTTCGCGCACGCCCGGGATCACGGATCGCATTGCGGCGGTTCTTCCCTATGCGGCTTGCCAGAGCGCCAATGCCTCCTCGGCGATGATGTCCGGGAACTCCTCCGGGAAGAACAGCTTGGCGCCGTCGATCCTGCGCACGCCGCGCGAGCCGCCGAGCACTCCGTGCAGGTAGTCCGGCGCCCGCGCGGTGAAGATCGGGTCGCCCGTGCCCCATACGATGCGGGCCGGCACCGGCAGCGCCTTCAGCGACGCCTCCACGCCCGCCAGCACGTTGCTGGCCAGTCCCAGCGCATAGGCATGGGTCCGTGCGGGATCCGCCACCAACGGCGACAGGTAGGTCTGCAGGGCCGCGTCGGTGGGGTGCTGCGGGAACGTGTAGGTCATGCCACCCAGGCCCTGGGGTGACCGCGCCAGCGCCGGATCGCGCAGCCAGGGTGCCAGCCATTCGCTGACGAAACGACCCTCGCGTGCCAGCGCCAGCACCGGCAGCAGCGCCGGCGGCGGACAGTCGATCTCGGTGTCGCAGTTGGTCAGCAGCAGCGTGCGCACGCGGGACGGATGGGCGACCGCGAACAGCTGCGCGACCGCCCCGCCACTGTCGTTGGCCACCAGATCCACCTCGGCCACGTCCAGTGCGTCCAGCAACGCCACCAGCATCGGCACCTGCTCCGCCGGCGTCACGCCCTGCCCTTCGGCCACACGCGTGTAACCCAGCCCAAGCAGATCCGGCACGATGCAGCGGCGGTGCGGCCACAGGCGTTCGATCGCGCCCCGCCACTGGTAGCCGTTCAACGGGAAGCCGTGCAGGAACAGCGCCGCGCGGCCCGCGCCGCGTTCGACGACCGCGATGTCGCCCTGCGGCATGCGCACGAAGCGACGGGCTGCGGCGAACGCCGTCGCGTCCTCCAGCGACGTGCCGGCCACCGGCGATCCAGATTCGCGGTCGCGACTTGCGTCGCTCCCACTGCCGCCCGGCGCCGATGCCGCCACGCGGCCCATGATCAGGCCGCCGCCAGCCAACAGGCCGGCACGGGCAAGGAAGTCTCTGCGCAACATGCGAACACTCCGGGAGAAAGGGCCTCCACGATGCGACCCGGCCCGCGCGCGCTCAATGCCCGCCCGGGTCATGCCGGCATGACCTGCCGGGTCATGGCCCGCGGCACCTCCGCGTACTACTCTGCCCGCGCGGCGCCCCGCCGCGGCAAGGAGGATCCGCGATGAGCACGGCGCCTGTCGGCCTGTTGCTGCGCGAATGGCGCGCCTCGCGGCGGATGAGCCAGCTGGACCTGTCGCTGGCCGCGGATGTTTCCGCGCGACACATCAGCTATGTGGAAACCGGCAAGTCCCGCCCCAGCCGCGACCTGATCACGCGCCTGGCCGACACCCTGGAAATGCCGTTGCGCGAACGCAACACGCTGCTGCTGGCGGCGGGTTTCGCGCCGCAATACCCGGAGACCGTGCTGGACATGCCGCTGCTGGCGCCGGTGCGCCGTGCGATCGAATCGATGCTGCGGCAGCAGGAGCCCTACCCCGCGTTCCTGCTCAACCGGCGCTGGGACGTGCTGATGGCCAACGAGGCCGCGGCGCGCCTGTCGCGCTTCCTGCTGGACGGGCGCGACAGCCCGCATGCGAACATGATCCGGCAGTTCTTCGATCCGCAGGATCTGCGCGCCGCCGTCGCCAACTGGGACGAGGTCGCGGGCGACCTGATCCGCCACCTGCACATCGAGATCGCCGCCGCACCCGGCGACGATGCGATGCGCGCCGTGCTGCAGTACGCGCTGTCCTGTCCCGGCGTGCCGTCGCGCTGGCGGCTGCGCGACGTGGCCGCCACGCCCGCGCCGCTGCTGACCACGCAGTTCCGGCACCGCGGGCAGTCGCTGCGCTTCTTCTCCACCATCACCACCTTCGGCACGCCACGCGACGTGACCCTGGACGAACTGCGCATCGAGTGCGCCTTTCCCGAGGACGAGGCCACCGCAGCGTTCTGCCAGCGGCTGCGCGATGCGACATCGCATGCGCCTGGCGAGGCTTGAGGCCGGACCCACCCGTGATCGCCGCAGGTCAGCCGTCGGCAGACGGCGAATCGTTGCCGCCCGCTGATCCCGGTGGCCGCTTCAGTGCACCCAGCACCTCCTCGGACACGCTGCGCAGGTGCAGGTCCTGTTGCGGGAACGGGATCTCGATGCCCGCCTCGTTGAGCGCCGCATAGATGCGGGCCAGCAACCGGCTCTGGACCATCGAGGCGTCGTCGAAGTTGTGGGTCCACGCGCGGACGGCGAAGTTCAGCGAACTGGCGCCGAAGCCGGTGAACAGCACCGTGGGTTCCGGCTGGTCCGCCACATCGGACGTGCCGCGGGTGACCTCCTGCAGCAGCTGCATCACCCGGGTCACGTCCGAGCCGTAGGCCACGCCGACATCGACCGCCACGCGGCGGTTGCGGTCCACCAGCGTCCAGTTGGTGAGCTTCTCCGACAGCAGCATGCCATTCGGCACGACGACGTGGGCACCCTCGACGGTCCTGATGGTGGTGGCGCGCATGCCGATGTTCCGCACCCGCCCGCTGGTGCCACTGACATCCACCACGTCGCCCGGCTGTATCGGGCGCTCGAACATCAGGATCAGGCCGGACACGAAGTTGTTGACCACACCCTGCAGGCCCAGGCCGATGCCCACGCCCAGTGCGCCGAACAGGAAGGCCAGCTGGCCGATCTGGAAACCCGCCGCGGACAGCGCCGCCACCAGGCCCAGCAGCAACAGCGCGTAGTAGCTGAGCGATGCGATGCTGTTGTCCACGCCGCGCGGCAACGACATGCGCGGCAGCAGTTCATCCCTGAGCACCGCGCGCAGCGTTTTCGCCACCCAGAACGCCAGGAAAACGCCCAGCGCGAACACCAGCACATGGCCAAGACTGAGGGACAACTCGCCATATTCGAAGCGATGCGTCACCACCGCACGCACGACGTCGTACACCGGCCGGAAGATGCGGAACCGGCTCATCGTGTAGGCGATCCACCCGACCACCGCGGCCACCCGGGTCCAGCGCGCAAGCGACTCCAGCAGCCTGCCATCGTGCTGGCGCATCACCCAGAGCCGGCGGACTTCGCGGCGCGCGCCCAGGCCGCGCAGCAGCGCGTCGAGCACGTTCACCGCCGCGTACAGGACCAGGGCGAAGTAACCGCTCTCGATGATGCCCGAGGCAAGCATTTCGGCGAGGGACACGTTGCCCAGTACATTGGCCCCCATCGACACGAGCAGCACCCCTGCACCGGCCCAGGCCAGCACGTGCACCAGCCGCCCCGCGGCACCGGCGAGGCCGGCGAAGCGCCGCCCCCGCGAACGCCACAGCAGCCACCCGGTGGCCACCAGGGCCAGGCCGGCCAAGCCCAGGTAATACAGCCGGTACAGGTAGTCGCTGGCCATCAGCAGGATCGCCAGCCGCTGCAGCAGGTAGAACGCCGTGGCCAGGTAAGGCCACGGCCCCAGCAGCCGCCGCGCCTGCTGCGGCATCAGGCGCAACACCGGCACCAGCGCGATGAGCATCGCGAATTCGTGGATGAACACCGGCGCATTCGGCTCCAGCAGCAGCACGCCGATCATCGACAACAGCAGCCAGGTGGAAAACGGACGCTGGAACACCCGCGACGCGGCGTCGTCCGCCGGCACCGCGGCGGCATCCGCACGTCGGCGGCGATGGCGCCACGCAACCCACAGCAGCGCCGGCAGCAGCAGCGCCTGCAGCACGTGCAGCAGACGCTGGTTGCCCAGGTCGGCCGCGGCGTACTGGGCCACGAAACTGTTCTCCGACTGGATGTCGCGGGTCAGCGTCGCCACCAGATCCTCCCGCAGGGTCGTGGTGTCCTGCGCCCGCCACAGCGGTGGCGCATCCAGGTGCAGCAGGCGGCGGTCGCTGTAGGCGATGGCGTCTTCCACCGCGCGCTGCCCGGCCTGGATGCGCGCGCCCAGGACATTGGCGCGCCGTCCCAGTCCGATCTGCTCCGCGAGCGGTGCCGACAACGCCTGTTCGGCCAGCTGCAAGCGGTGGGCGACCGCATCCACGCGCGTCCGCAGCGCGTCCGGCGTGCTCTCGGGCGTCATCGCCTGGCGGGTGAGGTCCCAGTCCGCGCGACGCAACGCCAGTTCCGCGGCATCCTGCGCGTAGGGGGACACCGACGCCTGCATGTCGGCGCGCCAGCGCGCGTACTGCCGCGCGTCGAACTTCCAGTGCCGTTCCATGCTCTCCAGGCGCACCACCGGCAGCGTGCGCAGTTCGCCGTAGCGGAACAGGCGTGTCTTCTGGTCCACCGACTGCTCGATGGTCGCCAGCCGCGGGACCAGCCGGCCCAGCGGATCCACGTTGGCCGCGCGCAGCGTGACTTCTTCCGCATACCGCTCATCGGCATCGGCGCGCGAGGGCACATCGGCCATCGCGATGGCCGCCGCGGCGCGGGGCTTGGCGGTGGAGAGCAGCGTCGTGACGTCCTGGGCGCGCGCCAGGGGCGTCGCCAGCACCATCAGCCAGGCCAGGCAAGCCAGCATCACGCGCATGACAGGCATCTCGACTCCGTGGGATGTCCGCAGTCTAACGCCCGCACCGGGCGCAGGTGCATGCCGGACGGTCAGAACGCATCGCTGCCCGGCCGGATCTCCACGCCCATCACCGCGGCGAGCTGTTGCATGCCTTCGTCGTCGCGCTTGAGTGCCATCCAGCCGCCGTAGGCATCGGCGTCGGTGTTCCAGTTCCACAGCGAATAGCCATGTTCGCGCAGGCGGTCGTAGGCCGTGGCCATCAGGGCGGGCACGTCGGTATTGTCGAGGAAGTCCTCGTCGCTGGTGTCGCCCCCCCAGTCGATCTCGATGGCGTAGCGCGCGGCCAGCTGGTTGATGCAGTCGATGAAGGACTCGGTGTCCTTCCAGTCCACGTAGAAGCCGGACGTCCAGTCGATGACGTCCTTCAAGGTCCACAGCACCTGGTCGGGCTCGATGCCCTCCTCGCCGCCGGCCTCGCGATACGCGGCGAACTGGCGCAGCGCGGTTTCCTCGTCACCCGGATTGATCAGCACCAGCAGGTTCCACACCAGTGCCTCGGTGTCGTCCAGGTCCATCTCGTCTTCGTCGTCGAAGGCGTGGCCGAAGTTGTCGTCGGGGTCGAATTCGTGGTCGGGGCTGGACATGGCGGAGGCGCATTAAGGATGTCGGCGTACATGGTGACGCGCCTGCGTGCCGCTGGGAAGCGGATATCGACGTGCGCTGAACATTAAGACCACGTGATGCATCCGCGGCATGTGGCGACGCGTAGACAGTTCCGCACCCGCCAACACGGGGCGCTCCATTCCCCATTCCCTTCGGAGTCAAACGATGAAAAACCACCTTCTCTACGCTGCCGTCGCCACCGTGCTGATCGCCACCGCGTGCTCGTCCAAGGAAGCCGACGCCGACGCGGGCACCACGCCGATGCCTGTCGCCGAGGCGACCGACCCCGCACCCGTCGAAACGCCCGCCACCACCGGCATGGCCAGCGAGCAGGGCGACATCGTCGACGTGGCGGTGGGTTCGCCCGATCACTCCACGCTGGTCGCCGCGGTCAAGGCCGCCGGCCTGGTGGATACGCTGAAGGGTGCCGGTCCGTTCACCGTGTTCGGCCCGACCAACGCTGCCTTCGACGCCCTGCCTGCCGGCACGGTGGACACGCTGCTCAAGCCGGAAAGCAAGGCCGACCTGACCACGGTGCTGACCTACCACGTGGTCGCCGGCAACGTTGATGCCGCCACGCTGACCCAGCAGATCAGCGCCGGGGGCGGCAGCGCGAAACTCAAGACCGTGCAGGGCGGCGAACTGACCGCGGCCGTGGCCGACGGCGGCGTGACCATCACCGACGCCAAGGGCAATGTGGCCAAGGTGACCACCGCCGACATCAAGGGAAGCAACGGCGTGATCCACGTCGTCGACAAGGTGCTGATGCCGTAATCCATCGCGGCATTCCACCGCCGGGGCGGCTTTCGTCGGGCCGCCCCGGCGCCTGCCGTGCATCGGCGGCAGCGCCGGCGTATCGTGGTTTTGTCGGGCCCTGCCGCCCGGCCAGCCGGTGAGCCGTCATGTTCAATCCCGAGCCCCGCATCCAGGTGATCGCGATCGGACCGCACCACGCGTGCTGCGTGATCGACGATGCATTGCGCAAGCCGGAGAAGATCGTCGCCTACGCGGACGCGTATCGCGAGGACTTCACGCAGGCGCCGCGGCATGCGTTTGCCGGGCGCGAGATGTACCTGCCGGAGAGCTTCACCGCGCTGGTGGACGATTTCTTCCGCCTGCATGTGCGTCGCCTGCTGGGTGCGCGTCGCACGCTGCGCATGGAAAGCCGGCTGTCGATGGTGACGCTGGCACCCGATGAGCTGGGGCCGCCACAATGGCTGTGCCGTCGCGACCGGCTGACGTCCGGACCCGACCAGCGTGGCGTGGTGGCGGAGGCTTATCTGTTCCGGGATGCCGGACTGGGCGGCACGCACTTCTTCCTTCCGCGCGCCTCGGCGCGGCAGACCGACCAGGTCCTGCATGACGCCCGCACGCTGCCCGCGGACACGTTCAGCGCGCGGTACGGCCTGCGCCCCGGCTACCCCGCAACGTCGAACGAGCATTTCGAACACGTGCTGACGGTGCCGGCGAAATGGAACCGCATGGTCTTCCACGACGACGAGGTCTTCCACGCGCCTGCCATCGCACACCCCGGCCGCCTCGCCGCCGATCCGCGCCAGGGCCGGCTGACCCTGCGGGCGTTCTTCACCTGCAGCCGCAACCTGGTGGCCTGGTGAACCGGCGGATCGCCGCATGACCGGAAGCACGCATCGGTTTATCCTTTGCGCCCGGCATTCCCGCACCTACCTGCAGATCCCCATGACCGACACGCCTCCCGATCACCTGGCCTCCGACCCGCGCAGCCCGTTCCATGACGCCGAAGCCCTGGACCGGGGCGTGGGCATCCGCTTCAACGGCGTGGAACGCGACAACGTGGAAGAGTATTGCGTCAGCGAAGGCTGGATCCGCGTGCCGGTGGGCAAGTCCAAGGACCGCCGCGGCAATCCGATGACCATGAAGGTCAAGGGTTCGGTGGAAGCGTACTTCCGCTCTCCCGCAACCGAGTAAAGGCCACGCCGCGAATCCACGCGGCCGGGACATCAGGCGTCGCGCCACCGTGGCACAATCCCGGCCTGCATGGCACGCCGGGAGGGCGCATGAAGTTCCTGTTGATGGTGTACACGGACGACGAATTGCTGGACGCGCTGCCGGCCGGCGCCTACGACCAGATGATGCACGGCTGCATCACCCACGCCGATGAGCTGAAAGCCCAAGGCACCCTGCTGGGCTCCGAGCAGCTGGAACATGGCAGCACCGCGCGCACCGTGCGCGTGCGCAATGGGAAGACCAGCATCGTCGATGGCCCCTTCGCCGAGACGAAGGAAATCCTGGGTGGCTTCAACCTGATCGAAGCCGACAGCATGGAAGAGGCCGTGCGCATCGCGCAGGAATTCCCCTGGATCGGCACCGGCAGCATCGAGGTGCGGCCGGTGCGCGATTTCGAGGCCGTCAGGCGCCGCGTCGGCGCCTGACCCGCGCTATTTCGCCGTCGCGCCGCCCAGGTGGCGTGACAGGAAGCCGAGCAGGCGCGTGTAGTACGCGCGGCGGTTGGCCTCGGCATAGAAGCCATGGCCCTCGGTGCGCACGTACAGCGTTTCCACCGGCACGCCTGCGGCTTTCAACGCCTTCTCCATGCGCTCGCTCTGCGCCTGCGGTGCGATTTCATCCTTGCCCCCCGCCGCAAGAAAGACCGGCACGCGGATGCGTTGCGCCAGCGTGGTGGGCGACACGTCGCCCAGCGCGGCACGGTCATCGCCGACCCAGTCGTTCATGTACGTGCCGATCCAGCGCGCACTGCGCGACTTCTGCTTGTGCATCAGCTCCACGTCGTACACGCCCACGTAGCCCGCCGCGCAGCGGTACAGGTCCGGTTCCCGGGCCACGCCCATCAGCGAGGCGTAGCCACCGTAGCTGGCGCCGTACAGGCAGATGCGCTGCGGGTCGGCGATCTTCTGTTCGATCGCCCAGCGCGTGGCATCGGTCAGGTCGTCCTGCATCGCCTTGCCCCACTGGCGTGCGCCAGCCTGCTGGAAGGCGCGACCGTAGTTGCCCGAGCCGCGGAAGTTGATCCGCAGCACCGCGTACCCGGCATGCGCCAGCATCTGCGCATCGTCGTCCACCTCCCAGCCATCGAAGACGCCGAACGGGCCGCCATGCGGCATCACGACCAGCGGCAACGGCGCACCCGCGCCGCCGCGGGGACGGGTGAGATAGCCATGCAGCGGCAGGCCATCGCGGGCACGCAGGGTCACCAGTTCGCTCGGCGCCAGTTTCGCGGGATCCAGCCAGCTGCGCCGGCTGAAGATCAGGTCGGCGGCATTGTTCGTCGTATCGAACAGGAAGAAGTCGCCGGGATTGGTGTCGCTCGATGCACGCACCACCTTCAGGCGCCCGTCGCGGGTTCCCGAGGTGATCTCGATCGACGCGCCCGGGAATGAGCGCTCGAGCTTGCGGTACAGGCGCGCGATGTCGGACTTCTCGTCGAAGAACGCGGTGCGCAGCTTCTCGTGCATGAAGAAGCTGCCCACCGGTGTGCGGCCGTTGTCGGCGTAGATGATCTCGTAGGGGTCCACGACGGCATCGCGCAACGCCTGGGTGCGGGCACCGCTGACGGTATCCAGTGCGACGATGCTGTCGGGCCCCTGCGGCTGCTGGACCTGCAGGTAGGCGGTGCGTCCATCGGCGGAGAAGCCGAGCGGCCATTCCCGGCGCCCGCTCTTGCCCTCGTCGTTGACCATCTGCCAGGGCGCGTCGTTGTCGGCGCGGTGATAGAGCTTGCTGACGTTGTCGTCGCCCGAGCCGATGGCGAAGCGGACGCGCCGGTCCGCATCCACCACGAAGTCGGCGCTGCGCACCGGCGCGGTGGCCACGGTGTCCAGGTCGCCGCTGAACACGTCCAGCGCCTCGACGCGTGTGTTGGGGGTGGACGTGTCCAGCGCGTACATGCCGACCAGCACCTTGCGCGGATCATCCGGCAAGGTGTCGATCAGATAGGCCGCGCGCGGCTGCAGCTGGGTGCCGTCCAGTCCGTAGCGGGCGAAGATCTGCCGGCGCGCAGTGCCGTCGGCGTTGGTGGCGTACAGCTCGCCGGTGGGGTACGGCTGGTCGCGCGATCCGTACTTCTTGGCCACCGACACGACCACCCGCTCGTCGCTGACCCACCAGACGCCGTTGATCACGCTGTCGCGGCCGGCACTGACCTTGGACGTCACCTGCTGGTCGCTGCGACGTACCACGGCCAGGATCGTCTGGTCTTCCAGCGGCACCGTCATCGCGTAGTACGCGCCGGTCGGCGAAATCTTGAGCGTCTGCAGCACGTCCTTCTTCAGGAACGGCTCCAGGTCCACCTGCGCCTGGGCATGCGCCAGCGGCGCCAGCAGGCACCCCAGCAGGATGCCCGCCATCCGTGTTCCCCACTCCATGGATGCCTCCCGTGGCATCGTTGTCCCCGGGCGGATTAGAGCGCATGCCGATGGCGGGTGCCACTGCCCGGCGCAACGCAGTCAGTCCGCCGGCGTCGCCCCTTCGTCCATGTGCACGAACTCCCACAGGTGGCCATCGAGGTCCTGGAAGCCGCGCTGGTACATGAAGCCGTAGTCCTTCGCGGCGATCGGTTCGCTGGCGCCTGCGGCGAGCGCCCTGGCCAGCACGGCATCCACGTCGGTCCGGCTGTCTGCGGACAGGCACAGGATCACTTCGGCATGCGTGCGGGCATCGCAGATCGCCTTGCGGGTGAAACCCTGGAAGAAGGGCTCCACCAGCAGCATCACGTGGATGGTGTCGCTGATGACCAGGCAGGCGGCCTGCTGGTCGGTGAACTGGGGGTGGGTGTCGTAACCCAGCAGCCGGAAGAAGGCCTTGGAGGCCTCCAGGTCGCGGACGGGCAGGTTGACGAAGATCTGCGTGGGCATGGGACGGGTTCTCCGGAAGTGATCAGCGATCCTGCGATTTCGCAGTGAGTTCCGCCGCCAGACGGGTTTCCTGCGCGCGCAGTTCGGGCGTCAGCGCATCGCCGAAATCGTCGGCGTCGAACACGGGCCGCAGCTCGATTTCGGTGCCGCCATCGAAAGGGGCACGCTTGATCCATTCGATGGCCTCGTCCAGATTGCGTACCTGCCAGAGCCAGAATCCGGCCACCAGGTCCCGCGTGCCGGTGAAGGGTCCGTCGATGACCGTCCGCTGCCGGCCTTCGAAGCGCACCCGTGCGCCGCGCGAACTCGGATGCAGGCCTTCGCCCGCCAGCAGGATGCCGGCCTTCACCAGTGCCTCGTTGAACCTGCCCATCTCGGCCAACAGGTCGGTGCCCGGCATCTGTCCGGCCTCCGATTCCGCGGTGGCCTTCACGATCACCATGACTTTCATGCGTCTCTCTCCCGTGCATGCCGCCGGCACGTTCCGGCGGCTTCCACGAAAGCGACGAACGACCGGCGCAGGATTCGACACGGTGAAGCGGCGCGCTTTCGCTGCGACGGGAGTACCCGGCTAGTGCAACCGCACCTTCAGGTCACGGCCCGCCAGCGCATGGTTGCCGCTGTAGTCTTGCGCGGTGATGCGCAGCAGGTAATCGCCTGCGGGCAGTTCGCCCGCATGCCACAGGCCGTCGGCCCACTGCCCGTCGCGGACCGTGTTGGTGACCGCGTACCTGAAGCGCGTCACCGCGCTGCCGTGCACGGTGATGCCGCTGCCGGGCGCGTACGCGACTTTCACGGCCTCGTCCGAGGGCATGCGCTGGAAATCGATGGTCATGCGGGGCGATGCGTACCCCGGCAGCGGCGTGCCGTCGGCGTGCAGCACCTGATAGCCCAGCGCATGAAGCCCCAGGCGGCGGCGCGGCAGGTTGCGGTCCACCTGGTCCCAGGCGTCCACCACGATGCGGATGCCGGCCAGGTCGCGCGGTACCAGGACGCGCCCGTCCTGTTTCTCTTCCAGCGGCTGATCGAGCGTATCGGTCAGGTCGATGCGGTCGATCCGCGGCGCGTAGCCGTCGGTGAAGCCGGTGAACCCCAACGCCATCGCATTGCGCTGGTAACCGTTGGCGCCCACGGCAAGATGCACGTGCGCCATGCGGTTGACCGTGCCCAGCGCCTCGCCCGCCATGAACCGCGTGCCGCGGCGCACGCGGATGCGCTCGGGTTCACCGGCTTCGTCATGCAGCAGGTGGAAGCGTGCGGGATCGAGCACGTCGCCCTGCGGCGTGCGGCCCACGCGCATGTGGATGTAATCCAGGTCGCCAATGCTCAAGCCTTCGCCCAGGCCGTCGAAACCCCATGTCGAAGCCGGGTTGCCGACCTTGCCATCGGCGATGGCCAGCACGCGCGCGCCCACGTCGCCGCGGATGTCCAGGCCGCCATGCAGGTGGTGGCGGCTTTCGCCTTCGTAGTCGCCCCGCACCTCGCCGAGCGTGCCGACCACTTCGTGCCAGCCGTCCTGGGGCGCCAGCGGCCATCGACCCGCGGTTGCCGGCAGCGGATCCAGCGCAGCAGGACCCACGTCGAGCACGGCCGGCCCCGCGTCCGTAGGCGGCGCGATGCGATGCACGCGGTGGCTGCCGGCATCGGTGGCATGCAGCGCACCGGTGGCGTCCAACGCCAGTCCCGCCGGTCGCGACAGACGCTGTGAAGGCGTTTGGCCGGTGATGACTTTCCAGAACCCGTCGCGCCCGAACTGCAGCACGCCGCCGGTTGCCATGTCCCCGACATAGAGGAAGCCGTCGCGGGTGACGGCCAGGCTGAGGGGACGCGCGAGGTCCTTGCCGTTGCCCTTGAACAGCGTGCTCACGCCACCCTGCGCATCCACGCGGCGGATGGCACGGTTGCGGGTATCGGCCACCCACAGCACGCCGGTCGCATCGATGGCCAACGCGGTCGGCGTGTCGAAGCGCGCCGCTTCGCCGATGCCATCCTGATGCCCGGGCCATGCACCGCCGGCCAGGGTGGTGACCTGACCATCGCGCGAGATCACCCGGATCCGGTCGTTGTACGCGTCCGCCACATGGATGCGCCCGCGACCATCCACGGCCACGCCGATGGGGCCGTTGAACTGCGCCTGCCGCACCGGGCCGTCCCGGAAGCCGGCCTCGCCCGTGCCGGCGACCGTGGTGACGAGGCCCTGCGGGCTGACCTTGCGGATCGCATGGTTGCCGGTATCGGCCACGTAGAGATTGCCTTCGCCATCCAGTGCGAGCCCGGACGGTGTGTGGAACCGGGCAGCGGCACCCGCGCCATCGGCGAATCCTTCGCTTCCACCGGCCAGCGTACTGACCGTGCCGTCCACGGCGATGCGGCGGATGCGGTTGTTGTCGCCGGCGTCGGCGACATAGCGCGTTCCGTCCTCCGCCACGGCGATGCCGTAGGGATCATCGAAACGCGCCTGCAGGCCCGCCCCGTCGCGCAGCCCGCGCACGCCGTCACCGGCCACCAGGCTCAGTTGTGCCTCCCACCCGAAAGGCGTGGGTGGCGGACCCGCCTCTGGCATGGGCACGGGAAATCGTGGCGTGACCAGAAAGGTCGTGGCCAGTGCAGCGGTGGTCAGCACGAGCACCAGCCAGAGCCAGGCAGTACGGGTCATGTCGGACGGCAATGCAGGAACAGGCCCGCACGATAGTCAGTCGGTGCACGGATGGAAAGCGCCGTGCGGACCGGGCATGGCGGGATCACTCCCTTTCGCGCGCCATCTGCAGCAGTCTGGCCACGGTATTGAGGTTGCGCGCGGTGCCGGCATGGGCGGCCGGAATCTTCAGACGGGAATCGCGCATGCCGTCGCCGTAGTGGACGTAGATCTCGCGCTCCCCCAGCGCGATCTCCTCACCGGCCTGGTGGCTGACCCGCGCCAGCGTGTCGGTGGGCGGCGGTGCGTCGAGGAAGATGATGACGGCACGGTTGGGCGCCGCCTCCCTGAAAGGCTGTGCTTCCAGCGCGCGCCCCAATTCTTCCGCGCTGCGCACGATCACACCGACCGGCTTGCCCGCGTATTGCAGCAATGCCTTCTCCAGCGCGGCCTTCACCTGCGCCGGCGTCTTGGCGCTGGACAGCACCACATTGCCGCTGGCGATGTAGGTGCGGACATCGCGGAAACCACAGCCTTCGCAGAGTGCTTTCAGGTCGGCCATCGGCAGCTTGCCGGTGCCACCGACATTGACCGCGCGCAGCAGGGCGATGTGGATCACGCGGCGCGGCCTGTCAGCCGGTGGTCAGCGGCTTGAAGGGGGAATCCAGCACGACCGGGCGATTCGGATCCGTTGCCTCCCCGCTCTTCGCTGCGGTGCATACCTCGGACTGGCGATCTTCGCGTTTCTGTTGGCTGGGAGCCATGCCGTCATCCATCGAGAAGGTAACGGGGAATGCCACCTGCGTGGGCACGGGCTTTCCACCGACCTGTTCCGGCACGTAACGCAGCGCCGCCACCCAGGCCCGCAGCATCGGTTCGAAGTAGCGCAGGTTTCCCTTCACCCGTTCGATCCTGTGGACGGACGTGGATCCATCTTCGGCAATCCCGACGATCACGCGGAAGACGCCTTCCGCGCCGATCTCGGCAGCGTCGCGCGGATAGCGTGGCGGTGGCACCCGGCCCCAGCCTTCTGCAAAGCCGGGGCCGTTGTAAGCATAGTTCACCGCCATGTTCAGGCTGCCGTCTTCCTGTGGCGCCACGCAGGCATCGACGAAGGCGTGGGTGATGCCTGCCTTGGCGACGCCATTGATCCGCGCCGGCTCGAAGCGCCACTGCAGTACCCGTTGCTCGATGGCGTCGGCCACTGCGGCGGGCAGCTTTTCGCTGGCCTCCGCCTGCTGCGGAATGCCGTGCTCGTCGATCCATACCTTGACCGCGGCCGGAAACCGGAGCGGCGCCTTTGCCGCGTCGGCTACCGCCGCCACCCCCATCCCCGCCACGAGCAGGCATGCACAGGCGATCTTCATGTCCATCCCCCAACTCCATGACGATGCGCGGAGCATAGCCGGGTTCCAGCCTCAACGCGCCGGCAGCGCATCCCCCGTGAGCGTCTCGGTAGCGTAGATCGCGACGTGCGGCACGCCGTCGGCGCCGATCCAGCCGCGATACATGCCTTCGGTGTTGAACGGCAGTACGAAGGTCCCATCGCTGGCCAGCGCGATGGCACCACCGTTGCCGCCGGCCCTGGGGATGTCGTCATTGATGACGCCGCCGGCCGCGCGGGTGATTGACTGGCCGGCATGCTTTACCCGCGCGCAGATTTCGTGCGCCGCCGCCGCGCGCATGTAGAACTCGCCCCAGCCCGTGCCCGACACCGCGCAGCGCGCGTCGGCGTAGGTGCCCGCGCCGATGATCGGCGCATCCCCGACCCGCCCGTAGCGCTTGTTGGTCATGCCGCCGGTGGACGTGCCCGCCGCCAGGTGGCCCTGCGCATCCAGCGCCAGCGCGCCCACGGTGCCGAAGTAGTTCAGCGCGCGATCCAGTCGCGCCTGCCCGGAGGCCTCTTCTTTCAACGCCTTCTGCAGTTGCTGCCAGCGCTTCTCGGTACGGAAGTACGACGGATCCACCAGGGCGATGCCCTGCTCCCGGGCGAAGGCCTCGGCGCCATCACCGACCATCATCACGTGGCGCGACTTGTCCATCACCGCACGCGCCAGCAGGATCGGATTCTTCACCCGGCGCACGCCAGCGACCGCACCGGCCTTGCCGGTGGCGCCGTCCATCAGCGAGGCATCCAGCTCGTTCTTGCCGTCATGGGTGAACACCGCGCCGCGACCCGCATTGAACGGCGGCGCGTCTTCCAGCACGGTGATCGCGGCCGCCACCGCCTCCAGCGCCGGCTTGCCCGCCTTCAGCTGGGCATGGCCTGCGCGCAGCGCGGCTTCGAGTGACGCACGCGCCTCGGCTTCCTCCCCCGGTGTCATGCCGGCGCGCTCGACGCCGGCACCGCCATGGATGACGAGCACCGGCGAGTCCATCGCCACCAGCACGCCGTCGCGCACGGCATAGTGCCGCTGGGCGGCCGGATTCTCCACGCGGCCGCTGGGCAGGTGCAGTACGGAACCGACGCCGGCGACGACGGTGTCCACCCGCGCCAGGTTCATCGCCTCGTCCTCGACCTGCGCCTGCGCGAAGCCGCCCTTCACCACCGTGGCGCCCGCGCCCTCCGCAGTGGCATACACGCGTGCACGGCCGTCGCCCTCCACGGCCACGGCGGCATCCTCGTCCACACCCAGACCGATCAGCGGACGCTTGGCCATCGACTCGGCCTTGGCGACGAAGGCGATCAGGCGGCCCAGCCGGTTGCGCTCGCTGAAGTGCGTGTCGGTGATGACGCCTTTCAGCGGCGCCAGATGCAGGAAATCCGTTTCGATGGTGTTGCCCGGGCCGAGCGGATCGGCCAGCGCGTGCGGGCTGACCTGGCTGCCGCCGTCCATCGCGCCGTAGAGATATTCACCCTGCATGGCGAGCCCGGCACTGGTGCCGCCCAGCGGCTTGCCGGCGCGCACGTGCACGTCCAGCGCCTCGCCCACCGGCGTGCCGCGCCAGTAGCGCACGTAGCGCGACTGGTCGCCGCCGGCCAGGAAGATGCCGTCGGCGCGCTTCAGGCTGTGCAACATCGCGGGGTCGCTGGCGCTTTCGCGGTCGCTGAAGACATAGGTCTGGACCGAAGCGATGCCACCGACGTCGTTGAAGAACTCCTCGCCGATCTCGCCGGCCTGCGACGCGCGCAGCACGACGATGTGGCCGTTGCCGGCCTTCTTCATGAACCAGCGCAACGCATCGAAGTTGCGGTCGCCACCGCCCATCAGCAGCAGGCCGGACTCGACCTTGCCCGGTGTCCTGGCCGAGGTATCGCCCAGTACGTAGTGCGCGGGCCCGGCGGCCAGCGCCGGCAAAGCCAACACCAGCGCCAGCGCCAGCAGGCATGCCGCACCGCGCCGCACCGCACCAGAGACAGACCCCATGCCGCCACTCCCATGCCGAAGGTCGCGACAGGATGCCACGCACCGGTACGGAAGAAGACGCACCGGCCTGCACTTCCACCCTGCGGAAGGATCAGGCGATCCGCTGCAGTGCGGGATGCCCGCCACGGCGTCTACGAGGTCGCAGGGCGCAGCCTGCCCGCGGCACCGAAGGCTTTCCCGTCCACCCCCGCCCGCCGGCTGATGACCGACCGGCTATGCCGGGCCAAGCTCAGACCGTCCCGCGATTCTTGCCCTGCCACGGCCGGTACCACTCGCGGATCGCGGCCATGTCGGCTTCGGCATCGCCGGTGGGATAGAACACGTCGCCGATGCCGACGATCTTCTCCGGATAGTGGAAGTACGCCATCAGGATGGGCACCTGGGCCTGGTAGGCGATCTTCAGGAAACCGCCCTTCCACTTGTCCACGCGCTTGCGCGTCCCTTCCGGCGTCAGCGCGAACCACAGCTTGTCCGCCTCGCGGATCATGCGCACCGCCTGCTCCACCGTGCCCTGCGGCGAACTGCGGTCCACCGGCACCACGCCCAGCCGGCGCAGCAGCGGACCCAGCGGCCACCAGAACAGCTGCGCCTTGCCCAGCACGCGGACCTGGAAGCCCATGGCGATCTTCGCCGCCATGCCCCAGATGCCATCCCAGTTGGACGAATGCGGCGCCACGATCAGGACCAGCTTGGGGATGTCCGGCAGCGTGCCGGTCATCTTCCAGCCGAAGATGCGCAGGAACGTGCGGCCCAGCCAGCGGGTGAACCGGTTCGGCGGCACCTGCGGCATGTTGGGCGGAATGCGCGGAATGATGTCGTCGCTCAAACAGTTACTCCCAATGGCTCTTCTGCGAGCGCGCGCGCTTGATCTGGCCGCGTTCGCGCTTGGCGTCCATGCGCCGCGCCTTGGCCGCGCGCGAAGGCTTGGTGGCCACGCGCTTCTTCGGCACCACCAGCGCGGCGGCGATGATCGCCGCCAAGCGTTCGCGGGCGTCCTGGCGGTTGCGGTCCTGGGTGCGGAAGCGCTGCGCGTCGATCACCAGCACGCCGTCGTCGGTGAGGCGCCGATCACGCTTGGCCAACAGGCGCTCGCGCAAGGGCTCGGGCAGCGACGGCGAACCCGCCACGTCGAAGCGCAGTTCCACCGCGGTGGAGACCTTGTTGACGTTCTGGCCGCCGGCGCCACTGGCGCGCACGAAGCGCTCGACGAGTTCGTCGTCCGGAATCACCAGCGTGGGTGTGATGTCGAGTGAGCCGCTCCCCATGCGCGGATTGTAGACAGGATGGATGAAGGTTCGTAGCGCGAACGCGCACTTTCGCCGACGGTTAACAACAGATTTACCTTCGGACGGGCACCATGCCGACCCGTTCCACGCCCCGGCCTGCCTGCATGAAGCCTTCTCCGTTGGACATGACCCGCGCCGCCTGCCGCCTGTGCCTGCTGCTGGTGCTGACCCTGGTGGCGCTTCCGTCGATGGCGGCCGAGCCCACCGATGCGGACATCGACCGCCTGCTGAAGGCCTCCCGCGCCGAAAGCCTGCTGGCCGCGATCCTGCCGCAGATGGAGGCGGTACAGCAGCAGGAGTTCGACAAGCACTTCGCCGGCACGGAAATGACCGCGGAACAGAAGGCCGAAGTGGCGCGCATCCAGGCCAAGACCAACGAGATCGTACGGAAGGCGCTGTCGTGGGAGCAGATGCGCCCGGTCTACCTGGAGGTCTACAAGAAGACGTACACGCGCGACGACGTGCGCGCGATCACCAGGTTCTACGAAAGCGCGGCCGGCCAGCGCATGCTCGACAAGAACCCCGCGCTGATGCAGAACATCATGAGCGCCGTGCAGCAGAAGATGGTGCCGATGCTGGAAGAGCTGCAGGGCGAGATCAAGAACATCCCGGTCACCCCGCCACCGCCGGTCTCGCCGCCGCAGAAGCGCCGCCGCACGCGGTAGCGTGCGCTGTACGCACGATCGGGCGGCATGGATCGTGAATGGAGCCGTGCGCGCAGCGCACGCTACAGCACCAGATGTTCCCGCGGCGGCAATCGCCAGTCGACCGGCGCCTGGCCGCGCTGCGCCAGGTAGTGGTTGGTGGCGGAGAAATGTCCGCACCCCAGGAACCCGCGATGCGCGGACAGCGGCGAGGGGTGCGGCGCGCGCAGCACGCGATGGCGGCGGGTGTCGATGACCTTGCCCTTGGCCTGCGCGTAACTGCCCCACAGCAGGAACACCAGGCCTTCGCGTTCGCGCGCCAGCGTTTCTATGGCGTGGTCGGTGAACGCTTCCCAGCCCTTGCCCTGGTGCGCGCCCGCACGTCCTTCCTCCACGGTCAGTACCGCATTGAGCAACAGCACGCCCTGCCGCGCCCAGGGCAGCAGGCAGCCGTGGTCGGGCGGCGCGATGCCCAGGTCGGCGTTGATTTCCTTGTAGATGTTCTGCAGCGACGGCGGCACCGGCACGCCGGGCAGCACGGAGAAGCACAGGCCGTGGGCCTGCCCGGGCCCGTGGTACGGATCTTGGCCCAGGATGACCACCTTCACCGCATCGAACGGTGTCGCGTCGAAGGCGGCGAAGATCTGCGGCCCCGGCGGATAGATGCGCGCGCCCGCCGCCTTGCGCTGGCGCAGGAACGCCGACAGCTCGCGCATGTCGGGGCGCTGCAGCCAGTCGCCGATCCGCGCCTTCCACGAAGGCTCCAGCTTGATCCGCTCGTCGTCGGTCATGGGGGTGAACGTTGCCTCAGACCAGGCTGCGCGACTCGTCCATGCGCGCCAGCCGCAGCTGGAACAGCACCTTGGTCACCAGCAGGCGCTCCTCGATGGGCTTGAGCACCAGATCGTTGGCGCCGGCCTGCAGCAGTTCCGCCTGGTTGTCGCGGTTGCTGTCGCCGGTCATCACCAGGATCGGCAGGCGGCGCTTGCCGTAGGCGAAGTCCACGCGGATGCGCTGCACCACGTCGCGACCACTCAGTTCGCCTTTCAGGGTGACGTCGGTCAGCACGATGTCGAACGAATGCGTGGATGCGCCCAGCGATTCGGCGGTGAGCAGGGCGAAGGCATCCTCCGCCTTCAGCACGTGCACCACCTTCAGCGACTGCCGTTCCAGCATGCGGCGGGTGGTTTCGGCCACCACGCGGCTGTCTTCCACGTACAGCACCGTGGCGCCGACCATCGGCTCGGGCTGCACGTAGCCGCGGATGAAGGCGGCCAGCGCCTCGTGGCCGAGCGACTTGTCGAAGTAGTCGGTGACGAATTCGGTGAAGCGGCGCTCTTCCAGGTGCTGCTGCGCATCGCCGGACACCACGATCACCGGCACGTAGGCCTGGCCGGACGCCTGGCGGACGCTGCGGGCGATCTCCAGGCCATCGCCATCGGGCAGGGCCAGCGCGGTGGTGACCAGGTGGACCTCACCGGCTTCCAGCGCCGCGCGCGCTTCGGCAATGCTGGAGCAGCCGATCACCTGCACGCCCGGCACCTCGTGCTGCAGCACGTCGGCGATCAGCTTGCGCACCAGCTTGGACCCGTCCACCACCATGACGCGGGGCGTGTCGCTGATCAGATGCCGGAGCTCTTGGGCCATGAAGGTGGAGTGTCTCAGGTTTCAGTCGGGCGAGTCTGACGCAAGAAGTGTCCGGTCACCAGCCACGCCCCCAACCAGCCGATGGCCGTAGCCGCCAGCACGACCACCGCGGCGCCTTGCGCATCCAGGCCCGCCAGCGCGAACGGACTGCCGTAACTCTTGGCCAGGGCCGCCAGCGGATCCCGCAGCGCGGTCGCCGCCAGCGTCAGCAGGCCCAGCGCGAGCGCGCCGGCCGCCAGCCCGTACCAGGCGCCCAGATAGACAAAGGGGCGACGGATGAAGCCGTCGCTCGCGCCGAGCAGCTGCAGCACCCCGATTTCCTCGCGCCGCGACTGGATGTCCAGCCGCACGGTATTGCCCACCACCAGCAGGGCGCCGAGGCCGAACAGCACCGCCAGCACCCATACCAGACGGTCGCCGAAGCCCATCCAGCCCGCCAGGCGCTCACGCCAGGCGGCATCGTGCTGCAGCAGGTCGGTCTCCGGCAGCGCCTGCAGGGCGGCCACCAGGCGTGTGTCGTCGCCCTGCGGCACCAGGATCAGCAGGCTGGGCAGCGGGTTGGCGTCAAGCGAGTCCAGGGTGGCGCCCAGTCCGCTGCGCGCACGAAATTCGGCCAGCCCCTGCTCGGGCGTGCGCAGTTCCACGCTGGCCACGTCGGAACGGCCGCGGAATTCTTCGGCCAACCCCTGCGCGCGCGCCAGCGGCGTTTCCGGTTTCAGGAACAGATCGATCTCGCGCGACTGCTGCACGTCGCCGGCGAAGTGCTCGACGTTCTGCAGCGTCAGCCACAGGCCCAGCGGCAGCACGAACGCCACCGCCATCACCCCGATGGTCAGCAACGTGGCCCACGGCCGGCGCAGCACGCGGCCCAGGCTGGAGACGAAACTGTAGAGATGCTGGTCCAGCCAGATGCCGAACCCCGAACGCGGCCGCGCCCTGACGTTGTCCTGCCCGCTCATTCGGCCAGGTCCGCGGGGGAAATGTCGTCGACCAGCTTGCCGTGATCCAGGATCAGCACGCGCTTCTTCATCCGCTTGAGCAGCGACAGGTCATGGCTGACGACCAGCACGCTGGTGCCGCGCTCGGGCATGGAGGCGAACAGCGACATGATCTCCGCCGCCAGCGTCGGGTCCAGGTTGCCGGTGGGCTCGTCGGCCACCAGCAGGCGCGGTTCGGCGACGATGGCGCGGGCGATGCCCACACGTTGCTGTTCACCGGCGGACAGCTGGGTGGGCAGCGCTTTCTCGCGGTGGCCAAGACCCAGCCGGGCCAGCACCTCGCGCACGCGCTTGCCGATGTCGCCCCGGCGGTCACCGCGCAGGATGAGCGGCAGCGAGACGTTTTCCATCACCGTGCGGTCGGTGAGCAGGCGGTGGTCCTGATACACGGCACCCACCTCGCGGCGATGCAGGGGAATGCGTCCGCCACGCACCTTCAGCAGGTTGCGCCCCCCGAACACCACGGCGCCACGGCTCGGGCGTTCGCTCAAGTGGATCAGCTTCAGCAGCGTGCTCTTGCCGGCGCCGGAATGCCCGGTGACGAACAGCATCTCGCCTTCAGCGACGTCGAAACTGACGTCCTCCAGCGCGGCGTGGCCACCGGGGTACTGCTTGCTGACGTTTTCAAACCGCAGGACGGTGCTCATGGGCATCGATTATGCCGGAGCCGCGCATGCGGGTGCGACGTGGCGCCGCAAACGGAAGAGCCGGGCAAGCCCGGCTCTTCGATGCATGCACTGGCGGCCCGGTCAGGAACTGGAAACCAGCGACTTCAGCTTGCGGCCCAGGCGGGTCAGGAACGACGAGTTGTCCTGCGCGGCCGGCGCCTGCACCGGCTTGCTGGCCGTCGCGGCGGGCGCGGCCACCACGCCTTCGGCACCTTCCAGCGGACGACCATGGCGACGGCGGCGACGCTTGCGCGGCTTGCGCTCGCCTTCCGGCAGCGCGGCGGCCTCGGGACGCGGCACGTGGGCAGCAGGTACCGCCGGTGCGGCCGCGGCGGCAGCCTCGCCCTCAGGGCGTGGCGGACGCGGTGCGCGCGGCGGACGCGACTTGCCATCGGCCGAACGCGCACCGTCGCGGCGCGCACCGTCGCGACGACCGGCGCCGCCGGACCCACCGGGCTTGCGGCCACCCCCACGGCGCTCTTCGTCGGCCGCCTTCTGTTCCCGTGCCTCGCGGAAGATCTGGCTGACGCTTTCTCCTTCGTCATCGCCCTCGCCCGCGGCCGGCTTGGGACGCTCCGGGCGCGGCAGTGCCGTCAGCAGTTCGGCGGTGACCGGCTCGGACGGGATCTTCTGCTCGATGTAGGCCTCGATGTCCGGCAGCGACATCGCGTAGCGCTCGCAGGCGAAGCTGATCGCATCGCCCTCGGCGCCCAGGCGCGCGGTGCGGCCGATGCGGTGCACGTAGTCCTCGGCATCGAACGGCAGGTCGAAGTTGAACACGTGCGACACGCCGTCGATGTGCAGGCCGCGCGCGGCCACATCGGTGGCGACCAGCAACTCCAGCTGGCCGGCCTGGAACTTCTTCAGCAACGACTCGCGCTTCTTCTGCGGCACGTCGCCCGACAGCACGCCGACGCGGTAGCCGGCACGCTCCAGCGCGCGCGCCACGCGCTCGACGAACGCCTTGGTGTTGACGAACACCATGGTGCGTGCACCTTCGCTGCGCGACAGCAGGCCGATCAGCAACGGGATCTTCTCCTCGTCGGCCGGGTAGTAAAGCTTCTGCCGCACCTTGGCCGCGGTGATGAACTCCGTCTCGACGACGAGCTTCTCCGGCTCGTTCATGTGCTCGTAGGCGAGCTCCAGCACGCGGTGCGACAGCGTGGCCGAGAACAGCAGCGTCTGCCGCGTGGTGCGCTCGGGCATGCGGCGCAGCAGGAAGCGGATGTCCTTGATGAAGCCCAGGTCGAACATGCGGTCGGCTTCGTCCAGCACGCACATCTCGCAGGCGTGCAGGCTGACCACCTTGTGCTGCTTCACGTAGTCGATCAGGCGGCCCGGCGTGGCGATGATGACGTCCACGCCCTGCTGCAGGATCTCGCGCTGCTTGTCGTAGTCCACGCCGCCGTACACCAGCGCGAAGCGCAGGCCCAGGTCGGCACCGAACTTCACCGCGTCCTTGTGGATCTGGATGGCCAGCTCGCGGGTAGGCGCGAGGATCAGCGCGCGCGGGTCCTCCGGCTTGCGATCGGCCAGGGCCGGGTTGTTCAGCAGGCGGTTCATCACCGCCACCAGGAACGCCAGCGTCTTGCCGGTGCCGGTCTGGGCCTGGCCAGCGACGTCGCGGCCCGCCAGGGCCACCGGCAGGGTCAGCGCCTGAATGGGGGTGCAGCGGGAGAATCCTGCGCTCTCCAGCCCGGCCAACAGCGCCGGATGCAGGTCGAACGAGGAGAATGTAATGTCGGTTAACGGTTTGTCGCTCATGCCTTCTTCTTTTTGCGTCGCTGTGTTCCGCGCGCGTATCAATAAGTGCGGTTGGGTGTGCTTGCATCGGCCTGACCGGCGTCGCACACTGCGCCCCCTGTGCCGGGTTGCGCGACCACCTGGGTAACCTTGAAAAGGCCGCGGAACGCCCCAGTTTACCCCAATAGAGGTGGCCGTCCCGGCCCGAACCCGTCCGCGCCGCCCGCGGACCCTGCAGGAGACCCCAGTGAGCGATAAAGTGACCCACGTCGGCGATGCCGATTTCGATGCCGCCGTGCTGCAGTCCGACGAGCCTGTCCTGGTCGATTTCTGGGCTGAATGGTGCGGCCCGTGCAAGATGATCTCGCCCGTGCTGGACGAGCTGGCCGACGCCTACGACGGCAAGCTGAAGGTGAAGAAGGTCAACGTGGACGAGAACCGCGCCACCGCCATCAAGTACCACGTGCGCTCCATCCCGATGCTGCTGCTGTTCAAGGACGGCCAGGTGCATGCCACCCAGATCGGCGCCGTCGGCAAGGGCCAGCTGACCCAGATGATCGACAAGGCACTGGGCACCCAGGCCGCCTGAGCCGCCCCCCTCGGCCCGCACACTGCCGGCTGAATCCGCTTGAACCACCCGCTGCGGCCAGGCTTGCCGCCGCCGCAGCCCGGTGTTAGTGTCCAACCATCCGGCGCAGGGGTACGCGCCGCACCCATCTGAACACACACCACTCTTTTACCGTCCGCCGCCGCGTTCCGCCGGCGCTCGCCACCTAGCGAGGAATCGCAACTTGTCCGACAGCAGCAACGAAACCGGCGCCCCCGCCGAAAAGCGCGTGCGCAAACCCCGCGCCCCGAAGGCCCCCGCCGCCGAATCCGCCGCCCACGAGGCGTCCCCTGCACCGGTCGAGCGCGCCCCCGTTGAGCGTGCCCCCGCCGAACGCGCTTCCGGTGAACGCGCTCCCGCCGAGCGCACCCCCGCCTCCGCGCAGCAGCAGGCCCCGCAGGCGCACGAACGCGCACCGCAGCCGTCCTCCGGTCCCTCGGGCGACGGTGGTGGCGGTAGCGAATCCCAGGGCGGCGACGGCGAATCGCGCGAGCAGCGCGACAACCGCTTCAACAACAATAACAACGCCAACAACAACCGCCGCGACCGCTTCCGCAACCGCCGCGAACGCAACCGCGAGCGCTACGGCAACGACGGCATGCCCACCGACAACGGCGCCAACGAGCCGTTCGTGCCGCGCCAGATGCCGGGCGTGCCGGAAGGCTTCCCGCAGTACTCGCTGAGCGACCTGAAGCGCATGCCCGCGCCCAAGCTGCTGGAAATCGCCGAGCAGCTGAACATCCAGGAAGGCGTGGCCCGTGCCCGCAAGCAGGACGTCATCTTCGCCCTGCTGAAGGTGCTGACCCGCCATGGCGAGGGCGTGGCAGCCGACGGCGTGCTGGAAATCCTGCCGGACGGCTTCGGCTTCCTCCGTGCGGCCGAAGCCAGCTACCTGGCCGGCCCGGACGACGTCTACATCAGCCCCAGCCAGATCCGCCGCTTCAACCTGCGCACCGGCGACCACCTGGGCGGCCGCATCCGCTTCCCGAAGGATGGCGAGCGCTACTTCGCGCTGTCGACCATCGACACGATCAATGGCGAGCCGCTCGAAGCCAGCAAGAACAAGGTCCTGTTCGAGAACCTGACCCCCCTGTTTCCGCGCCGCCGCTTCACGCTGGAGCGCGGCAACGGCTCGTCGGAAGACATCGCCGGCCGCATCCTCGACCTGATGGCGCCGCAGGGCAAGGGCCAGCGCGCCCTGATCGTGTCGCCGCCCAAGGCCGGCAAGACGATCATGATGCAGCAGATCGCCACCGCCATCACCACCAACCACCCGGATGTGCACCTGATCGTGCTGCTGGTGGACGAGCGCCCGGAAGAAGTGACCGAAATGCAGCGCACCGTGCGCGGCGAAGTGGTCAGCTCCACGTTCGACGAGCCGGCCGCCCGCCACGTGCAGGTCGCCGAAATGGTGATCGAGCGCGCCAAGCGCCTGGTCGAGCACAAGAAGGACGTGGTGATCATGCTGGACTCGATCACCCGCCTGGCCCGCGCCTACAACAACGTCGTGCCCAGCTCCGGCAAGGTGCTGACCGGCGGCGTGGACGCCAACGCCCTGCACCGCCCGAAGCGTTTCTTCGGCGCCGCGCGCAATGTCGAGGAAGGCGGTTCGCTGACCATCATCGCCACCGCGCTGGTCGAGACCGGCAGCAAGATGGACGAGGTGATCTACGAAGAGTTCAAGGGCACGGGCAACAGCGAAGTGCACCTGAACCGCCGCATCACCGAGAAGCGCGTCTACCCGGCCATCGACATCAACCGTTCGGGCACCCGCCGCGAAGACCTGCTGATCGAGCCGGAGCTGCTGCAGAAGATCTGGATCCTGCGCAAGCTGCTGCACCCGATGGACGAAATCGCGGCGATGGAATTCCTGCTGGACAAGATGAAGAACACCAAGTCCAACGACGAGTTCTTCAGCTCGATGAAGCGCTGAGCCGGCGACGGAAAGCGAACAAGAAAACGCCCCGCATCGCGGGGCGTTTTTTTACCGGGTGGGACAACACCGCGTGTCGCGCCAGGACACCCTTTCAGCGCTACCGGATTCAATGCGCCACAACGGGCTCCAGTGGTGTCTCCAGCCGTGGCCCTGCGCCCACCAGTTCCATGCTGTCGAATTCATCCGCGCCCAGCGCCACGCCATCCGTTTGGGTCCAGGGCATGGGCCGGCGCGGCCCCGGCACGTAATACATCCACTGCCCGTACCCGGGTCGCGGCCTGGTGTCATACGTCACGGGAACCCGCACGGACAGGTAAGGCTCGTCCGCCAGAGGGCCCGCGATCGGCATCCGGAACTTCCACCGCCGTGCCGCCGCCGCGGTATGCGCGGCGAAGTCCGCGCGCACCTGGGCGACTTCGTCGGCCGGGCCGACGACATCCAGGTTCACCTGCTCGGCCACCAGATCCTCCACGCGACCGTCGCGGCCCAGCTTGACGATCATGACCACCTCGCCACTGATGCCTTTGGCGACATGGGAACGCGGATATTCGGGGCGCTTCAACCGACCCTCGGCCGTGGGTTCCCGGTCCCGATCGCGGGCCAACCGGATCGAAGCGCCCGCCAGCGACAGGGCATAGCGGCCGCCGCCCTGCGGCAACGCCACGACGCGGACGCTGAAGCGCATCTCACCCGACGTTCCGTCCGCACCCTTGATGCGCCAATGCGGGATGTAGCGGCCGACATGCCGCAGCACCTCCGGCGGCACCTCCACCGCCCGATCGATGGCGTGGGCAGTGACGGCTCCGTCGCCAGCCACGACCAGGGTACCGGTCAGCACCATGGCGCCGACGACCTGTTCGCGCATCTGATTCCCGGCCTGCCCCGCATCGTCAGTGCCGATGGAATCCAAAGGCTGCGCCAGCGCACCAGCGCCTGCCCACGCCAGGCCCGCCGCCATGACATAGGCCACGATTCTCACGGGTCGCATGCCGGGGGCTGCTCAGGCACCGTCCAACGGCGTCAGCAGTCTCGGGCCCTGCTTGCCGCCCACCGGAGCGATACGGCCTTCGGCCAACGTATCGAGCGAGAAGCCAGGATTGTCGTCACCGGCCCATGATGGGCGCTCGCGCGGGCCGGGCACATAGGCCTCCCAACGACCATAGCGCCGCTCTGCGCTGACCGTGCCGATAGTGAAGTCAACGGGCACCCTGATCCGGAAGTGCGGCTGCCCCGCTTCCTCGCCCGCGGTGGGGATGTCGAAGGTCCACGCCTGCGCCGCCTGCAGCGCCGATCTTGCCAGCCGTTCGCGGAACTGCCGCATCTGCGGCTCACTGGCGACCAAGCGCAGGTTGACCTGCTCGGCGACGGCGTCTTCCACCTTACCCTCGCGATCGACCTTGACCAGCACGTATACGATGCCCTGCACGCCGTTCTCCAGCGCAAACGCCGGATAGGTCGGGGGCTTCAGATCCCTGCTGACGAGCCGCTGCTCCGTGGGCAGTGCGTGGTAATCGCCGAAATCCACACCGCGGATCGCGACATCCATCTTGCCGTCGCCAGTTGCGGTGCCTACCAGGCGCGCGCTCAGCTTGGTCTTGACCTGGCGGGCCTTGCCGTCGATCAGATAGGGTTCGAATTGCCAGGTGGCCGCGGTGGCGGAAACGAAGTCCGCAATGCCCGCGGGGAGCTTGTCCGGCGCGTCAAGGTCGACCGCTGCGACGCTGCCATCCGTGCGGATGGTGATCATGCCGGTGACCAGCAGACTCGCCTCGGCCTGCTTGCGCACGGCGGTGGCATGCTGCGCCCATGCCGTGCCCGCCATCGCCATCAGACACACCCACAGCACAATGCCCCATCCGTTCCGCTGCTTCATTCCTGCGCTCCTTCATCCATGGAACCACCTGCCGGGTCCGGGCCCGTCCGCCGCATGGTAACTGCGCGAGGTGGAGCATGCACGGTAGCGGCCTGGAGCCGGCTTTCCTGCTGGACATGCCGGATGGGCGCACGCCGGCGCAGGATGAGTCCCGACGCGACATGAAAAAGCCCCGCGTCGCGGGGCTTCCATGGCCAGTACCGGAGATCAGCCTTCCTGCGCGAGCGGCGTCAGCAGGCGAAGGCCGTCGCCGCCCATGATGCGCGGCGTGCCCGCCGCCATCGCCTCGGGCGATTCCCGGGCCTGGGTCTCGTCCACCCAACCCGGCATGCTGCGCGGGCCGGGCACATATTTCACCCACTCGCCGTATCGCGGCAGCGCATCGCCCAGACTGAATTCGACCGGCACCCTCAGCGTCCAGGAATCCGCGGCTGCCTGTTCACCGCGGACGGGCGGATCGAACGACCACCTGCGCGCGGTATCGATCGACGCGGTCGCCAGCATCTGGCGGAACTTGTTCATCTGGTTCTCGGTGGCGACGGCTTTCAGATTGACCTGTTCGGCGGCCACCTCCTGCACGTTGCCATCTCGCCCGATCCTGAGGGCCAGGAACACGATGCCGCCCACGCCGGCGCGCGCCGCGGCCATGGGGTAGCGGGGAGGCGTCATGACGCGGCTCGCGACTTCGTAACCGGCGTCGGTCTGCTGGGGGTCGAAGCTCACCGCCTGCACGCGCATCAGGTAGTCACCGTCCTCCTGCCTGTTGGCCACCAGCAGCACGCTCATGTTGTTGCGCAGGCGGACGGGCCGCCCTTCGATCACCGGAGGTGCGAACTTCCAGTGGGCGATATTGTCCTGCACGAACTTGACGATGCCTGGAGGCAGTTTGGCGGGCTCGTCGAGCGTGTAGCTGGCGACCTGGCCCTGCTCGTCGACGGTGATCTCCCCGGTCACGCGCATGCTGGCCTCGACCTGCTTGCGAACCCCGCCGACGCCCTGTGCGAACACCGGAAGCGCAAGCATCAGCAACAACAGACTTGCCCATGAGTAGCGACGCATCTTCCTCTCCATGTTCCATGTGATGGAATTCCCGCGCGATCACTCCGCGGCCCATGCCCCTGACGGGCTGGTGGCCGGAGCGTAGCCGATTCTTCGGTGCGCTGCTTTCCACCCCTGCCGCCCCTGCGGGAACCGCCGCGGCCGGCCCATAATGCGCCTTGGGAGATCGAGGTGACGCATGCACGATAGTGGTCTGGAACTGGCGCTGGTTTTCCTGCTGGCCGCGGTCATCGCGGTGCCGGTGTTCAAGCGTTTCGGGCTGGGCGCGGTGCTGGCGTACCTGGTCGCGGGCGTGGTGCTGGGTCCGGACGGGTTGGCCCTGGTGCGCGACGCCGATCGCATCATCGATGCGGCCGAGGTCGGCGTGGTGATGATGCTGTTCGTGATCGGCCTGGAGCTGTCGCCGTCGCGGTTGCGGGTGATGCGCAAGCCGGTGTTCGGTGCCGGCGGGCTGCAGGTGCTGCTGACCGCCCTGATCCTGGGTGCTGTCGCCATGATGGTGAACCATCACTGGAAGACCGCGCTGGTGATCGGGTTGGGCCTGGCCCTGTCGTCCACCGCCGTCAGCCTGCAACTGCTGTCCGAGCGCAAGGAGTTGACCAGCGAACACGGCCGGCTCGGCTTCGCCATCCTGCTGTTCCAGGACCTGGCCGCCATTCCGCTGCTGGCCGCGATCCCGCTGCTGGGCGGCGCGAAGAACGAAACGCTGACCTGGACGATGGTCTTCCAGTCCGTCGGCGCGATCGCCGTCGTGGTCCTGGGCGGGCGCCTGCTGCTGCGCCAACTGTTCCGCGTGACCGCGCGCACGCGCATGCCGGAGGTGTTCACGGCCAGCGCGCTGCTGGTGGTGCTGGGCATCGCGTGGTTCATGCAGCTGGCGGGCCTGAGCGCGGGCCTGGGCGCGTTTCTCGCCGGCGTGCTGCTGTCGGATTCGGAATTCCGCCACGAACTGGAATCGCAGATCGAGCCCTTCAAGGGCCTGTTGCTGGGCCTGTTCTTCATCGCGGTCGGCATGGACATCGACCTGGACCGGGTGATCGCCGAGCCGGAGATGATCACGGCGGGCGTCATCGTGTTGCTGGTGGTGAAGTTCGGCCTGCTGTTCGGCGTGGGCCGGTGGCCCGGCCGCCTGGAGCCCCGCGGCGCGCTGATGCTGGCCGGCACCTTGTGGCTGGGCGGCGAATTCGCCTTCGTCGTCTTCAGCGAAGCGGTGCGCGTCCAGCTGATGGACGACGACCTGCGCGACCGCCTGACCGCCATCGTCAGCCTGTCGATGGCGCTCACGCCATTGCTGCTGCTGGGCCTGACCCGGTTGCTGTCCGGTGTCAGCAAGCCGCGGCGCCCGCCGCGCGCGTTCGACGACATCCCGGACCAGCACCCGAAGGTGCTGATCGCCGGGATGGGCCGCTTCGGCCAGATCGTGGCGCGCATGCTGACCGCGCAGCGCATCCCGTTCGTGGCGCTGGAGCACAGCCCGGAGACGGTGGACACCCTGCGCCGCTTCGGCAATGTGCGCATCTACTACGGTGACCCGACGCGGCCCGACCTGCTGCGGGCGGCCGGCGCGCAGCACGTGGAAGTGTTCGTCATCGCCATGGACGACCCGGACACCAACATCAAGGCGGCACGGCTGATCCGCCGCATGTTCCCGCAGGCACGCACGCTGGCCCGCGCGCGCAACCGCCAGCATGCGTGGCGGTTGATGGACCTGAGCGCCGAACCGTTCCGCGAAACACTGGGCTCCAGCCTGGAAATGGCGCAGCAGGTGCTGGTGGAACTGGGCATCCCGCCGGAAACGGCCACCGAACAGGCACGCCGCTTCCGCGAACACGACGAGAAACTGCTGCGCGCGCAGTACCTGGTCTACGACGACGATGCCGCGGTGATCCAGACCGCGCGCGACGCCATCAACGACCTGGAGAAGTTGTTCGAGGCCGATGCCGGCGACGGTCACGAAGCGAAGAAGGGCGCGGGCGCGGAGTGACCGCCCGGCGCTCGGGGGTCAGTTCCGTTCGCGCAGGAAACGCGCCATCGAGCCGCCCGCACCCGGCACCGCCGGTGCGAACTCGGCGGCCACATCGACGAAACCGCGCATCACCGCGATCTCGCGCGGGGTACGGTTCAGCGCATCGCGCAGGTCCGGATCGGCGCCGGCACGCAGCAGGCGGCTGACCACGCGCAACAAGCCGTGCAGGGCCGCCAGGTGCAGCGGGCCGAATCCGCGCGGATCCTGCACATCCAGCGACACGTCCTCGTCGAGCAAGCGTTCCAGCCCGGCCAGCACGACCTCCTCGTCGCAGGCGGTGCCCGGCTCGGCGCGCGCACCAAGCAGCAGCAGCAGCGGCGTCACCGCCCCGGCGGCGACCTGCTCGGGATCGGCGCCGGACAACAGCAGGGTGTCGAACAGGGCCACCAGCCGCGGCCGCTCGCGCGCAGTGAAGCCATACAGCGCGGTGCAGTGCAGGGGGGTGAGTCCCTGCGAGTCGCCGGCATGCACGTTGGCGCCGGCGGTGATCAGGCGGGCGACGATTTCCGGCAGGCCCAACGCCGCCGCCAGCATCAGCACGGTGACGCCGCCCGGCAGGCGGTGCTCGATGTCCGCGCCCGCCGCAAGCAGCGCGGTGACGATGTCCGCCTGACGCATGCTGACGGCGGCCGACAACGGGGTCGCGCCGGTGTTGGCGGCCCGTTGCGGGTCCGCGCCGCGCGCCAGCAGCAACTCCACCGTCGCGACGTGACCGCCACCGGCGGCCCGCAGCAACGCGGTGCAGCCCTGGGCGTCGGGCGAATCCACGTCGAAGCCCAGGTCGAGCAGGCGACGCACCGCATCGCGGTCGCCGACCATCGCCGCAGCCGGCAGGTCGGACCTGCGCAGCGCTCGCCGCGGCAACGCCCAGCCGCGCCAGTCCAGCCAGTCGGCGAGGTCGCGCCGACCGCAGGCCAGCGCCACGCCCAACGGCGTCTGGCCGTCGGCGGCACGCGCATCGGGTGACGCCCCCATGGCGATCAACTGCTTCAACGCGGCCTCGCGGCCCAGCACCGCGGCCAGATGCAGCGCGGTCATGCCATGGCTGTCGCGCGCCTCGCGGTCGACGCCAATGTCGAGCAGCCGATCCAGCAACCGCTGCCAGCCCAGCCGGACCGCCAGCGAGAGCGCGGGATCGCCCTGCGGCGACGGCGCGAACGGATCGGCGCCGCGTTCCAGCAGGTCCAGCGCCAGCTGTTCCAGCCCGCGCGCGGCCTGGTCGTCGGCGGCGCAGCCGGCCAGGAACCGCGCCAGTCCGCCGGCGCCGGCGGGTGAGACGGCGCGCCGCAGCAGCACGCTGATGGCAGGCACGCCGGTGGCGCCCTGCGCCAGCTGCGCGAAGAGCACCGTGTCGCCTTCGGCGTTGCGGCTGTCGGCCTCGGCACCATGGCGCAGCAACCAGTCCAGGCGGGCAGGCGTCTGCGCCAGTTCCCGGTCGTGCAGCAACGCGCCCAGTTCGTCGCGCGAGCACAGCTTCGCCAGCGCGGCCAGGCCGTCCAGCTGGCCGTTGGCCAGGCCTTCGCGCAGCAGTTCGGCCGGGGCGCGGTCGGCCGGTGCTTCGTCTTCACCGGAAGCGACGGCGGACGGCAGCGCATACGCCGGGTCCAGCACGGACACCAGCGTCCAGCGGCCCGCTTCGGCCGCCAGGTCGACGGCACGCTTGCCGTGCGCGTCGGCATGATCGGGCGCGATGCCCCACGCCAGCAGACGACGCACCAGCAATGGCGACACGTTTTCGGCGAGGGTCGCCAGCAGCAGGGCGTTGCGTTCTTCGCCATCGACGGCGAACACGTCCGAACCCGCTTCGGCGAGCTTTTCCAGCACGCCGATGCGACCGCCGCGCGCGGCATCCAGCCAGGGGGTGCGCCGCGAGGCATCGCGCGCGTGCACGTCGGCGCCCGCCGCGATCAGCGTGGACACGATCTCGACATGGCCAGCGAACGCGGCTTCATGCAGAGCACTGCGGCGCTGCGCGTCGCGGGCGTCCACCTTGGCCTTGTGCTTGAGCAGCAACTGCACACCGGCGGGATCGTCTTCCTCGGTGGCGGCGGCGGCCAGCAGCACGGGCTGGCCACCCTGCGGGTCGGGGCGCGCGCCGCGTTCCAGCAGGAACTTGGCCAATCGCCAGTTGCCGGCCACGCAGGCGACGCCGAGCGGCGTCAGGCCGTCGTGGTTCAGCGCATCCAGCTCCGCCGCGGCATCGCGCAGCAGCGCGACCACACCCGGGTCGGAACTGCGCGCGGCATGGTGCAGCGGCGTATTGCCATCGGCATCGGCCACGCGCGGATCGGCCCCATTGGCCAGCAGTGTGGTAACCGCATCGGGGCGCCCATGCCAGCTGTCCCGGGTGGCGGCCAGCAGCGGGGTGACGCCGGCATGGGCGTGGTTGAGATCCACACCATGGCCGATCAGCGCGCGCAGCAGGCGCAGGTCGGGCAGCACCGCGGCCAGCACGCCCAGGCTGCGCTGGTCGCGCGAGGTCTCGGGCGGCAACGCATGCGGATCGGCACCGGCATCGATCAGCTCCAGCGCACGGTCGACGCGACCGGCGCGGGCGGCGTCGAACAGCGCCAGGTCCAGGTCCAGGTCATCGGCCGGCACCACCGGCGATTCGGCGGCGGCGGAAAATCCGGGCAGGGCATCCGCCATTTCCACCACGGGCAGCGCACCGGCACCGGCCACGCGCTGGACGCCCAGGTGCAGGACCGGCAGCAACAGCGCGTAGGCGATCGCCAGCCCGGTGCGCAGGCCGTCCGGCACCAGTCCCGGCCACGCCAGGCACAGCCCCACGCCGACCATGACCGCCAGCAGCGCCGCCACGCCCAGGCCACGCCAGGCGTGGAAATCGCGTTCGGCCAGGCCCCGCAGGTGCGCCGCCAGCGCGCCGCCATCGCGTTCCAGTCCATGCCACAGCGGCCAGGTCCGCCACAGGCCGATCAGCACCGCACCGACCACCGCGCTCACGCCCAGCGCCGCCGGCAGGCTGCCGCTGTCGCGCAATGACGCCAGCGGCCAGGCCACCAGCAACGCGGTGACCAGCAAGGCCACGCCCCAGGCCAGCAGCAGCGCCGGCAGGTCCTCGCGCACCGCATGCCGGGGGGACAGCACACGGGTACCGCGCAGCCACGACACGCCCAGCGCCAGCGCGGGCTGCGCCAGCCATGCCGTCAACGCGGCGACCACGCCCCCCGCCAGCGCACCCAGACCGGCGAGCAGCATGCCCAGCGCGATGGCGCCCAGGGCGATGTGGCGGGTCTGCAGGCGGGGCTCAGGCATCGTGGCGATGGGCGGCATCGGGTGGCGGGGGAAACTGGATGTGGAAGCCATGCGCGGCCAGGTTCTGCCTGACCACCGCGGCATCGCCACGGGCCAGCTTGCGCTCCGGGGTCAACGCCACTTCCAGCACGAACGCCAGTTCGCCCAGCTGCACGCGCAGCGGTTCGGGCAACAGGGTGAAGTCGTCGCGCGTGGCCAGATAGACGAACGTGTCCGCCTTGCGCTGGCTCTTGTAGACGTAGGCTTGCATCCGCGCGCGTTGCGCCTTGCGTGTGAACAAGCACGGATTGTGCGGGAAATGCCGGTTGCGCGAAACCCGCACGGCGTTCACGGAAATGCATGACCATCGGCCGTCAGCCGCACCGCGGCAGGCTGGTAATCTTCCGCTTTCACCTCGCACTAACGGATGCCCGATGCGCCCTGCCCTGCTCGCCCTGCTGCTGCCGCTGGCCCTGTCGCCCGCCGCGCTTGCCCAGACGCCGTCCCCGCTCACGCTGGAACAGGTGATGGCCGACCCGGACTGGATCGGCGCACCGGTCGAACGCGCGTGGTGGGCCTGGGATGGCCAGCGCGTGCAGTACGAACTCAAGCGCGATGCCAGCGCGGTGCGCGATACCTTCGAGCAACCCGTCCACGGTGGCGCAGCCCAGCGCGTGGGCGATGCCCAGCGGGGGACGCTGGATGCCGGCAATCCGGTATACGACGCCAGCCGGCAGCGCATGCTGCTGGTCCGCAACAACGACCTGTTCGTGCGCGACCTGCGCACCGGTGCACTGACCCAGCTGACGCGCAGCAACGAGGCGGAAACGCAGGCGCGCTTCAGCAGCGACGGCGGCGTCATCTGGCGGACCGGCAACACCTGGTACCGCTGGACCCCGGCCGGCGGCGTGGCCACCGTCGCCGAACTGAAGGCCGAGCGCGACCCGAATGCCGCGCCCAAACCCGACGCCCTGCGCGAGCAGCAGCTGCGCACCCTGCGCACGCTGGCCGACGACCGCGCCCAGCGCGAGGAGGCCCGCAAGCAGGCCGATGCATGGCGCAAGGCCGATCCGACCCGCGCACCCGCACCGGTGTACCTCGGCCCCGAGGTCGAGATCACCGGCAGCGCCCTGTCGCCCAACGGCCGCTGGCTGCTGGTGGTCACGCAGAAGAAGGGCGCCGACGCCGGGCAGGCCGGCAAGATGCCCAAGTACGTCACCGAATCCGGCTATGAGGAATTCCAGGACGTCCGCACCCGCGTGGGCCGCAACAATCCGCTGCCGCACACGTTGTGGCTGGTGGACCTGGCCGACAACGGGGTCAGGGAACTCAAGTTCGACGCCCTGCCCGGGATCGACAGGGACCCGCTGGCCGCGTTGCGCAAGGCCGCCGGCAAGGACCCGCTGAAGGGCAACCGCGACGTGCGCATCGAGAACGACAGCGACGGCAGCGCGATCGCCTGGAATGGCGACGGCAGCCAGGTCGCCGTGCAGATCCATGCCGTGGACAACAAGGACCGCTGGATCGCCACCGTCGACCTGGCCCAGGCACGCCTGCAGTCGCGGCACCGTCTGACCGACGAGGCATGGGTGAACTGGGGCTTCAACGAGTACGGCTGGCTGCCCGACAACCGCACGCTGTGGCTGTTGTCGGAAGAATCCGGCTACTCGCACCTGTACACGCTGGCCGGCGACGGCAAGGCGCGCGCACGCACCTCGGGCAAGTGGGAAGTGTCCTCGCCCGCGCTCACCGCCGACGGCAACGGCGTGCTGTTCCTGTGCAACCGCGACTGGCCCGGCGACTACGAGGTCTGCAGGCTCGACCTGTCCAGCGACCAGGTGAAGGAAGTCACCGCGCTGGATGGCGTGGAGGACTTCAGCCTGTCGCCCGACGGCCGCCAGCTGCTGGTCCGCCACTCCCGCAGCTACGTGCCGCCGCAGCTGTCGGTGGTGGGCATCGACGGTGGCGCCGCCACCGCGCTGACCGATACGCGCACCGCCGCCTTCAAGGCCCGCGAATGGATCCAGCCCGAGTACGTGCAGGTGCCTTCGCAGCACGGCGCCGGCGTGGTGTGGGGCAAGTACTACGGCCCGAAGACGATGGAAGCCGGCAAGCGCTACCCCATCGTGATGTTCGTGCATGGCGCCGGCTACCTGCAGAACGTCAGTGCGCGCTATCCCAACTATTTCCGCGAACAGATGTTCCACCAGTTGCTGGTGGAACGCGGATACATCGTGCTCGACCTGGACTATCGCGCCAGCGAAGGCTACGGCCGCGACTGGCGCACGGCCATCTACCGCAACATGGGCCATCCGGAACTGGAGGACTACCTGGACGGCCTGGACTGGCTGGTCAAGCAGAAGCAGGGCGACCGCGACCGCGCCGGCATCTACGGCGGCAGCTACGGCGGCTTCATGACCTTCATGGCGCTGTTCCGCGAACCGGGCAAGTTCAAGGCGGGCGCCGCGCTGCGCCCGGTGGTGGACTGGACCCAGTACAACCACGAATACACCAGCAACATCCTCAACACGCCGGAACTGGACCCGCAGGCCTACCGCACTTCCTCACCGATCGAGTATGCCGACGGTTTGCAGGGCCACCTGCTCATCGCGCACGGCATGATCGACGACAACGTGTTCTTCAAGGACTCGGTGGTGCTGGCGCAGAAGCTGATCGAGCTGCGCAAGGACAACTGGGAACTGGCCGCGTATCCGCTGGAACGCCACGGCTTCACCCGCTCGGACTCGTGGCTGGACCAGTACAAGCGCGTGCTGAAGCTGTTCGAGCGGACCCTGAAGTAACCGGCGGCGCCACCGTGACCGCCCCGCTGAAGCCATCGTCGTTCGTCACGGTGATGGCCCAGGTCTCGCTGGTGCTGGGCATCGCCGGCACCGCCTATGCGCTGGTGCAGGTGGTCGCGGCAGCGGTGCTGCTGGGCGCGGGCGAGCTGGCGCAGGGCATCGCCGCGCTGCCGCTGGCCGAGATGCCCGCCAGCGCGGCCTGGCTGCTGACGCATCTGCAGCACCTGGCCTGGGCCTTCCTGTTCGCCAGTGCCGCGTTCCTGGCGGTGTCCTGGGGCCTGCTGCGACGGCGGCCCTGGGGATGGTGGGGCTTCGTGGCTTTCATGGTGCTCGGGGCGCTGGCGAACTTCGTCGGCATCGCCCTGGTGGACCAGGTGTTCGTCTGGATACAGGCCCTGCCCGCCAACCCCGACGTCGCCGGGCTGCAGACCGAACTGGCGTCGCTGCGCACGATGTCGCTGGCGATGACCACTAGTACGGCCATCGTGTTCGCGGTGCTGCACGGCATGATCGTGTGGAAGCTGTGCACCGCGGAGATCCGCGCGGAATTCTTCCCCCGTTGATCCTGATCAATGGGTGCCCTGCCACGGGCCGGTAGAATGCGCGCCATGAACGACATGACGCCCGTCCGCGATTACCTGACCGGTCTGCAGGACCGCATCTGCGCCGCCATCGAAGCCGCCGACGGCAGCGCCCGCTTCCGTGAGGACGCCTGGTCACGGCCACCCGCGGATGCTTCGCCGATCCGGGGCGGTGGCCGCACCCGCGTGCTGCGCGACGGCGCGGTGTTCGAACAGGCGGGCATCGGCTTCTCGGACGTGTCCGGCGACCGGCTACCCCCTTCCGCCTCCGCGCATCGTCCCGAACTGGCGGGCGCCTCATGGCGCGCGGTCGGCGTGTCGCTGGTGTTCCACCCGCGCAACCCGCACCTGCCCACCACGCACGCCAACGTGCGTCACTTCCGCGCCGAGCGCGGCGGTGAAACGGTGGCGTGGTGGTTCGGTGGCGGCTTCGACCTGACGCCGTTCTATCCGGTGGACGAGGATGTGCGCCACTGGCACCGCACCGCACGCGACCTCTGCGGACCGTTCGGTGGCCAGGCGCGCTACGACGCGCACAAGCGCTGGTGCGACGAGTATTTCTTCCTCAAGCACCGCAACGAGACGCGCGGCGTCGGCGGGCTGTTCTTCGACGACCTGGGCGTGGATTTCGATTCCGACTTCGGCTACCTGCGCGCGGTGGGTGACGGCTTCCTCGACGCCTACCTGCCGATCGTGGCGCGCCGCAAGGACACGCCGTACGGCGAACGGGAGCGCGACTTCCAGCTGTACCGCCGCGGCCGCTACGTGGAATTCAACCTGGTCTACGACCGGGGCACGCTGTTCGGGCTGCAGAGCGGCGGGCGCGCGGAATCGATCCTGATGAGCCTGCCGCCGCTGGTGCGCTGGGAATACGGCTATGCGCCCGAAGACGGCAGCGCCGAACAGCGTCTGCAGGACTACCTGCGGCCGCGCGACTGGCTGGCGGAGCTGGCCTAGCCTCCCTCCCTGCAGGAGCGACGTCAGTCGCGACCGCAGAAACGGAACTGCCTGGACAGAGATCGACGCGGGAGTTGCACGTCAAAGCCACGGCCTTTTCGGTGTTCATGGGGCCTTGCAGCGCCCCGTAAGCGTATCGCGTGCGGTCGCGACTGACGTCGCTCCTACAGAGGTTACTTCTGCCGGGACACCAGCGTGATGTGCCCGTTGTTCTCCAGCACCGCGAGTTTGATGTCGGCCACGTCCAGGCAGCCGGCCTCGCGCATCGCCTTCTCGAAGTCCTCGCGGCTGATCAGTTCGCGACGGAGCACGTCGTGATAGACCTGCCCATCGCGCGCCAGCAGCACCGGCGCGCCTTCGACCCAGCGCTCCACGCGCGGCGAACGCGCCGATGCCAGGCCCACCGTCCAGTTCAGCGCGATCAGCGTCGCGGCCAGCAGCAGGCCGCCACCCACGGAGGTGTCGTCGCCGAGCAGCGCGTTCTGCACGGCATTGCCCAGCAGCACCACCAGCAGCATGTCGAACGGGGTGAACTGGCCCATCGTGCGCTTGCCCGAGAGGCGGATCATGCCGAGCAGCAGGAAGTACACGGCGCAGGCGCGCAGGACGAACGCCCACCACGGCATCGACAGCACGAACATGTCGGCGAACGGAGATTGCATGGGGCGCCCTTGGGAGTGGATGTCCGCGCATGTTTCCACGCCCGTGCGGCAAGCGGGAAATAAAAAGCCCCGCAGACCAGGGGGAGGTCGGCGGGGCCAGGGGAGCGGGACCTGGGGAGGGGTCGTCGCTCCGGGGGAGATCGCTCCAGGGGAAGGGAGAGATCAGCGACAGACGTTGCATCTGTCGCGAGCTATATGACCACTCCGCACATGGATGGTTCGTGAAGATTTCGGTTAAAAAACCGTAAGATTCAGGAGGAATTCAGTTTATTGAACTCACCGGTATACAAATATACCTGTCAGGGTTTTCCTGAACGTTGCGCAAGTCCATGTTCCGCAAGGGAAACCGTTTTCATCGCGGTTCAATGGGCCTCTTCCCAGTTGTCGCCGACCCCGCTGTCGACCACCAGCGGAACGCTCAGTTGCGCCGCGGCCGACATGCGGGCTGTCGCCTCTTCCAGCAACGTCGGCACGAAATCCGCGTCCGCCTCGAACACCAGTTCGTCGTGCACCTGCAGGATCATCAGCGCCTTGTCCTGCTGCGCCGACAGCCAGGCATCCACCGCGATCATCGCGCGCTTGATGATGTCCGCGGCGGTGCCCTGCATCGGTGCGTTGATCGCCGCGCGCTCGGCGCCGGCACGCTGGCCCTGCGTGCCCTTGTTGATGTACTCCAGGTACAGGCGGCGGCCGAAGACGGTTTCCACGAACCCGTGCTCGCGCGCCTGCTGCCGCGTGCGTTCCATGTAGTCGCGCACACCGGGATAGCGGCTGAAGTACAGCGCGATGTAGTCCTGCGCCTCGCCACGACCGATGCCGAGCTGCCGCGCCAGGCCGAAGGCGCTCATGCCGTACATCAGGCCGAAGTTGATCGCCTTCGCCGCGCGACGCTCGTTGCCGGTGACGTCCTCCAGCTTGCGTCCGAACACTTCCGCCGCCGTCGCCTTGTGGATGTCGGCGCCGGATTCGAAGGCACGCACCAGGCCCGGGTCCTGCGACAGGTGGGCCATGATGCGCAACTCGATCTGCGAATAGTCGCAGGCGACCAGCTTGCGGCCCGGGGGGGCGACGAAAGCCTTGCGGATGCGGCGGCCGTCGTCGGTGCGGATCGGGATGTTCTGCAGGTTGGGATCGGTGGAGGAAAGGCGACCCGTCGCCGCGCCCGCCTGGTGGTAGCTGGTATGCACGCGGCCGGTGTCCGGGTTGACCATCTCCGGCAGCTTGTCGGTATAGGTGCTGCGCAGCTTCGCCAGGCCGCGGTATTCCAGGATGACGCGCGGCAGCTCGTGCTGGTCGGCGATCGCTTCCAGCGCTTCCTCGTTGGTGCTGGGTTGGCCGGTGGGCGTCTTCAGCACCGCCGGCAGCTTCAGCTCGTCGAACAGCAGCGCCTGCAGCTGCTTGGGCGAGTCCAGGTTGAAGGTGCGGCCGGCCAGCTCGGTGGCTTTCTGCTGCGCGGCCAGCATGCGCTTGGACAGGTCGGCGCTCTGCCGGCGCAGCTCGTCGCCGTCGATCATCACGCCATTGGCCTCGATGCGCGCCAGCACCGGCACCAGCGGCATCTCGATGTCGCGGTAGACGCTTTCCAGCGCAGGCTCGTTCGCCAGCCTCGGCCGCAGCGCGCGATGCAGGCGCAGGGTGATGTCGGCATCCTCGGCGGCGTACCGGGTCGCGTCGTCCAGCGCCACCTGCGAGAACAGGATCTGCTTGGCGCCCTTGCCGGCCACCTGTTCGTACTTGATGGTGTCGTAGCCCAGGTAGCGCTTGGCCAGGCTGTCCATGTCGTGCCGGCTGCTGCCGGAATTCAGCACGAAGCTCTCCAGCATGGTGTCGTCGGCATAGCCGTTCACTTCGACGCCGTGCCGCCGCAGCACGTGCAGGTCGTATTTGCCGTGCTGGCCCAGCTTGCGCTTGCCGGGATCGGCGAAGATCGGTGCCAGTCTGCGCAGCACCTCTGCACGGTCCAACTGCGCGGGCACGCCGGGATAGTCGTGCGCCAGCGGAAGGTAGACCGCCTTGCCGGTTTCCACCGCGAAACTCAGGCCCACCAGATTGGCCTGCATCGGGTCCAGGCTGTCGGTCTCGCTGTCGAAGGCGAACTCGTCCGCCTGCCGCAGGCGGGCGATGCAGGCGTCCAGTTGTTCATCGGTCAACACGGTCTCGTATTCGCCGGGTGCCGACAGGGCGGCATCGGCCACGGGCTCGGGTTCGCTGGCGGGGGCCACACGGCCGGTGCCCCGGGCCCGGCCGGGTTCCTTCTCGGCCACGGCGTCGCCGCTGGCGGCGCCACCGTCCAGTTCCTTCAGCGCCTGGTTGAAGCCGTAGCGCGCGTACAGTCCGCGCAGCTCGTCGAGGTGGCGTTCGCGCAGCGGCAGCGTTTGCGGGCCGCCGTCCAGCGCCACGTCGGTCTTGATGGTGACCAGTTCGCGATTCAACGGCAGGCGCGGCAGGGCCGCGCGCAGGTTGTCGCCGATCTTGCCCTTGATCTCGTCGGCCTTGTCGATGATCGCGGCCAGCGTGCCGTACTCGCCCAGCCATTTGGCGGCGGTCTTGGGTCCGCACTTCTCCACGCCGGGCACGTTGTCGACGGCGTCGCCCATCAGGGCGAGGAAATCGACGATCTGCTCCGGCCGCACGCCGAACTTCTCGATCACCGCCTCACTGGAATCGAGCCGGCTGCCGCTCATCGTGTTGACCAGCGCGATGCCCGGCCGCACCAGCTGGGCGAAATCCTTGTCGCTGGTGGAAATGGTGACGTCGATGCCCTGCGCCGCTGCCTGCAGGGCCAGGGTGCCGATGACGTCGTCGGCCTCCACACCATCGATGCGCAGCAACGGAAAGCCGAGCGCCTCCACGATGCGGATCATCGGCTCCACCTGCGCGCGCAGGTCTTCCGGCATCGGCGGACGGTTGGCCTTGTAGTCCGGGTACAGTGCGTCGCGGAACGTCGGACCGCTGGCGTCCAGCACGAACGCCACGTAGTCGGGCTTTTCCTTCAGCGTGGCACGCAGCATGTTGACCACGCCGAACAGGGCCCCGGTCGGCTCGCCGTCCGCGTTGGTGAGCGGTGGAAGCGCGTGATAGGCGCGGAAGAGGTAGCTGGAACCGTCGATCAGTACGAGTCGTGTCATGCCCGCATTCTACGCCCGGCCCCCGTGGGCGGCGTCACGCGGCGACCGCGCGGATGGGGGCATAATCGGTACATCCGAGCCCGAGGAAGCCCCGATGTCCCGCATGACGAACCACACCGTGCTGATGTGCGCCCTGCTGGCACTGGCGGGCTGCGCATCGACGGGCGCCGGCAACGACCCGGGCATCGATCTGGCCGACGCCCAGGTGGCCGTGCGCACGGAGAAGAACGGCGACGTGATCGAGGAGTACCGCGTGGGCGGCGCCCTGCGCATGGTCAAGGTCACGCCTGCGCGCGGTCCCGCGTACTACCTGATGGACGAGAACGGCGACGGCCGCCTGGACCGCAGCAAGGGCGAGGGTCCGGTGTCGCCGGTGTACTGGAAGCTGTACGGCTGGTAGCACGCACGCATCCTCGTCCGCGCCGGGCTCACCGCACGACCAGCACCGGCACCTTGCTGTGCGTCACGACCTCGCTGGCCTGGCTGCCCAGCAGCAGCCTTCCCACCCCGCGACGCCCGTGCGATGCCATCACGATCAGGTCGCTGTCATGGGACTGCGCCATCTCGAGAATCCCTTCCGCCGCCCGCCGGTCGCGCACGTGCAAGGGTGTTGCCTGCAGGCCCATCGCCGCCGCCGTGGCCACGGCTTCGGACAGAACGCGTCGCGCGGTTTCTTCCTGCGCCTTCCCGTACTCGACGTGCAGGCTGTACAGGCCCCCCAGCGGATCGTCATAGCCCGCCAGCACCGGCTCGCTGACGGTCACCACCGCGACCTGCGAACCCAGCTGCCGGGCCAACGCCAGGCCGTGCTCCAACCCCTTGTTGGCAAACCCGGAACCGTCCGTCGCGATCAGGATCCTCTGGTACATGCGGCAACTCCTCCCATGGCGGGTGTGGCCATCAGGCGCGCTGGCGGCCGACACCGCATTGATTGCAATCAATCCGCGGCAGCCCGCAGACGGACGGTCGGCGACGGCGCTCGCGGGATTCCCCGCACCGCCGTCGGGGACGCCTCAGACGGCCTGCAGGTTCGCGTACGCCATCACCAGCCACTTGCTGCCTTCGTCATCGAAGTTGACCTGCACGCGTGCGTGTGCGCCCGCCCCTTCGTAATCGGTGACCACGCCACGACCGAACTTGGCATGCACCACGTTCTGACCCAGCTTCAGGCCGGGTGACTCGAGCGCGGCATGGCCCAGGTCGCGGCGCGGCGCATAGTTGCCCGGCATCGGCCGGCTGACCTGCACGCGGGGGCGCACTTCATGCAGCAGCGGCGCGGGGATTTCCCGCAGGAACCGCGAGGGAATGCCGTACATGTCCTGCCCGTGCAGGCGGCGCGCCTCCGCGTAACTGAGTACCAGCTTCTGCCGCGCGCGGGTGATGCCGACATAGGCCAGGCGGCGCTCTTCTTCCAGCCTGCCGCTTTCATCGAGCGACCGGTTGCCGGGAAACAGGCCTTCTTCCAGCCCGACCAGGAACACCAGCGGGAACTCCAGCCCCTTCGCCGAATGCAGGGTCATCAGCTGCACGCCATCCTCGCCGGCCTCGGCCTGGCCTTCGCCGGCTTCCAGCGCCGCATAGGACAGAAAGGCGACCAGTTCGCTCATGCCTTCCTGGCCGTCTTCCTCGGCGGCGATGTCTTCGCGACGCACGAAACGCGAGGCGACCGAGACCAGTTCATCCAGGTTCTCGGTGCGCGATTCCGAGTCCAGTCCACCACGGCTTTCCTTCGCCCAGTGATCGCGCAGGCCGGAGCGCACCAGCACATGGTCGACGCGTTCGGCCAGGGTCATCTCCGCGGTTTCCTCGGCCAACCGGTCGATCAACGCCGCAAACGCCGCCAGCGCATTGCGTGCGCGCCCGGCCAGCTCGGTACCCTGGGCCGCCAGCATCGCCGCGCCCCACAGCGACACGCGCGCGCCGCGCGCCAGCCGGCGCACTTCGTCCAGCGTGCGCTCGCCGATGCCGCGCGTGGGCGTGTTGACCGCGCGTTCGAAGGCGGTGTCGTCCGCGCGGTTGGCCATCAGCCGCAGATAGGCCAGCGCATCCTTGATTTCGGCGCGCTCGAAGAAGCGCATGCCGCCGTAGACGCGGTACGGCACCTGCTCGGCGAGCAGCGACTCTTCGAACGCCCGCGACTGCGCATTGCTGCGGTAGAGGATGGCCGCATCGCCGATGCTGCCGCCATCGCGCACCCATTGGCGGATGCGCTCCACCACGAACCGCGCTTCGTCCATCTCGTTGTAGGCGGCATACAGGTCGATGGGTTCGCCATCGCCGGTGTCGGTCCACAGCTGCTTGCCGATGCGGTCCGGGTTGTGCGCGATCACCGCGTTGGCGGCACCCAGGATGTTGGCGCTGGAGCGGTAGTTCTGTTCCAGGCGGATGGTCTGCGCCGCGGGATAGTCGCGCAGGAACTGCTGCATGTTCTCGACTTTCGCGCCGCGCCAGCCGTAGATGCTCTGGTCGTCATCGCCGACCACGAAGACATGCCCGGTGTCGCCGGCGAGCACGCGCACGAAGGCGTACTGGATGGCATTGGTGTCCTGGAACTCGTCCACCAGGATCTCGCGGAAGCGTGCGCGGTAGTGCGACAGCAGCGCCGGTGTGTCGCGCAGCAGTTCGTGCGCGCGCAGAAGAAGCTCGGCGAAGTCGACCAGGCCGGCACGGTCGCAGCGTTCCTGGTAGGCCGCGTAGACCTGTCGCCGCACGTCCAGCCAGCTGTCGTTGGGTTCGGGCTGGATGTGCTGGGGACGGCGGCCTTCGTCCTTCTGCTCGTTGATCCACCAGGTGAGCTGCTTGGGCGGGTACTTCGCCTCATCCAGCTCCATGCCCTGGACGACGCGCTTGACCAGGCGGACCTGGTCGTCGCTGTCCAGCACCTGGAATGTTTCGGGCAGTTTCGCTTCATGCCAGTGCAGGCGCAGCAGGCGGTGCGCCAGGCCATGGAAGGTACCGATCCACATGCCACGGCTGCCGTTGCGCAACTGCGCGTCGGCGCGCGCGCGCATCTCGCCGGCGGCCTTATTGGTGAAGGTCACCGCCAGGATGCCGTGGGTCGGCACGCCATGCACTTCGTTGAGCCAGGCGATGCGGTGCGTCAGCACGCGCGTCTTGCCGGAGCCGGCGCCGGCCAGGACGAGATAGTGGCCCGGCGCAGCGGAGACGGCTTCGCGCTGCGCGGGATTCAGGTGATCGAGTAGGTGAGAGACATCCACCGGGGCATTTTACCGCCTCGGCGACATCCCCGCCCGGCTCAGTGGGCGCCTTCGGCCTTGGCGTGCTTCACCGGCGCGCCCGTGTTCATCAGCTTGTCGGTATAGGCGATGCCGATGGCGGACAGGATGAAGATGGCGTGGATGATGGTCTGCCACATCACGCCGGTGGAGGTGAAATCGCTGCAGGTCTTCGCCAGCCAGCCAGCGGCCTTCGCGGCTTCGGCGGCGGCGAAGGCCTCGGAGGTGCCACACAGGGGCAGGCCGCCCAGCGTGCTGGCGCCGATGAAGGTCTTCAGCAGGTGGATGGACGAGATGCCGATGATCGCCATGGCCAGCTTCACCTTCAGCACGCTGGCGTTGACGTGGCTCAGCCATTCCGGCTGGTCGGGATGCTTCTCCAGCCCCATGCGCGACACGAAGGTCTCGTACCCGCCCACGATGACCATCATCAACAGGTTGGAGATCATCACCACGTCGATCAGGCCCAGCACCAGCAGCATGATGTCCTGCTCGCTGAGGCTGGTGGCGCCATGCACCAGGTGCCAGAGCTCCTTCAGGAACAGGACGACGTAGACGCCCTGCGCCACGATCAGGCCCAGGTACAGCGGCAGCTGCAGCCAGCGCGAGCTGAAGATCAGGGCAGGCAAGGGGCCGAGGCGGGCGGATTTCGGGTCGCTCATGAGGGGAACAGTCTTTTCCGGGGATGCGGCAGGGTAGCGGCGAAGAATGACACTGCCAACCCTGCCCGTACCGCTAGACTCAGGCGTCCCCCAACCGCAGTCCACGAGGCGCCCCATGATCGACCTCTACTACTGGCCCACGCCGAACGGCCACAAGATCACCCTGATGCTGGAGGAACTTGCCGAAGCGGGCGGCAAGCTCGACTACCGCATCGTGCCGGTGAACATCGGCGCGGGCGACCAGTTCAAGCCCGAGTACCTCGCGTTCTCGCCGAACAACAAGATGCCGGCGATCATCGACCACGCACCCACCGACGGCGGCGCGCCGATCAGCGTGTTCGAATCCGGCGCCATCCTGCTCTACCTGGCCAACAAGACCGGCCGCTTCTTCGGCGGCGATGTGCGCAGCAAGGTGGCGGTGAACCAGTGGCTGATGTGGCAGATGGGCGGCCTGGGGCCGATGACCGGCCAGTACGGTCACTTCACCGTCTATGCGCCCGAAAAGATCCCGTACGCCATCGACCGCTACACGCGCGAGGTGCAGCGCCTGCTGGGCGTGCTGGACACGCAGCTGCAGAAGCACGCCTTCGTCGCCGGCGGGGAGTACAGCATCGCCGACATGGCCATCCACCCGTGGATCAACGTCTACGACAAGGCGCCGCTGGACCTCTCTCCCTACCCGCATCTGCAACGCTGGCACGCGGCCATCGCCGCGCGCCCCGCGGTGCAGCGCGCGTACGCGCTGAAGTCGCAGGTCAATCCCGATGCCGGCAAGCCGTTGACCGACGAGGAGCGGAAGCACCTGTTCGGCAAGTAGCGTGCGCCATGCGCACGGCGCGCGGTGTCGGATCCGGAGGTCGTGCGCGCGGCGCACGCTACGGCTGCGGGTGCAATAATCCGCGACTGACCGGCCCTGCCGCCCGAGAAATCCCATGCGCCTTGCCCTGTTCGCCCTGATGACCGTCGCCACCGCCCTGCCCGCCCACGCCGAGAAGCTCACCCTGGAAGCCATCACCGGCAGCGCGCCGCTGTCGGGTCCCACGCTGACCAAGCCGCAGATCGCGCCGGACGGCACGCGGGTGACCTTCCTGCGCGGCAAGGACAGCGACCGCAACCGGCTGGACCTGTGGGAGTACGACGTTGCCAGCGGGCAGACGCGCCTGCTGGTGGACTCCTCGGTGGTGCTGCCGGGCGAGGAAGTGCTGAGCGACGAGGAGAAGGCGCGCCGCGAGCGCCAGCGCATCGCCGCGCTGTCCGGCATCGTCGATTACCAGTGGTCGCCCGACGGCAAGGCGCTGCTGTTCCCCCTCGGCGGCGAGCTGTACGTCTACGACCTGGCGAAGACCGGCAAGGCCGCCGTGCGCAAGCTAACGAACGGCGGCGGCTTCGCCACCGACCCCAAGCTCTCGCCGAAGGGCGGCTACGTCAGTTTCATCCGCGACCGCAACCTGTGGGTCATCGCCCTGGCCGACGGCAAGGAAGTGCAGCTGACGCGCGATGGCAGCGACACGATCGGCAACGGCGTGGCCGAGTTCGTGGCCGACGAGGAAATGGACCGTCACACCGGCTACTGGTGGGCGCCGGACGATTCAGCCATCGCCTTCGCCCGCATCGACGAGACACCGGTGCCGGTGCAGAAGCGCTACGAGGTCTATCCCGACCGCACCGAGGTGGTCGAGCAGCGCTATCCCGCGGCCGGCGACCACAACGTGCGGGTGCAGCTGGGCGTGATCGCGCCGAAGACCGGGGCCGCGCCGCGCTGGATCGACCTGGGCAAGGACCCGGACATCTACCTGGCCCGCGTGGACTGGCGCGATCCGCAGCGCCTGACCTTCCAGCGCCAGTCGCGCGACCAGAAGACGCTCGAGCTGATCGAGACCACGCTGGCGACAGGCCGGCAGCGAACGCTGGTGACCGAAACCTCGAAGACGTGGGTGCCGTTGCACAACGACCTGCGCTTCCTGAAGGACGGCCGCTTCCTGTGGTCGTCGGAGCGCAGCGGGTTCGAGCACCTGTACATCGCCTCGGAAGACGGCTCGAAGCTGACCGCGCTGACGGAGGGCGAGTGGGTCGTCGATGGGCTGCTGGCGGTCGATGAAGCCGCCGGCCTGGCCTACGTGAGCGGCACCCGCGACGGTGCCACCGAAACGCACGTCTACGCCGTGCCGCTGAGCGGCAGCGAACCGCGACGGCTGACGCAGGCGCCCGGCGTGCACGCCGCTGCCTTTGCGCGCAACGCCAGCGTCTTCGTCGACAGCTGGTCCAGCGACACCACGCTGCCGCAGATCGAACTGTTCAAGGCCGACGGCACGAAACTGGCGACGCTGCTCGAGAACGATGCAAACGGCGCCGCGCATCCGTATGCGAAGTATCGCGCCGCACACCAGTCGACCTCGTTCGGCACGCTCATGGCCGCGGACGGAAAGACGCCGCTGCACTACAGCCTGATCAAGCCGGCGAATTTCGACCCGAAGAAGAAGTACCCGGTCGTGGTCTTCGTCTATGGCGGCCCCGCCGCGCAGACCGTCACCCGCGCTTGGCCGGGTCGCAGCGACAGCTTCTTCAACCAGTACCTGGCCCAGCAGGGCTATTTGGTGTTCTCGCTGGACAACCGTGGCACGCCGCGCCGGGGCGCGGCCTTCGGCGGCGCGCTGTACGGCAGGCAGGGCACCGTGGAAGTGGACGACCAGCTGCGCGGCGTGGAATGGCTGAAGTCGCAGCCCTTCGTCGATCCGGCGCGCATTGGCGTGTACGGCTGGTCCAACGGCGGCTACATGACGCTGATGCTGCTGGCCAAGCACGACGACGCCTATGCCTGCGGTGTGGCGGGCGCGCCGGTCACCGACTGGGCGCTGTACGACACCCACTACACCGAACGCTACATGGACCTGCCGAAGGCGAACGAAGCGGGCTACCGCGAAGCCAGCGTGTTCACCCACGTGGACGGCATCGGCGCCCACAAGCTGCTGCTGATCCACGGCATGGCCGACGACAACGTGCTGTTCACCAATTCCACCAAGCTGATGAGCGAGCTGCAGAAGCGCGGCACGCCGTTCGAACTGATGACCTACCCCGGCGCCAAGCACGGCCTGCGCGGCAACGACCTGCTGCACCGCTACCGCCTGACCGAGGATTTCCTTGGCCGCTGCCTGAAGCCGTAAGCGTTCAACGGGGAACGACCGGAGACCGCGCATGCCTTCCACGACCCCACCCCTCTCCACTTGGTGGAGCCGCCACTGGAAGTGGTGCGTGCCGGTGATGGCGGCGCTGCTGCTTGCCCTGTTCGCCGCCTTCATCTTCGGGATCCTGGCGCTGGTCTTCGGCGCGATGAAGTCGTCCGGCCCTTACCAGCACGCGATGGCACGGGCGCAGGCCGATCCCGCCGTGACCGCCGCGCTCGGCACGCCGATCCAGGCCGGCTGGGGGGTGCAGGGCAACTTCAGCAGCAACGGTCCCGACGGCGAAGCCAACCTGGCCATCCCGCTGGACGGCCCGAAGGCCGACGGCACGCTGTTCGTCGTCGCGAAGAAGCACGCCGGTGAATGGCGCTACGAAACGCTGGCGGTGAACGTGGACGGGGGCGAGCGGATCGTGCTGGTGGACTCGGCAACGTCCGTAGAGCCGCACTGACGACCCTGCGTTCAGCACGACGACCGAAGGCCGCCGTGCTCATGAGTCAGGGAGAAGACGCCGGCACGATGCGCAAGCGATCCGACGCCGTGCGCGCGTGGCTGGCGTTGCCGTACATCAACTCTGCCGTGGCGGGTGCAGCGAGGTAGTCGCCCGCATTCGCCACGCGCGCGAAGTAATGCACCTCGTGGCGACCGGCCGGCAGATAGTCCGCGTAGAACTTCGGCGCCCTCGGATCGAGGCGGCGCGTGCGGAACAGCAGACTGCCTGTCGACGACACCTGCTGGAGGTCAAGGCCGGCCACGGCGGACAGCGCGAGATCGGTGGGGCGCAGCCCGCCCGGTACGTCATCGGTCAACGCCACGAAATGCCGCGGCGATGCGGTCTGCACGGCCAGCGTCACGCGAATCCAGTCGCCCTCTTTCACGGCTTGCTTCCCCAGTGGCTGCCATCGCCCCGCGCGCAGCACTTCGTATCGACGTGACAACGACATGCCGACCGCGGATGCGCGCGCCCGGGAGGCATCTTCCTGGTAGACGAGTTCCGCCACATAGCCCAGCCATGCGTGCTGGTCCGGTGCCTGGGCCAGCGTCAGCATCGTCCCCGCCCTCGGTGCCTGCGGCACCGACCACCGTGCGCGAGGCTCGGTGGCAGACAAGGAAAGCGTCGCTCGATCAGCGCCGATCGCCACCTGCACGTTGGCCGGTTGCCCCGGACCGGACGTTGCTGTGCCATGCATCGCCATCAGGCAGTACGCGCCGGTCTGGGTATCGACGCTCGGCGTCCCGCCTGCGTAAAGATCGACCAAGCCCCTGAGCAACGCGTCGCGTACCTGTCGGCCGGCGAGCTCGGGATGATCGTCAAGTATCGCGATCAAGGCGCACTGTTCGCGCATGCGCGATCCCATCCAGCGGGACCAGTCCTCATCGCGATCGATCCGGCGAACCCGCCCACGTTCCGGGAAATGCACCAGCACGGACGCCAGCGCATCGGAGGCCGCCGGGTGCCGTGCCGCCGCCAACGCGCGCAAGCCGGTGATGCGCGTCGGCAACGCGAGACCGTCCCATACGCGCCACAGACCATCCAGACTGACCGCGTCCGCCTGGACGGCGGCGACCGCGATCGCGGCATCGTCGTAGCTCCCGGGCACGCCATCCTGCGATCGTGCCGCCGCCTCGCCGGCCGCCGCCGCGGCATCCGCTGCCGCCGCTGCAGCTTCAGCGGCTTCGAATGCCGCCCGCGTCGCCGCGTCCACACCCGCCGGTGGTTCGCGCTTGGGGCGCTGTCCGGCGTCCGGAGCGGGCAGGCGACGGGCGGCGAGGAACTCACGCGCATCGCGCTCGACCTGCGGAGGCACCGCATGACCGCGCGCGCGCAACCACCCGAAAGCCTGCAGCGTGTACGCCGTCAGAGCGACCTCATCCCGCACACCGAACCCGCCGTCATCCAGACCCGGTTCCTCGGCGAAGTAGCGCATCCCGCCATCCTCGCCCTGGAAGACCGCCGCATTGTCGAGCGCCTCTTTCACCGTCGCGGTCGCGTCCGGCCAGACATCGCGATCACCGCGTTCAATAGCCAGCGCAGCACCGATCGCTCGGCTGAGGATCTGTTCCCAGCACCGGTGCGGGTAGGCGTGCAGGTCGCGCGTCCAGCGCTCGATGAGTCCCTCGCCGCCGCGGCCGACCGCGACTGCCAGGCGCGCCCCCTGTGCATCGTCCGGCACTCCCGGCATCTCCAGTGCGACCTGCGCCTGGTCCAACCAGCCCGCCTGGACGAGGCGCGCGGAGACGAGCGGGGAAGCGATCTCGATGGGCGCGGCGACCGCGTCGCGGGCTGTCTGCCCGTCCACCGACGCGACCGCCCGCACCGAGCCGATGGCGGTTGGCTGGAACAGCCTGGCGATACTGGCCTGGCCGCGGGGCGCGAGCGTCAGCGCATGCCCGCCGTCATCAACCTGCGTCGTGTCATCGCCCTGGAGTTCGATCCGCGCCCGCACCGGCATCGCGGTGTCACCGGCTTGCCTCACATGCGCGGCCAGCCTGGCCCGGTCGCCGGGGTAAAGGCGCACCGGTGCCTGCAGGCGTGCTTCCAGCGGCAACCCGACTTCCAGCGTGGCGTCGGCTTGCTCGAAATCATCGTCCGCGTCCGAACTCCACGCGACCGCACGCCAGCGGGTCAGGTTGTCCGGCAACGCCACGTCGAAGCTGCGCGATTCGCCCGGCGCCAGCACGAGGCCCGCCTGCCAGAACGCTGTATCGGCAAAACGCGTGCGCACCCGCGCCATGGGCGACTGTGCTGACCGCGGCTCCCGGGGCCGCAGGTCCGTGGAGGGTTGTGCGCCCGCATGGAAAACGTCCGTCAAATCGATGCGCGAGCCTGTCACCTCAATCCTGTCGAGCGTCGCGTCGCCGGCCTCGGCAAACGCCGTCAGTCCGTCGGATGGTGCCTGCGCCGGAGGCGCTGCGGGCGATGGCGGGGTCACGATGTCAGTAGGGCGAGGCTCGACGGTGCTCACGAGCGGAGCCTCGGGCGGCGGCGGCAGGGGCGAGGTCCACTGAGCCGATTTCTTCTTCACCGATGGATCGCTGTCGGCTCCGCTTCCCGATGCCGCCGGCCACGGCAGCGACCATGTCCAGCCATTGCCGAGCCATTGGTGGAAGCCGGTAGACCACGCGTACTCGTACCCTGGCTCACGCCCCAGCCAGTGAGGGCCCAACGGATCGGCGTAAGCCAGCCATTCGCCCGCCATCGCGCGGAGCGCATCGTCGGTGACGGCCACCGCCACTTGTCGCGGCCGAGCGCTGGTATTGGTCAGCACCAGGCGCGCGGGTTGTCCCGGGCGCGCATCATCCGCGCGCAAGGACACCTCCATCACGCGTGCATGGGCCGGCCTGGGAAGCGTCACGTCGATGCTGGCACTGCGCATCGGGATCGCCGCGCGATAGCCGGGCGCAGCCGCGACGACATCGCCGCGATCACGGATATGCACGCTCACGTGGATGGCGCCGTGGGTGCCCGGCGGCAGTCGCAGCACGATCTCCTGCGTACCCGTACGTACAGCGGCGACCTGATGACCGATCAGCGCGCCGTGCTGGCGGAATACGAACAACGCGACGGCCTCCGGCTGCGGCTGGGTCAACTCGACAGTGAGGGGGTCGCCGGCCGCTCGTCCACCTCGCGCTTGCACCAGCCTGATCTCGTGCGAAGCCTTGGAGCCCGCGCCCCCCGCCCATACGTACTGGGTCATCGTCGCGGGCGCGGCATCGCCACTGCGTGCGACCAGGCGGTATCGGCCGCTCTGCTTGCGCGGCACATCGCATGCGGTCGGCTGGCCGGCGACCAACATGCAGTTCGCTACGCGCTGGCCGGTCTTTTCCTCCCGCTCCGTCCAGCCCTCGCCCAGATAATCGACCTGCACCTCGACAGGCGCCGCGTCGACCGCATTGCCTTGCGCATCGATGACGACGGCCTGCAGCCGCAACGGTGACTGTCCATCCCACCAGCGTGGCTCGCTGAGCAGGCCCACGTATCGCGCATGGCGGGCATAGCGGACCTGCGCGGCATTGCTCACGGTGCTTTCCCGCTCGCTCGGCTTCACTTCCACCACGGCCTGCAGCGTGCCGAACGCGGGCGGCTCGACATCGGCGTCGCCACGGGCCGGAAACGCGACCGGCAGCGCGATGCGCGCCTTGCCGCTTGCATCCGTCATAAACGTGGACGCCGTCGGCGCAAGCGCTACACCGCTGCGTCCCAGGCCGGACCAGACATCGATGAAGGTATAGTCCGCATATCGGGGATAAGCTTCGTTCAACGGCAAACCCGTCAGCATCGTGCTGATCCGTTCGAGTGGCATGCCGGCGGCTGGGCCGCCGGAGTAGTAGCCGGCCTCGACATCGAATACGAACGCATCGCCTTCCCTCAGTACACGCGGCTCCGTTTCGGCGCGCGCCCACAGGTCCTGCGCGCGGTAGGTGCCCACGAAGAAGCAGGCGCCGCTTTCTTCGCCGGCATCCGCCATGCCGATGCAGTAGGTGCCATCGGTCAGATGCACCGGCAACGCCCGTTCGCCATGGATGACGCCATCCGCATCCGGCATCGCTTGCCACCGCAGGAGAGTCTTGTCTTCTTCCGCGGACAACAACGCGAGTTCCAGCGGCTCCGGCTGCACCACGTGCTGCAGCCGTCCTCCTACCCGGGCGCGCTGCCACAGCTGGTATTGCACCGTATTGCCGGCGACGTAAAGCGGGCGATCGCTGACACCCCACAGGGTGCGGCGCGGCGCAGCGCCGAGCGTCAGGCCGTAACCCTGACTTGCGCCCAGCGACAACACCGCGCGCTCCGCCTTGCCGCCACGGCCGCGTGTGGCGCGTATCCACCACCGGGGATACTGGCCATCGAGCGTTTCCGGGAGCACGTGGTCCTGTGGTAGCGACAGCCGTGCCACCCCATCCGCGTCAGTCTGCGCCTCGACCACTGCCTGCGGCAGGGCTTCGGGTGAAACCTGGGTCAGGAGCTCCACCCGGGCGCCGACGATCGCGCCTTGATCCGACCACGGCTGCGCCCAGACGACCACTTCGCGCTGGCCCGCCCACGCGGCGAGGTCGAAGTCGGGCGCGGCGAACTCGACCCCGCTCCGGGCTCGCATGTACGAGGGTTGCCGAGTGTCCACGACCCCTACATCCCACCGTGTCCACCCTCCTTCGCGCAGGATTCGATCATCCACCCTGGACGACACCGTCACCTTCGCATTGGGTTCTCCCGCCGGCACCCTGACGTTGTCCGTGTGCAGATCGCGGCCCAACGCGGTGACGCGCAACGGCGTACCGGTCGCGTTGATGCCCTGCAAACGATCCGCAGGGAGTGCGCTGCCATCCAGCAGGACACGTTGACCGCGCGCCTCCAGCAGGGGCCTCGCATCCGTGGTGCGCACGTCGAGCGTCAGCGGCATCACCTTCAGGCCTGCCGCCGTGGTCAGACCGTCCAGCGTCAGCGCGACCCGCGTGTTGGCCTTCGCGATGGTCAGCGGGAGCATGGCGCCTGGCGCGAGCAGTTCCCGCTTGTCCCTGCCGCGCCAATAGTCGGCGCCACCTTCCCGCCATGTACCCATCGTGACACCTGCAGGCATGTGCTCCGCGAAGCGCGCCCGCGATGCTTCATCCGGCATCTGCGAGAACGTCGCGACAATGGGTTCTCCCGGCAGGCAATCGAGTGACGCGTGCGCGCCTTTCACGACCCGCATTTGGACTCCGTCGCGCTGACGGCACGACACAGTGCGTACACGAAAGGTTTCGTTGACACGCATGCTGAGCAGCGATTCGTCCTGTTCTCCACGCAAGGCGCCCGCGGCACTCCGCAGCCCCGGCGTGACGCGCAGGTCGAGGCGGGCATCGGCTCCCACCTCGCCCGACAGCCGCAGCAGGAACCTGCGCTCGTCGTCTTCAGGGACGTATCCGGGGATGGGTTCGAGCGTGTAGGGCACCAAGCGCTCGCCATCACGGAGCTGCAGCACCGCACGCACTTCCGCCGCCGTCATCGCCATGTTGCCGATGATGTTGAAGCGGGGCACGCCCTCTTCCCACCGATCCACGTAGGCATGCACCGAGGGGCGCTCGGTCTCGGCATGAAGCACCTGTCTTCCCAGCACCTTGCCCTCCTGGGTGAGCAGGCCCGGACCGAGATCGATGCGGTAGCGGGTAGCGAGCTTCGCCTTCACCGGCGGCTCGATCGCGCATTCGAGGAGGACGTCGTCGCTCCAGTGGCAGGTCAACGGCAACTCGGGGGTCGTGCGCACGAGATCCCGGCGCAGCGGGTTGCCCCAGATCTGCATCGGCTCGGCGAATTCCAGTTCGATCGCCGCGTACGAAAACTCGGCCTCAACCGGCCGGTCCGCCGCCTGCACGGCGAATGACCAGCTCGCCAGCCCCACCAGCCAACTCCACGCGGCGAAGCGCCGGTTCCCCATACCGCACCCCATCGGTATCCATCCCGACCCGATGCTGCCTGCTAACGCGCGCGAACGCCACCCGGCCAACGGGGCCGGCGTGAAAGACGAAGGCTACTTCGTCTTCGGCGCAGGCTCCGGCACCACCAGCGCCGGGTCCACCGGCGTGCCCGGCGGTACGTAGATCGCGACGCCTGCGGCCTGTCGCTGGGTGGTCGGAATGCCCATGCTGATGCCGCCAGCGGAATGGCTGCCGTAACTGCCGGCACCGACCGACATGCCGACCGGGGAGCCGTTGGAGCCTACGCCCAACAGCACGACACCGTTGGCGCCCAGGGCCGCGGCTTCGCGCTTCAGGCGGGCGATGGCGGCGTCGGTCTGGCCCTGGGTACCGAAACCGACCGCGCTGGTCGATTCGAGCTGGGCGATTTCCTGGGCCCCCGCGGGCGGCGTGCGATAGATCTGCACCTGCGCGGGGTCGATCGGCGCACGCGCCTGACCCAGCATGACCTTGGAACTGCTGGCGCAGCCGGCACCGAGCATGGCAGCCAGCAGCACGATGGCGAGACGGAATGGCATGTTCGGCTTCTCCCTGGGGCCCGCGGTCGATCTTCCGCCGCACCGGCTGAATACTGGCATATCCCGGTGCAGGGCGCGCAGCCGCGCGCGGGCCGGTGGCGCGAAAAGCGCGCGGGTTATCATTTACGCCTGACCATGCACCTTTTTCTCCCACGATGAGCCTCGCCTCCGACCTCCCGCACGCCCCGCAGCGGCTGGCGGTCGACTATGTCCATACCGCCTCGCCGGCCGCGCTGCTCGGCCTGCCCGAGACGCTCGCCGTGTTCGGCTTCGGCACGCTGGCACCGATCCGCGCCGGTGCGGACGATCCGCGCTACCTGCGTGTGCCCCTGTCGCCCCTGCAGGGAACGGCCGCGCCGTTCGAGGTGTGGCGGGCGGGTGGGCCGGTGACCTGCGGCGTGACCGACCGCATCCGCTTCAGCCACGATGGCGCGTTGATGTTCGGCGTGCTGGAGTGGGAGGAACCCGAAGGCGGCATCCTGCCCGCCAGCGCGCGCGCCTACGCCGCGCTCACCGCCTTCTGGCGCGACAGCGGCTACCCGCACCTGCTGCGCATCTGGAACTACTTCGACGCGATCACCCTGGGCGACGGCGACGACGAACGCTACCGGCAATTCTGCATCGGTCGCGTGCAGGGCCTGGGCGATGTCGACACCCGCGCACTCCCGGCCGCCACCGCCATCGGCAGCCGCGACGGCCGCCGCGTACTGCAGGTCTACTGGCTGGCCGCACGCGAACCCGGCCTGCCGCTGGAGAACCCCCGCCAGGTGAGCGCTTACCGGTATCCACGCGAGTACGGCCCGCAGTCGCCCAGCTTCGCGCGCGCGCTGCTGCCGTCCTCACCCCGGGTCCCGCTGCTGTTGTCCGGCACCGCGAGCATCGTCGGCCATGCCTCGCAGCATGCCGATTCGCTGCGCGCGCAGCTGGACGAGACGCTGACCAACCTGGACAGCCTGCTGGCCACCGCGCACGCGCGCGAACCCGCCCTGCCGGCCCACCTCGACGCCACCTCGCGCCTGAAGGTGTACGTGCGCGATGCCGAAGATGCCGACGCCGTCGCCGCGCAGCTGGATGCCCGCCTGGGCGGCCGGGTGCCCTACCTGATGCTGCAGGCCGATGTCTGCCGCCGCGAACTGCTGGTCGAGATCGAGGGCATGCACGGCGTCGTCGCTTGAAGCGCGCATCCGCCGACCGCATAGTGGACGCAGGAGGCGCCGCACCGCGCGCCTGGCAACGGAGCCGGAAACGATGGGACTGATCAGCCTGCTGTGGGGCATCGTGGCGATGATCCTGATGATCCTCGCGCTGATACCGCTGCTGGGCGCGGCCAACTGGCTGGTGATCCCGTTCGCCGCGGTGGGCGCCATCATCGCCGCCATCGGCATCCTGTTCACCCGCACCGAGAACCGCGGCCGGGCAAAGGCAGGCCTCGTGCTGAACGGCATCGTCATCGTGGTCGGCATCATCCGCCTGTCGCTGGGTGGCGGTGTCATATAACCCGTCAATCGAGAACCGCGATTACAAAGTTGCACCGCAGGATTGATCCTGTGCAATGACCGGGCGCAGACTCGGCGCGCGGACGCTCCCCCGAAGCGTCTGCGTCCCCTGCGAGTTTCCCCTGATCGCGCGCCCGTCATTTTCGGGGTGTGGCGGCACGCACACCGCACGCAAGGAATCGCTCGATGAAGACGTTCGCCCGCACCGGGTGGGCGCTGTGCCTGGCATTGGCTGCATCCGCCAGCACCGCCGCCCCGCAAGCCACTGACGAAACGCCCCCGCAAGACCGCAGCAGCAGCGACAGCAAGGCCGCCATCGACCCCCGCACCGGCCAGCTTCGTCCCCTTACCGCCGAGGAGCGCCAGCAATTGCAGGCCGCCGAGAAGGCCTCGCGCGCGGCGCGCCGCGCCGAACCCGCCGCCGCAGGCAAGAAAGGCTTCGTCGCGCCACTGACCGAGGCCGAAGCCGGCGCCAACCAGCGCCGCCTGGCCAGTGGCGGCATCATGCAGCAGGTGCCCGAAACCCTGATGACCGACCTTGTCGTCGTGCGCAACGCCGACGGCACGCTGCGCATCGGCCACGCCGACGCGGATGGCCAGCCGGTGGTCGAGGAGGTGCCGCATGAATAGGTCGATCCTGCGTTCATCCGCCCTGACGGCCGCCCTTGCATTGGCAGTGGTGGCACCGGCTTACGGCGCCGAACTGGTCATCGTCAGCGGCGATGCCGGCACCGGGCTGGGCCTGGAAGATCCCACGCCGAAGGCCCCCGAAGGCCTGAATCCCGGTACATCGCTGGGTGAGCAGCGCACCATCGCGTACCAGTTCGCCGCGGACCTGTGGGGTGCCGTGCTGCAGAGCGACGCCACCATCTTCGTGGGGGCAAGCTTCCAGCCATTGGCCTGCACGCCCACCAGCGGCGTCCTGGGCTCGGCGGGCACCACCTTCGTCTTCAGCGACTTCACGCCGGGCGTGGTGCCCAACACGTGGTATCCGTCGGCCCTGTCCGATGCGTTGGCGGGCACCGATCTGAATCCCGGTTTCATCGATATCAATTCGCGCTTCAACGGCGACATCGGCGTGAACCCGAACTGCCTGACGGGCTCCGACTGGTACTACGGACTGGATGGCAACACGCCGGTCGGCAAGATCAACTTCCTGAACGTGGTGCTGCACGAGATCGGCCACGGCCTGGGGTTCCAGGGCTTCACCGGTTCGACGGGTGCGTTCTTCAGCGGGCGCCAGGACATCTATTCGACCTTCGCCTACGACAATGTGCTGGCCAAGACGTTTCCGCAGATGACCCAGGCCGAGCGCAATTTCTCGTTGCGCAATACCACCCAGCTGGTCTGGAACGGGCCGGAAGTGACGGAGCAGGCTTCACTGGTGCTGGACAACCGCAGCGTGCTGGTGGTGCAGTCCCCCGGCGTGATCGCGGGCAACTACGAGGTGGGCTTCGCCGGCTTCGGCCCCGTGCCCAGCGCGGCCAACTTCACCGGCACCGTGGTGGCCGCTATCGACGCAGGCGGCGTGAGCAATGCGGACGGCTGCGAACCGATCAGCAATGCGGCGGAAGTCGCGGGGCGTTTCGGCCTGGTCAATCGCGGCAACTGCACGTTCGTGGTCAAGGCTGCCAACCTGCAGGCCGCCGGTGCGGCCGGCATGCTGCTCGCCAACAACGCACCGGGCGCGCCGGCCATGGGAGGGGCCGACCCCGCCATCACCATCCCGAGCCTGAGCGTATCGCTGGCGGACGGCGCGTTGATCCGGGCCAATCTGCCGGCGCAGGTCACCTTCGCCGTGGATCCCACCCTCTACCAGGGTGCGGACGGCAGCGGCAGGGTGCGGCTGTATGCGCCCAATCCGTATGAGAGCGGATCATCGTTCTCGCACTACGACACCTCGCTCGTGCCCAATGCGTTGATGGAGCCGGCCAACACGGCCACGCTGCGCGGCAACATCAACATCGACCTGACGCCCGCGCTGTTCTCCGACCTCGGCTGGACGCTGAACCCGGGCAATGCCCGCATCGGCAACTGCACCACCAATGTCGACGTGGTGGGTGATGGCGGCCTGATCCCGGGCGCGAACGTACAGGCCTGGAGCAACTTGTGCCTGCGCGAGAACCCCGGCAGCAAGGGGGGTTACCAGAGCTGCATGGACGACTACAAGGAGTACGCGCTGGCTGACGGCATCCTGGTCGGCAACCAGGGCGGCAAAGTGATGGCCTGCGCGGCGAAGATCCGCAAGTAGATTGCGCAGTCAGCAGTCGTGGAAACGCCGGCATCATTGCCGGCGTTTTCCTGCCGGCCATCGCGAAACGGCAACAGGCGTATCATCTGCGCCTCTGCCAGGAGCCCGTGATGGCCTACCCGTATTCCCGTCCGCGCCGCATGCGTCGCGACGATTTCTCCCGCCGGCTGATGCGCGAACACGTGCTGACGGCGAACGACCTGATCTATCCGGTGTTCGTGCACGAACGGGCGGGTCGTGAAGCGGTGCCGTCGATGCCGGGCATCGAACGCCTGTCGATCGATGAACTGCTGAAGGTGGCCGGACAGGCCGTCGAACTGCGCGTGCCAGCGCTGGCGCTGTTCCCGGTGACCGCCCCGGAAGCCAAGTCGCTCGATGCCGCGGCGGCGTGGGACGACAACGGCCTGGCCCAGCGCGCCGTGCGTGCGCTGAAGCAGCGCTTCCCCGACCTGGGCGTGATCACCGACGTGGCACTGGATCCGTTCACCACCCATGGCCAGGACGGCATCATCGACGACAGCGGCTACGTGATGAACGACATCACCGTGGCGGCACTGGTGAAACAGGCGCTGTCGCATGCGCGTGCCGGCGCCGACGTGGTGGCGCCCAGCGACATGATGGACGGCCGCATCGGTGCCATCCGCGAAGCGCTGGAAGCCGAAGGCTTCGTGCATACCCGCATCATGGCGTATTCCGCCAAGTACGCATCGGCGTTCTACGGCCCGTTCCGCGATGCGGTGGGCAGTGCCGGCAACCTGGGCAAGGGCAACAAGTACAACTACCAGATGGACCCGGCCAACACGAACGAGGCCCTGCACGAAGTCGCGCTGGACATCGACGAAGGCGCGGACATGGTGATGGTCAAGCCCGGCATGCCCTACCTGGACGTGGTGCGGCGGGTGAAGGACGAGTTCGGCGTGCCGACGTTCGCGTACCAGGTCAGCGGGGAGTACGCGATGCTGAAGGCGGCCTACGCCAATGGCTGGCTGGACGAGAAGGCATGCACGCTGGAAGCGCTGACCGCGTTCAAGCGTGCCGGCGCCGACGGGGTGCTGACCTATTTCGCGCTGGATGCCGCGCGCTGGTTGCGCGGCGACTGACGCGCTGCGGCCATCGCTGCTGGCGGGGCGGCGGCCATCGCTGCTGGCGGGATGGAACGGGAGCCTTGCGGCTCCCGTTTCCGTTCCAGGCTCAGAAGCGGGCTTCGATACCCAGCATCACCGTATCTGCGCGGTTGAACTCGCAGTCGCCGTAGTCGTCGCAGTCGTCGTAGTAGTAATCGTCGGCATAGACGAACGCGGTGTAACCCAGGCTGACGTTGAAATGACGGTTGATGTCCACGCCGATGGCCACGCCGGCATAGCCACCGTCGGTGGAGAAGTCGCCGCCATCGGGGTAATCCTGGTCGGCACTGAAGTAGCCGCCGCGTGCGACGACGAACCACGGGCTGTCGCCGAAGTTCGCCCGCGCGTTGGCGCCGATCGCGCCGTAGCGGGCTTTCGGGATCAGGTAGCCGTCTTCGCGGGTGCTGTCGAGGCGGCCACCGGAAATTTCAAAGCCCACCTGCGCCCACGGGCCGGCCTGCCAGCGGTAGCCGCCGTTGACGGCGACGGCGTCCTGTTCGATGTCGTCGTAGATCCAGCCACGCCCGCCCTGCACACCGACGAAGAAGCCGGGCTGTTCACGATCGGGCGCGCGCGACGCGGCCGGTGCCGCATACGGCTGGGCCGGAGCCGGGGCAGCCACGGGCGCCGGCACCTGCGCGGACGGCTGGCCCTGCACGGGCGCCTGTGCTGCCTGCTCTTTCTTGCGGTATTCGTCCCAGGTGGGCGAGACCGACTGGGCGTTCGCGTGCAGGGCAAGCGCTGCCAGCACCAGCGGCAGGCAACGGATGGGGTACTTCATGGGCGAATCCTCTCCTTGGCAATAGGGAATGTTTCCCGGGTCCCTGCGCGATCGAACGTCACACCGGCATGGCCGGCATGTCCAAGCTGGAATGCACATACGCCCGCCGCGCCCACCCACGAAGGCCGGCATGTCCGACGGAATCGATGACGGCAGGCCGGAACACGGCCTTGCCAGCTTCTGTGTTGGAACGCCCACTCCCCGGGCGGCGGAACATTGGCGTGACGCATGCACCCTGTCAAGTCGGATCGGCCCTGACAGCAAGGCCTGCAGGGTGGCTGGCGAACGCGCTCAGCGACAGCCGGGCTTGCCCTTCAACGTCGGCGTCACCGTACGGTAGAGATCGCCCTTGCCCGCTTTCGGCGCGCGTGCCGAACCGGTCACCACGATCTCCGTCGGCTTCGAGGCATCCACCACCGGCGCGCGTGTCACGCTTTCGCCGGTGTTGAACGACAGCGTCCACGGTTGCGCATCGGCATATGCGTTGCCATTGCAGGCGGCGAGGTGCAGGCGCGTGGCTTCGGCGCCCGCGTGCGACGAGCGCGAGAACAGCAGCACGCGTCCCTCGTCCAGCCAGGCGCTGTCGATCTCGTCCGCGACGGTATTAACGCCCGACACCGGCCGGGGATCGATGAAGGCCTTGCCGTCCCATCGGGCGACGAACAGGTCATACCCGCCTGCGCCCTTGCGGCCGTCGGTGGCGAACAGCAGCCACTGGCCATCGGCACTGACGGTCGGCGAACGCTCGTGGCCACGCCCATTCACGGCCGCCCCCAGGTTTACCGGTGCGCCTGTCGCGCCATCCGCCAGTACCGCCGCGCGGTACAGGTCATGGCCACCGCTGCCGCCGTTGCGCGCGGACGCGAAGTACAGCCAGCGGCCATCGGCGCTGAACATGGGTTCGGCATCGTCGGCCGGAGAGTTCAGCGACAACGGCGACGGCGCGGTCCAGCGCTTGTCCTGCAGGCGCGCCTGCCACAGGTCGCCGCCCCCGGCCCCGCCTGGCCGGTCCGCGCTGCCCCAGACGATCCGCTGACCATCGGGCGACACGCTGCCCCGCATTTCGGCGTCGCGGGTGGAGACCACCCAGAGGCCTTCGATGCCGTACTCGGACAGCTGCGCCAGCGCCGTGGCTGAGAGTAGACTGCCGACGAAGGCGGTGGCGGCCAGTCGGCGCTTCAGGGTGGTCATCGCGTATCCCTTTCCTTTTCCAGCCGGATTGATACCACGCCATGTCCACGCCTCGATATGCTGTTTTCGGTCATCCGGTCGCACATTCGCTATCGCCCCGCATCCATGCCGCCTTCGCACGGCAGACGGGCATCGCGCTGGAATACACCGCCATCGACACCGCGCCGCATGATTTCGTCGCGGCGCTGGACCGCTTCGCGGGCGAAGGCGGCAAGGGCGCCAACGTCACCCTGCCGCTCAAGGAGGCGGCCTTCGCCATCTCCGCCACCGTCACCGAGCGCGCGCGACGCGCCGGCGCGGTCAACACGCTGTCGCGCAACGATGGCCGCTGGCAGGGCGACAACACCGATGGCGCCGGCCTGGTGCGCGACCTGACCGGCCGGCAGGGCCTGGATCTGCGCGCCCGCCGGGCATTGCTGCTGGGTGCGGGCGGCGCGGCGCGCGGGGTGGCGCCGGCCTTGCTGGACGCCGGCATCAGCGAGCTGGTCATCGTCAACCGCAGCCCGGAGCGCGCCGATGCGCTGGCCGATGCGCTGGGCGAACCGGACCGCGCGCACTCGCGCTACTGGGCCGACCTGGGCGATCTCGGCGACTTCACCCTGATCGTCAACGCCACGTCGGCCTCGCGCGACGGCAAGGGCGAGTTCTCGCTGCCATTCGGCCTGACAACGCCGCGCACGCTGGCGGTCGACCTGAATTACGGCGAGGCGGCGATTCCGTTCCTCGCCTGGGCCCGCGCCGCCCACTGCCACGATGCGGTCGATGGGCTGGGCATGCTGGTGGAACAGGCCGCGGAGGCCTTCGAGGCATGGCACGGCGTGCGTCCCGATACCGACGCGGTCTATGCGGAACTGCGGGACCGGGACAAGGTGCTGGTGACTGCGGATTGATTCCCGCTGTCTCTTGCTCCCTCTGCGCCTGCGCAAACCCGGGCGCCTCTCATCGCCCTGGTGGCCACGGCACTCTGGCTGGGTAGCGCTTTCGTTCATGCCTGCCGTGACCTGCCTGCATTCGCATGCACGGAACCCGACCAACATCGAAGAAAATCCCCGGCGATGGTCGACGGTCTCTGTTCGCAGTGGATCGTGAAACGCAATCTACTTCCCTTCATCAACCTGCAAGGAACGACGACATGGAGGGTTTCCTCACCCAACTGCTCACCATGCTGGGCTACCAGCTCCCCGAACTGCTGGCCTGCGTGGCGGGGCTGACCATGCTGTGGATGTGGGCGCCTGCGGTACCGGGGCGCGCATTGGCGCTGGCGGGCACCGGCCTGATCCTGGGGGCCACGCTCCTGCGCCTGGCGATGAGCGTCGGCCAGGCCTGGATGATCCATACCGTCGAAGGCGGCTACAGCGGCCTGACCGGGACGTTCGCACTGTTCAGTGCCGGCGGCATGCTGTTGGGCGTGCTGTCGTCGGCCGGTCTGGTCATGCTGGTATGGGGTGCGTGCAAGGCGATGCAGGCAACCGCGCGGGGCTGAAGCCGGCCGCCTGCAGGAACGCGCGCTGGCCACCCGTGAACACTGCACGCACGGTTGCCGTCTTACAGAAGGCCCGCGCGCTTCACGGCCAGATAGCGTTCCACCAGCGCCGCGGGAAGTTCGTCGCTGGTCACGTCCAGCACCATCACGCGGTGGCTGCGCAGGGCTTCGTGTGCTGCCGTGCGCTGCTCCAGGTAGCGCGCGACCGCGCCGGCATGGATCGCGCCGGTGAGGTCGTTGACGTCGCGGTCCAGCGCCGCGTCCAGTGACGTTTCGCGCAGGCTGGCCACACAGACCAGATGGCGGCGCTGCAGCAGGCGGACCGCCGCCAGCAGGTCCTCGATGTCCTCGTCGCGCACGTTGGTGACCAGCATCACCAGCGAACGACGGCGCTGGCGCAGCGTCAGTTCGGTGGCCGCGGCCAGGTAATCCGTGGCCACCGGTTTCGGCTGCAGGTCGTAGCTGGCGCGCAGCAGCGTGTCGATGGCCGCCATGCCGCGCTGTGGCGCCACCCACCGGCTGTCGCCACCCGAGGCCAGCAGGCCGACCGCGTCGCCCTGCCGCAAGGCCAGGTACGACACCACCAGGGAGGCATTCAACACATGGTCGAAGTGGCCCAGTTCGTCTTCCCGCGCCAGCATGCGCCGGCCGGTGTCGATCAGCATGACGAGTTGCTGGTTCTTCTCGTCCTGGTACTCGCGCGACACCAGCTTGCGCGAGCGCGCGGTGGCCTTCCAGTCGATCTGGCGCAGGCTGTCGCCGACGCGGTACTCGCGCATCTGGTGGAAATCGGTGCCTTCGCCACGGCGACGCCTGAGATGCGCGCCGACCAGGCGCGAAGCCTGTTCTGCGCTGAACAGCGCGAAGCGGGTCAGCGGTGCGAAGTTGGGATACACGCGCACGCGCTGCGGCGCGCCCGCCACGCGCGCCTGGCGCCACAGCCGCAGCATCGAATGCAGGCGCAGCTGTACGCCATCGAAAGCGGCATCGCCACGCGCCGTCGGCCGCAGCCGGTAGCTGAAACTCGACGCCGTCACCGGCGCAAGCGTGAGCCTGCGCGGCAGGCCACTGGACGACCAACTTCCAGGGTGCAGGTCGAACACATCGATGCGCTGCCGGACACGGGATTCCAGGCGCAGGCCGATGTCGCGCTCGATGCCCAGCGGCAGGGCATCGGGCACGTCCCGCATGACGTCCGGCGTGGGCCGGCCGCGCAGCCACAGCGCGTCCAGCGCCGCCAGCAACGCCAGCAGCGCGCCACCCAGCTGCCACTGCCACAGCGGCAACGCCAGGAACGGCACGGCCAGGCCGCACAGTCCCCAGACGGCCAGCAAGGCGATCAGCAGCGGGGCCGGCCTCATTTCCGTGGCGCTTCCACCTTGGCCAGCAGCGCGCGCAGCGCATCATCGGGCGACTGCCCCTCGATCTGCAGCTCCGGTGCCAGCGTGATGCGGTGGCGCAGCGCGGGGCGGGCGATGTCGCGCACGTCATCCGGCGTGACGAAGTCGCGACCCTGCAGCACGGCTTGCGCGCGCGCGGCACGGATCAGCGCGATGCTGCCGCGCGGGCCGGCGCCCAGCGCGATGCCCGGCCACTTGCGGGTGGCGGCGACGATGCGCACGGCGTAGTCGATGACCTGTTCGTCCACCTGCACCAGCGCGGTCTCGCGCTGCATGGCGACGATGTCGTCGGCACACAGCACGCGCTTCACCTGCGACAGGTCGAAGTCGGCGGCGGTGCGGCCGGTGGTGATGGCGTCCACCATGCGCTTTTCGTCTTCCAGCGCGGGATAGTCGATCAGCACCTTCAGCAGGAAGCGGTCCAGCTGCGCCTCGGGCAGCGGATAGGTGCCCTCCTGTTCCACCGGGTTCTGCGTGGCCAGGGTGATGAACGGGGGCGACAGCTCGAAGGACTTGCCCTCGATGGTCACCTGCCCTTCCTGCATCACTTCCAGCAGCGCGGACTGCGTCTTGGCCGGCGCGCGGTTGATCTCGTCGGCCAGCAGGATATTGGTGAACACCGGGCCGCGGCGGATCTTGAAGCTTTCGGTCTTCGGGTCGTACACCGCATGGCCGCTGACGTCGCTGGGCATCAGGTCGGGAGTGAACTGCACGCGTGCGTAGGTCAGTTCCAGCGCCTGCGACAGCGCGCGCACCAACAGCGTCTTGCCCAGACCGGGTACGCCTTCGATCAGCACGTGGCCACCGGCGAGCAGGGCGATGAGGACCTGGTCCAGCACGTCGGGCTGGCCGATGAAGGCCTTGGACACTTCCTCGCGCACGGCGGCGGCACGGTCGCCCAGCGTCGAACCGGACGGCGCGGGAACCGCGGGAGGCAGGGCGGTCGTATCGTTCATAGTTGGTTTCTCAGCTGGATCAACGTGGAAATGCGGTCGCGGAAGCCCTGGGCGTCATGCGAGCCCGGCGTCTGCAGGGCGGTGCGGACACGATCGGCGGGCAGGCCGAGGCGTTCGGCAATGGCGGCGATCTGCGGCTCGCCGCCCAGTGCCGCGGCGATCGGATCCCGGCGCCGCAGGCGGGCGAGGAAAGCCTGTCGCACGGCGGTGTAAAGCATCACGCCACGGCCGTAACGGTACAGATGTTCGCCACTGGCGCGGACATGTTCGAGCAGCGAGCGCCGGTCGCCGGGCGGCGACGGGAACGCCGGACCGAAGCGCTGCATGCGCGCCCACAACCATGCCGCCAGCGCCAGCAGCACGGGCAGCCACACCATCCAGCCGCGGACCAGTACGGTACGCCAGAAGGAAGGCATTTCCGCCGCGTACACCAGATGCACCGTGCCCTTCCCGTAGTTGGGCGCCAGCACCTGGCGCGCGAGTGCACGGTGGGGACCATCGCGCAGGCCGCCTTCCGGCCTGTCGGTCAGCGCGTTGTCCAGCACGCCACGCGTGCCGGTATTCACCAGGAAATCGAAATCGGCCAGCACGTCCACATGTCCCTCGCCGATGGCAAGGCGCGCATACACGTAACCGGCCTGCAGGTCACCCCACGACAGTTCCGGCTCGACGCTGTCGAAAGCGAAGCGGCGGCCACGACAGAACTCCACGTGGTGGCCTTCGCCTTCCACCTGCAGGCCCTCGCAGTCCGGCGGTTCGGCGACCAGCCACAGCGACAGCTGGTCCATCAGCGCCGACGCCGGGGCCTCGTCGCCGAGGCTGTCTTCGCCGGGCGACTGGAGTGGCGTGCGCACGACCAGATGTCCGCCCGCTTCCACCCAGGCCAGCAGGCGCTCCACCTCGGTGGGCGACAGTGCACGCGGGTCGTTGAAGAGCAGCAGCGTGTCGCGTGTACCCGGCGCATGGTCGTCCAGCTGCAGGCGCTGGCGCGCGTTGACCTTCAGTCCATCGGCCTGCAGCGTCTTGCCGAGCGCATACAGCGGATTGTAGGCCGCCTCGCCGTCGGGCGGCAGGTACAGCGTCTTCTCGACGCGCTTGAACTCGCGCTGGAACCACCACGCGCCCGCCGCGCCCAGTGCCAGCACCAACGCCACCACGACAACGATCCAGGCGATCCGCGCGCGCGTGGTCATGCCGTCCACCCGTAGCGTTGCTGCAGGTCGTCGACCAGGGCATCGAATGCCGGCGCTTCCGGCAACCGCTGGGCGTAGGCGGCGTACTGCCACATGCGCACGATGCGGGCGAACACGTGGCGGTCCTGCTCGTCCGGCTGGCGGCGCGATGCACGCAGGCATTCGGCCTCGGTGGCGCCCGGCACCAGCGCGATGCCGGCACGCGCGCTCATGCTTTCCACGCTGGCGCGGTACAGCAGCGCCAGCGCATGGCGCGGCTTGCCCTCGGCCCACAGGCGGCGCGCCACCGTGGCGATGTCATCCGGCAGGACGTCGGGCAACACCAAGGCCTCGGTTTCCACATCGCCGGGCCCCGCCTGGCGGGCGCCGCGACGCCCACGCATCCAGGGCAACCAGTACGGTGTCGTGACCAGCAGCACCAGCACCAGCGCACCGACGATCAGCCACAGCCCCCATTCGCCCAGGAAGGCGAACACGTTGCCGACGGACCTGAGCCAGGGCGGCAGCTCGCGTGCTTCGTCCTCTTCTTCTTTTTCTTTCGGGTTGCGCCGCTCCCACGTCGACTGCGTGCGCGTGCGGTCGAGCAGTGGATCCTGATAGGCTTTGTCGGCGGCCCGGCGGAAGGCCGCCTCGTCCACGCGCTGTTCGCCGAAGACACGCGGCAGCGTGGGGGGCGCGGTGGTCTTCTGCGCCTGACGGACGGCCTGCGTGGACTTCGTGGGCACGTCGTCTCTTTCCTGCGCACGCACCGGCGCCGCCGCGCCTGCGAGCAGGCTTCCGCCCAGCAGCATCACGGCCAGCAGCAGCGGTGTCGCAGCCGCCAACCGGGTGCGCAACTTGCGGAAGACGATCTCCACATCCCACGCCTCGATCTGCGTGCGCCGGTTGAGGTACAGGCCGAAGCCCGCGCCGACGAAAAACGGTTCGACCACGCTGGCCGCCGCCCACAGCAACGCATTCCATGCCAGCTTCATCCACGGCGGCGGCGCTTCGGACAACAGCTGGAATGCCGCCTGCACGTTGTCCGGCAACAGGCTGGTCGGCAGGTAGACCAGGACGGCGGCCACGCCGCCCACCACCAGCGCCGCCTCGAAGTGCAGGCAGATCAGCGTCAGCAGCACGGCGGTGCCGTAGGCCTGCCCGCCCAGCACGCTGCGCCGCTGGCGCAGGCGATCGCCCTGGACCCCTTCCAGCAGATCGATGGGCATGTACAGCGAACGCACCGGGCTGAAACGCCGCCAGGTCAGCAACTGGCGCACGCTCTTCCAGCCCCAGCTCTTCTGCGCACGCAAGGTGTCGGCGGTAGTGGGCACACTGCCGAAGACGGCGCGCGACAGCACGTACAGCGGCACGCGGTCGAACAGCGGCTTCAGCCACCACATCAGCAGCGCTGCCAGCCAGAACTGGTCGATCAGCCAGGCACCCGCGTTGAGCATCACGAACACCGGCAATGTCAGCCACAGCCAGGGCTTCCACACGGCGCCCGCGTGCCGGCGCACCAGTGCCATGCCCAACTCCACCGCCTCCCACGAGCTGCGCACGCGCAGGCGGACGGTCAACTGCTCAATCCGCATCCGGCACCCCGCGCCCGCCCAGCAGCAGCCATGCCAGCACCACGGTCCAGAGCACGCCCGACACGCCGTACTTCACCCCGGCCGGTATCGACTGGGTGGACGACCAGAAGGCCTCGATGAAGGCGGCGACCAGCAGCATCACCGCCACGCCCAGGCACAGCTTCGCGCCCTTGGTTCCCGCGCGTACCAGTGCATCGATGCGGCGATGGCGCCCGGGCGCGACCAGGCCCAGCCCGAGCTGCAGGCCGGCTCCCCCGGCCAGCACGATGGCGGTCAGCTCGAACGGCGCGTGGCCGGCGACGAAACGCCACAGGGGATCGCCATAGCCAATCTGCTGCAGATGGCCGAACACCGCCCCGATGCCGATGCCGTTGGCGATCAGCACCAGCAGCGAACCCACGCCAGCCAGCAAGCCACCGGCGAACGTGCGCAGGCCGATGCTGATGTTGTTCCAGATGTAGACCCCGAACATCTGCCAGTCGCTGCCGCTTTCGCGGCCCAGCGAATGACGCGGGTCGGCGGGATCGTACATGCGCTCCCAACCGGCGACCGTTTCCGGCGAGGCGATGCTGTAGACCAGTTCGGGCCGCTGCTGGATCAGCAGGAACAGGGTGACCAGCGGTATCACGAACACCAGCGTGGCCGCCCACATGCACCCGGCCTCGCTGCGGACCAGCCGCGGGAAGTCCGCCAGCAGGAAGCGCGCGGCGCGGCGCCAGCGCGGCGGCGGCGTGCGGTACAGCAGGCCGTGGCCCTGCTGCATCAACTGCTGCAGACGGTCCACCACCACCGGGCTGTAGCCACGCTTGCGCGCCAGCGCCAGCTGCTGGCAGATGCGCCGGTAGCGCGAGGGGATTTCCTCATCGTTGAACACGCCGTGGTTGCGCTCCGCGCGCGCGCGCCGCGCACTGCCGCCGCGCGCCTGCAGCCACGACTCGAAGGCCACCCATTCGGCCTGGTGACGGGCGACGAACTGTTCCTGCCTCATCGCCGCCCCAGCAGCCAGTTGGCCATGCCGTACAGGCGCAGAACGCCGGACTGCCCTTTCGCTTCGGTCAGCGAGGCCGCGATGTCGGCCAGCTCTTCCTGCCGCGATGGTGTGAGCTGCTGCGCGCGCTCGCCGAACGCGACGATGGCGGCCTGCTCCTCCGGCTGCAGACCGACCGGCGGCGCGTAGACCGCGTTGATGGGCGCGTGCGCGTGCTCGCGTTCGGGACTGACATGCACCACCAGCGTACCGGCGACCATGTCGCCCAGGCGCCGGCCGTGCGGGTCGACGAGGCAGGCCACCAACCCGACGGCGTAACCGAACGGCAGCATGTCCACGGTGCGCAGCAGGTTGCGGGTGATGGCCGCCAGCCAGCCCAGCGGCGCACCATCGGACGACACCACGCGCAGGCCCATCGCCTTCTTGCCGGGCGTCTGTCCGTGCCAGACCGCTTCCAGCACGATGGGATAGGCCCAGAACGCCAGGAACACCCCGATCAGGTAGAGCCCTTCGCCCACCTTGCCCAGCATCGCCAGGATCGTCGCCATCACCGTCACGATGCCCAGCCGGATGGCCAGGTCGATACCCCATGCCAGCGCCCGCGGCACCGGCCCGGCGGCCGGCAGGTGCAACGCGACGCCTTCGGGCGTGACGACTTCGCGGTAGGTGTCCAGCATCAGCTCACCACCACGATGGTGTCGGCCATGTCGTCGTGGATGCAGCGGCGTTCCTCGCGGAAGATCATCAGTGCGTCGATCAGCGAGAACAGCGCACCCACGCAGGGGATGGCCCCGATCACCGCCGGCAGCACGTAACGCAGGCCCAGCAGGCGTGCGGCACCACACCGCGTGCCATCCGCCCGCACCACGCGCAGGCCGAACCAGCGCTTGGCCAGCGTCTGGCCATCGCGCACCAGCAGGAAGATGTTGGTGCCCACCAGGAGCACGCCCAGGGGCGTGCCGACCCACGCCGCCGGGACCAGCATCACGCTCCAGTCCGCGGGGACCTCCTCCAGCAACAGCAGGTAGCCGGGCAGCAGCAAGACGCTGACCATCAGGTTGTCCACGATGACGGCGGCCAGGCGCAGGGCGCGGCTGCCCAGCACCGGCGGCGGGACCTCCGCGGGCAGTGCCACGGCGGCCAGCGGTGCTGCATATGGATTGGTGTGCCGATCCGCGCTTTCCATGCGTAATCCCCTGTACACGCCGACTTTAGCCGGCTGCGCGGTACTTGCCCAGCCGGACTACACTGCGCGCCATCGTGGATACCGCATTCTCCTGCCGCAGCGGCTGCGGCGCCTGTTGCACCGCGCCGTCGATCACCTCCCCCATCCCCGGCATGCCGCACGGCAAGCCGGCGGGTGTTCCGTGCGTGCAGCTGGACGAGGCGCTGCGCTGCCGCCTGTTCGGCAAGCCTGAGCGTCCGGCATTCTGCGGGTCGCTGAAACCCGGGCCGGAAATGTGCGGCGCCAGCCGGGACGACGCCATGGCGATGCTGGCTGCGCTCGAACACGCGACCCTCCCCCGGCCGCCGCTTGCGGGAGCGATACAGGTCGCGACGGCAGAACATGGAACGGCCATTCCTGCCCGCCCATCGACACCCCCGCAGCGACCGTGATGTCGCGACTTACGTCGCTCCCACGGGCGGGGCGCCGAGGTAGCGGTCCTTCAACCGCACGTAGTGCTCCGCCGAGTACTGCAGGCTCTCGATTTCCCTGTCGGTCAGCCTGCGCGCGAACCGCGCGGGGTTGCCCAGCCACAGTTCGCCTTCGCCGACCACCTTGCCCGGCCCGACCACCGCGCCGGCACCGACGAAACCGTGCCGCTTGATGACGGCACCGTCCAGGATGCACGCGCCCATGCCGATCAGGCACAGGTCCTCGATGGTGCAGGCGTGGATGATCGTGCCGTGGCCGATGGTGACGTCGGCGCCGATCAGCGTGGGATGGCCGGCCTTGTTGTACGGGCTGTGGTGGCTGACATGGACGATGGTGCCGTCCTGCACGTTGGTGCGTGCCCCGATGCGGATGAAGTTCACGTCGCCGCGGATGATGGTGCCGGGCCAGACGGACACGTCCTCTGCCAGCTCGACGTCACCGATGACGGTCGCGGCCGGATCCACGTAGACGCGCGGGCCAAGGACGGGAAAACGGTCAAGATAGGGGCGGATGGCGGTCATTCGGCCATTGTAGCGAGCAGGGCGATTCCGGCCCGACTACACTCGGGCGTATGGACATGACCGCCACGCCCGACCTCCGTGCCACCCTGCAGCGCCTGCGCGCCGCCTGGCAGGCGAAGAAGCCCGACCAGGCCCAGCGCCGCGCCGACCTGCAACGCCTGCGCGAGGCGCTGAAGCGGCGGTTGCCCGACATGGCGGACACCATCGCCGCCGATTTCGGCCACCGTTCGCGCCACGAGTCGCTGATCGCCGACGGCATGACCGTGCTCAACGAGATCGACCACCTCGCCGCGCACCTGCGCGGGTGGATGAAGCCCCGCCGCGTGGGGGTGGGTTGGCGTTTCTGGCCCGCGCGCGCGGAGATCCGCAGCGAACCGGTGGGCGTGGTCGGCGTGATCTCGCCGTGGAACTACCCGGTCAACCTGGCCCTGATCCCGCTGGCGACGGCCATCGCCGCCGGCAACCATGTCTACCTGAAACCTTCCGAGCACACGCCGCGCACCACCGAGTTCCTGCGCTCGCTGCTGGCGGAGGTCTTCCCCGCCGACCGCGTCGCACTGGCCAGCGGCGGTGCCGAGGTGGCGGGCGCGTTCGCCGCGCTGCCGTTCGACCACCTGGTCTTCACCGGCTCCACCGCGGTCGGCCGCAAGGTGATGGCGGCGGCGGCACCGAACCTGACGCCGCTGACGCTGGAACTGGGCGGCAAGTCGCCCGCCATCGTCTGCGACGACTACCCGGTGGAACAGGCGGCGGCACGGCTGGCGACCGGCAAGTGGTTCAACGGCGGCCAGACCTGCATCGCGCCGGACTACGTGCTGGTCGGTGAAGGACGCCGCGAGGCGCTGGTGCAGGCCCTGCGCGAGCAGGTGAGGGCGCGCTACGGCACCCTGCAGGACGCCGGTGACTACACCCGCATCATCAACGACGGCCAGTTCGCGCGGCTGGAAGGCTATCTGCAGGATGCGCGCGCGCGTGGACTGCAGGTCATCCCGCTGGCCGACACGCACGATGCCGGACAGCGCCTGTTCGCCCCGACCCTGGTGCTGGAACCCGGTGACGACGCGCAGGTGATGCAGGACGAGATCTTCGGCCCCATCCTGCCGATCCGCACGGTGCCGTCGCTCGACGCCGCCATCGCGTATGTCAACGCGCACGACCGGCCGCTGGCGCTGTATCCCTTCAGCCATGATCGCCGCCAGGTGGAGAAGATCCTGCAGGCCACGCTGGCCGGCGGCATCACCGTCAACGACACCGTGCTGCATTTCGGCATCAACACCCTGCCGTTCGGTGGCGTCGGCCCCAGCGGCATGGGCGCGTACCACGGCCGTGCCGGGTTCGACGCCTTCAGCAAGGCGCTGCCGATCCTGTGGCAGTCGCGCCGCGCGGGCAGCGACCTGCTGAAGCCGCCCTACGCCAACGTTGCGAAGTTCATCGACTTCATCATCCGCTGAGCAGCCGCAACGTCGTCGACGCCGGCGCCGCCTGGCACCGGACCACGCCGGATCGCGACGACACCGCGACCCGAGGACAACATCCGTCCGCGACCTGGTCGAGAATCGCGCTTCCCGTTCGTCTACGGGAGACACCCTGCTGATGGAACGCCATGTCGACGCCCCCGGTACCCCCTAAAGCCACCCGACGCGAATGGATCGGGCTGGCCATCATCGCCCTGCCCTGCCTGGTCTATGCGATGGATCTGACCGTGCTGAACATGGCGATGCCCGCCATCAGCGCGGAGCTGGACCCCAGCGCCAGCCAGATGCTGTGGATCGTGGATGTCTACGGGTTCCTGGTGGCCGGGTTCCTGTTGACGATGGGCACGCTGGGCGACCGCATGGGCCGGCGCCGCCTGCTGCTGATCGGCGCGGCCGCCTTCGCTGCGGCATCGGTGGTCGCGGCGTTTTCCAGCAGCGCGGAAATGCTCATCGCGATGCGCGCGCTGCTGGGCGTGGCCGGGGCCACGCTGGCGCCGTCGACGATGTCGCTGATCCGCAACATGTTCCACGATGAGCACGAGCGCCAGTTCGCCATCGGCGTCTGGATCGCCGCGTTCTCCGTGGGCGGTGCCATCGGCCCGCTGGTCGGCGGCGTACTGCTGCAATGGTTCTGGTGGGGTGCGGCGTTCCTGGCGGCGGTGCCGGTGATGGCACTGTTGCTGGTGCTGGGCCCGAAGCTGCTGCCTGAATACCGCGACCCCGAGGCGGGCCGGCTCGATCCGGTCAGCATGGCGCAGTCGCTGTTCGCGGTGCTGGCGGCCGTGTACGGCCTGAAGCGCATCGCGGAATACGGAGTCGATGCACGCGGCATCGTCGCGCTGGTGGCCGGCGTGGCCCTGGGCGTGCTGTTCGTACGCCGGCAGCGCCACCTGGACTATCCGTTCCTGGACGTGACGCTGTTCCGCCGACCGGCCTTCAGCGCCGCCATCGTGGCCTATTCGCTGGCCGGCCTGTCGATGATGGGCGTGTATATCTTCATCACCCAGTACCTGCAGCTGGTGCTGGGCCTGACGCCGCTGCAGGCCGGCTTCGCCACGCTGCCGTGGGCGCTCAGCTTCACCGTGGGGTCGTTGCTTGCACCGCGCTGGGCGCAGCGCTGGGGTGCCCGGCAGGTGATGGTGCGTGGCCTGCTGCTGTCGGCGGCGGGCTTCGGCATCATCGCCCTGGTGGCACCGCCGCACCAGCTCTGGATCATGATCGCCGGCATGCTGGCGATGAGCCTGGGCATGGCCCCCGTGTTCACCGTCGGCAACGAGCTGATCATCACCACCGCGCCGCCCGAACGCGCAGGCGCCGCTTCGGCATTGTCCGAGACCAGTGCCGAGCTCAGCGGTGCGCTCGGCATTGCGGTGCTCGGCAGCGCCGGCATGCTGCTGTTCCGGGTGTGGCTGGCGCCGGCCCTGCCAGATGCGCTGGAAACGGCCGACACCACGCGCGCGCTCGCCACGCTGGGCGGCGCGATGGCCGTGGCCGGCGAATGGCCGGGGCAGGCCGGTGCCGTGGTCGCCGACACCGCGCGCACCGCGTTCGCCAACGCGATGCGCGTGGTCGCGGTGTTCGGCTGCGCGATGATGCTGCTCGCCGGCTGGATGGCGGCACGGCTGATGCGCGACGGCGAGGGCGAAGGCCATACCGCCGCGATCGCGGATGAAGCGTCCGGCGCGTGAATGCCGCACCCGGGGCTGTTAACGTGTGCGCCGGCCACCCCGCCGCGCACCACCCCTGAAGGAAACCCCCTCGATGAAAGTCGCCAGCTGGAACGTCAACTCGCTCAACGTGCGCCTGCCGCACCTGGAGCAATGGCTGGGTGCGTTCGCGCCGGACGTGGTCGGGCTGCAGGAAACCAAGCTGGAGGACCACCGGTTCCCCGACACCGCGCTGGCGGGCCTGGGCTACCGCAGCGTGTTCGCCGGCCAGAAGACCTACAACGGCGTGGCCCTGCTCTCGCGCGAACCGGCCACCGACGTGCAGGTCGGCATTCCGGGCTTCGAGGACGAACAGAAGCGCGTCATCGCGGCCACCGTCGGCGGCGTGCGCATCATCAACCTGTACGTGGTCAACGGGCAGGACGTGGGCACCGACAAGTACGCCTACAAGCTGCGCTGGCTGGATGCCGTGCACGCCTGGGTCGCGGCGGAACTGCAGGCGCATCCCCGGCTGGTGGTGATGGGCGATTTCAACATCGCGCCCGACGATCGCGATGTGTTCGACCCGAAGGTCTGGAACGACGACCACATCCTGACATCGACGGCCGAGCGCGAGGCCCTGAAGCGCCTGTATGCGCTGGGCCTGCATGACGCGTTCCGCCTGCACAACGACGAAGCCGGCATCTATAGCTGGTGGGATTACCGGATGGGCGGGCTGCGCCGCAACCTGGGCCTGCGCATCGATCTGACGCTGGTGTCCGACGCACTGCGCGGACAGGCGTTGGAATCCGGCATCGACCGCGAACCGCGCACCTGGGAGCGCCCCAGCGACCACGCACCGGCGTGGGTACGGCTGCAGGGCTGATGCCGACGGTGGCGCACACGAAAAAGCCCGGGTATCCCCGGGCTTTTTCGTCGCTGGCGGCAGTGCCGCTCGCGATCAGCGCGCGCGGCCGCGGGTGAACAGATTGATCACCAGGAGCAGAACGATGGCACCGAGCAGCGCCGAGACGATGCTCAATGGCCAGCCGCTCAGGAAACCCGCAAGGAAGCGCGAGAACAGGAAGCCGCCAACGAACGAGCCCGCGATGCCGACCACGATGTTCAGCAGGATGCCCTGCTGCGCGTCGCGGCGCATGACGAGGCTGGCCAGCCAGCCGATGACGCCGCCGATGACCAGCCAGATGATGAGACTCACAAGATCCATACCGTATCGCTCTCCCGTAGGTGGATGGGTGCCCGGGAAAGTCCGGGTCGCCGCAGTCTTCCACACTCTGCCGGGCATGAGCGCCTGCGTCGCGCTAATGGGAATCTACTCACCTTTGCGTGGTGCGCCACGTGCCTGGCACTTCCCGCGCCACGTCAAAGACAAAGGCCCGGCTTGCGCCGGGCCTTTGTTTGCCACGGGCCTTGGGTGCGTCTCGAAAGCGCACGCGGCCGCAGCGAAAGCGTTACCTCGCCCTGCCCCGCGTGAACAGGTTGACGATCAGCAGCAGCACCACCGCGCCGATGAAGGCGGTGATCAGGAATCCCACCCAGCCGCCGCCCAGGCCCAGGCCCAACGTCGGCAGCAGCCAGCCGCCCAGCAGGCCACCGATGATGCCCACCACCACGTTGAGGATGATGCCCTGCGACCCATCGCGCTTCATCACGATGCTGGCCAGCCAACCTGCAATACCACCGACAATCAGATAAATGAGGAAATTCATCTCGCCGTCTCTCCTTCCAATGTGGACAATCCCCTGCAACGGGGTGCGCTTGGATTAAGCCTCTGCCGGCGTGAAACCGCCGTTAATCACACATGGGGGCAGCGTCCTCGCCCTGCCTTTCATACTCCCAACCCGGAAGCCTTGCACGCCGTGACGCACCAACCCCACAGGATCCCGCGATGAGTGGACACGCCGTGGTCGCGCAGTGGCGGCACGAAGGCATCGCGCTGTGGCTGCTCGCGCACGCGCCGCGGCAGCGCGGCGAGCCCGGCGCGCGTCATGTGCTGGCGCAGGCCTTGGGCCAGGAGGCGGGCGCATTGCCGATCGTCCGTGATGCCCAGGGACGTCCGCATTTCATCGCACCATTGGCCCACCTGGAGACCGGCTGGAGCCACAGCGGCGATGCCTTGCTGGTTGCACTCGGCGAACGCATCGAACTGGGCGTGGATGTCGAGCGCCTGCGTCCACGGCCGCGCGCGATGGAAGTCGCCAGCCGTTTCTTCCATCCCGAGGAAACGCGCTGGCTGCGTTCGCTGGATGACGGCACCCGCGACGATGCCTTCTTCCGGCTGTGGTGCGCGAAAGAAGCGGTGCTGAAGGCCCACGGGCAGGGCCTTTCATTCGGACTGCACCGGCTGCGCTTCGCCGCCGACGGCGCCCGGCTGCAGCTGGTGGAATGCGATGCGAGCCTGGGCCGCGCCGACGACTGGCAGCTGCACGACTGGCAACCCCGACCCGGCTATCACGCCGCGCTGGCCTGGCGTCCGCGCTGAACGTGGTCAACGCAGCCTGCGATAATGCCGCGATGAACGACACCGCCTTCCCCGCCGACCTGCGCGACACGCTGCACCGCGGCCTGACCGCGCTGGCACTGGACGCCGACGCGCTGGCGCCCCGCCTGCTCGCCTACCTGGCCCTGCTGGACCGCTGGAACAGGACGTACAACCTCACCGCCATCCGCGACCCGCGCGAGATGGTCACGCGCCACCTGCTGGACTCGCTGGCGATGCATCCGTTCGTCGACGGCATCGCGGCCCACGGCGGCGCACTGGCCGACCTCGGCACCGGCCCCGGCCTGCCCGGCATTCCGCTGGCCATCGCCAAACCCGGGCTGCGCGTCACCCTGGTGGAAAGCAACGGCAAGAAGGCGCGCTTCCTGCGCGAAGCGGTCCGCACGCTGAAACTCGACAACGCCCGCGTCGCCGAATCACGGGCCGAAGCCCTGGACGAACCCCAGGCCTACGACGCGCTTACCGCGCGTGCGCTGGATGTGCTGGCCGGCATCATCGAGGTTGGCGGCCATCTGTTGAAGCCCGGCGGCTACCTGCTGGCCATGAAGGGCGTGCGGCCCGACGACGAGATCGCGGCGTTGCCCGCCGGCTGGTCGCTCGACGGCCTGCACCCGTTGAACGTCCCCGGGCTGGTCGGTGAGCGCCATATGGTCACCGTGCGTCGCGACGGCTGACGCACCGCCCCGGTGCAGGGGCAGCCAAGTCATTGAAATGACTGGCCGGCGACCCGGCTTGCCCCCCCGGTTCCGTCCACCCGGGCGGAAGGTGACGCCGTCGCGGGCAGGACGATTTCGCAGAGCCGCCCCCGAGCCCGCATAATCCCCGATCCACTCAGGTTCCCAAAGGCGCCACCGCATGGCCCGCATCATCGCCGTCGCCAACCAGAAAGGCGGGGTCGGCAAGACCACCACCGCGGTCAACCTGGCCGCCGCCCTCGCGCGCGCACCGCAGCGCGTACTGCTGGTGGACCTGGATGCGCAGGGCAACGCCACGATGGGCAGCGGCGTGGACAAGCGCGAGGTGGAAGCCTCCACCTGCGACGTGCTGCTGGGCGAAGTCGAAGCGCGTGCGGCGGTGGTGACCACGCCGGAGAACTTCGACCTGATGCCCGGCAACATCGACCTGACCGCGGCCGAGATCCAGCTGATGGATTCGGATGCGCGCGAGCAGCGCCTCAAGAACGCGCTGGAACCGTTGCGCGCCGACTACGACTTCATCCTGATCGACTGCCCGCCGGCGCTGTCGCTGCTGACCCTCAATGCGCTGACGGCCGCCGATTCCGTGCTGGTGCCCATGCAGTGCGAGTACTACGCGCTGGAAGGCCTCTCCGCCCTGATGGAAACCATCGAGGCACTGCGCGCGCGGCTGAATCCGGACCTGGAGATCGAAGGCGTGCTGCGCACGATGTTCGACATCCGCAACAACCTGGCCAACGCCGTCTCCGGCGAGCTGACCAGCCATTTCGGCGACAAGGTGTTCCGCACCATCGTGCCGCGCAACGTGCGCGTGGCCGAAGCGCCCAGCCATGGCCAGAGCATCGTCGGCTACGATCGCGCCTCGCGCGGCGGCGTCGCCTACCTGGGCCTGGCGGGGGAGATCCTGCGCCGCCAGGCCGACCGCAAGAAGCAGCAGAAGCAGATGGAGCCCGCTTGATGAGCGCACCCAAGAAGCGCGGCCTCGGCCGCGGACTGGAAGCCCTGCTCGGCCCGAAAGCCGCCGAGACGCCGCCGCCGGAAGCACAGCCGGGCGAAGCCCTGCGCACGCTGCCGGTGCAGCAGCTGCAACCGGGCAAGTACCAGCCCCGCACCGCGATGGACCCCGGCAAGCTGACCGAGCTGGCCGAGTCGATAAAGGCGCAGGGCGTGATCCAGCCGATCGTCGTGCGCGAGCTGTCTCCGGGCAAGTTCGAGATCGTCGCCGGCGAACGCCGCTGGCGCGCCTCGCAGGAAGCCGGCCTGGCCGAAGTGCCGGTGGTCGTGCGCGAACTGGACGACCGCACCGTCATCGCGATGGCGCTGATCGAGAACATCCAGCGCGAAGACCTCAATCCGCTGGAGGAAGCGCAGTCGCTGCAGCGCCTGATCAACGAGTTCGCGCTGACCCACGCCGAAGCCGCCGAAGCCGTCGGCCGCTCGCGCGCCGCCGTCTCCAACCTGCTGCGCCTGCTGGAACTGCCGCCGGCCATCCGCGCGCTGCTGGAAGCGCGCCGGCTGGAAATGGGCCACGCCCGCGCCCTGCTGACGCTGTCGCCGGACCTGGCCAGCAAGCTGGCGTCCGACGCCGCCGACCAGGGCTGGTCGGTGCGCGAGGTGGAGCACCGTGCGCAGCAGTTCGCCGCCGGCAAGGTGCCGGCGACCGGCAAGAAAGCCAAGCCGGGCAAGGTCGCGCCGCAGCCGGACATCGCCTCGCTGGAAACCGAACTCTCCGAGAACCTGGGCACCCGGGTCACCATCGCCCACGGGCGCGGCGGCAAGGGCAAGCTGATCATCCAGTACACCGACCTGGACACCCTCGAAGGCGTGCTGGAGCGGCTGCGCCCGAAGGTGTGACCGGGTTCATTGTAGGAGCGACGCAAGTCGCGACCGCACGCCGACCGGTCATCGGCGATCTCATCCAAGCGCGGCTTCCCGGAAGCCGCGAGCCGTGGGTCATCGGCCGCACGCGCGATCCCGGCGCAATAGCGTGTACGGGCCACGGTCGCGACTCACGTCGCTCCTACACCCCCTTCGCCCGCTTCCGGCACAGTCGCGCCGGCAATCCCTGCATTACCATCCGGTTTCCGCTTTCACCGGATGCCCGCCTTGAACCTCCGTACCGCCGCCCTGCTGCTCGCGTGCCTGCCGTTGCAGGCGATCGCCTTCGCCCCGTCCGACGCCGACCAGCGCTTCCAGGCGCTCTACGAGAAGGAATGGAAGTGGCGGCAGGAACAGACCGGCCAGGCGGACGAGGATACCGACACCAGCGGCAGCCGGACGCGCCTTCCCGATGTCGGGCCCGAGGCCCAGCAGGCGCGGCTGAAGGTCTGGGAACAGGTGCTGAAGGACCTGGACGGCATCGACGCGGAGAAGCTGTCGCCCGAGAACCGCATCAACCTGGCCATCTACCGGCCGCAGGTGGAGAACCTGGCCGACGAGGTGCGCCTGCGCGCCTACGAGATGCCGTTCAACTCGGACTCCTCGTTCTGGTCCAACCTGTCGTTCATGGCGCGTCGCCCCATGAAGACCGCCGCCGACTACCGTGCCTACGCCGCGCGCCTGCGCGATGTGCCGCGCTATTTCGACCAGCAGATCGGCAACATGCGGGCCGGCCTGGATCGCGGGTTCAGCGTGCCGCGGGCGGTGCTGGACGGGCGTGATGTGTCCATCGCCAACGTGGCGGAGCTGAAGGATCCGGAGCAGTCCACCTTCTACGCGCCTTACAGGAAGATGCCGGCGAGCATCCCGGCCGCGGAGCAGGAGGCCCTGCGCAAGGAAGTGCGCGCGGCGATCAGCGAGCACGTCGTCCCCGCCTTCGGCACGCTGCTGACCTTCTTCCGCAACGAGTACGTCCCGCGTGCGCGCACCACGCTGGCAGCCGAGGCCATGCCGGGCGGCAAGGCGTTCTACGCCCAGCAGATCCGCGAATACACCACGCTGGACCTGACCGCCGAACAGATCCACCAGATCGGCCTGAAGGAAGTCGCACGCATCCAGGCCGAGATGCGGGAAGTGATCAAGCAGACCGGCTTCAAGGGCACGTTCGCCGAGTTCCTGACCTTCCTGCGCACCGATCCGCAGTTCTACGCCAAGACGCCGCAGCAGTTGCTCGACCGCGCGGCGTGGATCTCCAAGCGCGTCGACGGCGAGGTCGGCAAGTTCATCGGCACGCTGCCGCGCGGCCGCTTCACCATCGTCGAGGTGCCGGCCGACATCGCGCCGTTCTGGACCGCCGGCCGCGGCGGCCTGGGCACCTACTGGCTCAATACCTACGACCTGCCCTCGCGCCCGCTGTACAACCTGCCGGCGCTGACCCTGCATGAGTCGTCGCCGGGCCACTCGCTGCAGGCCGCGCTGGCGCAGGAGCAGGGCGAGCAGCCCGCGTTCCGCCGCGAGAACTACATCTCCGCCTACGGCGAGGGCTGGGCGCTGTACACCGAGAAACTGGGCAAGGAAATGGGCATCTACGAGACGCCCTACGAGGACTTCGGCCGGCTGACCTATGAAATGTGGCGCGCCAGCCGGCTGGTCATCGACACCGGCGTGCACCACAAGAACTGGACCCGCGACCAGGCCCTGGCCTACCTGCGCGACCATACCGCGCTGTCCGAGCACGAGGTCACCACCGAGGTGGACCGCTATATCTCCTGGCCGGCGCAGGCGCTGAGCTACAAGCTGGGCGAGATCGCCATCGTCCGCCTGCGGGGCGAGGCCGAGCAGGCGCTGGGGCCGGCGTTCGACATCAAGGCCTTCCACGATGCCGTCCTCAAGCAGGGGTCGGTGACCCTGCCGGTGCTGGAGAGCCAGATCCGCGCGTTCATCGCCGAAAGCAAGGCCGGCGCGGCCAAGGCGGCGGCCGCCGCGCCGTGATCCCGGAGGGTGGGCCTTGGGTCCACCCAGCCCGTCCGGCCTCCCGGCCCCCGAAACGCCGCCATGTCGGGCCAGGGCCCGACCTGCGGTGGGAGATGCCGTAGAGCCCGCCATCCGGCCGGGGGACCCGGACACCATGGGCAGGGGCGCAGGCTCCGCTCTCCAGGTCGCGTCCTAAGTGCTTGCGGCACAAGGGAAACGCCGGCATAATGCGCGGCTCGCTGTGTCCGGTCGGCCTTCAGGCCACGACCGGGCGGGTTCCGGAAGCGCGATTCCGGCCCGCCGCCGACAGCGGATTTTCCTCCCGTTTCGCGCACCGCCATCCGCGGTGGGGCCGCCGCCTCCCTGGCCAAGGGAAGCCACAATTACCTTCGAGGTGCGTAATGTCCCGCGTATGCCAAGTGTCCGGCAAGCGTGTGATGACGGGTAACAACGTCAGCCACGCGAACAACAAGACCCGTCGTCGTTTCCTGCCCAACCTGCACGAGCGCCGTTTCTGGGTGGCCAGCGAGAACCGCTGGGTCAAGCTGAAAGTCTCCGCGCATGCACTGCGCACCATCGACAAGAACGGTATCGACTCCGTCCTGGCCGAGCTGCGCGCGCGCGGCGAGAAGATCTGAGGAGTAATCGAACATGGCAACCAAGCGCGACAAGATCCGTCTGATCTCCTCGGCCAACACCGGCCACTTCTACACGACGGACAAGAACAAGAAGAACACCCCGGGCAAGATGGAAATCAAGAAGTACGACCCGGTCGTGCGCAAGCACGTGATCTACAAGGAAGGCAAGATCAAGTGATGCAACGGGGCATTCGCGCACGCGCGAATGCCTGTGCCGTTGCGTCACCCCGGCGAAGGCCGGGGTCCGGCGCCTCAAGGAAAACCCCGCCCCGGCGGGGTTTTCTGCTTTCCGGCCTCGTGGAGCACAGGAGCGGCCCCTCATCCGCCCCCGTATCGAGTACGGGGCGGGCGCTCCGGGCACCTTCTCCCCGCGGGCGGGAGAAGGATTCAGCGACGGATTTTCATTTGCGCGCCCACCTGCGCAGAATCGGCACATCCTCCTTCCCGACGGAAGCGCCGCATGGAATGGTCCTTCGGCACCGCGCTGCTGATCGTCGACTGGCTGATCCGGCTGGCGGCGCTGTGGTGGATTCCCAGCCGCACCACGCCGGCCGCCGCGCGCAGCTGGCTGCTGCTGGTCGGCTTCGTGCCATTGCTGGGCCTGCCGCTGTACCTGATGCTCGGCCATCCCTGGCTTTCGCGCGAACGCATCGAGCGGCAGGGACGTGCGTCGGACGTGATCCGCGAAGAGCAGCGTCCGCTCAGCGCCCTGCGCTGGTCGGCCCATGAAGGCGCGGCCGCCGAGATCGCCCCGCTGATCGAGCGCCAGGGCGCCTTCATGCCCACGCATGGCAACGCGGTGGCATTGCTGGACGATTACGATGCCTCGCTGCGCGCCCTGCTCGACGACATCGACGCGGCCACGCAGCAGGTGCACCTGCTGTACTACCTGATGTTCGACGATGCGGTGGGCGATGCCGTCGCCACCGCGCTGTGCCGCGCCTCCGCACGCGGTGTCGCCTGTCGCCTGCTGCTCGACGCGGTCGGCGCCAAGCGCGGACTGCGCGCCTATGCCACGCGCCTGCGCACGGCCGGCGTGCAGGTGCACGCCGTGCTGCCCGGCGGCCTGCACTGGCGGCGCAGCGGGCGCATGGATCTGCGCAACCACCGCAAGGTGGCGGTGATCGACAACCGCATCGGCTTCGTGGGTTCGCAGAACCTGGCCTCCGCCATGTTCGTGCCCGGCCATCCGAACCGCGAACTGGTCGCCCGCGTGCAGGGCCCGGTGGTGTCGCACCTGGAAGCAGTCTTCGCCAGCGACTGGTACATCGAAACCGGCGAACGCCTGGCCGTGCAGCCCGCCTGCGACGTGCAGCCGCAGGACGTCGCCGCGCAGCTGGTGCCCAGCGGACCGGCGTACCCGTTCGAGAATGCCCGCGACACCGTCAACGCCCTGATCCACCTCGCCCGGCACAGGATCGTGCTGACCACGCCCTACTTCGTGCCGGACGACGCCACGCTCAGCGCGCTGCGCATCGCCGCGCTCTCCGGCGTGGACGTGCAGCTGGTGCTGTCGGCCACCAACAACCAGACGCTGACGGCCTGGGCGCAGCAGTCCTACTACGAGGAGCTGCTGGCCTGCGGGGTGAAGATCGCGCTGTACCGGCCGCATTTCCTGCACGCCAAGCACCTGACCGTCGACGACGACATCGCACTCGTGGGCTCGATCAACCTGGACATCCGCTCGTTCGCGCTGAACGCCGAAATCGGCCTGGTCTGCTACGGACGGGAGGTGGTGTCGCGCATCCGCGCGGTGGAGGCGGATTACCTGTCCCACGCCGGTTCCGTCGATGCCACGGCATGGCGCGCGCGTCCCGGCTGGCAGCGCAGCCGCGAGGGCATCGCGCGGCTGGCCGACTCGCTGATGTAGCGCATCGCCGCGCCCTGCCGCGCTACGCTGGGGGTGTCCGACGCCATCGCCTACAATATCGGCATGACCGGTACGGCTCCCGCAATGCCCCTGCCACCCTGCGACATCGCGATCATCGGCGGCGGCGCAGGGGGCGTACTCACCGCCATCCACGCCCTGCACGCGGCCACCGCGCCGGCCCGCATCGTGATGGTCGAGCCGCATGCCACGCTCGCCCGCGGGGTCGCCTATGCCACGCCCTACGCCGAGCACCTCCTCAACGTGCCGGCCAAGCGCATGAGTGCCTTCGACGGCACGCCGGAAGACTTCCTCGATTTCGTCGTCGACACCACGCCCCCCGGTGGCCCGGACCGCGACACGCTGGGCCATGCCTACATCGAACGGCGCCGCTACGGGGACTACCTGCGCGACCGCCTTCGACGCGCGATCGAGGCCAGCCCCGCCACCCTGCAGGTCGTGCAGGACCAGGTGGACGCCATGGATGTCCGCGACGATGGCGTGACGCTGACGCTTGCGCACCACGGCAGCTTGCAGGCCGCCGGCGCCGTGCTCGCCGTCGGCAACACACCCAAGCCGTTGCCGGCGCGCGGCGCGCCACAACTGCCTGAGGGCACGTCCCTGCCGGCATGGGACTTCGCCGGCGTGAAGGCGATCCCGGCCGAGGCGGACATCTGCATCGTCGGCTCCGGCCTGAGCATGGTCGATACCGTGCTGAGCCTGGCCGATCACGGACACCGTGGCCGCATCCGCGTGCTGTCGCGCCATGCGCTGCTGCCGCTGCCACACACGGAGCATGCCGTGGCCGATTTTGACGCGGAACCCCTGCTGGCGATGGGCCTGCGCCAGCGCATGCGCTTCCTGCGCCAGGCCGCACGGGATGCCGCCGCGCAGGGCCTGCCCTGGCAGGCGGTGATGGAACGCCTCCGCCCGCACGGCCAGGCGCTGTGGCAGTCCATGCCGGTCAGCGACCAGCGTCGCTTCCTGCGCCATGTGGTGCGCCTGTGGGACGTGCATCGCCACCGCATCGCACCGCAGGTGCATGCACAGCTGCAGGCCATGCTCGACCGCGGCCAGCTGCAGTTGCACCGCGGCCGCCTGGACACCGTGGTCGGCCACGCGGGACGCGTGCGCGTGACCACGCGCCTGCGCGACGGCCGCGCCGAACAGTTCGACGTGGACGCGGTGGTCAACGCCACCGGCGTGGAGCTGCGCGCGCAGACCATGCGCAACCCGCTGCTGCACGATCTGCTCGGCAAGGGCCACGCCCAGCCCGGCCCCCACGGCATCGGCCTGAAGGCCGCACGCGACGGCCGGCTGGTGGACGCGGACGGCGCAACCTTGCCGCGCGTATTCACCATCGGCAGCCTGCGCATCGGCTGCGTATGGGAAAGCATCGCCGTGCCCGAACTGCGCGGGCAGGCCGAGACCGCGGCGCGCGAACTGCTGGCCCTGTCGGGCCACTGAGCCGGACCGTACGCCGGAAGCGGCACACAGTACACTCGATGGCAGGTTGAGCGCCGGGGGAGAGGGCGTTGGTTTCCAGCTGGATCCTGCTGTTGGTGTCCATCGGCTACGCGGCGCTGCTGTTCGGCGTGGCGTGGTGGGGCGACCGCCGCCCGATGTACCCCGACCGCCCGTGGCTGCGCCCGGTGGTCTACAGCCTGGCGCTGGCCGTGTACTGCTCTTCGTGGACGTTCTACGGCGCGGTCGGCAGCGCGGTGCGCAACGGCCTGGGTTACCTGCCGATCTACCTGGGCCCGGTCCTGCTGCTGCTGTTCGGCTGGCGCATCATCGAACGGCTGGCGCTGATCGCGCGCAGCGAGAACACCGTCTCCATCGCCGACTTCATTTCCTCGCGCTACGGCCGCTCGCGCCGGCTGGCCGCGCTGGTCACCGTCATCGCCCTGATCGGCGTGGTGCCTTACCTGGCGCTGCAGTACAAGGCCGTGGCGATGAGCCTGAGCGTGCTCAGCGGCGAGGGCGGCGACAGCACGCATGGCTTCTTCGCCGATCCTGCGTTGTATGTGGCGCTGCTGATGGCGCTGTTCGCCGCGCTGTTCGGCACGCGCCAGGTCGATGCCACCGAGCACCACCACGGCATGATGCTGGCGATCTCGCTAGAGTCAGTGGTCAAGCTGGTGGCGATGATCGCCGTCGGGGTGTTCGCCTACCTGTGGCTGGACGGCAACGCCCTGCGCGTCACCGACTCGGCACGCACGCTGTTCGAGAACGCGCCGCCGGTGGGCTTCATCGCGCAGACGCTGCTCGCCTTCCTGGCCATCGTCTGCCTGCCCCGGCAGTTCCACGTGGCCGTGGTGGAATGCAGCGACGTGGGCGACATCCGCAAGGCACGCTGGCTGTTCGGCGGCTACCTGGTGCTGTTCTCGCTGATGGTGGTGCCCGTGGCGGCCGCTGGCGTGGCCCTGTTCGGCGGCACCAGCGTCGCCCAGGACAGTTACGTGCTGGCGCTGCCCTTGGCGGAAGGACGCACCGCGCTGGCGATCATCGCCTATGTGGGCGGATTCTCGGCGGCCACGGGCATGGTCATCGTGGCCAGCATCGCGCTGGCCACCATGGTCAGCAACGATCTGGTCATGCCGGTGCTGCTGCGGCGTGGCTGGGCCCAGCACCACGCCGAAGCGGACGTCGCTTCGCGGGTGTTGTGGATCCGCCGCCTGGCCATCCTGCTGCTGGCGCTCGCCGCCTACAGCTATTACCGCAGCAGCAGCAACGACAGCACGCTGGCTTCCTATGGCCTGATGGCCTTCGCGGCGGTGGCGCAGTTCGCTCCCGCACTGATCGGCGGCCTGTACTGGCGCGGCGCCAGCCGGCGCGGCGTGGAAGTGGGCATGGTGCTGGGCTTCGCCACGTGGATCTACACGCTGCTGCTGCCGACGATGACGCAGGCCGGCTGGTTCGACGCGCACTGGCTGCACGCCGGTCCGTTCGGCATCACCTGGCTGCGTCCGCAGCAGCTGTTCGGCCTGATCGGCTGGGACACGCTGACCCACGGCACGTTCTGGTCGCTGCTGGTCAACACCGGCGCGATGATGATCGTGTCCGCGCGCTCGCGCCCCGGCGTGGACGAACGCCTGCGTGCCGCGCCGTTCCTGGATCCCTATGCGCAACGTCCCGCGCTGGTCGCAGGCGAATGGCCCGGCAGCGTGCGGGTCGGCGACCTGTGCACCCTGGCCGAACGCATGGTGGGCGAGCGCCACGCGCGCCGCGCCTTCAACGAGCACGCACAGGTGCTGGGCCGCGAGCTGCAGCCCAACGCGCCCGCCGACCGCGCGTGGGTGCAGTTCACCGAACGCCTGCTGGCCGCCGCCATCGGCGCGGCCTCCGCGCGCATCGTGCTGACCAGCGTGCTGCGCGGCTCCGGCATGGAACTGGGCGAAGTGGTAGCCGTGCTGGACCAGGCCGGGCAGGAGCTGCGCTTCAACCGCGAGATCCTGTCCACCACGCTGGAGAACATCAGCGCCGGCGTCAGCGTGGTCGACCCGGCGATGCGCCTGGTCGCCTGGAACCGCCGCTACCAGCAGATGTTCGGCTATCCCGACGGCATGCTGTACGTGGGGCGCCCCGTCGCCGACCTGATCCGGTACAACGCCGAGCGCGGCGAACTGGGCGAAGGCGACATCGATGCGCAGATCAACAAGCGCATCCGCTACATGCGCGCGGGCTCGCCGCACATCTTCGAGCGCGTGCGCGCCGACGGCCAGGTCATCGAGATGCGTGGCCAGCCACTGCCCGGCGGCGGTTACGTGACCAGCTACAACGACATCACCGATTTCAAGCACGCCGAAGCACTGCTGCTGGAAACCAACGAAACCCTGGAGCAGCGCGTGGCCGAACGCAGCCATGCCGCGGAGACCGCGCAGCAGTCACGCACCCGCTTCCTGGCAGCGATCAGCCATGACGTACTGCAACCACTCAATGCGGCGCGGCTGTTCGTCAGCGCGCTGCGCGACAGCGAGCAGGGCGCCGATGCGCAGGCACAGGAACGCCAGCACCTGGCCGAACGCGTCGATGCCTCGCTGCGCGCGGCCGAAGAACTGCTGGACGGCCTGCTGGACGTCTCCCGGCTGGATGCCGGCGGCCTGCACACACAGATCACCGACTTCGACGCCGGTGAGCTGCTGCGCGAACTGGCCGCGCAGTACGCACCGGTCGCGGCCGGTCGTGGGCTGAAGCTGCGCGTGCATGCGCGCGCCATCCCGGTGCGCAGCGACCGCCGGCTGCTGCGCCGCGTGCTGCAGAACTTCCTCGCCAACGCACTGCGCTACACGCGCGAGGGTCGCATCGTCATCGGCATGCGTGTGCGCGGCGACGGCGTCCTCCTGCAGGTCTGGGATACCGGCCCGGGCATCCCCGACAACCACATGCGGCAGATCTACGACGAGTTCCACCGCTACCAGCAGCCCTTCGACTGGGGCGAACGCGGCCTGGGCCTGGGCCTGTCGATCTGCCAGCGCATCTCGCGCCTGCTGCAGCACGAACTGGATGCGCGCAGCACGGTGGACCGCGGCAGCATGTTCTCCATTCTCGTACCACGCGGCGCGCCGCTCAGCGAACGGCGTGCGGCCGCGCGCCGCTCCGCGCTGGCCAGCGACTCGCTGGCGGGCATGCGCGTGCTGTGCGTGGACAACGACCGCGAGATCATCGACGGCATGCGCGCACTGCTGGGGCGTTGGCAGGTGGAGGTGATCACCGCGACCACGGTGGACGAAGCACTGGAGAAGATCGCGCAGGCCCCCAGCGTGATGCTGGTGGACTACCACCTGCACGACCGCCTGGATGGACTGGCCACGCTGGACGCCCTGCGCGCGGCCAGCCCGGGCCCGATCGCCGGCGCCCTGCTCACCGCCGACGGCCGCGACGAACTGAAACGCGAAGCCCGCGAACGCGGCTACCGCCTGCTGACCAAGCCGGTGAAGCCCGCATCGCTGCGCGCCTTCCTCGCCGCGCATTACGTGCCCGGCCAATCCTTACTCCAGGACTGAACCCCGCCGCATATCAAGCCGCCCTCGATCCGTTACGCCGGCAAAACCCACGGGAACCTGTCGCAAGGGCGGCAAAAAGCAAGCGTTCGCACGCGAAGGTCGTCCAACCCCCACCCACGCACGCATCACGACGAGGATGACCCGCGGAGCAATTAGCACCGCCCGTCGCGGCGATTAATGCGCTACGCCACCCCACGCCGCATAACCCGCAGTCCGTCCCCGCAGAACTGCCCTCTTCGCGCGCCCAAGGCGTTGTTTTCAATGCCCATTCCGCCATTTGACGCAAACAACCGGTCACGTCCAGAATCGCGCTATACCCCACTTAGGGGTCTAATAGGTGTTAGGCCGCAAATGCAGATTCGTCGGCACCCTACATTGATCCAACTGGCGATCTTTGGACTTCTTGGCCCACCCATTGGAGCGATATCACTTCTCCTGTGGGAGCATCTGGTAAGTGATTCACTCTCTCCGTTCGGACTGCGTGTCTGGCTTGGCGTCACTCTCTTTGCATATCTGTACGGCCTACCAGCAGCCCTCGTTGCAGGCTGGTCTGCCGCTAGGGCACGCGCAATGTCGCCCGGATCCAAACCTGTCGCTCGTGCCATCCGTTTTTCTGTGCCATTGATCGTTGGGGCCGTGGCAAGCGTGCTTTCCTCGCTCGTCACCATTGCCTCGGAGCCGGATCTCACCCTTGCCGGCGCTGGCGCCGTTGCTGCCCTCTTTTGTACCGCACTGGCGGAGCTGCTAGGGTTGCGGCCTAACAATTCATTCAAGCCGAACCCGCTTCGCGGGTCGGCTTAATTCAGGTGTTAGGCGCTAAGGGATAGCCATGGATCTTTTTAGTTCAGCCACGATTGTTGGTGGCATCACCGGCGGACTGGTCGTTCTACTCCTTGCATTGCTTTCGCCTCGCAAGTCCTGCCCCAAGTGCAATACGACTTTGCCACGCTTCCGTAAGCCATCGAGCGTAAGAGAAGCAATGTTGGGTGGCTGGTCCTGCCCGTCGTGCAATGCAAAGATTTCTCGCGATGGCACTCTGCGATCGGAGTAGGCGTGCTCAACGCGCCTAACAATTCATTCAAGCCGAACCCGCTTCGCGGGTCGGCTTGATTCTGGTGTTAGGCCTTTCACGGACATTCTCATGCGTGAGCGCAATCCTTACAGTCCGCCGGCCTCATCTGCGCCCCCGCCAAGTCCCGCCCTGACTGGCGTCCGGAGGGCCTGTGTTCTTCTCTTGGTTGCACTTCAGTTCGGCCTGTCCCTCCTCTATTCAAGACGGGCCATAACCTTGGTTCGCCACGGTGAGATAAGCATTTCCGGCTTTACATTGGCCAGCACCTCGCTTCTTCTTCTGGGAATGGCTAGCCTTCTCCTACTCGGCAAGTCCAGGTTCACGGCGCACCTGTTTGGAGCCTCGGCACTACTCGGTGCACTAGCATTGTTTCAGTGGCAGTTTCCGCTTGTGGCTACATGTACGGGCATCGCCGCTCTCGCTAGTATTGTCTGCCATGGCCTAGTGCGATCGCCGGCCAAGGCCTAAAAATTCGCTCAAGCCGAATCCACTTCGCGAGTCGGCTTGCATGTTGGTGTAGGCCCCTTCCCCAGACATCGTGGCGCAGATTGAGGGAGATGTCATGAGAATAGGAAAGGCTGAAGAAGCGCAGGTCGATCGGTTGGCGAGTATCTGGCACAACGGGTGGCAAGATGCTCATGCCCGGATACTTCCAACGGAACTCGCTCGGCATCGAACGTTGGAAAGCTTCCGGCTCAGACTTCAGGAAGCCCTTCCCGACGTGCGAGTCGCCTGTTCTGCTGAAGAACCCGTGGGATTCTGCATCACCAAAGGCGACGAGCTCTATCAGCTGTATGTCTCGCCTGAGGCGCGGGGGTGTGGAATTGCGGCGGCACTCTTGGCCGACGCCGAAGAACGCCTCAGCGCTCTCGGAATCGAGACGTCCTGGCTCGCTTGCGCGATTGGCAACGAGCGCGCCGCAAAATTCTACGAGAAGAATGGCTGGCGTCGCGTTGGAAACATGATCAATCCGTTGCCGACTCCGGACGGGATATTTCAACTCGAAGTGTTGCGGTACGAAAAGAACCTGAGAGAGACATCTCGTCCTGCGGTGAGCGTAGCTCACATCGTTCTTGAGACCGATCGCATGGATGCCTCTTCGCAGTTCATGCGCACCGTTGGCATGCGCCCCATTTTTGATGGCCCCGAAGTGTCCGTCTACGAAATGCGGGGCGGCACACATCTTATCCTTATGCGAAAAGACGCGGTCGCAGGTGGGAATGCCACCTTCGACCTGATGGTTGACGATCTTCATGCTACCCACGAACGATTCAAGTCCCTGGGGCTCGCTCCGTCACCCATCGAAGCCCGCCCAACCATAGACCATGAGGTCTTCACAATCCGGGAGCCCGCCGGGCACCTCATTGCGTTCTTTTCCAGCCATGCGTCCGACAAGCCGGTATGATCGCCGTGCTGATCGAAACGGGACTTGGCACTCCATTCAAGCCGGACTGCTGCCTCGCTCGGCCTGGTTGAAGCCATGACGCGCTCGGCGAGCACCCAGTGACCGGAGAAGGCTGTGATCGAACTTCCCGTCAGAGATCCCTGCGACCTTTGCGTAGCGGCCCGCGACGAGCGATGGAAGATCATCGACGAGAGCGAACATACGGTGACCGTGATCAATCCGTGGCAGTTCGAAGTGGGCCAGTGCTGCGTCATCACGCGCCGGCATGTCGCGACGCTGCTTGATCTTTCCGACCAGGAGTGCGGGGCCATCCTGGCCGCGGCCAAGCGCGTCGCCGGGGCCCTGGTCCGGACCTATCGCCCGCTGGGCATCCTGACGTTCCAGAACAACGGGGTCTTCAGCGGGCAGGAGACGCCACACTTCCATTTCCATGTCGTGCCCCGGCAGAAGGGCAGTGAATGGGGAGTGGGCCCGCCCCAACTCGCAACCTTCGAGGGTGCCGGACGCGAGCGAGGCGTCCCGCACGATCCGGGCGATGACGCGCAGCGTCGGGAACGGGTCCGGGCTTCTGCCGGGCAACTTGCCGAAACCGTGGTGCGGATCGGTTCGAACCTGCCGGAACAGACGGGCGTTCCCGGCTTCCGGTCGCCCGCGCGGGACCCATGACACCTCTCTTCAGTCCGTTACAGCAGGCCTGCGTACCTCCATGTCCACCGACCGCGACTTCATCGACTATGTAGCGGAGCAGATCGCGCTCGGCAGCCGGCTCACCTACAGGAAGATGTTCGGGGAGTACGCGCTCTATGTGGACGAGAAGGTGGTGGCCTTCGTCTGCGACAACAGCGTCTTCCTCAAGCCTTCCGCTGCCGTGACGCGCCTGGGCGCGGAGCTGCCGCAGCGGCCGCCTTATCCGGGCGCCAAGGACTATCCCGTGGTGGACGAACTGCTGGATGACACCGACGTGATCCGTGCGCTGATGCTCGAGACCGCCGCGCTCATGCCTGCGCCGAAACCCAGGAAGGCGGCGGGGGCGGCGCGCAGGACCCGCGAGTAATGCAGCGTATACCCGGCCCGATACGTGCCGATGAGCGGTCACGGCATGTTTCAATGCGGGCCTGACCTCTCTCCATCCGGGACCTCCATGGCAGACCCCTACAACTCTTCGACGCTCCGTACCGCGGCCACGCCGCTGAATGACGCAATGGTCACGACGGCGCTGGAACTTCCCGGCTACCGCACCACGCGCAGCCTGGGCGTGGTACGTGGCATCACCGTGCGCTCCCGCTCGATCGTGGGCAACTTCCTGGGCGGACTGCAGACGTTGTTCGGCGGCAACATCACCATCTATACCGAACTCTGCGAACAGGCGCGCTACGACACCTATCGCGACATGGTGCAACACGCCAGGCAACTGGGTGCCAATGCCATCATCGCCGTGCGGTACGACGCCACGGAGCTGATGTCGGGGCTGACCGAGGTGCTTTGCTATGGCACGGCGGTGGTGGTGGAGCCGCAGGATCAATGATGATCGGCGTGGCGTAACCCCTCGCGCGATTACCGGGGACGTTGCTTGATGATTTTTGCCGCCGCTACCGATGAGATGACCTTGTTCGTCTTCGCCACCGCGGAGAGGGCGCTGTCGTACTGCGAAGGGATCGATGTGGAGGAAGGCGGTTGGCTGTTCTGGGATGGCGCCGGCAGCGCGCTTCGTGCGGCGTTCATCACGCCCAATCACCGGGATGGCGCCTGCGTCGGCAACGGCGTCTACCGGCTCGTCCCTTCGACGCACTTGCCGCCGCTCTCGGAGGTGATCATGGAGCTCCGCAACCTCGCCGCCAATCCCCACTATCCGACGCTTACCGCGGTGCGCGCTTCTCTCGCTGCACGCTGATGACTGCCGCGCGGCGGCTGAAAGCCCAGCCAGGTCGACGTGTCGCGTCGTGGTTCGATATGCCGGTACACGACACGATCTTTTTCGAACCCGCTGGCTTCGGCAGGGGCAGCGCGCAAGCCCACGAGCGCACCGGGCTTGCCTTGCGGGTCGCAGCAGCGCCGGAACGAGACGCCGTCGAATGCGGGCCTCAGCCGTCCTCGTCCGGCGGCAGCACGATGCCGTCCGGGTCCACGGCCAGGCGGCCGGCGGCGAGCACGGCCTGGGTGCGGTTGGTGACGCCCAGCTTGCGCAGGATGGCGGTGACGTGGGCCTTGATGGTGGCTTCGGATACGCCCAGGTCGTAGGCGATCTGCTTGTTGAGGCGGCCAGCGCCCAGCATCTGCAGCACCTTGAACTGCTGCGGGGTCAGATCGCGCAGGCGCTGCGCGATTTCCTGCTCGTCGCGCGAAGTCGCCGGCGCATTGTGCGCCTCATCCGGCGCCCAGCGCTCGCCCTCCAGCACCGCCCCGATGGCTTCACCGATGGTGTCGGAATCGGCCGACTTCGGAATGAAGCCCAGCGCGCCATGGTCCAGTGCGCGGCGCATCACGGCGGGCTCTTCACGCGCCGACACGATGACCACCGGCAGCTGCGGATGCAGCGCGCGCAGGTGCACCAGCGCGTTGAAGCCATGCGCACCCGGCATGTTGAGGTCCATCAAAAGCAGATCCGCATCCGGATGCGCATCGACCAGCACGTACAGCGCATCGACGCTGTCGGCCTCGTGCAGCTTGACGCCCGGCAGCACGCGCTGCACGGCGCCGCGAAGCGCCTCACGGAACAGTGGGTGGTCGTCGGCGATCAACAGGGTGGGCATGGGGGATTCGCTCCGTGCGGTCGCGGCATTCTCCTACCGCATGATGGGACAGTCCACGCATGCGCTGGCCGGCGGGCGCGCGGCCCAATGGCGGCATGCTCGACTACGACGCGCCGCTCAAGAGACTCGCACGCCGCCTGCGTACCGGAATGACCCAGGCCGAACGTGCGCTGTGGGGGCACCTGCGGCGGAAACAGCTGGATGGCGTTCCCTGTTACCGGCAGAAGCCGATCGGCCCTTACATCGTGGATTTCTACCTGCCTGCGATCAGGCTGGTGATCGAGGTCGATGGCTCGCAGCATCTGACCGAATGCGAGCGGGAAGCGGACGCAGCGCGTACCGCGCACCTCGAGCGTCTGGGCTTGAAGGTGATCCGCTTCGACAACCGGCAGGTAATGCGGGAGATGGACGCCGTGCTCGACGTGATCTGGGACGAGCTGAAACGGCGGCGTTGAGGCGGAGAGCAAATCCCCCCTGCCCCCCTTTTTCAAAGGGGGGAGAGTGCGGGCCGTCGTGGCTTTCGGCGCGGGACTGCGGGGCGAGGCGGGTTGATTGGCGTGCGCGAGGGTCTTTCCGGCCGTCGCAGATGACGACGCGCCACGCCACTCCCCCCTTTGCAAAAGGGGGGCTGGGGGGGATTTGCTTCTGGCGCTGCGCGGAGGCCTGGCCGCGAACGGCAAATCCCCTTTGCCCCCCTTCTTCAGAAGGGGAGGCATGCGGTCACCCTGGGGCTGCAACGTCATTTCACCTTGCGCTCTTCCACCAGCGAGGCGACGACGGAGGGGTCGGCCAGCGTCGACGTGTCGCCGAGCTGGTCGGGCGCGTTCTCGGCGATCTTGCGCAGGATGCGGCGCATGATCTTGCCCGAGCGCGTCTTCGGCAGGCCCGGCGCCCATTGCAGGTGGTCGGGCGTGGCGATGGGTCCGATCTCCTTGCGCACCCAGGCGACGAGTTCCTTCAGCAGCTCGTCGCTCTGCGCTTCGCCGGCCTTGAGGGTGACGTAGGCGTAGATGCCCTGGCCCTTGATGTCGTGCGGGAAGCCGACCACGGCAGCTTCAGCCACCTTCGGATGCGCGACCAGCGCGCTTTCCACTTCGGCGGTGCCGATGCGGTGGCCGGAAACGTTGATGACGTCATCGACGCGACCGGTGATCCAGTAGTAGCCATCGGCATCGCGCCGGCAGCCGTCGCCGGTGAAGTAGGTGCCCGGGTACGTGCGGAAGTAGGTGTCGATGAAGCGCTGGTGGTCGCCATATACGGTGCGCATCTGGCCTGGCCAGGAGTCGAGCAGTACCAGGTTGCCTTCGGTGGCGCCTTCCAGCTGCTCACCGTTGGCGTCGACCAGTGCCGGCCGCACGCCGAAGAACGGCAACGTGGCCGAGCCCGGCTTCAGGTCGATGGCGCCGGCCAGCGGCGTGATGAGGATGCCGCCGGTCTCGGTCTGCCACCAGGTATCGACGATGGGGCAGCGGCCATCGCCGACCACGTCGTAGTACCAGCGCCAGGCTTCGGGGTTGATCGGCTCGCCGACGCTGCCCAGCAGGCGCAGCGAGGCGCGCGAGGTCTTCTTCACCGGCGCCTCGCCCTCGCGCATCAGCGCGCGGATGGCGGTGGGGGCGGTATAGAAGATCGTGACCTTGTGCTTGTCGATGACCTCCCAGAAGCGCGACACGTTCGGGTAGTTCGGCACGCCTTCGAACATCACCGCAGTGGCGCCGTTGGCCAGCGGGCCATAGACGATGTAGCTGTGGCCGGTGACCCAGCCGACGTCGGCCGTGCACCAGTAGATGTCGTCCTCGCGCAGGTCGAACACCGCCTCGTGGGTGTAGCTGGCGTACAGCAGGTAGCCGCCGGTGGTGTGCAGCACGCCCTTCGGCTTGCCGGTGGAACCGGAGGTGTAGAGGATGAAGAGCGGGTCTTCGGCGTTCATGCGCTCGGGTTCGCACTCCGCGGGCTGCGCGTCGACGACGGCGTCGAACCAGCGGTCGCGCGGCATCTGCATGTCCACGGCGCCACCGGTGTGGCGCACGACCAGGACCGTTTCCACCGAGTTCGTGCCCGGCAGCTTCAGCGCGGCGTCGACGTTCGCCTTCAGCGGCACCTTCTTGCCGCCGCGCAGGCCTTCATCGGCGGTGATGATCAGCTTGCTGCCGCAGTCGGCCACCCGATCGGCGATGGAGTTGGGCGCGAAGCCGCCGAACACCACCGAGTGGATCGCACCGATGCGCGCGCAGGCCAGCATGGCGACGGCGGCGTCCGGGATCATCGGCAGGTAGATCGTCACGCGGTCGCCCTTTTGCACGCCCAGCGCGCGCAGCGCGTTGGCCAGCTTGCAGGTGCGTTCGTACAGCTCGCGGTAGGTGACGCCGTACGACGGCGAATCCGGACCGTCGGGTTCGAACAGCAGGGCGATCTTGTCGCCGCGCTCGGCCAGCTGGCGGTCCAGGCAGTTGACGCTGGCATTGAGTTCGCCATCGGCGAACCAGCGGATGTGGAAGTCGTCCAGTGCGTAGCTGACGTCCTTGATCCGGGTGGGTTTCTTGAACCACTGCAGACGCTCGGCGGCCTGGCCCCAGAAGGCATCGGGATCGTCGAGCGAGGCCTGGTAGTCGCGCTGGTACCGCTCGCGCGTGATGCGCGCGCGGGCGGCGAAGTCCGGATTGACCGGGTACAGATCAGTCATGGCGTCCTCCCGAAGACGTTCAAGTCGAGCAGATGATTCTGACAGCAAGGCAGGATGGGCCGCGAGACCCACGGCAGGCCGCGAGTTTGACGCATTCCACCATGCGGCATTGCAGCAACCGGCTTAGACCTTGGTCTTAAATCCGTGCCCGCCGCCGCGCCGGCCAAGCGGCAGAGCCCGCAACGGCGGGCATCGGGGCCGGCACGGGCGCACTTACGACTAATGGCGAATAGGCGCCAACAACGCTCTGGCGCAAGTCTGCGGTTCAGCCGCGCAACGCGGCCATTAGCCTTTCGGGAGGGGTTATGACCAAACGTTCCGCACTCATGGCGCGACGGCCACTGGCCGCCGCGCTCTTCGTCGCACTGATCGCGCCAGGCATGGCCTTTGCGCAGACCGCCAAGGAAAAAGCCCTGGAGGCCCGCGTGGCCGAGCTGGAGCGGCAGGTGCAATTGCTGCTCTCATCGCAGCAACAGCAGCAGACACTCATCACCACCACGCAGGAACAGGTGACGCAGGTGCAGGCCAAGCAGGCCGCCCTGCCGGCGGCCGTGCCGGCCGGCAAGCAGCCCATCCAGAACACCACCATCATGACCGCCGCCAATCCGGGCACGACGTTCTCGTACGGTGGCTTCATCAAGATGGACGCGATGGTGACCGACACCAGCGACGGTCGCATCGCCGATGGCTCGTCCGGTCGCCTGTTCTACGTGCCCGGCGCGATTCCCGTCGGCGGCGCGAGCGCCGATGGCGGCGACCCGTACACCGATTTCCACGCGCAGTTCTCGCGCTTCTGGCTGAGCGCGGACCATGTGACCGACAGCGGCGACAAGTTCAAGGGCTACGTGGAGATGGACTTCTTCGGTGGCGGCACCAATGCGCTGGCCGGCAACGAAGTGGCGACGAACACCTACGCGGTCAGCCTGCGCCAGGCCTACGTGACCTGGAACAACTGGCTGGCCGGCCAGACCTGGTCCAACTTCATGGACGTGGCGGCGCTGCCGGACGCGGTGGATTTCGTCGGCCCCACCGACGGCACGGTCTTCGTGCGGCAGGCGCAGGTGCGCTACACCAAGGGCCCATGGTCGATCTCGGCGGAGAATCCGCAGACCACCGTCACGCCCTACCTGGGCGGCACGCGCTTCAACAGCGGCGACAACGTGATGCCGGACATCACCGCCCGCTGGCAGGCGAAGGGCGAATGGGGTCACTTCAGCGTGGCCGGCCTGCTGCGCCAGTTCAAGGCGCTGGAGGAAACCGACACCGGCGCGGCGGTCAGCGTGTCCGGCAAGTTCAACCTGGGCAAGAGCGACGACCTGCGCTATGCGGTCAACGCCGGCCAGGGCATCGGCCGTTACCTGGGCTTCGGCATCGGCAGCGACGTAGTGACGGACGCCGGGGGCGATATCGAGGCGCTGGATGGCTACGGCGGCTTCGTCGCCTGGCGCCATGTGTTCAGCCCGAAGGTCCGCACCAACGTGATGTATTCGGCGGCGCATTTCGACAACGACATCGCCATCACCGGTTTCGGCGTCACCGAGCGCACGCAATCGATGCACGCCAACATCATCTATTCGCCGTTCCCCAAGCTGGACATCGGCGCGGAGCTGATCTACGGACAACGTTCGCTCGAGGATGAGCGCGAAGGCGACCTGAAGCGCCTGCACACCCACGTCAAATACACTTTCTGAGGGCAATCCACATGAGTTCCACGACTGTGCAGCATTCAGCGTCGGGCGAGCTGACGAAGGGCCACAAGAAGGTCATCTTCGCTTCGAGCCTCGGCACCGTGTTCGAGTGGTACGACTTCTATCTCTATGGTTCGCTGGCGGCGATCATCGCCAAGCAGTTCTTCAGCGGCGTCAATCCCACCACCGGCATGATCTTCGCGTTGCTGGCGTTCGCGGCGGGCTTTTTCGTGCGTCCGTTCGGCGCGGCGTTCTTCGGCAGCCTGGGCGACCGTATCGGCCGCAAGTACACGTTCCTCGTCACCATCCTGATCATGGGCATCTCGACCTTCCTGGTCGGCGTGTTGCCCAATTACGCGTCCATCGGCATGGCGGCACCCGTCATCCTGATCGTGCTGCGCCTGGCGCAGGGCCTGGCGATGGGCGGCGAGTACGGCGGAGCGGCGACCTACGTGGCCGAGCATGCGCCGGACGGCAAGCGTGGCCTGTACACGGCCTTCATCCAGACCACCGCGACGCTGGGCCTGTTCCTGTCGCTGCTGGTGATCCTGGCCTGCCGCCTGACGCTGGGCACCGAAGCGTTCGAAGCGTGGGGTTGGCGCATTCCGTTCCTGGCGTCGATCATCCTGCTGGGCATCTCGGTGTGGATCCGCCTGCAGTTGAGCGAGTCCCCGCTGTTCCAGCAGATGAAGGCCGAAGGCAAGGGCTCGAAGACGCCGTTCCGCGATTCGCTGAAGGGCGGCAACCTGAAGCTGATGCTGCTGGTGCTGTTCGGCGCCACCGCCGGCCAGGCCGTGGTCTGGTACGCCGGCCAGTTCTACGCGCTGTTCTACCTGCAGAGCATCCTGAAGGTGGATTCCACCGTCGCCTACCTGTTGATCGCCGCCGCGCTGTTCCTGGCCACGCCGTTCTTCCTGTTCTTCGGCTGGCTGTCGGACCGCATCGGCCGCAAGAAGATCATCATGGCCGGCTGCCTGCTGGCCGCGGTGACCTACTTCCCGATCTTCAAGGGCATCACCCACTTCGCCAATCCGGGCGTGGAGGAAGCCAGCCGCAATTCGCCGGCCGTGGTGGTCGCGGACAAGGACACCTGCAGCTTCCAGTTCGACCCCATCCCGGGCACGCGCAAGTTCACCAGCTCGTGCGACCAGGCCACCGCGGCACTCGCCCGTGCCGGCGTGCCGTACAGCGTGGAAGCCGCTCCGGCGGGCACGCTGGCGCAGATCCGCGTGGGCCAGGCCTCGGTGCCTTCGTTCGAGGCCGCCGGTCTCACGGGTGACGACGTCAAGGCCAAGACCGCGGCTTTCGGCGGTGAGCTCAAGACGGCGCTGGGTGCGGCCGGTTATACCGACAAGGCGCCGACGGATCGCATCAACATCCCGATGACGATCTTCCTGCTGTGGATCCTGGTGATCTACGTGACCATGGTGTACGGCCCGATCGCCGCCTACCTGGTGGAACTGTTCCCCACGCAGATCCGCTACACCTCCATGTCGCTGCCGTACCACATCGGCAATGGCTGGTTCGGCGGCTTCCTGCCGGCGATTTCCTTCGCGCTGGTGGCGGCTACGGGCAATCTGTACTACGGCCTGTGGTATCCGATCGGCATCGCGGTGATGACGCTGATCATCGGCACGCTGTTCCTGCGTGAAACCAAGGACGTCGACATCACCAAGTAAGGCAACGTTCCTCCCCCCGCGCCGGGCACTGTCCGGCGCACCCCGACGCCGGCCCTCGTGGCCGGCGTTTTTTTTTTGCGCGGGGTCGGCGCATGACGGGTGGTATCCGGTCGCCCGCCGCGCGATGGGGATCCGTGCCGATCGAGATCCCGTGGTCGGCGACCGCTATGTGAAGGTGGAGCGGATGCTGCCGGCCGGTCTGAGGCTAGACCTGTCGGCAGGCGGGTTCGATCCGGAAACGTCGTGGCCTGCGTCAGGAAACCGCGTGGGAACACCGCGCGTTCGCCGGGTGACGACGACCGCATGCCCAAGGTTTACTGCGGTGGCGCGGCCAGTTCCTTCGCACTGAGATAGCCGTCGCGATTGGTGTCCTGCTTGCGGAAGGTGGCGGCCAGGCGCTCGCGGTGCTGTTCGCGGGAAATCGGCTGGCCCTTGCCGCCGGGCTGCTCGGCGGAAGCCAGCACGCCGTCCTTGTCGGCATCGCGTGCGTCGAAGGCGTAGGTCATCCAGTCCTGGAATTCCAGCAGGCTGACCCGGCCATCGGCATCGGCATCCATCCGCGCGAGGTAGTCGCGGGTGGCAGTGACCTGCGCCTGCGCGATGAGCGGCAGGCAGGCAAGGGCGGGCAGGAGCAGTCGCAGGCGCATGGCCGCATTGTAGGCCGCGCACGGCCCGCATTGCGTCCGCCCGGACCGGATCGCGCGGCCTTGTTCATCGAATGCGCGGGGTATTCGGGTACGCTGCGACCGCTTCCGCCACCGCCCCCACGATGAACCTGCCTGCCTCGCCCGAGACCGCGGCCTGCGCCGCTCCGTTGTTCGAACTGGACCGTGCCACGGTCGTGCGCGGTCCTTCGCGCGTGCTGCACAACCTGTCGCTGCGCATTCCGCTGGGCCAGCACACGGCCATCCTGGGCCCGAATGGCTGCGGCAAGTCCACCTTCATCAAGCTGATCAACCGCGAGCTGTATCCGCTGGCACGCGAAGGCGATGCCGCGGTGAAGGTGTTCGGCCTGCGCCGCTGGAACGTCAATGAGCTGCGCAACCGGCTGGGCGTGGTCACCAGCGACCTGACCCGCGACCTGCAGCAGATGCCGTTCCTGCGCGTGGAGGATGCGGTGGTCACCGGCTTCTTCTCCAGCTTTGCCGTGCCGCCGCACCGCGACGTCAGCGACGACATGCGCGAGCGGGCGCGCCGCGCGCTGGCCGAGGTGCGCGCCACGCCGCTGGCCGACCGCCAGGTGGCCGAGCTGTCCACCGGCGAGATGCGCCGCGTGCTGATCGCACGCGCGCTGGTGCACGCCCCGCAGGCGCTGCTGCTGGACGAACCCACCGCCGGCCTGGACCTGGTGGCACGCCAGCATTTCCTCGGCCTGATGCGCAGCCTGGCGCAGCGCGGGATCACGCTGGTACTGGTGACGCACCACATCGAGGAAGTCATTCCCGAGATCGATCGCGTCCTGCTGCTGCGCGAGGGCGTGGTCTACGCCGACGGCGATCGCGCCAGCACGCTGACCGATGCCCACCTCAGCCATGCCTTCGGCGGTCCGGTGCAGGTGCGCCGCGATGGCGACTACTACGGAGCCGTACCGGGCCATGCCTGAGTTGCCCGAAGTCGAGACCACCCGCCGCGGCCTGGCGCCGCATGTGGAGGGCCGGCGCATCCAGGCGGTGACGCTGCGACGGCCCGACCTGCGCTGGCCGATCCCGGCGGAAGTGGCACGCGAGCTGCCGGGCCAGCGCATCGACGCCGTCCGTCGCCGCGCCAAGTACCTGCTGATGGATACCGCCGCGGGCAGCGCGCTGCTGCACCTGGGCATGTCCGGCAGCCTGCGCGTGCTGCCGGCCGACACGCCGGTCACGACGCACGACCATGTCGACATCGCGCTGGCGGGAAGCGCCGGCGCGCCCGGCCGGGTGCTGCGCTTCAACGATCCGCGGCGGTTCGGCAGCCTACTGTGGCAGCCGCTCGGGGAGGTGCACGCGCTGCTGCAGGGGCTGGGGCCGGAACCGCTGTCGGAGGCGTTCGATGGCGACTATCTGTTCGACCTGAGCCGCGGCCGGAAGGCGCCGGTGAAGACGTTCCTGATGGACCAGGCCGTGGTGGTGGGGGTGGGCAACATCTATGCCGCCGAGAGCCTGTTCCGCGCGGGCATCTCGCCGCTGCGCGCGGCCGGCAGGGTCTCGCGCGAGCGCTACGCGGCGCTGGCCGACGCCGTGAAGGCGATCCTGGCCTACGCGATCACCCGGGGAGGCACCACGCTGCGGGACTTCCTGAGCCCGGACGGCGCGCCGGGCTATTTCGAGCAGGAGCTGTCGGCCTACGGGCGCGGCGGCGCGCCGTGCCCGCGCTGCGGCCGGCCCATGAAGCAGGCGAGCATCGGCCAGCGCGCGACGGTGTGGTGCGGCCACTGCCAGCGCTGATTCCGCGTCCCGTGCCATCCGTCGTATACGCGGGCGCCGCGGAATAGGGCTATATTCGCGGCCTTGGCATCATGGGGAAAACGGATGGCCGACGCACCCGACATCACGCTGTGGCTGGACTCGGCCCGCAGCGGCGACCGCGCCGCGCTGGACCGCGTGCTGGCCACGCTCTACCAGGAACTGCACACCATGGCCCGGCGCCAGTTGTCGGGCCAGCATGGCTACACGCTGGACGCCACCGCGCTGGTGCACGAGTCCTACCTGAAGCTGATCGGCAGCGGCGGCAACGCCCGGTTCGAGGACCGCGCGCACTTCTTCGCCTATGCCGCTTCATCGATGCGCAGCGTGGTGGTGGACTACGCCCGCAGCCGGCTGGCGCGCAAGCGCGGCGGCGACCTGAAGCGCGTGGCCGACATTCCGGAGGAAGTGGAAGGCAATTTACGCCTGGACGAGGACATGCTGGCGCTGAACGATGCGCTGGACAAGCTGTCCGCCGCCGACGAGCGGCTGGCGCAGGTGGTGGAGATGCGCTACTTCGCCGGCCTGTCCGAGCTCGAGATCGCCGAACTGCTGCAGCGCTCCGAACGCAGCATCCGTCGCGACTGGCAGAAGGCGCGGCTGTTCCTGCTGTCCGCGATGCAGGAAGACTGACGCTTTTCTCCGGCCTTCGCGATGGACGCCGAACGCTGGCAACGCCTGTCCCCGCTGCTGGACCTGCTGCTCGAACTGGAGCCGGAAGCCCGCGCGCAGCAGCTTGAGATCCTGCGCGCGGACGACCCCGCGCTCGCCCGCGAGCTGGAACAGCTGCTGGCGCTGGAGGACGACACCGACAGCTTCATGGACCAGCCCCTGCTGGACAAGCCGGGGCAGCTGAAGCCGGGCACGCTGATGGGTCCCTACCGCCTGGAGTCGATGCTGGGCGAAGGCGGCATGGGCATGGTCTGGCTGGCTTCGCGCGCCGACGGCCTGTACCAGCGCCGGGTCGCCCTGAAGCTGCTCCGTCCCGGCCTGGCCGACCCCAACCTGCGGCTGCGCTTCACCCGCGAGCGCGAGATCCTGGCACGGCTGGAACACCCCAACATCGCGCGCCTGCTGGATGCGGGCGTCGGCAGCGAGGGCCAGCCCTACCTGGCGCTGGAATACGTCGAAGGCGTGTCCATCACCGAGTACTGCGCCGCCAACAACATCCTGCTGGACGGCCGGCTGAAGCTGTTCCTGCAGGTCTGCGAAGCGGTCAGCCACGCCCACGCCAACCTGATCGTCCACCGCGACCTGAAACCGTCCAACATCCTGGTGACACCCAACGGCGACGTGCGTCTGCTCGACTTCGGGATCGCCAAGCTGCTGGACGATCCGGAGCCCGCGCCCGTGCAGCCGCGCACCGAAGTGCGCGCCTTCACCCTGCACTACGCCGCGCCGGAACAGGTCCGCGGCGAACTGGTCACCACCATGACCGACGTGTATTCGCTGGGCGTGGTGCTGTACGAACTGCTGGCCGACACCAAGCCCTACCGCCTGCGCCGGCAGACCGATGCCGAGTGGGAGGAAGCCATCCTGGCGGTGGAACCGCTGAAGCCCTCCGTCGCCACCCTGCGCACCACCGACGGCAGCCGCGCGCGCTGCCCGGAGACGCGCCGCAACGCGCGCAAGCTGGTCGGCGATCTGGACAACATCGCACTCAAGGCGCTGGCCAAGCAGCCGGAACACCGGTATCCCTCGGTGGAAGCGCTGTCACTGGACCTGCAGCGGCACATGGACGGGCGCCCCGTGCAGGCACGCCCGCAGAGCCTGGGCTACCGCATGCGCAAGTACGCATCGCGGCACCGCTGGACCCTGGCCGCCGGCAGCGTGGTGGGCCTGGTGCTGGTGGCCGCGCTGGCGGCCAGTGTCTGGCAGGGTCGCCAGGCCGTCCGCGAGGCCGAGCGGGCGCAGGCCATGCAGGATTTCGTGATCGGGCTGTTCGACAACGCCAGCGCGTCGCAGCAGGGCAGCACCTTCGACGCGCGCGAACTGCTGGCGGCCGGGGAGCGCCGCGGGCAACGCGAGCTGGGCAACCAGCCGCTGGCGCACGCCGAGCTGCTGGGGCTGATCGCCCGCCTGCGCCTGGGCCTGGGCGACTACCGCCAGTCGCTGGCGCTGCTGGAAAAGCAATCGCGGCTGTTGGCCACGGTGGACAACGTGCCCGACAGCCTGCAACTGGAGTCGGCCACGCAGCATGGCCGCGTGCTGCGCCTGCTGGGCCAGTCTCGGCAATGCCTGGTGGTGATGTCGCCGATGGCACCCCGGCTGCAGGCGCTGCAATCGCGGCTGCCGCTGCCGGTGGCGGAGTTCATGTCGCAGAGCGGCCGTTGCCATGCCGATGCCGGCGAACGACAGGTCGCGCGACAGATGTACGAACGCTCGCTTGATATCCGTCGCTCGCTGAAGGACGAAGCAGGCGTGGCGGAGAACCTGCGCGACATGGCCACGCTGGATGCGGAACTGGGCAACGCCGATGCCGCCGTGCGCGGCTACCGCGCCGCGCTGGCACACCTGCAGGCGCACGGGCATGCGCGTCATGCGCTGGCGGTGGAGATCCAGCGCAGCCTGGCCATGCTGTACCGCAATCGCGGCGAGACCGATGCCGCCCTGACGAACTATCAGCGCGCCGGTGAACTCGCCCGCGAAATCCTCGGCCCCCAGCACCCGACCACGCAGGCCTTGCGCCGGCACATCGCCGCCATCCATGTCGACCTGGGCCAGCTGCGCAAGGCCGACGCCGAGCTGCGGACCCTGCATGCCCTGACGCTGGAGTCACTGGGGCCGTCACATCGCGATACCGCGTCCAGCTGGAATTCGATGGGCATCGTGGCGTGGGAGCGCGGCGACTACGCCGCCGCCGTGGACTACGTGGGGCGTGCGGTCCGCATCTGGCGGGCGCCGGACAGCGCCCAGATCCTGCCCGGCGGCCTGTTCAACTACGGCATGGTGCTGCACAGTGCGGGCCGTTACGGCGACGCGCTTGCGGCGCTGGAAGAGGCCCGTGAGCTGCGCGCGGCCACCATCGGCGCCAGCCACCCGCTGGTCGGTGAGACCGACCGCATGATCGGTGAAGTCCTGGCCTCGCAGGGCGACCTGGCGGCGGCAAGCGAACGTTTCGATCGTGCGGTGCGGCTGACTCGGGTCGGCTTCGGCCCCGATCATCCGCGCACCTGGTTCGCGCAGTTGTCGATGGCGCACCACCAGACGCGCCTGGGAAAGCCCGCCGATGCCATCGCGCCGCTGCAGGCACTGGCGCAACACCCCGGCGAAGGCAGCGAAGCCCCCAAGCTGCGCTGGCTGGCGCGCGCCTACCTGGGCGAAGCGCGCTGCCGACTGGGACAGGGCGAGCAGGCGCGCCGGGAGCTGGATGCGCTGATCAGCGAACTGCGCACGCTGCAACCGGACGGGGGCGCCATCCCGCGCGAGGCCCAGGCCATCCGCGCGGCATGCCGCTGACAAGCGCGGCTCACTCCAGCGGCAGCGATGCCTGCAGCGGGTCGATCCGGCCTTCGCCGCGCGCGATCTTCTTGAACTCGGCGCGGCTGACCGACACGTAGCGCTCGTTGCCGCCGATCTCGACCTGCGGACCGTCCTGCACGGCGTGGCCCTGCGCGTTGACGCGCACGGTCATGGTGGCCTTCTTGCCGGTGTGGCAGATGGTCTTGATCTCGGTCAGCTCGTCGGCCCAGGCCAGCAGGTACTGGCTGCCTTCGAACAGCTCGCCCCGGAAATCCGTGCGCAGGCCGTAGCAGAGCACCGGGATGCGCAGCGCATCCACCACCTCGCTGAGCTGCCACACCTGCGAGCGGGTCAGGAACTGCGCCTCGTCCACCAGCACGCAATCGAGCGGGCCATGCGCGGCGATATCGCGGCGGATCCACGCCTCCAGATCGTCCGTGCGCTCGAACGCCGTCGCCTCCGACCGCAGGCCGATACGCGAGGCCACCACACCCGTGCCGGCGCGGTCATCCAGCCGCGGCGTCAGGATCGCCACCCGCATCCCGCGCTCGCGATAGTTGTGCGCGGACTGCAGCAGCGTGGTGGTCTTGCCGGCGTTCATCGCCGAGTAGTAGAAGTAGAGCTTGGCCATGTGGCCATTGTAGACCGCCCTGCCACCCCGCTCTTTTGGCACCGCGCGAAGACATGCTCGCGCGGTCACGGACCCCGCTTCGATGAAAGCGCCCCGTCAACCGGCGACCCGCCACGGGGGAGCATACGCATCAGAGGCGAGGGCTGGCGGACACGGGTGGCGGCACCCGTGCGGACACACTACGGCGAGGCTTCCAGCGGACCGACCTCGACATCGGTGGTGGCACTGACCAGATCGAGCAGAAGCTGGTCCTGCATCCGCCAGTACGCTTCAGGCTGCCAATGGTGCGCGGCGTAGTAGTCGCTGGCGTCCACCCAGTGCGCGCAGACGCCCGACGCGGTCGCACCGGCGCACACGTCCGTCCGCGGCGATGCGCCTGTGCGGCTGCCCGTCATCTGTGCCAGGCCTCTCCGCAACTGGGCTGCGAGCCGCGGCCTGGCGACGGCATCCTGGTACAGGCCATGCAGCGCCCGGCCTTCACTCAGCGCGCGGGCACGCTCGGCCTCGTCCATCTGTGCCCAGTACCGTTCACGCATGGCCAGCAGGTGGGGCGTCCCGCGCTCGGCGGCCAGGTCCATCCATACGTAGCCGATCGCGCGATCCTGCGGACCCCCACGACCTTCCCACCACATCTCCGCCAGGGCCGCCTGCGAGAACTTGTCGGCATAGCGGGCTGCGCGCTGGAACTGCGTGCGCGCTTCCTGCGGCCGCCCTGCCCGCAACGCCTCCCCACCCCGGCGACGGAATTGCTGGTCGGGATGGAAGGCCAGGTAGTCCTCGGTCTGCATGATCAGCAGATCCACCGGCCGCAGCGGCTCGGCCGCGGGGGGCGCCACGGATGTCCCCGCCGGGGCCGGATCGGCCATCGCGGGCATGGCGACGAACAGGAGTGCGATGACGAGATGCTTCATGCGAGCCTTCCCCGTGTGCCTGGACGATCCGGCATCAATAGGGAGGGCGGGGGAGCCTGTCAACACCGCCCGCCGCCACGCGTCGGGTGGGATGAATCCGCTTCCGTCAGCGGGACGCCGTAACGCGCGTGGAGGCACGGGAAATGCGCCGCATGCGTGGAAAACACCACCGACCGGATCGGTGTCAGACACGCCCCGCCAGGCGCATCGCCGCCATCGCCAACCGGTCGGCGAAGGAATGCGTCAGCGATGGCCGATCAACGCATGCGCCACGAAGCTGACCGGGAGACGGACGCGGTCCGTACCCGGTCACCGGATCAAGGCTTGTCCGGCTGATCGATCAGCGCATCGTCATCGGGCTCGGGCGACGTCGGCTCCGGCGTGTCCTCGAAGCGCGACGGTGTCGGGATGCGCGACTGCACCTGGTTCACCTGCTCCACCTCGCCCACGGCGACCCGGCCCACGCGCGGCTTGGACCAGATGGCGGTATGCCACTGCTGGTACTTCTCCGGATCCCAGAACTGGTCATCGAAGAAGTCCTTGGCCGAGATGGACTCATAGCCACCCAGTCCCGGCACCTGGATCTGCATGTTGCCGGTGAAGCCGGTCCGGCTGCCTGCCATGTGCTTGCGCCCGCGCCGCAGTTCGGCCGCGATGCGGCGCAGGGCAACGGCATCTCCATAACGGACATACAGTTCTTCGCCCACCTGCAGCGCGCGCGCGCGCTCGGCTTCGTTCAGGCCCGCCCAGTAACGCTCGCGCAGCCCGAGGAAACCGGCGTAGCCGCGCTCGGCCGCGAGGTCCATCCACGCGTAGGCGGAGGCCTTGTCCTGCGGCGCGCCCTGCCCGTTCCAATACATCTCGGCGACCATGCCCTGCGACGGCTTGTCCCCGTAGTAGGAGGCGCGCTGGAAGAATTTCATCGCATCCTCGGGCTTGGACTGCTTCAGTGCTTCCAGACCGTGCAGGCGGAAGCGCAGGTCCGGGTGCCAGCTCAGGAAACCCGCCGTCAGCATCACCGGGTTCTCGGTGGGGTCCTTGGGGTCGGCCTTGGGATCGGCCTTGCGCTCCGCGGCATGCGCGCTGGCGATGCAGAGCGGCAAAAGCAAGGACAACCAGATTCGCTTGGGCAACATCATTCCACTCCTTGTTCAGGGACGTGATTCCTGACGCGATAGTACCTTGGCATGTGCGGTTTGCCAGCAAACTCATGGCAGGGGTGAGGGCGGCCGCCTTCCCCGGTTTCCGTACCCCGGCTGGCAAGTCCTTCGACCCGTTCCGCTAGAATGGCAGCCCATCGGAAGACCCCATGCACGGCCTCAATCCCCCACAACGCGCTGCCGTCCTGCACAGCCAGGGCCCCCTGCTGGTGCTCGCGGGCGCGGGCAGCGGCAAGACGCGCGTGATCGTGGAGAAGATCGCCCACCTGATCGGCGGTGGGCATTTCCCCGCCAGACGCATCGCGGCCATCACCTTCACCAACAAGTCGGCGAAGGAAATGCGCGAGCGCGTGGCCAAGCGCATCAAGGGCGACGCGGCCGAGGGCCTGACCATCTGCACGTTCCACGCGCTGGGGCTGAAGTTCCTGCAGATCGAACATGCGGCCGTGGGCCTGAAGCGCGGCTTCTCCATCTTCGACGCCGACGACGCCACCGCGCAGGTCAAGGACCTGATGTACGGCGCCAAGCCGGACGACATCGAGATGGCCAAGAACCTGATCTCGCGTGCGAAGAACGCCGGTCTGTCGCCCGAGGAAGCCCTGGCCGAGGCCCGCAGCAACCGCGAGAAGGAAGCCGCGCTGCTGTACCAGCGCTACCAGGCACGGTTGACCACCTTCAACGCGGTGGACTTCGACGACCTGATCCGACTGCCGGTGCAGGTGCTGGAGAACAATCCCGATATCGTCGCCGCGTGGCGGGAGCGCATCGGTTACCTGCTGGTGGACGAATGCCAGGATACCAACGACGCGCAGTACCGGCTGCTGAAGGCCATCGCCGGCGAGCGTGGCGATTTCACCTGCGTGGGCGACGACGACCAGAGCATCTATGCCTGGCGCGGCGCCAATCCGGACAACCTGCTGCAGATGGCGAAGGACTACCCGAAGCTGCAGATCATCAAGCTGGAGCAGAACTACCGCTGCAGCAATCGCGTGCTGCGTGCCGCCAACGCGCTGATCGCCAACAACCCGCACGAGCACCCCAAGAAGCTGTGGAGCGACCAGGCCGACGGCGACCGCATCCGGGTGTGGGAGTGCCGCGACAACGACCACGAGGCGGAAAAGGTCGCCGCGGAGATTTCCTTCCTGCAGGCGGCCCGCGGCGCGGCATGGAGCGACTTCTGCATCCTGTTCCGCGGCAACCACCAGTCGCGGCCGCTGGAAAAGGCGATGCAGCTGCTGCGCATTCCCTACCACCTGACCGGCGGCACAGCCTTCCTTGAGCGCCAGGAAGTGAAGGATGCGCTGTCGTGGCTGCGCCTGCTGGTGAATCCGGATGACGATGCGGCCTTCCTGCGCGCCGTGCAGTCGCCCAAGCGCGAAGTGGGTGCCACCTCGCTGGCCAAACTGGCGGAGATGGCACAGCACGCGCACCTGCCGATGTCGCGCGCCGCCGAGTCGATGGGTGCGCTGAAGGCGCTGCCGCCGCGCGCGGCGAACGGCCTCAGCGCTTTCGTCGACATCGTGCGCGACCTGCGCCACCACGCCGAGACCCTGCCGCCGGCCGACTTGGTGCGCCGCCTGAGCGAGCGCTCCGGGCTGCTGGCCGACCTGCGCGCGCAATGCAAGGACGAAGCCTCGTTCCAGCGCCGTCGCGCCAACCTGGACGAACTGGCCGACTGGTTCGAGGGAGGCCCGCGCGGCAGCAGTGCCGGCGATCTCGCCGCCCAGCTCGCGCTGCTGTCGCGCAACGACAAGGACGATGGCGGCAACCAGGTGCGGTTGATGAGCCTGCATGCGGCCAAGGGTCTGGAATTCCGCTATGTCTTCATCATCGGCTGCGAAGACGGCACCCTGCCGCACGAAACCAGCGTGGAGGAAGGCAACCTGCAGGAAGAGCGCCGCCTGATGTACGTGGGCATCACCCGGGCAAAGGAAGCACTGTGGCTGAGCCACAACCGCGAGACGCGGCGTTTCGGCGAACGCATGCGCCTGCAGCCCAGCCGTTTCATCGACGAGCTCCCGGCAGAGGAACTGCAGCGCGATGGCGCCGATCCGGTCGCGGACGCCGAACGCAAGAAGGAGCGCGCCAGCGCCGGACTGGCGGCCATCCAGGCGCTGTTCGACTGATGCGCGCCGCGGGGGCGTAAGCTCAGCACCACAGGTCGCCAACCCCGGACGCCGCATGGATACCGCGCCTACGCTTTCCCGCATCGGCCAGATCGCGATCACGGTCAGCGACGTCGACACCGCCCTCGCGTTCTATCGGGATGCGCTGGGGCTGGCGTTCCTGTTCCAGGCCGGACCGGAGCTGGCGTTCCTGGATGCCGGCGGCACCCGCCTGATGCTGACCACGCCGCAGGGCGCGGGCGCCGTGGGCGCCAACTCGGTGCTCTACTTCAAGGTGAGCGACATCACCGCCGTGCAGGCGGCGCTGGTGGCCCGTGGCGCGCTCGAGGAGCGCCCGCCGCAGCGGGCGGCACGGATGCCCGACCACGAACTCTGGATCGGCTTCCTGCGTGATCCGGACGGCAATCTGGTCGGATTGATGGAAGAGAAGCGCTGAGGGGAGCGAGGACATGACCGCGGATGCACGACTCGCGTTACTGGCGTCGTACAACCAATGGATGAACCGGCGTCTCTACGACGCGGCGGCCACCCTGCCGCATGACGCACTGGCGGCGGACCGCGGCGCATTCTTCGGCTCCATCCTCGGTACGCTGAACCATCTGGTAGTAACGGACACGATCTGGCTGAAGCGCTTCGCCGCCGCGCCGGAGGCGGCCCCCGTCCTCACCGCGCTGGACGACACGCCGATGCCGTCCACGCTGGACGCCATGCCCGATCCGCAGCTTCCGCCATTGCGCGAACGTCGCGAATGGCTGGATGCGCTGATCCTGCAATGGGTGGAGGTGCTGACGCCGGCGGGGCTCTCGATGCCGCTGACCTACGCCAACACGAAAGGAGCGACGTTCACCCGCAACACGCAGGCTCTGCTCACCCACCTGTTCAACCACCAGACCCACCATCGCGGACAGGTCACCACGCTGCTGTCGCAGGCGGGCGTGGACGTGGGCGTGACGGATCTGCTGATGCTGGTGCCCGACGAACGCGGAGGCTGAGGCTCAGCCCGCGCGCGCCGCCAGCAGGTGTTCCACCTGCTCACGCAGCGCCGCGACCTCGGTTTCCAGTGCGGTGATGCGCGCTTCCACTTCGGCATTCACCGGTTCGCTCGCCGAAGACGCTGGCAGGCGCGCGGCGATGGCCGCCACGTCGACCGGCCCGCCCAGCAGATGCATGTAGCGATCCTCGCGCTGTCCCGGGCCCCGGGGAATCTGCACGACCAGCGCAGGTTGGCGCTGGATCAGGCGCTCTAGGTGGTGGCGCACGTCATCGGCATCGGCGAACTTGAACAGGCGTTCGCTGCGCGCCAGCAGCTCGTGCACCGTCTGCGCCCCTCGCAGCAGCAGCAATCCCAGCAGCACCGCCTGCTGTTGCGGGATGCCGAAGAACGCCGCCGTGCGGTGTTCGTAGCGCTCGGCGCGCGACGAGAACACCTGGCGGGCCAGCCCCCGCTGTTCCAACTGGCGCAAGGCATGGTTCACCGCGCCGGTATCCAGCGCCATCACCGGCTCGCGCGCGGTTTTCTGGTTGGCTGCGGTCTGTGCCGCATTCACGGTCAGCGGGTAGGTCTCCGGCGTGGTCGCTTCCTTCTCGATCAGGCAGCCCAGCAGGCGTGCCTCGGCGGCATTCAGCAGGGGCGGCGCGGCCGTGTCGTCTCGGGTGTCCATGCGGGAAAAGCCTGAAGAGCAGGGCGCGCAGGATACTACGGGCGCCCGGACCTCCCGTCGTGCTGACATGCCCGGGCAACAGGCGTCGGCTAGAATCACCGCACACTGAAAGATGGATGTCCGATGCGCGTTTCCCTGCTTGCCGCCTGCCTGGCGGCGTCCCTGCTGACCCTTTCCGCCTGCAAGCGCACCGAGCCGGCCGCCCCGCCAACGGCGCCTTCCAACGTCGCGACCGCCGCCGCGCCCGCAAGCGCGGCCACCGCCCACGAAAACCTCAACGCCGTGGCATGGGTGCAGACATCGGTGGAATACCGCGCGATCACCACCCAGACCTTCCGCGCCGCCGCCGACCATCTGGATGCGGCGCTGAAGGAAAAGAACTGGGATGCGCTGGTACCGGACGAGCGCGGCAATGCCGCCGCCGGGCTGAAGCCGGCCGTGGTGATGGACGTGGACGAGACCGTGCTGGACAACTCGCCCTACCAGGCGCGCCTGATCCGCGACGGCAAGGAGTACGACGAGATCAGCTGGGACCAGTGGGTCGCCGAGAAGAAGGCCAAACCGCTGCCGGGCGTGGTCGATTTCGCCAGGGCCGCGGCAGAGAAGGGCGTGACCATCCTGTACATCTCCAACCGCGCGGTGCACCTGAAAGAAGCGACGCTCGCCAACCTGCGCGAAGCCGGCCTGCCGGTGGCCGACGACAGCGTGTTCCTCGGCCTGGGCACGGTGCTGGAAGGCTGCGAGCAGAACGGCAGCGAGAAGAATTGCCGCCGCCGCCTGGCCGGGCAGCAGTACCGCGTGCTGATGCAGTTCGGCGACCAGATCGGCGACTTCGTCCAGGTGGAAGCCAACACCCGCGACGGCCGCCAGGCCCTGTTCGACGAATACGACGACTGGTTCGGCGAACGCTGGTGGATGCTGCCCAACCCCACCTACGGCTCGTGGGAGCCGGCGCTGTTCAACAACGCCTGGGACCAGCCGGCCGCCGCGCGCAGCCAGGCCAAGCGCGACGCGCTGGACTACGCACCGTGAACACGCGCGGCCCGGTCGCGCTGACCGCGCGCGAGCGCCTGATCTTCGCGCTGGACGCGCCGTCCGGCACCGAAGCCCTGGCGTGGGTTGATCGCTTGGGCGATGCGGTGCAGTTCTACAAGATCGGCATGGAACTGCTGGCCAGCGGTGACTACTTCACCGTGCTGGATGAACTTGCCCGCCGCGACAAGCGCGTGTTCGTCGACCTGAAGTTCTTCGACATCCCGGCGACCGTCGCCGGGGTGATCCGCGGCCTGTCGCGCTGGCCGGTGACCTACGCGACCATCCATGGCTGGCATGCCGGCATGATGGAAGCGGCGGCCGCCGCGCGTGACGGAGACCTGCGGCTGCTCGCGGTGACCGTGCTGACGTCGATGGACGGCAGCGATCTGCGCGCCATGGGCATCAACAACGGCGAACCGGCGGACATCGTCGTACAACGCGCGCTTGCCGCGCAGGCCGCCGGCATCGATGGCGTGATCTGCTCGGGGCAGGAAGCGGGCATGATCCGCGCCGCCACCGGACCGGAATTCTCGATCGTCTGCCCCGGCATCCGCCCCGGCGGCCCGGTCGGCGACGACCAGAAGCGCACGGTCGGCGTGGCCGAAGCCTTCGCGCTGGGTGCCGATGCCATCGTGGTGGGCCGACCCATCAGCAAAGCGCAGGATCCGCGTACCGCCGCGGAGGCGATCCAGCAGGAAATCGCTGCAAGCTTCAAATAATTCAATGGCTTATATAGATCTATTTCAGGTATTGCCTTAGAAATCCGGCGCAGGTAGGCTGTGCGCATCCGGCCTGCGGGCCGGAGATGTGCCACAACACTTCGTCCTCCGGCCTCGGCCGGACTTCAGGAGGCCCGCTGCATTCGAAAGAATGCATGGCCTCCTTTTTTATGGCCGGCAGACCACCCCGACTTGCGACGTCCGTGCTTGCCCCGCTGCCCGGCGAGCCGCGAAGATGCAGGTCGACTGGGGAGTCACCACATGCTGCCGATGCCGTCCGGACGCTCGCTGCGGATCCTTGCCGCGCCCTTGCTGGCAGGCGCCCTGCTGGCCGGCTGCAGGGATGCGCCGGAGGAGCTTGCCGGCGCCGCCACCGAGCCGGCTGCCGCCGTCCGCCAGCTGGCCGGCCACCTGCAGCGCAACGATCTGGCCGCCTATGTCCGCGACGCCGTGCCCCCCGACCTGCATGCACCGCTGGAAGCCGCCTGGCGTGCCGACCACAGCCGCTGGCCGTTGACGGAGCTGCCGCTGGACGACCAACTGGTGCCGATGCTGGCGGCCCTGGCCCGGAAGGATTCGGAAAAGACCCTGCAGCGCAGCTTCGAGCGCCAGTTCGCCCGCCAGGATCGGGACCTGAAGGAAGCCGCCCGCACGCTGGGCCTGTTCGGCGTGCAGTACGTGAAGAACGAGGGCGACTACACGCCCGAGGAGCGCGATCACTATGCCCAGGTCATCGCCGCCCTGAGTGACTGGGCCCAGCGCGCGCCGCTGGGTGACCCCGCCCTGGCCCGCACCACGGTCGCCCGCATGGCCAAGGCCACCCGCGCCAGCGGCATCACCAGCGAGCAGGCCCTGCGCGAAGCGGGCATGACCGGCAGCCTGCAACGGCTGGCGCCGGTGTTCGCCGAAACCAAGGCCACCTTCACCCGTTACGGCCTGCCGCTGGATACCGCGTTCGCCGATCTGCGCACCGGACTGGTCGAACAGAAGGGCGACACGGCGACGGTCCGCATCCACTACCCGCTGGGTGAGCATCGGATCGACACCGTGGTCACGCTGGAGCGGCGCGGCGGCAAATGGTATCTGCGGGATACGCTGAAACACGCCGAAGCTGTCCTGGCGCAGGCCGCCGCCGCCGCGCCCCCGGCAGCGCCGGAAAGCCCGCTCGCAACGCCCGGCCGGGATACGCCGGCGCCGTGATCCGCGCCGCCCTGCCGCAGTCCGCCGCCTCGCATGGGCGGCGGGCGCACTGTGGATGGCCACGTGCTTCCCGGGCATGGCGCATCCGGGCGGCCTGGACAGGAAGGGCTGCCACCGCAACCACACGACGGGCCCGTCCACCCCCGTACCCCTGCCAACGACACAGGAAAGGCGGTCTGCGCTTGCCCCTGACACGCCCGACCTGCGGGGTCCCCCCGTCGGCGGTCGCGCCTTTCGCAACTGCGATGCGGTGCGGGCAGCGGGCGCCGCGCCCGTCCGCCGGGGCGACCCGGGCTACGGACCCCACCTGGACCGGGACAACGACGGCGTGGGGTGCGAGCCCTACCGCGGGCGCTGACCCCCGATCGGAGGACACCCGGGCTGGAACCGCTTCCCAGCCCGCCGCGGCGCTGGGCCATAATGCAGCGGATGCCTGAACAGAATTCCCTGCCGTTCCCGGACGGCCAGACGCCCCCACCGCCGGAAGCGCAGAAGCCGGCGCCCAAGGCGGCACCCGGACCGGACGCTTCCGCGGACGACGCACCGGCGCCTGCCGCCGCGCCGGCGTTGCCGGTGCCCATGGCGCCGCCCCTGCGCCAGACACGTCGCCCCCTGTGGGCACGCCTGATGAGCAAGCTGGCCGATCCCTGGCTGGCACTGAACATCGAACCCGAAGTGCCGGCCGAACTGCTCGACGGCCGCCCGGTCTGCTACGTGCTGGAAGACTATGGCCTGTCCAACGCGCTGATCCTGGACCGCGCGTGCCGCGATGCCGGCTTGCCGTCACCGCTGGTCCCGCTGCCGGTGCCCGGCAACCCGCTGGGACGCAAGCGCGCCTACGTGGCGCTGTCCCGCCGCAACGCCAGCACGCTGATTCCCGACCAGGTCAGCGCCAAGACGCATTCCGGCTCCCTGGCGCGGCTGCTGGAGGCACACCGCGCCAGCCCGGGCCTGGACGTGCAGCTGGTGCCGGTGTCGATCTTCGTCGGCCGCGCGCCGGACAAGCAGAGCGGCTGGTTCTCGGTGCTGTTCTCCGAAAACTGGGCCATCGTCGGACGCTTCCGCCGGCTGCTGGCCATCCTGTTGAACGGCCGCGGCACCATCGTGCGGTTCGCGCCGCCCGTCTCGCTGCGCGGCACGGTCGATGAGGGCCTGGAACCGGAACGCACCGTCCGCAAGCTGTCGCGCGTGCTGCGCACGCACTTCCACCGCATCCGCGAAGCCGTCATCGGCCCCGACCTGTCCACTCGCCGCCTGCTGGTGGACCAGGTGCTGGCCGCCGAGCCGGTGAAGGAAGCCATCGCCGAGCAGGCCAGGCGCGACAAGTCCAAACCCGAGGACGCGTGGAAGAAAGCCCATGCCTATGCGTGGGAAATCGCCGCCGACTACTCCAACCCGGTGGTGCGCTCGGCCAGCTTCCTGCTGAGCCATGTATGGAACCAGATCTACGACGGCGTGCTGGTCCACCATTTGGACAAGTTCAAGGAAGCCGCGCCCGGCCACGAAGTGGTCTACGTGCCCTGCCACCGCAGCCACATGGATTACCTGCTGCTGTCGTACCTGCTGTACGAACGCGGCATCGTGCCGCCGCACATCGCGGCAGGCATCAACCTCAACCTGCCGGTGGTCGGCACGCTGCTGCGCAAGGGCGGCGCGTTCTTCATGCGCCGCAGTTTCCGCGGCAATCCGCTGTACTCGGCGGTGTTCACCGAATACGTCGCGCAACTGGTCTCCGGCGGCTACTCGCTGGAGTATTTCATCGAAGGCGGTCGCTCGCGCACCGGTCGGCTGCTGCCGCCGAAGGGCGGCATGATCTCGATGACGGTGCGGGCCTTCCTGCGCCAGCCGCGCAAGCCGGTGCTGTTCCAGCCGGTCTACATCGGCTACGAGAAGCTGCTGGAAGGCAACAGCTACCTGGACGAACTGAGCGGCCGGCCGAAAGAGAAGGAATCCATCTGGGCCGTGCTGTGGGGCATCCCCAAGGTGCTGCGACAGAACTACGGCCAGGTGGTGGTGAATTTCGGCGAACCCATCCCGCTGAACGAAGCACTGGCGCAGCATGCGCCGGCCTGGGATGGCACGCCGGTCGGCGAAGAGGAAAAGCCGGCGTGGCTGTCCGACACCGTCGATGCCCTGGCGCAGCAGATCCACGTCAACATCAACCGCGCCGCCGACGTCAACCCGATCAACCTGCTGGCGCTGGCCCTGCTGTCCACGCCCAAGCATGCGATGGGCGAATCGGACCTGATCGCACAGATCGAACTGTCGAAGAAGGTCCTGGCCGAGCTGCCGTACTCCGACCGCGTCACGGTCACCCCGCACTCGCCGGAACGCATCATCGGCCATGGCGAGGAAATCAACATGCTGCAGCGGATCAAGCACCCGCTGGGCGACGTGCTCAGCGTGGACGGCGACACCGCCGTGCTGATGAGCTATTACCGCAACAACGTGCTGCACCTGTTCACCGCATCGGCCTGGGTCGCGTGCTGCTTCCAGAACAACCGCCGCATGAGCCGCGCTGGCGTGCTGCGCCTGGGCCGCGGGCTGTATCCGTTCCTGCAGGCGGAACTGTTCCTGCCGTGGAGCGAGGACGAGTTCGCCGAACGCATGGACCGCACCATCGAGGTGTTCATCCGCGAAGGCCTGTTGCAGCAGGTCAACGAGGACGATGGCGGCATCCTGGCCCGCAGCGCGGGACAGACCGACGAGGTATTCCGCCTGCGTGCGATCGGCCACTCGCTGCAGCAGGCGTTCGAGCGCTACTACATCGCCATCTCGGTACTGGTGAAGAACGGTCCCGGCACGCTGGGCGCGGCGGAGCTGGAAAGCCTCTGCCAGCAGGCGGCACAGCGACTGAGCCTGCTGTATGCGCCGGCCGCACCGGAATTCTTCGACCGCACGCTGTTCCGGGGCTTCATCCAGAAGCTGCGCGAACTGAAACTGGTATGGCCCGACGAGAACAGCAAGCTGCTGTTCGACGAACGCCTGGATGCCTGGGCTCGCGATGCCAAGGCGATCCTTGGCCGCGAATTGCGCCACACCATCGAGAAGGTCAGCCCGGAAGCCGCCAAGCCCGAGCAGGACGCCACGCCGCAGGAATGACCGGCTTCAGTCGGCCAGGTTGAAGGTGCGGCCGAGCCACGCTTTCGCCGGCAGCGCGCGTGCCGGTTCGCGCACCAGGCGGTGCAGGGGCGAGCCGCATTCGGACAGGTGCGGTTCGTCTTCCAGCACCAGCGCCATCCGCAACAGGTCCACGCCACCGGGCAGGATGGCCGGCGGCAGGTATTCGCGGAACCCGTAGTGCTCGAACACGCCATGCAGGAACGGCTCGCAGGCCAGCAGGCAGAACTGGATGCGCGCTTCCTGCGCCCAGCGGTAAGCGTCTTCCATCAGGCGGTCGACGACCGGCTTGCTGCGCTGGTCCGCCTGCACGGCGAAACGCGTACCCACCGCCACCTGCGGCAATGACCACGCGCGTGCGAACGGATCGATCTGGAACAGGTTGCCGTACTCCACCTGCACCGCCGGCGAGCCGAAATCGTGCAGGCGCAGCGTGGCGATGGCATGCGCGCCCTCTTCCACCACCACCGTGGTGCCGCACCCGTCCAGCCCGTCGGCGACACGCTTGCTGCGGTCGCTGTACTGGCCGCCCTGTTCGTGGAAATAGACCTCGCGACGCAGGCGCTGCACGTCACCCAGGCAGTCGCCGGGCCCGATGCGGCGCACCCGCAACCCGAGCCCTTCGACGGCGCGCCCGGAAGACGCGGTGACGGCCGCGGCGTCGCGCGGCGACAACGGTGTCCGCTGGATCATTGGCTTGCCCTGCTCCATGCCCTTACCTCGCCGTGCAAGCACCCGTGCCCACGGCAGATCGAATGAGGAGCCGCGGCGCCGGCAGGACGGCATGCGGTTGTCGTAGGGGAATCCCCCACAGGGAGGAACAAAGCAAACATCGGGCCAATCGCCCCAAGGCACGTCGGGCCGCGTCGATCCGGGGTTCCAGCCGCCGGACGGAGCGTAATGGGGGCCAAACGGAATGATGGGCGCCGGCACGGTCGTCACGGGCGGCAACGGGTGACGCCCTGCGTCAGATTTCGTCTGGGCGGCACGACCGTTGTCGTGGCGGATGCCCCGTCCTGGCGGCCCCCCGCGCTGTGCGGCTCAGGCCGGTTCGTCGGGGATCAGCGCGCTTTCCAGCCGCGAGATGCAGTCCTTCAGCCACAGCTTGCGCTTCTTCAACCGCTTGATGGTCACCTCGTCGGCGTCCGGGTCGGCGACCAGGCGCGCGATCGCCTCGTCCAGCCCGCGGTGCTCGAGCTTGAGTTCCGCGACCTTCTGGCTGACTTCGGCAGGGTTGGTGGTGTCCACCCGTCCAGCGTACACCGGCGGCGGCGAGGCCGTCATCGCGACAGGCCGGTACAATGCCCGTCCTATGAGTGCCGTCCTTCCCCTGCCCGACCCGATTCTCCGCCGCACCCCCGCCGACCCGCGCCGGGTCCAGCATGAGCACGCCAAGCTGGCCAAGCGCCTGCGCCGCCAGGTGGGCCAGGCCATCGCCGACTTCGGCATGATCGAGGAAGGCGACAAGGTGATGGTGTGCCTGTCCGGCGGCAAGGACAGCTACACGATGCTGGACATCCTGCTGCAGCTGCAGAAGAAGGCGCCTGTCAGCTTCGAACTGGTCGCGGTCAACCTGGACCAGAAGCAGCCGGATTTCCCCGAGCATGTGCTGCCGGCGTACCTGGAGCGCGTGGGCGTGCCGTTCCACATCATCGAGCAGGACACGTATTCGGTGGTCAGCCGGGTGATCCCGGAAGGCAAGACCATGTGCTCGCTGTGCTCGCGCCTGCGCCGCGGCGCGCTGTACAGCTACGCCGAGGAGAACGGCTTCACCAAGATCGCACTGGGCCATCACCGCGACGACCTGGTGGCGACGTTCTTCCTGAACATGTTCTTCCACGCCAAGCTCTCGGGCATGCCGCCCAAGCTGCTGTCCGACAACGGCAGGCACGTGGTGATCCGCCCGCTGGCCTACGTGCGCGAAGACGACATCACGGCGTATGCGCAGGCGCGCGAGTTTCCCATCATTCCGTGCAACCTGTGCGGCAGCCAGGAAAACCTGCAGCGCAAGCAGGTCAAGAAGATGATGGACGCCTGGGAACGCGAAACGCCCGGCCGCATCGAGACCATCGCGCGCTCACTCGGCGACATCCGCCCCTCGCAGCTCAGCGATCCGAAGCTCTTCGATTTCCTTTCACTGGGCCATCGCGACGGCGCTGCATTGCCGGATGCCCATGCGTGGCTGGCAGGTGGGGAATCGGGATTGGAGAATGGGGAATCGTAGAAGCCGACGCGCTTCGTTTCCCTCGCCATGTCCTGGTTCCTGCCGCTTCGATTCCCCACTCCCCATTCCCCACTCCCGGCTCTTAAATGTTCTTTCGCAACCTGACGCTGTTCCGCTTTCCCACGACGCTGGATTTCTCCCAACTCGACGAACTGCTGCCCGAAGCCGTGCTCAAGCCGGTCGGTCCGCTCGAACTGTCCTCGCGTGGCTTCATCTCGCCGTTCGGCCGCGGCGAAGAGGCGCTGTCCCACCGCATCAACGATGCCATCTGGCTGAGCGTCGGGGGCGAGGACAAGATCCTGCCCGGTGCGGTCGTCAACGATCTGCTGCAGAAGAAGCTGCAGGAAATCGAGGCGAAGGAAGGCCGCAAGCCCGGCGGCAAGACCCGCAAGCGGCTGAAGGACGACCTGCTGCACGAACTGCTGCCGCGCGCCTTCGTCAAGCCGTCGCGCACCGATGCGTTGATCGATCTGGAGCATGGCTTCATCGCCGTGGATGCCTCTTCGCGCAAGATCGGCGAGAACGTGGTGTCGGAAGTGCGCCGTGCGCTGGGCAGCTTCCCCGCCCTGCCGTTGAATGCCGAAGTCGCGCCGCGCAACGTGCTGACCGCCTGGATCGCCGGCGAACCGCTGCCCGAAGGCCTCTCGCTGGGCGAGGAGTGCGAGCTGAAGGACGCAATGGACGGCGGCGCGGTGGTGAAGTGCCAGAACCAGGACCTGCAGAGCGACGAAATCACCAAGCACCTGGAGGCCGGCAAGCAGGTCACCAAGCTGGCGCTGGTGCTGGATGACCACGTGTCGTTCGTGCTGGGCGAGGACCTGATCGTTCGCAAGCTGAAGTTCCTCGATGGCGCGGTGGACCAGCTGGAGAACACCGAGCACGATGACCTGCGCGCCGAACTGGATGCGCGCTTCGCACTGATGGCCGGCGAGCTGAAGCGGCTGTTCCTGGTGCTGGAAAACGCACTTAAGCTCAGCAAGGCGGACGCGTAGGCCACAGGCGGGTACTGCGGGCGCCGCGTTTTGCCATTACCATCGATGCCATGACCGGTCTGTTCCGTCGCCTGATCGCCCCCGCCCCGCGCGGCATCGAGCGCGACACGGTGACGCTGGCACTCGCGAGCGGCGACACCATCGACGTGCAGCGCGTGCGCGACCCGCGCGCCAGGCGCTTGAAGCTGAGCGTCGATGAACGTGGCGCGCGCCTGACGCTGCCGCTGCGCGCCAGCCTGGTGTCGGGCGAGCGCTTCCTGCACCAGCACCGTGACTGGCTGGCCGCGCAGCTCGCCAAGCAGCTGCCCGAAGGCGACAGCCCGCAGGCCCTGGTGCCGGGCGATACCACCCACCTGCCGCTGCGGGGCGAGTCCGTGCCCCTGCACTGGCACGAGGGGCGTTTTACCCGTGTTGAACGGCTCGACGACGGCATCCATTTCCATCGGCCCGCGCGGGCGACACCCGCCACCTTGCGGCGCGCCCTGCGTGCGTTCTACGAAGCCGAGGCCCGCGCGGATATCGGCCGATGGCTGCCCGGTTATCTGGCGGACCTGCCGCGTGCGCCGCGCCAGATCCGGCTGAAGGTGATGTCCTCGCAATGGGGGTCGCTGAGTCCCGACGGCACCCTGTCCCTGGATCTGGCGCTGGTGCTCGGGCGTCCCTCCGCCTTCGAGTATGTGCTGGTCCACGAGCTCTGCCACCTGCTGCAGGCCAACCATTCCCCCGCCTTCTGGCGCGAAGTGGAGCAACGCTTCCCGGCCTGGCGCAACGAGCGCCACTACTTCCACGCCGAAGGCCGGCGCCTGAAAGCCCGCCTGCACCGGTTGCTCGCCGACGCCTGAGCGCAGCACGTCGCCCGTCGACTTCGGCGACGGCTGTGTCCGGATTGAGATGCCCGTCACGAATTTGATGGTGACGCCCGCGCCATGCCACGCCGTCAGCGATCTGTCCTGACGGCGGGCAGCGCCGACGCACTTTCGAGAGAGCATCGATGACAGGTCCTGTGCTGCGCCCCGTCGCTTCCGACCCTACTGCCCGCCCATCGTCCGCCCCGGTCGCCCTGTCGCGCTTCATGCTGTACGCGCCGGACACGGCGGAGACCGCCGACACCATCGCAGCGCGCCGCGCATTGATGAGTCGCAAGGGCGTGCCGGTGGACGAAATGAACCAGCGCGTCCGGCGCCGGCGCGAACAGGCATCTCCTGTCCGTCGCGTGCGCTGGCCCGACCTGGTCCTGGCGTGCGTCGTGGTCGCGGGGATCGGCACCGCATGGTGGGGCAGCCAGGCGCATGCGCAGGCGCTGTTGCTGGCCGGCTATGCCATTGCCGGTATCGCCCTGGTGGTGCTGATCGCACGCGTGGCCAGGCCGCCCACGCGCTCCGACCGTCCGCTGGAACACGACTACCTGCCCGACGAACAGCTCGCCACGGCCGATGACATCGCCCTGCTGCGCCGGCTGGCGCAGGCGGACAAGGACATCGAGATCGCGACTGCTGCGTGGTGGCGTGATACCGACCCCATCCGCAAGGGCGATGTGCGGCTGGCGCTGGATCTGCAGCGCGCAAAGCTGGGATGAGGCTCAGTCCGCCAGGAAATCCGCGACCACCGCAGCGACGGTGGCGGGGTCCTCCATGTGCAGGTGGTGGGTGCCGGCGATGACATGCAGCCGACCATCAGGCAGCAGCTGCGCACGCTGCGTGCGCAGGGGCTCAGGGAAATAGGGCTGCGGCGGATCGGCGTAGACCACGGTGGTGGGGCACGCGATCGCCGCCACCAGCCGGCTGAGCTGGGCTTCGCCCAGCCGCTGCGGCGTGGGCAGGGTCAGGCGCGGATCGCTGCTCCAGACATAACCGCCGGCGACCGGCCGCACGCCCCGCTCCACCAGCAGCCGCGCCGCCGCCTCACTCAGCTGGTTCGCCTGCATGCGCGCGCGCACGGGAGTGGCCAGGTCGGCGAACACCCGCAACTGCTTGCCGGGCAGCGCGCGCGCGGCGGCGATGGCTTCGCGCCAGCGGTCGGCCGTGCGTTCGACGGTTTCCGCCAGGCCGCCCAATGCCTCGATGGCCACCAGCTTGCGCACCCGCTGTGGCACGGACGCCGCCACCAGGCTGGCGATGCCCGCGCCCATCGAATGGCCCAGCAGACAGAACGCGTCCCAGCCCAGCGCATCGGCCACGTCCAGTACGGCATTGACTGCCACGCCGCTGGTGTATTCGGCGCCGGGCGCCAGATGCGCGCTGTGGCCGTGACCGGGAAGATCGGGGGCGACCATCCGCACGCCGGGAAGGTGGGCGGCCAGCGGCACGAAGCTGGCGGCATTGTCCAGCCAGCCGTGCAGCGCGATCACGCGCACGCCGCTCGCGTCGCCGCCGCGCAGTCCGGCGATGCGGCCGATGGGCGTGGGGATGTCGAACTCGTGCAGGCTCACGCCGCATCCCCGGCATGGTGGCGTGCCAGTGCCGCCAGCGCGTCGGCATGCATCGCGCCATCGTTGAGGCAGGGGATGTAGCGCAGTTCGCCACCGGCATGGGCGAATTCCTCGGCAAAGCCGATGCCTACTTCTTCCAGCGTTTCCAGGCAGTCCACGGCGAAGCCCGGGCATACCACGTCGACCTTGCGCACCCCGCGCGCAGCCAGCTCGCGCAGCGTCACGTCGGTGGCGGGCTCCAGCCAGCGTTCCTTGCCGAAGCGCGACTGGTAGGTGAGCGTCCATGCGTCATCGCGCAGGCCCAGCAGGTCCACGATGGCGCGGGTGCTGGCCTCGCAACGCCCGGGATATGGGTCGCCATTGCGCGCCAGCCGCTGCGGCAGGCCATGGTAGGAAAACAGCAGGTGTTCGCCCGCACCGTGCGTGGCGCGCCAGTCGCGGATCGACGCCACCACGGCCGCCAGCCAGCCGGCATCGGTGGCATAGTCCTCGATGAAGCGCACGTCCAGGCCCACCGCCTCGCGCGTGACCACATCGCGCACGGACTCGGTGGTGGTGGTGGAGTACTGCGGATAAAGCGGCAGCACCACCACGCGCCGCACGCCGTCGGCCCGCAAGGCCTTGAGGCGCTCGCCGAGGGAAGGCTGGCCGTAGCGCATCGCATCGACCACCCGCCACGCCGGCAGGCGTGCCTGCAGCGCCGCCGCCAGCCGCCGCGTGTGGACGGCCAATGGCGAGCCTTCCGGCAGCCAGATGCTGGCGTACTTGGCGGCCGCCTTGGGCCCGCGCAGCGGCAGGATCAGGAAATGCAGCAAGGGGCACCACAGCCAGCGGGTCAGCTGGACCACGCGGTGGTCGTGGAGGAACTCGGCCAGGTAGCGCCGCACGGCGGGCGCCGTGGGCGCCTCCGGGGTACCCAGGTTGACCGCGAGCAGTGCAATCGGAGAGGTCTCAGTCATCCCGTTATTGTGGCAGAGCGCCGCGGCCGGACCGTGGCGGCATCTGCGGAGTCGCCGCTTCCCGCCCGCGAGCGTGCCGCCGGCCGTCCGGCGTCAGCGGCGATTCATGCGTTCACGCCTATTTTCAAGCGGTTGCAGTAACTTGCTGCCAATCCGCATTCGGAGCCCGCCATGTATCGCACCTCGCGTCGCCTGTTGCCGCCCACCGCGCTTGCCCTGGCGGCTGCCCTGTTCGCCGGCCAGGCCATCGCCGGACCGAAGGAAGACGAGCGCGCCACCAACGCGGTGCGCGTGCTGAGCGAGATCCAGAAGATTCCCGAGAACGGCATCCCCGACAAACTGCTGGACGAAGGCAAGGCGATCGTCGTCATCCCCGATACGCTGAAAGCAGGGCTGGTCATCGGCGGCCGCCGCGGCCATGGCCTGATGTCGGTGAAGAACCCCGACGGCAGCTGGTCGCAGCCGGTGTTCGTCAAGCTGACCGGCGGCAGCATCGGTTTCCAGGCCGGCGTGCAGTCGTCGGACGTGGTGCTGGTGTTCCGCAACGACCGCAACCTGGAGAACATCGTCAACGGCAAGTTCACCCTGGGCGCGGATGCGGGTGTGGCGGCCGGCCCGGTGGGCCGCAACGCCGCCGCCGCCACCGACGGCCAGCTGAAGGCGGAAATCTGGTCGTGGTCGCGCGCGCGTGGGCTGTTCGCCGGGGTCGCGCTCGACGGTGCCGTGTTGCAGATCGATGACGACGCCAATGTCGCCGTGTACGGCAGCGCCGCCACCCCGCGCGCCATTTTCGAGGGCCGCGCAGGCCATCCGTCCGATGCGGTGGTGGTGTTCCGCGACCAGCTGGAAGAGGCCACCGAGATCGCCCGCAGCACGCGCGGCACCCAGGGCACGGCCGCGCGCAGCGTCCCGGCCGCGGCGCCCGCCAGCGGAGCGGTGACCGCACCCGTCGTGGTGGAGGCATCGGCGCAGACACAGGGTTTCGAGCCGGTGCAGGAAGGCGAGGTCCGCACCGAGCCGCTCAACGGCACCCCGTAACGGAAGTAATGGGCCCGGGATCGCCATTCCCGGGGCCTGCCTGCGCTATCCTGAGCCCCCCGAATTCACCTGCGAGTACACCATGGGCGGTTTGAGCATCTGGCATTGGATCATCGTACTGGTGGTGGTACTGCTGGTCTTTGGTACCAAGCGCCTGCGCAACGCCGGCCAGGACCTGGGCGAGGCGGTCAAGGGTTTCAAGAAAGGCATGAAGGACGACGACAAGCCGGCCGGCCAGTTGAACGACCAGTCGCGCACCGACGAATCCAGCGCCGCCAAAGAGCGCGACCGCGACGCCAACTGATCCCGCGGCAGCACGGCCGCCGCCATGTTCGACATCGGTTTCAGTGAACTGCTGGTCATCGCCATCGTGGCGTTGATCGTGCTGGGTCCCGAACGCCTGCCCAAGGCCACGCGCTTCGCTGGCCTGTGGGTGCGCCGCGCGCGTGCGCAGTGGTACTCGGTGAAGGACGAGCTGGAACGCGAACTGGCGGCCGACGAACTCAAGCGCAGCCTGAAGGATGCGCAGGACGCGCTGCGCGACACCGAACAACGGATCCGCGAGAGCGCCAGCGAGACCGAACGCCAGTTCGACCAGATGCGCCAGGCCGTGCGCGACGATGCCCGGGCGTTGCGCGACGACGTGGCGTCCGCCGTGTCGCCGGACGTGCCGGCGACGACCGAACCGACGCCCGCGTTGACGCGGGAAGATGCAGGCGGATCCGCCGCCGACGCCGGGGCCGGATCCGACCCTGACCCGCAGGCGGCCGGCACTCCGGCGGTCGGCACGACGCCGGACCTGTTCCCGCCGAAGGAGACGCGATGAACCGCGAATCCCCGAACCAGGAAGCCGAAAGCAGCCTGATGGACCACCTGCTCGAACTGCGCACGCGCCTGGTGCGGGGGCTGATGGGCGTGGGCGTGGTGCTGCTGGTCCTGCTGCCGTTCGTCAGGCAGCTCTACGACCGCCTGGCGATGCCGATGATTTCACAGCTGCCGGCCGGACAGGCCGCGCAGATGATCGCCAACGATCCGACGTCCGGTTTCTTCGCGCCGATCAAGCTGGCGTTCTTCACCGCGTTGTTCCTGTCCTCGCCCTGGCTGCTGTACCAGGCATGGAGCTTCGTCGCGCCCGGCCTGTACAAGCACGAGAAACGGCTGGCCATGCCGCTGCTGGTGTCGGCCATCCTGCTGTTCTATGCCGGTTGTGCGTTTGCGTACTTCCTGGTGCTGCCGGGCGTGTTCCATGCCTTGACCACGTTCACGCCCGACATCGTGACGATCGCTCCTGACCCGGCGAAGTACCTGGACTTCGTGATGGTCATCTTCCTGGCGTTCGGCGTCAGCTTCGAATTGCCGGTGGCGCTGGTGATCATGGTGCTGCTGGGCTGGGTGACGCCGCAGCAGCTGCGCGAGGCGCGCGGCTACGCCATCGTCGGCGTGTTCGTCATCGCCGCGCTGATCACCCCGCCCGACGTGGTCTCGCAGCTGATGCTCGCCATTCCCATGTGCCTGCTGTACGAGGTGGGCATCATCGCCGCCGGCTGGATGAAGCCGCGCCCGCGCGACGAGAACGCTTGACCGCACACCGCGGGGAACGCACGTCGAGCCGTGCGATCCGGGCGGCGTCGCCTACACCTCGATCTGCGACGGCGGCGACGCCGGCATGCTCGGCGTGGTCGCCGCGCCTTCGCCCAGCATCTGCCGCCACGCGGTGTACGCGGCACCGGCCAGCACCGGCATCACCACCGCCATCAGCGTGAACTGCCACAGCGCCATCGCGATGAGCGGGCCCAGCAGCAGTTGCAGCAGCAGCGCCACCACGAACGACCCCATGCCGATGGCGAAGATCGCGATGCCCGCCAGCAGATAGAACACCAGCATGGCCGGCCAGTTGTGGGCGCATGCCCGCAGGCTGTTGCGCATGGCATCCACCACGTGGGTGCCGGAGAACAGGATCTGCGGGGACGCGATGAACGTCATCCACTTGACCGCGACGAAGACGAGGGTCACCAGCAGCAGCCACAGCAGCAGCCGGCCGGCCGGCAGGCCTTCCACCAGCGAAGGATCGGGCTGGCCACCGGCTTCGGCGATGGCCTGCATCTTCTGGTAGACATCGGCCAGGTGCTGCAACTGTTCGGTACCCACCAGCACGAACAGCAACGCCCCCATGACCAGGGCCGCGACGAACTGCGGCAGCAGGGTGATCACCAGCGCCAGCGCATGCCCGTCGCGCACCGGTTGCACCAGGTTCGACGGCACGGGCGTGCGACCCTGATCCACTTCACGCACCGCCCACAGCATGCCGGCGAAGAACAGCGGCCCGGCCAGCACGAGCAACAGCTGCATCGCCAGCATGGCGGCCGGCAGCATCACCGCCACCAGCATCACCGCCATCGAGACCAGCCCCCACAGCACGGACAGGGTGGCCAGCGGCAACGGCGCGCGCTTCAACAGCGCGAATCCGCCCAGCAGCCATTCCGCGCCGGCACTGGCCGGCACCTTGTTGATCGTCGACATCGGGGTTCCTGGAGGTGGGTACTGCAAGGGAATCAGCGCGCGTGCAACCCGCGCGCATGGCGGACGAACCGCCGCAACAGTTTGCGGGCTTGCGGCGCCGCCGTCACGTTGCGCGCGATGGTGCTGGGGCATCGCCCCTCGGTACGCAGGTGGTCGGCACGGGCGCGCACGTAGCCGCGCATGTGGTGGGTGGCGAACTCGGGGTGGAACTGGACGCCCCAGGCGCGGTCGCGCCAGCGGAAGGCATGGCAGTCGTCCTGCGCCGAGCGCGCCAGCACGGTGGCGCCCTCCGGCGGCCGGGCCACCGTCTGCACGTGGGTGGCGTGGGCGGTGAACTTGAGCGGCAGCGCCGAGAACAGGGGGTCGTCCTGGGCGTGCGGGTGCAGGTCGATATGGACGGTGCCGGATTCGCGCCCGGCCGGGTTGTACGCCACCTCGCCCCCCAGCGCATGCGCGAGCAGCTGGTGGCCGTAGCAGATGCCCAGCAGCGGCAGACCTTCGTGCGCGGCATCGCGCAGCCATTCGGCACTGCGCTCGCTCCAGTCGGCCCGGTCGGTGACCATCGCGGCGGAACCGCTGACGATGACCCCGGCAAAGCCGTCGCGGGGGGGCAGTGCATCGCCGCGTTCGACGTTCGTCACCACGGTCTCGTGGGCTTCCAGCCCGGCCGCCACGCGGATCCAGTGCGGGAAGCCGCCGTAACGCCGCATCGACGCCACCGGCTGGCCGGTTTCAACGATGAGGAACGGGGCTTTCACGGTGGCATCCACAGCGGCAAACGTCAGCAGGAAAAGGGCTTGCCCGTATACTAGCCCGCTTTTCCGCAGTGCACGATAAACCGATGGCCGGACAGACAATTTCACCGGTAACTTTCCAGGGCCTGACATTCCAGGGCCTGATCCAGACGCTGAACCAGTACTGGGCCGACCAGGGCTGCGTGCTGATCCAGCCGCTGGACCTGGAAGTGGGCGCGGGCACCTTCCACCCGGCCACCTTCCTGCGTGCGCTGGGGCCGGAGCCGTGGAATGCCGCCTACGTGCAGCCCAGCCGCCGCCCCACCGACGGCCGCTACGGCGAAAACCCCAACCGCCTGCAGCGTTACTACCAGTACCAGGTGGTGATGAAGCCCAACCCGGACAACATCCAGGAGCTGTATCTGGGTTCGCTGAAGGCGCTGGGCATCGACCCGCGCGTGCACGACCTGCGCTTCGTCGAGGACAACTGGGAATCGCCCACGCTCGGCGCCTGGGGCCTGGGCTGGGAAGTCTGGTTGAACGGCATGGAAGTCACCCAGTTCACCTACTTCCAGCAGGCCGGCGGCCTGGAATGCCGCCCGGTGCTGGGCGAGATCACCTACGGCCTGGAACGCCTCTGCATGTACCTGCAGAACTGCGACAACGTCTACGACCTGGTCTGGACGGTCGGCCCGCAGGGCGTGGTGAAGTACGGCGACGTGTACCACCAGAACGAGGTCGAGCAGAGCACGTACAACTTCGAGCACGCCAACGTCGAGGAGCTGTTTAAACGCTTCGACGCGTACGAGGCCGAAGCGTTCAAGCTGGTCGAGGCCGGCCTGCCGCTGCCGGCCTACGAACAGGTCACCAAGGCCAGCCACAGCTTCAACCTGCTGGACGCGCGCCGCGCGATTTCCGTCACCGAGCGCCAGCGCTACATCCTGCGCGTGCGCAAGCTGGCGCAGGCGGTGGCCGAGGCGTACTACGCGCAGCGGGAGAAGCTGGGCTTCCCGGGATTGAAGAAAGAATCCGCTTAAAGCCCCTCTCCCGCCGGGAGAGGGTTGGGGAGAGGGGCGATGGAGTCCCGATGGTTTGGCCGTCCATGACTCCGCTCACCCTCATCCGCCCTTCGGGCACCTTCTCCCGAGGGGAGAAGGAAAACGCACCACAAGGCTTGACGACATGAGCGAACAAAAATCCCTGCTGATCGAACTGGGCACCGAAGAACTGCCGGTCAAGGCATTGCCGGGCCTGGCGCAGGCCTTCTTCGACGGCGTGATCGCGGCGCTGGACAAGCGCGGCATCGGTTTCGAGCGCGGCGACGCCAAGCCGCTGTACACGCCGCGCCGTCTGGCGGTGCTGCTGCAGGCGGTGGATGTGGAGCAGCCCGAACAGAAATCCGAAGTGCTGGGCCCGTACCTCAACATCGCGCTGGACGCGAACGGCGCGCCGACCAAGGCGCTGGAAGGCTTCGCGGCCAAGGCGGGCATCGACTGGACGCAGCTGGAGCGCACCACCGACGGCAAGGGCGAGCGTTTCGTCCACCGCGCGGTGAAGCCCGGCGCGAAGACGGCCGACCTGTTGGCCGACGTCGTGCGCGAGGCGATCGCCGGCATGCCGATTCCCAAGCCGATGCGCTGGGGCGACCACGACTACGCCTTCGCGCGGCCGGTGCACTGGCTGGTGCTGCTGCTAGGCCAGGACGTGGTGGAGGCCGAAGTGCTGGGCGTCAAGGCCGACCGCATGAGCCGCGGCCACCGCTTCGAGCACGACAAGCCGGTGTGGATCAACGATCCCGGCGACTACGTGCTGGCGCTGCAGGGCGCGAAAGTGCTGGTCGACGCCGACGCCCGCCGTGCGCGCATCGTCGATGAAGTGCAGAAGGCCGCGGCACAGGCCGGCGGCAGCGCGCGCATCACCGACGACAACCTCGAACAGGTGGTCTGCCTGACCGAATGGCCGGCGGCCGTGCTGTGCAGTTTCGAATCCGCCTTCCTCGCCGTACCGCAGGAAGCACTGATCGAGACGATGGAGATCAACCAGAAATTCTTTCCGGTACTCAGCGATGGCGGCAAGCTGACCGAGCACTTCATCGGCATCGCCAACATCGAATCGCAGGACGTGGCCGAAGTCCGCAAGGGCTACGAGCGCGTGATCCGTCCGCGCTTCAGCGATGCGAAATTCTTCTTCGACGAGGACCTGAAGCAGGGCCTGGTGTCGATGGGCGACGGCCTGAAGACCGTCACCTACCAGGCCAAGCTGGGCAGCGTCGCCGACAAGGTCGCGCGCGTGGCCGCATTGGCGGAAACCATCGCCACCCAGGTCGGCGCCGATCCGGCGAAGGCGCGCCGCGCCGCCGAACTGGCGAAGAACGACCTGCAGTCGCGCATGGTCAACGAATTCCCGGAACTGCAGGGCATCGCGGGTCGCCATTACGCCATTGCCGCGGGTGAGCCGAAGGAGATCGCACTGGCCATCGACGAGGCCTACCAGCCCCGCTTCGCCGGCGACGACATCGCGCTGTCGCCGCTGGGCAAGGTGCTGGCGATCGCGGAACGCCTCGACACGCTCGCGGGTGGTTTTGCGGCGGGATTGAAGCCGACCGGCAACAAGGATCCGTTTGCACTGCGACGCAATGCGTTGGGGTTGGCGCGGACGGTGATCGAGAGTGGGTTTTCTGTCAACTTGAAAGAGTTGCTACTAAGGGCGAGCATCTCGTGCAACGTCCGAGTTGTAGTCAAAGACGCTATTCCTTCGTCAGATGATCTGAGCAAGTTCTTTGAACTACTTTCGAAGGCGAATGTCAGCTCCGCATCCTTTGAATCAGTCATGTCGGAGATTTTGGGGGACCGCTTTAAAGAAGAATTGAGAAAAGAAGTGTCAGCCCGTGTGGCCGATCAGACTTCAGACCTCTACGACTTCATCCTCGACCGCCTGCGCGGCTACTACGCCGACAAGGGCGTGCCCGCCGCGCATTTCAACGCGGTGGCGGAACTGAAGCCGGCGTCGCTGTACGACTTCGACACCCGCCTGGACGCCATCGGCACCTTCGCCACGCTGCCGGAGGCCGAGGCACTGGCCGCCGCCAACAAGCGCATCGGCAACATCCTGAAGAAGGCCGACATCGCCATCCCGCATGCGATCGATCGCACGCTGCTGACCGACCCCGCCGAAAGCGCGCTGGCCGAAGCGGTGGAAGCGGTGATGGGCGAGACCGACGAAGCCCTGCACCACCACGATTACGTGACCGTGCTGAACCACCTCGCCCGCCTGCGGCCACAGGTGGATGCGTTCTTCGACGGCGTGATGGTCAATGCCGACGACCCGGCCGTGCGCGCCAACCGCCTGGCCCTGCTCAAGCGCCTGTCGGACCGCTTCCGCGCCGTCGCGGCCATCGAGCACCTGTCGAACTGAGGATGATTTCCTTCTCCCCGCGTGCGGGGAGAAGGTGCCCAGCGGGCGGATGAGGGGCGAGCGCGGTATGTCATCAGGCGCCGACGCGTCCATCGCTCCGTGCCCCTCCCCCGCCTTCGCCACCCTGTCCCGCACGCGGGGCGAGGGACCAATTCACGTTTGGCGTTTACCCTCGTTTCGCGTGAACGATGGCGCGCAGGATCGCGGCCACCCTTCACTCCGCTTGACCCGCACCGGTTATCCTCCCCGCATGCGACGACTCCCCCGGCTCGCCACTGCCCTGCTCCTGCTCGCCGTTGCCGGCCCGGCGTGGGCCGCGGCCACTGTCGACAAGGTGCAGATCGTCGGGCTGAGTGACCCGTTGATGGTGGAAAACATCAACGTGGCGCTGTCGCTCAACGATTCGCTGGGCAGGCGCCTGGGCGAATCGCGGCTGGAGTACCTGCTCAACGAGGCCGTCGCCGAGACGCGCGAGGCGCTGGAGCCGTTCGGTTACTACTCGCCCGCCATCACCGTCGAAGCACCGCGCAGCGAGGACGCCGAGGACGAGCACCTGACCGTCACGTTGCGCGTCGAACTGGGTGAGCCCGTGCGCGTGCGCAATGCCGATCTGTCCATCGAAGGCGAAGGCGGCGAAGACCGCTACCTGAAGGAAGACCTGGCGGCCTTCTCGCCGAAGGTGGGCGAGGTGTTCGACCACACCACCTACGAAGCCAGCAAGCTGAAGATCGTGCGGCGCCTGGCCGACCGCGGTTACTTCGATGCCGATTTCACCCATCGCCGCGTCGAGATCACGCGCGCCGACCATGCCGCGGACATCGCGCTGGGCTGGGTCAGTGGCATCCGCTACGACATGGGGCCGACCACCTTCCACCAGGACAAGTTCGACGCGGGCCTGCTGGAGAAGCTCGTCTACTGGGAAGAAGGCAGCTATTTCCACCAGGGCAAGCTGGACCGCCTGCGCGAATCGCTGGTGGGGCTGGATTACTTCAGCAACATCGACATCCAGGCCAACCCGGACAAGGCGGTGGATGGCCGCGTGCCGGTGGACGTGAACCTGGCGCTGGCCAAGCGCGACATCTACACCGCCGGTGTCAGCTACGGCACCGAAAGCGGCGCGGGTATCCGCATGGGACTGGACCGGCGCTACGTCAATTCACGCGGGCACAAACTGTCCACCCAGCTCGACTACGCGACCAAGCGCAAGATCCTGTCGGCGCAGTACCGCATCCCGGCCTTCAGGTGGCTGGATGGCTGGTACACCGTCGGCGTGCAGGCGAGCGACGAGCAGACCGACTACATCGACCTGCGGCATGTGGAGTTCATCGGCAGCCGCAGCGGACAGGTCAGCGAGGACTGGACCGCGGTGGCGTCGCTGCATGCCTTGCGGGAACGCTGGCGCTATTTCGAGACCGAAGAGGATGCCGAGGCCGGCATCGGCGCCTACCGCTACGCGACGTTCACCTATCCCTCGTTCAAGCTCGATTATCTGAATGCGCCCGTGGCCTCCAACCGCCCCGACCGGCTGGCGGGCTCGCTGCTGCTGCGGGGTGGCGTGGAAGGCGTGGGCTCGGATGCCAACTTCCTGCAGTTCCACCTGCGCGCACGCTGGTCGCAGCAGTACAAGACCAACAGCGCGCTGATCGTGCGCGGCGAATACGGCCACACGTTCACCGATGCGCTGGTGGACATGCCGCCCTCGCTGCGCTTCTTCGCCGGTGGCGACAACAGCATCCGTGGCTACGCGTGGCGGGAAGTCGGCCCGCGCAACGGTGACTACGCACTGGGCGCGAAGAACGTGCTCACCGCCAGCGTGGAGTACGAGTACTACCTGGGCGGCGGGCCGTGGGGCGGCGCGGTGTTCGTGGATACCGGCAGCGCATTCGATGGCACCCAGCCGGACCTGAGCACGGGCGTGGGCATCGGCCTGCGCTGGCGTTCGCCGGTGGGCCCGGTGCGGCTGGATATCGGTCACGGCCTGAACGACCCCGACTCGCAGTTCCAGATCTACCTCAACATCGGGACCAGCCTGTGAGCCGGGAAAAGGACACCCTGTCGCCGGAAGAACGCGAGGCCCGCATCGCCGAGCTGCGTGCACGCCGGAAGGCGCGCCTGCGCGTGCTCGCCATCCGCAGCGCGATCGGCGCCGCGGCGCTCACGGTGCTGCTGTGCTTCGCGCTGTACTGGCTGTTGCAGACCGTCGCCGGCCGCGACGTGCTGCTGGCGCAGGTGGTGGCGCGGCTGCCGGCCAATGCCTCGCTGACCTGGAAGGAAGTGGACGGCCCGGTGGCGGGGCCGCTGACGTTGCGCGGCGTGGACTTCCGCTGGGAGAAGATCCACTTCACCGCACGCGAGGTCTACCTGGATCCCGACCTGCGGCCCCTGCTCGGCAAACGCCTGCGGCTGGATGCGCTGAAGATCACCGGCGCCACGCTGGACGTGCCCGAGAGCGACGAACCATTCGAATTGCCCGAGTGGCCGGGTTCACTGCCGCAGATCGAGATGCCGCTGGCGATCCAGGCCGATCATCTTGAAATCGACGGCTTCCGCATCCACCAGAACGGCGCACCGGTCATCGACATCACCCGCGCCCGCGGTGGACTGGATATCGGCAACGGCTACTTCCACGCCGAGGGGCTGGCCATCGACAGCGATCGCGGCAGGTTCCGCGCGCAGGGCAGCTATGCCCCGCGCAACGACTATCTGACGGACCTGGTCATCACCGGCGTCTTCCCCGCCTCCGCCGGCCGCACGCCGGCGCGCCTGGGCCTGGTGGCCCGCGGCGATGTGGCGCGGATGAACATCGCGGTTGCCGGCGCGGCACCCGCACCGGTCCGCGCAACGCTCACCGTGCGGGGCGAGGAGAACCCGACCTGGCACCTGCTCGCCGACACCGAAGCCCTGGACCTCTCGTTGCTGGGCGTGGGCGAAGCCGGCACGCCGCTGTCGTTCGACCTGCAGGCCAAGGGGGCGGGCGGGGCCGCCGAGCTGCAGGGCCGCGTGCAGCGGGGTGAGCTGGCGCTGGTGATCGATCCATCGCGCGCGCGCATCGACGGCCGCGTGCTGACGGTGGAACCGCTGGCGGTGCGTTTCTTCGATGGCTTCGCCACGCTGCGCGGCCGCGCGGATTTCACCGTGCCGGAGAATCCCGACTTCCGCTTCGCCGTCAACGCACGCAACTTGCGCTGGGGCGACGAAGCGGAGACCGCGATCGGCGCGCGGGGCGACTTCGGGTTCGCCGGCAAGCTGGAGGCCTGGGCAGCGATCGGCAAGGCCACGCTGACGCGCGATGGCGAAAGCGCGGTGGTGGAGTTCGATGGGCGTGGCAACGCCGAGCGCGTGCGACTGGAGAAGCTGCAGGCACGCATGCCCACCGGCACGCTGGACGCCACGGGCCAGGTCGCTTGGGCGCCGGCGCTGCAATGGGATCTCACGACCACCCTGGCCGGTTTCGACCCCGGCTATTTCTTCGCCGGCTGGAAGGGAAACCTGTCCGGCAGGCTGGCGTCCAAAGGCCTGCAGCGCGAGGACGGCCAGTTCCAAGGCACGCTGGACGTGCCGAAGCTCGCCGGCCGGCTGCGCGATCGCGCGCTGGATGCGCGGGGGCGTTTTTCGCTGGATGGCAAGCAGGGCGAAGGCGAACTTGCATTGGCCCTGGGCGCCAGCCGCGTGGATGCCAAGGGTCGCGTGGGCGACACGCTGGCCATCGACGCGCGCCTGCAGCCGTTGCGACTGAACGACCTGTTGCCGGATGCCAGCGGCACACTGGCCGGCACGCTGAAGCTCACGGGCGCGCGCACGGCGCCGGATGTGGACGCCGATCTCGGCGGCAGCAACCTGGTCTGGCAGGACTGGAGCGCGGAAAGCCTGAGCCTGCGCGGCCGCCTGCCGTGGCGCAACGGCAGTGGCGACATCGCGCTGCGCGGCACGGCGGTCAACGTCGGCGTGGTGCTGGACAGCGTGCGCGTGGATGCGCGCGGCGCGGTGGAGAACCTGCAGCTGGACGGCGACGCGCGCAATGCGATGGGCGCCCTCGCCCTGTCGGGCAGTGCGCAGAAGCGTGGCGCGCAGTGGCAGGGCACGCTGGCCACCCTGCGCGTGGCGCCGTCCAAGGGCGAAGCGTGGACCCTGCAGCAGCCGGCCGGATTCACCCAGAGCGGCAATGCACTGACCCTGTCCCCGGCCTGCCTGGCTTCGCCGGTGGGTGGCTCGTTGTGCGCTACCGCCAACTGGCCGCGCCAGGGGCTGACGGTGCGGGGCGAAGCGCTGACGCTGGCGCTGGTGCAGCCCTGGCTGCCGCCCAGCAATGGTCGCCCGCTGACGCTGCGCGGTGAGTTCACCGTGGATGCGACGCTGCGCCCGGCCGGCAACGCCTGGCAGGGCAGCGTGCACGTGGCATCGCTCGATGGCGGCCTGAAGATGGGCACCACCGCGCGCGGCGAGATCATCCGCTACGACAACTTCACCTTCGACGTGGAATTCAATCCGCAGCGCATCCAGGGCCGCCTGGGGACGGGCTTCAAGGGCGACGGTTACGTCGATGCCACCTTCAACACCGGCTGGGACGACTTCGCGCCCCTGAAGGGCGACCTGTATTTCCACAACTCGCGGCTGTTCTGGCTGGAACTGTTCTCGCCCGACCTGGTGCGTCCGCGTGGCCAGCTGGCCGGCCACATCGGCGTGGCCGGCACGCGTGGCCGGCCGCTGCTGAGCGGCGAAGCCACGCTCACCGAATTCACCGGCGAACTGCCGTCGCTGGGCATTTCGCTGGCCGACGGCAGCGCCGACCTGGTGGCCCTGTCGGACGGCAGCGCGCGCATCGACGGCAGCATGAAGACCGTTTCGTCCACCGGCGGCACCGGCACCGGCGGCGTGCTGCACGTGTCGGGCACGCTGGGCTGGAACAACGACACCACGCCGCTGCAGTTCCAGGTGCGCGGCGACAACGTGCTGGTCGCGGACACCACCGACCTGCGCGCGGTAGCCTCGCCAGACATCCAGGTGGGCTTCGCCGACAACACCATCCAGGTACGCGGCGAAGTCGGCATTCCGTCGGCCACCCTCGATGTCGAGAAACTCGACGACGGTGTCTCCGCCTCCGAAGACGTGGTGGTGCTGGACCCGGCCGATCCCGAGCGCGCGCCCAGTTCGCGACTCGACCTGGACCTGGCGCTCAAGGTCGGCAACGAGGTCAATCTGAAGGGCTACGGGCTGGAAGGCACGCTGGCCGGCACGCTGCACGTGCGCTCGCAACCGGGACGCGAAATGCTGGCCACCGGCCGGCTGGACGTGGATGGCCGTTACGAGGCGTACGGGCAGAAGCTGCGCATCACCCGCGGCGAACTGACCTGGAGCAACCACGCCGTCTCCGATCCGCGCGTCAACATCCGCGCCGAGCGCGAAGTGGTCAGTGCCAGTGTCACCGCCGGCATCGACGTCACCGGCCGCGCCAGCCAGCCACGCGCACGCGTGTGGTCCAACCCGGCGATGTCCGAATCCGAGGCGCTGGCCTATCTGGTGCTCGGCCGGTCGCTGAACACCGCCAGCAGCGACGAAAGCCAGCAGATCAACGCCGCCTCGTCCGCACTGGGCGCCGGCGCCGGCCTGCTGGCGTCGCAGCTCGGCGCGCAGATCGGCCTGGACGATGCCGGCGTACTGGAATCGCGCACGCTGGGCGGCTCGGTGTTCGGCGTGGGCAAGTATCTTTCGCCCAAGCTCTACGTCAGCTACGGCGTGTCGATGATCGGCTCGGGCTCCGCGGTCACGCTGAAGTACCTGCTGCGCAAGGGCTTCGACGTGGAAATCGAATCCAGCACCATCGAGACGCGGGGCTCGATCAACTGGCGCAAGGAAAAGTAGCGATGGCGCCGTCGCTGACGGCCCGGCGCCTCCACGGCCATGGCATCGCCACGCCGGTGGCGAAGACGCCGGCCGACGCGGTGCGGCAGATGGGCGCGATGCAGGCGCAGGACTATACCGCCTCGTTGTGGGCGATCGGACTGCGCACGGCCGGCGCAACGCTGGCCACGGTGGAAACCGCGATCGCACGGGGAGAAATCGTCCGCACCTGGCCGATGCGCGGCACCCTGCACTGGCTCGCGTGCGAAGACGTGCGCTGGATGGTCGCGCTGATGGCGCCCCGCGTGCAGGCGGCCAACGCCGCGCGTATCGCCCGCGACTACGGACTGGATGCCGAAACACTCTCGCGTTGCCGTCGCACGCTCGAAGCCGCACTGTCGCACGGGAGGCCGGTCGCGCGCGGTCACCTCTACGCGCAGCTGGACGCGATCGGCGTGGACAGCGGCGGCCAGCGCGGCCTGCACGTGCTCGGATGGATGGCGCAGGAAGGGCTGATCTGCCAGGGCCCGCGCGAGGGCCGGCAACCGACGTTCGTCTGGCTCGATGCGTGGATACCGGTCGCTGCCGCGCTGCACCGCGACGAAGCGCTGCAGCGACTCGCCCTGCGCTACCTGCAGGGCCACGCCCCGGCCACCGCGGCGGACCTGGCGTGGTGGTCCGGTCTGACCCAGAAGGATGCGAAGCAGGCCCTCGAGCTGGCAGCGGCGTCGCTGCAGCGCGAGGTGCGCGATAGTGACGTTCTTTGGCACGCGCCCACGTCGGCACCTGTCCGCGCCACGCGCACCGTGCATCTGTTGCCGGCCTTCGACGAGTACCTCATCGGCTATCGCGATCGCGCGCCGGTGGTGGCGGCCGACCATCTGCGACGCGTCATCGGCATCAACGGCCTGGTCAGTCCCACCGTGATCTTGAATGGACGCGTGGTGGGCACTTGGAAGCGCGACGCCGATGCCCGCGGCCACGTTCGCATCACGCCGTTCCGGCCATTGTCGGACAAGGAACAGGCCGGCATCGGCAAGGCCGCCGCGCGGCTGGGACGTTTCCTCGGCGCGCCCGCATCTGTCGTGTTCTGACCGGCACCCCATCCTGCCTGTGCGGCATTTGCCGCATGTCGCAGGGCCCGCTATCGTCGTGCGTCCTGTCACCGCGATCCTTCCGATGCGCCGCCGAATCTCCACCACCACGCTCGCCCTGGGCGTCGCCTTTGCCCTGCCCGCCCATGCCGACGAAGGCATGTGGATGCCCTCGCAACTGCCGCAGCTCGCCAAGCCGCTGCGCGACGCTGGCTTCAAGGGCGACCCGAAGACACTGGCCGATGTCACCGCCGCACCGCTGAGCGCCGTGGTCCGTGCGGGCGGTGGCACGGGCGCATTCGTTTCGCCGGACGGGCTGATCCTGACCAATCACCACGTCGCCTACGGCGTCATCCAGTACAACAGCAAGCCGGAGCGGAACCTGATCGACGACGGCTTCACCGCCGCCGATCGTGCCGGCGAGCTACCGGCCAACCCGGATTTCCGGGTGCTGGTGACGGTGGGCTACGACAAGGTGACCGACGCCGTACTGAAGGACACCGCGGGCAAGACCGGACGCGCGTACTTCGATGCCGTCGATCGCGCCAGCAAGGCCATCGTCGCCGAATGCGAGCAGGAAGCCGGCGTGCGCTGCAGCGTGGCGAACATGTACTACGGCACGGACTTCTACCGCATCCGCCAGTTGGAACTGCGCGACATCCGCCTGGTGTACGCACCGCCGCGCGCGATCGGCAACTACGGCGACGAGATCGACAACTTCATGTGGCCGCGCCACACCGGCGACTTCACCCTGCTGCGCGCCTACGTGGGCAAGGATGGCAAGCCGGCCGCCTACAGCGCCGACAACGTGCCTTATCGCGCGCCCGCCCACCTGTCGCTGGCGAAGGACGGACCGAAGGCCGGCGACTACGCGATGCTGGCCGGGTATCCGGGCACGACGTACCGGCATCGCACCGCTGCCGAATTCGACGAACAGGTCAACTGGACGCTGCCTGCGCGCGTGGCGGTGTTCGACCAGCTGATCGAGGTGATCGAGGCCGCCGGCGCCGGCAGCGCCGGCAGCGCCGACGCGAAGACGCGCTACGCCGCGCAGCTGCAATCCTTGAAGAACAACCGCAAGCGCGCGGCCGGCGAGCTGGAAGGCCTGCGCCGCAGCGATGCCGTGCGCGTCCGCGCCGAGGACGAACGCGGCATGCTGGCCACGGCAGCGGCCGCGAAGGAACGCGCGGACATCGACGCGCTCGCCGCCTCGATCGCCAGCGGCTCGGCCGTGCGCGAGCGCGAACTGCTGCTGTCCCTGTTCGGTTCCCAGTCCCAGCTGATGCGCACCGCGATCACCCTGGAACGGCTGCGCGTGGAGTCGGCCAAGCCGGATGCCGAGCGCGAGACGGGCTACCAGGCGCGCAACCACGCCCTGATCGAAGGCTTCCTGAAACAGGTCCAGCGACGCTATTCGCCTGACGTGGAAAAGGCCCTGCTGACGGTCCTGCTGACGCGCTACCAGCAACTGCCGGAGGCGCAGCGCCTGCCGGGCTTCGATGCCGCGTTCGGCCGCACGCCTGCCGGACTGAAGCAGGCGCTGGACACGCTGTACGCACGCACGAAGCTGGGCGATGAAGCCGAGCGCCTGTCCCGGTTCGCCGCCGCCCGCGAAGGCAAGCCGGTGGCCGCCGATCCGTTGATCGACCTCGCGGCAACGCTGGTGCCGGTGCAGCTGGCGCTGGAACAGGAGCGCAAGACCCGCGAGGGCGAGCAGCTGCGACTGCGCCCGGCGTACATGCGTGCCTTGTTCGCATGGCGCCAGCAGCAGGGACGCGCGCTGTATCCGGACGCCAACGGCACGCTGCGCGTCAGCTTCGGCAAGGTGGACGGCTTCTCGCCGCGCGACGGCGTGCAGTACACGCCGGTGACGACGGTGGTGGGCATCGTCGAAAAGAACACCGGCGAGGTACCGTTCGATGCGCCGAAGCCGCTGCTCGAGGCCATCGCCAAGGGCGATTTCGCCGGCACCGAAGATCCGGCGCTGAAGACGCAGACAGTCAACTTCCTCACCAACCTGGACACCACCGGCGGCAACTCCGGCTCACCCGTGCTCAACGCGCGCGGCGAACTGATCGGCCTGAACTTCGACAGCAACTGGGAATCCGTCAGCGCCAGCTGGATGTTCGACCCGCGCTACAAGCGCGCGGTGCACGTGGACATGCGCTACCTGCGCTGGCTGATGGGCAAGGTGTATCCGGCGCCGCACCTGCTGGAGGAGATGGGCGCGCAGTGATCCCCGACGACGATCCGCGCCCGGTCGAACCCGAACCGCCGCTGCCCAGCGACTGCTGCAACAGCGGCTGCCCGATCTGCGTGCATGATCTGTATGCCGAGCAGCTGCAGCACTATCGGCAGCAGTTGGCGGACTGGAAGGCCAGGCATCCTGAAAGTCCTCTGTAGGAGCGACGTGAGTCGCGACCGCACGCCCTCCGGCGTGCAAAGCGCGCGCCCCCGGTGATGGTGCGTCGTCGCTGAGAATCCACGGTCGCGACTTACGTCGCTCCTACGGGGTAGGGGCTCACGCCACCCGACTACGCCGCGCGCGCTCCAGATGCACCAGCAGCAGCGAGATGGCCGCCGGCGTCATGCCGGGAATGCGTTGTGCCTGGCCGATCGTCTCCGGCTGCACGCGCTCCAGTTTCTGCTGCACTTCGGCCGACAGGCCACGCACGCCGGCGAAGTCGAAACCCGCCGGGATCGGCGTGGATTCGTTGCGCTGCTGACGCTCGATCTCGTCGCGCTGGCGGTCGAGGTAGCCGGCGTACTTCACGCCGATCTCCACCTGTTCGGCCACCTGCGCGTCGTCCACGCCGGGACCGATCGACGGCACCGCCATCAGCTTGGCGTAATCCAGTTCGGGGCGCTTGATCAGGTCGAGCACGTTGGTCTCGCGGCTGACCTGCACGCCCAGCGTATCGGCGACGTCGCGCCCCATCGCATTGGCAGGCGTGGCCCACAGCGCGCGCAGGCGGCCGGTCTCGCGCGCGATGGCTTCGCGCTTGGCCTCGAAGCGCTGCCAGCGCGCGTCGTCGACCAGGCCCAGCGCACGGCCGGTCTCGGTCAGGCGCAGGTCGGCGTTGTCCTCGCGCAGCTGCAGCCGGTATTCGGCGCGGCTGGTGAACATGCGGTACGGTTCCTTGGTGCCGTGCGTGATCAGGTCGTCGACCAGCACGCCCAGGTAGGCTTCGTCGCGACGCGGCGACCAGGCCTCCTTCTGCTGCGCGAAACGCGCGGCGTTGAGACCGGCGAGCAGGCCCTGGGCCGCGGCTTCCTCGTACCCGGTGGTGCCGTTGATCTGGCCGGCGAAGAACAGGCCGGCGACCGCCTTGGTTTCCAGCGAGGCCTTCAGGCCGCGCGGATCGAAGAAGTCGTACTCGATGGCGTAGCCCGGGCGCGTGATGTGCGCCTGCTCCATGCCGCGGATGCTGCGCACCAGTGCCAGCTGCACGTCGAACGGCAGCGAGGTCGAGATGCCGTTGGGATAGATCTCGGTGACGTCGAGGCCTTCCGGCTCGACAAAGATCTGGTGACTGGCCTTCTCGGCGAAACGCACCACCTTGTCCTCGATGGACGGACAGTAGCGCGGCCCGATGCCTTCGATCTGGCCGGAGTACATCGGCGAACGGTGCAACGCGCCACGGATGATCTCGTGGGTCTGCTCACTGGTGTGCGTGATCCAGCACGACACCTGGCGCGGGTGGTCGGCCACCTCGCCCATGAACGACATCACCGGCAGCGGATCATCGCCGGGCTGCTCCTCCATCACCGAGTAATCGAGCGAGCGCCCGTCGATGCGCGGCGGCGTACCGGTCTTCAACCGATCGACGACGAAGGCACCTTCGCGCAGGCGCTGCGCCAATGCCGTGGCCGGCGGGTCGCCCGCGCGACCGGCGGCGTACTGCGTCTCGCCGACATGGATCTTGCCGGCCAGGAAGGTGCCGGCGGTCAACACCACGGCGGCCGCATCGAAGCGCAGGCCGGTCTGTGTGATCGCGCCACGCACGACGTTGTTCTCGATCACCAGGTCATCGACCGCGGCCTGGAACAGCGTCAGGTTCGGCTGCGCTTCCACCGCACGCCGGATCGCGCTGCGGTACAGCGCGCGATCGGCCTGGCAGCGCGTCGCACGCACGGCCGGGCCCTTCGAGGCGTTGAGCGTGCGCCACTGGATGCCGGCGCGGTCGGCCGCCCAGGCCATCACGCCACCGAGCGCGTCGATTTCCTTCACCAGGTGACCCTTGCCGATGCCGCCGATGGCCGGGTTGCAGCTCATCGCGCCCACCGTTTCCACGTTGTGCGTCAGCAGCAGCGTGCGTGCGCCTGAACGCGCGGACGCGAGCGCGGCCTCGGTGCCGGCGTGGCCGCCGCCGATGATGATGACGTCGTAGTGGTGGAAGCTGGAGTTCATGCGCCTGGAGATCGTGGCAGGCCCGGCGCCAGGGCGGCGCTGGCCGGAAGGGTGGAACGGGACGCTTTCGGTCGGGCAAGCCCCGCAAGGCGGATGCGCAAAGTTGGCACGCTTCCTGCTGTACTCCCGTGCACCCGTCGTGGCAAGCGACCAGGGGCGCCGGGCTGGAATTGGAACAGGGGCCAGCCATGCGCACGCCGGGGATGCCGGGGGCCGGTAGTCGGGGGACTGCCGGCCCCTTTTTATTGCGCGCAGGATACCAGAGACAAGAAAAAGCCCGGCATTGCCGGGCTTTTTGCAGAGGCGCCGACGTCCGGCAGGGCCGGAACAGGGGGGATCCAGATTTCCCCGCCGAACGTCGACATTGAACCTTTGTAGCCAATCACGTCAGAAAGCGACGCAACCGGTCAAGTCGCGGTCCAAGCGTGCGACGACGGGGGGCGGAACGCAATAGCCGGTGGGTTGATCAGGGTTCCTGCTGACGGGCGGGCGCATTCCCGCGCATGCTCGAACGGGGCGCGGGCCGCTCGGCCCGGGGGGCGGAGCGCTCCATCGGCCGCGGCCGATCCACGTTGCGCGGCATGTCCGGGGCGCGGTTCACGCGCGGCACGTCGCCCTGTACCCGCGGCTGGCTGGGGGACGAGATCACCCGGCCCTGGCGCTGCGGCACCATCGGCTGCGAGCCCGACTCGCGCCAGCGGCCGGTCGGGTCGCGCCACGGCGGCGGACGGTCACCGCCCCCACCGGTAGGAGGGCGCGGATGATTGTCGCCGTCGCCCGGACGGGGCGGGCGGGGATGATGGTGATGCGGGCGGTAATACGGGTAATAGGATCCGTAGTACCCGTAGTACGGATAGCCGTAGGGCCCGCGGTAGCGGTACGGACCACCGTAGTAGCTGCCATAGACGCCGATCCCGCCGCCGTAGTAGCCGCCATAACCGTAAGGGTCGCGGTACTCGACCGAAGGCCGGCCGGAGTAGTAACCACCAGGCGCGGTGCTGCCGACGTAGTCATAGCTGGCGCAACCGCCCAGCAGGGCGCTGGCGACGACGACGGCGAAGATGGATGTGCGCTTCATGGCGGAACCCCTGTCTGCTTTGCCAAGGCAGCATCGGCCCGGGGCATTGAATCCGTGCTTAACCCCGCCGGGCGCCGCGATGGCGGCTCAGCGGGGAGAAGGCTTCCACCGAGCCGTCCGGTACGCCGGGAGCGACGGAAGGCGGAGTCGATGCGTTAACCTTTCGCCATGCCGACGCCCCTGCCTACCTTCCACGACGTCCTGGTTGCCGCCGCCCGCATCGCCCCCCATGCTCACGCTACCCCCGTGCTGCGCTCCCGCGTCCTGGACGAACTGGCCGGCTGCCATCTGCATTTCAAGGCCGAGCCGCTCCAGCGTGCGGGTGCTTTCAAGTTCCGCGGTGCCTGCAATGCCGTCTGGGCCCTGGAGGCCGCCGAAGCCGGACGGGGCGTGGTCACCCATTCTTCGGGCAACCATGGCGCGGCACTGGCGCTGGCCGCGAAGACGCGCGGGATTCCCTGCCACGTGGTCGTGCCGGAAGGCGCCAACGCAGCCAAGCTGGCCAACATCGCGCGCTATGGGGCCACCCTGCATCCCTGCGCACCCACCATCGCCGCGCGGGAGGCGCTGGCCGCCGACGTGCAGCAGCGCACCGGCGCCACCCTCATCCATCCCTATGCCGACCCTGACGTGATCGCCGGCCAGGGCACCGCCGCGCTGGAACTGTTGAACGCCAATGGACCGCTGAGCGCGCTTTTCACCCCGGTGGGCGGTGGCGGACTGATCTCCGGCACCGCCATCACCGCGGCGGCCGTCGCCCCCGGCTGCCGGGTCTTCGGGGCCGAACCGGAAGGTGCCGCCGATACCGCACGCTCGCTGGCGGCCGGCGAGCGCCAGCTGGATTTCATCCCCGACACGGTCTGCGACGGCCTGCGGGGCACGCTGGGCGAACCGAATTTCCGCATCCTGCGCGCGCATGGCGTCGAGGTCTTCACGATCAGCGACGCCGACACGCTCACGGCGATGCGCTGGCTGTGGCAGTGCCTGAAACTGCTGGTGGAACCGTCCTCCGCCATCGCCCTGGCCGCGGTGTTGCAGCAACGCGCCCGCTTCGCGGGGCAGCAGGTCGGCATCGTGCTGTCGGGTGGCAACGTGGACGTGGACGCGCTGCCGTGGGGCAAGGCATGAACGCGCGGCGCAACAAGAAGAAGCGCGGCATGCTGGGCTGGGCCTGGCGCCTGCTGGTGCTGCTGCTGGTCTGGCTGGTGGGCGTGGCCGGCTACATCGCATGGACCGGCCAGCGCGACGAGGCGCGACCGTCCGATGCCATCATCGTGCTGGGCGCGGCCGCCTACGACGCAAAACCGTCGCCGGTGTTCGAAGAACGCATCCGCCACGGCATCGATCTCTACAAGCGCGGCATTGCGCCGAAGATCATCTTCACCGGCGGCTACGGCGGCGTGGGCGCACGCTTCTCCGAATCGCAGGTGGCGCGGCGCTACGCCCTGCGCAACGGCGTGCCCGACAAGGCGATCCTGATCGAATCGGTGTCGCGCAACACGCATGACAACCTGCGACAGGCGTCGCAACTGATGCAGCAGCACGGCCTGCACCGCGTAGTCATCGTCAGCGACCCGCTGCACATGGCGCGCGCGTTGCGCATCAGCCGCGAACTGGGCATCCAGGCGGTGGGTTCGCCCACACCCACCAGCCGCTTCCGCACGTTCGCCACGCGCTGGCGCTTTCTCGCGGCCGAGGTCTACTTCTTCCACCGCGACCGCCTGCCCCGCTGACCGCAGGCGTATCATGGCCGCGGACGGCATCCAGGGGATCGACCATGAAGATTGACGGCTCTCGCAGGCAGGACCGCGCCACCGAGCTGATCCTCACCTACTACGCCGCCTTCAACCGGGGCGACTGGCACGGCATGCTGGCCCTGCTGACCGAGGACGTGGTGCACGACCTGAACCAGGGCGCGCGCGAAACCGGACGCGATGCATTCGCCGCGTTCCTCTCGCGCATGCACGCCAGCTACCGCGAACAGCTGCGCGACATCGTGGTGCTGGCATCGCCGGATGGCGCGCGCGCGGCGGCCGAATACGTGGTGCACGGCGAATACCATTCCACCGACGAAGGCCTGCCCGCCGCGAACGGACAGACGTATGTGCTGCCTGGCGGCGCTTTCTTCGACATCCGCGACGACCGCATTGCGCGCGTCACCAACTACTACAACCTGCAGGACTGGATCCGCCAGGTCGGCGGCTGAAACACCCCGTAGAAGCGCCCTGGGACGCGATGCTCCTGCTCCCATGCGCGGTTGAAAAGCATCGCGCCCGAGGGCGCCCCTGCGGCGCGGGTTGCTATTCGCGTCGACGGATCGGGATGGCCGACAGCGGCACCGCGGCGATGTCCTCGCCCTGACCGCGGATGGGCGCGCCGGGTGGCGGTGCCCAGGCGTGGGCGTAGATGACTTCCCAGGTACTGGGCAGCTTGCCATCGGGACGGCGCATCGGCTCGTAGGCGGCCGCGGCCGCGGCGAAGCGTGAGCGTCCTGTCAGCGTATGTCGCCTGCCCTGCAGCGCATTGGTGGCCCCCATCGCACGCAGTTCGCGCATCAGCGCCGGCAGGTCGTCGTAGGTGAGCGTGAAACGGTCGCGGTCCAGCACCGGATCGCGGAACCCGGCCAGCATCAACGCATCGCCGAACTGCGCGATGGGTGGGAAAGGGCTGACATGCGGTGCGGCGTCTGCGTGCGAGAAGGCATCGCGCAGTTCCTGCAGCGTCTCCGGACCGAACGTCGAGCACAGCAGCAGGCCGCCCGGCTTCAGCACGCGACGGAAGCCCGCGAATGCTGCAGGCAGATCGTCCACCCACTGCAGGCTGAGATTGCAGAACAGCACGTCGGCGCTGGCATCGGCCAGCGGCAGGGCACGCAGGTCGGCGCAGACGCGCGAGAACGGCCGCCACCAGCCCGCCTGTTTTTTCGCCTCGCGCAGCATCGGCAACGCAAGGTCCAGCGCCACCACCTGCGCTTTCGGCCAGCGCTTCTGCATGGCGGCTGCGGCGTGCGCCGGGCCACAGCCCACGTCCAGCACCCGCGCGGGATCGCCGCGCTCGCCGTCACCCTTGCGCAATGCCAGGTAATCGAGGGATTCCATCAAGCGCTTTTCAACTTCGTGCTGCAGCGCGGCCGCGGCATCGTAGCTGGCGGCGGAGCGGGAGAAAGCGCGGCGGATGTGGCGTTGATCGAAGGTGGTCATAAGCTCATGCATTGTAGGAGCGCCCTCGGGCGCGACGCTCCATCGGGTGAAACACAAACAAAAGCATCGCGCCCAAGGGCGCTGCTACGGGCAGGCGACGGGCAGGGACTGCATGAACCGCGTCACTTCCGCCGCCACGATATCGGCATGGCCCAGGAAGGGTGCGTGGCCGCCTCCGGCGATTTCGACAAACACGCCCTCCGGTGCGAGCGATGCGGCCTCGCGCAGGGCAGCGGGAGGCACGAGCCGGTCGCGACGGCCCGCCAGCCACAGACTGGGGATCGACAACGCGGGCAGCGCGGCGCGCTGGTCGGATTCCTCCAGCAGCCGCAGCCCTTCCTGCAGCGCATGGGGCGCGGGCTCTCCCCGTGCGTACAGCGTGTCCTTCAACGTGCGCAGTTCGGTGCGCGCATGCTCGGACCCGATCGTGTCCAGCGCAAGGAAGCGCTCCAGCGTACCGGCGTAGTCGTTGCGCAGATCCGCGCCGAACTGCAGGAACACCGTCGGATCCACCGCATGCGGCCAGTCATCGCCACGTACGAAGCGAGGCGTCGCCGCCACCATCACCAGGCCGCGTACCTGCGCCGACATCCGGGCCGCCTGCAGCGCGAACAACCCGCCCAACGACCATGCCAGCCAGGGCGCCGGCGGCGTGCGCGACAGGATGTCCCTGGCGGTCGCGTCCAACGACAGCGGCGTCGTGGCATCGCGGCTGTGGCCATGGCCCGGCAGGTCGACGAGGTGCAGCGTGTAGCGGTCGGACAGGCGCGCCACCAGCGGAGCGAACACGCCACCGTGCAACGCCCAGCCATGCAGCAGCACCAGCGGCGGGCCACTGCCCGTGGATTCGATATGCATGCGCGTATTGTCGCCGATCGCACGCGGACCGGCGCAGCGGGCAATGTGGAAAGCGGTGTTGCGGCTACGCCACCGCGCCGTGGATCCGCTGCACGGCATCCCACGAACGCGCCAGCGTGCCCACCAGTCCGTCCACATCCTGGGGGGAATGCAGCGCCGACAAGGTCACCCGCAGGCGCGCCTTGCCGTCAGGCACGGTCGGCGGGCGGATCGCCGGCACCAGGTAGCCCGCGCTGTCCAGTGCGGCCGACAGCGCCAGCGCCGTGGTGTCGCTGCCGCACAGCACCGGCTGGATCGGGGATTCGGAGGCCATCAGGTGCAGCCCGGCGCGCTGTGCGCCCAGGCGGAAGCGGTCGATGAGCAGCTGCAGTTTTTCGCGACGCCAATGGTCGCGGCGTGCATGCTTCACCGCCACGCGCGTGGCGCTCGCCAGCGCTGGCGGCATCGCGGTGGTGTAGATGTAGGGGCGCGCGGTTTCGGCCAGGTGCTGGATCAGGGTGTCCTCACCCACGACCACCGCACCATGGCCGCCCAGCGCCTTGCCCAGGGTGACCAGCTGCAACGGCACATCCGCCACGCCCATGCGCGCCTCGGCCACGCTGCCACGACCTTCCGGGCCGCGCACGCCGATGCCATGCGCGTCGTCCACGTAGAACAAGGCCTGCTGCATGCGGGCAACCAGGCTGAGGGCGCGCAACGGCGCGGTGTCGCCGTCCATGCTGAAGACGCCGTCGGTGACCAGCATGGCCGCGCCTTCGGTGGACTGCTTCAACTGGCGCAGCGCGCCTTCCGGATCGAGGTGCGGATAGCGGCGAAGCTTGGCGCCGGCCAGCCGCGTGGCATCCAGCAGGCTGGCGTGGTTGAGGCGGTCCTGCACGCAGACGTCGCCATCCTCCAGCAGGGCCTGCTGCACGGCCAGATTGGCCAGGAAGCCGCTGCCGAACAGCAGTGCGCGCGGATAACCGAGCCATTCGGCGATCTCGCGCTCCAGCGCGTCATGCGCGGCGTGGTGGCCGGTGACCAGATGCGAGGCCCCGGCGCCGGTGCCTTCGCGCGCCGCGGCATCCTGCAGCGCGCTGACCACTTCGAACTGCTGGGCGAGACCGAGATAATCGTTGCTGCTGAACTCCGTCAGCCAGCGGCCATTGACTTCCACTTTCACGCCGTCGCGGCGGGCGACCGTGCGGCGGACACGCTGACGCCCCAGCGCGATGCGCTGTTGGCGCTGGGCGAGGATGCGGTCGTGCAGGTCGGGGCGGGTCATGTCGGCGAGGCCTGGCAGGAAGGAAGGGGTCGGAGCACCGCGGGTACGAAGACCGGCGGCAACGGCGACGACAAGGCGCCGGCCCGCGTCGTCCGCGCCAGCGTCCCGTGTTTCCGTCCAACCCCCTGACTTCGACCCCGACTACGCCGCCTGGCCGCAGAGCGGCGCGGGTGCGGTGATGTCGGCATGCACCGTACCGCTGCCCGGGGCGTCGGTTCTGTGATGGTCGTGGCTCTTTTCGACCTGTACGGCCATCGGGCGCAGGCCCAGGCGGGCAAACAGGGCCTGGTCGCGCTCGGTCTCCGGGTTGCCGGTGGTCAGCAGCTTTTCGCCATGGAAGATGGAATTGGCCCCGGCCAGGAAGCACAGCGCCTGCAGTTCGTCGCTCATGCCCTCGCGGCCGGCGGACAACCGCACCATCGATCGCGGCATGGCGATGCGCGCCACGGCGATCGTGCGGACGAACTCGAACGGATCCAGCTCGGCCGTGCCGTGCAGCGGCGTACCCGCCACCTGCACCAGGCGGTTGATCGGCACCGAGTCCGGATGCGCCGGCAGGTTGGCCAGCGCCTGCAGCAAGCCGGCGCGCTGCTCGCGCGACTCGCCCATGCCGACGATGCCGCCGCAACAGGTCTTCATGCCGGCATCGCGCACATGGCCCAGCGTATCCAGCCGCTCCTGGTACTCGCGGGTATGGATGATGTCGCCGTAGAACTCCGGCGCGGTGTCCAGGTTGTGGTTGTAGTAGTCCAGGCCGGCATCCTTCAGCGCATGCGCGTGTTCGGACGACAGCATGCCCAGCGTGGCGCAGGTCTCCAGCCCCAGGGCCTTCACTTCACGGATCATCTCGGCGACCTTGGGAATGTCGCGGTCCTTGGGCGAGCGCCACGCCGCGCCCATGCAGAAGCGCGAGGCGCCGGCGGCCTTGGCCTGCTGCGCCTTGGCCAGCACTTCGCCGGTGCTCATCAGCTTCTGCGCCTGCACGCCGGTGTCATAGCGCTGCGCCTGCGGGCAATACGCACAGTCTTCCGGGCAACCGCCGGTCTTTACCGACAACAGCGTGGAGACCTGCACCTCGGCCGGATCGAAGTGCTGGCGGTGCACGCCCGCGGCGCGGTGCAGGAGTTCCGGGAACGGCAGGTCGAACAGGGCCAGCAATTCCTCGCGCTGCCAGTCGTGGCGCAGCGGCGGGGTGTCGGTGGAAAAGTGAGCGGACATCGCGTCCTCGCCGGAATAGAGTCGCGGAAGTCTGGAAACCACGGGCACCCCTGTCAACCACATGGACGTTTTTCAAGTTGACAATCTCTGGCGCGGGCTGGGGCGCCTTCTGCTGGCGCCACGCTGCCTGATATGCGGCGAACGCGGCAGTAACGGCGGTGATCTGTGTCTTAAATGCCGTCAATGCCTGCCTTGGAACACGTCCGCCTGCAGCCGGTGCGGGCTGCCGCTGCCCATCCCGGCTGTGTGTGGGGAATGCCTGCGGCGCCCGCCACCGCTGGCCAGCACCGCGGCGGTGTTCGTGTACGGATTCCCGCTGGACCGGCTGGTGCCACGCTTCAAGTTCCACCATGACCTGGCCGCGGGCCGATTGATGGCCGAGCTGATGGCCGGTCCGCTGGCAGCCGCTCCCCGGCCGGAAGCCGTGGTGCCGGTGCCGCTGCACGCGCACCGTCTGCGCCAGCGCGGCTACGACCAGGCGCTCGAACTCGCGCGCCCGCTGGCCCGTGCGCTCGCCCTGCCGCTGCGCACGGACCTGCTGCGCCGTATCCGGGCCACCGCGCCGCAGTCGGAGCTGGACGCCGATGCCCGCCACCGCAACCTGGCGCGGGCGTTTGCGGTGCCCAGGCACGCACCGCTCCCGTCGCATGTCGCCCTGCTGGACGACGTGATGACCACCGGCGCCACCCTGCATGCCGCGGCGAAGGCGCTGCGCAAAGCCGGGGTGGCGCGGGTGGATGCCTGGGTCTGCGCGCGCGTGCCCTGAGCGGAAATTCCCCGCTGACTACTTGCGCGGCTTGGGCAGCGGAATGGAGACCGCAGGCGCCTTGCCTGAGCCGATCACGGCCACCGCACGCAGTTCGACCACGGCGCCCGGCGCCAGCAGCGCGGTCGTCCCCACGGCCGTCCACGCCGGATAGTTCGCCGGAAAGAATTCATGGTGGATGGGCGCGAAGCGGGCGAACTCGGCCTGGAAGCTGGTCGGGTCGGTCGGCCCCACGTGGAAGCTGGTCAGTTCCACCACATCGGCGTAGGACGCACCTGCCTGTTCCAGTTCCTTGCCCAGCACGACGAACATGCGCCGTACTTTCTCCTCGTAGGTTCCGGGACCGGCGGCCGGTATCCCCGAGACGGTGACGGTATTGCCCACCTTCACCACGGGCGAGTAGTGCCACTCGTGATACGCGGCCTCATGGCCGGGCGCGGCCAGGTGCTCGCGGGTCGGTGGCGGGGTCTGGGCCAGCGCCGGGGCGGCCATCAACAGCAGCAGGAAAACCAGACGAGGCATGGGCGGGGCTCCAGGGGAAAGGGCCATGGTCGCGGCAACGCGGTGCCGCGCCATGCGCCATCCGTCATGCTTCAGCGCTTCAGCGCAAGATCCGCCACGATCGCCGCAAACACCACCGCACCCACCCAGTTGTTGTGCAGGAACGCGCGGAAGCAGGCCTGGCGTTCGCGGTGGCGCGCCATGACGAATTGCCAGGCCATCAACACCGCGGCGACCGCCAGCCCTGCCAGGTAGTAGGGCCCCAGGCCTGCCTGCCGACCCACCAGATACAACGCGACCAGCACCAGCGCGTACAGGACACCCTGGATGACCAGGTCCAGGTCACCGAACAGAATGGCGGTGGATTTCGAGCCTGCGCGGATGTCGTCCTCGCGGTCGACCATCGCATACCAGGTGTCGTAGGCGGTGGCCCAGAGGATGTTGGCGCCATACAGCACCCACGCCACGGCCGGCACTTCGCCCTGTATCGCCGCGAACGCCATCGGAATGCCCCAGCCGAACGCCAGCCCCAGATACACCTGCGGCAGGTAGGTATACCGCTTGAGGTAGGGATAGCTGGCCGCGAGGAACAGACCAATCACACTCAGCCACACCGTCAAGCGGTTCAGCGTGAGCACCAGGCCGAAGGCGACGATCATCAGCACCGCGAACACGATCAGCGCTTCGCGCCCGCGCACGGCGCCCGTGGCCAGCGGGCGGTCGCGGGTGCGCTCGACCTGCGGGTCCAGCCAACGGTCGGCGTAGTCGTTGATGACGCAACCCGCCGACCGCGTGAGCCATACGCCGGCCGTGAAGACGAACAGTATCCATCCCGGCGGCCTGCCCTCCGCCGCCAGCCACAAGGCCCACCAGGTGGGCCACAACAGCAGCAGCACGCCGATCGGGCGGTCGCCGCGCACCAGTTTCCAGTACAGCCCCAGGCGCGCGCGCCAGGGCGGGACCGGGGAGGATTCAATGCGTTCCTGACTCATGCGGAAAGGGTAGCAGGCCCATCCACGAACGCCTGCGATCAGTTCCGCACTGCCGGGATTGGGCTTGGCCCCGTGTTTGCGGCTAGAATGCCCGCTCTGCGCGCCCGTAGCTCACCGTGTAGGTGCCCGGCACCGTGCCCACCGGCAGCGTGCACACCAGCGGGTTGGTGCTGTTGCAGGTGTACGCACCGGCATTGGTCACCGCACCGAACGTCAGGCCCGTGCCCAGCGTGTCGGTCAGCGTCGTCACCGAGGTGGTCTGCGAGTTCGCCACCACCGTCGTCAGCGTGTAGGTGATCGTGTCGTTCACGCTCACCGGGCCGGCCGGGCTGGCCGACTTGCTGTACGTCACCGCAGGCGGGACATAGGTATTGGTAATTGAACAGGTCGCACTCTGACCATTCGTCAAGGCCAGTTGCGTACCCGACAGCGCACCGCCGGCGCAGCTCCAATCGCCGGCCGTATAAGTGGCATTGCTCACTCCACCAACTTCGGACAGCGTATAAACGCCCGCGCTGACCGGCGCGGCACTTACGCCTCCCGCCCCACTGATCGGCGTGGGGCCAGTGGCAGACAATGTCCAGGCGCTCGCCGGTGCCGTGCCGCCGCCAGCATTCTCGACCTCTTTGACCAGCGTCAATGTTGCCGCCTGATCGTCATTGGTGATCGAGCAGCTCGCGCTCTGGCCGTTGGCCAGCGTCAGCTGATTGCCGGCCAGGCTGCCACCCGTACAGCTCCATGAACCAGCCGCGTAACCAGCCACCGTCACTTCCGACAGTGTGTACACGCCGGCGCTTACCGATGCATTGGTTACCGCAGCCGTGCCGCTCACACCGGTTATTGTCGTCGGACCGGTCGCCGTCAGCGGGAAGTCGCTGACCGTCGCGGTGCCGCCATTGTCATTGATGACCGTCTTGACCAGCGTCAGCGTTGCCGCCTGGTCGTCGTTGGTGATGGTGCAGGTGGCAACGTCGTTGCCGACCAGATTGATTGTGTTGCCGGCGACCGCCGCGCCTCCGTTCTTGCTGCAGCTCCAGGTGCTGGCGGCGTAGCCCGAGGGTCCGGCCGACTCGGACAGCGTGTACGTGCCCGCCGTCACCGGCGCGTTCGTGACGCTTCCGCTGCCGGTGGCGCCCGAGATGGTGGTGGCCGGGCCCGTAGCCGTAAGCGTCCACGCCGTGGCGACGGCGGTACCGCCGTTGTCGTTGACGACCTGCTTGACCAGCGTCAGGCGGGGCAGCGCCTGCACGCCCACGGTGACCGTGGACGAATCGTTGGCGGGATTGCTGTCGACTACCGGCGACCCGGGCGGCAGCGCGACGGTCGCCGTGTTCTGCACGGAGGTCTGGGCTTGGACGGGCAGCGGACCCGTGATGGCGAACAACAGCCCGAAGGCGGCTGCCACAGGGTGGCGAAGGGCCAGTTTGCGGAGGTTGGTCAGGCCGTACACGGTGGTCCCTTGCGCTGGATCAGGAATAGCCAGCCGGGGACTGCCCCCCCCAAGGCCGTCTTGAAGTTGCCGCGCCCTGGATGCGCCGAGCGCGGATTCCGGGGTCTAAGTCACAATTCGCACCTGAACGCCAAAAACGGACACCTCGACACAAAATGAGATTTAGATCACATTTTTATCCTCATTTAACATGGACTTGTGCGCCACAAGGCGCTTTATAGGGTGACTGCGTCATGCTTTCCGCGCGGGCCACGGGTCTTGGGACCCACCCGGGACCCGGCCTTGGCGGCCGGCCGATAAACGGATTTACTTGAGACACGCGATTACGCCCGGCAGCCGTCGGGCGGGGTCTTCCAGGCAGGAGACGAAGCCGGCGCGCAGGGCCGGCGGGGGGGTCAGTCGCTTTGCAGTTCAGCGACGAAGTCGTAGGCGTCACCGCGGTAATACGAGCGCGTGGACTCGACCACCCGGCCGTCGTCCAGGAAGGCCCGACGCTCGACCAGCAGGCCCGGGCTGCCGACAGGCAATTCCAGATGGCGCGCGGCCTCTTCGTCCAGCGCCACGGCACGCAGGCGCTGCAGGGCCCGCTTGGGTCGGTTGCCGTAGGCATCGAGCGCCTCGTACAGCGAGGTGGTGACGCTTTCCGGATCAGGCAACAGGGAATAGGGCACCAGCGTGCGTTCGATCGCGATCGGCGAACCGTCCACGTGGCGCAGGCGGTACATGCGCACCACGCCGCTGCCCGGCGACAGGTTCAGCGCCATCGATTCTTCCGGAGTCACTTCACCCACGGAGCGCTCCAGGAACTTCACTTGCGGATTGAGCCCGCGCTCGCGCAGGTCATCGGTGAAGCTGGTCAGGCGGGAGAACTGGCGCAGGATGCGCTCGGCTACGAAGGTGCCGGCCCCCTGCCGCTGGACCAGCAGACCACTCTCGATCAAGCCCGCCAACGCCTTGCGGATGGTGACCCGGGACAGGTCCAGCAACTGCGCCAGGTCGCGCTCACTGGGCAGGGCCTGGCCGGGCCGCAGCACGCCGGCATCCATCAGGTTCTGCAGCGCGCGGCGCAGGCGAAGGTAAGCCACCGCACGGGTGGACTCGCCCGTCTGCAGGCGCTGGTATTCCTCGAGCAAGGCTGTTTGCATGCCGACAAAGATACCAGTGACGTACCAATACCGCAACAATCCTTTCACAAGGCGATCAGAGACAGGACCTGTTGGCATCCCTTGGTATGTCGGTGGTATTGTGGAACCACTTTCCTTCTGCTCCAGCGAGACCGTTGTGACCGCGAAGACCCTGCCCGTCGACCCCTTCGATCTCGTCATCTTTGGCGGGACCGGCGACCTGGCGTTGCGCAAGCTGCTGCCCGGCCTGCTGCGCCGCTATGCCGACGGCCAGATTCCCGAAGACAGCCGCATCCTGGGCGTGGCCCGCGACAAGCAGGGCGATGCCGAGTACCGGGCCAAGGTCGGCGATGCGCTGGCCCGCGCCTGCGGCCACGACGAAGCGCTCAAAGCCAAGCTGCCGGCATTCCTCGACAAGCTGGGCTACGTCGCCCTGGACGCCACCCGTGACGAGGGTTGGGACGATTTCGCCGCGCGCCTGCAAACCACCGGCGACCGGATCCGCGTCTTCTACCTGTCCACCAGCCCCACGCTGTTCGTGAACATCTGCGACCGCCTGCGCGCGCATGGCCTGAACACCGGCAACGCCCGCGTCGTCATCGAGAAGCCGATCGGCCACGATTCGGCCAGCGCGGCGGTGATCAACGACGCCGTCGGCAGCGCGTTCGCCGAAAACCAGATCTTCCGCATCGACCACTACCTGGGCAAGGAAACCGTCCAGAACCTGCTGGCGCTGCGCTTTGCCAACATCCTGTTCGAGCCGCTGTGGAACGCCAGCCGCATCGACCACGTGCAGATCACCGTGGCCGAGACCGTCGGCCTGGAGAAACGCGCCGGCTACTACGACACCTCCGGTGCGCTGCGCGACATGGTGCAGAACCACCTGCTGCAGCTGCTGTGCATGGTGGCGATGGAACCGCCGGCCGCGCTGCAGGCCGATGCGGTGCGCGATGAAAAACTGAAGGTGCTGCGTTCGCTGCGCCCGATCACCGCCGAAGACGCCGGCCAGCTGACCGTGCGTGGCCAGTACCGCGCCGGCGCCAGCAATGGTGCGGCCGTGCCCGGCTATCTGGACGAACTGGGCCGCGACGATTCGCGCACCGAGACCTTCGTGGCCATCAAGGCCGAAGTGGACAACTGGCGCTGGGCCGGCGTGCCCTTCTACCTGCGCACCGGCAAGCGGCTGTCGGAGCGCGTGTCCGAGATCGTCATCGCCTTCAAGCACGTGCCCCATTCCATCTTCGACGACAGCGCCGGCCCGGTGATGGGCAACAAGCTGGTGCTGCGCCTGCAGCCGGACGAAGGCGTCAAGCTGTGGCTGATGATCAAGGACCCCGGCCCCGGTGGCCTGCGCCTGCAGCATGTGCCGCTGGACATGAGCTTCGCCGAAGCCTTCGGCGTGCACCAGCCGGAGGCCTACGAGCGCCTGCTGATGGACGTGGTGCGTGGCAACCAGACGCTCTTCATGCGCCGGGATGAAGTGGAAGCCGCCTGGAAGTGGGTCGACCCGATCCTGGCCGCCTGGGAAAACCTGCGCGAAGCACCCAAGCCCTATACCGCCGGCTCGTGGGGCCCCAGCGCCGCGGTGGCCCTGGTCGAACGCGACGGCCGCACCTGGCACGAAGACACCGTCTGACGCCCACGCCCTGCCACGGCAGGGCCGCCCGCCCGGACTCCGGTCCGTCTTCCCACGGGAATCCCCCACCTCCCGAGCGCCACCATGCCCCCGACCGATCTCTCGCTGCAGATCCAGCTGCATCCCTTCGCCGACGGCGACGCCGTGGCCCACGCCCTGGCGCAGGCCGTGGCCGACGACCTGCGTGCCGCCATCGCCGTGCGCGGCAGCGCCAGCGTCGCCCTGTCCGGCGGCACCACCCCGCGCCGCTTTCTGCAAGCCCTGTCCCGGCAGGCGCTGGACTGGCCGAAGGTCACCGTCACCCTGGTCGACGAGCGCTGGGTCGCCGACGACCACGAGCGCTCCAACGCCCGCCTGCTGAAGGAATACCTGCTGCAGGGCGACGCCGCGCAGGCGCGCTTCGTCCCGCTGTACCGGCCTACCGCCACCCCGGATGAGGCGCTGCAGGAGGTGGCCGCCGAGCTGCCGTTGCCGCTGGATGTCGCCGTGCTGGGCATGGGCGGCGATGGCCATACCGCCTCGTTCTTCCCGGGCGGCGACCGCCTGGCCGAGGCCCTCGATCCGACCGGCAAGGCCGTGGTGCTGCCGATGCGCGCGCCTGGGGCAGGCGAACCCCGCATCACCCTGACCCTGCCGGTGCTGCGCGACGCCGGCCACCTCTATCTGCATATCGAAGGCGGCGAGAAGCGCCAGGTACTGCAGCAGGCACTGTCGGGCCAGGGTGGCGGTGCCGGCTATCCGATGCGCGCGGTGCTGCAGGCACTGGCGTCGCCGTTGCAGGTCTATCTGGCCTATTGAGGACGGCTTTCCCTGCGGACGCCGCGTGTTTGCTTGAGGCAAACCACGCCTCACCGCTTATAATGCCGCCTTGTCCGCGGTGCCCAGGCGCCCGGGTCTTGCCCGGACGGCCGGTACCGCAGTCCCGGGGCTCCCGTTATTCGTAGCCATGCATGGCCCCGGGCCATGCTGCCAAAGGTGGAAAGTGCGTAACTACGACCTCGAATTCCTCAAGCATTTCTCGATGGTGATCGGCTTCCTGGCCCTGGTCACCGCTGGCCTGATCGTCGGGGCGTACTTCCTGCACGGCACCCTGCCGCCGGAAGTGAATCCGAAGACCGCGCAACTGACCGAAGCCCGCATCGCGCCGGCCGGCGCCGTCTACGCCGGCGAAACCGGTGCCGCCGCCCAGGCCGCCGCCGCCGCGGCCGCCAAAGCCGCCGCCGCCTCGCAGGTCGCCTACGGTGGCACCACCGACGGCAGCGTGATCTACCAGAACCTGTGCGGCGCCTGCCACACCAACGGCGTGGGCAAGGCTCCCATGCTGACCGCTGCCGGCATGGGCGCACGCGCCGGCAAGGGCAAGGACACGTTGTACAAGCACGCCATCGAAGGCTTCACCGGCCCCGACGGCGGCATCATGCCGGCCAGGGGCGGCAACCCGGCCCTGACCGATGAGCAGATCCAGGTCACGGTCGACTGGATGCTGGCCAACGTGAAGTAAGGCGACACGCCTTCCGCGGAAAGCGCCGCCTCCGGGCGGCGTTTCTGTTTGTGCAGTACCCCAGCCTCGCGGGGCGAACGAAGTCCGCTTCCTCCTGCCTGAGGCCACCGCGCAAACATTCGACAGCCCCAAAGCACCTGCGTCTTCCGGCCGCCTCGCCCCCTCAGCCCCGCACGCGGGGCGAGGGAGACGCGCCGGCATGGCATCTGTCGTCACCCAATCCGGCTACCCTTGCCGACTCGCTTGCCCGGTCCGCCCACGATGACGCCTTCCCGCTCGCTGCTCACCCTTGCCCTGCTCGCCGCCTTCGCCCTGCCCGCCTGCGCGGCCACGCCGAAAGAGCGCGTCGTGCCCATCGGCCAGGTGCATGGTGAAGGCCCGCGCAGCGCGCTCGACGGGCAAGTCGTCACCGTGCAGGGCGTCGTTACCGGCGTGTTCCTGCAGGGCTTGGGCGGGTTCTTCATGCAGGATGGCGGCGATGGCAACGCGAAGACCTCCGATGGGCTGTTCGTGGCGGTCGAAGAAGGCGCGGCGCCTCCGCCGGTCATGGTCGGCCAGTCCGTCCGCATCCGCGGCACCGTGGGTGAACGCAAGGCCGGCGGCAATGACACGCTGACCTCCCTTCATGCACCGCAGATCGAAATCCTCCGCCGACGCAGTGAAGCGTTGCCGCTCACCTCGCTGACTGCGCAACCCGACGACTGGGAACGCTACGAAGGCATGCTGGTCCGCATCGACGCCCCGCTCACCCTCAGCGGCACCGACGCGCTGGGCCGTTTCGGCGAACTCACCACCAGCTTCGGCGGCCGCCTGTGGCAGCCCAGCGAGGTCGCCGCGCCCGGCAGTGCCGAGGCCAAGCGCCTGGCCGCCGACAATGCGCGCCGCACGCTGGTGCTGGATGACGGCAGCACCCGGCGCGATCCCGCCACCGTCTGGTACGTGAAGGACGGCCAGCCGCTGCGCACTGGCACCGTGCTGGCCGGCGTGCAGGGCATCGTCGATGCGCGCCACGGCGGTTGGCGCCTGCAGCTGACCGTCGCGCCGACGTTCGCCGCGCCGGTGCGCCCGGCCGCGCCGCAGGTCGCCGGCAACGTGCGCGTGGCCGCGTTCAACCTGGAGAACCTGTTCAACGGCGACGGCAGGGGCGGCGGCTTCCCCACCGAACGCGGCGCCAAGACGGCCGCGCAGTACCAGGCGCAGATGCAGAAGCTGGTCGGCACGATCCGCGGCCTGAACCCCGACATCGCCGCCCTGATGGAACTCGAAAACGACGGCTACGGCGCCGATTCCAGCCTGGCGCAGCTGGTCGCCGCACTGAATGCCGGCGGCGGCAGCTGGCGTTTCGTCGATGCGAAGCAGGGCCCGGGCCCGGACACCATCCGCGTCGGCCTCATCTACCGCAGCGACAAGGTGAAACCCACCGGCAAGCCCGCCACGCTGGAAGCCGGTCCCTTCGGCGAACGCAGCCGCAGCCCGCTGGCGCAGGCTTTCGTGCGTGGCAATGGCAAGCCCTTCGTCGTGGTCGCCAACCACTTCAAGTCGAAAGGCTGTTCGGAAGCCACCGGCCTGGACAGCGACCAGAAGGACGGGGCGGGTTGCTGGAATGCATTGCGCCTGGATTCGGCGCAACGCCTCGACGCCTGGCTGAAGACCGACCCCACCCGCACCCGCAGCGACCGCATCGTGATGCTCGGCGACTTCAACGCCTATGCGATGGAAGACCCGATCCGCTGGCTGCGCGACGATGCGGGCTGGGTGGATGCGTTCAGGCAGGCCGGCGTCGCGCAGCCCTACAGCTATGTCTACAGCAGCCTCAGTGGTCGCCTCGACCATGCCCTGCTGAGTCCCGCGTTGGCGAAGCAGCTTCGCGGCGCGGCGGAATGGCACATCAACGCCGACGAACAGGACGCGCAAGGGTATGTCGATGGCGACGCCGGCGTGCCATTCCGCAGCTCCGACCACGATCCGCTGCTGCTGGGGTTCGATCTCTAGGCATTACGGCAGCCGGCAATCTTGCCTGTGGGAGCGACGTCAGTCGCGAAGCCACCTTCGCGGCGGGTCATCGCGACTGATGTCGCTCCCACAACGCCGCAAAGGTGGGCCAAGGCCCACCCTACGCATGCACTAACGCCCGACCTTCTCCACCAGCGCCTGCAGCTTCTGCACGGTCGCCCAGTTGCGCGTCGTGGCCGCTTTCCCCGCCTTGCCCAGCAGCGCTTCCACAGCCTTGCTTTCCAGGATGCCACTGGCGCAATGCAGATACGTCGCGTGCGTGCCGATATGGAACTGTTCCGGCGCCACGACGTGCGGCGCGATCGCCGACATCGCCGCGAGGACGTCAGCGTCCGCCACGAAGGCCACCAGCAGGCGCGAAGGATCGCCTGCCGTGTCGGCGAACAGGTTTTCTTCGGCGATCAACGCCAGATCCTTGGCCGACAGCACGATGACGGGGACCTCGATGCCGAGTCGCGTCGCGATGGCGGCCGAGATGTCGGCCGCCAGTTTCTTCGGTACCCCCTTGCCCGCCTTGAACACCACATTGCCGCTGTTGAGCACCGTGGCGACATCGGTGTAGCCAAGATCCCCCCAACAACGCGCGCAGGTCCGCCATCGCGATGCGCTTGGCCTTGCCGACGTTGATGCCGCGGAGGAGGGCTACATGGACGGGCATGCGGGCGACCGGGTTTCAGAGGGAAGGGTTCAGCGCATCGCTAGATCCAGACGTCGTTCTGCGCGGTGTAGGCGCCACCCGCCTCGCCGGTGTTCACCATTCCGCGCGGCTCCACCAGCATGATGCAGCACTCGTCCACCGCGACCGGGCGGTGCTCCACGCCTTTCGGCACCACGTCCATTTCCCCCGCGGCCAGCCGAACCGCCTTGTCGCGGAACTCGAGCACCATCGCGCCGTCCAGCACGATGAAGACCTCGTCGGTGTCCGCATGGGAATGCCAGACGAACTCACCCTGCATCTTGGCCAGCTTGAACTGGTAGCCGTTCATGTCGGCGATGACGCGGGGGGACCAGTGCTCGGAGAACCGGGCGAGCTTGTCGCGGAAGTTGATGGCCGTGCCTGGCACGGGTGCTTGGCCTCTGGCAGAACCAGTCCGCGAAGCGGATTCGGCAGGAGAACGAAAGATGCAGGTCGAACGACGCTCGGCAAGCCGAAGGCGTCGTCATGCATCCGGCGGAAACTGCGCGCGCACCACCTTCTCGGTCTCGGATCCCCAGATACGGCTGGCGGTGCATAGCCCGTACTGGGCGGGACCACTCGCCTCGGCGACCACCAGGATCGTGTCACCGGGCATCAACGTCGTGAGTTCGGCGAAGTGCGTTTGTACCTTGGCCTTGGGGTCGTTGTACTGCCCGGTAGACAGCACGGCGCCGACGGTCGATGGGTCGCCCTTGAAGACGATCTCCGGCTGCACCGTATGACGCACCACGGCCAGGCGTCGACGCGCGTGCGCGTTCCCGGTGTTCCGGAGCTCATCCAGAGACGGAATCAGCGCCGACTTCACCACCGTCCCGACATAGACTGTTTCGGCCGCCAGCAACTTGGGTTCCAACGGTTCGATGATGCAGACGGCACCGGCTGTCAGGGGCATCAGGGCCAGGCTGGCCCAGGCCAGAACGAAACGCTTCATCCAGACCCCCGATCACATTGACGCACGTTGCCGCATTCTGGACGCGGCGCTTTCGCGTGGTCAACGGGACTCACTCCACCGGTGCGAACCGACGCACGGTGCGACCGTCTACCACCACGTCTTCGCAGAACATCGCGTACGGCCGCACCCACAACCCGCCTTCGCCATACAGCGCGCGGTACACCACCACCGGTTCCAGCGTTTCGCTGTGGCGCGCCACCGCGACCACTTCGTAGTCGTTGCCTTTGTAGTGGCGGTAGAAGCCTGGGGTGAGTTCGGGAAGTGCCGGGAGTGTGGCCATGATGATCTCGTCGATCCGTAGCTTGGGCCTTGGCCCACCGATGCGGGCATTTTCCACGAACTAAGGTCGTTGCGAAGATTCCAACGACAGATAGGCCTCCAAGACGCCATCACGCAGTTCAGCCGGCAGCTGCTGGTAGTCGCTTGCGCGATCCTGGAACTTCTCCAGCAGATCAACCGTGTCGTCGTAGCCGCTTTGCACAGCCTGCAGCAGCATCGTACAAAAGAAGAACTCGCGTTCGTGCCCCGGCTGCAAATGATGCGAACCCAGCGCGATGACTTCGTGCGGATGCCAATACTGGTCCCGCCTCATGTCGCCACCCTGCTCGAAGATCACCTCGCGCAATGCGGCCAGGTGCTCGTCCACGCCCATGCCGTAGTCCAGCCCGGCGATGAAAGCCAGCTCTTCTTCGGTGATCGTCTTCAGCAGGAGCGTGATAAAGGGCATGGCGCAGCGCTGTCAAAGATCGGTAGAGCCATAGACGATACCCTCCTCAGCGGACGATTCGGCGTGACGATGGGTATCGCTTCGCTCAACCCATCCTACGTTCTGTAAACCTCGTTCGCACGCAGGGCCATAGGTTCGGAGTGAGCCTGCGAACCTCAACACGCTGACCTTCCGCCGCAGCGATGTTGGGGATTACTCCGTTCACCCGAACCTATGGAAGACGAATAGCAAACCTCAATACCCCGCCGCCTGCCCATCCTTGCGGCTTTCGCTGGCGCCGTAATACACGCCGGTCTCCGGGTCGCGCTTGATCGCCTGGTAGCCACCGTAGGGGCCCAGGGCCCATTCAACCCGGTGACCCTTGTCCATCAGCGCGCGGATGGTTTCGTACGGGTAGCCGGATTCCAGCTGCACCACGCCGCCGTCGGTCATCGCGGTGGCGCTGCCGACCGGTTCGGTGGAACCGTCGTGCTGGATGCGCGGGGCGTCGCCGGCTTCCTGCAGGGTCATGCCGAAGTCGACCAGGTTCATCACGATCTGCACATGGCCCTGCGGCTGCATGGCGCCGCCCATCACGCCGAAGCTGACCCACGGCTGCCCGTCCTTGGTGATGAAGGCGGGGATGATGGTCTGGAACGGGCGCTTGCCCGGCGCGTAGCAATTGGGGTGCGGCGTGGCGCCTTCGCAATCGCGCAGCACGAACATCTCGCCGCGGTCCTGCAGGATGAAGCCCAGGCCGGTCGGCGTCATGCCGCTGCCCATGCCGCGGTAGTTGGACTGGATCAGCGAGACCATCATCCCGTCCCTGTCGGCGACGGTCATGTAGATGGTGTCGCCTTCGTCCAGTTCCTTCGGCGTGCCCGGCTGCACTTCGCGCAGCACCTTGTCCGGCGAGATCAGCTTCGCGCGCTCGCGCGCATACGGCTTGGAGATCAGGCGCGCGACCGGCGCCGGCTGGAAGGCTGGATCGGCGTACCAGCGCGCGCGATCGGCGAAGGCCAGTTTCTTTGCTTCGACGAACAGGTGCACGTGCTCGGGACTGCCGAACGGGATCTTCGAGAAGTCGTAGCCTTCCAGCACGTTGAGCATCTGCAGCGCGGCGATGCCCTGGCCGTTGGGCGGCAGCTCCCACACATCGACGTTGCGGTAGCGCGTGCTGACCGGTTCGACCCACTCGCCGGCATGCGAGGCCATGTCCTCGTAACTCAGGAAGCCGCCATTGGCCTTGAAGTAGGTGTCGATGGTGCGCGCGATGTCGCCCTTGTAGAACGCATCGCGCCCGCCGTCGGCGATCTGCTGCAGCGTGTTGGCGAGGAAAGGGTTTTTCCACAGCTCGCCGGTGCGCGGGGCGCGCCCGCCGATGGTGAACTGCTCCTTGAATCCGGGGAACTTCGACAGCCGCGGCACCGAGCGCTCCCAGTAGTAGGCGATCGTCTGGTGAACCGGGTGGCCTTCGCGCGCGTAGCGGATGGTCGGTGACAGCACGTCTTTCATCGGCAGCTTGCCGAAACGGCCGTGCAGTGCGAACCATGCGTCCACGGTGCCCGGCACGCTGACCGGCAGCGGGCCGTGCGCGGGGATGTCGGTGATGCCCTGTTGCTTGAAGTAGTCGAGCGTCAGCGATTTCGGCGAGCGGCCGGAGCCGTTGTAGCCATGCAGCTTTTTCGTCTTCGGATCCCAGACGATGGCGAACAGGTCGCCGCCGATGCCGTTGCCGGTGGGCTCCATCAGGCCGAGCGCCGCGTTGGCCGCGATGGCGGCGTCCATCGCGGTGCCGCCCTGCTTCATCACGTCCAGCGCGATCTGCGTGGCCAGCGGATGCGAGGTGGCCGCCATCGCATGCGGCGCGATGACATCGGAGCGGGTGGCGAAATCCCGACCGGTGATGCGGTCGGCGGCCAGCGAAGGCAGGGCCAGGGCAACGGCCAGACCGGCCGCCAGGGGGATCTTGAAAGGTGTACGCATGGTCACGACGGGCTGGCGCGCGGGGCGCGCCTTCACCCGTCGATGTTACGCGTTACGGCCAGCGCGGCGGATTGGCCAGCCAGGCGGCGTGCACTTCGGCCAGCCTGGCGCGCTCGGCCTCGGTCCAGGCCGGCAGCATGCGGGCGAAGTTGGCCGGATCGGTCCACTGGGTGGGTTCGGTGCGCACGGCGGCGCCGTACCACTCGACGGCTTCGGCCTTGCGGTCCTGCGACCACAACGCCAACGCCAGCGTGGGCGGCACCCAGGACGGCCCGCCGACGGTCGTCACCAGCGGCGCCCACTGCTGCAGGGCCGGTCCGTACTCGCCCAGGCGATACAGGTCCCATCCGTAGTTCCAGCTGATGGAGCGCCACACCGTGCCGCCGTTCTGCGTGCTGGCCAGCGCCTGCTGGTAGAGCTGCTTGCCCAGGTCGATGCGGCCGTCGGTGATGGCCACGTGGGCCAGCTGCGCGGTGGCTTCGACGATCCGGCGGCCGCGCTCGCGCGCCTTCACCAGCTGGTCGACCAGCGCTTCGCCTTCCACCCCACTGACCACGACGATGGGTACCGCGGAGCGGTCCTCGTCGAAGTAGAACTCTTTCGGTTTGGGCAGGCTCTGGGCCTGCACGGAAAATGCGGCTGACGCCAGCACGATGGCCAGCGACGCGATAAACCCCTTGTTCACGACGATCCCCTGCAACACTGATGACACCCCTCGCCCCATCCTAACCGCTGCAATGCACAACGGCGAAGTGACGGCTGTCACATAAAACGGCGCTGTTACAATGCGCGCCTTCGCGCCCGGGGGTTTTCGGGCCTCGCCAGCCGTTCCACGGGCCCGCCATGACCAGCACAGCAGAACTGACCTCCCCCTCCTCCGCCAACACACCGCAGATCGGGGTGATCGACAGCGACTACACGCTGGAGCACAAGTACACCCGCACCGACGGCCGCATCTACCTGAGCGGCGTGCAGGCACTGGTGCGGCTGCCGCTGATGCAGCGGCTGCGCGACCAGGCCGCCGGGCTGAATACCGCCGGCTTCATCAGCGGCTACCGCGGCAGCCCGCTGGGCGGCTTCGACCTGGAGCTGTGGCGTGCGCGCAAGCATCTGGAATCCGCCGGCGTGAAGTTCACCCCGGGCCTCAACGAGGACCTGGGCGCGACCATGGTGTGGGGCACGCAGCAGACCAACCTGTTCCCCGGCGCCAAGGTCGATGGCGTGTACTCGATGTGGTACGGCAAGGGTCCCGGCGTGGACCGTTGCGGCGACGTGTTCAAGCACGGCAACGCGGCGGGTACCTCGAAGTTCGGTGGCGTGCTGGCGCTGGCGGCGGACGACCACAACTGCCGCAGCTCGACGCTGCCGCACGGCTCCGAAGACGAATTCGTCAGCGCGATGATGCCCGTGCTGAACCCCGCCGGCGTGCAGGACATCCTCGACCTGGGCCTGGTCGGCTGGGCGATGAGCCGCTACACGGGCCGCTGGATCGGCTTCAAGACGATCGCCGAGACGGTGGAATCGTCGGCCTCGGTGCAGGTGGATCCGTTCGCGCGGACCATCGTGCTGCCGGAAGACTTCGACATGCCGGCGGGCGGGCTCAACATCCGCTGGCCGAACCCGCCGCTGGACCAGGAAATGCGCCTGCACAAGTACGCGGTCGCCGCGGCGCAGGCGTTCGCGCGGGCCAACCAGGTGGACCGCATCGTGCTGGACTCGCCGCGCGCGCGGCTGGGCATCGTCACCACCGGCAAGAGCTACCTGGACGTGCTGCAGGCGCTGGAATACCTGGGCCTGGACGAACAGGCCTGCGCCGACATCGGCATCCGTGTGTACAAGGTCGGCATGACCTGGCCGCTGGAACCGGTCGGCATCACCGCGTTCGCCCGCGGGCTTGAAGACATCGTCGTGGTGGAGGAGAAGCGTGCCTTCATCGAGCGGCAGATGAAGGAGTACTTCTACAACTGGCCGGCCAACGCAGGCACGCGCCCATCCATCGTCGGCAAGTACGACGAAGCCGGCGAGTGGATCCTGCCGAGCACCGGCGAGCTGACCCCGGCGACCATCGCCGGCGTGATCGGCCGCCGCATCCAGCGCTTCTTCACGACCGAATCCATCGAACAGCGCCTGCGCTGGATGGAGGAGAAGGAAGCCGAGATGGCGCTGCCGCGTGCCAACTTCCCGCGCGTGCCGCACTACTGCTCCGGCTGCCCGCACAACACCTCGACGGTGGTGCCGGAAGGGTCGCGCGCGCTCGGCGGCATCGGCTGCCACTACATGGTCACGTGGATGGACCGCGACACCGACACCTTCACCCACATGGGCGGCGAAGGCGTGACGTGGTCGGGGCAGGCGCCGTTCACCGAGACCGCACACGTCTTCCAGAATCTGGGCGACGGCACGTTCTTCCATTCCGGTTCGCTGGCGGTACGCCAGTCGGTGGCCACCGGGGTGAACATCACCTACAAGATCCTCTACAACGACGCGGTGGCGATGACCGGTGGCCAGCCGGTGGACGGCACGCTGTCGGTGCCGCAGATCGCGCACATGATGCGGTCCGAAGGCGTGGACACGATCGTCGTGGTCAGCGACGAGATCGGCAAGTGGAGCAAGCGCGAGCTCTTCCCGTCGGGCGTGGAGTTCTTCGACCGCAAGGAGCTGGACGACGTGCAGCGCCGCCTGCGCGAGGTGAAGGGCGTCTCCATCCTGATCTACGACCAGGTCTGCGCCACCGAGAAGCGTCGTCGCCGCAAGCGCGGCAAGCTGCCGGATCCGGCCAAGCGCACGATGGTCAACACGCTGGTCTGCGAAGGCTGCGGCGACTGCGGCGTGAAGAGCTTCTGCGTGTCGGTGCTGCCGAAGGAGACCGAGTTCGGCCGCAAGCGCGAGATCGACCAGTCCAACTGCAACAAGGACTTCCGCTGCGTCGACGGCTTCTGCCCCAGCTTCGTCACCGTGCACGGCGGCACGCCGCGCAAGGGCAAGAAGGCCAATGCGGCGGATCTTCTCGCCGCACTGCCGGCACCGGCGTTCAAGTCCGACCTCGACCAGCCCTGGAACATCCTGATCACCGGCGTCGGCGGCACCGGCGTGGTGACCATCGGCGCACTGCTCGGCATGGCCGGCCACCTGGAAGGCAAGGGCGCCAGCGTGCTCGACCAGACCGGCCTGGCGCAGAAAGGCGGCGCGGTGACCACGCACATCCGCATCGCGCGCACGCCGGAAGACATCCACGCCGTGCGCATCGCCGCCGGCGAGGCCGACCTGGTGCTGGGCTGCGACATGGTGGTGGTCAACGATTACTGGGTGCTGTCGAAGGTGCGCGGCGAACGTTCGCAGGTGGTGCTGAACACCTACGAGGCGATGCCGGGCACGTTCACCACGCATCCGGACATGCAGTTCCCCGCCACCGACATCATTGCCGGCGTGAAGGTCGCCCTGGGCGGCCGCGAACCGATGCTGGTCGATGCCACCCAGGTGGCCACCGCGCTGATGGGCGATGCGATCGCCAGCAATCTCTTCATGCTGGGCTACGCCTGGCAGCAGGGCCTGGTGCCGATCTCGTTCGACGCCATCATGCGCGCCGTCGAACTCAATGGCGCCGCCATCGAGATGAACAAGACCGCGTTCGCCTGGGGCCGCCTGGCCGTGGTGAACCCGCAGGCCGTGCAGGAAGCGGCCGGCCTGATCCACAACACGCAGACCGAGAGCGAGCGCACGCCGGGCCCGCTGCAGGTCCTGCCGCCGGGCGAGTGGGAAAGCGCCGAGTGGGGTTCCAACGCCGCCCTGCGCACGCCGGACAACGAGAACGAACTGCGTGGCCTGCCGGAAGGCAGTGCGGGCAACGGCGACAACGTCGCCTTCCTGCCGCTGGACGACCTGCGTCTGTCGCGCTCGCTGGATGAGCTGATCACGCGCCGGTCGGTCTTCCTCACCGACTACCAGGATGCCGCCTACGCGAAGCGCTATACCGACCTCGTCGCCAAGGTGCGCGCGGCGGAGAACGTGAAGGCACCCGGCTCCACCGCGCTGACCGAAGCCGTGGCCCGCTATTTCTTCAAGCTGATGGCGTACAAGGACGAGTACGAAGTCGCGCGCCTGTACACCAGCGGCGATTTCCAGCGCCGCCTGCAGCAGCAGTTCGAGGGCGACTACCAGGTGCGTTTCCACTTGGCGCCGCCGCTGCTGGCCAAGAAGGATGCGCAGGGCCGCCTGATCAAGAAGGAATACGGCCCGTGGATGTTCAAGGCCTTCGGCCTGCTGGCGAAGCTGCGCTTCCTGCGTGGCGGCACGTTCGACGTGTTCGGCTACACCGACGAGCGCAAGGGCGAGCGCCAGCTGATCGCCGACTACGAGAAGACCGTCGCCGAACTGTTGGCCGCGCTTGATGGCGGCAAGCTGGGCCTGGCGGTGGAGATCGCCAGCATTCCCGAGCACATCCGCGGCTATGGCCACGTCAAGGAAAAGCACCTGCACGCGGCGAAGGCGCGCGAGGCGGAACTGCTGGCGACCTGGCGCAACCCCAGGGCGCTGCATATCGTGCAGGCGGCGTAAGAAGAAAACCCCCGCTACGGCGGGGGTTTTTCCTTCCGGGTCGACATAGCGTGCGCCGTGCGCACGACCTCCGTTACCTTCCGACGCTGCGGTCGTGCGCATGGCGCACGCTACGCCGCCACACCAGGCAGCGGTTGTTGGCCGGCATGGCGTTGTCCTCGGCCAGCACGAGTCCAATGCCGCGCGCCAGCGCGTCGACCGCCTCGAAGTCGCGGATGCCCGAGACCGGATCGCGATCCTTCAGCCATTGCTCGAACGCACGGTTGCTGTCGCTGGTGAAGTCGCCGCCGTAGTTGAACGGGCCATAGACCACCAGCAGGCCGCCCTGGTCCAGCACCTCAGCGACACCGGCAAAGAACGCCTCCACCTGCGGCCAGCCCATGATGTGCAGGCTGTTGGCGGTGAAGACAGCATCGAACCTGGCGTCGGGCCAAGGTCCGTCCACGTCGAGTTCGATCACGGGCGGCGTGTTCGGCAGTCCCGCTTCGTCCAGCCAAATCGTGATGCCGGGCAGGTTGTCGGCCCGGTCGCTGCATTGCCATGACAGCCACGGCATCGCCGCGGCGAAATGCACGGCGTGCTGGCCGGTACCGCTGCCGATCTCCAGTGTGCGCTGCGCGGTGCCGAAGTGCCGCTTCAGTACCTCGAGGATCGGCCCCCGGTTGCGCTCGCTCGAGGGCGCGAAGGGCTTGTCGCTCATGCAGCGTCGCGTGCGCCATGCGCACGACCCGATGTTGCCGGAAGACTCCCGCGCTTGTGTACCCGGCGCACGCTACGCCGCCCGCACATAGAACCGCTTCGCCCCGCCTTCCCCTGCCCGTTCCTCGACGGTGAAGTGGCGCGGATGCGCCTTCAGCAGGTCGCTGAGCTTCTTGTGGCCGTAGAGGCGGGTGTCGAAGTCCGGGCGCACCTTGCTGAGGTAGCTGCCGACGCTGCCCAGGAAGGCCCAGCCCTGGTCGTCGCTGGCTTCCTCGATGGCCTGGCGGATCAGCCGCAACGGCAGCGATTCGTGCCGGGCCTGCTCCGGCGCTGGCGCGGCCGTGGGTTCCGCCTGGGCCACGGGCTTCTTCACCGCTGGCTTCGCGGATTTTTTCGCCGGCCTGGCCGGCGGCGCGGGCGGCGCGGGCACTTCGCTGCGCAGCACCTCGACATAGATGAACTTGTCGCAGGCCTGGACGAAGGCATCCGGCGTCTTGCGCTCGCCGAAGCCGTACACCGTCAGCCCTTCCTCGCGCAGGCGCTGCGCAAGTCGGGTGAAGTCGCTGTCGCTGGAGACCAGGCAGACGCCGTCGAACCGGCGCGTGTACATCAGGTCCATCGCGTCGATGATCAGCGAGCTGTCGGTGGCATTCTTGCCGCTGGTGTAGGCGAACTGCTGCACCGGATTGATCGAATGCTTCAGCAGCGCCTGTTTCCACTGCGTCATGCGGGTGCTGGTGAAGTCGCCATAGATGCGCTTCACGCTGGCCACGCCGTACTTGGCCACCTCCGCCAGCAGGCCTTCGATGACGGCGGGCTGGGCGTTGTCGGCGTCGATCAGCACGGCGAGCCGCAGCTGTTCGTCGTCGTTCTCGGGCCTGACGGCCGGGCGGGATTTCATGCGGGCCGATTCCTGTGCGGGATGAGGCGCATTGTGCACCACGTGGCCGGGACATGACCGCGGTCACTTGACGCTGCCCCGCCCGCCGACGACAGTCCGGAGGCTTCCGCCACCGGACACCTGCATGCAGCGACGCGACTTCCTCACCCTCGGCGGCCTGACCCTGGCAGGGCTGGCGCTTCCCGGCACGCGCGTGATCGCCGCCGAAGCGCTGCTGGAACCGGGCAACGTGGCGCAGAAGAAGCGGTTGGCCGATGCGGCGCTGGCCGCCGCCACGGCCGCGGGCGCCACCTACTGCGACGTGCGCATCGGCCGTTACCTGCGGCAATCGCTGATCACCCGCGAGGACAAGGTGCAGAACGTGGTGAACACGGAATCCTCCGGCATTGGCGTGCGCGTAATCGCGCAGGGCGCCTGGGGCTTCGCCGCGACGCATGAGCAGACCCCCGACGGCGTGGCCGCCGCGGCACGCCAGGCCGTGGCCATCGCACGCGCGAACGCCCGCATCCAGGGCAAGCCTGTGCAGCTGGCGCCGCTGAAGGGCGTGGGCGAGGTGACGTGGAAGACGCCGATCCGCAAGAACGCGATGGCGGTACCGGTGGAGCAGAAAGTGGACCTGCTGTTGGGCGCGAACGCCACCGCGCTGGCCGCGGGCGCCAGCTTCGCGGCATCGCGCATGTTCGTGATCAACGAGCAGAAGTACTTCGCCAGCACCGACGGTTCCTACATCGACCAGGACGTTCACCGCATCTGGGTGCCCTTCACCGTGACGGTGGTGGACAAGGCAACAGGCAAGTTCAAGACGCGCGATGGACTCTCTGCCCCGATGGGCATGGGCTACGAATACCTGGACGCCAATCCGCAGGACAAGTTCGCGCTGCCGGGGGGTGTGGTGGCCTACGGCGCGTCGTACGACCTGCGCGAGGACATCGTGGCGGCCGCGAAACAGGCACGCGCCAAGCTGACGGCGCCGTCGGTGAAGCCCGGCAAGTACGACCTGGTGGTGGATCCGTCCAACCTGTTCCTGACCATCCACGAGAACGTCGGCCACCCGCTGGAGCTGGACCGCGTGCTGGGCTACGAGGCCAACTATGCCGGCACGAGCTTCGCCACGCTGGACAAGCGGGAGCAGCGCTTCCAGTGGGGCAGCCCGATCGTCAACTTCACCGCCGACAAGGTCGAGGCCCGCAGCCTGGGTGCGGTGGGCTATGACGATGAAGGCGTGAAGACCCGCCGCTGGGACCTCATCAAGGACGGCGTGCTGGTCAACTACCAGGCCACCCGCGATGAAGTGCACATCCTGGGCGAAGACGCATCGCACGGCTGCAGCTATGCCGATTCGTGGAGCAGCGTGCAGTTCCAGCGCATGGCCAACGTCTCGCTGGCGCCGGGCAAGGCGCCCCTGACCGTGCAGCAGATGGTCGGCGACGTGGAGAACGGCATCTACATCCACGGCCGCGGTTCCTATTCCATCGACCAGCAGCGCTACAACGCGCAGTTCGGCGGCCAGCTGTACTTCGAGATCCGGAATGGCCAGGTGACGCGGCAGGTCGAGGACGCCGCGTACCAGATCCGCACGCCGGAGTTCTGGAACGCCTGCACGGCCATCTGCGACGAGCGCGACTACCGCCTGGGCGGTTCGTTCTTCGACGGCAAGGGCCAGCCCAGCCAGGTCTCGGCCGTCTCGCACGGCTCGTCCACCACCCGCTTCAACGGCATCAACATCATCAATACCGCGCGCAGCCTGGGGTGAAAGCGGGGATTGGGGATTGGGGAATCGGGATTGGAGATTTGCAGGAGCGCCACCGGGCCCGGCCCCGGATCGCACTCGCTGTTGCGAATCCCGACTCCCGACTCCCCAATCCCGTCGCTCTATGCCTAAAGTCATTTGACGCCCTCTCCACGGCGGCGCAAGAATCGGGGCTGCTCCTGCGGGGTCCCAAGCAGGCGCCGTGCTTCCGTCGCAATTCCCCTCCCGTGCCCGGCACGGGTCCCACCGGTGGAGAACAGCCTTGCAACGACGTGACTTCCTGACCCTGACGGGTCTCAGCGTGGGCGGCCTGATGGTGCCGTCCTTCCTTGGCAAGGCCATTGCCGCCGAACAACTGCAGTCCACCCTGGACGTGGCGTTCAAGAAGCGCCTGGCCGACGCCGCGCTGGCGGCGGCGACCGGCGCAGGGGCCACCTACTGCGACGTGCGCATCGGCCGCTACCTGCGCCAGTTCGTCATCACCCGCGAGGACAAGGTGCAGAACGTGGTGAACACCGAGTCCACCGGTGCCGGCGTGCGCGTCATCGCCAACGGCGCCTGGGGCTTCGCGGCCACCAATACGCTCACCGCCGACGGCATCGCCGCCGCCGCGCGCCAGGCCACCGCCATCGCCAAGGCCAACAGCAAGGTGCAGACCAGCCCCGTGCAGCTGGCCGCGGTCAAGGGCGTCGGCGAAGTGTCGTGGAAGACGCCGATCCGGAAGAACGCGATGGAAGTCCCGCTGAAGGACAAGGTGGACCTGCTGCTGGGCGTCAATGCCGCCGCGGTCAACGCCGGTGCCGACTTCGTCAACTCGATGATGTTCCTGGTCAACGAGCAGAAGTACTTCGCCAGCACCGACGGGTCCTACATCGACCAGGACGTGCACCGCATCTGGGTGCCGATGACGGTCACCGCCATCGACAAGGCCAGCGGCAAGTTCCGCACCCGCGATGGCCTGTCCTCGCCGATGGGCATGGGCTACGAATACCTGGACGGCGATGCCGCGCAGAAGTACACCACCCCCAACGGCGTGGTGAACTACGGCCTGTCCTACGACATGAAGGAAGACGCCATCGCCTCGGCCAAGCAGGCGCGCGCCAAGCTGACCGCGCCCTCGGTGAAGCCGGGCAAGTACGATCTGGTGCTGGACCCCTCCCATACCTGGCTGACCATCCACGAGAACGTCGGCCACCCACTGGAACTGGACCGCGTGCTGGGCTACGAGGCCAACTACGCCGGCACCAGCTTCGCCACGCTGGACAAGCGCGAGCAGCGCTTCCAGTACGGCAGCGAGATCGTCAACCTGTTCGCCGACAAGGTGCAGCCGGGCAGTCTGGGCGCGGTGGGCTATGACGACGAAGGCGTCAAGACCAAGCGTTGGGACCTGGTCAGCGCCGGCAAGCTGGTCGACTACCAGACCATCCGCGACCAGGCCCACATCCTGGGCAAGACCGAATCCGACGGCTGCTGCTACGCCGACTCGTGGAGCAGCGTGCAGTTCCAGCGCATGGCCAACGTGTCGCTTGCCCCCGGCAAGACCAAGCTGAGCGTGGCCGACATGATCAAGGACGTGGAGGACGGCATCTACATCATCGGCGACGGTTCGTTCTCCATCGACCAGCAGCGCTACAACGCGCAGTTCGGCGGCCAGCTGTTCTACGAGATCAAGAAGGGCGAGATCACCCGCCAGATCGAGGACGTGGCCTACCAGATCCGCACGCCGGAATTTTGGAACGGTTGCGTAGCCATCTGCGACGAGAGCGACTACCGCCTGGGTGGCTCGTTCTTCGACGGCAAGGGCCAGCCCGGCCAGGTGTCGGCGGTCTCGCACGGGTCGTCCACCGCGCGCTTCAACGGCATGAACGTCATCAACACCGCCCGCTCGCTCGGCTGACCGGCGCTTAAGGAGATCACCAGAACATGAGCATCCTCACCGAAGAGCAGGCCAAGGCCATCCTGGACAAGGTCATCAAGCTGTCCAAGGCCGATGAGTGCACCGCGTCCCTCACCGGCTCGGTCGACGGCAACATCCGCTTCGCGCTGAACAATGTGTCCACCAGCGGCATCGTCAGCAACACCGACCTGGCCGTGCAGGTGGCGTTCGGCAAGCGTACCGGCGTGGCCACCATCAACGAGTTCGACGACGCTTCGCTGGAGCGCGTGGTCCGGCGCGCCGAAGACCTCGCCCGACTGGCGCCGGAGAATCCGGAATTCATGCCGGCCGTCGAGAAGCAGACCTACAAGGCCTCGCCGACCTTCAGCGAATCCACTGCCGCCATCACGCCGGAATTCCGCGCGCAGGTGGCCGCCGATTCCATCGGCCCCTGCAAGGCGGAGAAACTGATCGCCGCCGGCTTCCTGGAGGACGGCCAGAGCTTCGTGGCCTTCGCCAACAGCAAGGGCAACTTCGGCTACCAGAAGGCGACCACGTTCAACTACACCTGCACGGTGCGCACCGAGGACGGCCGCGGCTCCGGCTGGGTCGGCCGCAACCTGAAGGACGCCAACGCGTTCAAGGCCGACAGCGACATCCGCACCGCGATGCGCAAGGCCAGCGAGTCGGCCGAGGCGAAGGCGCTGGAGCCGGGCAAGTACACCGTGATCCTGGAACCGGCCGCCGCCGCGGGCCTGATCTCCTTCATGATGAACTTCTTCGATGCGCGCCAGGCCGATGAAGGCCGCAGCTTCCTGTCCAAGAAGGGCGGCGGCAACAAGCTGGGCGAACAGGTCTACGACCCGCGCGTGAACATCAGCGCCGATCCGTGGCACCCCGGCGCCGAAGTGATGCCGTGGGACAACGAAGGCCTGCCGCGCGAGAAGATGCCGATCGTCGAGAACGGCAAGGTGGTCAACCTGGAGTACTCGCGCTTCTGGGCGCAGAAGCAGGGCAAGCGCGCGGTGGGTTCGCCGGGCAATCTGCTGTTCGCCGGCGGCACCAAGTCCACCGCCGAGCTGGTCGCCGGCACGCAGAAGGGCATCCTGGTGACGCGCACCTGGTACATCCGCATGGTCGATCCGCAGACCGTGCTGCTGACCGGCCTGACCCGCGACGGCACGTTCTACATCGAGAACGGGCAGATCAAGTACCCGGTGAAGAATTTCCGCTTCAACGAATCGCCGGTGATCATGCTCAACAACATCGAGGAGCTGGGCAGGCCGGTGCGCGTGGCCGGCGACGAGTCCAGCTTCGTGATGATGATCCCGCCGATGAAGCTGCGCGACTTCACCTTCACCTCGCTGTCGGACGCGGTGTAAGCATGCGATCTGCTCCCTCCCCCGCTCGCGGGGGAGGGTTGGGGTGGGGGCCCGACGAAGCTGCACGCGTTCCGCACCATGGATCGCGCCGAAGCCCGCTCCTTTTCTCCACGTCCTTCGATGAAACTCCTTCTGCCCTCACCCCCATCCCAGCCTTCCCCCGCGCGCGGAGGAAGGGGCAGTTTCCTATGGCGATGAACCGCGGCGAGTTCCTGCGGCTCATGGCCGGCGGCCTGGCCGGCGCGCTGCTGGCCGGGGCACCGCGCGTGCGGGCCGCCGGCCCTTACGACTTCTGGTTCACCCGCCTGAAGTACGACTCCGGCGACTGGGACGTGGACGCGCGCATGCCGTCCAACCTGATCACCTCGCTGATCGACTACACCACCCTGCGCGTGGACCCGAAGGAACATGTGCTGGCGCTGTCCGATCCACGCATGCTGGCGGCACCGTTCTGCTACCTGGCCGGACACAAGCTGGTGGAGTTCAACCCGGCGGAGCGGCGCAACTTCGAGCGTTACGTGCGCAATGGCGGCTTCGTCTTCGTCGACGACTGCAACCACGACATCGACGGACTGTTCGCCAAGTCGTTCGAGGCGCAGATGGCGGCGATCTTCGGCGCGAAGGCGATGAAGAAACTGCCCAACACGCACGCCATCTACCGCAGCTTCTTCAAGTTCGACGGTCCGCCGGCCACCAGCTTCGAACTCAATGGCTGGGGCGACGACCTGGTGCACGAGTACCTGCAGGGCATCGAGATCAACGGCCGCCTGGGCGTGCTCTACAGCAACAAGGACTATGGTTGCGAGTGGGACTATGACTGGCGCAACAAGCGCTTCCTGGCCGAGGACAACACGAAGTTCGGCGTCAACCTCGTGATCTACGCGCTGACCACATGAAACCCGACCTCGCCCTTTCCCCTGTCGGAGCGCCCCTTGGGCGCGATGCTGTCTTTTCGCTTTCCGAAGAAGAGCATCGCGCCCAAGGGGCGCTCCTACGCCCTCTCCCGGACCTGCCATGAACGCCATCACCGAATCCGATCTCCAGCAACAGCTCGCGAAACTCGGCGAACTCCGCGCCGCCATCGGTCAGGCCATCGTGGGCCAGCAGGACGTGGTGGAGCAGTTGCTGATCGGCCTGCTCGCCGGCGGCCATTGTCTGCTGGAAGGCGTGCCCGGCCTGGGCAAGACGCTGCTGGTGCGTTCGCTGGGCGAGGCGCTGCACCTGCAGTTCCGCCGCGTGCAGTTCACCCCGGACCTGATGCCCAGCGACATCCTCGGCACCGAGCTGCTGGAGGAGGACCATGGCACCGGCCATCGCCATTTCCGTTTCCAGCCCGGTCCGATCTTCACCCACCTGCTGCTCGCCGACGAACTGAACCGTACGCCGCCGAAGTCCCAGGCCGCGCTGCTGGAAGCCATGCAGGAACGCACTGTCAGCTATGCCGGCACCACGCATGCGCTGCCCTCGCCGTTCTTCGTGCTGGCCACGCAGAACCCGCTGGAGCAGGCCGGCACGTATCCGCTGCCGGAAGCCCAGCTGGACCGCTTCCTGCTGCACATCCGCGTGGACTACCCGACCGAACAGGAAGAGCACGACATCCTGGCGCAGACCACCGGCCGCGCCGGCGGCGCGGTGCCGCGCGTGATGGAAGGCGAGGCGGTGCTGGCGCTGCAGGCGCATGTGCGAGACGTGCACGTCAGCGACGATCTGCTGCGCTGGATCACCAAACTGGTGCGCGCCAGCCGTCCGGCGGACGGCGTGCCCGAAGAGATCCGCAAGTACGTGCGCTGGGGCGCGGGACCACGCGCCGGCCAGTCGCTGGTGCTGGCGGCGAAGGCACGCGCGTTGCTGCACGGCCGCCTGGCGGCCACGCGCGAGGACATCGTCGCGCTGGCCAAGCCGGTGATGCGCCACCGCCTGCTGCTGTCGTTCGCCGCCGAAGCCGAGCAGGTCAGCGCCGACGACGTGATCGCCGCGTTGCTGCGCGGCGTGCCGCTCGCCACCTGACCGTCCTCACGCCGTGGCGCACGACCTCATCCCCGCCGACGTCCGCAGCCGGTTGAAAGACCTGCGGCTGACCGCGCGCCGTGCGATCGGCACGCAGGGGATCGGCCTGCACCACAGCCGCAGCCGCGGCGCCGGGCTGGAGTTCGCCCAGTACCGGGCCTACGAACCCGGCGACGAGCTGCGGCAGATCGACTGGAAGCTGTACGCGCGCTCGGACCGTTTCTTCGTCCGCGAAGCCGAACGCGAAAGTCCGCTGACGGTGTGGATCGTGCTGGATGCCACCGCGTCGATGGCACAGCAGGATGCGGCGCGTCCGGGCTGGTCGCGCTTCGATGCGGCGAAGGTACTGGCCGCCTGCCTCGCCGAACTGGCGCTCAAGCAGGGTGACCGCTTCGGCCTGATGGCGCTGCATGGCGATGGTCTGCACCTGATCGCGCCGGGACACGGTGCGCGCCAGCGCGATCGTCTGCTGCTGGAACTGCATGCGCTGCGACCGCAGGGAGGATTTCCCCCTGCCGGCAAGATCGCGCCCTTGTGGGAACGCATCGGCGCGGGTGACCTGGTGGTGGTGCTGAGCGACTGGTTCGACGAAGGCGTGGCGGCGTTGGCCGAACGCTTGGCATCGGCCCGGCGCGAAGTCCTCGCGATCCAGCTGCTGACGGTGGAGGAGCGCGACTTTCCTTTCACGGGTGGCCACCGGTTCCGCGATCCCGAAAGCGGCGAGGAACTGTTGGGCGACGGCGCGACGTTGCGCAGCGAATACCTTCAGCGCTTCGAAGTCGCGCAGCGCGTGCTCGACGCCCGGCTGGACGCCAGCGGCATCCGCCGTGCGCGTTACGTGCTGGACCAGCCGCTGGACCTGCCGTTGCGGCGGCTGTTCGGCGCGCGCGACGCGGCGGAGTACGCATGAGCCTGGCCTTCCTGCTGCCGGCCGGCCTGGCCGCCTTGGCGGCGCTGCTGTTGCCCTTGCTGCTGCACCTGGCGCGTCGCCACGAGCAGAAACCGACCGACTTCGCCGCGCTGCGTTGGCTGAGGCAGAAGCCCAAGCCGCGCCACCGGATCCGCTTCGACGAATGGCCGCTGTTGCTGCTGCGCCTGCTGCTGCTTGGGCTGCTGGCGCTGTGGCTGGCGCATCCGATCCTGTCAGGGGTGGACGACGACGCGCCCTGGGTCGTGGTGGTGCCGGGCGTCGCCCCGTCCGAGGCCGCCGCCTACGCGACACAGGACAACGTGCGCCTGCGCTGGCTGGCGCCGGGTTTCCCGACATTGAAGGACGCGGCACCCGCGGACGGGGTGCCGATCGGCAGCCTGGTGCGCCAGCTGGATGCCAGCTTGCCGGCAGACACGTCGCTGACCGTGCTGGTCCCCGCAACGTTGCAGGGCGCCGATGCGCAGCGCCCGGTGCTGTCGCGCCGCGTGACGTGGAAGGTGGTGGCGGGCGAGATGCGCGCGCCGCTTGCACCCGTAACGCCGCCACCGACGCTCGTGGTGCGGCACGCGGCCGGTGACGAAACCGGCCTGCGCTACCTGCGCGCGGCGGCACAGGCGTGGACACCGGCAACCGGCGCGGCGTCGCCGGCCATCGACGTCGGCACGCGTGACCAGCCGCTCCCGCCTTCGTCCCAGCCGCTGGTCTGGCTGGCACCCGGCGCGCTGCCGGCGACGGTCCGGCAGTGGATCAGCACGGGCGGCACCGCGTTGCTCGGCGAGAAGGCCGTTGTCGAGGGCGCGGCGCTGGCGACCACCGTGGTGTGGCGCGATGCGCGCGGTGCCGCGCTGGTGGAGTCCATGCGCATCGGCACGGGTCGGGCACTGCGTTTCACGCGCCCGCTGGACCCCGCCGCCATGCCGGAACTGCTGGAACCTGCATTCCCGCAGCGCCTTCGCGCACTGCTTTCCGACCCCGCACCGGCGCCCACGCGGGTGCGGGCGACCGACTACGCGCCGCGCACTGGCGCGGCGCCGTATCCGACCGCACCGCGCGACCTGCAACCCTGGCTGGCGCTGCTGATCGTCCTGCTGGTGCTGGTGGAGCGCTGGTTCGCGACGCGCCGGCAACGGAGCGTGCTTCCGTGAGCGCGCCTTCCATGAGTGCATCGACCTCCGCCCTGGGTCGTCTGCGGCAGGCACGCCGGCATGCGATGACGGGACAGGTGCTTGCGTGGTCCGCCCTGCCCGTGGCGCTGGCGCTGCTGGCGTGGCGCTTCACGACGCCGGTCATCGCCATCACGGCAGGGCTGGCGTGCCTTGGGCTGGTGGTCGCCGCCGCATGGAGCCGCACGAAACGGTTCGACCAGGCCTGGCTGGTGCAGCAGCTCAATGCGCGGCGCAAGGATCTGGAGGACAGCGCGGACCTGCTGTTCGCACTCCCTGCCTCGCTCGGCCCGCTGCAGCACCTGCAGCAGGCCCGCGTGCGGCAGCGCCTGCAGGCGCAACCGGCACCCGATCTGCGCGCATCGTGGCCGGCGTCGCGGATCGCTGCTGCCTGGCTGGCGGCACTGCTGGTCGCGGCCGCGACACTGATGTGGCCAGCGCGAGTGCCCGATGCGCAGGTGCTGGCACCGAGCGACGAACCCGCACCGACGGTTCGCGGCATTCCACGCCTGGTCGCACAGCGGCTGCAGGTGACGCCGCCGGCCTACACCGGACTGCCCGCCCGCTTCGAATCCACGCTGGACGCCAAGGCGCCGACGGGCACACGGCTGGCGTGGACGCTCCGCTTCGATCCACAGCCCACCGCCGCCGCGCTCGTCTTCCACGGCGGGCAACGCATCGCACTGGCACGCCACGGCGAGGAGTGGCGCGCCGCGCACACGCTGGTGAAGTCGACGCTGTACCGCGTGGTGGCCAGCGGAACCGAAGGCCAGCCGCCATCGAAGCTGCGCCGGCTGGATGCCATCGCCGACCGTCCGCCGCAGGTGAAGGTGCTGGCACCGGATCGCGGCCTCAGCCTGGTCACTGCGGGGCAATCGCGCTGGGCCCTGGCGTTCGAAGCCAGCGACGACTACGGCATTGCACCCACTGCGCTGCTGAAACTGACGCTGGCCAAGGGCAGCGGCGAGAACATCGCCTTCAGCGAGCAGACGATGACCCTGCGTGGCAGCGGGCCGGCGACCGCGCGCCGCTTCAGTGCATCGCTCGATCTGGGCGCGCTGGGCATGGCGGTGGGCGACGACCTGATCGCGCAGCTCAGCGTGCGCGACACCCGTTCGCCTTCCCCGCAACTCGCGCAAAGTCCCGGCCTGATCCTGCGCTGGCCCGCCGACCTGGGCGAGGAAAGCACCGGTCTGGAAGGACTGGTCAAGAAGGTGATGCCCGCCTACTTCCGCAGCCAGCGGCAGATCATCATCGATGCCGAAGCCCTGCAGAAGCAGCGCCGCAGCCTGCCCGCGGAGCGCTTCGTCCCGCGCTCCGACGAGATCGGCGTGGACCAGCGCATCCTGCGGCTGCGCTATGGGCAGTTCCTCGGCGAAGAGGCCGAGGGCGAACCGCAACCGCCGCCGACCAACGACGAAGACGGCCACACCGACGATGACGGCCACGATCACGCCGACGACGCCGCCCGCGCCGACGACGGCCACGACCACGACCACGATCAGGCCACGAGCGGTACCGGCGCTGCGTTCGGTCGCGAAGCCGACGTGCTGGAAGCCTATGGCCACACTCATGACCATGCCGAAGCCGCGACACTGCTCGATCCGGAGACACGCGCCACCCTGAAAAAGGCACTCGACCAGATGTGGCAGTCGGAGCTGCACCTGCGCCAGGGCCATCCCGACAAGGCCCTGCCGTACGCGTACAAGGCACTGGAGTACATCAAGCAGGTGCAGCAGGCCACGCGCATCTACCTGGCGCGCGTGGGCCCGGAGCTGCCACCCATCGACGAGACCCGCCGCATGGGGGGTGACCGCGCCGGGCTGGCCAACCGGGGCCTGGGCGAAATCGCGCGCACCGGTGACGACACCGACAGCGCGCCGGCGCAGGCATGGCGCACGCTGGCCGACGCGCCCGGCAGCAACGCGAGCGCCGACCTAGACGCGCTGGAGCGCTGGTTGCGCCAGAACGAAGCGCGCGTGCCCGACGCGCTGGATCTGTTCGCCGCCATCGATACCGTGCGCAACGATCCCGCCTGCCGCGACTGCCGCCAGCGCCTGCGTGCGCTGTTGTGGTCGGCCCTGCCGCAACCGCCGGCCCAGGTGCCGCGCCGCGAGGCGCCGGATGCGGCGGGCCAGCGCTATCTGGACGCGTTGCGCGGGGAACCGGTGCGATGAACCTGTCGGCGATGCTTCCCGTGCTGCTGGCCTTCGGCTTGTCCGCGGGCGTCGTGCTGGCGTGGGTCCGGCTGGCCTACTGGCAGGCACGCGCACCGGGCGCGTCGCGCAGCGCGGGCTGGCGGATCGCCGCGCTGTTCCTGCTGCAGCCGCTGTGCGCGCTGCTGCTCTACTTCACCCTGTTGCCGCCGCGCCAGGCCGGCACCGAGGGCACGCTTGTCGTGCTGACCGCGCGCGCGGATGCGGTGCCGGTGCCCGCTGCCCTGCAGGGCGAACCTCGCGTCGCGCTGCCCGAAGCCCCGGCCATGGCCGGGATCGAGCGTGTGCCGGATCTGGCCAGCGCCCTGCGCCGCCAACCGGGCGTGCGTCGCCTGCACGTGATCGGCGCGGGTCTGGAAGCGCGCGATCTCGATGCCGTGGACGGACGCTCGCTGGCGTTCACCGCGGCGCCGCTGCCGCGCGGGGTTGTGCGGCTGGATCCGGTGGCGCGGGTCACGCCTGGCGGCGTGTTCACCGTCAGCGGACGCGTGGATGGCGTGCCGCAGGCGCACGTCGAACTGCGCGATCCCGCCGGACAGCGCATCGATGCGACCGCGGCGAACGCGACCGGCGACTTCGTGCTCACCGGCACCAGCCGCGTGCCGGGCCCGGCGAGCTTCACCGTGCACGTGACGGATGCACGCAGGCAGCCGGTGGAATCGCTGGCGTTGCCGATGTGGACGCAGGTGGATCCGCCGCCGCGGGTCTGGGTGCTGGCCGGCGCACCCAACGCCGAGCTGAAGTACCTGCGCCGCTGGGCCACCGACGCGGGCATCCCGCTGCACCTGCAGATCAGCGTGGGCGGCGGCCTGCAACTCGGCGACGCCCCGTTGCCGATGAGCGCCGACACGCTGCGCCGGTTCGATCTGGTGGTGCTGGACGAACGCAGCGCCAGCGCTCTGGGTGCACGCCAGCGCGCCGCCCTCGCCGACGCGGTGCGCGACGGCCTGGGCGTGATGCTGCGCGTGACCGGGGCGGTGCCGGCGGACACGCGACGTTTCCTCGGCCTGCAGCTCGGGGCGGGGAGCGACGAATCGCCGTTCCAGCTCGCACGCACGGTGACCGATGACGAGGCCTGGCGTGCGCGTCGTGGCAGCGGCACCGCCGATGCGCCGGTCGACAGCGAGGCGGTCACGGCGGGACTTCCTGCGCTGACCCGCCAGGCCGTCCGCGTGCAGGCGGCCGACGCCCTGCCCCTGCTCGCCGATGCGCAGGGTCGCGCGGTGGCGTACTGGCGCCAGGAAGGCCGCGGACGCGTCGCCGCATGGCTGCCCGTGGATACCTATCGGCTCACGCTGTCCGGACACGGCGAGCGGCATGGCGAACTCTGGTCGCAGGCCTTCGCCACGCTGGCACGCAGCACCGGCACGCCCTCCCCGGTGTTGCCCACCGGGGCGCGCGTGCAGCAGCGGACCTCGCTGTGCGGCCTCACCGACGGCGCTGGCGTGGTCGCACCCGGCGGCCAACGGACACCGTTGCTGATCGATCCGGCCGCGGGCGCCGTCCGTTGCGCCGGCTACTGGCCCACCCAGGCCGGCTGGCACGTGGTGACATCGGGCGAGGCTTCGTGGCCCTTCGTCGTCCGCGCACCGGATGACGCGGCCGGCCTGCAGGCCAGCGCCCTGCGCGAGCAGACCCTGCCGCTTGTCGGAGAGGGCGGCACCGCACCCTCGGAGACCGAGGGTGCCCGCGGTGCCAGCGGCCCGTGGTTCCTCGCCTGGCTGGCGCTGACGGGCCTGCTCTGGTGGCTGGAACGCAGCCGCCGCGGTCGTGCCGCGCCCCCATGACCGCAGCCCGGGACTGGCGTACGCTCCGCTCACCTTCCCGCTGACGGAGTCCGCCCCATGCCTGCCATGCGCTCTGCGATCACCTCCCTGCTGATGCTGTCGGGGCTCTCGTTGATGATGTCCGGTTGCACCAGCGCGCCCGTCACCGAGGCCGCGCCACCCAAGGTGGGCGGCTCCGGCACCTGCGCCGCCGACAAGGTGCAGTGGGCCATCGGCCAGGAAGGCGTGCAGGCCACGATGGGTCGCGTATGGCGCGAAAGCGGCGCAGGCCTGATCCGCCCCATCAGCCCCAACCAGGCGGTGACGCGCGACTACCGCCCCGACCGGGTGAATGTCGAACTGGATGCGAAGAACGTCATCACCCGCATCACCTGCGGCTGATCGCGCGCCGGTTAACGACTTGCGAATGTGGCATCGGCAATGCTTGGTCCATCACTCACACTTGGAGTCCCGCATGATCCACAAGGCGTTGCCCGCCCTGCTGCTGACCCTCACCCTGGCGGCGTGTTCCGCACCGGAGCCCGACGAACAGGTCGCCGCCACCGAGCAATCCCAGGCCGCCGCTGCCGAAGCCGCCGCGCCCGCCCCTGCCACGCCGCCGGCCACCGAGCTGGCCGGCAGCTGCGATGACACGCAGGCCCAGTGGATCATCGGCAAGCCCGGCACCGACACCGACGTCGAACAGGCCAGGAAGGACACCAAAGCCGAGACCGTGCGCAGCCTGAAACCCGGCGACGCCGCCACGATGGATTTCAATCCCAATCGCCTCAACGTGATCCTCGATGACAAGGGTGTGGTGAGTTCGGTCAACTGCGGCTGACCGCGATCCAGCACGCTGGCCGCATCAGGAACCCGCATCCCCGGATGCGGGTTTTTTGTTTCCCGCACGCCGCGTTTGCCCCCGTCGAGCGCACCAATCGCATACCGCTCACGGTGGCCTCAAGCAGGCGACACGCGCATCCGGAAAGTTGCTGCTGCAACTAACAAACCCGCTGGATTCCTGCAGGTTGCGGCACCGCAGCAACTGTGATTAAGTCGGATTTCCGGTGACATTTCGAAGTGCCGCTGCGTGGGCAGGGCACGGTGTCGCCGTCACTCAGTGTCTGAGGTTCAGATGGCCCCTCGCAGCCGCCAAGGCCGCCGTCACACGGGACTTTACGATCCCGCCGACGAACGCGATGCCTGTGGTTTCGGCATGGTCGCGCAGTTGGACGACCAGCCGTCGCGTGCCCTGGTCGACACCGCGATCGCCGCGCTCTCGCGCATGACCCACCGCGGCGGTGTCGCCGCCGACGGTCTCACCGGCGACGGCTGCGGCCTGCTGATCCGCAAACCCGATGTCTTCCTGCGCGCGCTGGCCAGCGAAGCGAACATCGCGCTGGGTGCCCGTTATGCCTCGGGTCTGGTGTTCCTGCCGCGTGACGAAGCACTGGCCGCGCAGTGCCGCGCCACGCTGGAGGGCGAACTGTTCCGCACCGGCGTGACGGTCAAGGGCTGGCGCGTGCCGCCGACCAACGGCGCCGTCTGCGGCCAGCTGGCCAAGGAGACATTGCCACGCATCGAACAGCTGTTCGTCGATGCGGGCGACGAGCAGAACGACGAAGCGTTCGGACTGGCGCTGTTCCTGGCGCGTCGCCGCGCCGAACAGCTGTTGCGCAGCGGCGTTCCCGATTTCTACGTGGTCACGCTGTCGCCGCATGCGATCGGCTACAAGGGCATGGTGCTGCCGGACAAGCTGCCGGTATTCTTCAGCGACCTGCAGCGCAACGACCTGGCCAGCAGCGCGATCGTCTTCCACCAGCGCTTCTCGACCAACACGCTGCCGCGGTGGCCGCTGGCCCACCCGTTCCGCCTGTTGGCCCACAACGGCGAGATCAACACCATCGAGGGCAACCGCCGCTGGGCGCAGGCCCGCAGCAAGGTGTGGAAGACGCCACGCTTCGACATCGCCGAATTCGACCCGGTCATCTCCATGCACGGGTCGGATTCGCAGAGCCTGGACAACATGCTGGAACTGCTGGTCGCCGGCGGCATGGACCTGATCCAGGCACTGCGCATCCTGGTGCCGCCGGCCACCCAGTCGCTGGAATTCAAGGACGCCGACCTCGCCGCGTTCTACGAGTTCTACGGCCTCAATACCGAACCGTGGGACGGCCCGGCCGGCATCGTCGCCTGCGACGGCCGCTATGCCGCCTGCATGCTCGACCGCAACGGCCTGCGCCCGGCGCGCTGGATGCTGACCAGCGACCGCCACTTCCTGGTCGCGTCCGAAGCGGGCGTGTGGGAAGTGCCGGCCGAGCGCGTCACCCGCAAGGGCAAGCTCGGCCCCGGCGAGATGATGGCGATCGACCTCAAGCGCGGCGACCTGCTCGACAGCGAAGCCGTGGATCGCATCAACCGTGGCCGCGCGCCGTACAAGCAATGGCTGCACCAGGGTGTCACCTACCTGCAGACCGAGCTGATCGATCCGTCGCTGACCGACGCGCCGTTCGACGAAAAGACACTGCGCGGTTACCACAAGCTGTTCCAGCTGACCTCGGAGGAAGTCGAAGGCGTGCTGCGGCCACTGGCGGAGACCGAGCAGGAAGCCACCGGTTCGATGGGCGACGACACGCCGATGGCGGTGCTCAGCCGGCAGACGCGCCCGCTGTACGACTATTTCCGCCAGGGATTCGCGCAGGTCACCAACCCGCCGATCGATCCGCTGCGCGAAGACTGCGTGATGTCGCTGACCACGCAGCTGGGCAAGGAGACCAACATCTTCCATGCCGGCCCGGAAACGGTGAACCACATCATCCTGAACTCGCCGGTGCTCAGCCAGCGCAAGCTGCGCCAGATCGTCAGGATGGCCCCGTACGACCAGAAGCATCGCTACGTGGACCTGTCCTACAGCGTCGAGGAAGGGCTGAAGGCCGGCATCGAGCGCATCTGCGCGGAAGTCGCCCAGGCCGCGCGCGAGGGCATCGTCATGGTCGTGCTGAGCGACCGCCGCCCGCAGCAGGGCCGGCCGATGATCCATGCCTTGATGGCCACCGGCGCGGTGCACCACCACCTGTGCCGCGAAGGCCTGCGCTGCGACGTCAACCTGATCGTCGAAACCGGCACCGCGCGCGACCCGCACCACATCGCCTGCCTGATCGGCGTCGGTGCGACGGCGGTGTATCCGTACCTGGCCTACCAGACGCTGTTCGACCTGGGCCGGCGCGGCATCCTGCAGCTGAAGAAGGGCGGCGAACAGGCGCAGATCGGCCGCAGCTATCGCAAAGGCGTCTACAAGGGCCTGTCGAAGATCATTTCCAAGATGGGCATCTGCACCATCAGCAGCTACCGCGGCGCGCAGCTGTTCGAGATCGTCGGGCTGGACCCGGATGTGGTCGATCTCTGCTTCGCCGAGACCCCGTCGCGCATCGGCGGCGTCGGTTTCGAGCGGCTCGACCTGGAGGCGCGCCAGCTGGAAGCGCGTGCCTGGAACGACCGCGAGGCGCCGGAAGTCGGCGGCCTGCTGAAGTACGTGCACGGCGGCGAATACCACATGTACAACCCGGACGTGGTGATGACGCTGCAACGCGCCACGCGCACGGGCGACGCCCGCGACTGGCAGGCCTACGCGGACGCGGTGAACTCGCGGCCGCCCTCGGCGCTGCGCGACCTGCTGCAGCTGAAGAAGGCCGAGACACCGACGCCACTGGAACAGGTGGCCGATGCCGCCGACCTGCTGCGCCGTTTCGACACGGCGGCGATCAGCTTGGGCGCACTGTCGCCCGAGGCGCACGAGGCGCTCGCCATCGCGATGAACCGCCTGGGCGGCCGCAGCAACTCCGGCGAAGGCGGCGAAGACCCCGCGCGCTACGGCACCGAGAAGCGCAGCAAGATCAAGCAGGTGGCGTCGGGCCGCTTCGGCGTGACGCCGGAATACCTGGTCAACGCCGAAGTGCTGCAGATCAAGGTCGCGCAGGGCGCCAAGCCCGGCGAAGGCGGCCAGCTGCCGGGCCACAAGGTCAACGAGCTGATCGCGCGGCTGCGCTATGCCAAGCCGGGCATCGGCCTGATCTCGCCGCCGCCGCACCATGACATCTATTCCATCGAGGATCTCGCGCAGCTGATCTTCGACCTCAAGCAGGTCAACCCGACCGCGCTGGTGTCGGTGAAGCTGGTCAGCCATGCGGGCGTGGGCACAATCGCCGCCGGCGTGGTGAAAGCCGGCGCCGACCTGATCACCATTTCCGGCCACGACGGTGGCACCGGTGCCAGCCCGGTCAGTTCCATCCGCTATGCGGGCGTGCCGTGGGAACTCGGCGTGGCCGAAGCGCACCATGCGCTGGTGGTCAACCAGCTGCGCGACCGCACCGTGCTGCAGACCGACGGCGGCCTGAAGACCGGGCTGGACGTGGTGAAGGCCGCGCTGCTGGGCGCCGACAGCTTCGGCTTCGGTACCGGCCCGATGATCGTGCTGGGCTGCAAGTACCTGCGCATCTGCCACCTCAACAACTGCGCCACCGGCGTGGCCACCCAGGACGAGCGCCTGCGCACCCAGTACTTCACCGGCCTGCCCGAGCGGGTGGAGAATTTCTTCCGCCTGCTCAGCGAGGAAGTCCGGCAGTGGCTGTCGTACCTGGGCGCGCGCTCGCTGGACGAAATCGTCGGCCGCACCGACCTGCTGCAGCAGATCGACGTGTCGCCGCGCGAAGGCGTCAACATCGACCTGTCACGCCTGTTGAAAGGTGCGCAGTTCGACAGCAGCAGTTGCGCGGCGCAACGCCTGTACGAATCGCCCGACAGCCTGGCGACCCAGCTCGATGGCCTGCTGGCCGAGCCGATCCGGAAGAAGGCCGGCGGCGACCACCGTTTCCTGATCCACAACACCGACCGCAGCATCGGCACCCGCCTGTCGGGCGCCATCGCACGCCATCACGGCAACCACGGCATGGCCGACGCGCCGTTGAACCTGCGCTTCCGCGGCAGCGCCGGCCAGAGCTTCGGCGCCTTCAACGCCGGTGGCCTGCTGATGGAGCTGGAAGGCGAAGCCAACGACTACGTGGGCAAGGGCATGGCAGGCGGGCGGCTGGTCGTGCGTCCGCCGCGCGGCGCGCGCTTCGAGGCGCGCAACACACCGATCATCGGCAATACCTGCCTGTACGGCGCCACCGGTGGCGAACTGTTCGCCGCGGGGCGGGCGGGCGAACGTTTCGCGGTGCGCAACTCGGGCGCGCTGGCCGTCATCGAAGGCGCCGGCGACCATTGCTGCGAGTACATGACCGACGGCATCGTGCTGGTACTGGGCAAGGTGGGCCTGAACTTCGGCGCCGGCTTCACCGGCGGACTGGCCTACGTGCTGGACCTGGACCGTGATTTCGTCGACCGCTACAACCACGAGCTGATCGACATCCACCGCATCAGCCCGGAAGGCTTCGAGAGCCACCGCCAGCACCTGCACACGCTGATCAGCCGCCACCGCGAACTGACCGGCAGCATCTGGGCGCAGCAGATCCTCGACGAGTTCCGCGACTACGTGGGCAAGTTCTGGCTGGTGAAGCCGAAGGCGGCGAGCATCGACTCGTTGAACGAGACCCTGAGGCGGGCCGCGTGAGCGCGCTCAACCTCGCGCGATCCGCCCCTTTCCCCGCCCGCGGGGGAAGGCTGGGATGGGGGCAGGCCGAAGCCCGCAAGCCTGACAGCCTTCATTCCGAACCCGGCCGACACTCGAAACGTGCATGGCATCGCCAGGTCGTCGGCGCCGGCCTTCCCCCCACCCCACCCCTCCCCCGTGAACGGGGGAGGGCGCAGAGGCAGTCTCCATGAGCAAGAAGCAGGTATTCCAGTTCCTCGACCTGCCGCGGACGATGCCGCAGCGCATCCCGCTGGAGCTGCGCACGTCCGGCGACTGGGGCGAGCTGTACGGCAGGTTCGGCAAGGAGGAAGCGCAGTACCAGGCCGGTCGCTGCCTGGATTGCGGCAACCCGTACTGCAGCTGGAAATGCCCGGTGCACAACGCCATCCCGCAGTGGCTGCAGCTGCTGCAGGAGAACCGCATCGAGGAAGCGGCCGAGCTGTGCCATTCCACCAATCCGTTGCCCGAAGTCTGTGGCCGCGTCTGTCCGCAGGACCGCCTTTGCGAAGGCAGCTGCACGCTGGAGGAATTCGGCGCGGTCACCATCGGCGCGGCGGAGAAGTACATCGTCGACACCGCGCTGGCGAATGGCTGGCGCCCGGACCTGAGCGACGTGAAGCCCACCGGCAAGCGCGTGGCCGTGATCGGCGCCGGACCCGCGGGGCTGGGGTGTGCCGACCGTCTCGCCCGTGCCGGCATCCAGGCCGTGGTGTACGACCGCTACGAACAGATCGGCGGACTGCTGCAGTTCGGCATTCCCAGCTTCAAGCTGGACAAGAGCGTCATCGCGCAGCGCCGCGAGGTGCTGGAAGGCATGGGCGTGGAATTCCGCCTGGGCGTGGATGTCGGCCGCGACGTGACGCTGGAGCAGCTGCTGGACGAGTACGACGCGGTATTCCTCGGCACCGGCGCCTATCGCTACACCGACGGAGGACTGAGCGGGCAGGACCTCGAAGGCGTGCTGCCGGCGTTGCCGTTCCTGGTGCAGAACGGCCGCATCGTCGGCGGCAATGACCCCTGGGGCCGCCCGATCGCGGGCTGGGAGGACAAGCTGGCGTTGCCCGACCTGCACGGCAAGCGCGTGGTCGTGCTGGGCGGCGGCGATACCGGCATGGACTGCGTGCGCAGTGCCATCCGCCTGGGCGCCGCCCGGGTCACCTGTGCGTATCGCCGCGACGAAGCCAACATGCCCGGCTCCGCGCGCGAAGTCGCCAATGCGCGCGAGGAAGGCGTGCGCTTCCTGTTCAACCGCCAGCCGCTGGCCATCGTCGCCGGCGACGACGGCAAGGTGGCCGGCGTGCAGGTGGTGGAGACCCGGCTCGGTGAACCGGACGAGCGTGGACGCCAGAGCGCCGTGCCGATCGAAGGCAGCGCGTCGGTGCTGGAAGCCGACGTGGTGATCATCGCGTTCGGCTTCTCGCCCAGCGTGCCCGCATGGCTGGCCGATCAGGGCGTGGAAGGCACGCCGAACGGGCGCATCGTGGTCGGCGGCGGCCACCGGCTTGCCTTCCAGACGACCAACCCGAAGCTGTTCGCCGGCGGCGATGCGGTGCGCGGTGCCGACCTCGTCGTCACCGCGGTGGCCGAAGGGCGCGATGCGGCGGGGAGCATCGTCACCCTGCTCTCGTAGAGCGGAGCTTGCTCCGCTGCCTTTGATTCTTAGGCCCTGCGGAGCCGAGCAAGCCCGGCGCTACGCTAGACTCGCAGCTCCTCCCTCTTCCTCATCGACCATGCGCCTGGGCCTGGCCGCCAACCGCCTGCATCACCACACCGAGGACGCCGCGCTGTTCCGCTGGCTGCGCGCCAGCGAAGCGGGCATCCGCGACCTGCGGCTGGCCCTGCACGCCGTCGGCCGCACGCACGACGCGATCGCCGCCGCCGGCATGCTGCGGGGCTACGACGGCCTCAAGCGCTATCCCTATGGACGCGAGGGTGGCCTGATGAAGCTGGTGGCGGAAGTGGTCGGCCTGGAGGGTGCGGAACGCAGCCTCGATGGCGCGATCTACTTCATCGATCCGGTCGATCCCTCCTCGATCTTCCCCGAGGCTACCGCGCTGAAGCGGCAGTGCGTGATCCATGGCAAGCCGTTCCTGTCGACCGTGGCCTCGGCCCGCGACTGGATCGAGATGGAACGCATCCATGCCGGCTTCGCGCCGGACCGCGGCGCGGACCGCTTCCACGCGCTGGAATCGCAGACGCTGGCGCTGATCGCGCACGACGCGATGAAGCCGCAGATGGTGGAATTCGCCGCCGACCATTTCGACGTGCTGTCGCGCTTCGCCCACCGCATGGCCACCGGCACCACCGGCCAGCAGCTCAACGAGCTGGCCTGGAGTCGTGGCTGGCCAGCGCATGCGCCGTGGGTGGAACGCTTCCAGAGCGGCCCCCTGGGCGGCGACGCGCAGATCGCCGACCGGGTACTGGAGCGCCGCTGCCAGCGCGTGATCTTCTTCGAGAACCCGCATGTCGCGCGCCAGCACGAAGCCGACATCCAGCTGCTGGAGCGTGCCGTCACCACGGTTACCGACGAAGCGGTCTGCACCACGTCGCTGGCGGTGGCGCGGCGCTGGTGCGATGCGGTGGAGAAGCGTGTGCTCCTCGTAGGAGCGACGTAAGTCGCGACCGCACGCCGAACATCCCGTGGGATCTTCCCCAGGCTTGACCCACACGACAACGCAGTTTGATTCTCGCGGTCGCGACTTGCGTCGCTCCTACAGGAACAGCAGCAACGAATGAACGCCCCACCCCGCCACCTCCTGAAAGACCTCTCCCTCTCCGCCGTCGCCGCCGGCTTCGTCACCGTGCTGGTGGGTTTCGCCAGTTCGGCGGTGATCGTGTTCCAGGCAGCGCAGTCGCTGGGCGCATCGCCGGCGCAGATCAGTTCGTGGATGTGGGCGCTGGGTCTGGGCATGGGCCTGACCTGCATCGGGCTGTCGCTGCGCTACCGCATGCCGGTGGTGACGGCCTGGTCCACGCCCGGCGCGGCCATGCTGATCAGCAGTGCGGCCGGGTTGCCGCTGTCGGACGCGATCGGTGCGTTCCTGCTCTCGGCACTGCTGATCGTGGCCTGCGGCTTCTCGGGCTTTTTCGAACGGATGATCAGCCGCATTCCGGTGTCGCTGGCCTCCGGCATGCTGGCCGGCGTGCTGCTGCGCTTCGGGCTGGAGGCATTCGGCGCCATGAAGACGCAGCTGGGCATGGTGCTGACGATGTTCGTCGTCTACCTGCTCGCGCGTCGCCTGTTGCCGCGCTATGCGGTGATCCTGACATTGCTGGTCGGCATCGCCTTCGCCGCCGGACTCGGATTGCTGCGCGTGGACGGACTTTCGCTGGAACTGGCGAAACCGATCTTCATCGTGCCCACCTTCTCGTTGGCCGCGGTGGTCGGCATCGCGCTGCCGTTGTTCATCGTGACCATGGCCTCGCAGAACGTGCCGGGCGTGGCGGTGATCCGCGCATCCGGCTATTCGATCCCCATCTCGCCCGTCATCGGCTGGACCGGTGTGGCCAATCTGCTGCTGGCGCCCTTCGGCGCGTTCGCATTGAACCTGGCCGCGATCACCGCGGCGATCTGCATGGGCCGCGAAGCGCACGAGGACGCCGCCCGGCGTTACGTGGCCGCCATCGCGGCGGGCGTGTTCTACATCATCGTCGGACTGTTCGGCGCCACCGTGGCGGCGCTGTTCGCGGCGTTCCCGAAAGAACTGATCCTCGCCATCGCCGGCATCGCGCTGCTGGGCACCATCGGCAACAGCCTGGCCGCAGCCTTGCGTGAGGAAGCCGACCGCGAACCCGCCCTGATCACTTTCCTGGTGACGGCCTCGGGCCTGTCGCTGGCCGGCATCGGTTCGGCGTTCTGGGGACTGGTGGCGGGCGTGGTCACGTTGCTGCTGTGGCGGCGCGCCTAGCCGATATCGCTGCATTCGCATCCCGCTCATGCACGTGAACGCGGCGTGGAGTGTTCAGCTTGAAGCGCGTGAATTCACCCAGGAGTGATAAGGGCATGGGCAGGATCATCGCTCCACCCTTGCAGGAGACTCCCATGCAAACCATCCGCCCTCGCCACCGCCTGCTGACCCTCGCCGCTCTCGCCGCGCTGTCCGGCGCCGCGTTCGCGCAGGCACCCTCGCCGACCGCCGGCAAGGACGCGCTGAAGGAACCTCAGGTCCGCGCGTTGCTGACGGAAAAGGGCTATACCAACATCGACGATCTCGACTTCGAGGATGGCATGTGGGAAACCGATGCCACCAGCGCCAACGGCGACCGCGTCGACGTGCGCATCAATCCGGCGGGCGGCGACATCATGGCCGAGAAGCTGGTGTCCAACCTCAGCGAAAACGACGTGAAGGCCAAGCTGGCCGCCGCCGGTTATTCCAAGATCCATGACGTCGACTTCGATGACGGCGTGTGGAAGGCCGAGGCCGAGCGCGCCGACGGCAACGATGTCGAGATCCACCTGGCCGCCAACACCGGCGAGATCATCCACGTCGAAAACGACTGATCCACATCGCCGCAAGAAAGACACGGAGGAAGGCCGCCATCGGGCGGCCTTCTTTCAGTGAGCCTGCGCCGCAGGCGGTCGCGCGAAGCGCCAGCCGACCAGCCACCCGACGGCCAGCAGCAGCGCCGCCAGCAGCCATGGCGCGCCGGGCAGATGCGCAGGCGCCTGTTTGCCGATGAACAGCGCGAAGGTACCGGCGAACATCATCGGCCCGACGATGCCGGCCAGGCTCACCAGGCTCATCAATGCCCCCTGGACGCGACCCTGCACGTCAGCACCCACCTGTTGCGTGATCAACGCCTGCGTGGCCGGACCCGCAAGGCCCCACAGCGCACTGATCGGCAATCCGACCAGGAACATCCAGCCGACGTCCGCCATGCCGTAGATGAAGAACCCGACCACGCCGCAGGCCAGGCCGAACAGCAGCGTGCGCCGCTCGCCGAACTTCGGCACCACGCGGCCCACCAGGCCGGCCTGCACGATCACGCTGAACACGCCCACCGCGGCCAGGACCCAGCTGACCTGCCGCTCGCTCCAGCGGTACTGGTACTCGGCGAAAAGCACGAACACGCTCGGGTAGACGTAATGCGCCAGGTTGGCGATCAGCACCACGGCAGCCAATCCGAACACCTGCGGATAGCGCTTCAGCAGCACCATCGAGCCGACCGGATTGGCGTGCGCCCAGTCGAACGTCCGGGTCCGTTTCTCTTTCGGCAGCGATTCCGGCAGAACGAAGTAGCCGTACAGGAAGTTCAGCAGCGCCAGGCCGGCCGCGAACCAGAACGGCAGGCGCAGGTCGATGGCGCCCAGCTCGCCACCGATGATCGGGCCGATGATGAAACCGACACCGAAGGCGGCGCCGATCATGCCGAAGGCTTTCGCGCGGCCTTCCGGCGGCGTGATGTCGGCGATGTAGGCATTGGCCGTGGTGAAACTGGCGGAGAACACCCCCGAGAAGATGCGCGCCACCAGCAGCCAGGGCAGTGACTGCGCCAGCGCCATCAGGATGAAGTCGATGCCCAGGCCCAGGCACGAGAGCAGGATGACCGGGCGACGACCGAAGCGGTCCGACAGTGTTCCCTGGATCGGCGTGCAGACGAACTGGATGGCCGCGAACAGCATGCCGAACACGCCCACCCACCACGCCGCCTGCGCGAAGTCGCCGCCGGTGAACTGGCGCACCAGACCGGGCAGCACGGGGATGATCACGCCGAACGACAGCACGTCGATCAGCACGGTGATGAAGATGAAGATCAGCGCGGCGCGGCGGCCAGCGTGGGCAGGAGCTTCGGCGTTCACGGACGGCACCGGCGAAAGGTGGGCAAGTGTAGGGCATCGGCCTGCCACCCACCCACCCTACCGCCCCGTAGGAGCGCCCTCGGGCGCGATGCTTTTATCGCCCTGGCGCGACAGCAGAAGCATCGCGCCCGAGGGCGCTCCTACAGGGAACTGACCGAGAGGACCTGGCTCAGGCGGTGGCGCTGGCCGGGTTCCAGCTCGATCCGGTCCTCGCCGGCATTCGCCGCTTCCAGGCAGATGAAGTGCTGCCAGCCGTCGTGGGGCATGTCGGCGATATCGCGCGCGCCATCGGCGCCGGGATTCCACACCACCAGCGAACGGCTGCCGAAGGTATCCAGCCGGATGCGGCGCCCGCCCGCGGTATCCAGCAGGTCGAAGCGGTGGCCGGTGCCGGTGTAGATGCGGTCGCTGCGGCCGGGATCGCGCGGATCGTGCAGCGACCAGGGGCCGGATTGCCGGTGCGTGGCGCCGTCGTACTTGTCCGCGTAAGGCAGGCCATCCAGTCCGGTGACGCTGGCCTGGCGCGCGTCCGCCACGCGCAGATACGTATGCAGCGCCTGCGTCAGCGTGTACGCCGCATCGCCGCGATGCAGGGTGTCGATGCTCTGCCGCAGCTCCTTGCCCACGTGCAGGGTCATGGCCAGTTCCAGCGGCACGCCGGGCTCCAGCGGCAGGGCGAGCTTCAACTGCAGGCTGCCATCGACCTGCGTGCGGGCATCCACCAGCTGCCAGCGGGTCAGGCGCGCATGTCCGTGCTGGGGCGCGTCGGCTTCCTGTCCCTGCCGGCCGAAGTAAGGCCAGCACACCGGCACGCCGCCCCGGATCGGCCTGGGTGGCAGCGCGCTGTCCGGCGACAGCCACAGCAGGTCGTCGAACCCGTTGGGCACGAACGACAGCAGCTGGCCGCCGTACAGGCTGAGCAGCGCGCTGGAATGCGGCGATTGCAGGCGCAAGACGTCCAGTCCCTGCCAGGTGTCGTGGGTGATGCCGTCGGGCAATGCGTTCATCGGGTTCACGGCGTGGAAGCGGGCGGTGGCACCACGGGCGGTCCTTCCGCCTGCAGCGCGGCCAGTATTTTCGCACCCGCGCGTCCGTCCGCGGGCTGCAGGCCAAGGCGGACCTGCTCTGCCTGGATGGCGCGCCGGGTCAGCGTGCCCACCATGCCATCCGCGGCGCCGATGGCATGACCACGTGCCAGCAGCAAGGTCTGCAGCTGGCGGCGCTGCGCGCGCGAAAGACCGGGATCGTCGGTGGGCCACGGGGCCGCGATGCCGGTTCCGCCGCGCAGCCGATCGGACAGCAACGCGATGGCCAGTGCGTAGCTCTCGGCCGCGTTGTAGGCGTAGATGGCGTCGTAGTTCCTGAACACCAGGAAGGCGGGGCCGTTGGCGCCCGTCGGGATCAGCAGCGCGGCGGCGCGGTCATCCGCCGGCAGCGGCTGGTCATTGACCCGGGTGATGCCCTGCGCCACCCACGCCGGCAAAGGCTTGCGTTGGGTGCGGCCTGCCTGCGCGACGTCGAAGCCCGGTGGCAGCTTCACCTCATGGCCCCACGGCTCGCCGGTACGCCAGCCGGACCGGACCAGGTAGTTCGCCGTCGACGCCAGCGCATCGGGAATGCTGCCCACCAGGTCGCGCCGCCCGTCGTTGTCGAAGTCGACCGCGATGCGCGCATAGGTGGTCGGCATGAACTGGGTATGTCCGAAAGCGCCCGCCCACGATCCACTCAGGCCTTCGGCCTGGATGTCGCCGTCCTGCAACAGCTTCAACGTGGCCAGGAACTCGCCGCGGAAGAACGGCTGCCGCCGGCCGAAACACGACAGCGTGGACAGCGAGACCAGCAGCGGGCGCTTGCCGAACACGCGGCCGTAGTCGCTCTCCACGCCCCACACCGCGACCACGGTTTCCGCATCCACGGCATAGACCCGGGACACGCGCGCCAGAAGGTCACGGTGCTCCTCCAACATCCTGCGGCCATCAGCCACGCGCTGGTCGTCGACCAGGCCGGACAGGTAATCCCACAACGGCGTGGTGAATTCCGGCTGCGCATCCAGCAGGTCGAGCACGCTCATGTCGGCGACCAGGTCTTTCGTGTAGGTATCGAAGCTGGCCGTCGTCACGCCCTGCTTCTCGGCGACGCCGCGCAGGGTGGTCATGCAGGTGGTGAAGACGGGGTCGGCCGCGATCGCCGGAACAGCGGCGGGCGGCGCCATCGATGGGGCTTGCGCTGTCGCAGGATGTGCCGCCATCGAGGTCAGCCAGAGAACGGATGCGCGCAGGATCATGGTGGCCTCCCTGGCCTTCGGGGGAGAGCTCACTTTGCCTCGTGGGACCCACGAAACCAAGCCAGGGGCGGTGCCGTCCTGTCGCCGCGAACCGTGCGCAGCAACGGAGCCCCTCAGCGGGTCCCGCATGCGGACGGCGCGAACAGCACGCCAGCGGGCCACACCAACTTGACGCCGTTCCCGCTTGAGGAGAGCTGCTGCACCCAGCAGTAGAAAGTTTCCAGCCCGATCTCCTGCCTGCGCTCATCCAGCTTCGCGGGCGTCACGATGTCGTAGAACTCGATGACGCCCTGCGGATTCCTGAAGTACTGCATGCCGTACACCTGAGGCTGATCCGTGAGGCGGCGGTTCCTGTCCACCAGGGAGGCCAGCTGCCTGGCATCGGCCTCGCCCGCAAACACGGCCTGTTTCATGTACTGGGCCGCCGTCGCCTGGTGCTGCGGATCCATGTCGGCACGCTGGCTCAGCAGCCATGCGGCCTTCGCTGCGTCTTCGCCCACCATCGAGCGCTTGGGCCACCCGCACGCGGCGAGGATGCTCCGCATGAATTTCGTATTGTCGGCATCGACACTGAGCACCGTGTCGAGCGCCTCTCTGGACCCGGGCGATGCCGTCAGTCCATTGCGTGCGGACTGATCCGCATCTCGGCGATGCAGCAATTCGCTCCGCATCCTCGCCTCCGCGCATTCGGCCGGCGTCCTGTCGGCGGCGAACGCGAGCACGGGAAGCACCAGCAGCAGACCGCCTGTCACACGAAGTCCTTTTCTCCCCATCCTCATCACCCTTACCTGACCTGGATCCGATACTCCACCATCTCCACCGGCGGCACCGTCTCCCACGGCCGGCGGTAGACCATCCGAACGGTGACCTCGCCCGGCTTCACCGCGCGCAGCCACCAGCGTGCCAGCGCGGGCGCACCGGGCATCGGGGGTTGCGTGTCCATCGGCGGCGGCGTAGCCGGACCCGTGGTCCGCGACAGCACGGGGGCGCCGTCAGCGGTGAACTCCCACTCATAGCCGGTGCTGGCATTGGCCATCAGGGCGATCTCGAACACCTGACCCACCCGCATCGACACCGGGGCTTCGCCCCGTGGCCGGACCAGTCCGCCGTCCGGCAGCGTGGCCGGCGGCGGGCCGCTGCCGATGGCAGGGCCGCTGGCGCAGGCGCACAGCAGCACGCACAGGCCGGTCAGGGGCAGCAGTGATCGCATGGTCGCATCCTCCGTGGAGACGCCGCCGTTATACACCCGGGCTTAAAGCCCCGTCCGTAGAATGGCGGTCATGAGCACCCCCCAAGATTCCTCGCTGGGCCGCGAAGTCGCGTATCCCACGCACTTCGACCCCACCCTGCTGTTTCCCATCCCGCGCCAGTCCGCGCGCGATGAGATCGGCATCGCCGCCGACGCCCTGCCCTTCGTCGGCCACGACCGTTGGCATGCGTACGAGCTGAGCTGGCTGGATGCACGCGGCAAGCCGCGCGTGGCGACGGCCACCTTCACCGTGCCCTGCGATTCGCCCTGCCTGGTGGAATCCAAGTCGCTCAAGCTCTACCTCAACTCGTTGAACGCCACCCGCTTCAACAGCGACGCCGCGGTGCTGGAATGCATCGGCAACGACCTGTCCGTGCGCGCGGGCGCCGATGTCGGTGTCGTCTTCGGACTGCCCGGGATGAGCGAGACGGTGGAAGGCGAACTGATCGACACGCTGGATGTCGAGATCGACCACTACGGACCGCCGCGCGCCGAGTATCTGGTGGCGGATCCTGAGAGCATCGTCGAAGAAACCCTGTCGTCCGAACTGCTGAAGTCCAACTGCCCCGTTACCGGTCAACCCGACTGGGCGACCGTGGTGATCCGTTACCGCGGCCCGCGCATCGACCGCGTCGAACTGCTGCGCTACCTGGTGAGCTTCCGCGACCACGCGGAATTCCACGAGCAATGCGTCGAACGCATCTTCCATGACGTCATGGCGCACTGCCACCCGACATCCCTGTCGGTGGAAGCGCGTTACACACGTCGTGGCGGACTGGACATCAATCCCTGGCGCGCCACGCCGGATGTCGTCCCCACGTCGGCGAAGCGCACGTTACGTCAGTGAATGTTGCGCATGTAACAGTTTGCGTTTTTCACGCGCACGATATGGATTATTAACAGCACGCGTGCAAGGCTAGCTCATCCCAACATCCAGCCAGGAAGGGTGGTTGCATCATGAGCACCGAAAAGAAAGCCGATTTCTCAGGCGTTACCGCCAAGGTCGACTCCACCGAACAGATCGTCGAGAAGGCAGATTTCTCTGGCGTCACCGCGCGCGTCGAAAGCACCGAAGAGATCATCGGCGAACAGACCTACACGATCGAAAAGGGCGACACGCTCTCCAAGATCGCCAAGGAACACCTTGGCAGCGCCAACGCCTGGAAGCAGATCTTCGAGGCCAACCGCGACGTGCTGGATGACCCGGACCGCATCTTTCCCGGGCAGGTCATCAAGCTGCCACCCAAGCCCGCCGACGCCTGATCCGCCCTCTTCCATAGACAAGGAACGACTCCATGAAGCAGAACCGCATTTCCGCCGCCCTCCTCATCGCGCTGGCTGGCAGCGTCGCCATCGTCGGCTGCAAGAAGAAGGAAGAAGCCGTTGTTCCGCCGCCGGCGGTTGTTGAGCCCGCGCCGGCGCCGGCACCGATGGAGCCCGCACCGGCACCCGTCGCCGCGACCAGCGTCACCGTCGGCAACACCGCAGGCGCCGACAAGTCCGTCGCCGCCGTCAGCACGTTCGGTGTGAAGGACAAGATCATCGTATCGGTGAAGACCGACGCGGCCACCTCCGCCAATGCAGCGATCGATGCCAAGCTGACCTATCAGGATGGCCAGGTCGCCGGCCAGCAGACCGCCAATGTCAAGGCGGAAGACGCAGGCACGACCAACGTCGAGTTCACCAACAGCAACCCGTGGCCGGTCGGCAAGTACAAGGTCGATGTGACCTTGAACGGCACGCCCGTCGGCATGACCCAGGAAATCGAAGTCAAGTAACCGGCTGCAAACCCTCTCTCCCACTCAGTGGGCAAGCTCGGGCGTGGAGTGATCCACGCCCGCTTTTTTTCCGGCACTCGGGTGCAGACGCAGACTGCGGGCGCCAGCCGGGTCGGCGGCATGTCCCGGGACACCGCGGGAGGTCGCCCAACACCTCCATACCCCCTCGTTTTGCCCTGCGTGCGACGACACGCGACAATGGTGCGCTGACGTTTCCCTTCGCCCATTGCCGAGAGTCCTGAGTCCATGTCGGATACCCCCCGCATCATCTATACGCTGACCGACGAAGCGCCGTTCCTGGCGACCCAGTCGCTGCTTCCGATCATCGAGGCCTTCACCGCCCCCACCAGCATCCGCGTGGAAACGCGCGACATCTCGCTGGCCGGCCGCATCCTGTCGCAGTTCCCCGATTATCTGGCGGACGACCAGAAAATCGCCGACGACCTGGCCGAGCTGGGCCGGCTGGCGACGCTGCCGGAAACCAACATCATCAAGCTGCCGAACATCAGCGCCTCGGTGCCGCAGCTGAAGGGGGCCATCAAGGAACTGCAGTCCCAGGGCTACCCGCTGCCGGACTATCCCGACGAACCGAAGGACGCGAAGGAAAAGGACATCCAGTCGCGCTACGACAAGGTCAAGGGCAGCGCGGTGAACCCGGTGTTGCGCGAAGGCAACTCCGACCGCCGCGCGCCGCTGTCGGTCAAGAACTTCGCCCGCAAGCACCCGCACCGCATGGGCAAGTGGAGCAGCGATTCCAAATCGCATGTGTCCCACATGGCCGCCGGGGACTTCTTCGGCAGCGAGCAGTCCGCCACGCTGGCGGCCGACGGCACGCTGAAGATCGAGCTGGTCGCCGCCGACGGCGGCGTCACCGTGCTGAAGGAGAAGGTGAAGGTCAAGGCGGGCGAGATCGTCGATGCGGCGGTGATGAGCCGCAAGGCGCTGGCGGCCTTCATCGGTGAGCAGATCGCGGACGCCAAGGCGAAGGGCGTGCTGTTCTCGCTGCACCTGAAGGCCACGATGATGAAGGTCTCCGACCCGATCATGTTCGGCGTGGTGGTCAACGAGTTCTATCGCGAGGCGCTGGCGAAGCACGCCGACGTGCTGGCGAAGATCGGCTTCGATGCCAACAACGGCATCGGCGACCTGTACGCGCGGCTCGGCGCGCTGCCGGCCGACCAGCAGGACGCCATCAAGGCCGACCTGCAAGCGGTCTATGCGCAGCGCCCGGGCGTGGCGATGGTCAATTCCGACAAGGGCATCACCAACCTGCACGTGCCCAGCGACGTGATCGTCGACGCCTCGATGCCGGCGATGATCCGCGACTCCGGCCAGATGTGGAACGCCGAAGGCAAGCTGCAGGACACCAAGGCCGTCATCCCGGATCGCTGCTACGCCGGCATCTACCAGGCCGTCATCGATGATTGCCGCACGCACGGTGCGTTCGACCCGGCCACGATGGGCAGCGTGCCCAACGTCGGCCTGATGGCGCAGAAGGCCGAGGAATACGGCAGCCACGACAAGACCTTCCAGATTCCCGCCGACGGCACCGTGCGCGTCACCGGCGATGCTGGCCAGGTCGTGTTCGAGCAGAAGGTGGAAGCGGGCGACATCTGGCGCATGTGCCAGACCAAGGACGCGCCGATCCAGGACTGGGTGAAGCTGGCCGTGGGCCGCGCACGCCTGAGCAAGACGCCGGCGATCTTCTGGCTGGACAAGGACCGCGCGCACGATGCGCAGGTGATCGCCAAGGTGCAGCAGTACCTGAAGGATTACAGCACCGATGCGCTCGACATCCGCATCCTGCCGCCGGTGGAGGCGATGAAGGTGTCGCTGGAACGCATCCGCAAGGGCGAGGACACCATCTCGGTGACCGGCAACGTGCTGCGCGACTACCTGACCGACCTGTTCCCGATCATGGAGCTGGGCACCAGCGCCAAGATGCTGTCGATCGTGCCGCTGATGGCCGGCGGCGGCCTGTTCGAGACCGGCGCCGGTGGCTCGGCACCCAAGCACGTGCAGCAGTTCCTGGAAGAGGATTACCTGCGCTGGGATTCGCTGGGCGAATTCCTTGCGCTGGCCGCGTCGCTGGAACACTTGGGCCAGCGCTATCTCAACACGCCCGCGAAGGTGATGGCCAATGCCCTGGATGTGGCCAATGGCCGCATCCTGGACGAGAACCGTTCGCCCGCGCGCAAGGTGGGTGAGCTGGACAACCGGGGCAGCCATTTCTATCTGGCGCTGTACTGGGCCGAAGCCCTGGCCGCGCAGGACGAGAATGCGGAACTGAAGGCCAGGTTCGCCCCGCTGGCGAAGGCGCTGGCGGAGAACGAGGCCACCATCCTGGCCGAACTCAACGGCGCGCAGGGCAAGGCCATCGACATCGGCGGCTATTACCACCCCGACCCGGCGAAGACGGCGGCGGCGATGCGCCCCAGCAAGACGTTCAACGACACGCTGGCGACCCTGTCGAACTGATCGCCCTGCATCCGCGAACGCCCGGCCAGCGCCGGGCGTTCGTGTCTTCGGCCCGCACAGGCACCGGACCATGCCCGACGCTCGCGACATCCACCTCTTCTCGTACGGCACGCTGCAGCTGGATAGCGTGCAACTGGCGTCGTTCGGCCGTCGCCTGGACGGCGAGCCCGATGCGATGCCCGGCTACACCCGAACCCTGGTGGAGATCACCGACCCTGCCGTGCTGGCGGCCAGCGGTGAACGCTTCCATCCCATCGTCAGCCCCAGTGGCGATCCGTCCGATGAAGTGGCCGGTACGCTGTTCCGCATCAGCGCCGATGAACTCGCGGCCGCCGACCGCTACGAGGTCGCCGATTACCGGCGTGTGCAGGTGCGTCTGGCGTCCGGCCGCGACGCCTGGGTGTACGTGAAGGCGTGAACCCCTCAGGACGCTATAGGACGCTGTAGGAGTCAACTGTGTTTATCCAGTTGGTGCAGCCGGTGTCCAGGGAGCCTGATCGCGCGCCATGGCGTTGAGCATGGTGAGGTACTTGCGCATGCAGGCGGTCAGGGCGAGCTTCTTGGGTTT